>Ga0163111_10000015_pt1 | contig 135801 bp, 103 predicted proteins | sample CRUFie1St18metaG_FD_109645 | JGI IMG/M metagenome (GOLD analysis project Ga0163111, IMG submission 109645) | Marine microbial communities from the Costa Rica Dome - CRUD Field 142mm St18 metaG | ecosystem: Environmental > Aquatic > Marine > Oceanic > Photic zone | place: Costa Rica: the...
GTTGAGAGACCCATTTTCTTCCTCACACATGGGCGGAAGAGGGTTGATTTTATCCAACATATCAAAACCATTGGACGGAGAATCGTTGACCTTACTAATTTTTTTGTCCTGCATAACGGAATTTGGTTGATTCCAAGAGTCAACCTTTTTCAGGACGGGACACTTTTGTCCTAGTTTAGTTCCCCTATGTCTCCCCCGATTTATGTACCCGTTGACGTTTTACCCCTATATGAATCACGCGATTTATGTACCTGTTGACGTTTTACCCCTATATGAATCATGTGATTTATGTACCCGTTGACGTTTTACCCCTATATGAATCATGTGATTTATGTACCCGTTGACGTTTTACCCCTATATGAATCACGCGATTTATGCACCCATTGACGTTTTACCCCTATATGAATCATGTGATTTATGTACCTGTTGATGTTTTACCCCTATATGAATCACGTGATTTATGTAACTGTTGTTTATCGTAATAAAAACAACTCTTTCAAAGGGTTGGGGCAATATCTATTGAACAGGTTCGCCTCTAACCAATCGCCAGAAAGCGTCCCATCTCTCTTGGGTAATCTTCTCTACAGGGAAGATTAGGGAGCGAATCCCCGTATACTCCTCCCCTTCTTTAATCAAATTGAGTTTGAAGTTGGTCTCTATCTCCCTTCCTTCCTGCCAGCCATCTAAGATACCAAAGCGCAAGTCGTTCCAAACCAAAGTATCTCCCTTTTGGGTAATAGAAAAGGATTCATCACTAAACCAACGTAAGGCTTTTATCGCACGATCTTCCTCATGGCCTTTTATCAGTTTGTGATTATGAGGAATGAACACAAAGTCAACGTGGTAGTTTTCACGTAGTAAAGAATAAATCCCCAATCGGTACCCATCTGGTTCTTTGGCTACTACATGCCATAGTGCATTATTGAGAGGGGTTGGGTAGGTTTCCATTCGGAGCACACTACTGCCTCTTTTATGCAATGCCTGTTTGAATACTGCATTGACTGTAAGCTTATTGAGCAATGTAAAGCATAAATAAGCGGTGCTTAGATACAAGCCTAGGCGGTTCCAAAACTTTCGCGCTCGACTGTCTCTATGTAAGAAAAGAGTTATCAATACACATACTAAGAAAGGGAGAGTATAAAAAGGATCTATGACATGTATACTACTAATCGCTGCTCTGTAATCGGTGAAAGGCCAGAGGAGTTGGGTTCCCCAAGAGGTGAATCCATCTAGTAAAGAATGGGTAAGTAATGCCCAAAATACTAATAGACTCCATTCCTTCCTCGAACCTTCTACGTTTCGCCTACTGTACACTCTATGGAGTAGATACCCAAATAAGGGAGCCATCAAAATGGCGAATAAAAAGGAGTGGGAAAACCCTCTGTGTATGATTAGATAGTCAAGAGGCGATGTGAATAGGCTAATAAAACTATCTAAATCGGGTAAAGTACCGAAGGCGGCTCCCCATAATGGGGCTTTATTGCCTACCTTTTTTCCTAGTACTGCCTCTCCTACCGCGGCTCCTAATACAATTTGCGAAAGAGAATCCATAGAATGTTATTAAAGAATAGAACCTTTGCGGGGCGCAAGGTCTATATTTTATGTTGATTGTTCAACCTTTCCCTATAGGTAAATGTTTGGCAAATGGATGAAAGGAGAGGGAATAGGCTAAGATCATCTTGTATGAAGTGCGGTTTCGTTGTATTTTGCACAGCGCGAATTTGTACATGAAATCAAAACAGAGAACAGTGCGAAAGAAAACACATGGAATTGTATCGGCTGGGAACAAGTATACGGCTGAAGCCGCAATACAGATGTTTGAAGCAGGAGGAAATGCCTTTGATGCAGCTCTAGCAGCGATGACAGCATCTTGTATAGCTGAGGCATCTTTAACAAGCCTAGGGGGCGGTGGCTTCCTTATGGCACATAGCCAACAAACAGGTGAAAGCATCCTGTTTGACTTCTTTGCACAAACGCCTTTGAAACGCCAACCGCTAGAGGAGGTTGACTTTGTAAAGACAGAGATTGACTTTGGTACAACCATTCAATTACAGTATGGAGGGAAAGGCTCTGTAGCTATTCCAGGAGTACCTGCGGGATTGTTCCATGTACATAAGCGTTTGGGGAGCCTGCCTATCATGGAGGTTGTCGCGCCTTCTTTGCAGATTGCACGGGAAGGCTTTGTTCTCAATGCTTTCCAAGAGTATGCTTTCGCCATTTTGAGTAGCGTATTGCTTCACTCCCCTGAAACGAGGGATGTATATTGTATCGATGGTCGCTTATTAAAGGGGGGAGATGTCATGAAGGTTCCTCAATGGGCGGATGCTGTAGAGGCAATGGCGCTTAGTGGTGGACGAGAGTTTTACGAGGGAGAAATAGGGCAACGGTTCGCAAGAGATAATCGAGAGAGCGGTGGGAGCGTCACTTTGGAAGACCTGAAGAAGTATCGCGTCATTGAACGTAAGCCTCTCATTTATCCCTATAAAGGATATGAATTCATCACTAATCCTCCGCCAAGTGCAGGAGGGAGCATGATTAGCTTTGGATTAGCGAGTTTAAGCAGGCACCAATTGCAAGCCCCCTATACGAACCCACAACGCTACATTCGAAAGATGGCGGAAGTAATGCGCTTAATGGAGGAGATGCGAGCTTTACGATTGAACGATTACTTGCATGCAAAAGATCCTTTGAAAGCAGCTTTCGATGAGTTGTTTGTGGCCTCTGCTTGTGAAAGGGTACATGCCGTCGGCAATACCACCCATATTAGTGTGATGGACGAATTTGGGAATGCAGCTACCGTCACAACAACCCTTGGAGGAGGTTCTGGGCATATCATTCCTGGTACGGGAATTATCTCGAACAATATGCTAGGCGAAATAGACCTCAATCCTGATGGTTTCTATAAATGGGCGGAAAACCAACGGGTGACTTCTATGATGGCGCCTTCTATTGTATTGAAGGATGGAATGCCTCGCTATGGACTAGGTTCTGGCGGCTCAAGTCGTATCCGAACGGCTATCTTACAAGTCTTAGTCAATATGATTGACTTGGGAATGTCGGTAGAGGAAGCAGTTGCAGCCCCTCGTTTGCATTGGGAGGCCAATGAACTTAATATCGAACCAGGCCTATTAAAAGGAGGTACGATGACGATGGAAGGTACTAAGGTGCAAGAGTGGGACGAGATGAATATGTACTACGGAGGGGTTCATACCGTAGGACGTAGAGCTGATGGAACCTTAGAAGGATGTGGAGACCCCAGACGTAACGGGGTGGTATTCATCTGCTAGTTCAATAATTCTGTCGGATGCCGAATAGCCTAGACAATGACCATTGTTGGCCGAATAAGTAGATGGGAGGATGCTGAACGAGTTTTGTCCCATACTCAAACTTATGTCGGTCGAAGTTGTAGATGATAGGATAGGGGATGTCGTAGAGCCACTCGTATAAGTTGCGGAATAACGGAATATTGAGGAAGAATAGTACACCTAGTGGAAACCCAATGATACGAAGCAGGGTGTATTTCCATTTAGGGCCAGGGGGCGTTCGTTGATGGAACTCCTCATCAACGGCTCGTGCACACTCCTTTAGATAAGCTTCAATGTGATCGCGAGATCGTTGGTTATGCTTTCTATAGCGGAATCCCCCAATTAGGGCAAGAGTCGTGTGAAGCTTTGCATAACGGAAGAAACGACACCATAACTCCATGTCGCCAGCTAGCTTATAGTGTAGGTTCATACAGCTGCCTGCTTCTTCCCATAAGTCACGTCTCCAGAAGGTGGATTCCTGCTGGACAAATTGGAAGTCGTATGTATAATGGCGATACTTCGACCAACGTGCCCAAGGTAAGGTAATTCGGTTGATGGTGATGCCCGATTCGGTGTATTCGGTAGGGAAACCCGTGAGCCAACGCACCTCAGGGAATTGGGTGAAGATTTCGGCCAATGCCATGAAGGCACCAGGATGATATCGATCGTCCGAATTAATCCATCCCATAATATCTCCTGTACATCTATCGAATCCCTTTTGCACCGCATAGTATTGCCCCTCATCAGGCTCACTCACCCAATAGGTAAGATACTCCTCATACTTCTTGATGATTTCTACGCTCCCATCTGTACTTCCTCCATCAATGATGATATACTCTAGGTTGGGGTACCCCTGTTGAATGACCGATAGAATGGTCTCCTCTAGGTGCTCCGCAAGGTTGTAGTTGACGGTTACGACAGATATTTTGGGGTATTCCATAGGATATATAGCCGATTATTCTGCCAGTAGGCTATCTATTTTGGATTGGAGAAAGTCTGCGTACTTCTTCATCCCCTGATTATTAAAATGCCCATCTGTTCTGACACAATAGAAATCGTCTTGGGTCAGGCTTTCGAGGTAGTGATAAGGCATTTCAGGGAATATAGGCCTGGCCTCTTCATGTGTGACTTCGCCAAGCTTATCATAATCGGGGATGAGGGAAAGCATAAATTTGGCTCCATGCTTCTCACAAAGGGATTCAATAGAGGAGAGATATTGTTGGGAGAGGGGCGGATCATATACCTTTACACTGTCGAATTGCGCTTGGTATTCAGGGTGTTCATCATAGAAATCATATACCCCCCCTAGCTTTTGACAGAGTAACCAAAACTTCGCAGAAAGTACCGAACGACCACAAAGGTAATTGAACCAAGACTTCTCCTGATAGGGAACCTCTACCCGTGTTTGGATATACTCATAACAATCTTCTAGGGGTAGATAAAATCCATTAATATGAGCATATAACCATCCTCCATTCGTGATATGGTTTACATGTTCTCCTGCCTTGGCGATACGGGGGTAATACATATGATCATTGACCATGAAGTAGGAAACACATACTACATCAGGTTTGAGTCTTGCAATATATTCTTGGGCAATGGCTAGGTATTGGGCGGGATCTGTGCCAATGATACCTGCATTATACACAAGGTAGCCCCGAGCCGTTAGTCGATCTGCAAACGAATGGGTAATTGAATAGGCCGACAATCCCCACGTAAACGAATCCCCCAATAGCAAGACCTTTGGTTGATCCGTCTCCACATAGTCGAATGGCACACTACGGAAGCCATCCGAATTGAAGGGTTCGGAGGCATAGCGAAGGTTAAGTCGTTCTACTGTGCTAAGGCTATCATAAGAACGTGCTTTTAGGGCTTGTATATAGTGGGCAAACTCCCCTGTAGTCGAATCTCCATACCGTAGATGATAAAAGTCTTGTACCACCTCCATCACGGAAGACTCCAAATCATGGTCTAAGCCATCTAGAAACACCTTCTCTTTATTAGGAGGACTCACCTTTGTACATAGGGCATCATTTGTTCCTGTGATAGCAGCTCCACTCAATCGGACAATCCCCAATTCGTCCACCATATAGTCATCCCAAGCATAGAGCGAATCCACCTTTTCATAGTGCATGATATCGCCAATTTGGCCAGGCTTTTCCCCTATCATACGTAATACCCCTTCAGTTACGAAGAGTATAATGAGGAGAGCAAAGAGGTTAATGATGAGTAGGGCACGGATAGGATTTCGACCGATGCGAGATGCCTGTCCCATACTTATACAATTTCATATTCCAATAAGTCGCCATATATGCCTTTCACCTCTTCCATTACCACTTGGGGGCCTTGTACTTTTACCTTTCGGCCAGCCTGAGCAAGCTTTACTGCTAAAGCCAGTTGCTGCGATTCCTCAATCATAGTCGAACCCTTCTTATAGGTGATATGGTCAAAGACAATTTGTTCCTCTTTGGGGTAAGCACAAAGCCATTGTTGGACTTGAAAATCAAGGTGGCGGCTATTTACCTCATCTGTTGCCTTGCTGATAAGTAACTCATACCCAGATTCCTCCGCGAATACCCCGAGGGCTCTATTGTCACGAGGGAAGCAAGGTCCACCGAACCCAAACCCATACTTTAGGTATCGCCCACCAATGCGTTTATCCGCTCCAATAGCCGAAAGGATTTTATCAGGTTCTGCACCTACCTTGGTCGCAAGGTCGCCTATAGAATTGGCAAAGGATATCTTCGTCGTGAGGAAACAGTTCGTAGCTATCTTACAAATCTCTGCACTCAATCGACTCATACGACAGAAGGTCGGTTCGTTGAGGCACATATTACGATAGATGTCTTCAAGCTTTTGGCCAACTTCTGGATTGGGTTCGCCTATGAGGACTTGATCGGGCTCCTGCTGGTCACGCATGATAGATCCTTGGGCAATGAATTCGGGATTGTAGCTGACCGTATAATTGTATGGAGCCAATCGTTCGGCCATCGTATCCGAATAGCCTGGCATGGTCGTACACATCAGCACCAAATGCCGTTGCTTCTCAGCCTTTCCAAATGCCATAAGCTCGGAGAGGACTGCCTCTACCTGTTGGTGGTTATACTTGCCATTGGGCAAGGAAGGAGTTGCGACCACTATGAATATAAACTCACAATCACTGTGGAGGATATCTGACAATTGGGTGCTAGCGGTAAAGTGCTTAGAAGCTTTGAGGTATTCTTCAACCTGAGGCTCATAAGAGATGAGCTTCTTATCATTGACTAGCTCAACATAGGTCTCATTGATATCTGTACCCATTACTCGATAGCCTGTTCGTTCGAGGTTAAGGGCAAAGCAAAGACCGAGTTTGCCAATGCCAATGATACCAATGCTTGGAGATTGGGATAGGGGATGTGCAGTGCTGGAATGTTTTGTCTCAGTATGCATACGTACAGTATATTCGAATCATTAGGGAGGTAGAGGGATTACTTAGCCTTTAGGAGCGGGGAATACCGTTTCAGGTAAAGCGTCATTGGCATAGCCCCAATCTTCAGGATTGATATCATAGCGGGTTTTATTGACCATCATATACATGGCTGTTTCCCATGCTACGTCAAAGCCTACTCCTGGCCGTTCCTCAGCAAACTTAATCTTCTGTATAGGAGTCATAGCCTCCCATCCTGTTGGGTGATCAATATGGTAGGAACAAGCAGTGGGAGGGAGAATTACTTGCTCATAGCCTAATGAACGGGCCGAAATCAAGCCGAAAGTATCAATATGAATAGAGTATAAATCCAATTCGAGGTAGCCTTGCATATCTAGCCAAGCATCGCGGTGCATAAGGGTAAAGTCACCACAAGCAGCTGTATCAAGGTTGTTGAAGATGCGTTGGGGCTTACCTTCGAATAGGTCTCGGTACCAACCATAAAGCACATTGAGTACCCTTGTCACGATGGCCGACTTATAGAAGATGGGATGAACATTAAAGAGGTTCAGGTACCGATAATCTTTCCCTAGCCGTGTCATGATATTGTTTTCGGCAAAGGTCAATTGCTTCTCGAAGTCCCAATCTAGCTCAAGCTTATCAGGTATATCGCAGCGGTTGGCACGATAGAACTTACTCTTATCCAGTTTTTTATCTGCCAACCATTGGAACAACTCATGGGAGAACAGTAGGTCTATATTGGTACAGAGGATGAACTCACCCTTTGCTCGCCGAATCCCTACATTCTTCCCAATCATCTGGAATAGCGGAATGACATCTCTCCTTTTAAAACGCTGGTGTATCGCATTAGGCACGACTATATATCGAGTTGTCATGACATCCTCGGGGCCAGGTTTGGGGAGCACCTCGCTTAGGAGGGGTTTCCCCTCGGGCGGGTTCCATTCGACCATAATGAGTTCGACAGGCAAGTTGTACTTGCGTGTTTGGTAGAAGAGGCCGTTCATGAACAGCTTCATGCGCTTCATAATATTCCCGCCATGGCCATCGTTCCGCGAAACCGTAACAATCGAGAGATAAGGCTTCATATACTTAAAAAACTATATCATGAAAGTCATATTGGGCGAGCCCCCAATTGTCATCATTATAGATAATGGGTTTGCCGTCTTTGAGCATTTTATTGCCCTCTTTGACATGCCGTTGGTACATGGCCTCCACACTTGGATTGACCTCTTCTGCATCGCAGGTGTATCGTCGGTCGTGGTTTTGGTGGTAGACAGGGTAATCGAATACCTTTTCCTTTAGTCCAGCAGCAGCTGCCACAATCACAAAAAGCGAATCCGTATGAGCTGCTACGCGGGTATTCTCAGGATGCCCCTTCAGGCGTTCCCATTGAGAGCGGTGCATCATCATGAAATCCCCACTACAATTGCAATGGTAATGGAATTCGGGTGGCATGGTTCCATAAGCATTTTCCTTGTTCAACCGTTTTTGGTTTTGGTACTTCAGCCACCAAAGGCGGGGATAGAAGAAATTGTTGAAGCCAATGGGATACACATGTCCTTTGAGGAATACGCGGAAAGCACTCTTTTGGAGTTGGGGGATGATGTCCTCAGGCAATTCACCAGGAGTGATATGCTCCAACTTATGGAAGTCACAACGATCTGCTCGGTAGTAGTAATCCTCTTGGAGCTTTCGTTTGCTCAGGTATTGAATGATTTCGGGGGTATAGATGATGTCGGGATTTGCTCCAGCGACGAATTCACCCTTTGCCCGCCGAATCCCTGTATTCTTAGCGATATACTCATACAGTGGTACCTTATCTCGAATCTCTAAATCCACCATCAATTGATGCACCTCATTCGGCACCGTAATGATACGGAACGTAAGGTACTTACGACTCTTAGGCCATTTGAGGGTCTCATATAGACTCTTTTTAGTCGAGATAGGGTTATAGTTAACAATAATATACTCTAGGGGGAGCCTATATTGTTCGACATACCGAGCAAGAGAGGCGATTGAGTTTTGGAGGCGGTCGTTAAAGTCTCCACCATAATCATCATTTCGACCTGCAACCACCAAAGAAATATACGGACGCTCCATATAGTTGATACCTTATGTCTGATAGGTAATTGAACTAACGATGAGCAAAGGTAATAAAATTGGGGGGAAACGAACAATGCGAGAACCCACATACAATTTACTGCCCATTGATATAGATGAGTCCTCATTGCCCAATAGAAAAAGGCAGCCTATTATGTAATAGACTGCCTCGCGCTTCTAATGTTACTAACTTCTATTCTATAGTACCTCGATTTTCTTGACGGCTACTGCCTTCTCCGTACGTAATTCGATAAAGTATAGTCCTTTGCCAAGGGTTTCTAGTTCGATACTTTGAGGGTTTCGAACGCCCTTGATCTCACGCACCAATTGGCCCTGAATATTGCGGATACGGATATCGGCTTCTTCTTGGCTCCATGATACATGTACATGATTGCGGGTTGGGTTGGGGTAAACATGGAATTGTTGTTGGAGTAATTCGTTTTCGACGCTTGTAGTTTGGCCGTCTGTGATAGGGACATCTAGGTTCTCTAGGTTTATAGGGATGATACGGCCATCGAGGCTAATGATACGTACATTGCTAAAGGATAAACTAAGCGTGTCTAATATCGCTTGTTTACCTGAGATGTCATCAATCATGACAAGGGTAATGTCTGCGATCTGGCCTGAGCCGTTACGATTGGCTTGATCAGTACGGACAATCCCTGTATGAATTTCGCCATCTAGGAAGATGTCCTTTTGCATAGATAGGAGGTCGAGTGAGGGAATCCCTAGCCAACTATTCATATAGCCTAGTGAGACTGTAGCAGAATCCACGATTGTATTATCGTAGTTGATGGTGAAGGCAACACCATAGACGCTGTCGGCTGGGATGGTAGTGGTTCCAAGTAGGATAGGGATATTGACCGTATCGCCAGGGATGATATTCATGGTTGGGATGGCGAATTGGAGGGTGGGATCTGTAGCGGCTGCTTCTATTCCTTCTAGACGTGCGTGTATAAGTCCGTAGTTTTGGGAGATTGCAAGAGTATCATCATCATTGATGGTTCCATTGCCATCACAATCTGTATAGGCGTAGTTGATGCCACCTGGGAGGGTATCAGCCCAAGCGGTTGTAGGTTGGCCGATCCATGTGAGGCTAGCATTCGTACGAGCGGAGCCTGTCGTTCCATGGGCAATCCCGATGGCGAGTACGTCCATATTATTGGCAATCCCATCATTATCTGCATCCCCAGGCCATACACAATGGTCGCCCACTTCCACTAGGACACTATCTGACTCTACGCATCCCTCCGACTCAACAGAAACCGTATAATAACCTGTCGTCATAGAAACAGCCGTTGGGTTGGTGATATTGGGATCATTTACTGAGCCACCTGCGGGGGAAGTCCATAGGTAGGTATAGTTATTTCCTCCTGTAGCAGTGACATCTAGGTCTACAGGTTCTCCTGTACAGACCAAGGTATCACCTGTAGCCGTTACATCTAAATCAGTGATAATGACATAGGTCGAGTCTCTCCAAGTACATCCATTGAAGTCTACGGCTTCTACCCAGTAGATAGCATTAGAGAGGGAAGGGGTCGCTATTTGGGTACTTTGGCCATTGCTCCACATAAAGATTGTATTGGCAGGATTTCCGTAAGGCATATCGGCTGTGATAGTAGGCAAGATGAAAGCAGGATCACAGAATCGACTGGTATCTTGGGCAATGTCCACAATAGCCGATGAATCTACATCTAGGAAGAAATCAATGTATTGGGTACAAAGGGTATTGGGATCCGTTATGGTACAATAATAGGTGGCTTCTTGGTCTGTAATAAGTGTCGGACTATTGGGGAATACCCCTCCAATAGAGGACGACCAATCGTAGTTATAAATGCCTACTCCTCCTCCGTTAAGACTTACATGAGCACTACCACCAAAGCAGATGACAGGCAGGCCAGTAAGGATACCAATTAGAAACCCATTTAATTCAACATGTACTGTATCAGTAGCCGTACATCCTGTAGCGAGGTCTGTGCATACGACTGAATAGTCTCCTGTACCATGACTAGAGTTCAAGCTTACATTTAGGCTCGGATTCACTGCACCAGGGATTGGTTGGCCGTTAAAGTACCATTGGTGTAGGAGGGTAGGAGGTAGAGCTGGAGTGGCTATCAGAATAACATCATCACATTGGACAATGTCGGGTCCTAGGTCTACAACTAAGTTACAGGGTGCGTATACATCCACGACAAAATCATAGTAGGTACGGGTGAGTAGCGGGCATTGATCATCCTCTAACTTAATGCTGAATTGGTAAGTGCCTGGAGTATTAGGCGTTGTCCAGCAGAAACGAGCCACAGGGGTGAAGCCAATGACCGTATCTACGACAGTATTAGCTGTATCGGTGAAGGTAGCCCCTGTGAGGTTGTCAGACCATGTGAGCGTGATTTGGAAACCGTGAGTAGGATTTAAGGCTGGGATATCGATGCAGAAAGATGTATTCGTAGGGTGTGATTGGTGGGTGATACTGGTATCAATATCAGCATATGAAGGTGTATTGGTGCAGTTGAGGAAGGTAACGAGGAAGTCTCGGTTATAGGTGGCGATAAGCGCACCATTTCGATACTCATCGGTTTGGATACAGAGGTTATAGGTTCCTATGCCGCCACCTTGATTTGTGACAACCATATTTCCTGTACGTCCGTCTAGGTCTACATCCCATCCACTTCCAAAGGGTTGTTGGGAACTATATCCAGGAGCATAGGGAACATTAAGGCAAGAAACGAGTGAATATGCCAATGAATCTCCTTCCGCGTCAATAGCTCCAACGGAGAAACGATTGGTTTGGGAGGCACATAGATTGAGGTTGTTGGTTTCGTGGAATTCGGGAGCTTGGTTGCAAATTGTGCTGACAGGATCAAGTGGCCCCGCTGTGATGGTTCGGGAGTAGGTAGAGGGATTGGTGAGGTTGGAAGCAGCACCACTACGGCAGCAATTGTCATACTGCAAGGTATACTCTGTACAGGTTACTGAGCAGAAGTCATAGTCACAGTAGTAAACCGAGCGTTCGAGGCCTGGAATGGTTGTACCTCCATTACACGTTGTATTGATAAGGTAGGAAGGACATACAGGAGTAACTTCTTCTGTAGACATGAGCGTCCATGTTCCGATTGCTGTAGGTTGGTCTGTACAGCCTGGATTAGGAATAAAGCTAAAGCCATTTAGGTCGGCAGGAGTAAGCGGAGCTCCTCCGCAGTTGCGATAGATAGAAACGTATACGCGGTAGGTACATCCGCTGATGCACTCATATGTTAATTCGGTGCCCGATATATGGGTCGCGAATGATTGTGTGGCGAATGTAAACAGGAACAAACATAGCAAGTAGCAGGTTGAAATTTGTTGATATTTCATAGTCATCATCTAATTAAGAATTTCTTTATGCCCATTGTCTTAGGGAAATAGGGTGATGAATGAGTTGCGTCTTTCGATCAAGAAACAAATAGCACACAAATATTGGCTAATAAAAAGACAATAATTGCTTATTCTGAAGTAAGATAATTGCCCAATGAATGTTTATTGATTTGAACAACAGCTTTTTATGTATAACTTATGGTTTATAAACTGAATTCATATCCATTTGATGAAGCCTTCATTATTGCTATCCTTATTACAATCCTTATCGCGTGCAGAACAAAAGCGATTTGCGTTGTTTGTACAATCTCCCTTCTTCAATCAGAACCAACGCCTTATCAAACTGAATGCCCATCTCTTATCTTCCTTGGTTCATACCAAGGAGATGGCCATATCAGCGGAAGCTCTACATAAGAAGCTCTACCCCAAGCAGCCTTTTGTGGCGCAACATATCTATGACCTCTTCTCTCAGTTGTTGCGCTTGCTCAAGCAGTTCCTTGCACAACAGCAGTATGAGCAAGATACGACGGGGCAAGAACGCTACCTATTAGATGACCTAATGGGACGAAAGGCATGGCCGCACTTTACGCGTGTTCATAAACGGGCATCTAAGCAATATGCTCAATCAAAGGTGCAGGACGCGGGGCATTTCTACCGTGGGTATCTTCTCGCCCAACGAGCCGATCGGTTCTTTGGCCTGCAACAGAAGCGTAAGACCAATGACGACCTCAACCGAGCCCTAGGAGAATTGGATCGATTCTATCTGATGCGCAAACTCGAATTGTCGTGTGAGTTATTGAACCGCCAGAACATAGTGCAGGCAGATGCCCACTCGGAGATGATGCCTGTATTGAATGCGAGCTTGCAAGATGTTGAGAATCCCTATCGTGCTGTGCCTGGCATTGCCATTTACCATCAAATCTATTTGACTTTATATGATAGCACCAACGAACACCATTATGAGCGACTCATTGCCTCTTTACATGAATATAGTCATCTATTCTCTCAGGCCGAAGCCAATCAGATGTATGCCTACGCGCAGAATTATTGTGTGAAGCAGATTAATCAGGGGCAATCGGCTTACCTACAGAAGCTGTTTGATGTATATCGGTCGTTGATTGAGAAGGGATTGTTGTTGCAGGAAGGGCAATTACATCACGGGGTGTATAAGAACATTGTGACTGTAGGACTACGCCTGAAGCAATTCGAATGGGTGGAGGCGTTTCTCAATACCTACCGAACGGCCTTGGAACCCTCCCTACGTGAGAATGCCTATACCTACAACCTCGCTATCTTCTACTACGAACAACGCCTTTATAGCCATGCCCTCAAGCTCCTCCGACGGGTAGAGTTTACGGATGTATACTACAACCTCAGTGCAAGGGCATTGCTCGTAAAGGTATACTATGAATTGGAGGATGACGATGCCCTTGAATCGGTCATTGCGGCCTATAAGGTCTATATGCGGCGCAATAAGCAGCTCTCAGGCTATCAGCAGAAGGTGAACAATAACCTCCTGCGGTTTGTGAAGAAGCTCTATAAATTACGACTCAAATGCTTGGGGATGGCCAAGGAAGATAGACTGAGTGCCATTGCCCAATTGCAAAAGCAGATAAAGGATACTCAACAGATTGCGAATATCAATTGGTTGGAGAAGAAGGTGGAGGAGCTTGCCTCCTGATTAAATGACTTGGATAAGCGGATAGGTCTCTTCTGTGAGTTGGCCAATGCATTTGAGGGATAGGCCAAGCTGGGTGCAGGCTGCTTGGAATGCCTGTTCGGACGCTGGAGATACGGCTACGAGCAATCCGCCACTAGTTTGAGGATCGCATAGGATGGCCTTTTGGTAGTCAGTTAATGGGTTGATTTTATGGCCATAACTAGCCCAATTGCGATGCGTTCCGCCAGGAATTGCCTTTTGTTTGATATAGTAGTCGATGGTTTCGAAGGTAGGGATTCGGTCAAAGAAGATGCGGGCAGATACGTTACTCCCTTCACACATCTCTGTTAAGTGCCCCAACAATCCGAAGCCCGTTACATCTGTCATTGCCTGTATATATTCGCATTGCCCAAAGAACTCCCCTACCTTATTGAGTTGGGTCATGCTTCGGGGGGCAATCTGTGCATCTTCATCCCGTAGAAACCCCTTCTTTTGGGCGGTTGCCAGAATCCCTACGCCGAGGGGCTTTGTCAGGAAGAGCTTTGCCCCTACCTTGCCCTTGCTATTTTGTTTGAGGTGCTTAATGGGCACACGACCTGTAACCGCTAGGCCAAATATAGGCTCAGGGCAATCAATACTATGTCCTCCTGCGATGACAATTCCTGCTTCTGCACAAGTAGCGCGTCCGCCCTCCAATACCTGCTGAGCCACTTCAGGGGATAGCACATTAATCGGCCAACCCAAGACAGCAATTGCCATAAGGGGCTTACCACCCATAGCGTATACATCACTAATGGCATTGGCGGCAGCAATCTTGCCGAAGGTAAACGGGTCATCCACTATCGGCATAAAGAAATCGGTGGTGCTAATGATGGCTGTACCATCGCCTAGGTCATAGGCTGCGGCATCGTCTCGGGAGTGATTGCCGACCAAGAGATTGGGGTGAGGCTGTAGAAGCTCGGTTGTTTGGAGGATGGTATTGAGAATCTGAGGGGATATCTTACAGCCACAACCTGCGCCGTGGCTATATTGAGTAAGTCGGATCATGGGATACGTTTATAAGGTAAGACCGATTAGTTGTTTGGCTATTTGCTGGGTATTATTCGAGCTATATGGGAGCTGAATCAAGGGATTGGGCTGTTTGGTGAGGCTATACGCATAGGCCTTATCGTAATAGACCAAGGAAATACGGGCAGCTTCGCGAAAGTCCTCTCGTTCGAGGGCTTCCAATGCCGCCTTATAGTGTTGGCCGCCTAACCTTCTTTGGATGCGGGCAAAGGCTTCTTGCGCTTCTTGGATAGGGAAATGTGCATACTCTCGTACCAAGCGGTTGAGACGATTCTCTATAGGGAGGTCGAGCAAGACCTTTGGAGCTTTGGTCATATGCTGCCAAAATTCTTGGGGGATAAATAAGCGCCCAAGGGCATAGCTTTCATCCTCTATCCATATACGCTTCGTCGAATCGAGGGATGAGAGTTGGGCATGTAGCTCATTCTCAAATTGTTCGACACTAGGCTGCTTCCCTTGCCCTAGGTGCCCAAAGGCCGATCCTTTATGCTTCGCCAATTGTTCTAGGTCAATGACTTGTTCGCCCATTGACCGTAGGGAGTGTAGGATTTCCGTTTTGCCGCTACCCGTTGCGCCTCCTAGTATGAGCAATTGGAGGGGCTTGGCAAAGTCTCGCCGAATCATCTGCCGATATGCCTTATATCCACCCTCCAACACATAGAGGGAGAAGCCTGCCATTTTCAACAGCCATGCAACGCTTTCGCTCCGCATCCCTCCTCGCCAACAATGGAGAAAGAGCTTTCGTTGGGGCGACAATCGGGCGGCAGCCTTGACATAGCCCGACATCTTGGGGCCAATGATATCGAGGCCTCGTAGAAAGGCGACTTCTCGCCCAACGCGCTTGTAGAGTGTACCAACAGTGGCGCGTTCTTCATCGGTAAATAAGGGGAGGTTCTGGGCATTCGGGATATGGCCTTTGCGATACTCTTTAGGGGCACGAACATCTACCAATGCTCTGCCTTGAGATTGCTCCCAAAATGCCTCTGCCGTTAGTCGCGTAACCATATTCTCTCTTTGCTTTTTGACTGATCCTTAAGGGGCATGCTTCGTATATATACACCCATAGAAAAAATCCCTTTGGAAATCTTACCCCTTCTATGAAATAAACCGATATATTGTGAGCCTACAAAAATACAGCGAAGACTTGATATTCTCCAATATATGAAACTCTATTTTATTGCAGGGGAGGACTCTGGGGATATGCACGCAGGCAATTTAATTGGGGCTCTCTCCAAATTGCAGCCCAATCTCCAAACCCGTGGGGTGGGAGGCGAACGTATGCGTGCGCAAGGCATGAAACTGGTCGCCCATGTAAAGGACATCAACTTTATGGGCTTCTGGGAGGTGCTGCGCAATATCCGAACGATTCGGCGATTGTTCCGTACCGTTGAAGCCGATATTGTGCAGTGGCAACCCGATGCGGTAGTATTGGTAGACTATCCTGGCTTCAATCTTCGGCTTGCCCCCTTCCTCAAACAATTGGGGATTCGCATCTTCTACTATATATCGCCCCAAGTATGGGCATGGAAGAAAGGACGGGTCAAGAAGATTCAAGCCTTTGTCGATCGAATGTTTGTCATCCTTCCTTTCGAAAAGGTATTCTATGCCAATGAAGGGGTAGAGGTAGACTTCGTGGGGCATCCCTTGCTCGATGAAATCTCTCGTTTGCAAATGGGCAATGCCACCCTTTCGAATCCAGGATCCCCCAAGACGATTGCCCTATTGCCTGGCAGCCGTAAACAAGAGATCAAACGGATGCTTCCGCTCATGCTCGAATTGTCGAATCAATATACTGAGCATCAGTTTATTATTGCAGGTGCTCCCAGCCAATCCGCCGAATTCTACCAGCAAATCATTGGCATACATCCTGTCGAATTGCGGATGAACCAAACCTATCAAGTACTCGCCCAAGCCGATCTTGCCATTGTGACATCGGGTACCGCTACTTTGGAGACAGCCTTATTTGGGGTTCCGCAAGTGGTTTGCTACAAAGGGGCTTGGCTTTCCTATCTAATTGGGAAACAATTGGTTCAGGTCAAATACATTAGCCTAGTGAACCTCATTCTAGATCGCCCAGCCGTCACCGAATTAATCCAACACGATTACCACATCGACCGTCTACGTGAGGAGGTTGAGCGATTGATGCAGCCTAGTATCCGCGAATCCCTCCAGCAAGACTATACCGAACTTCACCGTCGATTGGGCGATGGGGGAGCTTCCGCGGAAACCGCCCGCCTAATCCTTCAACGGATGTAGGGAATCCCTATCCTAGTATTGCCCCTTAATAAATCCCCATGCACGGGCTTTGTCGCGATAGACATCTGGATAATTGGCCTCCAACAATCGATAGATTGCCTTTAGCGTCTTCCTCATCTTGGCAAGGTACAAACGCTTTTGACTTGCATCCGCTGATTTCATGCCTGTATACTTCCGTGCCTCCTTCACCATATCGGCATAATCTTTCCTTGCCTGTGTCCAATAGGCAAGACCGTATTGTTGATTCTGCAAATTGTAGTCTTGAATCCCTTGGATAAGTACCGTGAAGGCATCTAGTCTAGCATCGCGGGCTACGGGTAAGCTATATCTCCCATGGCGTTTCTCGAATCCAAATATGAGGAAGTAATCGCTTTACGTATAAGAAGAATTTTACTAACTTACTGTTCGAACGCAATTATACCAATGCTTTGAAATAATTGTTATTATTCAAGCTGCACACTGTTTCAGGTAGGGGGCAGGTATTCGAGTAAACAGCGTTGACCGTGGCAATACCCAGCTGGGTAGTCGTACAAACAGTACTTAATGATAATACTAGATCTCAGTAAGAATTGGTATTAGAACTTGATTGGGTGCAAGAGGTGATTGCTACCTACACAACATAAAGAATCCAATATAGAACGAATCCCTCCCCTTCTGTCATAGAGGGGGAGGGATTTCATATTTATAGGCCTCGAAGGAAGCGTATTATCGTACAAAGACTTTCTGGACGATGCTGCCTTCCTCAAAGGTAAGTTTGACGAGGTAAATGCCTGGAGGGAATTCGGCGATATCGATGCGACTGCTTTGTGAAGGAATGCCCGATTGCTCGGATTCCCAAAGGATGACGCCCCGAATATCTGTGAATTCAATCGTGAAGGCAGGTACTTGCGCCTTGGCTTCAATGGTGAGATAATCGTCTGCAGGATTGGGATAGATAGATAGAGATTGGAGAATCTCTTCAGACAATGCTCCCGCAACACTCACATCTACCGTAAAGTTACAACTATCAATACATCCATTGGCATCTATAAAGAAAGCATTGACGGTATAGGTGCCTGGACTTTGATAAACATGGGTCAATGGATTCCCGAAGGTATCTACCGTACCATCGCCCCAATCCCAACCGAAGGAATAAGGAGCGATTCCTGCACCAATGTTGAGTAGATACTCATAAGGAGCTCCTGCACTGGTCTGTACATCGCCAGGGCAAATGAGTTGAGGAGCGGGGAAACTGGATACGTTTAGGGTAGAAGGAGAACTGTTGCAGCCACCAGGTAGGGTTTCGACCAAGGTGATGGTTCCTGGCAAGCTCGTCCAATCAATGATAACTGTATTGGTTCCTGCTCCGCTTACAACACTACCTGAACTCACACTCCAATTAAAACTCGAACCTGCATTGGCGAATGCGGTATAACTTCCCTGCGTGACATTCCCACAAAGGCTCTCGGGCCCAACGATTATAGGAGGCGGAGGTTGGGTTTGGATGCTGACACTAGTCGTTTGTATGGTTCCTACACAACCTGCAGCCGAAACTTCCTGAACTTCGATTTGGCCTGTACCTGCTGTTCCCCAATCAATGCTTACATCTTGTGTCCCTTGACCCGAAACAATCGTTCCTCCCGTAACCGTCCAATCAAAGGTAGAATTGGGATCCCCACTTGCGTTATACGTGAGTCCTGTACCATTCTCACAAACAGAGAAAGGCCCCATAATGATAGGTGCAGCAGGAATTGCTTCAAGGTTCACGGTAAAGTTTGCGGGAAGTGTACTACAACCATTGACATCTAAGGATAGGGTTACTACGCCTGTGCCTGCGGCTCCCCAATCGACTGATATAATGGAGCTTCCTTGGCCGCTTGTAATGGTTCCACCCGATACCGTCCAGTTATATCCAATGCCTGGCAGAGGTGCAGGAGGTATAGAGTAGGTGTTATTGGTGCTAAACTCACAGGCTTGGTTAAGGCCGTCAATGCTAGGAGTGGGAGGAGAAGGAAGGATGGTAATCCCTAGGCTACCTGCCGAACCCCCACAGGGTCCTCCTGCGGTATCACTTACGGTTATCGAACCAATGCCTGCTATCCCCCAATTGACCGTAATCATGCTTGTACCTGCCCCACTCATGAGGGTTCCACCTGTCACTGACCATGTATAAGCCGTGCCCGTTGGGTTCTGGATTTCATAAACAACGCCAGTAGACGCATCACAGACCGTATCTGGGCCAATGATGGTGAGCGTTCCTCCGCTTCCACTACCGCTTTGGATGGTGATATTGGTTTGTTGTATAGGGCTCGGACAATTTGTCCCCACTAACTCAAACACAGTTATTTGGCCTGAGCCTGCTGCCCCCCAATCAATCGTGATAGTTGGGCTACCTTGGCCAGAAGTAATGGTTCCTCCAGTTACTGTCCACGTAAATTGGGAATTGGGATCACCTGAACCGATGGCTGTATAGAGACTACCTGTTGTATTTTCACATACAATGAGGGTTCCTGTTACAGTAGGAGCAGGAGGGCCAGGTATAATGGTAACAGGTAGGTCGGTTGTTCCCCCACACAATCCCGCACTTGAATCCCCCACGCTCACCATTCCCATGCCTGCACCTCCCCAATCAATCGTAATGGTATTGGTGCCTGCACCCGAGGTGAGGGTTCCGCCCGTCACCGACCAATTGTATATACCCGATGACGAACCTGAGGCAGTATATGTAACCCCTTGTTCAAATGAACATACAGTAATTGGGCCTGTGATGACTGCTGAACTACCTCCATTCACGATAATATCCGTTCCATTGTCTGTACCAATGACAGGAGGGTCAGAGGATACGACACGTACACGATAGGCATTGCCTGGAGGGGTAGTAGGAGGCATCGTTGCAGAGATAATCCCGCTTCCTGTGCCTGGCATTGCCCCGATAATCGTAGGACTCGCGAAACTCCCTAGCGCATCTGATAGCTCAACGGAGAAAGTATTGGTAGGTAGGAAGTTCCCTACAGCTACGAAAGGTACATCAAAGGTGTCGCCTGGACAAAAGACGGTATTGGGCAATGGACTCGTTACGATATTCTCCAATGGAACGGCATCTCCTGTAACAACCACTTGGTCGATGGAGAAGGGAGGGTCTGTACCCGCTCCCGAACCATTGTTCTGCCAACGGAAACGGAATTGTAAGGCAGGTTGATTGTCAAATGCGGCATCTGCTACGGAGTCCTGCGTCCATGTGCTCACCCCTTGGTATTGGGTCGGAAGCATAATCCATGATATACCTGCGTCTAGCGAATACTCAATCGTTCCAAAGTCAAGCGCACTACCATTCGACAAATAATAAAACTTCATCTGCACATTGTTGAAGCCTAATGTGGTAAAGGGAACAATCATTTGTGCGTAGTTGTCTGAGGCCGAATTTGCCTCATAGTTCGCATTGTCTACAGCAATGGATAGCAGAAGATTGGTAATGTGTAAATAGGAACTTTGAGGCGCGTTTGTAATCCCTCCAGGCTGTGTGGGAGTATCAGGAATAAGGGGGAATAAACCTGTGTATGAGTTATTTACAATCCACTGGTTATCCCCATTCGGAGGAATATTGAGCAACCAATTGCCTGATCCATTTTCAAAATCATCTTCCCAAATAATGGAAGTTTGGGCATGTAAAAAAGATATGCCTGATACAATCAGGCATAGAAAAAGGAAATGTCTTTTCATAGTATCGAGTGCTTAATGAATCTTTTATTCAGTAGCTTCTGGAGCGGGTGTCTCCTCTTCTCCTTCTTGGTCATTCTTCATAAAACCCCATAGCTTCATGATGTATTCTTTTCCTTTGTTATTGATAAGGCACTTACGAATGTCTTTCTTTTTATTCTTGAGACTCGTACGGATCTCTTCGCTTCTACGTGCAGGATCAGCATCAACCTCTTGAAGTTCGGCAGCACTGAGGCGAGTGTGTAAATCGTTATGCACAGGGGTTACAATACACATACAACGGGCTTTGTCCTGCTTATCCTCCTGACAAAACTTCTGCATCAACTCACTAATAGGGGTATCCTTAAAGACTTGTTTAACAGCACCCTCCTTCAACCCATCTACAGAACCTCCCTGCCAGAAATAAAAGGCTAGACCAATTACCAAGGCAATCCCCACGACTTTCAACACTTTGCCTGCCAACTTCATGACAACATAAATACCAGCGATTACACCCAGAATCACAATAAGGTGATTCATGTTTTCGGGACTCATTATATTTTCCATTAGCTTCTACTATTAATTATGCTTATTTACGTAAATATAAGTATGATTATGAGATATTTCATACAATTAACGAATAACTCTTTGTTGGGTTAGCTCAAGTATATCTTTTTCGTCTAATCCCAACTCTTGCAAGATATCCGAGGTATCTGCTCCCAATATAGGAGCTGCCCATCCTTCGGGCAATAAGGTCTTTAAGAACTTCAGAGGTTGATTGATGCCAGAGACCTTACCGTATTCAGGGTGTTCATGGCTAATGAACATATTACGGCTTTTTAGGTGTTCGTCTTTCGTTGCCTCCTCTAGGGTTGATACAGCCGTCATACAACAATCCCACTTAAGTCCCTCCTCCAACCATTCTGCTTGTGTCTTGGTGAGGAATAGTTGTGCCATTTCAGCCCGTAGTTTCCGAGCATTATCAGGAGTGGGTGCGAATAGCTTCATCCAATCGGGACGATTTACCATTTGGCAAAAGCGTTGGAAGAACTTCGGTTCTAACGCGCCCAAGGCAATACAACGACCATCCTTACAGGTATACACATTGTAATTGGCCAATCCTCCTGAGAGCATCAATTCGCCTCTGTTAGGAATCGTTCCATTGGCAAAGAACTCTGCGTAATGAAGGCTCAATAAAGGAAGCAATCCGTCAAGCATAGACACATCTACATGATCTCCATCCCCTGTTATCATCCGATTCTGTAGGGCCGATAAGCAGGCGATGACTGCCATATAGGAACCTCCTGCAATATCTGCCAATTGTGGGGCAGGGATGACAGGCTCACCTCCTTGCATACCTGTTAAGGAGAGAATACCTGAACGAGCAATATAGTTGAGGTCGTGGCCTGCCTCTTGGGCATACTTGCCATCTTGGCCATAACCTGTAAGGGATACATAAATGATATTGGGTTTGAGGACACGAATCGTTTCATAATCAATCCCAATCTTCTTCATAATCCCTGGCCGATAAGACTCAATAACAATGTCTGCCGTGCAAGCCAATGCCTTGAATATTTCTACGCCCTCTTCTGTGCGTAGATTTAGGCCAAGGCTCTTCTTCGATCGGTTGAGGGCTGCATAATAGGCAGATAGTTTACCAATGAAAGGAGGGTATAGGCGGGTTTCGTCGGGAGAAAAGGGATTCTCTATCTTGATGACTTCTGCCCCCAAGTCGGCCAATAGGCTGCTCGCTAAAGGACCAGGCAACAACCGACTGAGGTCGAGTATCCGAATGCCTCGTAATGGGCCTTGTAAAGGCCTGCGGGCGAGGTGCATAGGTCGCCAATCAACTGCATTCTGTTCATTGTCCTCCGATTCTTCCTTCTTCTGGAACATCTCATTGAACTGCTGGATTTGTTCAGCATTGTTCATGTAGAGTGTTCCAGATCGCATAGCCTCTTCATGGGTAATGCTCCCATTCACCAACGCTAAATACACCTTGGGGTGGGCAGATAATACATAATCAGCAGAACCGACAAGACCTGTCTGAACATGACACCGTTGGTTCTGAATGATAACTGTATACGGACTAGACTGAAGGTTAAAATGGAAGGTTCCTTTAAAGTACTTAGCCTTTTCAGGAATGAAACGTTCTGGGAGAGTCGCAAAGAAATCTGCGATAGTCATAGACAAAGTATCTGATTTTGGTATGGTAGGGTCATAAGTCAACATGCTTAATACGCCTTATTCTTCTTCTTGAGGGACATCAGGTATAGGACGTCCCATAACTAACACCAATCCTAACAAGACAATGGACGCCAATGGGAAAGTTCCCCACCATGGAAGACCTAAGGTTGCAGGAATGGTACCTACAAACAATGCAACTAAACCGACTGTCAGCGCATAAGGCAATTGGGTTCGAACGTGGTCGATATGGTAACAAGCACTCGCCAACGAACTCAAAATGGTTGTATCTGAAATAGGTGAACAATGGTCTCCTAGTACAGATCCTGCTAATACACAAGAAACAACATTGCTCAATATAGCATAAGCAGCATCAGGAGAAAGCCCCGACTCAATGGAGATTGTCCAAGAAGCAGGAATCATAAGGGGGTATAGAATCGCCATGGTACCCCAAGAGGATCCTGTAGAGAAGGAGACAATTGCCCCTAATATGAATGTCAATGCAGGTAACCAGATCGGGTCAATATTATCCTTAAATAGATTGGTTAGGAAATCGGCTGTATGTAAATCCTTCGTGATATCGGCTAATGCCCATGCAAGCACAAGGATAATGATGGCTGTAAGCATGGTTTTGAATCCACTGCTCATCGTCTCAATTGTATCCTCTAGGTTCATGATGCGTTGAGCAATGGTCATCAAGCCTGCAACTGCCAATGCAGATAGAGAAGCCCATAAAAGAGCTGCATAGGAATTTGCATCTCCAATGGTTAGAGCGACCTTGCGTAAGGTACCTAGACTTGAGTCGTTCCATACTTCAGCACTATAACCTGTGCTCAATAGGCCCAGTAAGGTTCCAATAATGAGCACCATAATAGGGATAATCGCATTGAAGGATCTATAGGTAATCCCTTCTTTAGGGTTTAGGGCTTCTAATTCGGCTTTGGCACTTTCTTCATTTCCGCCATGATTGGCACTCACCTGCCCTGTCAACCTTGCCCGTCTTTCTGCTCCTAGCATAGGACCAAAATCGCGTTTGGTGAAGATAATCATCAGGATGAAGAGAAGGGTAAGGATGGGATAGAAGGCATACTGTAACGAATTGAGGAAAATGGCATAAGGGCTTTGCCCCTCAGGAAATCCCTCTAAGTCTTGAATCCCTGTCTCTATATACCCCAATTCTGCCCCGATCCATGTGGTGATGAAGGCCAATGCTGCTACAGGGGCAGCCGTTGAATCCACAATATAACTAAGCTTCTCTCTTGATATACGGAGTTTGTCCGATATGCTTCTCATGGTGTTTCCTACCACGAGGGTGTTGGCATAATCATCAAAGAATATCACAACTCCCATTAGCCAAGTAGCGAATTGACCACTTACAGGAGTGGTTGCCACTTTCGAGATTTGATTGACAATTCCTTGCATCCCTCCATTACGGGAAATAATGGCGACCATCCCCCCGATTAATAGAGAGAACACAATCACAGAGATATGATCTACATCATTGATGGCACGAGGAATATACTCGCCTATGGTATTGAGGAAACCATAGCCTATGCTTTTTACAATAGAACCACTACTATAGAGCTCCATAATCGCAATACCCGAGAAAAGCCCAAGGAAGAGAGAGGTAATAACTTCTCTAAATAACAAAGCCAATAGAATGGCAATGATAGGAGGAAGAATGGACAACCACATTGGAATGGGATTCACCGATATTGAGGTTGCATAACCAGGAAAGGTAAACCTAAGCTGATCCGTATTACTTGGAATGACATAGTCGCAAGTACCTACATTGCCCTCAAATATCAAGGGGTAACTTTCTCCATTAATCCCAATATCAATCCGTTCGATTCCTCGTAAATGCTCACTATTGTTGACGACCTTAATCTCTGTCGATACATTTTCAATGGTGAAGGGAGGAAGTTCAATGGATAAGTTTTCCTCAGAGAAGAGAGGAGGGGTTTCCACAACTTCTAGGGTATCTGCGACAACAGACTCTATGGTGTCAGACTGTGCCAATACAGTCCCATAGAGACAACTAAGTAAAAGACCAATGATGAGTGTGCGTAGTGAATTCATAGGGCAATTCTGAGCGGTGATTCTGTGAAAGGTAGGAAAAAAGCCTTGTCAGATCAAATAAAACAGGGATTCTATTCGATGTGATATCAATAGAATCCCTGTGCATATAGGGCTAACCGAATAACGGTATTAGCGAATTAACGTCTTGCTTTTAGAATTTCTCCCGACTTATCCCAGGCACCTGCATCGCCAATGATTCTGTAGAAGTATATCCCATCAGGGAACTCTTCTAGGTCAAACGCTTGAATGTCATTACCTTGAGAATCCCATACCTTTTCAATCACTCTACGTCCATTGGTATCAAATAGAGAGAACTTCACGCGTTGTGTCTCTTGACTTTGTAGATTGAGGTAGAAGGTATTATCCGTTGGGTTTGGATATAAGTTGAATTGGGCAACTGCAAAGAAGGTTGCATCTACGATATTCGAATAGCTGTATTGGCCATCTTGGTCTACTAGCTTCAATCGATAGTAGTTGGTACCTACTGTAGGTTGATCATCAATGAACTGATAGTGGCGTAGCGTCGTACTATTGCCTTGTGCCTGTACTGTCCCAATTTGGGTGAAGTTTGCACTACCATCAATGTTTCGCTCAATGGCGATATAGTCACTATTGGTTTCTGTAGCGGTTGTCCAATCCAAGAATACTTGCTCTCCTTCTTGGTGTGCGGTAAAGTCGAGCAATTCTGTTGGGAATGCAGGAGAAGCTCCTACATGTACAGCTGCAGCACCACCTGAGAAAGAAGTCATCTCAAATTCAACGAATGACTTTCCATTAGCCGTTACTCCTTGGTTAGAAGGAGTAAGCAATAATACATTGTTGATACCCATAGGAGTGATATCCGTATTAGGGTCAAAGTTTGGTGTCTTGAACCAAACGATAGAACTCATCGTTGCTGCATTGTTTGCTGTTTTCCATTGGGTCGCTGCATCAAAGATAGCAGTGAGTTCATCTGGGTGATAATAGAACCGCACCTTCACAAATCCATTGAGGTTGCCACTGGTAAGGTTAATGTGCCAGTCACGCCCCATAACGAAAGTAGCTTCCTTGGCAACAGGGTCTTCAGCAACTCGGATACCATTTACAAAGTCTGTGCTACTCGTTGGATTAGCTGTAGTAGCGAGATCGATGCTTACATCGAAGGCATTGGTGTTACCACCAGTCGGTGTATGTGCAATAGAGAAGAGGAGATCCTCTGGGCTATTCGGATCATAGTAGTGCATGAATTCATCATCGCTACATGCTTGGTTGATGCCTGCGAGCATGGTGCCATTCGGTGCATATTCGATGGTTCCATTTGGGCATACTGGGCAGCTTGCGTTGTCTGTCAAGTAATTGTCTACTGTAACTGCTAGGCTTGATGTATTGACACAATTTCCATCATCTACTGTTACTGTATAGGTTGTAGAAGTAGTCGCTTCCAAAGAAATCATCGGATCACTACCTACATTTTGGGTTCCATCGTCCCAAATAACCATATAATTGCCACTTCCTCCTGTGGTTTGTGCATCTAGGATGATGGTTTCTCCTTCACAGGCATCTTGGTTGGTAGCTGATACCATGAGTTGAAGAGCTGTATAAGGCGACTCATATGGCCCCATATCGACGCTACTCCCTGCCATTCGAGCATTTCCATCTAGGTCTAGCTCCACTAGTTCTGCTACATCTCCATCTTGGTCAATATCTCCGAGGTCTTGAGGTGTCAGTGCAGCCGAACCATTGTCTACGATAGGTGAACATGGACTTAGGTGGAAGTCTCCTGCTGTTGAAGGGACAGAAGAAGGAGTAATCGGATTGTTAAAAAGTGGGTTCATGCTGAGGTTTCCAAAGCCACCGAATACACTGAGCCCTTCTATACAAGAGAAACTAATGGTGATTTTCCCTGTACCATCCCGTGCTAATTGTGCATCTTCTAGTGAGCCATTGCTTGAATTATTGCCCCAGAAGATCGAACTAAAGATATTTGGACGGCTATTATTTCCTCCGTATACACCTGCTCCTTTGTCTAGAGCCATATTGCCACTAAAGGTAGAATGAGTGATGGTTGGGTTACTGGCATTGTTGTAAACACCTGATCCGAAGGTTGAAACATTTCCGCTAAATACAGAATGAGAAACAAAACCTAGGCCACTTGTATTGAAGATTCCTGCACCAAATACTGCCTCGTTTCCACGGAAAATGCAGTGGCTTACTACAGGTGCTCCACTAAAGTTTGCGATACATCCTCCATTACTACTTGCCTCATTGTTTTCGAATACACACTTCACAATCTTAGGCGTTCCTCCCATATTGGCGATGGCACCTCCTTGAAAAGCACTATTGTTCATGAACATACAATTGCGAATAGAAGGACTGGCTCCGCTATTCAACAATAATGCTGCTCCAAAGCTATTGGGGGGAGTATCTGCATTTCCGTCTTTTACTGTAAAGCCATCAAGGACAGCTGTTCCATTGACAGAAGTTGCTTCTACGACATTATAGCTGTTATCAAAAGGGTTGTTTGAAATCCCGATATCTCCACTGAGTATAGTAGTGATTCCTGTTTGATCGGCACGATCCCCGAGGGCTGTTTCCGTTCCATCGAATCCTCCATATACTGCAACCCCTTCTTGTAGTTCGAATGATTGGGTACGGTCTGCCGAGGAAGTTGGGTAGTAAGTTCCTTGGGCGACCCATATTTCTTGTACAGCATTACAACCAGAAGAGAAGTTCATCGCAGAACGGAGATCCGTAAAGGCATCAGTCCAACTAAAACCTGTATTGGCTCCTGTTGCATCAGCATCCACGTATAATACATTGCCTCCACAACAGTTAGGGCCTGTGATATCCAATGTAAATGCGCCTCCTGCATCCAAAGCTTCAATGATGAGGTAGTAACTACCATTGGTTAGGGTAGCTGTAATGGTAGATTGTTGCCCACAATCATTGTTACTATATGCAATAACCTCTGGTGCGAATGGGCTAGAGGGGCATGGGATGGTAGATAGCACCATGTATGAATCCCAACTTGCACCTCCACACAGAGAGAAGGTAAACGTATTGGTACAAGGGATAACCACTTGATATACGTAGTCCTCTTGGCCAGAGACCACAGCGCAATCATCGCCTGCGCCATTTACGTTAGCCGTAAATACCCCTGGAACCACGATCAATTCATCAGCTTGGGCAAATGCATTACTTGGGCATAGGTATAGCATACTAGCTAACGCGATCAGAAAGAAGGTAAAGCGATTTTGCATATTCATAGAGGCGTTAAAAAGTTTGGATATAGAATAACTTGCAAACATGAAAGAATTTCGGTTAAGATACTACTTAATTTGCACTTGTTCAAGGTTTTGACCAATAAGCTAATCTAAGTAATAGGGTCGATTATACAAAATGATAATGTCGTTAAAATAATTGTAGTTGTGTTTGAACACTTGTCTGGGATTCATGTTGTAGTAATTTGCGTTTGATATCAATTCCCCAAGCATAGCCTGTCAATTTCCCATTGCTTCCTACTACTCTATGGCATGGAACGACTAACCATATAGGATTTTTGCCACAAGCTGTGCCTATAGCTCTTGCCCCATTAGGCATATCAAGGGTTTTTGCCAATGAGCCGTATGTATACGTTTTGCCTACAGGAATTGTTTGGAGGGCTCTCCAAACTTTGTGTTGGAAGGGGGTACCTTTTGCATCTAGGGGTAATGTAAAAGGCAAGGTAGGAGATTTATAAAAGTACCGATCTAATTGTTGGATAGCCCATACTAAGGTTGGGTGCTTCGGATCCAAAGATTCCTCAATCTGCTTTACAAGACGTATAGCAGTGATTCCTTTTGGGCTACATTCGATATAGGCTACGCCAACGGGCGTATGATGGTACGTTTTTGCAATCACCATGAAATAAGACTAAAGCGTTTCTCTAACTGAACAATAAAACTAGGCCTATCTTGGGCTACTCTTTACGAAATAATGGATTGCGATAGGCAAGAAATGCAGCAACATAGGTACTCGGTAATTTGAGTCCCCAGTTGGAGTCGAACAAAAAGTATATTACATAATTGAGTCTTTCTAACGGAATCAAGGTCGGTACAAAATCTACCGCCTTCAATGAACCCTTAATTAACAGGGTTTCAGATTGATGGAGAAACCATCCCTGCTGTTTCCCCAAGCCTTCTACCTCCGCGTAGTCCACTTTTTGCCCCTTTTCTATGCATTCAGCTATGCGTATATGGGCAGCGAGTTTGCGGAAAGGATATTGGCTTAATCGTCCTTTTCGTTGGAGCATGATGGTTACGGCTCCTGTTTTGGGATTACGATAGATGATAAGATCAGGCTTGCGTCTATAACGAGCAGCTTTAATGACCATCCCATTCTCTGCTTCTACTGTCACGATTTGTATCTTCCCTATTCTACGGGAGATGGCTGTCTTATCAAATATTTTGAGTGCCTCAAACCAATACTTTTCACGGCTTAAGAGTGCATCTAGGCATATCTTGAGGACACTTTTGATGACGCTAGGGTCATTGTTTGTTCGGTAATACGCCCCAATGAGAATTGCTTTTAAAGATACGATCTCATCTAAGGGGTTTGAAGAGAATGCCTTCTCGGGTTCTGTTTGTAATTGTTTGAACCACTTGAGGAATGTTCGATAATGCTTTGCGGGCTTTTCTCGATCAACTCCCTCTGCATCGAGATAGGCATTAATTTGCTCAATAAGCCAAGGCAAGTATTCGAATAAGTCCTCTCTATGTTTGACATAGTAGGGAATATTCTCTAGGATTTTGATGCCCTGCTCTAACTTCTTTGTTGAATGCTCCAAATATACATGTTGGAGCCCCAGTAACATCGAGTGAATAGAAATGAGGTGATGCCAATACTGGGTAGAGGTGAGGCTGTGCCCTGTGGTATCATGCAGACGACTATATTCAATGAGGTCTTTCCACTCTGGATGTTGTAATACACCTAAGGTTTCGGCTACTAAGTCAGTGGCTGCCCGATCCTTCTTTGCTTGATTCTGTTTGGTATCAGTAGGGTGCGTATCGAATCGCCCTCCTCCAATATCTACTGCGAGGGTTCCTTCTTTTTCTAGTTGGGCAATGGTTTTCCCGTCTGGTAGTGTTCCTGCAGAAGTAAAAGTGACGGTTGCTTCACGCACGCCTGGGAATTGCTCCTCACCAAAGGTACGTAGCAGCAACACAGACATCATTGCATCTAAGTCAGGATTGGTATGTGTTAAAATTTGATTTACATGCATTCACGCAACTCGTTAGGCATAAATTCGACTGGATAATAGTGGTAGACCCCAAGATAGATAGATAATGGTACGTAAGGTATGCTGTTGGTAGATGGTTCTTACAGCAAAATGAACCATTCTCTTACATTCTAGTTAGATTCTCTTCTTTAATTCTCCTAAAACAAAGCAAAGATAAGGATTTATTCAGAAAAACCTTTCATCTCTCTTTGTCCATATATTACGTGGAGGTAGCATAATGAGGTTGTTTCTTAAGGTATGATATCTGCAAATGATGACGGGTATGTATACTCTTGACTTTTGAATAGTGCAGGAAAGTTGGAGACTGTAAATGAATACCTTACCAATACTTGCTTGTACAGTAGTTCCTATGTCGGATTTTGTAAATACAGTAATCCCGTCAAGAATCATTGTATCTTTTGGCAAAATGCCTTAGCTTTCTTTCGTATTCAAAACCTTAAGCGAATATAACGTATGAAAACCAGAACAATACCTTTGCCCCCTACGGGTACTCAGCTCACCTGTAAAGGTTGGGTACAGGAAGGGGCATATCGAATGCTCTTAAACAACTTACACCCTGAAGTAGCCGAATGCCCAGAAGAATTGGTTGTATATGGAGGAACGGGCAAAGCGGCTCGAAACCATGATGCTTTGCAATTGATTCTAAAGGCATTGAGAGATCTTGAGGATGATGAGACCCTGTTGATTCAATCGGGGAAACCAGTGGGGATACTTCCTACACATAAGGATGCACCACGAGTGTTAATTTCTAATTCGATGCTGGTGCCGAATTGGGCCAATTGGGATCACTTCTATGAGCTAGAGAAGAAAGGCCTCATGATGTATGGGCAAATGACAGCAGGTTCATGGATTTATATTGGTACACAAGGCATTTTGCAAGGAACATACGAAACATTTGCTGCAGTGGCGAATAAACATTTTGGGGGTAGCCTCAAAGGTACGCTTAATGTAACGGCAGGATTAGGCGGAATGGGAGGAGCTCAACCCTTAGCAATTACTATGAATGAGGGAGTGTGTCTAGCAGCAGAGGTAGAGGATTGGCGGATGAAGAGACGACTGGAGACACGTTACCTAGATAAGGTTGCTTATGATATTGATGAGGGGATTGATTGGGCACTGGAAGCCAAGGCTAAAGGAGAGGCTATTTCGATTGGGGTACATTGTAATGCTGTGGATTTGTTGGCTCGATTGATTGAACGAAACATTCAAGTTGATACCTTGACCGATCAAACGTCTGCACATGATGAATTGAATGGCTATTTCCCTGAAGGTTTGTCGACTGAGGAGGCAAAGGTATTACGTTCGGCTAATCCACAGGAGTATCGGAGTCGGTCGCTTGATACAATGGCTCGACATGTACAGCTTATGCTCGAATTACAAAAGCGAGGAGCGATTACATTCGACTATGGCAACAATCTTAGAGGGCAAGCCAAAGATAAGAGAGGAGTCATGAATGCCTTCGACTTCCCTGGTTTTGTACCTGCGTATATTCGTCCGTTATTCTGTGAGGGCAAAGGACCTTTCCGATGGGCGGCTCTTTCTGGCGATCCGCAAGATATCTATGAGACAGATAAAGTAATCCTCTCATTGTTTCCAGACGATAAGCCTTTGGCTCGTTGGATTAAGCTGGCGCAAGAACGAGTGGCTTTTCAAGGGTTACCCGCCCGAATTTGTTGGTTGGGACAAGGAGAAAGAGAGAAGGCAGGCTTGGCATTCAATGAATTGGTTAAGAAGGGGATTGTTAAGGCTCCTATTGTGATTGGGCGAGATCATCTGGATACGGGCTCTGTAGCATCGCCGAATCGAGAAACAGAGGCTATGCTTGACGGCTCAGATGCAGTAGCAGATTGGCCGATATTAAATGCGCTTATTAATACGGCAGGAGGAGCGAGTTGGGTTTCTGTACATCATGGAGGAGGGGTCGGACTTGGGTATTCGATTCATGCGGGGCAAGTGATTGTAGCAGATGGAACGGAAGATGCCGCTAAACGAATTGCGCGGGTATTGCACAATGACCCTGGGATGGGAGTGCTACGTCATTTAGATGCAGGTTACGATATTGCAAAGGATACCGCTCGGAAGCATCGATTGAATATTCGCAATCGATTGCTCTAATACCAAATCCTTACTGAAATTTGATAGTATATTAAGTAACGTTTTAGTACCATATTCCCAGCTGGGTATTCGAAGGTCAAGTGCTTTAGTACCATATTCCCAGCTGGGTATTCGAAGGTCAAGTGCTTTAGTACCGTATTCCCAACTGGGTATTCGAAGGTCAAGTGCTTAAGTACCGTATTCCCAGCTGGGTATTCGAAGGTCAAGCGCTTAAGTACCATATTCCCAGCTGGGTATTCGAAGGTCAAGCGCTTAAGTACCATATTCCCAGCTGGGTATTCGAAGGTCAAGCGCTTAAGTACCGTATTCCCAGCTGGGTATTCGAAGGTTAAGCGCTTAAGTCTTCTATGCATTCATAATCAATAATATCAATTTGTAGTAAGGATTAGTATAAAAGTGTATAGGCGAGAATCTCGGTGTGCCCATTTTACATGGCAAAGTGAGCACACCGAGGTCTCGACCCATGTATTTTACCTGTCGAATATGCGATTTGGGGGATACTCCTTCTTTTTTGCTCGAAAATAGGAAGCTTCTGCGAAGTATTTTACAGAAAGTTAATTCATTCAGCCTTCCAATAGTGGGTTCCCTAGTGCTTATGAATAGAAAGAGATTCCTACGAATGGTTATTTGAGAGGATAGTTACATTGTCCTTTTACCATTATTAGAGAGGGAAATGTCTGTTTAGGGATTTTTGGTAGGAGGATTGTTTTCGCCAAATTCCTCTATGAGGGGTTCTACTTGGCGTTCGAGATGTTGTTTGCTCGACTTATCGATGCTGAAGAATGCGACCATGAAGGGACGCGTATAGGTCACCCAAATGGCTGTGGTAATACCCGTAATGATGATGGTGCCAATATAGGTGATATACATTGGCCAACCAATCTGTTGTATGAAGAGGTATGCCTCAACGGTTTTGAAGAGGGCTGACATAGGTAAGAGCATAAGCAAGAAAATTCGGCCAAGTTCGGATCGTCTCATTAATTTTAAGCAATTCATCCAGATTAATACCGAAAGAATGACATTGGTCATATGTATCCGATTCGCCCAATGCCGTGGAACCGTACCTACATCATGGGTGTAAAATAAGTAAGAAAGGTCGAAGTCTAGGAAGTAACCAATAAATACCTGAAAGTGGTCTGCATGTGCATAGCCCAATAACATCACGAGGAATGTATGAACAGCCTTTGCTAACGTATGCTGCTTAGGATCACGACGATAGTCTTGAAAGAGATTGAAGACTAGCATCATGATGGTGAAAAGCTGTAACCGACTTATGGGGTATGAGAAATCCATTTTTTCATTTGTTGGATGAAGTAATCTGATTGTTTAACCCAACTGAAATGAGAAAGTTTCTTATAAGGGGTATCTGCTGCATCTACGTGGATATGGGTAAGCGTTGAATGTGGGTGAAACTTCTGTAGCAGATGTTCGACTGCTTCGGGGGGAGCCAGATAATCTCCTTTTACAGAAAGAGCTAATACGTTGGCTTTATACTTCTTTAAAGCTGCTTCAAAGTTGAGGGTAGAATTGATGGGCTCATATCTACTCGTAAATCCTTGGTGCGACCAGTCAAGTATAGTGGTCTTTGTGTTCATCCCTCCAAATCCCAACCTATGCCCAGGGAAGTATCCTAATAGCTTAGCAACTGTACGGAATATGCGTAGGACAATATTTAATTGCAAACGCTCTAGTCCTTTCCAACTGTTCACATATACGGAGCAAGCAGTGGCGAGAATAATACCTGAGAATCGATGTGGGTAGGCAGCGGCATATAGGGATCCTAGTTGTCCGCCAAGACTATGCCCCCATAAGTATAGGGTATGTGTTGGAAATTGTGCTTCTACCCATTGGAAGATCCCTACATATTCGATGTCCAACATTTCATGATAACCAAAGTCTACTGCTTTGGAGGGACGAAGCGAAGAATGCCCCCGCCCTCGTAAGTCAGTCGTAATAGCAATAAATCCATGGGCTACTAGCCTATGGGCAAAGGGTATATAGTAATCAGAATCAATGCCCATTGCAGGGCAGCAAATTACGACAGGTGCATTAGGGCGCTCCTTGACCCCGAATACGGTTACTTTGGTACTGCTTCCATCTTTAAGTGTGAGGTCGTACAATTGAGAGGAAGGAGTCTTATTGGAGTCGGGCATATAATTAGAATATGGGGAAAATTTACGGTAAAGATGGGAGAATATCGAAAGAGATTCTAGTATTTTCGCAAAAACAATCGTGGATTATGAGGATACTAATCATAGATCGTTTCCCCAAAAGCTTTCTGTTGCAGCTTGAGCAATTGCCTGTGGAATTTACTTATGCACCTCGGATAAGGCGATCCGAGGTTTTGTCTATCATTGACCAGTATGAAGTGATTGTGATGAATAGTAAGATTCGGATGGACAAGGAAGCCGCTGATAAAGCAAGGTGTTTACAATTGGTTGTTCGAGCAGGAGTTGGATTGGATCATATCGATGTGGAGTATTTGGAGCAGAAGGGGATTCGGGTGCGTAATACGGCTGGTGCCAATGCCGATGCAGTAAGTGAGCAAACGGTGGGTATGCTATTGGCGCTACGTCATAACCTCATACGAGCGAATCAGCAAGTAAAGCAGTTTGTTTGGTCGAGAGAAGAGAACAGAGGGCTAGAGGTGAAGGGAAAAACGGTGGGGATTATTGGATATGGAAATACAGGATCAGGAGTTGCTAGGCGTTTGCAGGGCTTTGGTTGTAGAATCTTGGCGTATGATAAGTATAAGGAGGGATTTAGCAATGCGTATGTGGAGGAAGTACCTTTAATACGATTGTTTGAGGAGGCTGATATCTTAAGTTTGCATGTTCCCCTTACTGATGAAACGCGTTATTGGGTTAATATGGAATTCTTCAACCAGTTTCATAAGCCGATTGTATTGCTAAACCTTGCGAGAGGGCCTATTGTTCGCCTAAAAGACCTTGTTGAGGCCTTGGACAATGGTAAGGTAGTTGCGGCGGCTTTGGATGTACTGGAAAATGAGAAGCTGCATATATTGACCAAAGAAGAGCGTACAATCTATGAAAATTTATTTCATCGACACAATGTCATGCTAAGCCCTCATATAGGCGGTTGGACGGTAGAATCATTGGCAAATATCAATGGTCGTATCATTGAATATATAGAAGAGCTTATTCGATGAATTCTCGTACAATAAACAGAGGGCGTTTTTGGATTTCCTTATAGATTCGGTATACGTATTCGCCCAATACACCTAGGAATACCAATTGTACGGAGCCAAAAAAGTAGATGCTAAATACAGTTGAAGACCATCCTAGGGGGGCAACACCCAAGCACTTGCTGATGACAGAATAGGCAAAGCCTAATATTCCTGTTATTATACCGAATAAGCCCGTATAGAGACACATTTTAATCGGGAAATCTGAAAAGGAGAAGATTGCATCAAATGCCAATCGGAAGAGTTGGGCAGTAGACATTTTAGGGGTTCCCTCTTCTCGTTCGGCTCTCTGATAGGAGAAGAATCCCTGTCTGAACCCCACCCAAATCCGTAAGCCAGGAAGGTATCGGTGGGTTTCGGGTAACGCCAAAATCGCATTGAGTACCTTTCGATTGAAGATAGAGAAATTGCCGACGTTATCGGGATAGTGGATACGGGCAAAGCGTTTGAAGATGGCATGAAACCCGTGAATGAGGAGGCGTTTAGGGAGTGATTCTGCTCTTGTTTGGCGTTTGCCATGGACAATATCAAGAGGATTGTTTCTCAATTGTTCATACATCTCGGGCAATAACTCTGGAGGGTCTTGTAAGTCTCCATCCATCAATGCGATATACTTCCCTTTTGCATGTGTCATTCCTGCAGTGTAAGCCGCAGGGTGCCCAAAGTTTCTTGATAATACCACAATTTTAATGCGGTCATCTTGCTCATGCCAATGTGTAAGGTTTGTGAGCCCATTATCGGTACTTCCATCATCTACACAGATTAACTCAAAGGATTCGCTGATTCGACTTAAGGCGTGTATGGATCGCGTAATTAAGGTATCAATGCCTGATGCTTCGTTGTATATGGGGATGACGAGGGATATATCGGGATAGGGATTCGATAAGATTGGCATGGTAAGAGAATCAATTGCTCTGTAGATTAATTAAGGAGGGTGAGGCCACAAAGTTTTGTATAAGGTATTTATTGAGGTTACACCACCTTTGGGATCGATCTAATATCCAACCATCAGCTGATACAATAATGGCATCTTGCTGTTTTGCCAACTCTTTATCGGGATTATTGACGAGTTCTATATTCCATGTAAATTGGGACTTTTCGGCTAGTTCGTACATAAACCCTCGTAATCGCCCACTGTTGGAGACAGGCGCATCAAACAACCATTTGACTTCTGCTGCTCCCAACGCAACTAATTGTTTCCCAATTAATTCAAGGGCGATACTCGTTTCTTCAACCTTCCGATACGTACTATGGATACTTGCAATATCTCTATAGCATCCATCTCGACAAACGAAGATAATTCCTCCTCCAAAAGCACTTTCTAATGTAATGAGAATGTTATATCCATCGATAGAGACTTTTTGCCCCTTAATGGCTTTGGCTGTTACTTCATGTTCTTTCCGATAAGTACGAGATGAATCAGAGCAACTAGCACGTAGCAATGCTTTCCGTTGCCGCACATTAAGTTTGTATCGATCCCCAACTATCTTCAAGGCTGACTTCTCAGAGTAACTGCGGCTCAACAAATAGGAAAGATCACTTACTGCTTCCTTTAAGGGCGAAATCCACTTAGAACTAAAAAGTTTATTGTCGTTGGAATGTTTTCCTCTGTGCTTCTGTTTGTTAGACATGACCAAAAGGTACAAATAAATTAGCTGACTTAAGTACTTCTTCAGAGAATTATCAATAGATGATTTGTATAAATTGGGTAATACTCCCTAATTTCAGCCACGAAATCACGATAGTAATATGAAGATTCATCTTATCACAGGAGGATGCGGATTTGTTGGGCGTAATTTTGTGAAGCGTTATTACGCCACGACCAAAGATATCATTGTCTTTGTTGACGACCTTTCTGTAGGAACTCACCCTAGTACTTGGCTACCCAATACCATGACGAGACGATCCGTTGGGAGGGCGGAAGTCTTTGGAGAAGAAGAAAGACTATGGTTCTTTCAAATGGATGTTCGGGCATTTTTACGGATGATGCTTGAAGATGAATCGAATTGGTTTATGCCCTATGGTTGGTCATTTACAACATTTGCAGATGTTCTACATTTTGCGGCAATTGTTGGAGGTAGGGCAAAGATTGATGGGGATCCAATGATGGTTGCATTAGACCTTGCTATCGATGCCGAATTTTTCTATTGGCTTACGAGGCACAAGCCTCAGCGAGTGTTGTATCCCAGCTCCAGTGCGGCGTATCCTGTGGATCTTCAGACCGAAGGGCAGTTTATTGCCCTAAAAGAATCGGATATAGACTTCACATCTATGGGACAGCCAGATATGACCTATGGTTGGTCAAAACTTACAGGGGAATATCTCGCAAAAATTGCGGCTGAATATTATGGTATTTCAGTTACATGCATCAGACCGTTCTCTGGTTATGGAGAAGACCAAGACCTCACTTATCCAATTCCTGCAATTGCTAGGAGAGCGGCAGGTAAAGAAAACCCCTTTGAGGTATGGGGAACGGGTAAACAAGGAAGGGATTTTGTTCATATAGATGATGTGATTGATTGTTCCTTATTGGCTATGGAACATATTACAGATGGTACTGCCATCAATATTGGTAGCGGGCGTCTTACAAACTTTCTCGAAATCATTGACATCTTTACTGACTTCGCAGGGTATTCTCCTACGATTAAACCCTTGCTTCATAAACCTGTAGGGGTACATACACGCTATTGTAATATGAGTTATGTAGCCGATCGCTTGGGATGGAAGCCTAAAATCTCATTGAGGGAAGGGCTACGTCGAGTTTATGATCGTCAATGCTTGGAGCTAAACCGCTAACTCCTTTATGGGAGAAGGTAGGTTTTGGGCGGGCTACATATTTCGCAATTGAGGTATACGTTTATATCTAAACAGCTCATCCACAAAAAAGAGTACTCTTTTTTGTGGATGAGCTGTTTTTTGGGAGTGTGTCTACTGGAGTGATTATAGGGGAGGGGCCTTTTGGGTAGGTGCTATAGAGCGAAAGTGGCAATGACTAAATCAAGTCCTTGTATTGTAGGCAGATATCATTTCGCCATTTCAGACTAGAGATCTTGATTTGTCCAGATCGATCTATAACCTCTGCATATATATAGATGGTTCCGTAGCCCTTTTTACTTGGGCTCGTATATCTACTTTGTGCCTTTCCCCAAACCAGAATTTTGCTGTCCGTATCTTTGGTTCGCATGATTTGTAGCCCCCCCACATAGGTATGGCTACAACCATTACAGATGCAAAAATGATGAGGATATTTATCCTTTAGGCTTTCTTGCAACTGTTCATTAAGTGTACTTTTTATTGCTTCTAGAGGGGGTTGGGCACTTGTTAAGCCCCAAGAACCCAGTGTGAAAATCAATAAAAAAATAGTACTTAGAGTAAACGTTTTCATCTTACACATTACTTTATAGTGAATAGCCCCAAATATGATATGAATGTATGTAGTGGCGTTTGATCCCCAATATGATCTTGCTGCTAAATTAGGGATACTTTGATATATTTATAAGGTTATTTCAAGTATCTAGTTTACATAATAAGTATATTTTTTTATTCATGTATGAACATAAATATTACATAGCCCAATTCATATAATTGGGTTATATTTAGCTATTTTTGCACAAATCCGTTGATTTGAGTTGTTGTTTAAACAGTTATACAGGAATATAAGTTATCTTACCTAGGCTTTTCTAACGTGAACCCCCTAGTCTTACTCTTTCTATTTAGACTTTTTATGACATTATCTAACGGGTATATTTCATTAATGAGAATATATATTATGAATAGGTTTTGATTTGCCTGACTTCTTATAAATAAAAGTATTTCTTTGGTTTCTGGGGGTTTAATTATGGCATTGTTTTAGGGTAATTCCTTTTGTAGCTTTCGTTGAAAGCTAAGTCTTTTCATAAAATTGTTTCTAAACATTTTCTCAAATTATGTTTATTTGTTAAATCAAATATGTAACGTATGAAGGCTCACTATTCGTCTTTTTTGTCTATTCTTTTATTGGCCTCTTTGTTGATTCAGTGCAATAGAGTGAAAGAAATTCCATTGGAACATACCAATCGAATCTATCCATTAGAAACGGGTAATCAACGAATTTATCATGTTATTGACACTACTTTTACTGTTCAAGATATTGTTGTGGACGAATTTTTTCGTTTAGAACGAGTAGGGGAAACAGAATTAGACCTGAAAGACAGGGAGGTACACCGTATTGATACTTATCGATCTCCCTTTGATCAAGGTAATGATTATTCGTTTGTTTTTGATCGTGTATGGACACATTATAAAGGCACTGAGTTTGTTGAAGAGATGGAAGAGAATACTCATTATTTGTCTTTAAAGTTTCCAGTATATGAAGATTTATCTTGGAATGGAAACTTATTGAATAACTTGGGTTTCCAAGCTTACCGTTATGGTAATATTGATACTACAGTTGTGGTTAATGGTGTAAATTATCCTAATTGTGTGTATGTGATCCAAAATCTAGACACTACAGGGGTTCTCAGCTATAAGTTCGCATATGAAATATATGCTCCAGATGTTGGAAAGATAAAATCATATAATAAAAATATGGTTTTTGATGGTGGCACAGGTGGCTTTAACCCTGATAAAAGTTTTATCCATATTGAATACTTAGTTGAATAATACCCTTTATTATCTCTATTCATCTTGTATCATGAGAAATATTGCTTTGTTCGTTCTTTGCATTGTTTATCCTTTTGTTTCATTCTCTCAATACAATCCCTTTAAAGGGAAGAAGGTAGGTGTTTATATAAGTAGCAAACAGTTCTTATTTGATCCTACTTATTATATGGACATTGCTCAGTTCTTAAAGGTAGAGATAGACCGTTCACAGGGTGAAAATGTAAAGAAGGAATTACTGGTTCGGATGGGAGAACTATTCTCACAAGAGCTACAACGGGTATCTCAAGCGGATACTTGTTATTTTATTAATGGTGACCCTGACAAAGGGCGAACATTCATTAAAGCATTTAATGCTGAGTACAATAGTTTAACCCCTTTAGGAGCATCTTTTGCTGATACAGACTATGTACTGATTCTCAATGAATTTTCTTTAGAGAATCGTTTTTCTAACTCTCTCTACATCTATAGTAATAAAATGTTTAATAAGAAAGTACGGGTACGAGTGGGTGAATTGCTTATTACTACTTTTGATGTAAAGGGGAACTTCCCGATCTTCCAAAAGGAATCTTGTTTGGATGAGCACCAAAAGGAAAAGCCTGAGCTTTCTATGGATTTCTTACAGAAGGATTCTGCATTGGGCAATTTCCTTAGCTTATTATTTTCCCAATTTTGGATGCAAGTTCAAACAGGAGAAGATTCTTCTTGTTCGAATTAGTGCTATTATTTATTCCATTATAATTCATATAAATATAAGCTATTCTATATATTATTGATAATAAGAATAGTTTATAAGTCAAATATTGAACATGTATTGGAAGAATAAATATACATCTTTCTCATAAATAACTTTCTGATTAAGAGCTTTTTCATATATCAGATAGCATATATAAACAGAAAGGGAAACCAAGCTTGGTTTCCCTTTCTGTTTATATATAATAAAGATTTTGTTTCAAATAACTAGCGATTAAGCATAGAGGTTTGTGCGCCTGTATCTTCGCCATTTTGTACTGCAACTCTACGATTGAATTCGTTAATTCCTTCCTCTAAGAACTTGAGGTACTCTTGTACTTTAGGGGTGTAACCACGAGGAGTATTTAGCGTTTTTCCATCATGATCAATTAATACGTAGTAAGGTTGAGTATTTGTACAGAAGTGAGAGGTTTGGAAGTCGCTCCACTTATCTCCTACTGTTTCGACCTTTTGTTGTGTGGTTTGGGAGACGTATTGCTCCGTAGAGGGTAGGGATTGTTTCTCATCTACATAGAGCGAGATGAGTACGTATTCATTACGAAGGCGTTGGAGAATTTGATCGTCAATCCATACATTCTCTTCCATTTTTCGGCAGTTTACGCAAGCCCAACCTGTGAAATCAATCATGACAGGCTTTCCTTGTTCTGCTGCATATTCCAATCCTTGCTTGTAGTCATGGAAACAATTTAAGTCGTGTGGGCAATGGCCAGAGCAGGAATAGCTATAGAAATCTGGGGGAGGGAAACCACTTAGGAGCGAAAGAGGTTGGCATTTGAAGCCTGGTATGAGGTATAATGCGAATGCAAAGGAAGCAATAGCAGTTGCTATACGGCCAACGCCACGTTTGGTTACCTTCTCATCATGAGGGAATCGGAAGGCACCTAATAGGTACAATCCCATTGCTACGGCAATAATTAACCAGATTGCGAGGAACGTTTCTCGCTTTAGGAGTCCCCATTGTGCTACGAGGTCGGCATTCGATAGGAACTTAATGGCAAGTGCTAATTCGATGAATCCTAGGACGCCCTTAACCGTTGTCATCCATCCTCCAGACTTAGGTAGGCTATTGAGCCATGAAGGGAATAGGGCGAATAGGGCGAAAGGAATGGCTAGTGCAAGTGAAAAAGCAAACATACCAACGGCTGGTCCGAGGAGATTTCCTCCTACAGAGGCTTCAACTAGTAGGGTTCCGATGATGGGACCTGTACAAGAGAACGAAACCAGCGAAAGGGTGAAAGCCATGAAAAAGATTCCAAGCAATCCTCCTTGTCCTGAACCTGAGCTGATTCGATTGACAAATGAACTAGGTAAAGTTAGTTCATAATAGCCAAAGAAGGAGAAGGCGAATATGACGAAAATAACGAAGAATGCGAGGTTGAATGGGATACTTGTGGAGAGGGCATTCAATGCACTAGGGCCTGCGAGTACTGTCACGAGTAGTCCTAGGGCAGTATAAATCCCCATTATAGAGAAGGCATAAGTAAATGCGTCTGCGATTCCTTTGCTTCTTTTCTCTGAGCGTTTGGTGAAGAAGCTTACGGTCAATGGAATCATAGGGAATACGCAAGGCGTTAGCAGCGCCAATAAACCTCCGAGGAAGCCCGCGATAAAAATCCCCCATATACTACGTGCTTCTGTTATTTCTCCTCCAGTTGCTCCTTCTAAGGCTTCAACACCATCACAGGGAACTCCTGCTCCTTGGCTTCCACCTTGATCATCTTCAGGGATTTCGACTATGGTTACGAGAGAAGTATCAAAGGTCGCATTCTCTGGGTATTGACGTAGATAAGGGAAGCTGAAAGGCACTTTTGTTGGGGGGAGGCATTTTGAATCATCGCATGCCATATATTCCAATGAACCTTCTAAGGTAGCATCATCAGAGCTGAGGGCTTTTACCCGTTGGATGAATTCGGCTTTGTCGCTGAACCACTTTACTTCTACATCGAAATTTGGATCGAACTTTTTGACGGGAGCTTTGGGCTCTGTGGCTTTCCCTACTATTTCTAGGGCATCATTTGGGTTAAAAGAGAAAGAAGTAGGTATAGGCCCTGAGTTCTCATCATTATCTTGGGAATAAAGATGCCATCCTTTTTCAATCTTTGCTTTGAAATAGAGGTCATACTCATCGGGGGCTACTTGCTTAACATACATTCCCCATTTGACAGGTTTTTCTATTCCACCTCCTTGAGGGATTATGCTTGCCTGATCTGGTTCCTCTTCTTGTTTGTCCTCCTCTACTTTTTCAGGCTTATCTTCTTTTGTCTCTGCTACTTCTTCTTTGGGCGGTTTATCTTCTTTTGTTTCTTCCTTTTTTGGTTTTTCGTCTTCTTTTTTTTGATCATTAGAAGCTGTTGATTCTGCCTTATCATCTTCAGGCTTTTCTGTTGAGCCAGAAGCATCATCCTTATGCTCCCATATAAAGGACAGCTCTTGATCGGATGGAGGCAAGCAACGTTCATCATCACAAACCATAAACTCTACCTTACCTACTACTCGTCCTTTTTTCTTTTTGGTTTTGATGACTTGAACGAATTTGACGCGGTTTTCAAACCACTTCAGTTTCATTTCAAACTGATTATCAAATTTTTCTATTGCTTTTCCCTTTTCTAATACCTTTCCACTGATGCTATAATCGGGATTTTTGGTAAAGCTAAAGGAAGTTGCAATAGGGCCTCCAGCAGGTATTTTCTGGGAGTATAGATGCCATCCTTTATCTATTCGAGCTTCTACAGTTAATTCAACTGTATTATCATCAATTACACTAGAATAGAATGACCATTTCACAGGTTTTAGGATCTGTGATTGGGCAGGTGTACAAACTAGAAGGATTAGAAACGTGGTGACTAGAAAGGAAAGTCGCTTTCGCATAACTTGTCCAGTGATTAATGGTGAAATTATCCTATAATATCAATTCTAATAGAATAGATCGACTCTTACTTACAAAAGTAAGGAAAAACATTCCCATTTTCACATAAAAAATCTCTATTGGCCGACCGAATATTTGCTTTTCTCAAGAACTCGGGATTTCCTGTTTTTCCATTACCTCTTAATGATGCCTCCATATATTTTCTTACAGAAGCGTTATTTCTCAAAAAACTTGTTCAATTTTGTCTTTATTACAGCCAAAGCTACAATAGAGAGGAAGTTTCACAAGTCTATTCCCTGACATTTCTCTTATATCGTCATCGTATGCATATACTTTACATACATCAGTATTTATGTCCTCCAGGCGGAGCAGGAAACAATAGGTCCTTTGAATTGGCCAAATATTGGGTTCGGAGTGGACATAAAGTAACTTTTATTACATCGGAAGCCTATTTCCCTAAGGAACATTCCTTTTACGATACAGCTACATACCCTGTATTGTTTTCAATTGATGGGATTGATGTGTATGTGTTAGATGTGAAATATAGCCATTTGATGCCATTTTCACAGCGGGTTAGAGCATTCATGCAGTTTTTTTTCAAGGCGTTATCATTGGGCAAAAAGCTTCAATACATTGACATCATCTACGCATCTTCCACTCCTCTTTCGATAGGCGAGTTGGGGCGTAGATTGGCTCGCAGACTCAGCGTTCCTTATGTATTTGAGGCGGTTGATGTATGGCCAGATGTACCGATAGGAATGGGAATCATCAAGAATCGGTGGTTGATTAGCTGGCTCTATCATCGGACACGCATCATTTATAGAGAAGCTGCTGAGATTGTGGCTTTATCTGAAGGGATGAAAGAGCAAATTGTGGCGCAAGGCGTTCCTTCTTCTAAGGTTCATATAATTCATAATGGAGTAGATATTGACGCTATTTCTTTTATAGAACGAATCCCCAAATCAAATGTTAAGGTTTTGTATGCAGGCACAGTAGGGATAGCCAATGATTTATCTCAACTGGTTTGGGCGGCTAAGTATGTAGAAGATAAAGGGCATACTCATATTCATTTCACGATATTGGGAGGGGGAAATGATTGGGATACGGTTAAGACGCTTGTAGAAAAACTGAGGATCAATAACTTATCTTTTAAAGGCTTTGTGCCCAAGGATGAAGTTGTGGTAGAATTGAAGGATGCTGATATAGGAATTGTTTGTTTTGCGCCCTTTAAAGTGTTGGAGGCGAATAGTGCGAATAAGTTTTATGATTATTTGGCGAATGGCCTTCCCTTGGTATTGAATTATGAAGGTTGGCAGGCTGAATATATACGTGAGCACGTTTGTGGCCTTTGTAGCCCACAGGGAGATATTGAGGGTTTTGCTGAGAATATCATAAAACTAGCAAACAACCCTAATATGCGAGGATTGTTTGCTAGAAATGGGCGGAAGTTAGCTGAACGCCAGTTTAGTAGATCTTTGTTAGCGGAGAAGATACTGGGTATTTTCCGACGCGTTACCAAATAGCGATATATATTTAATTGACCTGAATATCGAAATTCGAGAATACCCCTAGGAGTCTTCCCATTCGTTTGATCACCGAATTATGTCGTTCGATATTCATGGTGATATCACTTCGTAGTTGTTCCATTGTTTGTTCAAGCTCTCGATATTTCTTCTTATGGGCTTTGAAATCTTGTTTTGCGGCGGCAGCATCTAGGCGATTTTTAAGCAAACGGTTTTCCCATTCGTGGAAAGTCATTACGGCTTCTGTAAATGCCTTTTTTTGTTTGCGGTAGTGGGTACGGATGCTATCTCGTATGCCGTCTACGGCTTGAAACAAAAAACGTAAAGAGTTGAATTCGGCTATTGCATTTGCGCCACCTACTTTTGCTTTTTCCTTCATGGTTTGGTAGCCTGTATCGTAGTTTCGTTCGGCTACTGCTAGGTTACGATCGATGAAAGCGACCGTTTCGCTAAGATCCATCCAGCGCGGTTCGAAGGTTTTCACTTCATTTACGAATACATTATCTGGTGAGCCACAAGCAATTGCCAGGAGAATGATACCGAATAGTATGGTAGAGATATGTTTATGAGCCATAAGGGTCATGTTTTAGAGTGTTGTTCCAAAGATAGATAAACGAGGTATCGAATATAAAGAATCCATTGATGCCTATCTGCGAAAATACTACAATTGAATGAAAATATTTTTGGGTTCTGTGAAGAATCGTAGGGCTTCTACCCCTCCTTCTCTTCCGATGCCTGATTGTTTGACTCCTCCAAAGGGGGTTCTTAGGTCTCGTACGAGCCAGCTATTGACCCAGACGATTCCTGCTTCTAGTTTTGCGGCCATTCGGTGGGCGCGTTTTAGGTTGGTTGTCCAGAGGGTGCTAGAGAGGCCATATTGTGTACTATTGGCGTAGCCAAGTACTTCCTCTTCTGTATCGAAGGGCATGATGGTAACGACAGGGCCGAATATTTCCTCTTGGTTTACGCGACAATCATGGCTAAGGCCTGTAATGACAGTTGGTTGTAGGAAGTAGCCGTTTTGGCATCGTTCGTTGATGCCTGTTACTTGTTTGCCTCCGCATTCGATTGTGCCACCGAGTTCCTTTGCTAGGGCGATATAGGATAGGTCTTTCTCTAATTGGGCTTTGGACACGATGGCTCCTACCTTGGTGTCGGGGGCTTGGGGATCCCCTACCTTTAGTTGGCGGGTTTGTTTGACGAAATCGGCGACGAAGCGATCGAAGATTGGTCGTTCGACGAACATTCGGGAGCCGCAAAGGCAAATTTGTCCTTGATTGGCGAAAGAAGAACGGATGCTTGTAGATAAAGCCGTTTCGTACTCGGCATCTGCGAATATGATATTGGGGTTTTTGCCTCCCATCTCTAGGGATAGCTTCTTGAACATTGGGGCTGCAGTGGCAGCAATGCGCTTTCCTGTTTGGGTGCTTCCAGTGAAGGATATCATAGGGATATCCTCATGCGTTACAATTGCTTCGCCTACTTTATGTCCTAGCCCATGTACGATATTTAATACCCCTGGTGGGAGGCCTGCTTCTTGGCAGATTTCTCCGAGTAGGTAAGCCGTCATCGGTGTTATTTCTGATGGTTTTGCGACGGCGGTATTTCCTGAGGCAATTGCGGGTGCGACTTTCCATGTAAACAAATATAGGGGGAGGTTCCATGGAGAGATAAGTCCTGCTACGCCTAATGGTCGGCGGAGGGTATAGTTGAATCCTATGGTGCCCATGTCGTAGGATTCATTGTGGAATTGGGTGATTGCTTGGGCGAAGAATCGGAAGTTGTCTATGGCACGGGGGATATCGACCATTCGGGCGAGCCATAGCGGTTTGCCATTGTCAGTAGATTCAGCTTCGACCAGTTCTTCGAATCGTTCTGCAATTCTATCTGCAATCCTGTGTAGGTATTGGCTACGCTCTTTTATGGAGAGATTGGACCATGCAGGATAAGCCGCTTTGGCTGCTTGATAGGCCAATTCTACATCTTGGTGATCGCTATCAGGGACTTTGGCGTATACTAGCCCTGTGGCAGGGTTTATATTGTCTAGCCAAGATCCACTTTGGGCTTCCCTTTGTTGCCCATTGATATAATTTTTGAGGTATTGCATAATTGCTAACGGCTTATAGGCATTTTGTACGGCCTCCATCTACGGGTAAGTTAATCCCATTGATATAGCTGGCGAATGGAGAGGCGAGGAAAGCTACTGAATAGGCAATTTCTTCGGCAGTTGCAAATCGGCCTGCTGGGACACTTGCTTTCATGCCCTGTTCGATGTTTGCGTCGGAAGTTTTGAACCGTGTGGCGCGAGCATTTATGATAGAGGCTAGGCGACCCGTAGAAGTGAAGCCAGGGAGGACATTGTTTACGGTAATACCGTATTGTCCTAGTTCATTTGCGAGGGTTTTTGCCCAGCTTGCCACTGCTCCACGGGTTGTATTAGAGACACCTAGGCCAGGAATTGGCTGTTTGACGGAGGTAGAGATGATATTAATGATACGGCCATATGATTCGGCCTTCATTCCTTCCAATAGGGCTTGCACAAGGATGTGGTTACATACAAGGTGTTGGTGGTAGGCATTGACGAATTCGGATATATCCGCTTGAGCAATTGGGCCTCCTTTAGGGCCTCCTGTATTGTTAATGAGGATATGTACTGCTTTGCCATTTGTTAGCCATGCTTCTACTCTCTCCTTCAATTCGGAGGGGCGTTGGAAGTCAGCCACGATATAATCATGGGTTTGGTTGTTTGTGGTGGGGAGATCGGCTAAGACTGCCTGTAATTTGGTTTCGTTACGGGCTATGAGGGTGATGTTTGCTCCAGCATTAGCGAGTATATGGGCGGTAGCACGACCAATACCTTGGGTACTTCCACAAACAAATGCTTGTTTGCCTTGTAAATCTATGTGCATAGTAAGGAATCTTTGGGTTTCATGCTTTGAGAAGGAATATCTTCTCTCCTTGGCATACGAATCTATGACAAAGCCCTCCTTTTCCCAAATTCTTATTATCTTTCCCCTCTTTATCCATAGATACATACGTGCAAAAGTATCTTCATGAAAATAGTAGTTACTGGAGTTGCAGGATTTATAGGAATGTTTGTTGCCAAACGGCTTGCCCAATTGGGTCACGAAGTAATTGGGATTGACAATATGGAGCCTTCCTATAGCAGACAACTCAAATATGATAGACTTCAACAAGTCTCTCCCTATGCGAATTTTTCTTTCTACCCCATTGACTTAACCAATCAAGCTGCCCTTTTAGAAATATTTGAAACTCATCAAGTTGATAAAGTCATCCACCTTGCTGCTCGAACAGGCGTTCGGAAGAGCCTTAAAGAGCCCCATGCATATATCCAAAGTAATGTTGTTGGGTTCTTGAATATATTGGAGAGTTGTCGGATTTATGATATTAAGCATCTTGTATATGCAAGTAGTTCCTCTGTTTATGGGAATAATAAGAAGATGCCCTTTTCTGTGGAAGATCGAGTGGATCATCCTTTAAGTATTTATGCTGTTACGAAGCGTTCGAATGAATTGATGGCATATTCGTATTCTCATTTATATCAATTGCCTACTACTAGTCTTCGGTTTTTTACGGTTTATGGCCCTTGGGGGCGACCGAATATGGCTCCTTTCCTTTTTACGAAAGCTATTTTACAGAATGAGCCCATTAAGGTATTTAATTATGGGGATATGTTGAGGGATTTTACCTATATCGATGATATAGTGGAGTCGATTATACGGGTATTGTCTCAGATTCCTTTGCCTCATGATATTCCTTATTCTATTTATAATATTGGGAATAGTAGCCCTATTCGCTTGTTGGACTTTATTGCTACGTTAGAAGAATGTTTGGGTAAGAAGGCTATTAAGCATTTCCTGCCGTTGCAGGATGGGGATGTATATGCGACGTATGCCAATGTGGATAGTCTAACGGGGGCGATTGGGTTTCGGCCTTCGACTCCTTTGAAAGAGGGTGTGGATGCGTTTGTGAAGTGGTATAAGGGTTATTATGGGGATACTATTTCTCTTTGAGCAATAGGTCGTTTTTAATATAAGAGGTGTTTTAGGAAGGACTTTTTAGGATTTTATAGATTGCTCAATTTTTTGGTGTAAAAATAAGCCATTTTCGGGTGATTGGGAGTTGTGAGAGCTGTGTTTGGTAGTTTTGGATCGAATTGAGTGAAATATGGTTCAACTTATCGAAGTATTTATGGGTTGAGGGTAGTTGTGGATGGCTAGAAACCATTTATGATTCAATATATCGTAGTATTTTTCACTTAGGGGTAGCTGTGAATGGGTTGTGATGACGATTGGTTCGATATGTCGTAGTATTTTTGGCTGCTCTATAGGTGTGAATCGGGCGTTTTTGTTTGAGAATGCTTGATTGGGGGATTGGATTTGGAAAATTGAAGGTTGGATTGGAGATTTTGTATTTGTGAGAGCCGTGTTTTGCTAATTGTGTTTGGATTGGCCAAAATATGGTTCAATTTATCGAACAATTTATGGCTAGTGCATAGCTGTGGATGGTCACTGACGATGATTGGTTCGATATATCGTAGTATTTTTGAGTTGAGGGTAGCTGTGAATGGCTTGAGAGGTCTTGTGAATGTCCACTTTGGATGCAGGATTGGGCGTTTTCGGGTTTGAATTGGGAACTTTTCTTTTGTGATTGCGCACTTTTGCATTGAGAGAGGGAACTTTTGATTTTTGAGGGGCTTATTTTGAATTATTTGTGCTAACTTTTTTCGTGCTGGCCGGAATTCTTGGTTTGTGGATGGGCAAAAAGCATTTGTGGATGGGTAGTGACTAGTTGTGAATCGGTATTGGCGTACTATTTTGGGGTTGTTTGGGATTTTGGGTGTTTTATGGGGGCTTGGGAGTGAGTTTTTCGTTTGGGGGGATGGGGAGAGAGGTGGTTTGGGTGCGGCAATTGTGTATCTTGGCGCAAACAATATAATTTCCGACATGAAACGCATATTCCTTTACCTCGTTTGTTGTTTGCCTATTAGTCTTTTTGCGCAGATTCAAGATACAGGACAGATTCAAGTTGTCATTAATAGTATCGTCTCTAGTATGCCTGGGGATTCAGGAAATCATTATACAGATCCTTCGGCGGCAGAAGCCCATACTTGGGGGAATATGCTTAAGGCTTTAATGGACGGAGATTATGCTATGGCGCATGATTCGGCTGTGTTTTTGGGATATGAATTGGTGGAGTTTTGGGATACAACGCAGGTTCCGCATCGAACCTATTATATCCTACAAGATCAAGCGGCTCATTATTGGGGGACTTATGTTTATTACCCTAATGCAAGTCGGAGTCTCGTTATTCAATCTCCCCATCCGAAAAACGATACCAATACGGGATTGCAGGGGGCTTATGTCTTCCAAGATATTGAGGCTCTGTTTTTTATGCTTGCAGGAACGCATCGTTGTAATAATGGAGATCATTCAGGTTGTTCAGGTACGACTTCTACTTGTGATATTCCTAATGAAGACTTTCGTATATCGGATCTCGCTCATACCGTAACGTCTATTTTCCAAACGACGACCGATACTTTGTTCCGAAATGTGCCTGATAGTCATTTTATTCAGTTGCATGGGTTTGGTAAGAGAAGTACAGACCCTTATGTCATCCTTAGTAATGGAACGACTCATACGCCCTCACCCGATTATATGTCTGATTTTAGTCAATACTTGTTTAATGAAGATACAACCCTCACGTTTAAGATTGCTCATATTGATTTGACATGGACTCGTTTGCGGGGTTTTACGAATAGTCAGGGACGGTTGATTAATGGGAGTTCCGATCCTTGTATCACGAGTGCAAGTGTAAGTGCTGGGCGTTTTTTCCATGTTGAGCAAGAGCGAACTAAGCTACGGAATGATGCTACGGGTTGGGCGAAGGTGGCGAATGCACTCGCTCAGACGTTCCCTACCACTCCCCTTCCTATTGAATGGGCTTACGCTCGTGTGAGGCAGGAGGGGCAGCGTGCAGTGATTGAATGGGGGTTGGCGTTTGAGCGTCAGACCAAGGCATTTTATGTGCAGAGGTGGGAGAATGGGGAATGGATTGATCTTGCGACTATAGAGGCGAAGGGGCATTCGACTGATCCTACTTATTATCGTTATTCGCACCCATTGTCTGGAGGTACTCGTCATCTCTATCGGATTGCTTCTCAAGAGTTGTCGGGGGAGATTCGTTATTCGAACCTACTTGAATTGGTTTCCTCTGCTTTTCCATGGGTTGTTTATCCGAATCCTGCTTCTACTCGTTTGCATATTGACCTTACTCCTTCAAGTATCTCTCAACCGATTCGGATTTATGACCGTATGGGGAAATTGGTTTACGAAGCAGATATAGTAGATGTGGCTTCCCATCAAATTGATTTGCGGACTTATCCTAATGGGATTTACTTTCTCTATAGTGTTGATAAGACCTTTCCTTTTGTTATTAGCCGATAGCTTATAGAAAAGCTTAGAAGCTTGCTCCTGCTGTCAGCTCAATAAATGCGGCAATGGCACCATGGGCTTTTAAGTATCCGCCGAGGAAGAAATTCCGACGAGGATGCTTATAAGGGGCAAGTATATATAGGTTAGGGCCTAGTTTGGCTCCCCAACTGCTTTCTCCTGCGAAAGGTGGATCCATGTAGATGAAAGCTTGTGTCATAAAGCCAAATCGTCCAAACATAAACTCATGTCCGCCTATTAAAGCATGTCTCCAGACCTTTAATTCGAGGCCTGCTTCCTCTTCTGGTATTTCTTGGTCGCGCAAGAATGCGCGATTGCTCATATCTAACGAAGCCTCATAACCAAATAGCCATTTGTTTCGGCGGCTACTCATCTTTGTTGCAAAGGCCGCAATAATGAGGATGGGGTGTCTAGGGCCTCCATCTGTATTCTTTTCTGTGAAGCCCATACCCACTCGAATATTTGCTACAGGCTTTTTATAGGCAGGCACTTCTGTATAATCATATTCTACATATTCGGATACAGGTTCGAGGCGGTAACTGACTCCTACTCGGAGTTTAGCTGTATTGAGCCCGAGGTTAGGGATTTGCACCTTGCCGTTTGAATTGTGTGTAAGGCTTCCTCCAATTCGGAGGACAAAATGGTCTCCAAAGCCTTGTTCGGCAATAAATCCGAGGGTTGTATGATTGTTCATTAAAGAGCCAATCGCTACATTCTCTGTATTCTCCTCTCGGTCGAAGCGGGTAGGGATGATGGAAAAGCCGAATCCTAGGCGGGCGTACATCCCAAACTTTCGTTTTCGCCATATGGGGATATCTACTTGTGGGTGTATCCCAAAAGCTTTCCCTAATACCTCTTTGTTTCCATAGTTGATTCCAATAACCGCGACTCCAAATCGTGGGTAATTGTACAATTTATGCCAATATTCTCGTCCAAGTCCTTGTTTCATCAGCTCGAAGCTAATGGCCGTTGTAGGCTGGGGCAATTCGAAGGTCATTGCTTCTGGGCGGTGCTTAAGCAAAACCCCATAGTGGAAGTCAGATCCAATCATTAGGCCTTCAGTAAAGCGAGGAGGTTGAGCTAGGCCATAGGAGAATTGTCCAAGTAGCAAGCCAAGGAGGAGGAACAGTCTATACATATGGTAGAATTATTAAGAAGCAATCTTTGCATGCTCAAGTTTCACCTTGATAATGCGGGTGCTGGTTGCTTTTAATACGGTGATTCGATAAGGGGGGATGTCGAGCATTACATTCTCTTTAGGGATGTCTTCCATTTTTTGGATGATAAGTCCTGCCAAGGTTGAGTATGTATCATCTTCGGGTAATTCTAGGTCAAGGTCATCATTTAGGTAGCTAATTTCATTTCTTGCCCCTAGGACATAGCTTCCATCGTCTTGCCTTAATACCTGTTCATCTTCATCTACCTCTTCATCTCTTGCGTAATATTCATCTTCAATCTCTCCAAAGACTTCTTCGACTAGATCCTCCACAGTAATCATCCCTGCTGTTCCTCCGAACTCATCTACAATAATAGCCACACTTTTGTGATGCGAAGAGAGTTCTGCCAATAAATCATTTGCTCCCATCGTCTCGGGAATAATCAATACAGGTTGGAGTAGGTCGGCAAAAGTCTCGGGTCGTTTAAAGAAGCCATTTGAATGTACAAACCCTCGAATATCGTCTAGGTTCTCATCATATATAATGATTTTGGAGAGTTTTGTTTCGATGAACTTCTCCAAAAGTTTGTCTAGAGAGGTATCCATAGGCAATGCTACGATTTCTGTTCGAGGAATCATGAAATCTCTCACCTTGGTTTCCCGAAACTCTAGTGCATTGGACAACAATTCTGGATCAACATCATGCTCCTGTGGTGCTTTCTCGTTGATTTCAATTAGCTCTTGTATATAGATTTCTAAATCTTCTGAGGAGAAGCGAGCATCTTCTTCTTCATCGTTTAGGCCAAAGATTCTGATGAAGCTTTTGGTGATGAAGTTTACAATACGAACAGGTACGTATAATATGAGAAAGAAGAACCGTAAGACGTATGCTACAGGGAAAACTACCGAATCGGCATTCCGACGAAAGATAGCCTTGGGAATGTATTCGGCGAAGGTGAGGATAATGATGGTACTGATGAGGGATTGTAGCAATAAGACCAATAAGGGGCTTGTGGCGGGGCTTAATCCCATTTGAGTCAATAATGGGTCTGTAAAACGCGCCATTTGTGTGGTAAATACCACCAATGCGAGGTTATTGCCGATGAGTATTGTAATCAATACCTCAGATACATTCTTTTTAAAATCAGAGAGAATCTGAGCGGAACGAAGGCCTTGCTTTGTTTTTAATTCTATCTTGAGGTTGTTTGCATTTACGAATGCGATCTCTGAGCCTGAAAAGAAGGCTGAGAGAACGAGCATCGCTAGAGCTATCAGTAAACCTGACATAAAGCGTTAAGATTGAGGTTTTTCAGGTGATTCTGCTTGTTCTTTCTGATATCGTTTTGCTCGTTCATCAAGTTTACGTTCTTTCTCTTCGAATTCTTCTTGAATACGTTTTTCCATGAGAATTCGCTGTTGGCGACGGAAGGAATACATAAAGGCGAAGATGCCAATCCCAAATGAGAGTGCAACAATATTCATTGATTTTAGGATTGGGTATAAAGCTATCATTAAGCCAAACATCAAGATCCCGCCTAACAACCAGATATATTCTATGTGAAAGTGTCGCATCAGAGAACGATTTTGTTTATCAGAATACCAAGAGACAAAGATAATATAAAATGTGCGGATTCAAGAATGTTATTCTTCGAGTTGTAGGGTTCCTGTTACACGAAATAGGGTATAGGCGGTAAAAGATGTATTGGCCTCTAGTCCTACCCCTTTAATAATCTTATCAGGTAGCCGAATGCGAACGGGTTCGTCTGTAAAGATTTTGTCCTGTTTCTCATTCCAATATAGTTTTTCGGTTTCTAGGCGTTCGGAGTTGATGTTCTCTACCTCGACTTTCCCTCTTAGTTCGGCGACGTTGTTATTATCTTCCAATTCGGCTCGATTGGCCTTTAAGGTGCTGACCCTTTGTTTTTGGCCATTAAAGAACTCCACAAATACTCCCTCATTCAGGTATCGTACGACCTTTTTGGCCTTCTCCTTACCCTCGTTCTTCTCGACCATGTGTCCAGAAGTGAGGCGTGCCTTTACTACTGCTGAATCCGAATAGGTATATTCGATATTGTACGCTTCCAATATGATTCCGTCGTCTTCTGGGGGGAGGCTATTATTTTCTGTGATGGTTAGGCATCCCCATCCGCAGAACATTATTAGCATTATTAACCCACATTGTTGTATTTGACTCATAAGGGAGGTAATATAAGGAGTTTGTTGATTGTGAGAAAGGATGAATTTTATCCATTTAGTGAGGAAAAGCAAGAATTACATTCTTCCACAACATAAATACCCCTCTTGGGTTATAGTATCAAACAATCATTCTATATACAAAGCACTGCTATGAAAATACTTACAAGCCTATTGTTTGTGGTGATGATATTTGGGTGGGGAGGGTTATTTGGTCAGAAAAAACAGAAGAAGAACAAAAAGAATATGGATGTAAATGGGATTTATGACTTTAGTATGAAGTCGATTGACGGCAAAGATGTCAGCCTATCCGAGTATGAAGGGAAGGTTGTACTGATTGTTAATGTTGCGAGTAAATGTGGGCTTACTCCTCAATACAAGGAGTTGCAAGCACTTTATGAGGAGTATTCCAGTAAGGGACTTGTGATTCTTGGGTTCCCTGCCAATGACTTCCTTTGGCAAGAACCAGGTACAGATGCAGAGATTCAATCCTTCTGTAGCCTCAATTATGGTGTTAGCTTTCCGATGTTCTCTAAAATTACGGTTAAAGGGAAGAAGATACACCCCCTCTACTCCTATCTTACTGAAACCACAGAGACGAAGGTTTCATGGAACTTCCAAAAGTTCTTAGTAGGAAAAGATGGCAAAGTTATTCAGGCTTTTTCTCCTAAGGTGAACCCTAAGGCACAAGAAATCATTGATGCTTTAGAAAAGGTATTATAATATTGGGGAATCCCTAGTCTTTGTTTAAAGGGTCTCATAAGATTATGCTTATGAGACCCTTTCTATTATGGATTCGGTTATGAGATATTTATTCCTGCCTATCTTTTTGTCAAGCATATACATATCTTTACCCAACAATTTATCGGTTCATTCTTTGCTTCTTACGCAAGAATATTCATCTCCAAAACATTGATAATGCGATCATTGAAAACGGCATTTCAGCATTTATTTATCCTATCATTCTGCCTGAGTCTCTTTCTAATGGGTGCGTCTTTGTCTTCTTTTGGCCAATTGGATACCCGTATTGGTGATTGGAAGGTATACCTGAGCCATAACCAAGCTGTTCAATCTGTTGAACGAAAAGGTACGGTCTTCACTATTACAGGTGGAGGAATGTTTGCCTATACTCCTGAGTCGGGCACAACCGAAACGTTTTCGACCATTGAAGGGATGAGTAATATCAATGCAACCACTATTCACTATGCTCCTGAGAACGACTTGCTTTTCATTGGGTATGAAGATGGGATGATTGATTATTATACGGCAAATAATACGTTTGACTATATTACTGACATTCGGCGAAATGAGTTCTTTACCCAGAAGCGTATCAATTCATTTGCGAGTAATGATAAACAGCTATTTGTAGGAACCAATTTTGGGTTGGTTGTCTATACGCTTGACGACCTTTTGCCTGCATTTACCATCACTCAAATAGCTGATAACTCTTCTCAGACGCCTGTTGTATCCGTTGCGGAATATAATAGACGTATTTGGGTGGTATTGGAGAATGAGCAATTGTATAGTGCTCCGACTGATTTCCCGAATCTTACAGATCCTTCTATATGGCGTGCTGAGATTGGAGTCGATGACTTGCCTGATTCGGTGGCTGTTCGGCAGGTGGCAGCAACTCCTACTGCTTTGTATGTTACAGCGGATACCCTTGTATATAGACGCTTTAACCATATATGGAGGGTGTTTCATGAAGCTCCTCAGGATCGTTATGTAAGCATGTATAGCCGAGGCAATCAATTGGGGTTTGCGGTAAGAGGAGAGACGGTTACTTTGACTGAAGGTGTGCAGGGGCATTTCCGTACCTATATTGAGAGTACAGCAAATTCCGCTTTGCCTGTTGATGATGCAATTTATATAGCAGGGGAGTTTCAAGGATTGATTCGGGTGATTCCTGGTACAGGTCGTGATACACTATCGCCTATTGGGCCTACGAACAATAATGCCATTAGGGTCGCAGCAGGGAATGGGGAGGTGTATATTGCGCCGAGGGGCTATGATGAGAGCCTTGTAACGGTTGCGGATGCAGCAGGAATCTATTACTTCAGTCAAAATACGGGTTGGAAGATTCTGAATCAGTTTAATGGAACCCTTCCTTCTGATCGTTCCAATGCTAGCTTTGCACGTGCTTACTATGATGAATCAAGCAATACGGCTTATATTGGGTCATGGGGACGGGGAATGGTTTCCTTGAAAAATGGGGAGTTATTGAATGCTTATGATTGTGCGAACTCTGGGCTAAGTTTCATTTATAATACAGCTTGTGATAATACAATTCCTGACAATACCCGTGTGAGTGGGATGGATAAGGATAATAATGGGAACTTATGGGTATCTATGGCCTTTGCCCAATCTCCTGTGGCTATGCTATCATCGTCTGGCACTTGGTTTGATTTCCCGAGTAGCCAATTCGCTGGGGGGTTGCACCTCGTAGACCTTATTACGGATGATTGGGGAACTAAGTGGATGATTAATCGTAAGAGTGGGTTGGTGGTTTATAACCATAATAATACCCCTAGCGATTTATCGGATGATATTAGCTTCACCCTTACGTCGGGTTTGAACCAAGGGGATTTGCCCTCCAATAATGTGTTCTCAATTGCGAAGGATAAGGATGGATTCGTGTGGGTGGGAACGGATTTGGGGGCTGTGGTATTCTACGATGTCTTCTCTATTTCGCAGGGGAATAGAGTTGATGCGATTTGTCCTGTGCTGAACCAACGTTGTTTGCTCAAGGATGAAATCATCAATGCCATTGCTGTTGATGGAGGGAATCGTAAATGGATGGCGACAAATAATGGGGTATATCTCATTGGGGCAGATGGAGATGAAAGCATTACGCATTTTACAGAAGAGAATAGCCCATTGCTTTCTAATGGGGTACAAGATGTGGCTGTCGACAATAGTACGGGAGAGGTCTTCTTTGCTACGGATAGAGGTCTTATTTCTTGGCGAGGTGAATCGACGGAAGGGAAGACGAATTGTGATGATGTATATGTATTCCCTAATCCTGTATTCACTGACTATGATGGTCTTATTACCATTGATGGTACGCCTGCTGAGTCTGTTGTGAAGATTACGACTGTTTCAGGTCGATTGGTGCGAGAGCTTCGGTCTGAGGGTGGTCGGACTACTTGGGATGGATTGGATGCTTATGGGAATAAGGTGAAGTCGGGGGTTTATCTTGCGTTTATTGCTAATCGTAATGGGGAGAATCCTTGTATTGGGAAGTTTGCGATTGTGAGTCGGTAAAATCGAACTTCTTTTATGATGAAATGGAGTCTGAATCGATTGATTCGGACTCCATTTGTTTTATCCTATACCTTGTCTCAAGTATGTTTAATCTGTATCCCTTAGCCATTCAGAAAGGCAGCTTTCTCTTCTTAGTTCGTTGTACAAAAGCTTCCATGCGCCTGAATTCCACTCTGGTTTGGACTCGTCCTCAAGCGTTCGGATGAAGAAAGCGAGGAGCTTCTTTTGTTTGCGCCCCCATCTTTCCTTGGCTTTGCCTTCATCTTCTTCCATTGCGTCGACGAAATAGGTAACGGGGAAGTAGTCGGGATTTACGCCTACCGTATCGTTCTTTACAAACTCTTGGATGATTTTTACATCTTCTTCATCAATGATATAGTCTACGAGTATTTCCTTGCGTGCCTTAAAGTAGGGACCATGGTGGATTTTGACTGACTTATATTGATATTGTTGGTCTTCCTCTAGTGCCTCATCAACGAATGCGCTGGTTCGGATGCCGAATAGCTCGAAGAATCCGAGGAGGGTTTCCTCTGCATTCTGGGTAGCGAGGTGGTAGATTCGGCGGGTGAGTGCATCATCTCTGAGGCGTTGTTTGCATTGTACCTTTACAGCTGTTACATCCTTGAAGGTCAATTTCTTCTCTCCTTCCATTCGTACCAGTTCATAGCCAAAAACAGAATCTTCGGGGATAAACCATGGATTGATGTCTACATCAAACATAATGGGATCCCAATTGAAGATATGAATAACGCGATTGGTATCAAGGGCAACGAGCCATGGATCTAGGTAGTCGAATGAGAAGCCTGCTTTGACGCTTCCTCGACCGATGTATACTAACTTGCTCCGCTTATTGAAAGAACCTTCGAATTGGGTGCTGAGGTATTGTTCAATATTGTCCTCGAATTTTTGGTAGAAACGATCCCATGTTCGGGCACGAACTGTATTGTAATAGGCCTTACGGTCTACCAATTGTATGCCGAGGGTATCCTTCATAAAGCCTTGTGGCCAATCCCGTAATGCTTTACTTGCCCGACGGTATTTGGTGCCATCCGCCTTCTGTTTCATCCGATTGTATCGACTCTTTAGCTTGCTTCGGGCTTCGATATACTTCCCTTCTGTCTCTTGTCTCACTTCATCCAAAGAACCCAATACCTCCCCATAATATTCGGCCGTGATGAGTTCGCCTATGCCTATCATTGTCTTAACGGAAATGGCTGTTTCATGTAGGGTTGGGGCTTTATTGCGACTAGAACGACGTTTGAGGAGGAGAGAAATGACAATTAATGCCACAATACCCACTATAATAAGGGTTACGATTTGTTTGCTGAGATCAACCGAACGAGAACCGAGCTTAAAAGATATGGGGAACATGCCTTTGGTGAATTAATGTCTGATGATGAAAAAGATAAATGAAAGGATGGGGATTGGGCTTATTTACGCTTGGATTTTCTGCCTGACTCTTCCTCGGGATCTGCTTTGGCACTTTCGGGGATAGAAGGTGTATCCAAAGGCGTATCATCATCATCGGCAAATCGAATGTTAATATCTGTGAACCCCATATAGGATATGAGGCGACGAACAAGGGTTACGGTTTTGGCCTTGGCACTCTCTCTGATTCCTAGCTTTTCAAACTGATTCTCAATATCTAACTCTGCTTGTCGGTAGAGTGCATCAATCTCTGTCATGCTTATTTTGGAGAAGACCGTTTTAGTGCGAGAGTTCACCGTATCTATGACAAACTTCTCTGCGGGATAGGAGAAGTTGATGATTTCAATTGAGGGAAGGGTAACGCTAATGCTGGTTTCTTCGATCTCAATGTCTTGTGGCCGCAGCTTATCTAGGTCAATCCCTGCCTTGATTGTTGCTTCCGTATGTGCCACAAATACGGCATCTTTTCCTCCGAACCACTTTACTACTTTTCCGCTTTTCTCTTGGGCAAGTACCATTTTTGTAACCACAAACTCTGTGGTAGCTAGCTTTGCTGCCCGTTCAATCTTTGAGATAACGAACTCGCGGTCTGCCTCTTTCTTATTGTTGCATCCACTATAGATGCCCAATAGAATGATAAGCAGAATAGTTGAGTAAAGCTGACGCGTCATGATATTGGGGGTTATAACTGAGGGCTATACAAGCTTTTGCCATATATCCCACGGTGAAGAAGATTCGCTTATTGGCAATATAAAGGTTTTTATAAGCGAAACCAATATATGCTTCTTTTGCCTTTTATACCTATTGGGGGAAAATCGTTACTTTTAGCTATGGGATAAATTGTAAATTTGCTGTCAGAACGATATCCCAAGCGGGGTATTGGCTTTAGAAGTAGACCGTATGCACTATCATTATTATACACTACAGCACTTAAGTAGATTCCTCAACGCCAACTATGAAAAGGCTCGTGTTCATGATTGCTTTTCGCAGAATAAGAACGAGCTCATATTTGTATTAGATGGCCTATTCCTTCGGGTGGGTTGTCGTGCGCCTAGTACGTATATTATTCCTTTCCAACGATTTGCTAAGGCCAAAAAGAATGTCATTGACCTATTTCCTGAACTGATTGGGCTTCGACTAGAAGGTACACGCATTGTGCCTTATGAACGAGTGCTCATTATGGCATTCGAAGAGGGATATGAGCTTATCTTTAAGATGCACAATACCAAGGCGAATGCCATCCTTCGGAAGGAAGGTGTGGTAATCTCCTTGTTCAATACCCAACAGGAAGAAGACCTTACCTATGAAGAAAGCAAAGGTGAGTATCATTATGCTGCTTTGCTACAGGCTGGAAAAGAAACAGATTGGGATGAAGCCAAGGTATTTGAGGCGATGCGAGGTATTTCGTTCATATTCGAACGTCAATATGCGAAAAAGGTATTTCAATTGATTCAGAGAGGGAAGAATTTTCGGGAAGCCTTTCGGCATGTGACAGCTCTCTCGCTTGGCCAGAAGTTCTATCTTGAAAAGCAACATAATCGAATCAAGTTCTACTTATTTCCGCCTTATGAAGAAGGGGAGGAGACTCCCTTTCCTGTCATTGAGATTAAGGGGATTGCGCAAGCCCTAAAGGCCTTCTTTAGTACCCAGATTCAATACATCAATTACCTAACCCATTATCGGCATTTACAGAAGGAAATCCAGAAACCTTTTGATAAGTACCAAAAGGTATATCGATCTTATGAGAAGAGTATCAAAAAGATTGATACCCAAAGGAGTTTGGAGGAAATAGGTCATATTATTATGGCCAATCTACATGCTATTCAGCCTCGTAGTAAACAGGTAGAACTGTTTGATTTTTATACCAATAAGTCGCTAAAGGTAAAGCTCAAGCCTGATCTCAATCCTCAAGAAAATGCAGCCGACTACTATGAGCGGCATAAGAAGCTCAAGAATAAGCGGGAATACCTGCTGGAACAGATGGCCGAATTGCAGGAGAAGATGGAGAAGGTAAAAGATAAGGTTGCCGCCTTTAAGGAACTAACGCCTCCTAAAGACCTCCGTTTCCAAGACCGCGGCTTCGATTTCAAACAACTCAAAGCCTTGAAAGCCTTTGATAAGCAAGAAACTAAGGAGCAAAAGGCGAAAGATGAACATCGATATCCCTTTCGAGTGTTTTATATGGATGGATATGAGATCTTTGTGGGGAAGAATGCCAAGAACAATGACGAGCTTAGCCTTAAGTTTGCGAAGAAGGAAGACCTTTGGTTGCATGCAAGGGATGTAACAGGCTCTCATGTGGTGATTCGTAAGAAGCCTGGCCAAAACTTTCCGATGCCTGTCATTGAGTATGCCGCAGGCTTGGCAGCTTATTATTCGAAGCGCAAAAATGATTCGGTAGTGCCTGTTATGTATACCGAAAAGAAATATATTCGCAAACGCAAAGGAGATCCACCAGGCTTAGTCGTTGTATCTAGAGACCGAACCGTTATGGTAGAACCCATTAAAGCCTAGTAATTTTTTTATATATTACCCTTCTATTATCACCTTATGCCCATATTCCCATTCCCTAATGATGTTAGGGAATATCATGTATATGTATTCGTTATAGTTTTCACGACCGAACATTAGATCTAGTATTAAATCGCACCTTTATGAAACGATATATTCTAGCCTTAATACTGTTGATACTGGGAAGCAACAGCACCTACTCACAAAACAACACGACTGATTCCATGACCAATGTCATCCGTTGTAATGCCTACGAAATGGATGAAAGACGAAGAAGCCTAACGAAAGGTCTATGTAGCAAAGCGGATTTCAATGAATGGATGTCTCAACGCGTTACGGAGTTTGAAGCCCAAGAGCGAGATATCAATAATCCTAATGCAAATGCTGTTATGACCATTCCGATTATCGTACACGTCATTCACAATGGAGATGATGTCGGACTAGATGAAAACCTATCGCTTTCCCAGATCAACTCTCAATTTGAGGTATTGAATGAGGACTTCCGAAGAAAGCCAGGAACGCCTGGATACAATGAACATCCTGATGGAGCCGATGTGCGCATTGAGTTTTGTCCTGCTCGGGTAGATCCCAATGGGTATGTATTGTCAGAGCCTGGGGTTAATCGAATCAATGCAGGAAAAGAAGCTTGGTCGTTGGAGGAAGTAGACAATGTCTTGAAGCCTTCAACATACTGGAATCCAGATAAGTATCTTAATGTCTGGACGGTAAAGTTTAAAGGGGGAGGCCTATTGGGGTATGCCCAATTCCCTGATACATCCGATCTAGATGGATTGCCTCTTACCAGTGGGCCTGCTAGTACGGATGGAGTGGTGATCAACCATCAAACCTTTGGACGGGTAGGAAATGTACGCCCTCCTTACAATAAAGGTCGAACGACTACCCACGAAGTTGGACACTGGTTGGGTTTGATTCATATTTGGGGGGATGGCGGATGTAATAAAGACGACTTCTGTGATGATACCCCTCTTTCTGGTGCGCCAAATGGAGGCTGTCCAACAGGCTTAATTAGTTGTGGGAATGTCAATATGGTGGAGAATTATATGGATTATACCCATGATGCCTGTATGAATATCTTTACCGAAAACCAAAAGATGCGTATGAGGGCCGTGATGAATATGGGGGTCAGACGGAAAAACCTTGTTAATTCGGATGTCTGTAACGTGCCTGAGGTTCCGCCTTCCATTGACTTTACCACCAACTTAAAGGAGGGATGCCCTGGTGTTACCATTGAGTTTGAGGATAAGTCGGGCTTTGGGCCTTCGAGTTGGCAGTGGAATTTCCCTGGTGGAATCCCGTCCTCCTCGACCGAGCGCAATCCTGTAGTAGTCTATCCTTCTGTAGGACAGTATCCTGTTACGCTTACCGCAACGAATCCCTTTGGTAAGAACACCGTTACCCGTCCTGAATATATTCAAATCTCTGATGATGCTGTTTCGATCTTCTTCCAAGAGGATTTCGAAGGCGAAAGCTTGTCTGATATGGGATGGGAATTGGCGAATCCTGATAAAGGAGTGACATGGGATTTGGTGTCAGTAGGAGGATTTCGAGTGCCCTCGCAAGCCGCATGGATTCATATTTACAATTACAATAAAAAGGGACAGCGAGATGGCTTAGTTTCTCCAAGGCTCGATTTCTCCAACAATTCGAATGTCTATATGACCTTTGATCATTCCTATAGACAATATTCAGAGCATGAAACTGATTCTATCATTGTTTATGTATCCATAGATGATGGCCAAACCTTCCCTTATCGGGTCTTCTCTGCTCCTAATGACCCAAAGAAGAATAATCTTATTACCAATGTGCCTACTGATATCAACTTTATGCCTGTGAGTAAGGACGATTGGTGCTTTGGGAGTTCTACAGGAGCTGAATGTTTCCGCGTAGACCTTGGGGCATTTGATGGACAAAAGGGCGTTAGGGTGAAATTTGAGTGCTATAATAACTATAGCAATAATATGTTTATTGACAATGTGAGGTTGTATGGGAATTGTGTGGCAGGGCAAGCAGGTGGTTCGGCGACCTTAGAGGCTGATTTTTCTGCGGATGTTTCGGGGGGATGCCGCCCTGTCACTATCAAGTTTGCCGATCAATCTACGGGTAATCCCCTTAAATGGGAATGGTCGTTCCCTGGAGGGAAGCCCGCAACCTCCACTAGTCGTAACCCAACCGTCTCCTATGATACGCCAGGTGCCTATGATGTCATTCTAAAGGTAACCAATATCCAAGGAACCCACGTATTGACCTATCCCGACTTTGTGTCGATTTACGACGTGCCGCATACGAATGCTACCAGTAGATTGGCCGATTGTGGGGCGAGTAATGGCTATATCAATGGAAATCCCTTTGGGGGGAAGCAGCCTTATTCGATGGTGTGGAGTATGGGCGGACATGAGAGCGATTATTCGGTGAATACTGTGCCTGCGGGTACGTATTCTGTTCAAGTGGTGGACGCCAATGGCTGTGAGAGTGAAAAGGAATTGGTGATTGTAGGAGAGAAAACGGGTATGCCTCCCCGAACAGACTTCTCGCATATTGCTTCAGGTTTTAGTGCCTTCTTTACGGATAAAACGATTGGAGGGGGGACGTATAAGTGGGATTTTGGAGATGGAACCACCAGCTCTGACCAAAACCCAACGCATCAATATCGAGCTAAGGGAACCTATACGGCTAAGCTTCGGGTGACTAGCAATTGTGGAACTGACCTCGCTACTCATACTGTCAAGATTACGGGGCAAGTATCCTCCAATGCCCCTAACCAATCGGCTCTTGCTGGGCAAATTGGGATTACAGAACGAGGCATTGGCAAATATCAGGTGAGCATGTCGCGTATGGGCAAGGCAAAGTCTATTGGGGTTCGGGTTCTTATGCCCAATAAAGAGGTTGTGTACAAAGGCAGCTTCAAGCCCGTCAATGGTAGTTTAGACTTGAACGTTGATTTCAGCCCCTTCGCATTGCCAGGCGAATATACATTGGAACTAAAGTCAGGTCGGGCAGTTACCACTAAACCCCTTGTTGTTCAATAGGGGTTGAGGGATGATGCTACATTAATAGGTGACATTCTAAGGGATGTCACCTATTGGTTTATAGAAGAAAATTGGGATAACAATAGAGAGATAGGATGATGACCCGATTGATCATAATAGGAGAGATACTTGTTGTTTGGTTACTGATGTACCAAGCGGGATTCCACGTATATGATGACAACCTGAATATACTGCTGCTTGCGTTCGTGCTTGCTTTGGGGGTATGTATTGCCCTTGGAATATATGGCTGGCGTAGGCGGAAGGAGTGGAGGAAAGGGATACTTGACTTCTTGATGTTGAGTATTGCAGGTTCACCTATAACAGTTCTATGGGTGGCGGGTCACTATAAGGCTGTATTTGGGATTGCATTACAGTTTTAACATTGACTTACTTGGAAAGGATTGTTGGAATATAGGAGGAAGCAAGCTTGTGATTCAAGGAATAGTAGGCCAATAGGTCAATGAAAATACCTCCCAATTGTTGTTTGACAGGAAAAATAGGCAAGGTGAGACCTCAACCTATACACTTTGCATGGTAAAATGGGCAAGGTGAGACCTCGACCTATGGACTTTGCACGGTAAAATGGGCAAGGTGAGACCTCAACCTATATACTTTGCATGGTAAAATGGGCAAGGTGAGACCTCAACCTATACACTTTGCACGGAAAAATGGGCAAGGTGAGACCTCAACCTATACACTTTGCACGGTAAAATGGGCAAGGTGAGACCTCAACCTATACACTTTGCATGGTAAAATGGGCAATGTGAGACCTCAACCTATATACTTTACATGGTAAAATGGGAAATATGAGACCTCTACCTGTATATTTTACATGGACGTGCTAAAAAAGACGATGGGCATCCTCTCATACGGAGGATGCCCATTGATTATATATGTGAATATATCGCTAAATGCTTAGCTGAGTCTTTCAAAGATACCTGCTACTCCTTGTCCGCCCCCTACACAAGCCGTTACCATACCATATCGTTGGTTACGGAGGGTCATTTCGTTGAGGAGTTGAACGGTGAGTTTGCTACCTGTACATCCGAGTGGGTGTCCAAGGGCAATTGCGCCACCATTTACATTGATGATTTCTTCGTTGAGGTCTGCTGCACGAATTACCGCTAATGATTGTGCGGCGAAAGCTTCGTTAAGCTCGATTTGTTCGATGTCATTGATTGTCAAACCTGCACGCTTAAGGGCACGAGGAATTGCCGCAACAGGCCCGATACCCATGATACGAGGATCTACCCCTGCTGTTGCATAGGTAACGAGGCGCGCCTTTGGCTCAAGCCCCAATTCCTTCACCATTGCCTCAGACATCACCAATACGAAAGAAGCTCCATCAGAAGTTTGGGAAGAGTTACCTGCGGTTACTGTACCTTTATTTCGGAATACAGGACGGAGTCGTGCAAGTGCCTTGAGGTTGGTATCCTTACGAGGCCCTTCATCAGTGTCTACAACAAACTTCTTTGTAGAACGACCTGCACCATTGACGTATACCTCTTCTACCTCTACAGGAACGATTTGATCCTTGAATTTCCCTCCTTCAATAGCAGCAATTGCCTTTTGGTGAGAGTGGTAAGAGAATAGGTCTTGGTCTTCACGGCTAATCTTGTACTCTTCTGCCAATTCCTCAGCAGTTGCTCCCATACCGAGCATCCATTGTGGGTGCTTAGAAGCGATTTTAAAGTTAAGAGCCGTTTTATGTCCCATCATGGGTACCATTGTCATACTTTCTGTACCACCAGCAATGATACAATCAGCCATACCCGCTTTTACTTTTCCTACAGCTAGGGCAATGGTTTCGAGTCCAGATCCACAGTAACGGTTTACTGTTACCCCAGATACGCTTTCAGGAAGAGCAAGCAAAGAGATGAGTCGTCCCATCTGCATTCCTTGTTCCGCTTCAGGAATTGCACATCCTACGATAAGGTCATCAATTCTTTCAGGATCCAATTCAGGTACGCTTGCGACGAGGTGTTTAATAACCGCCACCGCCAAATCATCCGACCGAACACTCTTAAAGCCTCCCTTACGAGACTTCGCTACGGCCGTTCTATATCCTGTTACAATATATGCTTCCATTATATTATAGCTTATTGTCAATCGATTAATGAGATGATATAAATAATACTAGTTTCTGAGCGGTTTGTTTGTTTTCAACATATGCTCAATACGTTGTAGCGTTTTTTGCTCTCCCAATAGGCTTAGGAATGCTTCTCGCTCTAGGTCTAGTAGGTATTGCTCAGACACATAGCTCACATTTGTGAGGTCTCCTCCACAAATAGCATATGCTACCTTCTTCGCAATCTTCATATCATGTTCAGAGATATAACGGGCATTGTACATGCCATAAATACCTGCATAGTATGTACTAAGGGCGTTACGTCCGAGTACTTTGATATCCTTACGTGGAGTAGGAGCAGTATATCCATTCTCCGCAATCTCCAGTACTGCCGCTTTGGCTTCTGTAAGTACACGTGTTTGGTTTACGACGATTTGATCTGTTGGACGAAGGATGTTGAGCTTCTTGGCTTCGCCAGCAGAAGTTGCCACTTTAGCCGTAGCAATGTTCATCAAGTATTCCTGAAGAACCGCCGTATCTACGATACCCGCACCATATTGGTCAGATGCTCTTAGGGCAAACTCCTTGATTCCCCCTCCAGCAGGTACAAGTCCTACTCCTACCTCTACCAATCCGATATAGGTTTCAGCAGCTGCTACTACCTTATCTGCATGCATGGTAATCTCACAACCTCCTCCAAGTGTCATACCGTGAGGGGCAGAGATCACAGGGATGTTTGAGTAGCGTACACGCATAGAGGTGTTTTGGAACGCCTGAACGGCAAAGCTAAGCTCCTCCCATTCTTGCTCCCATGCCATCATAGAAATCAACACGAGGTTTGCTCCTACAGAGAAGTTTGGTGCTTCGTTTCCAATGATAAGCCCATTGTATCCATGCTTTTCTGCATAGTCAACTGCGTGGTTGATGCCTTCTAATACACCTCCACCAATGGAGTTCATCTTCGAACGGAATTCGAGGTTCAATACACCATCTCCCAAGTCAATCAATCCTGCATCGCCATTCTCCCATATTGTCTTAGCAGAACGAACATTGTCTAGTAGGATTAAGCTCTCACGTCCTGGAACAGGCTTATAAGATGCAGAAGGAATGTCATAATAGTGGAGAACGCTTTTCTCTACTTTATAGAATGACTTATGGCCATCTGCCAAGAACTTCTTCATCCAATCAGCCAACTTCAAACCCGATTCTTCAATCAATGCCGCCGCTTTTGCCGCGCCTACCATATCCCACAATTCGAATGGGCCCGCATCCCATGCATATCCTGTACGCATGGCATCATCTATCTTATAGAGGGCATTGGAGATTTCGGGGATTCGATTGGCTACATACGCAAATAATCCGACGAATACCTCTTGAACGAATTGACCACCTTTGTCCTTGGCATTGAACATATGCTTAATTCGCGCCTTAAGGCTGTCCATATTTCTGGCAGCTCCTAGGCTAGGAATGCGTACCTTTTGCTTAGGACGATACTCTAGTGTCTTCAGGTCTAATGCAAGAATCTCCTTTTTGCCTTCAGGCGTACGGGTCTTCTTGTAGAATCCTTGTCCAGCTTTGTCTCCAATCCAGCCATTCTCAAGCATTCTATCAAGGAATGGGCGAGATACGAACAAATGTAGCTCTTCATCATCTGGACAATTCTTACGAATCCCTGCCAATACCTTAGCAGAAGTGTCCATCCCTACGAGGTCTCCTAGACGGAAGGTACCCGTTTTGGGGCGTCCAATAGCAGGACCAGTAAGCTTATCTACCTCCTCAATGGTAAGTCCCATCTTTTCTGTCACCTCAAACACCTTCGCGAAAGAATACATTCCTACGCGGTTTGCGATGAAAGCTGGGGTATCTTTACACAATACTGTTTGCTTCCCTAGAAATACATCCCCATAGTGCATCATAAAGTCGATGAGTGCTGGGTCTGTTTTGGGGCCAGGGATTACCTCGAATAGTCGGAGGTAACGAGGAGGGTTAAAGAAGTGTGTTCCGCAGAAGTGCTTCTCGAAGTCTTCTGAACGGCCTTCAGACATCAAATGAATAGGGATACCTGAAGTATTGGAAGTGACAATACTCCCTTTTTTACGATACTGTTCAACTTTATTGAAAACGCTTTGCTTAATGTCAAGTCGTTCAATAATTGCTTCGAGTATCCAGTCACAGTCTTTTATTTTTTCGAAGTCATCTTCGAAATTACCCGTCGTGATGAGTTTCTGTGCGTCCTTTGTATATAGAGGGGCTGGTCGACCTTTGATGGCTTTTTTTAGCGCGTCGTTAACAAGGCGATTACGAACAACTTTATCCTGTAGGGATAAGCCTTTTGCTTGCTCCTTGGCAGTTAGTTCACGAGGAACGATGTCTAGTAGCAATACCTCAACACCAACATTGGCGAAGTGACAAGCGATTCGGGAGCCCATTACTCCTGATCCTAGAACTGCCACCTTTTTGATGTTCCAATGCTTAGCGTTAGTTTTTGCGTTTGCCGCTTTCTCTGCTGTCAGCATGATTTTGTTCTTTTATAACTTCATGAATTGTATCCATAACATCAAAAAAAACATCGAGCTTATTAGGCTCGATCTTATTGTACAACAGCTTATTGAAAGCAATTACTACTTTCTTGGCTGCTGCCTTTTTTTCTAATCCTTCCTTTGTCAAGAAGATACGTACCATTCTTCTATCCTTCTTGTCTGCTTGTCGATAGATATACTCTTTCTGTTCTAAGCGAGCAAGCATACGAGAGAGGCTCCGAGGCTCCATGCCCATGAGGGGGGCAATCTTCGTTGCGGGAGTTCCATTCTCCTCATCTATATGTAAGAGAACAAACCCTATATTGGTGGTGATGCCTTCCTTTACTGCTTCGGAATTATACATACGGGCAATCGCCAACCATGCAATCTTTATATCAAATCCTATGGCGCGTTTCTTCGATGTGGAAAGTTCTTCTAGATATTCCAAACTTGTAGCGAGTTAATTGGGAATTCTGTATAGCTTCTGGTTGAGCATGTCTATTTCATACTAGGTATAGACCGTTATTATAACTCATCTGTACCAAATATGTTCTGCATGCATACAATGATTCAAAAAATACGGCAAAAAAGCAACTTTCGGCTTTAGCTTTTAGGATATATTCTGTTTAAGGCTACTTCTGAGGGGATTGATTGAGTCTTTTGAGGCCTATTTCCACGTAAGGAGCTTCTTTCTCTATGGAGATGGATTGCCGATTTAGCTGTTGTGCAACGAATGCAGTAGTGAAGGTTCCTGCAAAGGGATCAAGTACCATATCCTCAGGTTTGGAACTCGCTTTTATAATGCGCTCAAGCAATGCAATAGGCTTTTGGGAAGGATGCTTCTCATATTCGGGCATCTTGTATCGTACCCGTGGAAATTGCCATACATTTCCTGGTACTTTGCGGCTGTTATAGGGTTGGGGGGGATTCTTTCGGTAGTCAATGAGCTTTCGTTTTGCTCCTGTTTTTGCCTCCACCAATATATCTTGAGCGTTGAAGGTATATTGTTTGGGATTACAGACACAATGCAGAATCGGTTCATACAAGGACCCAAACCGCTTCTTTGCCTGAACGCCTGAGCTATCATAGCACCATACAATACGCGATAGGATATGCACCTTATCCCGTAGGAAAAGATCGAAGTAGGGCATATGTTGGGTGGAAGCCATGAGATATAGGGAGGCATTTGGCTTCAGCTTCTGTAGGCATAGTGCCAACCACTTATAGCACCAATTGAGGTAATCAGATTCGGGTAAGCGGCTTATAGGCGATGCTCCAAACCGTTTCCCAATATTGTAGGGAGGATCAATAAAAAGGAGATCCATACTTCCATTAGGGACGTAGGTCGAAAGAGATTCGATTACGTCTCCATGGATGAGGGTATGGTTCGGAAGTATGTGACGAGGCATTTATGCTGATTCGGGCATATAGTAGAGGGTCGAGCAATTGTTAGGACTGAGGTACTTTCTTGCCCCTTCCTTTACTTCTTCTAAAGTGATGGATTGGTAGATGGCAGGTAGCTCATTAATCAATTCGATATTGCCAATGCTATCATACAATGCCATGGTGATTGCCTTGTTCAATAAGGTTGTTTGTTGCAAGACAAAAGTGGCTTCTAGTTTGTTCTTGAGTCGTTGAAGGGCAGCTTCAGATAGATCTTGGATGGAATCAATGGTCTTCTGTAGTTCTGCTTCGTATTCCTCAATTGACTTACCCTCTGCAATTCGTCCATCAATTGATAATATTCCAGGATGATGCATAGCCCATGTAAAGGCATTGATATTAGAAGCGACCTGCGTATTAATGACCATATGTTGGAAGAGCTTTGAGCTTTTGCCATTGGCCAATAAATCTGTGAGTAGGTCGGCTATACAATAGTCGCGTGTTCCATAGGCAGGAATATGGTACATCTTATAGATGGCTGGGAAAGGAACCTTACGTTCTAAGGTGAGGGTACGGGCAGATGTTTGGGGGGGCTCAACGGGAATCTCTTGTGTGATGCGATTCCGTTTAGGGATAGGCCCAAACCACTTCTTAGCCAATGCTAACACTTTCTCGGGAGTTACATCCCCTGCTACAATTAAGGTTGCGTTATTGGGAGCATAGTATCCGTAGAAGAAGTTCTTTACGTCTTCAAGGGTTGCATCTTCAATATGGGCAATCTCTTTCCCAATGGTAGACCAGTGGTAAGGATGTGTATTGAAGTGAACCTCTCTCAACCGTAGGTGGGCATCTCCATAGGGTTGATTAAGGTATCGTTGTTTGAATTCTTCAATTACGACGCTCTTCTGTACATCTAGGCTCTTTTGGGAGAAGTCCAATTCTAGCATGCGATCTGATTCTAACCAAAAGGCTGTTTCCAGTTGGTTGGACGGAACGCTATCGTAGTAGTTGGTTACATCAGAGGACGTAAACGCATTGCTATTGCCCCCAACCTTTTGGAGGGGACGATCGAAATGGGGAATGTTCTTACTCCCTCCAAACATCAAATGTTCGAATAGGTGAGCAAAGCCTGTTTTATGAGGGGATTCATCCTTTGAACCCACTTTATAAATGATGTCTACCACTGCTTTTGGAATAGAGTGGTCTTCATGAACGATTACCTTGAGGCCGTTTTCTAATACGAAAGATTGATATTGTATGGGCATAAGATGCGTAAAGTATATAATCCTACGAAGTTACATAGAAACTGTCGTTATTCTCAACCCTTGCTAAGAGAGAATCCACAACAATCCTATTTTTAAGGGAAAAGCCCTCTTTAAGTCCTATTATTATGTAAGGAGAAGGATTGCGTTGCACAGCCTAGTTGCTGTATATTTGCAGTCAATAAATGAGCGAGCGATGGCGAGACGAAAAATGGTAAAGATTGCGGCCTATCAAGCCCTTCCTAATTGTTTTGATCGAACAGATAGTGATAAGAAAGGACAATGGCGCGCATATTTTCAGAATGACAACCCCCTTATCCTAGAATTGGGATGCGGCCGAGCAGAATTCAGCTACGAACTGGCAAAGCGGTATCCTACACATAACTATATTGGTATTGACCTGAAACCCGATCGAATGTGGTATTCGGCTCGGCAAGCCATAGCAGAAGGGGTGTCCAATATTGCTTTCTTACAAATCAACCTATTGGAGCTCGCAGACTATTTTGGGGAGAATGAGGCGAGTGAGATTTGGATTACCTTCCCTGATCCTTTTCCTAAGAAGAAGCAGGCAAAACATCGAATGATTAACCCCAATTTCTTGGCATTGTACCAAAAGGTACTACAAGCCCAAGGAATGATGAACTTTAAAACGGACAATCTTGATCTATTTCACTATAGCCTACAAGTATTTGTGGATCAACCGAATATTCAATTGAAGCAATTGTCATTCGACTTACATGAAGATGAACGAATACAGGCAGATGTAAAGATCCACACTACCTATGAAAAACGCTTCATGGAATTGGGGGAGAAAATCAAGTATGTTTCTTGGCAATTTGTATAAGCCTTTACTGAGCCTACACGCAGATATTGTCTGCAATCTTGTTTACTCGACGGGCATGTCGGCCTCCTTCAAATTTGGTCTGGAGGAATACCTCTAAGAAGGTTTCTGCTTCCTCTATAGAAATAAAGCGAGCAGGTAGACAAATTACATTGGCATTATTGTGCCGTCGTGCTAAAGATGCAACTTCAGCATTCCATACCAAAGCAGCCCGAACATTTGGGTACTTATTCGCTGTCATAGAAACTCCTTCTCCACTCCCACAAATTAGGATTCCCTTCGGTAAGGTAGCCGAATGTACTGCTTGGGCGAGCGGATGTGCATAATCTGGGTAGTCACAAGAACCCTCTGAGTCTGTCCCAAAGTCCTTCACCTCCCAACCTTTCTCAATCAAATATGCTTGAAGGTGCTGTTTATAGGCAAAGCCTGCATGATCTGATGCGATACCAATTTGCATAAGGAATATTAGATTGTTTGTGATGCGTATATGCACCCGCAACCTGTTTAGGTTACGGCCTCTTTCATGACTTGTTCTTTGTATCGATTTGCAATCTTTTGTTTGAGGTATTGCTCCTTTGTATGGCTTTTCATTAGGCCTTCATATAGGGGAGGAGGCACGTTTAAGTGACGAGCCACTTTGCCATTTCTGTATGCGATTTCCAAGGTGCGGGTATCGTTGTCGTAGCCTATTTCTGCTATGGTAGAGGCAAATACTGCTTGACGAGAGATGATGAGATCCTTTCGGGTAACCATCACACAAATCACCAAGCTAATCTCATACAAAATCACTAATGGCAAGAAGATTAGTACTTGGCTAAGGACGTCAGGGGGCGTAATGATAGCCGCCAAAACCAATAGTACCACAATAGCATGTCGCCGATACTGCCTCATAAGGGAGGGAGTAACCAAGCCTACCTTGGCGAGGTAGTAGACCATGATGGGCAATTCAAATAGAATTCCTCCAGCCAATACAATCTGTGTAATCAGGGTAATGACTTTCCCGATTTTCCATTGGTTCTGTATATCAGGAGAAAGCTTAAAGTTCGATAGGAAGGATATCGAAAAGGGAGCGATGACATAATAGGCAAAGGTTACCCCAAGGAAGAACAAAAAGCTGATGATGAATACATTACCTCTAAGCTTTTTCTGTTCAGTAGGATGTAAACCAGGCTTAATGAATCGCCACATTTCCCAAATAAAGTAGGGGAAGGATATGATAAATCCTCCAATGATGGCGATAGAGAATGCTTTTAAGAATTGTTCGTATGGATCAACGGCAATGATATCTACGTCAATCTTGTCGAAACACAATGCTTCATTTAACCCACATAAGAATCGATGTGTGGGAAACTCAGGTGAGAAAGGAGCTAGCACCACATCCTCAAGTATCCTTTGAATATAGATAAAGATGAAAACGGAAATGGTGGCAATTACCCCAAAACTCCGAATTAAATGCCATCGTAATTCTTCCAAATGATCCAGAAAAGACATCTCTCCTTCTGGATGTGATTCGGGAGTCGGAGCCTCCTCTTTTGGTGTACGTGCTTTGATGAAACGATCTACAAGTCCCATAGCCCTCCTATACAAATGTATGTTCCTACCATAAACCTAGAATATGTGTTTGCTTACTTTCCTCCAACCTCCTGCCCCCCAACATTGTTTATCTTCTCCGCAAGCATACCCTCTTGTGTGTAAAGATAGGAGAAAGTTAGATAGGTTTAAAAGCGTGTGATAGATTTTGGGTGAATTTCCTTGTGAAGGTATTGCTAGTTAGTCTCCTAATAGTGCGTAGCCTCCTTGGGGAGGGAGATGGATGGCTCCTCCTACTGAGTCGCCCCAAGCTCCTGTTACCGAATGGAAGGTTGTTGTTTTGCCTGTAAGCACCCGTAATCCTAAAAACGCAAACACAATTGCTTCCTTAAAGTCAGTGATAGAGGCATCAAACGTTTGATCGAGATTAATACCTAAGGACTCAAGTTGGGTGCGGATACGTGACATAAGGAAACGGTTGTGCCGACCTCCTCCTGTAATCAATAGGGTTTCGTCTTGGATGGAGAGGGATTCGATGGCGATCCGAATTTGCATAGCGGCATGTTCTGTATACGTACGTAGCAGGTCATGGCGATCCAATTCGGTTGCGTATAATAGGGGAATTACATTTCGGCTGACCCACTCCCACCCCAAACTTTTCGGGCCTGATTGTTGGAAGTAATCGGCTGCGTTTAGCATTGCCAATAACGCTTCATTGCATTGACCTTGTTCTGCCAATTGTCCATCTATATCGTATTCTTGTTCCAACTCAGGAAACTTCTCTCTCACCAGATGGTTCAGAACGATATTGCAGGGAGATACATCAAATGCTTGTTGTTTCCATGTAAGGTTGGAGAAACCCCCTAGGTTTAGGAATAGGCGATGATGAGGAAATAGGTAATGTTCACCCAATGGAACTAACGGGGCTCCTTGACCTCCTATAGCTACATCTTTATTGCGGAAGTTGGTGACTAAAGGGCAAGGCAGATAGCTTACCATGGTTTCGCCATCTCCTACTTGTGCCGTAAAGTTCTTATGAGGTTGGTGAAATATGGTTTGGCCATGAGATGCTACAAAATTGGGTTTCAGTTTGTTGCGCTTAATAAACTTCGCAATTGTGCGTCCAAGGAAGTGCCCAAAGTACACATGGGTTTTGGCATATATCTCAGCGGCTTGTTCAGGTAAGTTAGACAATCGGCTTTGCCAAATGGGTGGGAAGGGAACTGTTTCTGCACACTTCAGGGCAAATGTATAGCCGCCTCCCTTTTCTTGAAACTCGCAATAGGCCAAGTCTACCCCATCCAAGGAAGTACCTGACATCAATCCAATTCCTGTATATGTTTTTGCCATAAATCCCTTTAATGTATGGAAAGCAAAATACACAAAAGCCCTCGTTCTCAGCAAGAGAACGAGGGCTTTCTGTATATAAATTATCTATATGGGGTTTATATACCGATGAGCATTCGACTTGGGTCTTCCAATAGCTCTTTGATTCGATATAGGAAGCTTACAGCCTCTTTTCCATCAATGACACGGTGGTCATAGGATAGTGCCACATACATAACGGGTCTAACCTCTACCGCTCCATTCACTGCTACAGGACGCTGTACAATATTGTGCATTCCTAAGATTGCCACTTGTGGAGGGTTAATGATAGGAGTAGAAAGCATGGAGCCGAATATGCCACCATTGGTGATGGTGAAGGTTCCTCCTGTCATATCTGCAATGGTAATCTCATTGGCACGAGACTTTAGGGCATAGTGCAATACGGATTGTTCGATCTGTGCCATACTCATCAATTGGGTGTTTCTGATAACAGGCACAACCAATCCTCTAGGAGAGCTTACTGCAATTCCAATATCTGCGTAGTTATGGTAAAGTATATCCTTGCCATCAATCTGAGAATTTACCGCAGGATATTCCATAAGCGCCATACTACAAGCCTTCGTAAAGAAGGACATATATCCTAACCCTACTCCATACTTCTTCTTGAAGGACTCTTTATACTTCTTACGAAGATCTACAATGGCCTTCATGTCTACCTCATTGAAGGTTGTGAGCATAGCCGTTTCATTTTTCACAGAAACGAGTCGTTCGGCTATTCTCCTACGAATCACAGCCATTCTTTCACGGCGAATCTCTCTACCTGCTGTTCCTCCTACTTGTGGAAGCGAAGGAATAGGACGGGATTGTTTTTTGGGCTCTTCTTTCTTGGGAGCCTCTTTTTTAGGCACTTTGACCTTAATGGGTTCAGTTCTGCCTTTATTGTCAAGATGGTTTACAACATCTGTTTTGGTAATACGACCGTCTCTTCCTGTTCCTTGAACTTCTTTTTGGTTCACATTATTTTCCTTCATCAGCTTATTCGCAGAAACGGAAGGATGACCCGAAGCATAACTTTCCTTTTTAGGAGGGTCTTGGGTAGGTGTTTTTTGGCTCGTATCATCTGCTCCCCCTTCCTTGCTGGTCGTCTTAGCTACCCCCTCTCCATTGATGGTCGCAATGCTTTGGCCTACCTTTACGGTGTCTCCTTCTTGCGCCGTGATGGTGATGACCCCAGATATTTCCGCATTGACGGTTAGGGTCGCTTTATCTGATGCAATCTCTGCCAGTTCATCGTCCATTTCTACCGATGCGCCATCTTCAACTAGCCATGTTTCAATCTCGACTTCTGTGATGGATTCGCCTGGACTCGGGACTTTTACTTCTATTATCATAGTACGGAACGTTAAGAAGTTTTCTTATTGATAATCGTTTTAATAAATGCCTTGTGTGGAGATTGAATACATCTAAAAGGAGGAAAATGTTTAGTATATGGGGAATATGTATAGCCCCTTTATCTGATACTATACAAGCCTTGAATAGGGGCTTGTTTGCTCTTCCTTCTTATATATTCAAAGATCATTAAAGGGATTTATCTGAGTAAACAAATATAGAGAGATCTATCTGATAAGCCAATTTATTATGGCTATATCCCTGTCCTCTCATAAGAATATCCCGCTACATGAAAAGGGATTCATGTAACGGGATATCATATATCTTTTTACTCTTCTTCTGTGAGCATTTCCTCCACTACTTGAATGGCTCCTGCAATTCGCAACATCGTCTTTTCTAGTTCTTTCTTTCGACGATTTAGCTCTTGCATCGTTGCTTCGCCTTTGGCAAATTCAGCTTTTAGTTCTGCCAAACGCTTCTCTAGTTTCTCTTTCATATTACAGAGCGAGCTTATTCATCAGTAGAGTCATCGGCAGGTTTATCCTCTTCAGAAGATTCCTCAGATTCTTCTGTTTTTTGGGTACCATCACCCGCATCGTCATTCCCTACTTCTTCGTCAGGGTTTTTGGTATCAATTGCCGCTTTTCGTTCTTCACCCTCTTTCTCTTCAGGCTCTTCTACTTTATCAGCTGCCCCATTTGGTCCTGCTGGCCCTTCATCTTTGCCTTCTTCCTCCTCTTCAGGCTCTTCTACTTTATCAGCTGCTCCATTTGGTCCTGCTGGCCCTTCATCTTCGCCTTCTTCCTCCTCTTCAGGTTCTTCTACTTTATCGGCTGCCCCATTTGGCCCTGCTGGCCCTTCATCTTCGCCTTCTTTCTCTTCATCGTCTCCCTCATCCTCGTCCTCTTCATCACCTTCTTCTCCATCCTTATCTTCTCCTTCGCCTATCTCTTCCCCTTCTTTGTTATCCTTATCATCCTCGTCTTCCTCCTCATCGTCTTCTGCTTTGGCTACAGCGATTGCCATACCTTCCGTCCATGTAATAAGTTGCCAATGGCCACTACCATCCCATTCATCCTCATCATTGCTATTAGGGACGAATATATATATTCCGTTAATGGTGAAGAGCATTTGGCCAGGGAATCCTTTATCGTCTGCGGTAGGAGCAGAAGATTTAAAAGGAATACAAAGACGTTTTTTGACCAATAGCGTTTCTGTTTCAATCTCTTCTGCTTCGATTTCGTTTGCCTCAATTTCATTGGCTTCGATTTCGTTCGCTTCTATCTCATCTGCTTCGATCTCCTTCGCTTCAATTTCATTCGCCTCTATTTCATCTGCCTCTATTTCATCTGCCTCAATTTCTTTAGCTTCTATTTCCTTGGCTTCAATCTCTTTCGCTTTGATTTCTTTTGCCTTTAATTCTCCAAGTTTGGTTCCTCCAGAAACTACCAGTTTTGAGTTGATCTTCAAAGAGTCGGCAGAAATGCATCCTAGAATGCTTAATCCATCTACTTTTAGGTTGTCTTTAACCGTTAGAGACTTCACTTCAGTTGTTCCGAGGTAAGCCGTTTTGTCTACCTTCAACCCTCCTGATACATGAAGACGCGCTTTGGGATTTAGGTTGCCGATTCCTACTTTTCCTTCCTTAGAAAGGAAGATGTTTCCTCCTTCAGAGAAGAGTTCGAGGTTTCCTTCTCCTTCTAACTCGGCTCCTGTCACATTGTCGAAAAAGATTCCCTCACTTTGGATTGTTCCTTCCAAACGAAATGTCTTAGACGCGGGATTCTTTTTACGCTTACCTAGGCGTGATGCCAAATCCCCTTTATTCTTTTTTGCCATGAATGAATTCCTGTTTTGTTGTTTGAAACATGGAGTTTACGAGGCATAAATGTACTAAATTTCATGTGAATCCTCCATGAAATCTACGAATATGGGGTAAAAGTCCGTATTTATGCCTATAGCTGTAGGGGGCATTTATTTTGAAACCTTAGAATTTAGTCTTGAATGTTTGCGAATCACTTTAAGGACTTTTACATTTAAGTATAACAAAACCAAATCGCACGAAACGCATGCTAAAAGCTGTAATCATTGATGATGAACCCAGAGGGCGGAAGCTGCTTCAAACCATGTTAACCAAGATGTGTAAAGGCATTGAGGTTGTAGGAATGGGCGAGGATATCCCGACAGGGGTTGCTGCCGTTATTCGGCATCAACCCGATGTGGTATTTCTAGATATTGAGATGCCTCGCCAGAATGGGTTCGAATTGTTTAAGTATTTTAACCCTATCACCTTTGATGTAATTTTCACGACGGCTTATGATCAATATGCTGTAAAAGCCTTTAAGTTTTCGGCTTTAGACTATCTGCTAAAACCCATTGACCTAGAAGAATTGCGTGCGGCTATAGAAAAGGTTCGTAGTAAGCATCAAGGAGAGGAGTCTAAAGACAATGTTAAGCTCTTACAAGAAAGTCTTTCTCAAAAAAGCTTTGATAAAATTGCGTTACCTACAACGGACGGTTTCTTCTTTACCCCTCTTGATCATATTATTCGGTGTGAGGCTGATGGGAATTATACTATATTCTATCTCACCCAAAAGCGAAAGGCGATTGTGTCTCGTACGCTGAAGGAGTATGATAAGCTTTTAACAGAATCGGGATTCTTTCGGATACATCGCTCACATCTCATTAATTTGAAACATATAGAAAAGTATACCCGTGCAAAGGCACCTTATGTGACGATGATTGATGGAGCAGTTTTGGTCATTTCTTCTAGTAAAAAGGAGGAATTCCTTAAGCGAATTGTTACATAGTTTGATACTCCCCTACATATCTCGCATTGCCCAGAATATCGGTTAGCAGCTTAATCTGTTTAGAGTGCATTGCGCTCAGTATAGGTTAACCTAAAAAGGCAAACTTGTCCGAAACTTATAGGTCTCTTCAACTCCTTGTTGATAGTTGCCTCGTTTGAAGTTGTCAATACAGAACTGGTAGTAGTTGGCTGAGGAATTGAATAGAGCGGGGAGGTAGTCGGGATTTGGAAGACCTCGTATAATATCCAGCATATCCGCGCGTGTTCGTTGATAGTTTGAAAGAAGAAATGTGAGGTTTTGGGCACGGTATCCCCCTTCAATATCTTTGCTCCTTTTCCAATCTCGCAAATACCGAAACTCCAATATGGGTTGATCAAAAGAGTTTAATTTTATCCCCTTTCCTTCGTCTATTTCGATACGCCCAATATAAGCTCCTAATACATCTCCTGCTTTGTCTAATTGGATGCTTTTTAAATCGGAAGCGATTGTTGGGGAATCGAATAGGGCTTGCATCTGGAAGAGATTCAATTCTATAGGCTGATTGGTTCCTACTAAAAGTACATCAGATGGATAAAAGTAAAAGGCATATACATAAGGGAAGGAAGAGCTAAGGGTCTGAAGGATGGTTTTGAAGGCCGAATGAGGGGTAATCAAAGGAATCCATTGAATGAATAAACCTTGCTGGCTTAGTTTAGATTGACAAAGGTCATAATAGTTTTTAGACAATAAGACAGTATTGGCATTATTCAATGAACCCAGTTTGCCATCAGAAGAAATTAAGTCGTATTGTTTGGATGAATAGGTGAGATGGTTATAAATATCATTCTGGAACAATTGTATTTTAGGGTGCTTCAAGGCATTATGATGATAAGCTTCAAAATAGGTAGCTGCAGGAAATACGGCATCTACCAATTCGACGCATTCGACTGTTTCTACTGAAGGATGCAGACTGATAGATCCTGTACTAATTCCACTTGCCAATCCAACGGAAAGTGCCTCTTTAATGGTTGGGCGAATCAAAAAGGGCAAATGCGCCACGAGTTTTTCCTTTTGCAATAAACTCTTATGAGATGAGGCAATGCTAATTCCATCAATGCTCAAATATCGTTCATCTCCTTGGTCGAATACTTTGACCGTAGCAGCCAATCCTTCTTTGTAAAAAACGGTTTTACTTGTTGCTTCCCCTTTGCCACTTAATTCATTGGAACTGTATCCGACTAATATTGCCAAACCTACTGCAAGCCCCAATATACTCCATCCTTTCCATCCTTTGTATTGGGATATGGCAAAGAAACGTGATCCTATCCAGAGGTTTATGCATCCTACTATCAGCAGTCCTATCTTCATTCCGCATAACGGAATAAGTACCAAGCCTGCTCCTAGCGCCCCTAAGATACTTCCTATTGTATTGATTGTATAGATCTCGCCTATTACTGCTCCAACAGCCTCGGACTTACGTGGATAATAAAAGCTGTTGAGGAGAGGAAAGGCAATGCCCATCATAATGGTGGGGATTAAGAACAACAAACAACTTAGGAGAATAAACAGGACAATGCTAATGCCCCAATTATAGGCATAATCGTACAAGTAGGTCAAGATGTTTGTTTGGAACCAATCGGTCTGGAATGTCACATATAGTAGATAGGCTGATAATAAGGTAAATAACCCTAGTATGCATTGACTAATACCAAAGCGCAGAGCCAATGTATCAGGCGACTTAAGCCATTGATTCGCTATTAAGCTCCCAATGGTAATCCCCAATAAAAAGATAAATAATATGATGCTGAAACTGTATGTACTGCTATGAATAACGATACGGAGGGCACGTGTCCATATCATTTCACTTGCCAATGCGGCAAAGCCCGTTAGGAAAGCAAATACCCCTATACTTATCGTAGGAAAAGAGGTTGCAAATGGCCTGAAGGGCATATTGTCTCTCAGGGGAAGAATTTGGATGTAGGTTTCATCGGGGAATCGTCTACTGGCTATAATACTTACCCCTCCAATCAATAAATTGGCTATTGCCATAAGATATAGGCTGTTGGTTATCCCCAAAAACTCAAGAAGTATAAAGCCTGCAATCAATCCTCCAAACGCCCCTCCAAGGGTATTACTTGCATAAAACCAGCTAATATTAGCTCCAAAATCTTCTACTTTTTTCGTATATGCATGTACGATTAATGGAAGACTTGCCCCCATAGAAAAGGTAGGAACTGCCAATAAAATGAACAGAAAAACCGTTTGCATAATGGTAAGTCCTACTGTAGTGTTTTCACAACTATAATGGAATGTTTGGTAGATATTCTCTATCGTTGAAAAGTTGAGAATGAAGCATATAGCATATATACCAATAAGGCCTTCCAATATGCCATACAAACGTGTACTATACCTCAGCCACGTATCTTTGGTATCAGGAAGGATTCCAAGTTTTCTTAAATAGCGTTTTGAATTGTCAAATTTTATATTAGAATTTACGGTAAGGGAAGAAGGAAAAGACGAGAAATTAACGATCTTTTTCTCGATGAAATATATATATTTACCAATAAGCCACGCGCCTAAAAATAAACCTGACATAAAAGATGCAACAACTAAGCTAATGGTTAAATAGGTTCCTCCTAAGATATGAGAAAATAGGCGTGTCCAAAGCACTTGGTACACAAGGCTGGTAAACCCTGATAGGAAAAACAAAAACGTGAATAACTGTTTCAAGATATCCTAGGTATTGAGTATATAGGCGAAAATAGGGTGAGTATCTCTATGCTTTTGTCTTCTTCCTAACGCTTTCGGCTTTCTTGGATAAGTAACCCCTTCTTATGCAAACATTTCAAGACATACAGATTGTCAATCAAATTCAGGAGCGGAATAACCTGATTGAACGCCTATGGATGGTCGCATTGGGGATTTGGTTATTGAGTTTCCCTACCGTCCATGAAGCCTTTTACTCAGAAGCGTATGATGTATATATCATTCGACTCATTTTGGCGATTGCTTGGGGAGTTGGTGTATTGCTGTCTTTCTCCCGTCGTTGGATCGTTCTCCCTAAGGAAGTCTATCAACTCCCTCCTATTCTCCTATATGTGACAATTGGGTTCTATATGTACCTTACATATAAAAACCTATTTGCATTAGACTACCTCATTTGTTTGCTGGTTTCTTTTCTTGTTTTGCCTAATTGGCCTCGAACGGTGCCCTTTTCATTGCCCGTAATGTTTGTGGTCTACTTCTTCATTATTACAGGAGCTAATATAGAACGTGTGGAGGTGTTTGCTCCTTCTACTTTCATGCTGGCTATTGGGGGGCTCATGTTCCTTCGTCGTAGATACCAAAGTCAGCGAGCCAATATGCATGAAGGCCTCATGACACACACCAATTATATCTATATCATTACAGATGAAGAGGGGCAAATTTTGTATTTGAATACAAAAGAAATACGGTTTGGGCTAGAAGAATTAGAAGCCAATGACGAACTGAATATATTCGACTTATTGCATAAAGATGACATTGTGTATATTAAGTCATTTACCCGCAAGATTTTAGATGGGGAGTTGAACTCTTTTAGCCGCTCCCTTCGCCTAAGGGATTATCGTCTACATTGGCAAAAAGTTCATGCTCAGGTTTTTAAGATTTCTGGTTTATCCGTTCGCCCTCGAATTGCATGGGTTGCTCGATTTGTTTCAGAGGCAGAAGAAGCAGCTAAAGGGCTCTTTCAAAAGAGTCAAGAATTGGGGGATTTTGTAGAGAAAACGGCAAGCACATTGCAAGCGCCCTTATCCTCGATTAAAGGAATGCGGGAGATTGTAAATAAGGAAGTGACAGAGTTCAAAGCATTACGACTCTTTAGTATGATCTTCACAAATGTTCGGCAGGTAAGTGATACGCTTCAACAAAACCTGGAACTAAGCCGTCTCAACCGTAGGGAAGTAAAAAGACGCTGGATTGATTTTCCCTCTCTCGTTGATGAGATTGTGGCAAGTCTGCGAAGCATGCCTCAAAAGCAGAATACGCAAATTAGAACGGATATTCCTCGAGAGGTATCTTTTATGAGTGATCCTATGATTGTTCGTGCTATTCTTCGAAACCTCATCATTAATGCGACTCAATACAAAGCGAACAAGTCGGATAAGCACACAGTGACTATTCGTCTAACAGTTGCGAAAACAAAGTACGTGATTCAAGTAATAGATACAGGGATTGGGATTCCTGAAGAAGCTTTGGAAAGTATCTTCGAAATGTTCTACCGCGGAGATGTTCGCTCTACGGGAAGCGGGTTAGGGCTTTATATCGTTAAGACAGCCGTAACTAAGCTGAAAGGGGAAGTTTTCGTTGAAGAAACGAGTAATGAAGGGACGACTATATCTGTACTCATCCCTATGTTTGATGAATAGGCAGGCTATTTAGTTCAGGTTAGCCTTTGATTCATAAAACTTGGCTTTTTTCTCATCTCCTGTTGCACGATATGCTTTGGCCAATATTTCATAAGTGGCAAACTTGGTATCTCCTCTTCGTTCCGCTTCAAGGCCATACTTTATGACTTGGTCATATTGACCTTCTTCATGGTATAAGCTCGCCAAAAGACTGTAAATGTGGTACTCTTCTCCAAAATATTCCAACCCTGTATGTAGGCTTTCAATGGCCTTTTCCTTTTCACCCTTTCCATAATAGCTTTTACATAGGTATTGGTATTGATCAATAGAGAAACGAGGATTTACTGATTGGGTAAATTCTAGGTGTTTAATTGCATCATCATAACGTTGGCCTCCATACCATAAAAAGCCTGCAAAATAATTGGCCATCAGATCATTAGGATCTGTTTCTAGCACCCTCATAAATTGTTGCATGGCAGCTTGCGCCTCGTTTCTTACGAGGTGCATTCGACCTAGGGTATTTCTAATGGTGAAAAACTCTGGGTAAATCTCTAAGGCCTTATACATATATGAGACAGCATCATCTTGTAAACTCTTTTTCTCAACTGAATTATTTGTTGTGAGTGAACGGAGGAATAAATGGTGGGCATAGTCTGATTGAGCAATGGCATTGTTCGGGCAATAAGGCATGATAGATTCTGTCAAGGTAAAATTGTTCTTCCAATCTAGGTTTCTATCAATACTCTTAATGCTAAATGCCAATAGTATAGGTACCATCACTACCCATACCCATTTTAGGTCTTTGGCTTGTAGCTTTTTGTTCTCCCAATTGATCTTAAAAGCTTTACCTAATAGTACAATTGCCACAATTGCTAATCCGAATGAGGGGGTATACATAAATCGGTCGGCCATGGTATCAGGAGCCAAGCGGATTAAGTGAGAAAATACGATGATGGTTCCCCAAAAGAAGGCAATTCCATATGCAATGGGATCAGGAGGTTCTTTCCAGAAAACCAGCGTAAAGAGGCGGTATAACATATACAAAAAGGCCAACACATGTATCATAAAGGATAATAATACCCTCCAATCACTCCATGATTTTGGCGGAATTTGGTTATACCCATATGAATGAAGCAAGGGATGTGGGAATACAAATAGTTTGATGTATTGACCCATTATATACCAGATAGTTGCCGACTGTGACTCCTCCGTCAGGGCATCTGTAATAGATAAACCGAGGGGAATTGTAGGCTCTAATTTGAAAATAGAGTCAGGGTTGATGGTCATGCCCTCTGGGTCGGCTCCAATAAGTTCACGTTCAGGGAGTAGGGAGTTGTTGAGTTTACTAAAAGTGGAAAGTTGGTAGTTCACATATTGAGGACTCCAATCATTAATTGTGGCCTGAACAGAGCTATGGTATCGCATAACCATTAATGCGGGGAATAGACATAAGGGGAGTACATACTTCCAACTTGCCCGATTCCATAAGACCAAAGCACCTGCCCCAGCGAGTGTAACGGCTCCTGCCCAAGGTTCTTGTGCGAAGAAGGTAACCCCTACCATGCCTAGGAAGAAGGTCACGATTAGGAAGTTTATAATTTCCTTATTCGATTTAATACTCGTCACATACAAGGCAGAGAGGATATAGACGCCTAAGAATAAGAATCCATTAAGTTTACATAAGTAACTTGCTGTAAACGAGACTAATAGTAGAGTTGCATACCCCCAATGAAATTTATCTAATACTTTTAATAAAGATACTGCTCCCATCATCCCAAAGATAAACATGAGCATTTCATCTTGACTCTTTATATTCGCTACTACCTCCACATGAAGAGGATGAACGGTATAAAGAGCCGCAATCAGGAAAGCAAACCAAACCGAATAGGTAGGAAAGAGTAGCAATAAGAAATGAAAGACCAAGATTGCGGTTAATCCACAGAGAATTGCACTAAAAATATGCCCAGGCATAGGGTTTAGGCCAAATAGCTCGACTTGCAAAGCGAATATAGATTGCGGAATAGGACGGTATGTATTTCTATTCGGAACAAATACCCGTTTACTAAAGATGTCGTCAATTCCCTTGATCCCTTGTTTGGTATACTCATTTTTAATGATTGCCAATTGATCATCCCAGGCATATTCGTGACTTGCTGTATTGATATACAGAAAGAACCCCATTAAGAATAGGCCAATATAGAAGAGACGATAAGAAGGACTCTGCTTAGGCATGGTAATACAATTTATACGATGCTACTTAATAACGACTAAAATAGTAAGAATCTGAATCTTTATCATATCGAATGACATTCGGAAAGCGATTTAGGTCTAAATATAGGGATTGGAGAATGGGGAGCCTTCGATAATATCCCAATGAGCAAAGTTTTTGGAGGAAGGAAGAGGGAGCAGGATGATTTGCCAAGGACTGGAAGGCTTGATATTTAACCAAGGGAGGGAGTGTATGAAGAGGATGAGTTGTGGCTACGAGGGGAAGCACAGTCACGTATAGTGCCAAGGACTGGAGAAATAAGGATTGTATTACTAGTGGCAATACCTCTTTAGGGGCATCGGGGAGCGATTGGCCGATTCTTTCCCAAGCATTACGATGCCAAAACACACAATTGGGATGTAGTGCTAATACCTGCTGAGTTTGATGATATGCAAAGTAATTGGTGGCATTCCAACGGTCTATACGTGTTCCTTCCGCAGGCAGGCTTTCTACATCGTATCCAACTAAACATGCAACTTCCCCGAATCGCCGAAAGACATTCATCACATGCGATAAACTTCCCTTTGTGTAGAGATGTATCGGGTCAAACCATGTCATGACCAGAGCCGTTACAGCCTCAAAACCTTGTTGAAGGGCTTGAGAATAGGGGGTTTCAGGGGATAAACATATATATTGAAGGCTTTTATATCCCTTTTGGGGAGGGGGACGCCCCTCCATATCCTCCTCAAATAAGCAAACAATTATATATTCGATTCGTGGGTAGGATTGGCTTAATACCTCGTCTACGAATGCCCAATCCTTAGGAGGATTTGTAAGTACACTTACCACAGCTATAGGAGGATGATTGGTTTCGTAAATAACCCTTTCCGTTGTTTCGGCTACGGTTTGGAGGGTCATTTCATGGTAAATATGAGGGGCAATGGATTGGGTGCGATAGTAATAGAAATGAGGAGGGCGCGAATCCAGACTCAAATCCTTCGTTCGAATCAACCGAATCTCATTTCCTTCCACCTCAAACAATACATTGTTTAGCATCGGAACCATCTCCAACCCAAAAGACAAAATGGGATTCTTCCCTAAACGTGTCGTTAAGACATATTCAGTTTGGAGAAACTCAATGTCTTTCACGCCATATAAATCTATGCTATATTCGTATGGCAATAAATTGTCTATCAGTTTATTAAGGCAATTGGGCATTAGCTCGAAGTAGGCATCATATATAGCAAGAGATTGAGCTACGCTTCCTAATTTACCATATGTATCTTGATGGCTTAAAGGAACTTGGAACAATGCCTCTGCCTGTGAGTGAGTGCCCTTATCGTGAAAATTCGTTGAGTGGGAAGCGCGAGGATAAACGAAATAGCGATTTGTTTGGATAAGGTAGCGCATAAAGTGCTTCTTCCACGAATGTTCCGACCATCGTCTCACATAAGAAGGAAGCAATTCTTCTTGCTCTATTTCTGGATGCTTTTTAAACCATTGCCTAAATGCTTCCCATTGTTTTGCAGACCAAGTTTGTCCCCAAGAAGAAGGAATCTGCATGAAGTAGACTCCTAACTCATCTTCAACAGGTACAAAAGGAGCAAAACGACTTTCGGCCATTTGATAGCTGTATAAGGATATGCCTGCAATTTCTGGGTGCTGCTCATAAGCAGCAAGACCCGCACAGGCAAAATCATAATAATACTTCCCAACCCAAAGATCATCTTCCAATAGGATAATGCTGCCATATTCTTGTGTCAGGTCTCCACAACTCAGTATATGAGCTTTTAAGCCAAGATGTTTTTTATGAGTGATGATTCGCTTGGGTCCATTTGTCCATTCAAATGCATTTGCTAAAGCAAGCACCTCCTCATTCTCACTTTTGTCTAGGCTAATGATTAGGGGGATAGATATCCCACTAGGATATGTTGCCTTTACAACAGACTGAAGAAGGCGTTTGAGGCAATGGGTACGGTTGTAAGCCGCAATTACAATGGCAGGAGGGTATTTGAGCATCACAAAACCTGTTAAAATGCTTCTCCAATCATGAAATACGCTCCACTATTCCCCTTGATTCCCCACCCATAGTCGAATCGGATACTGAGATTCTCTCTACGATTGAACAAGAACCGAAGTCCTGTACCAAATGAAGGTTTAATATTTCCGACCTGAAAGTCTGAAAGGCTAGGAGCTACTGTACCTAAAGATCCGAAGAATACAATCCCAAATCGTCTAAAGAAAGGGAGGTGTTCGCGGGGATAGTCTCCTCTAAAGAGTTGCAGTCGGAACTCCGCCTGTATAGAGGCCATGACCATATCGCGGAATCGCCCTTCGAAATACCCCCTATTAATGCTTCTATGTCCGAGCAGCCCTGCTGTATCAAAAGGAGGATCTCCCCAAGAAGCATCAAGCACCCCATGAAATGCCAAAATATTATGTTGGGAAAACCGCAGGTATTGACGGGCATCAATCTCCCAACGTACAAAATCAAACTGGCTCCCTGTCCAGCCACGGTTCATTGTAATAGCCGTTTCAATGAAAGGGCCTTGGGTCGGGACAAAGATATTATCTCGTTTGTCATAGCTAAAGACCAAGCCTACCCCTGAAGAGCGCCCTCCATGTTTTCCTGTAAGGTTGCCCGTTGCGAGTTCCCCAAACTCATCTTCGGGTTCTATGCTAAATACATTATCTAGTCGATACAATGCCCCTAAGAACACATTGTCGAAGGCTTGGTAGAGATAGTACGAGCGAATCCATAGGTTATTGGTTGTGTAAAGCTCCAAGGCTTCCTCAGATGCATGTGGACCCACTCCATAGAAGCGAGTCTTAGGATACTTGAACCAATTGACCTCTCCTTTGAGGATATGCTTATTGGCATTGAGATGAATCTCATAAGGGAGTTTCACTTGCATTTGCTTGTTTTGGGTATATGTGAGGAGCATTTGTACGCTAGACAAGCGCGTTTTAGGAGATACATTCTTCATTCGAAAGAAGTAAACTCCTGCTAGTCCTACCCCAATACGGGTTTCTGGGGTGTAATATACCACGGGAAGCCCGACAAACCCTGCTCGGTCCTCTCCGCTGGCCTCATGTTGCGCTAGGGAAAATATTGGGGCGAATAGGCAGATGAGGCAAAGGATGAGGAATTGCTGCATAAGAGAAAGTAGACGTTTTATTTCATAGAAAAAGGGTGCTATTGAACAATAGCACCCTTAATATAAAACGAATATCCATTATCCTCCATTATTTCTTATCTAATAGCGCTTTTTTTGCTAAGATTCGCAGAACTTGCCCTTGGCTCAAGGAGTCAGACTCTAGCTTATTGATACGCTTGATAATATCGACCTTTGTTCCGTACTTTTTCGAGATTTGCCAGAGCGTTTCTCCTTGTGTAACAGTATGGTCGATCCAAACCGATTCCATACTTGTTACACCTGTAGACGTATTCTCAATGACGGGTTCTTTAGGTTCCTGAGGCTTATCCACCTCTACAGGTTTAGTGATGATAGGCTCTTTTTCTTCGGGCTTCTCCTCAGGCTTATTGGTCTTAGGCTTTGGCATATCCTTAAGAATGATAATCTTTTCAATCTTAGGTTTTTTAGACTTCAAATAAAGCTTTTGTCCAATGAATATGCTCAAGTCTTCCTTAGCCATACGGTTTTTCTTTTGAATCTTCTTGGCAGAAGAACTATGCTGAGACGCAATTTCATAAATGGTCTCTCCCTTCTTCACGATATGATAGGCTGCTTTCTTTGGCTTGGTCAATACCAATAAGGTGCCTCTAAGAGGCTCTTGCCCAATCATTAGGTTATTCCATAGTAGCAAATTGCTGAGCTTGATGCCGTACATATCTGCAATCTCCGAAATGAGGCGTGTTCCATCATACTTAATGTACTCAACTCCATAATCGAGATCATTTTGGAGCGAGAATTCTACATAAGCACTAGGAGATAGGAAGCTTGGGCTCGTTGCGGGGGGCGCAGGAGGCAAGAGGGGAATCGTTGGGATGACAGGCGGAGGGTTGTTGTCTGCGACCGTCACAGGTTCAGAAGTAGAAGAGGTTGTGCTGGAATCTGTCGAACTTGTGGCGACAGGCGGGGTACTTGTATCGTTTCCTACAGGTGTATCTGTATTGGCCTCCACAACCTCGGTTAGGGTTTTGTACCCACCACCATTTACTTTATTGGGTTCTGGTTGATGTCCAGGGTAGTATTCGTTGATCTTAGGAATATAGTATGTAAAAAGGGAGTTTTTGGGAAGCTTTTTGCCCAAAATCCACTTATTATATTCTCTAAATACCTCTTCAGATATATCTGCTTGCTCAAAAAACTCCTTGGCATTCACCTCTCCATTCGAAGAAATAGGGAATAACCAGACCTTGGGTTGTCTCTTGATGCTCAATGCTTCTTCATATGCAATCTTATGGGCAATAGACTTAAGGGCATACCAATGAAGTTCTTCTGTGATTTCCATCTTTTTACTGCCGTAGTATTCGGGCTCTGTATAGGGAACGGCTCCTGTGAGGCCTTCATAGTAGGCAATGATTGCGTAGACCCAATTATCAAAATCGAGGTTTGCTTTTGCAAAATAAATGGCTGCTCCTTCAGAGGCACGGTAGATATGCATACGTTCATCCACCTTCTCATTGACCCGAAGCCCAGCTTCAAGGGCAGTAGGCTCTTTCAATTGCCAGAAACCAACGGCATTTGAGACCGAAACGGCATCACCCTTTAAAGAGCTCTCTTGTATGGCGAGGAATTTCAGGTCTTTAGGTACGCCCACATTATCAAAGGCTTCTTCAATGAACGGCATGTATGTAGTGGCACGGTTCACAACATCATTGAAATAGCGGGGGCTTTCATAGATTTGGACGATATATTCGGATATTTTTTGTTTCGCGGCGGCGTTAAACGTGATCTCAATGCCACAATACTGCATCTTATCAGGAACGATATTCGATTGTGCCTGAGAGTGTGTGATGAGGAAGGCAATACAGAATATCGAAAAAATCAATCGTTTCATGGGTCTTTCTCTAGTTGTGTATATTCGATTCTATTGTTTAGCGTTTTTGTATGATCATGATGCCATCTCTGAGGGGCAATAGCATCTGTTCTACCCTTTCGTCTTTACTAACGAAATCATTGAACATTCGGATTCCTTGAGTTTCTTTATCTTGGTATTTTTCATCTGCGACCTTTCCCGACCAAAGGACATTGTCTGCAAGAATAAAACCTCCTTTGCGGAGTTTGGGAACAACCATTTTGTAGTAAGACAAATAGTTATGCTTATCTGCATCGATAAATACCAAGTCTAATTCCTCCTCGATTTGTGGGACAATATCCATTGCATTTCCGAATTTTAGTTCGACTTGCTCCCGAATACCCGCTTTTGTTAGATAAGGAACAATGATATCCTCTAGCTCTGGATTAATGTCGATGGTAACAATTTTGCCCCCCTTTTGTAATCCTTCAGCCAGACAGATACAAGAATAGCCTGTATATGTTCCGATCTCTAGGACACGCTTAGGGCGTAATATGCGAGAGAAAAAGGAAAGAAAGCGCCCTTGTAAATGCCCCGACAACATACGGGGGTATAATACTTTTAAGTGTGTTTCTCTGGATAGCTCGGCTAATACCTCAGGTTCCTTAGCCGTTTTTGATTCTACGTATTGGTTTATTAACACAGGAAGAAAGTCCATAAATATAGAGAATTGAGAATAATAAAAAGAATTATCTAAGAAAAATGCAGTTGTTTCTCGGGTGTGGGGAGGTAAGTCAATTGGGTCAATTGAGTTTCCACGAATATTTCATTGGCTACCTCCTGTACTTGTTCGGCAGTAACGGATTCTATTTGGGTAATATGGTCTTTGAAACTCTCCAATTGGCCGAAATTGAGAATTTGGCGTGAGTAGGAGAACAATTGGGTGAGGAGATCTTCGTAACGCAAAGTCAATTGTCCAATGACCTGTTTTTTTGCTTGGTGCAATTGGAGGCTACCGAGTTTTTTATTTCGGAATATCTTCAACTCCTTGTCTACCAAGCGGTGGATACGTTCGCGATTCTTATCCTCACAAGCGTAAAATACGCCCCAAATTCCGTCATCAGAGAAAGGCGAATAGAAGGAATATATGCTATAGGCCAGCCCATACCGTTCGCGAATATTCAAACTTAGGCGCGAGTTCATTGCGGGCCCTCCCAAGATATTGTTCATTAATGAAAAAGGGAATATCTTATCATCAGATAAGGAATAGGCTCGGCCTCCATAAATCTCATAAGATTGATTGGTGGATACCTGTTGGGTGAGGGTTTGAGGATTATATGCTCCCGAAGTACTTCGGGTATAAGGGGGGCGTTTTTTTGCGGGAATATCGCGTAGGTATTTGTCAATCAGCTTTTTGACGTCCTTCTCCAAAACATTCCCGATAATGGTATATACCATATTATCGGGTGTATAAAAGTGTTCTACATGCCGTTTGATTTTATCTTGGGTAAATTGCTTGACACTTTCTTTGGTACCAAGGATAGGATGCCCAAGGCCATGGCCTGGAAAAATAATTTGGTCGAAGTCTTCATAGATTGCTTCATCAGGTGTATCTCTATAAGAATCAATTTCTTCAGATACTACCTGTTGTTCCTTCACGATTTCCTTTTCGGGGAAGGTTGCATGAAAAGCGATATCCGTAAGAAGCTCGGTTGCTCGACCACAATATTCGGCTCGGAGGGAGGCATACAGGTAGGTTTTTTCCTTGGTTGTGTATGCATTCAAATCTCCGCCTACCGATTCCAAATAATTAAGGACATGAAACGTTTTCCTTTTAGGAGTCCCTTTGAAAATGACATGTTCGAGAAAATGGGTCATGCCCAGCTCATCGGGGCGGTCATCTCGACTCCCTACGTTTATGACATACCCACAATGCACAATGCGGGTATACGGAATATACTTATAGAGAACGCGCAAGCCATTAGGCAGCGAAAAAATTTTTATATCCATAAATAAGATAGGCAATGCCTAATTCTTCAATTGTGTGGGTGCACCGAATGTATGCTAGTTCCTTTTCAGACGATGTCCTTAGGAAGTTTGTTACATGGAAGTGCAGGAAATGAGGAAACAAAATTACGGTTTTCCAGTCTACAACCCAAAAAGCAGGTATTTGCTTAGAGATATAGTGATTTTATTTTGCATTAGACTACAGTTTGTTTTTTTTCGTCTTATATAACAGAAAGTATCATTAAAGAACTTAACCAGTATTAGATATGAAGCCAGTTAGCCTAATTTATCTTACCCTAATTGTAATAGGATGCCTATTCATAGAAAGCTGCACAACCCCCTGTGATCCTTCTATCACAGTTTCTCGAAACCTAGGAACCCAGTTCTTTACGGTCGAGTATCGTGATAGCCTAGGTCGTAATTATCTTGATTCTATTTATAACCGAGCCAATGTTGCTGCATTTGTAGACACAACAGGAGGAGAAAACGTGAGCTATCGTCAGATTATCCCTGGCTATGCCAATGGTAAGTTTGGGCCATTTTATTATACAGAAGGCTTCATTGATCCTGTAACGGGAGATCCCAACCTTGATGTACTTCTCAGAAATACCTTCACCTATGACTACCTGTTGAGAAAAGATAGCTATGGGGTAGATACCCTTAGTGTGATGTTTACCCTGAATGTGAATGAGTGTACAGTCTATTGGGATCAAATAGATTTCTTTAAAAATAGTGAACCCCTCGGATCATATAGTATGCAGGAGGCTGCGGAAATTCTCATTGTAGAATAGCCTTTTTTGCACAATCGTAGCATGTATCCCTGATGTGTATGGAACGCATCAGGGATTGCTATTTTGGCCGACTAGCATTTGCTCACTTTGACACAGAATATAGGCTCCGTACAGTCGACATGTGCTTAGTGTGCGAGTGAATTTAAGGGTAGTCGGGTCGATAGTTGCCTAGTGTGCAAGTGAATCTAAGGGTAGTCGGGTCGATAGTTGCTTAGTATGCGAGTGAATTTAGGGGTAGTCGGGTCGATAGTTGCTTAGTGTGCAAGTGAATCTAAGGGTAGTCGGGTCGATAGTTGCTTAGCGTGCAAGTGAATTTAAGGGTAGTCGGGTCGATAGTTGTATACTGTGCAAGTGAATTTGGAAAAAGTCGGTTTTTTAGGTGGCGTTTGGGCAATGATTGGGGGAAATAAATAGCAAAGAGGATGCTTGGCTCTACGCAAGCATCCCCTTAAAAGGTTTCATATTTCGACTCCCAACCTATTGGTAATATTGTATGTACGTTCGGTGAGGGAATTTCTTCAAGGATTTTTGAATCACAATATTGGTCAATTTACTTCTGAGGTCATTGATGTTGGTTCGATTGACGGCCGAGATAAATACATTGGGGCTATTAACCCGTGCATACCATGTATTTCGAATCTGGGTGACTCGTTCTTCTGGCAACATATCAATTTTGTTGAATACCATTAGGATTTCTTGCCCATTGGCACCTACATCCTGCAAAGTTTCCTTGACCACCTCAATATGTTCCTCAAATTGAGGGTGTGATACATCGACTACATGCACCAAGATATCGGCTTCGGTAGCTTCAGAGAGGGTTCCTTTAAAGGATTCGACTAGGTTATGCGGCAATTTCCGAATAAACCCAACGGTATCCGACAATAAAAAAGGTACCCCATTGACACTCACCTTCCGAACAGTCGTGTCTAAGGTCGCAAAGAGCTTGTCTTCTGCCAATACCTTAGTCTTCGACTTGGATATGAGGTTCATGATGGTCGATTTTCCTACATTGGTATAGCCCACAAGGGCGACCCTGATTTGATCTGACCGATTTTTCCTCCGAATGGCACTCTGATTCTCCAGCTTCTTCAATTGCTTTTTGAGATGCGAGATTTTATTTCGGATAATTCGGCGGTCAGTCTCAATTTCTTTCTCCCCTGCCCCTTTGAGCCCAATCCCTCCTTTTTGTTTTGAAAGGTGAGACCACAAGCCTGTAAGGCGTGGAAGCATGTACTGATATTGTGCTAGCTCAACTTGTATCTTCGCTTGAGCCGTTTTGGCTCGTTCGGAGAATATATGAAGGATAATGGCACTTCTGTCCAATATTTTCACCCCTAACGCTTTATCAATATTCCTAACTTGAGCAGGGCTGAGGTCATCATCAAATACGACCATATCTGCTTCTGTTTCTTCAACAGCTTCCTTGATTTCCTCCAATTTCCCTGAACCTACATAGGTGGCAGGGATGGGCTTTTCTAGTCGTTGGATAAAGCTACGATAGGCTTTTCCGCCTGCTGTTTCGACGAGGAAAGCGAGTTCATCTAGGTATTCTTTTGCTTGTTCGAAAGGAATTTTTTGGCTGGATCTCCCGACGAGGATTGCACGTTCAATTTTGTTGTCTTTGTTAAAACTTCTCTTTTCAATCATTTGTGACTACTTCTTGTTAATGTTTGGAGTTGGAATAATTTGTGGGAGAGGTATAAGTAGTTAGGAGGTGGAAATTCTTTTAACTAAGTTCGGAATATTCAGAGACTAATCCCAAATCTTTCTATTATTTTTGGGAACATTCGTATATACTTAGACGAAGACTTACAGAAGAAAAAAAGACATGAAATTACATATTGCATTGATGTTTGGGGGCAAATCCCCTGAGCATGCTGTGTCGGTTAGATCTGCACGAAATATTTATCAGGCAATTGATAGAGATCGCTTTGATGTTTCTCTGATTGGGGTAGACTTAGAAGGTAAGTGGTTTCGATTGGAGGAAGGTGCTTTTTTAGGGGAGGGATTAAACATTGCCCAAATGGGAACCCAATTGGCGGCTATCCCAGGCGCAAGTTCGGCTCAAATTATTGAGCTTCATACGGGGAAAGCATTGCCCCAAATTTCAGCGGTATTTTCTATTATTCATGGTCCATTTGGAGAAGATGGAAGCCTACAGGGATTGCTCCAACACCTAAATTTGCCCTATGTTGGGCCAGGCGTATTGGGATCTGCGGTGGCGATGGATAAGGATGTTTCAAAGCGATTGCTCAAAGAAGCGGGATTGCTCGTGGCAGATTACCTCGTATTTCATGCGTATGAGGCGAATGCAATCGACTATTTTGCGGTTAAGAACCAATTGGGATTGCCCCTATTTATCAAGCCTGCGAATATGGGGTCGTCTATAGGCGTGTGTAAAGCGGACAATAAGGAGGAATTTGATGAGGCGGTTGCAGAGGCTTTTCGTTATGACCACAAGATTGTTGTCGAATCCTTTATTGAAGGGCGCGAATTGGAATGTGCTGTATTGGGCAATGAGATATTGGATGCAACGGGTATAGGGGAGATTGTCATGGAGGCGGGTTTTTACGATTATGATTCTAAGTACATCAGTGCCGATGCTGCCAAGTTGTATATTCCTGCTAAAATATCAGACTTAGCATTGCACAAACTCCGTATCGTTGCCAAGCAGGCGTATCAAGTACATGCGTGTGAGGGGCTTGCGAGAGTGGATATGTTCTTGACTGCTGAAAATGATGTCTATGTGAATGAGCTCAATACATTGCCTGGCTTTACTTCGATTAGTATGTATCCGAAATTATGGGAGGTTGAGGGCTTGTCATATAGCAATCTTATTACGCGTCTCATTGAATTGGCGATCGAACGGCATGCCCGAAATTCTGCACTAGAATTGGGAATGTAAGGGCATAAAAAAACTGAGGCCTCCTGACTAGGGGAAGCCTCAGCATACATGGAGTGTATTTATATAATAAGGAAAGACTAAAATTGAACTATACTTACTTACTATGCTTATATAGACGGAAGCACTCCTACAAAGGTTTAGGTTTTTCTGACATTTTTTATGATTTTTTCCATTTCTCTTTGCACATACTTCCTCACTCAATCATCTCTTTATTATGCCTAATTTTCTCATCTATGGAGCGTATGGATACACGGGTACGCTTACCGCTAAATTTGCCGTAGAACGAGGGCTAAAGCCTATTATTGCTGGACGAAATGCCCAAAAAACAGAAGCACTAGCCAAACAATTGGGGCTTCCCTATCGAGTATTTGACCTATCAGATACCCAAGCATTGATGGCTGCTTTAAAGGAAGTGGAGGTGGTGCTACATTGTGCGGGTCCGTTCATTCATACCTGCCAAGTCATGTTTGAGGCATGTCGAAAAACGCGTACCCATTACCTTGATATTACGGGCGAATATCAGGTATTCGAATGGCTTGCAGAGAAAGATGCCGAAGCGAAAAAGGCGGGAATTATGGTGTTTCCTGGTACGGGTATGGATGTGGTTCCTTCGGATTGTTTGGCGGCGTGGCTAAAGGATCGTATGCCTGATGCTACCCACTTAGAACTTGCGCTCCGAACAAAAGGAGGTCTTTCGCATGGTACAGCGACTACTATTGTAGAAAACCTAGGCAATAAGGGGGCGGTTCGGGAAGCAGGCAAACTCCTGCCTGTGCCTGTGGCCTATAAAACCCGTAAGATTGATTTTGGGAGAGGGGAGAAGCATACTGTTAGTATTCCTTGGGGCGATATTTCAACGGCCTATCGTAGTACGGGTATCCCTAATATCATGGTCTATATGCTGAGTTCGCCTTCTAGTATCCGAATGATGTACCTCATGCGGTATCTTAGCCCTATTCTTTCTCTATCCTTTGTCAAGAGTTTCTTAAAATCTCAGATCAAAAAACGACCTGCGGGCCCTGATGATACTACCCGAGAAAAAGGCTATATAAAGATTTGGGGGGAAGTTCGAAATGCAAAAGGAGAAGTGAAACGATCCATTGTTTCGGGTCCTGAGGGGTATACCTTAACGGCTTTATGCTCACTTGTTGTAGTGGAAAAAGTATTGGCAGGCAATTACAAGGTAGGCTATCAAACGCCTGCTACTGCTTATGGGAAATCCCTCATACTCGAAATTGAAGGGACGAAAATTGAGGATGTAGATTAGGGATTTTGTGATTGTAGATTATCCATTATAGTAAGGATTTCTTTGCCCAGTTTATCACAGGCGGGGGGAGTTAAGTGGCAAATGTCAAAGAAGTATTGACCTTCTTGCGGCAATTGCTGTTGGAACTCAATGAAATGGAGGTCAGGATACTCGGCTTGTACCTCCCGAATCACCGTATTATGCGCAATAATTCCTTGTTTAATATATGCGGGTTCGCCATATAGCTCTGTTGGCCAAGAATGATCAACATATCCTAATTCCTTATTAACAAACTTTTCAAGGGTGTATTCATCGGGTTGATGGTGGGCATAGGTACTGAGAATGAGTTGTTCGCCCTTTTCTTTAGCCAATTCGATGATGTTTCGAAGGTTTCGCTCAAAACTTTCACGTGTTTTGATATCCTTTCCATGTTCCCACCATAAGCGATTGGGAGCCTTTTTTTCATGAAAGTACTCCATGACATTGTACTCCTTAGGAATTTCTTGTTTCCATCCCGCCATTACTCGAATGCGTTGCCATATATAATCTATGGAATAAGGGATAACGGTAAAACGCATTTCTGGATGACGCATAAGGGTATATACCTCATTATAGAACCCAACATGCCTATAATCCAAATCGAAGACTTCCTTCGGGCAATTATTGGAACGGGTATCATTAATTCCATGATAGAATAGCACCCAATCGAAAGAATAGTCTTTTAACAATCGGTATTTCGTCCATGAGTCCAAGCTCGTTTGGGCTGGTTTGGCAAAACTATATACCCGAATATCTCGTTTGCGAATACTATCTAGGTGATAGTTTAATACGGTATCCATATCGCAATACATGAAGCTCACAACACTCCCACCTAAGACTAATAAGCTTTCTTCATCAGCCTGTTTATTGTCTGCTGCCTCTACTAGTTCGCGTAGTTCAGGATAATATCGTAAGAACAATAGATCAGGCTTAGAAAAAGGAATATTGTGTGTTTGGGCATAAAACCCTCTTAATCCACATTCAATAATTAGCAATAAAAATGAAATATAAAGTAGCTTGCGTCTAATATTTCGCATTTCTTAAGGTAGACTTTCTAGATGTATAAGAAAATTCCGAACTTACATCTCTATCCTTCTAAGAGGAAGTTACAGTATTATTTGACTTGAAAATATGTTTCTATCCAAGAATTCACTCAGTAAGTTTAAGAAGCAAAGAAATTATCAAAAAACCTCAGCTCCTGCTCGAATATTCTTCCAAATCTCTTTTGATGAATATGGAGCTTATATTGACGCTGTAGATCAAAATGGTAAAAGCAAGGAATTGGCTTATCAGGATTATAGCGGGCCTACCCGCCAAATCCTTCGCATCATGGATAGAGCTAGGCAGCAAAATGCTTTTCAAATTAGTTGGGAAAAGGATAGTGGGCGGGTATACCTCCATGAGCATGATTTTATTCTTTGGCACCTAAAACATTGTTCTAATATTATAGATGCTGACCAAAAACCCATTTCTATACAAAAGGGTATACATAGGGTTAGTATTATTATAAAAGAGGAGCTCCCTAAAAGTAAATCTGCCAAACCTTATCTCAAAAGCCGTATCTGTCTAAAAAGACAACCTATTAAAACGGAAGATCTCCATGTACTCAATGAAGCTTTTCTTTTATACAAAAATGATCTTTGTGAGGTACAACCTTTAGGAGACTATGCGCAAGAACTTGCATCATTTGAGAGCGAATTGCTTCCATCGGAGTTATCCACTTTTTTGAGCTTACTCTATTCTTACCTACCTGATGTCCCCATCCAATATGAGGATTTTCAAGTCCTTCAATCTGATACTGCTATTGAAGCTAGTCCTTGTATTGTATTTGACCAAATAGATGAAGGAAAAAACCTTTTCCTGCGCGTTGCATTTCAGCTTCCTAATGTTCCTTTAGAGATATTGGAGGAATATGAACTCATTAATATAGCTGAGGTCAATGAGTTGAATAAAACCATTACGATTAAACCTTTCCAGCAGCCTTCACTCACGGGCTTGTTAAAAGAAGTAAAGAAAGTTGTAAGACGATGTGCGGAAACGGCAGAGGAGCGAAAGTTTATTTATCAAGAGGACAATGTCTTTATTCTCCCTGCTGCAATTGGAGAGCGATTTATCAAACAAGAGCTGACAAAATTGTTGGGTAGTTATTCCTTGTATGGAGCTGATAAGTTAACAAACTATAAAATTCAGACCCAGAAGCCCCAACTATCCCTTAAGCTTTCTCATGGGATTGATTTTTTTGGAGGAGACGCCGAACTCGACTTCAAAGGCCAGAAGATTAATGTCATGGATGCGATTCGGCAGTTTAAAAAGCAAAACTATATTAAGCTTGATGACAAAACCCATGCGATTGTCAATGCTGAATATATGCAGAAGCTTGAACGTATCTTTAAAAAGGGAAAAAATGGAAAGGTTAAGGTTTCTTTTTTCGATTTGCCTGTTGTTGAACAATTGTTAGAAGAACGAGCTTCGCAAACGGCTTTCCCTAAGTCGCGTGATATTTATACAGGCTTCAATAAATTGGCAAAAAGCCGAAGCCGTCTTCCTAAGATTCAAGCAACTTTACGCCCCTATCAACAATATGGAGTTCGGTGGCTCCTATACCTATACAAGCATAAATTAGGTGGGTGTTTAGCGGATGATATGGGATTGGGTAAAACCATCCAAACCATCACCCTCCTATCGGCAATCTATCCAAAAGAGAGCATGCCTTCACTCATTGTTATGCCTCGAAGCCTATTGTACAATTGGCAATCAGAAATTCAGAAGTTCAGCCCCGACCTAAATGTGTATATCTACTACCAACATACCCGTAGTTTGGAAGATGCACAAGAGGCTGATGTAATTCTGACGACTTATGGAATGGTTCGAAGTGATGTGGAGAAGTTCAAAGAGATGCCTTTCTTTTATGTTGTTTTGGATGAATCGCAAAACATTAAAAACTTCCAATCTCAAACGGCAAAAGCTGTATTCCTCCTTCAGGCTAAACATCGTCTAGCACTCAGTGGAACTCCTCTTGAAAACAACTTAGGGGAATTATATTCTCTGTTTCGTTTTCTAAACCCTAGTATGTTTGGTTCTTTGGCAAGTTTCCAACGAAATTACGCTACACCTATCCAAAAGCATAATAACAATGAACGAATTGAGGAACTTCGGCTAAAGATTTATCCTTTTATACTGCGCCGTTTGAAGAAAGAGGTGCTTAAGGACTTGCCAGATAAGATTGAGCAGACCCTTTACGTAGAAATGCCCGCAACACAAAAGAAACTCTATGAGTCAAGACGTGCATTCTATAAAGAGCTCATTAATACGGAAATTAAATCGAAGGGAATGCAAGGAGCACGATTCTCTATTCTTCAAGGGCTTACAGAACTCCGCCAATTGGCAACTGTGCCTGAAGCCAAAACGAATGGAGAGATTGTTTCTCCCAAGTTAGAATTACTGGAAGAATATCTGACAGATATTATAGCGAATAATCGGAAGGCTTTGGTATTTGTTAATTACCTCGCTAGTATTGAATCTGTAAGCGATTTGTTGAATCGAGTGGGAATTCAAGGGGTTTCTATGACGGGAGCCACTAACAACCGCCAAGAATTAGTCGATCGTTTTCAGAATGATCCTTCCTGTCGGGTGTTTCTCATGACTCTCAAAACAGGGAATTTAGGGCTAAATCTTGTTGCTGCTGATACGGTATTTATTTATGATCCTTGGTGGAATCTCGCAGCCGAAAACCAAGCGGTTGATAGAGCCTATCGTATAGGGCAGAAGAGTACTGTCATGAGCTATAAAATCATCACTAAAGGGACGATCGAAGAAAAGATTATCAAACTACAAGCAAAAAAGAAAGCGATTTTTGATAGCATTATATCAAGTGATAGTAATGCGCTTAAGAGCTTATCAGAAGAGGATATTCAATTCATTCTTACCTAACCAAGCCAAAGATTAGGTATATACAAACAGAAAACGGAGTCACATCTACATGTGACTCCGTTTCTATATATATCAACGCGTAAGGATCTAGAAAGAAATAAGTCGAAAAATTCTCTTTATATTATTTCCCTTTTCTCTTTTGACGAGCTGCCTCACGTTGAATTCTTTCTTCCTCTTTCTTGCGCTTTCTTTCCTGCAAGCCTTCTCCAATCGCTCCAGTGATAGTTTGAAGTACCAACTGAATGGATTTAGCTGCGTCATCATTTGCAGGAATAGGGAAGTCTACCAAATTAGGGTTACTATTGGTATCTACCATCGCAATAGTAGGGATATTCAACTTTCTCGCTTCCGCGATTGCAATATGCTCTTTTTTGATATCAACAACGAACAAAGCAGAAGGAAGGCGAGATAGTTCAGAGATACCTCCAATTACTCTTTCCAGTTTTGCGCGCTCCCGAAGGTGCATCAAACGCTCTTTTTTGTTCATATTGTCAAATGTACCATCAGTTTGCATGCGGTCAATCTGCTGCATTCTTTTGATACTTTTGCGTACTGTAGAGAAGTTCGTAAGCATTCCTCCCAACCATCTTTCTGTAACGAAAGGCATATTTACCTTTCTTGCTTCTCGCTCTACGATTTCTTTTGCTTGCTTCTTAGTCGCAACGAAGAGCACTTTTCTTCCAGAGATAGCTAACTGCTTCGCAACCTTTGCCGCTTCTTCTAGCATTCGAAGCGTCTTATTCAAGTCAATGATGTGGATGCCGTTACGCTCCATAAAGATATACGGAGCCATATAAGGGTTCCACTTCTTCTTTAGATGCCCAAAATGCACTCCAGCTTCCAGCAAATTTTCGTAAGTAACCTGCGCCATATTGCTTCTTTTCCTCTGTTATCGTTTTGAGAATTGTGTACTCTTTCTTGCTTTTTTCTTTCCGTACTTCTTACGCTCAACCTTTCTTGCGTCTCGTGTCAAGAAGCCAGCCTTCTTCAATGGTCCACGATTTTCCTCGTTCATTTCAACCAATGCGCGAGAAAGACCTAACCGAATGGCCTCTACCTGACCTCGAATTCCTCCGCCATTCACATTTATACGAACGTCATAAGCCGACACATTCAAACTCAAGGTGTTGAATGGGTCGAATACGCGATCCCGAATGTGGAATGATGGAAAATAGTTTGCTACATCTCGTTTGTTAATCAAAATACTCCCCTCAGTGGCTGGGCGTACGAACACACGCGCAACAGCTCTCTTTCTTCGTCCTACCGTTACAATCTGCTCCATGTATTGTATGATATATATTTATCCTTTCGCGATATATACTATAGTGTGATAATTTCTGGGTTTTGTGCACCATGCGGATGCTTATCTCCCGCATATACACGAAGATTCCCATATAAAGTTCTTCCTAATCGGTTCTTCGGCAACATTCCTTTCACAGCAAATTCAATTACGCGAATAGGATGCTTCGTTCTCATATCTTTGGCAATAACGACTCGCTGTCCTCCCGGATAGCCTGTATGGCGGATATACTCTTTGGTATCCCACTTATTGCCCGTCATTCTAACTTTCTCTGCGTTGATAACAACTACGTTATCTCCACAATCTACGTGCGGAGTGTAGTAAGCCTTATGCTTCCCTCTCAATAGGATAGCAACCTTTGATGCTAATCGCCCCAAGGTTGCTCCTTCTGCATCTACAACTACCCACTTCTTCTCCACTGTAGCTTTATTCGCAGAAATTGTCTTATAACTATCTCTGATCTTCATTATTTTTTCCTGATTTTGCCTCCCTAAAACGGGAGTGCAATATTACATATTTTTTAATATAGAATCCAATAGGGATATGCAAATTCTTCTCTTTGAGGCAAATAAATGTCAAAAACAGTCAGATATTTACCCAGAATAGATCAATTTCCATAGGTCATCTTTCAATTCTTCTAGTCCTTGATGGGCTAGTGAAGAGATGTATAGTATGTTCAAGTCTGTTAACTGGGCTCGTAATTCTTGGTCTAATTCTTCCTTGAGTTCCTCATCAATCATGTCACATTTGGTAATGGCTAACAGACGGGGTTTATGAATTAAGGCAGGATTGTACTGCTTCACTTCATTTAATAAGATATGGTATTCCTTCACCCAATCATCGGAGTCTACAGGAATCAGAAACAAGAGGACATTGTTTCGTTCTATGTGACGAAGAAACTGAATGCCAAGGCCTTTTCCTTCATGTGCTCCCTCGATGATACCTGGAATATCCGCCATAATAAAGGAGGAGAACCCTCGGTATTTTACAATGCCTAAATTAGGAACAAGGGTTGTGAAGGCATAGGCTCCGATTTTAGGACGAGCAGCACTAATAACGGATAATAAGGTTGATTTTCCAGCATTAGGGAAACCGACCAGCCCAACATCAGCAAGGACTTTCAGCTCTATAATCGCCGAAAGTTCTATCCCCTGTTGACCAGGGGTTGCATAATCTGGTGTTTGGTTTGTGGCTGATTTAAAGCTCCAGTTTCCACGTCCGCCTCGTCCTCCTTTAAGGAGAATAAGTTCTTGGCCATTTTCTGTCACCTCCCCTAGAAGTTCGCCTGTTTCAGCATCTTTTACGACTGTACCCAATGGGACTTCTAAGACTTGATTTTTGCCATTACGGCCTTTCTTTTTGGCACCTTGGCCATTATGCCCTGCTTCTGCGTGAATGAATTTTCGATACTTAAGGTCAAGGAGTGTCCAAAGCTGCGAGTTTCCCTTTAGAATGACGTGGCCACCGTCTCCTCCATCTCCTCCATCTGGCCCTCCTCTGGGAACGAATTTTTCTCTTCTCCATGACACAAAGCCGTTCCCCCCTTTGCCGCTTTGGAAATAAATCTTTACATAATCTACAAATGTCTGCATATCTAATCCGCTTCTATAACTTTCCTTCTATGCTTAATATGCAAAACTACATCAAAATCAATAGAATACATATAAAAAATGCCGGACTCTTCATCCGGCCTGTGTTCTAACCTCTAAACTGGAAACATTTACAATGCCTATAACTTGTCTATAGGCAGATTGTTTAAAAAATTCGGGGCTTATGCTATAAACACTTAAACAAGAGAGCTAATTGGAGGGCTTCTTTTCCCAAATCATACACTTGTCATAAAAAAGATGAGACTTTGAGGGGAGATTCGATAGCGTTAAGAAAAATCGTTTCTTACTTTTGCTAGGCAATTGACCTTTTTATAGGGTAAAAATAGGGACACACCATGGCACTTACCATCGAGAAATTGACGAAAGTATATGGGAAACAATACGCCATCAATCAACTAGACTTTCAAGTTGAAACAGGTGAAATTGTAGGATTCCTAGGCCCCAATGGGGCAGGCAAGAGCACGACTATGAAAATTATTGCCTGCTTTCTGGATCCGACTTCGGGTTCCGTTTCCCTGAATGGGCATAATATTTTTGATCATCCCTTAGAGCTCCGAAAGAATATTGGGTACCTACCAGAGCATAATCCCTTATATCCTGATATGTATGTACATGAGTTCTTAGATTTTGTAGGGAGGTTGCATGAGTTTAGCAAAGAAGCCCGTAAAACGCGTATCAAGGAAATTATTGAAATGACAGGGCTTGGGCGAGAGCAGCATAAGAAGATTCATACCTTATCGAAGGGATATAAACAAAGGGTAGGGTTAGCGCAAGCACTCTTTCATGAACCCCAATTATTGATACTGGATGAGCCTGTAAGTGGCCTTGATCCGAACCAGATTGTTGAAATTCGGGCATTAATTAAAGAAGTGGGAAAGGACAAAACCGTTATCTTTTCGTCTCATATCTTATCGGAAGTTGAGTCGATAGCCGATCGTGTCATCATTATTAATAAAGGGGAGATTGTAGCGGATGAGCAGACAAGCCGAATTCGAACCTTAGGAGCAGAAGGTAGTGTGGTAGAGGTTGAGTTTGCCAAAGTGGGATTTGATTATTCGAAGATTATTGGAATAGAGGGGGTGGGAGAAGTCATAAGTTTGAGTGATACTCAATTCCAAATCCATACAGAGGCAAGCATTGATGTGAGAGAAGCGCTATTTCATGAATGTGTTCGGCAGAAGAACATCATTTTGTCTTTGAACAAAGAAACCTTATCATTGGAGGATGCCTTCCGAAAGCTCACCCAATAACGAATTCTCCTTTATTCGAAAAGATTGATTAGACCATTTGTTTGAGATTAACTATGCAAAATATCCTCACATTATTCCAGAAAGAAGTCGCTGCGTTCTTCAATTCCTTGATTGGGTATCTCGTCATAGGGGTATTTTTAGTGGGTGTAGGCTTGTTCTTTTGGGTGTTTCCTATGAATATATTGGAGACGGGTTATGCGTCCTTAGACGCTCTTTTTGACTTTGGGCCTTACTTTTTTCTGTTTCTGATTCCAGCTATTACTATGCGTGCCTTCTCTGAAGAAATGAAAACAGGCACTTTTGAGTTCTTAGCGACTAAACCTCTTACTGATTGGCAAATCATCTTAGGAAAATATTTTGCTGCAATCTTTTTGGTTTTGTTTTCTCTGCTTCCCACTTTGGTCTATTATATAACGGTATATTGGTTAGGTGACCCTGTAGGTAATTTAGATGTTGGAGCTACATGGGGGGCGTATATAGGCTTATTTTTCTTAGGATGTATCTTCGCTGCAATTGGGTTGTTTACTTCATCCTTAACAGATAGCCAGATTGTGGCCTTTATTCTTGGGGTATTCTTATGCTTCTTTTTCTTTTTGGCATTCGACTTTATTGCTGAATTATCGGCTGTGAGCCAATACAATCAAACCATTATCAATATTGGGATTATGGAACATTATAGAAGTATAAGTAGAGGGGTTATTGATACGAGAGATGCTTTGTACTTTATTAGTTTTGTATTGATTGTTCTCATTGGAACTCGGCTTGTCCTTAGTATAAAGAAGGTCTAAATAGGGTAGGCTATTTCAATAAGCAATTGGAAATCAATTTTCTATTAGGCTTTCAGAGAGGATCGAAACTACATTAGGTAATGTATGTATATTGATTTATTGGGTTAAACTATTACACAAAGTTTCATTTCTGTTAAAATAAAAACGGGCGGATGTTTTAGCATCCGCCCGTTCATAATATAGTAAGTAATATTTCTTAATCTTAGTTTGGACTACCTACACGGATCATTGCACATCGGAATCCAATCATCGCACTGCTAGAATCTGCATTGTAGTAGCGGCGAGAACCTGGAGATAGGTAATAAGCAATGTCTGCCCAAGAACCACCTCTATATACCTTCACGTTATCATATAGGTCGTTTCCTACAGGAGCGTAAGGATCTGGGTTGAAGAGGAGGGAGTTCTTTTGTGTATAAGATACATCATCCAACCAATCGTCTTGGCGAATTTCTGTACGTCCTTTTCTTCTGTGTGGGTTTAGGTCTTCCACATCTTCAAAAGATAGGATACGGTATGTATCTTGTGTCCACTCAGCTACATTACCAGACATATTGTATAGTCCGAAATCATTGGGCCAGAATTCAGCAATAGGCGCTGTAATCATGTAAGCATCTGTAAGGTGCTTTTGATCTCCTTGCCATCCTGCGTAGTCACCACGTCCTCGCTTGAAGTTCGCGCGGAATTGACCTTTTTTATTTCGGAGGGATTTACCTTCCCAAGAGTAGATTTCACTTTCTAATAATCCTCTTGCAGCATATTCCCATTCAGCTTCTGTTGGCAATCGATAAGAAGGGTAGAGGATTGCCTCTTCGTCTTCTTCCAAAAGCTTATCATTCACTTTCTTGGTACGCCACTTACAGTATTCATTAGCTTGGTGCCAGTTTACCCCTACTACAGGATACATATGAAAGGCTGGGTGCGCGTAATAGGTTTCAGCGATTGGATCATTATAAGCCAAGTCGCGTAGCCATACAGTTGTATCGGGATAAAGTTCTTCCATTTTTGTTTGTCCTTCCGTGCTGAGGATATCAAACAAAAATTCTTTCCAGTGTACGTTTGCAATTTCCGTTTCATCGAGGTAGAAACTTTGGACAGAAACTTGACGCTCTCTATTGTCCATAGTATACTCAATGTCTTTCTCAGCGCCTCCCATCAAGAAAGTTCCACCAGGGATAAAAACTAAACCGGGAGCAGGATCTTGCTCTTTATATTCCTTTGGCTCGAAATAATTCTCATCGAACTTGATACCTGTTTTGCCACTGTTTTTTTCGAGTTTGTTGATTTTCTTTTTGTGGTTACATCCGACAAGGGAGGCGATGCACAAAATCAGTACCCAAAAAGTTACACTCCTGTTGTTCATCATGACTTATAAAAATGTGTAGACTGCCAGTTTCTGTTTAAGTATACGAAATATAAATGTGATTTATTGTATTAGAATCGAGGACATGGAGGAGATTTATGCCGCATAGGTTTTCTTCTCTTCTTTTGTTCGAATTCAAGTACGAGAGATACCTCATGAGAACCTCCAGAGATACCGTTTGTCAATCGGGAAATTGTGTAGTCGTAAGAGTATCCGAAGCTAAAGACTCCTTTTCTAAATCCAATCAATCCAATTAGGGCATCTTGGTGTCGATACCATACCCCAAATACCATTGGTTCAATATCTAGATATACCCCTGCATCCACTTGGAAGAATTGGCCTTGAACCTTGAACAAGAAAGCTGGCGAGATTTTAATTCTGTTAGGATTTCGAATTCCTCCTACTGGGAGTCTCAATCCTCCCGTAACGGTAAACTTACGAGGAAGTTTGGCTCCTTCTAATTGGTCAGGAGGGAGAGGAATATTGGGGTAAAATCGTTGTTCAGGCTCGGTGATATGGTTTATGGTAACTCCTAACCATGCATAAGGATTGTAGTAAGCGATCCCTGCATTGACATCTGGGCGAATATTTGACTCAGACAGTCCACCACCGAGGCCAGGCTCATTGGTAGGAAATACAAAACCATCTCTGTCGTCAATTTGGTCAGGGAATCGAAGTTTAAAGAAATTTATACTTGCCTGTTGGATACCACCTGATAGACCAAACCGTAGGGTATGGTCGTCATTGATGTCAATTTGGTAAGCATAGTTCAGGATAATATCGAGGCGAGTCAAGTCACCTTCTCCTGCAACGTCCGAGCTAAACGTTAATCCTACTCCTTGGTTGGTTCCTAGAAAGCTAATAGGAGAGTCAAAGGAGACAGCGAATTGCTTATAATACCCAGGAATCCCTACCCATTGTGCTCGATAGTTCATTGCAACTCTGGGTCCAATTCCCGAACCAGTAAAGGCAGGATTTAGCAGAACAAGGTTAGAGTAAAATTGAGAGTACTGCGGATCCTGCGCATGCGAAACTGAGAAAAAGCCCACGGATAAGAGCAGGATAAGCAAAGATTGAGCAAATATTCTTTTCATCATGTGTAAATTTTGAACCAAAAGCCGCCTATTCTGTACCTTGTAAAGTTATCTTTTTAAGTTCAAAAATAATAACGTCATATTTCGTTTTTATTGCAGTAAAGGTAAACATACTGCAATATCTCACTTTTTTCACGGAATCTCCAAAATTCTATAACTTTTTGGAAAGCCTAAAAGACTCCAATACATAGATATTAACTGATTTGCGCTGCGATTATTTAATTTTTTCGCAAGAATTTTATAATACTTTGATTTAGAAAAATCACAACTTTGTACAGTGCATTTTGGTCTATTGAGATATAAATCTATTAGGATTCCTTTTACCTTTTAACTCATTATGCGAAAAATCTTATTATCATTCTTCATATGCCTGAGTGGCTTGGCTGCCTTTGGGCAAGGTAATGATGTTTGGAGTTTGCAAAGATGTATTGCTTACGCACATGAAAACAATCTCCAAATTAAATTATCTGAATTGAGTATCCAACAAAGTGAGGCGAGCGTCAAACAGGCGAAAGCCGCGAGGCATCCGAACCTGAATGCGAATGTGTCTTATGGGTTTAATTTTGGATATTCCATTAACCCTTTAACCAATACTTTTGAATCGAATACGATTCACGGATCTAATTTATCCTTATCTTCCAATGCTACCCTATATGCTGGAGGGCAGATTCGTAATACGATGAAGCAAACTGAGACGGATCTTGAGGCCAGTCAGATGGATCGCGAACAAACGAAAAACGACCTAGCCCTCAACATTGCCGGTGCTTACCTTCAGGTGTTATTCTTAACAGAACAACTCGAGAATTCCAAGCTTCAGTTGCAATCCACACAAGAGCAAAAAAAGAGAACCCAGAAACTTATTGATGCGGGGAGCTTACCTGCGGCCAATATTTATGATTTAGAGGCTCAAGAAGCTTCCGATGAACGGCTCATTGTTGATACAGAAAATCAGTTGAAGTTATCTGTATTAAGTTTAAAGCAGTTCCTTCAACTTCCTCCCAATACTGCTTTTGAAATAGAAACGCCTGCTTTCAGTGAAATATTGGATGCCCCTGAACTTACGGGCTTGGAGGATATCTATAATCTAGCAACGCAAAGCCAACCTAGTATATTTGCGAACCAACTCCGAATTAAAAGTGCAGACTTAGGGGTATATATCGCAAGAGGAGCAAGATTGCCAACGGTTTTTCTATCACTTAATGCCAATACTCGGCAGACGAATATTGCACGAAGTCAATCTGTATCTGTAATTGATTCTTTTTTTGTAGAAGGATATTTAGCCAGTAACCCCAATCTTTCCGTTAGCCTCCCTACTCCTATTACGGATGTCGCATTTGAATCGGTTGGTTTTTTCCAGCAACTTCGTCAAAATTTAGGGTATCAAATTAGTATTGGGGTAAGTATCCCTATATATAATAGACGAACAACCTTGACGAATATTGAGCGTGCGCAGATAGGTTTTGAAAATGCTCGCTTAAATGAGGCAATTAACCGCCAAACGCTTCGGCAGAATGTAGAAAGAGCCTATCTAGATGTTTCGACCGCGTATAGTCAATATCAAGCGGTTCGAAAACAAATCAAGGCTCTTGAGGTATCTCTACAAAATAGTGAACGCCAGCTTAGTTTAGGAATTATGAATTCAACGGACTATCTATTGGCGAAAAACAGGCTAGATCAAGCAAGAATTGATTTGGTACGCGCCAAATATGACTATATCTTTAAGACCAAAATATTAGACTTCTACCAAGGGAAGTCAATAAGCTATTAGTTCTATGGCAAAGAGCAGAAAGCGGCTACGGAATATCTTAATTATTGTTGGAATTGTTGCGGGTTTATTTGTTGCGGGAAGAATGTGTGGGCGTAAGGGGAGTGGCGAAACCCAAGTCACAACGGCCAAGGCAGAAAATCGAACCATCTATGCAAAGGTTAGCGAAGCAGGTAGTATTCAGCCTACGATAGAGGTTCCTGTATCTTCTGATGTATCAGGGGAGGTCGTTAAGATTATGGTAAAGGAAGGGATGGCAGTCAAGCAAGGCGAATTGCTCATTACGATTCAACCTGATAATTACAAATCGGCTTTAGAGCAGGCGGAAGCGGCTCTAAACCAGACTAAAGCTGCACAATTACAGGCCAAGGCAAATATGGAGCAAGCAAAAGTAACGGTTATACAAGATTCCATTTCATGGAAACGAACTGAGAAATTGTTTGCTGATAAGGTGGTATCTCAGGTGGATTTGGAGAATGCTGAACTTCGGTATAACCTTTCACGTTCTCAGTATGAGTCTGCTCGTTTTAGTGTTCAAGCTGCTTTCTATCAAGTCAAGAGTGCAGAAGCATCGGTTAGTCAGGCGCGCCAAAATCTGAATCGAACCAATATATATGCTTCAATGGATGGGACGGTAACTCAATTAAATGTAGAACTTGGCCAGCGGGTAGTAGGAACGATGCAGATGGCAGGTACTGAAATCATGAAGATTGCTGACCTTTCGAGCATGGAAGTAGTAGTGGAGATTAATGAGAATGATATTACGAATCTTACTTTAGGGGATTCTTCTCGTATCGAGGTAGATGCTTTTCCTGATGCTTCTTTTGTAGGGGAAGTGACGGATATTGCTTATTCGGCTACAGTATCGGGTATGGGCTCTACGGATCAAGTGACGAACTTTGAGGTTAAGGTTCGAATTAATCCTGCTTCATATGCGCAATCCTCTTCGCTTAGTTCGGATATGCCTTTAGAAGTTAAAAGTCCTTTTCGGCCAGGTATGACGGCATTGGTTGAAGTCTTTACTGATAAGGCAGAGAACATTGTGGCTGTACCTATTCAGTCGGTTACCTTGGCGGCACAAACTGATAGCACAGAGCAAAAGTCTGATAAGCCTCAAGAGATTGTTTATGTTTATAAGGATGGGAAGGTCAAAAGCCAATCGGTTACTACGGGGATTAGTGATGATGAATTTATTCAGGTTCGGAATGGGCTTTCGAGTGGGGAGGTTATTGTAACAGGGCCTTATTCGACTTTGACCAAAACCCTAAAGGATGGGGCAGAGGTGAAGGTGGTGACAGAGGATGAATTGAGAAACAAAAAGAAAGGATATGGAGGAGGTGGACGTTAACCTCTTTGTATCTTTGGATGATAAAAAAGCCTCAACTCAGCGAGTTGGGGCTTTTGTTGTTTTGGGGGAGTAAGGTGAATTTGGGTATCAAAGGGATTTGCTTTCTTATTGTATTTTCTACGAATTTCTTTTCTGATGTGAGCAGTTTCTATCTCTTGTCCTAAGGCTCCTACATTTGGTTTTATTGCTTCTATGTTCTGTCCTAAGGCTCCTATATGTTGTCCTGAGGCTCCTACATTTGGTTTTGTTGCTTCTATGTTCTGTCCTAAGCCTCCTATATGTTGTCCTGAGGCTCCTACATTTGGTTTTATTGCTTCTATGTTCTGTCCTAAGCCTCCTATATGTTGTCCTGAGGCTCCTACATTTGGTTTTGTTGCTTCTATGTTTTGTCCTAAGCCTCCTATATGTTGTTCTGGGGCTCCTACATTTGGTTTTGTTGCTTCTATGTTTTGTCCTAAGCCTCCTATATGTTGTCCTGAAGCTCCTACATTTGGTTTTGTTGCTTCTATGTTTTGTCCTAAGCCTCCTATATGTTGTTCTGGGGCTCCTACATTTGGTTTTGTTGCTTCTATGTTTTGCCCTAAATCTTCTATATGTTGTTCTGGGGCTCCTACATTTGGTTTTGTCGCTTCTATGTTTTGCCCTAAATCTTCTATATGTTGTCCTGAGGTTTCTATATTATAAGGGAAAGGCCATTGGCTCTAATGAACCAATGGCCTTTGCTTATGAGTGTGATTGTACTTGACATTTGCCAAATACCTTTGTTTATGGTGTCACAATCACTGTTTCTGTATACGAATCCTTATCTGTACGTACCTTCACGAAATATGTACCCGCTTGAGAAGGCATTTCCACTGGCAGTATGCCTGTTTGGAAATTGTAATGCTTCACATCGAATAGTTGTTGGCCGAGGCTATTGTATACCTCCACGACTATATCTCGTCTTTCAGGGAATTCTAAATCAACATTGATATAGTCCTTGGCGGGATTCGGATAAATCGAAACGTATTTATTAATCTCAGGCTCAGCATCTTCGATAGAAGTAGAGACTTCACATGGGATGTCAAAGAATGCACTTCCTTGCTCGTATCCGACTGTAAATTCATGGTGGATATTGTCTCCGAAATCAGGATCAAAGGCGATATACTCTCCTCCGAATGGGCTAAGGATTTTTGCGTATCCTGCTCCATCGTTGTTTGCCCACCAAGAGATTCCGTCTTGGTCTGTGTCTGTCATTAGGAATTCGTAGCATCCAACAGGAAGTTCGAGTGTATCTAGGTAAGTTGTATTGTTATTGAGGCTCAAGCGCAACTTATAGGTGTTTCCATCTCTATCTTTCACAGAGTAGCGAGATTCTTGTCCGAAATTGTTACTCTTGATTTCGATAATCAAGCCAGAAGCGTACTCAGGTACAACATCAAAATAGGCTTCCATTCTATCATTGGAAGGATTTTCATCTACGCCATCATTGGGATTGACAACTTCTGCAAAGAAGATTGGATTTGCGGTATTGGCACCTGTCCAATTGAAGTTAGGTAAGGTAATCTCTTCTGACTCCATAAATCCGAGTTCGCCTTCCCATTGGTAATGGCAATCTTGGAATCCATCCTTGACTCCGAAATTGATCAGTACTTTGGTTACAGGTTCTGAGCCTCTATTGGTTATCTTGATGACGGGTTGTCCACAGGTAGGGTTGAATCGGTTGTAGAGGTCTTCTTTATTCGGGCTGACGATTTCCTCCATTGCGATATCCAGTGCGTGATTGGCGTCTCCATAGGTTACCAATTGTCCTCGGACTACATAGTTACCGTATGCTCCTTGTGGGCCAGGGCTTGCTACGCTATAATCTAGTTCAACTGTATCTCCTGGGGTTACATAAGGCGTAAGTTCGTGGTTATATGTATTGACGATGTCTCCAGGACACCAGCCCGCACGGTCATAAATCCATGTTCCTCCTTGTGGATATACAGGATTGGTGGCACATTCATTCCATAGATACCAATTGAATCTTGTTTGTCCATCGACTTGTAGGCTATGGGTTTTGGGACAGAACTCCGCACAGTTGGTTGGGTTGTCAAATCCGTGTCCACTACTACGGGTTTTCACTCGGAACATTCGGCCGTTTGGATCTAGGGGGATTCGTACAGGAGCCGCATTGATATTGTCCCAAATAGAAGAATATGACCAGTTGCCCGACCAGATATTCTGCACCTTCATGACATCTCGTGGAGGATCACCTTTAACCATGACGAAGCGAAGGTCTAGCAATTCTTGGTTGTTTCCTGCTTGGATATATACGTCTCCATGGAGGATAGGCTCATAGTCTGTTACATCGAATACCCATGTAAAGCCATCGTCTCCAAGGTCAAGGTTAATTCCATATGGCGTAATGAATCGTCCTATTTCATACCAAACAATTCGGCTAAAATATTCGATATCCTCTCTGAACATGGTATTTTCGATTGCAATGAAGGTAGAATCAATTGCATTGCCTAGTCCATCATAGGTATAGGTATACATATTGGCAGGCCAAACCGTTAGGGTATCTGTTGGGATGTTTGGGTGGTCGGGAGAGTTTTCGTCTATGATTCCTCCAGTTCCGACATTGCCAAATACAATTAATTGAATGGGGGCATTCTCAATGGTCTCAGTAGACAAAATTGAATCCGTAGAGATTGTGAAGACTCCTTGTTCGAAATTGACATTCGGTCGGTTCATTGTTTCGCTTAAATCCAGCATCAACTCTCCTGGCTTCTTTCTTTCCCATTGTGGGGCTCCCCATAGCATACCATGGTTTCCATTTCCTGATTCGTCCATAATCATGGTTCCATTGCCTTCATTCATGGGGTAGTATGCCTTTAGGTTGGCATAGTCTGGATGAGAAGCCGAAACACTTTTGTCCATCCATTCTTGGATAGTTGTTTGGTCTAGGGCTTTATCCCATACTCGAACCTCATCAATTTTTCCATTGAACTCTGTTCCGTTCCAACGACCTAATAGGAAGTCACTTTCGCCTGTATTTAGGGCATAGGCTTCTTGCCCCATCAATTGGCCATCATAATACATGCGTGTTGTATTTCCATCATAGGTAATACAGTAGTGGTGCCAAGCGTCTTTACTTCCTGGGAGGGTGACATCGAAGTCTGGCGTTCCCCACATTTGCACACGCCAAAGGTTGTCTGTACCTGTTGTACGTAGGGAGAAGTCACGCCCTGTCGTTCCTGTTGGCCCTGCTTGGAAGATTCCTCCATTGTTGAAGCCTTCAGCATATGCCCACGCTTCGATGGTACGAGGAACATTTCCTTGCATTTGGTGGTCTCCACGTCCGAGGTTTGCATAATCCGTGCTTCCATTGCAATCGATATGGTGTTCATCTGCTGCGACTGTAACCCCTGCATTCCACGAAAGGGCTTCTCCTTCAACAGGGCTATCTGTTCCTGGGGTATTATTATTATAGGTAAACTCAATGACAATATTGGATGTTCCATCCCAATTGAAAGGAGTTGTGAAGTTGAAGTCATACCAACCAGCGTTTTGGATGGTTGTATTAATACGGTAGGTTGTTTCGAAGCCATCAGTTTCATGTGAATCGGCTGAAAGGGAATCTAGGCTTGTATGTCGCATCTTAATGGCAAGATTGCGCAATTCACTTCCTGCAGATTCCACGTATAACTTTATTCCTGTGATATCACCTGCTGCTACGCCCGCTCCCACGAGTTCGCTACTTGTCCACAAGAATTGGCTTCGGCCTGTTTGTTTACTCGCTCCTAAAGGAGGTGTTTGTACTTGTGTGCCTGATCCTATAATGGCATTGCTAATGGAAGTTGTATCATCATAGGTAAAGAAATATTGCCATTCTTGGAAGGTCGTATAGGTCGGCATGCTTGTATACTCGGTTGAGTCTGGCGTTGCCCCAGAGGCGAGGGTATAGTTTCGTTGGGTTCTACGGGTTGAGTCCATGACTCCTGCAGAATCTACGACATACACATAGCTTAGGTAATCCCATTCTCCACATGGAAACTGATCGGCTTGTGTGGAGGGGTCACATTTTAGGGTATAATACATGAGAATTTTCTCATACGTATCCCCATTTTCAGGAAAGTCGAAGGTGCCTCGGTATACACTAGGAGGCGCAGGTGTGCTAAAGGAGAATGCTTGGACAATGGTTGTGTCATTTTGGGCATTCGCCTGAAAGCCACTGATAGTCAGCAAGGCAGTTAGCAATACTACGAGCAGATTTTTTGTTTTCATTAGAGGTAATGTTTTTACATACAGAGGATTGCTTCCATTGAAAATTTGATTCAATAGCAAGCTACGAAATTTATGGAGGCTTTGGAAAATCCTCCCTGATTCGGATAACCCTCTGAAACATCCCTATAATTAAACTAGCTTTTTATCCGTTTTTTGACGAACTTTAAAATATTCTAAACCTTTATAGCTACCGTTCAGTTATTTATATATAGGGAAAACCTTCTATAACTATGTGGAGCGCGTACATCTATTACGCGGAAGAGATGAAAGAAACCATTGTTAATAAAGTCAAAAAAAGTCCCCTCATTACCTTTAACTTAGAGGAGTACTATACCGAGGGAGAACGCATACTGTTAGATATTAAAGACCAATTATTTAGGGGATTGATTCTGCGAGAGAGAGATTTCAGAGCCTTTGTTAAGGCACAAGATTGGTCACAGTATGAAGGAAAATATGTAGCCATTACATGTTCGGCTGATGCGATTGTTCCTATGTGGGCATATATGCTTCTTGCTACTAAGCTAGAGCCTTATGCAGCGTATGTATGCTTTGGGACATTAGATCAATTGGAAGTAGAGCTATTCAAACAAGCACTTAGCAAGATTGACTTATCTCAGTTTGAACAAAAACCCGTTGTTATTAAAGGGTGTAGCAATAAACCTGTACCTATTGCGGCTTATGTCGAGATTACTCGGTTAATTCGACCGTATGCCCGTTCAATTATGTATGGAGAGCCTTGCTCTACCGTCCCACTATATAAAAAACCTAGAAAACAATAAGATAGTAAAACTCGGATGCCAAAACATTCGTTAATATTTTATAAATTATCGCCAAATTCTATTTCATCCAATTAGCAAATAAAGAATATTAAAAATGGGATTTTTTGATTTTATCAAAGGCCAATTCATAGACGTAATTGAATGGGTCGATTCTTCTCGGGATGTTCTCATGTGGAAATTCCCCGACCAAGACAAGGAAATTAAGATGGGAGCGCAATTGACGGTTCGGGAATCTCAAGCGGCTATCCTCATCAATGAAGGTAAGATGGCGGATGTCTTCGAACCTGGCCGACATGAGCTCACCACTCGAAACATGCCAATCCTAACGAAGCTCCGCTCTTGGAAGTATGGCTTCGAATCTCCCTTTAAAGTAGACGTTTACTTCTTCAATACTCGTCAGTTTACTGACAATAAATGGGGTACACCTAGCCCTGTAACCATACCTGATAGCAAGTTCGGTCAAGTGGAGTTCCGAGCATTCGGTTCTTACAACTTCCGTGTTGTTAATTTCGAGACTTTCTTCAAGCAATTTTCTGGAACGAACTCCATCATCACTATTGATGACTTGGCAGGTACACTTCGTGGGAAACTTGTTGATCGATTCACTGAAATCGTTGCAGAAATGGCAGAGAGTAATTTCTCTTTCGTTCAAATGCAAGCTAATAAGTCTGAGTTCGTAAAAGCACTTGAGCCACGAATCAAAGACTATTTCGATACATTTGGATTGGAACTAACGGATTTCTCTATCCAAAGTATCACACTTCCACCAGAATTGCAAGAGTATCTACGTAAGAATACACAAATGAACATGGTTGGGGACCTCAACAAGTTCATGATGTTCCAATCTGCGAAGGCTTTGGAAGAGTCTGCGAAGAATGGTGGTGGAGGTGGAATGGAAACAGGTGTAAACTTTGGGGCAGGTATGATGATGACAAACATGATTATGCAGAACATGCAAAATCAACAGAATAACCAAAATCCTCAGAACCAACAGAATAATAACAATACTGAGAAACCTATGACTAAGCAGGAAATCATTGGCCTGCTCAAGGAATTAGGCGAACTTAAAGAGATGGGAATTCTTACAGAAGAAGAGTTTAATGCAAAGAAGAAAGATCTCCTAGCAAGACTCTAAACTAACTCTCCCAATAACTCGAAAGCCGTTCGTCTACATTAGACGAGCGGCTTTTGGCATAAAAGGCAAGGGGTAATAGAATTTGTAGCTTATTCGAGTCCTACATCGCCGTTCTCTTCTTCATAATACAAATGCTTCACTGATTCTCCCGAGTCTCTTAGTTCTTTGAGCGAATCAATCCCGATGAGGAGGTGTTTCTCTACAAATTCGGCCGTCACAGATTTATCACTTTTGGAGGTTTTTACTCCTTCTGGAGTCATTGGACTATCAGATACGAGCAACAAGGCTCCGTGAGGAATTCCATTGACGAAACCAACAATAAATAGGGTAGCGGTCTCCATATCAATCGCAATGACACGCAACTTTCGGAGATAAGCCTTGAACTCTTCATCATGCTCCCACACTCGGCGATTCGTTGTGTATACAGTTCCTGTCCAATAATCAAGTCCATGATTAATAATCATCGAAGATACAGCACGTTGTAATCGGAAGGAGGGTAATGCAGGAACTTCTGGAGGTAAATAGGAATCACTTGTTCCCTCGCCTCGAATCGCTGCAATGGGCAAAATAATATCCCCAATAGCAGCTTTCTTCGTTGCTCCACACTTTCCTAAGAAAAGAGCAGCCTTTGGAGAGATGGCCGAGAGTAAGTCCATCACAGTAGCCGCCATTGGGCTTCCAATCCCAAAGTTGATAATCGTGATATTTTCTGCTGTAGCAGTTTGCATAGGCTTATCTTCTCCCCGAATGGGAACCCCATGCATCTCTGCAAATAGCTCAACATAGTTGTGGAAGTTGGTTAGCAGAATATATTCCCCAAATTCCGCCAAGGCAGTGCCTGTATAGCGGGGCAACCAGTCCACAACAATTTCTGCTTTTGTTTTCATAATAATAAAATGCTCTTACATAAATAATCTAATCGAAAAATATGAACAAAATACATTCCTTTCGACAACAAGGCTAAGAGATTCCCCCTATTATTTAACTCATTCTCTTTTTTTCAGCCCGATTGTTATAACTAATTTATAACTTTGCGCCTTATATCACATGGGCGTATTTCATAACTTAGCCAAGTCAAATGAAAAGTACAAGTAATATGAATCCTAACGATTCTAAGCCCTCATTAAACTTTATTGAGGAAATTATTGAAAATGATTTAAAGTCTGATAAGTACCAAGGAAGAGTCCATACACGCTTCCCGCCAGAACCCAATGGATTCCTACATATTGGACATGCAAAATCCATTTGCTTAAACTTCGGTATCGCTAAGCAATATAATGGAAAAACCAACTTACGATTCGATGATACAAACCCTGTAACGGAAGATACCAAATACGTTGAAGCCATCCAGAGAGATGTGAAATGGTTGGGATTTGAGTGGAATAATGAGGTATTATATGCCTCAGACTACTTCGAACAATTATACCAATTCGCTTTACAACTCATCCGAGACGGAAAAGCCTATGTAGATGACTCTACTGCTGAGGATATTCGGCGAATGCGTGGAGTGCCCACACGCCCAGGAGAGGAAAGCCCGTTCCGTAATCGATCTGTAGACGAAAATCTAGACCTCTTCACTCGAATGAGAACAGGAGAGTTTGAGGATGGAACCCGTGTGCTAAGAGCAAAAATTGATATGGCATCCCCCAATATGCATTTGAGGGATCCTATTCTCTATCGTATCAAAAAGGCGCATCATCATCGAACAGGTGACGTTTGGCCAATATATCCAACCTATGATTATGCCCATGGCCTATCTGATTCCATCGAAGGAATTACCCATTCTCTTTGCACCCTCGAATTTGAAGTCCATCGCCCCCTATACGATTGGATTCTCATCGAATTAGGAACTTATAGACCACAGCAAATAGAATTCGCACGCTTAAACCTCAATTATACAGTGATGAGCAAGCGAAAGCTTTTACAATTGGTCAATGAAGGAATTGTATCAGGATGGGATGACCCACGTCTCCCAACCATATCAGGGCTTCGAAGAAGAGGATATACATCTGCAGCAATTCGCCATTTCGCTACCCGCGTAGGAATTGCCAAACGAGAAAATGTAATTGATGTTGCTCTCTTAGAACACAGTATCAGAGATGACCTCAATAAAACAACTGCTCGGGTAATGGCTGTATTGAATCCTCTAAAGATTACCCTTACAAATTATCCTGAAGGTCAAGTCGAAGAGTTAGAGCTCGTAAACAATCCTGAAGATGATGCAATGGGATCTCGAAGAGTGCCTTTTTCGCGTGAGTTATATATAGAACGAGACGACTTCATGGAGAATCCTCCACGAAAATACTTCCGCCTAAAGCCTGGAGGAATGTCGCGATTGAAAGGGGCCTATATCATCCAATGCGATGAGGTAGTCAAGGATGCTGAAGGTAATGTTACAGAATTGAAGTGTACATATATCCCTGAATCAAAAAGTGGAAATGATACATCTGGACTCAAAGTTCGAGGCACGCTTCATTGGGTATCTGTCTCTCATGCTGAAACAGTAGAGGTCAGATTGTATGATCGCCTATTCATGGACGAGAACCCTACAGGGCATAAGGATAAGGACTTCAAAGAGTTTCTAAATCCGAATTCTCTAACAGTCTTGTCTACTGTATATGCAGAACCCAGTCTGAAATCAGCTAAGGTAGGAGAACGATTCCAGTTCATGAGAAAAGGATATTTCTGTGTAGATGAAGACTCAACAGAAGGTCATATCGTTTTCAACCGTACTGTTACGCTTAAGGATAGTTGGAAGAAAAAGCAAAAGAAACCCAACCCACCGAGAGCCAAAAAGAAGCGTAATCGCAATAGGAAAAAGGCTGATAAGTAATCCTACTTGTCTACCTATACATACAGAAAAGCCCATCCTCTTATAAAGAGAATGGGCTTTTTACATAAAGAGAACGGGATTTATCTACTAAAATGAAACTTATTTTCGTTTCTTTGAAACCTATTTCCTCAACAGGCGGTTTTCTACTTAAACAATACAAAATCACTATGAGCCAAGTCGTAAAACCTTATCAACAACAAGGTTCCAAAAAGGAACAAGTAGCAGAAATGTTTGATAATATTGCACCAAGCTACGATCTCTTAAACCGTCTTATGACCATGGGGATTGATATTTTATGGCGAAAAAAAGCTGTTCGACATTTAAAGAAATATAATCCTAAATTCATCGTTGATATAGCAACAGGTACAGGAGACTTTGCGGTTGAGGCTCTCGCTCTTAAACCTACAAGAGTAGTAGGAGTAGATATATCTGAGGAAATGCTCAATATCGGGCGAGAGAAGATGAAGAAAAAGAAGGTTGATGATATAATTGAAATGCAATATGGAGATTCTGAAAACCTTGCCTTTGATGATAATGCTGTAGATGCAATCACCGTCGGCTTTGGTGTTAGAAACTTCGAAAACCTTAGAAAAGGATTGAGCGAAATATTACGTGTATTAAAGCCAGGAGGTGCTGCCGTTATCCTTGAGCCCTCTTTCCCAACTAAGTTCCCTTTGAAACAATTGTTCAGCCTTCACTTCCGTGTCTTGACTCCTTTACTCGGTAGATTAGTTTCTGGAGACAATGCAGCATACACTTATCTGCCAGAATCTGTAAAAGCATTCCCAAATGGCAAAGAGTTTGTCGATATTTGCAAAGAAGTAGGCTTCAAAAATGCCGAATACAAACCTTTAACTTTGGGAGTCTGCTCAATGTATATCATTGAAAAGTAATCCTTATCCCTAACATCACTCATTAAGCGTCATTAACACTCAACAATATTTGCCACTATGATCATACAGCTACGCTTAATTTGGTACTTCTAAGGCGTATGTTTAAAAGAATTGTAATTTGTTCGTGTCTGTTGCTCACGGTGCTAGCTGGTTTTTCGCAACCCCGTTATAGACACCCTTTCGACGGAAAGAAGTTTAACCTTGGCTTCTTAATGGGTCTCAACATTAGCCGATACAATGTAAAAGACCGTCCAAAGGTATATGATGATGGAATATACCTCCGCAATATTGAGATGATTCCCCGTGCTGGCCTAACACTCGGGGTAATCAGTAACATCAACCTCAAAAATAATATGGCTCTCCGATTTGTTCCAACGGTATCATTGGAACAAAGAGACTTCAACTATAACTTCGAAAACGATTCCCTCGTCGTTCGAAAAATTGAAGCCTCATACCTCAACCTCCCACTGATGGTACAATGGAGAACCAATTACTATAAAGTATATCGCCTATACGTTCTTACTGGACTACAGCTAGGAATCAATATGGCGAGTAACAAAAAGGTGAGGGATGACCCTAACTTGCTCAAAATTCAAGAGCAAGATATAAGTATTGTAGTGGGGGCAGGATTTAACCTCTACGGAGAACGAATCAAACTCTCCCCAGAAATCAAATACTCCATAGGGTTAAGAAACCTATATGTTCCTGAGTTTACCAGCCACAAAGCAGCGATTCGGAAACTCTTTAGCCAAGTCCTTTCCTTCAATGTGAATTTCGAGTAAAAAACAACATAAAAAGAGCAGGTAGTAATCATAACTACCTGCTGGCCATTGTACAAAGAGGATGAAAGTCATCCTCTTTTTGTATTCAAGGAGTTTTATGTAATGTATCCCAAATCTTTGGGGATATATTCTGTGTAACGTAAATATCGCTTTGACGCTAGCCTCTATGAGGAGGATTTTGTTACTTCGCTTCTCAATTAGGTAGAATAAGCTGATAAGCACATGAGAAACACAATCATTCTCGTCGGAATATTAGTCGCTGCACTCCTCATATATTTCGCTTTCGTCCACAAACAAAATGCAGGCTCCCTCGCCGAATGGGAAACCGAATTCGCCATTGATGATACAGCTGCTGTTACCAAAATCCATATGACATGTAAAGTCGATGGAAAAACAACCAAGCAGGTTATTTTAGAAAAAGACAAAGGTGAATGGAAATTGAACCAAAAGTATACGGCACTAACACCACGTGTTAATAAACTCCTCGAAACCCTCCATGACGTAGAAGTAAGAGAGCCCCTCAAAGAAGCAGGCCGAGAAAGCGCAAGAATGCTATTGGCCAAAGGCCGAACAGAAATAGAAGTCTATAACGAAAAAGGCCTCATGAAGGCATATTGGGTAGGAAGTGAAACACCCGACCGAAAAGGAACACTCATGCAGCTTGCCGAATCATCAAATCCCTATGTCCTTGAGATCCCAGGCCAACAAGGATACCTAAACATCCGATATTCAACAGATAGCAAAGAGTGGCGAGAAAAGTACCTCTTTAAAGCAGACCTTGCCTTAATCGAACAAATGCACATCACCCATAACGATAGTACCCAAACCCTAGAAGACATAGGAGTTAGCCTGATCAAAAACTCCCAAAGTAATGCCTGGCAATTACAAGGAGTAGCCCAAGGAATAGACAGCACCAAACTCAAGGAATTCCTCGCCCTTTTCGACGGCAAAAAAATATATGCAGAAAGCTTTGCAGGAGACAATTACAAAGGCAAATACCTCGAACTATCAACCCAAAAACCTGATGTTCGATTTCACATCAAATATACAGATGGAACAAATCGTAGTATCCTGATTTACAGACGTCAAGAAAATAAAAACAACTACTTCGGATGGATAGAAGGCGAAAACGAACTCCTCACAATACAGCAATACGTCTTCGAAAAGTTTATGGTGGACAAAACGTTCTTTGTCGGACAGAACATGTAATTTTAACCAAAGATCATTACCTTTGTAGGCACGCTTAAGTACTAAGCGAATGCAAGATTTAGGAGATACAACAAACAATGAATCCCCTATATAATCAATGCATGCATCTTATAATATTTGTTAATATTTCAACACATGAAATTCCAAGTCTCATCCACTGCACTGTATAAACAACTTACTCGAATCGCTGGCGCTATTCCTACTCGCTCTGTGCTTCCTATCATTGAGAATTTTCTGTTCGATTTAAATGACGACCTCCTCACAATTGCAACAACCAATCGAGAAACCTCGATGCAAATCAAATTGGCCGTCGAATCAACAGGAGGAAGCGCAAAAATTGCCCTCCCAGCTAAAGTATTACAAGATATCCTCAAAGCATTACCCGAACAACCCGTAAGTTTCGAAATTGACCTAGACACATTCAGCGTTACACTCAGTTCGGAAAATGGTACATATAAAATAGGAGGAGAAAACGGCGAACTATTCCCTTCTATCCCCTCTTCAGATGGAATGGAACATGTAACAATGCCACTCCATGTCCTCCTAACTGCGGTCAACAAAACGCTATTCGCAGCTTCTACAGATGAAGACAAAGCCGCCCTAAACGGTATATACTTCGACTTAAGTGAAAATGGCGCAACCTTCGTTGCTACAGATGCTCACAGACTTGTCAGATACCACCGCGAAGACGTTGCCGTGGATGCAAACACTAGTTTCATTGTCCCACAAAAAGCCCTTAACCTTCTCAAAAACTCCTTAAGTGCTTCCAAGGGAGATGTCGCTATTTACTACAATGCCAATAATGCAATCTTCCAAGCGGAAGACCTTATCATGGTATGCCGACTAATAGATGACGCATACCCCAATTACGAGCAAGTAATCCCCAAGGAAAATCCCAATAAACTCTTTATCACCAAAACGGAACTCCTAGGAACCTTAAGACGAGTAAACATATTTGCAGATAAAAAAACACATCAAGTAAGACTAGCAATCGGAAGTGACATCCTCGAAGTATCTTCTGAAGACCTAGACTTCGCCAATGAGGCACGTGAAAGAATTCCTTGTCACTACGAAGGAGATGACATCGAAATAGGATTCAATGCGTCACTACTCATTGAAATGATCTCCAATATGAAAATCGAAGATGTAATCCTCGAACTCTCAAACGCCAGCCAAGCAGGTATCATCCTCCCTAGTATACAAGAAGAAAACGAAAACGTATTGATGCTCATCATGCCAATCGTATTGAACTCTTACGTATACTAAACCATAAATACCCATCGTCTCCCAAAAACAAATGGCCAACTAACGGGTTCTTAAAAAAGGAAACAATAACTGTGTAAAACAATAGCCAATAGATGGCTCCCTCATTTCTGGAACATTTAAGTTGATGATGCATGAATACGCACGACCTTTTAGCCAGAGCACTACGCTTTGAGCATTTATCCAAAGAAGAAGGAATCTATTTACACCACAATGCCCCAACGGCAGACCTCATGTATGTCGCCAATGAAATGCGTAAAGTCCATAAAAAGGATACGCGAGGTATTGTTACATGGCAAATAGACAGAAACGTAAACACAACCAATGTATGCGTCGCCAATTGTAAATTTTGCAACTTCTTCAGAATTCCTGGCCATGCAGAAGGATATATTACAGACGATGAAACCTATAAGCGCAAAATAGAAGAAACCTTCGCCCTCGGAGGGGATCAATTGCTCTTACAAGGAGGACACCACCCAAAACTCGGAATCGAATTCTACGAGGAAACCTTCGCCAAACTCAAAAGCTGGTATCCAACCCTAAGACTACATGCCTTAGGACCACCAGAAATCGTCCATATATCAAAGCTCTCTAAGCTCTCATATAGCGAAACCCTTTCTCGACTCCGAAAAGCGGGAATGGATTCCATGCCTGGAGCAGGAGCCGAAATACTAGACGATAGAGTAAGAAGACTAATCTCTAATGGAAAATGCTCTGGCCAAGAATGGCTAGACGTGATGCATGAAGCCCACAAACTAGGCATCACAACTAGCGCAACCATGATGTTCGGCCACGTAGAAACAATCGAAGAACGTTTCGACCACCTCGTCCGAATTAGAGAAGTCCAAAGCAAAAAGCCTGAAGGTTCAAATGGATTCCTCGCATTCATTCCATGGCCATACCAAGACGATGGAACCCTCCTAAACCGAGTGAAAGGAATCCGAAACTCTACTACAGGTAGCGAATACGTCCGTATGATCGCCCTATCTCGAATCATGCTCCCCAATATCCAAAATATACAAGCATCTTGGCTAACAGTAGGGCCTAAAGTCGCCCAAGTATGCCTATATGCAGGAGCAAACGACCTCGGATCAATCATGATCGAAGAAAATGTCGTATCAGCAGCAGGAGCAAGTTACAGACTAACCGCCGAGGAAATTCAAAAAGTAATCGTGAAAGCTGGATTCACCCCCAAGCTACGAACACAACTCTACGAATTCCGCGACATACCACCAGTACTTGATGGAAAAATCCTCGTAGCATAAAAGAGCATATAGTTTAACGCATCAATAAAAAAAGGAGAAAGCAACCGCTTTCTCCTTTTTCCATATATCATCCCCCTTCAAATCAATCTACATACAACGCCAATCCCTTCAAATACTCCCCCTCTGGATGACAAATATCAATAGGATGATCTAACCCCTGTGTCATCTGAGCAATAATCCGAATATGACGACCCGCATCCAATGCTGCGCCAAACACAATCTTTCGAAACAAATCTCGACTAATATGCTGCGAACAAGAATACGTAAACAACAATCCCCCACGAGCAATCTTACGCATCGCCCGCAGATTCAAATCCTTATACCCCCGACTCGCATTCTTAACCGTTGAAGGACTCTTGCTAAATGCAGGAGGATCTAATACAATCAAATCAAAATGCCCCTGATTCATCTGCTTCAAATACTGAAAACAATCAACAGGCATAGAGGAATGCAACGTCTTATCAACCGCATTCAATCCAATATTCTGATCACATAAAGCCATGGCTGACTTCGAACTATCAACCGAAACCACTTCCTTCGCCCCTCCTGCCAAAGCATACACTGAAAATCCCCCCGTATACGAAAACATATTCAACACCTTTCGCCCATTGGAGAACCGCCCCACCAACGCCCGATTATCCCGCTGATCCAAAAAGAAGCCCGTCTTTTGACCCCGAACAGGATCAACCGCAAAACGCAACCCATTCTCTTGAAATTGAACCGTATCAATGCCTCCTTTCAGCCATTCACCCGTCGAACCTCCTGCACGCAAACTACGCTTACTATACACATGAGAATAAGACGAAGACAAAAACGAAAGAATAGTAGGAGCCAATCGCTGAATACCCTTATTCCGCATCTGCACCGAAACCATATCCCCATACACATCTACAACCAGTCCAGGCAAACCATCCCCTTCACCATGTACCAAACGATATCCATTCGTTGAAGTCCCAGCCAATAATCGCTCTCGCAATGCCTTAGCCTTCTCCAATTTCTGATACCAATACCCCATATCAAATTCCATAGGGCTATCAGTAAATTCAAACAAACGCGCCGTAATTTGACTCCGCTCCGAATAGAATCCATACGCCATCAACTTCCCCTCATGACTCACAACCTGAACAATATCTCCCTCTTCAGGAGAACCCTCTACCCGTGCAATCCCCCCAGAAAATAACCAAGGATGACGAAACAATAACGAACGCTCCCGCTTCCGTCTTAAAACCAAACAAGGATATGTACTAGCTAATTTTCCCACTCAATATACATTAGGCGATACGATCCGTACGCGTCTGAACACTCGATACATTATATCCGCGACAAATATCTACCAAAACATTATCGCGCAAAATAGGGATAACCTTTTGCGTATCTCGACGCATAGCATATTTTACATCCTGCTGAAGATTCAAATGAATTAGCCGATTAAAATGAGAAGAACTACGTAAATAATAACGCTTCCGACGATTCGCAGAATGATAAAGCGTCTCTGCAATCAATGCAGTATCCTGATAACGAACGAAATTACGCTTCAATCGATTTACCATCGCACCCGCAAAAATACTATCCTCCAACGTACTATTGTCATGCCAACCCGCACACAGCAAACACACATGCTCATTCTGCTCAATTAACCAACGAGTAAGCGTAGAAATATTAGCAAATGCCCCAACTACAATCGCTTTCGCATTACGATCTTCTGCAGCCTTAATCGCTTTCGTCCCATTTGTCGTCGTTATCGCAATCTTTGCCCCCCGAATCTCGGAAGTCATATAAGAATAAGGAGAATTCCCCAAATCAAACCCGTCCAACTTAATCCCCTCTCGCTCCCCAGCAATCAAAAAGCCCTTATCACGATAACTCCTACACGCATCTATACTCGCAACAGGAACCATACAATAAGCCCCGTTACCAAAGGCAACACACATAGAGGTTGTCGCCCGCAATATATCAATCACTACAACGATAGCTTTTGATACATCGAAATGATCAATTAATGCAGGTGTCGGACACACATGCACATACTTTTTTCTTATGCCCATCGAATTATACAATCTATAATAAAGAAGCTAAAGTAACTTATTTGCTGATAAATGGAGGCCGAACAACCTCCGCCATCACTACCTTTTTCCGCACTTGAATACTCAACTTCGTCCCAACCTTCGACAAAGATTTAGGGACATAGCCAAGCCCAATTCCAATACCCAAAACAGGACTAATTGTCCCAGACGTAATATTACCAACCACTTCTCCTTCATGCAATATATCATAGCCCGCACGAGGAATCCCCTTACCTACCATACGAATCCCCACCAACTTCCGCTTCAATCCCTCCTTCTTCAATGCCTTAATCGCAGCAGAACCATTAAAGTCCCCCTTCTTCAATTTCGTAATCCAACCCAAGCCCGCTTCCAAAGGAGAAGTAGTATCATTGATATCATTTCCGTAAAGCATATAGCCCATCTCCAACCGCAATGTATCACGAGCCCCCAAACCCGTCGGCAAAATCCCCATCTCCAAACCTCGCTCACACAGCGCATCCCAAATCCGATTGGCATGCTCATTATAGACAAACAACTCAAAGGTGCGCTCCCCCGTATAGCCAGTCGTCGCAACCAAGGACTTCTCAGCACCGAAGAAAGTACCCTTATAACATTCATAGGTATTCAAAGTAGACAAATCATAATCCGCCAACTGTTGAACCAATGCCTCCGCCTTAGGCCCCGATACCGCAATCAAGGAAGTTGCCTCTGAAATATCCAGCATCTCCGCACCCATCGTATTATGAGACTGAATCCAATCCCAATCCTTCTGTACATTCGCAGCATTTACAACCAACATATACTGATCTTCCCGAATCCGATAAACAATCAAATCATCCACAATCCCCCCCTCATGATTCGGCAAACAAGAATATTGAGCCTTGCCAGGAAACAAACGAGAAGCATCATTCGAAGTTACCTTCTGGATAAGCTCCAAAGCCTTAGGCCCTCGAATAATAAATTCCCCCATATGAGAGACATCGAAAATTCCCCCACGTTCCCGAATGGCCAAATGCTCCGCCTTATCACCACGGTAACGCACAGGCATATCATAACCCGCAAAAGGAATCAAACGCGCGCCTGCATCAACATGCTTCTGATACAAAGGTGTTCGCTTAGACATATAAATAATATATATTGAATGTGATAGAGAATAGCCAAACCAACTCTGAATCCATTAACAAATACCAATCTATCTTTAAAACAAGTACCAAAATCTGGGAGAAGCTTTTGTGGGATGTCTGGGGTAGGGGTGGGTAAGGAATGAGATTACAACCATTTTAGTAATAACAACCAAAATCCTCACTACTCATGAGCAATCACTTGCTATACAATCCCGACTCCATTTATCAAACGCCTAGTCTCCAATAGCACATCTCGCTTTGATACCTTAAACATAGACGAGTATAATACCTACTAAAATGAGAGCGCAAGTTACTCAGATATTTGGACTTTACAGGATGATTTTCAACTTGCACCCTAAATTCCTTCCCAATATCTCCCCCCTCCTTACAAACAAGACCCCTAAACTCCCCAATTCCCCAAAGTTATCCACACTTTTCACACCCCTACTTACAAACCGACCGAGCCTCCTTGCAAACTTCGCAAGCAAACTTGCACACTTCGCAAGCAAACTTGCACACTTCGCACCACCACTTACAAACTTTGCAAGCCTCCTTCCAAGCCGCCCCACCCTCCTTTCACCTCACACAAGCCTCCTTTTCAACCAAAAATCCCTCTTTACAAAAGCCCCAACCTTCCTTTCAAACAAAAACACCCTACTTCTGAACCGCTCAAGCAAACTCTCGAAACAACAACCCCCTAAAACCAAACCCAGCAAGCCTCCTTCCCAAATCAAACACCCCAAAATCACCGCGGAAACGCCGACTTCCCCAATTTCGCACCTCACTTTCAGACTTCGCACGCCCCATTTCTTAGCAGGACTTTCAAATTTCACCAGTTCGCAGGCTTACTTGCAAAGCTCGCACGCCCATTTTTACTTCGCACCACCTCTAAAACACAAAGAAACCCCCAATTTACAGACCGTACCCCCCCAATATCTTACATGCACTATCCCACTTACAAACCACTCAACCCCTTCCCCAAACTACCCAATCTCCCTTACAAAGCTCCCCATCAAACTTTCAGACCGACCCATGAAAAACTCACAATCAGTTTACTAACTTACAAGCCGTATCCCTACCCCTTTAAGTAAACAATACACAAAAACAACTTTTTTCTTACATTCACCACTTTTTTCTGCACAAAATCGGCCTTTTCGGGATCTTATTAGTGAAGGGCAACCCTTAGCCCAAACCTCAATAAAATCATTAACTAACCCTAAAACACCCATGCCCAAACTCCATATCTGTCATCTCTCTGTCCTCAATCCCATCCACCATACCCGTATCTTCTTCAAACTAGCATGGACACAAGCCAAGCTAGGATGCAAAGTCTCTATCCTAGCCCAAGCCCAAAAAGGTCACCAATGGCAGATCACAAACATCCAAACCTATCCCCAACCAACCTTCAGCCGCCTAAGCATCCGCCGACTCCTCACCCCCTTCATCTACCTTCGAAAAGCCCTCAAACGCAAGGCTGACGTATACACCATACACACCCCCGAACTCCTCCTAACTGCCCTCCTCCTAAAAGCCCTTCGTCCATCCATCTCCCTCATATACGACGTACATGAAGACTACGCAAAAAACATCCAATTCGCAGGCTATTACCCAAAAGCCATACGCTTTCTCGCAAAAGCCATTCGTGTATACGAAAAATTCGCCATACGCTTTTTCGACTACGTAACCTATGCGGAATACTGCTATCACGACATCCTTAACGCCAAACAAAAAGCATACATCCTCCGAAACAGTTTCACAAACAGACCCATAGCCCATACCACCCCCCAAACCCCAATACCCTCCCGCCCATACCTCCTATACACAGGAACCATAGCAGAAAATTGGGGCATAAAAGAAACCCTCAAACTTTGGATAGAATGGAACAAACACCAAGAAATCCTCCTCATCGTAGCAGGCTTCGCCCCCCAACCCCAAATCCTCACCGACATCCAACAACAAGTAGAAGCCGCAAACCTCTCCCACAATTTCCAACTCATAGGAGGAAACACCTACCTACCCTACACCGAAATCATACACCTAATAAAACACTGTTGGCTAGGCCTAGCCCTCTACAAGCTCAGACCCAACATCAAAGGAAAGATCCCAACAAAATTCTATGAATTCATGGCAAACAAAAAACCACTCCTATTTACAAATGACCCCCAATGGATAGACTTCAACCAAAAATACCCCCTCGGATTCCCTTGGCAAAACCAAACCCTCTCACAAATCCAAACCGCCATCCAATCCTTTAAACCCCACCAAGGAAAAGAAGCTTACTGGACACAAGACGAACAAACCCTCCAAGCAATCATCCAACAAATCCAGTCTAAAAAAACTAATGATTAAACCGCTCCACATGCTTAACCGCCTCCAAAGGAATCGCCGAATAAATATGGGGAAATAACTCATTATCTCTCGATAACTCCCACTTCAAATTCCGCCCAAAACTCTCCAAGTCCAAATGCAAAATCAATAGCTCCTGTACACTCGAAAAATAACGCGCAATCGTACCTGCCAACTGCTCCCGCGTTGAACAATGAATGAAACCCTCATGAGTCAAGGATGGATGGATATAAGACCCCGATTGCATAGCCTTACTCCAATGTTGTTCCGTAGTGATGTGATAAATCATGTCTACCTATTCGTCAAAATCAATTTGTGTACTATCCCCTATACTCACACTATTCGACTTCCCCTTCAAACTCGCATCATTCCCCACCACCGAAGTATTCAGGATAATAGATTCTAAATGAGAATAAGCCCCCAAAATCGAATTCCGAACAATCGAATTCTTTATCGTCGATTTCTCCGCAATCGCCACATAAGGACCTATAATCGAATTCTTTATCGTACATCCCTCCGCTATATGAACAGGAGGAATAATCACCGAATTATCATAATTGTAAACAGGAAACTCCTCAATACGCTCCAATAACGTTTGATTCGCCTGCAACAAACTCTGTTTCCGACCGCAATCATACCAGTTTTCCACTCGATACGCATGGAAATATGCCCCTCTGTCTATCATACGCATCAAAGCATCCGTCAAAGAATGAAGATGATTCGCAGGCAATTCTTCCTCCATCATCTCAGATAACATCTGAACAAACAAAGGAACTTCCTGTATCTTATACAAACCCACTAAGGCCAAATTACTCGTCGGTATTTGAGGCTTTTCTACCACCTTATGAACCTGCATATGCGTATCAACTACCGCAACCCCAAACGTACGAGGATCAACCACCTCCTGAACACCCAAGGACGAACTAGGTATCCGCAATATATCCTCTACATCATTCCCAAATATCGTATCCCCCAACACAATCAAAATCTCTTCCTCCGTACGAAATAACTCTACCGCCACCCAAATAGCATGAGCCAAGCCTTTACGAGGAGTCTGAACCACAAACTCACACTCAACCTTGTCCTCAAATTCCCCCAATACATACTCCTGTATTTTCTCCTTTAAATACCCCACCACAAACACAATCTGGGTAATATCCGCCTCTATCAACCCATCTATAATATGCCCAAGAATAGGTTTACCAGCCACTGGAATCAATGGCTTTGGTTGGGTATGTGTATGGGGGCGCAACTTAGAACCTACTCCTGCTACAGGAATAACAGCTTTCATAGTAAAGTATCAAGAATCGTCCTATCAAATTTATCGTACTCAAAGATAACCATCCTCTCGACAATATCTATGCTTTATAAACATATTCCTTATATGTTTTTAAATTATATCCAATAACCGAACTGTTTATTCTACAATACCCATTGTAAGTCGAAGGCTTTATACATACATTCGCCCTATAACTGTACAAACAATGGACATCAAAACCCTATTCGAACCATACCGTATCCCCCATACTAATGTACCTTTCTCCAACAAACAATTCGGCTTCCACATCCAAAAACACATAGCCGAATTTCCCCAATGGAAAGAGGCTGATATTCTCATCCTAGGTTGCTCTTCCCAAAATACAAACCCAATCCCCTCCGAACCCTTCGAAGAAGCTGACGCGGTCCGCGAAAAACTCTATCGATTGTCCATCCCAGAAGAGTGTATGAATGTCGCTGACCTAGGAAACCTCAAACCACAATCTTCCTCCTTAGCATACGCCGAAGCCCTCACAGCCATCCTCCAACTCCTCCTCCTCGAAAAGAAAACCATCATCCTTATTGGAGGAACCCAACAGACAGCATACGCCCAATACCTAGCCTACGAGCCCCTCAATAAGGATGTAGAAATGGTACATATCGATGCGAAATTCGACCTCGAAAATGCTGATAATGAGTTTAATCCCGATACCGTCAGTCATAAAATCTTCTCCCACCGCCCATGCTACCTCTTTAACTACACCAACCTAGGATACCAAAGCTACTTCGTCGCCGAACAAGATCGCCGAATCCTCCGAGACCTCCACTTCTTTGCCCTACGATACGGCGAACTCCACAACCAAATCGAAGAGGCCGAACCCTTCATCAGAGCCGCAAATTTCGTCTCTTTCGACCTAGGCGCAATCCGACATAGCGACTGCCCTGGCACAAATACCCGATCTCCA
>Ga0163111_10000016_pt1 | contig 133898 bp, 111 predicted proteins | sample CRUFie1St18metaG_FD_109645 | JGI IMG/M metagenome (GOLD analysis project Ga0163111, IMG submission 109645) | Marine microbial communities from the Costa Rica Dome - CRUD Field 142mm St18 metaG | ecosystem: Environmental > Aquatic > Marine > Oceanic > Photic zone | place: Costa Rica: the...
CAGCTGAGTAGTTTGCCCCCTGAAATCGGAAAGCTACAAAACCTGACTAAGCTGGATTTGTGGTCAAATCAGCTGAGTAGTTTGCCCCCTGAAATCGGAAAGCTACAAAACCTGACTAAGCTGTCTTTGAGTGAAAATCAGCTGAGTAGTTTGCCCCCTGAAATAGGAAACCTACAAAAACTGACAGAGCTGTATTTAGAGAAAAATCAGCTGAGTAGCTTGCCAAAAGAAATAGGATTACTTAGGGAACTAGAAAGATTGGTTCTATATAGCAATCAATTATCCAACATACCAAATAGCCTTAAAAACCTCAAAAAACTAACGCCCAATACGGAAAATACTGAATGGGAACGAGGGCTTCCTCTACATAAGAATCAATTTGGATTCCCTGAAGAAGTATATCAAAAACCTCCTCAAGAACTCATTCAATATATACTAGATTGGCAGAAGGCTAAAGAGCAGAAGCCTTTACATGAGGCGAAGGTTATTATTATAGGAACGGGAGGAGCGGGAAAAACGTCTCTGGTCAATATGATTACGAAAGGATGCTACAATAAAGATGAATTAAAAACCGAAGGGATAGAGATTACAGATTGGGAGGTAAGAAGGGGGGAGGACACTATTGATTTACATATATGGGACTTTGGGGGGCAGGAAATTATGCATGCGACTCATAAGTTCTTTATGACCAAACGCTCTATTTATGTATTGGTGACGAACCCGAGAACGGAAGATCAATATGGAGAGACGAATATTGATTATTGGATGAAGCTTATTCAATCCTATGCGGGGAAGAAAGTGCCTGTCATTATTGCTATTAATAAATGTGATATACATAAACATGATATTGGGAAAGGAGCTTTACAAGATCGATACCCTCAAATAAAAGCATTTATTGAGACTTCCTGTGCTGAGGATATAGGGATAGATGCCTTAAAAGATGCTATACAGAACAGTATCAGTGCATTGCCTCATATTGATGATACTATTCCTTTGACTTATTTTGATATTAAGAACCGATTGGTAAAAGAAAATAGGGAGTATATTTCTTACTCCCTTTATAGAGATGTGTGTAGGAAAGTGGATGGGGAGTTTGAGGAGTTAAGTATGAAGGTGCTGATGGGCTTGTTACATGATTTGGGCATTATGCTTAACTTTCAGGATGAGGAAGAGGGAGAAGAGATTGCGCAGACGCAGGTGTTGAATCCTGAATGGGTTACGAAGGGGGTATATGCACTTATCAATTCTCCTAGGCTCAGGGTTCAAAAAGGACTACTGAGCAAAACAGATATCCAAGAAATATTGGAGGAGAAACACTATCCCAGCCACAAAGAACGGCGACTGATTCAAAATATGATGCAACGTTTTGAATTGGCCTATCCAACTTTACAACCTGGGCAGTTCCTTGTACCTGGTTCGTTGTCCAAAGAAAAGCCTCCCCTCTCTCTGCTTGAAGGGGAAGCCATTCGCTTTCGTTATCTCTATGAGACTATTGTAGGCAGTATTATGTCGCGCTTTATTGTGCGTATCCATAACCTTATAGAAGGGAAGCAGCTTTGGAGAGATGGAGTAGTCTTAAAGAGGCAAAACTGTCAAGCCCATATTTATGCTTTCCCTTCGGATAAAGTCATCCATATTGATATACGAGGAAGAGGAAATAGAAGAGGAATGTTGTCTCTGATAGAAGCGCATTTTGATGATATACATGAGAATCTTGCAGCCATTGGCGTGAGCAAAGAGATGTTTATACAGCAAGAACGATCTGGGAAATTGTATGCGACATGGTATCCCTATAGTCATCTGTTAATCGCAGAGGAAGAAGGAGAAAAGGAACTGTTTATTCCTATGTTGCGGAGTCGTATTCAGGTGAAACAAGTGCTTGAGGGGGTTCGCTTTGCCCGTATTAATCTTGATCGTCTTAAAGAGACGGAGAAGATACAAGTACTTTTCCTTTCTTCTACACCCGAAGATGCGTCTCGTTTGCGGGTTGACGAAGAATATGGGGAAATTCGCTATACAGTTCGCCTTTCCAAGTATCGCGACCGCTTTTATTGGGAAAATCGAGGGGCAGTTCGAACAAAAACATTCCGACAACAACTGTTGTGGAGTCATCCGCAGATTGTACATTTTGCTGGTCATGGGAAATTAGGGCGTATACGCCCCCATAAGTATAGTACCTCTATAAAAGAGGTAGGAATTATCCTTGAAAGTGAGAATCGAAGGGGACACTTTGTATCAGGGAAACGGTTAAGGAATTTGTTCCGAGAATTTAAAGGAATAGTTGAATGTGTTATTCTTAATGCTTGTTATTCTGTAGAGGTTGCCGATTTGCTTAAGGGATATGTGCCTTATGTCATTGGTGTATCTGGAAAGGTAGAGGATAAAACCGCTATAGCATTTGCTGTTGCTTTTTATGAAGCACTTGGTGAGGGAAAAGGCGTAAAAGGAGCCTATTCTTATGCCCTTGCTGCCCTTCCATTAGAAGGATACGACTCAGACTCATTTCATTTGCTTGCAGAAGGTTATCGGTATAGAGGTGAGTAGCTATGCCCCCATTTTGCCCCTTCTTAAGGCTCTTATACGTTCTACGGAGCCAGAAGGAACCGCTTCTATGAGGCTGCGGGTATAGTCGGATTGGGGATTGGCATAAATGGCTTCGGCATCTCCTGATTCTACCACTTTTCCTTCTTTCATGACTAGCATCCTATCGCTCATGAACTTTACTACACTTAAATCGTGCGAGATAAAGATGTAGGAGAAGCCATATTCTTCCTGCAATTCTTTGAATAGGTTTAGGACTTGAGCTTGGACGGATACATCCAAAGCCGAAACCGATTCATCGCAAATGATAAAGCGAGGATTGAGGGCAAGGGTACGGGCGATACAAATGCGTTGGCGTTGTCCGCCTGAGAATTCATGGGGGAAACGATAGTAATGATTGGGTTCTAAGCTTACTCGTTTTAATAGGCTCATTACTCGTTCTTTACGCTCCTTCTTATTCTCCCCTATTCCATGAATTTCCATGGGTTCTAGAATGGCTTCGCCTACAGGAATCCGAGGGTTTAAGGAGCTAAAAGGGTCTTGGAAGATAATGGAGATGTCCTTTCTAACCTTCCGCAAGGCTTTGTTCGAAAGGGCGTGAATTGCTTGCCCCTTAAAATAGACTTCTCCTGCTGTGGCGGGGATTAATTGGAGGATGGTACGCGCTAAGGTACTTTTTCCACAGCCCGATTCTCCGACTAAACCTAAGGTCTCGCCTGGATAGACCACAAATGAGACATCATCAACTGCCTTTACATACTCCTTCTTTCGTTGGAACCAGGCATTTGAGGCTTCATAATACTTCTTCATGTGCTTGACCTCCAAAATAGGAGCAGGTCTCCGTAGGCCCTCTTGTCGCTTTTGATACTCCTCGTCCGTCACCCGTAAACGCGTCATTAGCATATCCATTGAAGGAGTATCAGCCAAGATTTCTCCATTCGCTCCGATTTTCACAAAGTCTTCCAATACAGGAAGGCGGTTCATTCGGCTATCCATTTTGGGTCTACATGCCAATAAACCTCTTGTATAAGGATGTTTAGGCGACTCAAATACCGATAAAACATCTCCATGTTCCACGATTTCCCCTTTGCGCATCACCAATACCTCATCTGCGATTTCGCCTATCACTCCTAGGTCATGCGAAATAAAGATCATGGCCATTCCATGTTTTGTTTGCAGAGATTTAAGCAATGCTAAGATGCTTTTCTGTACCGTTACGTCCAAGGCCGTTGTAGGTTCATCGGCAATCAATACTAGGGGGTCACAAGCAATTGCCATTGCAATCATGACCCTTTGCTTTTGTCCGCCCGAAATCTGATGCGGATAGGCATCCAAGAGCTTCTCTGGGCGAGGCAACTCTACCTGCTGGAATAGTTCGATTGTTCGTGCTCGTGCTTCCGCTTTTGTCATCCCCTTATGTAAGCGCAATACTTCCATTACTTGGTAGCCACATGTAAATACTGGGTTCAATGATGTGCCAGGCTCCTGAAAAATCATCGAAATCTCATTGCCCCGAATCCCTTGCATCATCTTTCGAGGTATATTCAGAAGATTCACACGACCATGAGTAGGCGAATCAAACCAAATCTCTCCTCCTAATATTTCTCCTGGTGGAGATTGTATCAGTTTCATTATAGATAAGGCGCTTACAGATTTTCCACTACCCGATTCTCCTACAATCCCCAAGGTACTTCCTGCTGCTAAGGAGAAGGAACTTCCTTTCACCGCATCGACCATAGTTGTTGCGCTAGAAAAACGCACTTTGAGATTCTTAACCGATAAAATATTGGTCTTACCCATAGATTTTGGCACTAAACAATCAATAATTTAATATATAGCTAACCTTAACAATCAATCTAATTTAAAAGATAGATAATCCAAAAAAACTCATTCCAGATCGAATTTAATTTATATATTTGACTGGCAAATATCAAAAAACGAGGTATTTGCCATGTCACATCAACAAAAAGTTTTGTACGAAGGGCTCACTTTTGATGATGTCCTCCTCATTCCCGCCTACTCAGAAGTACTCCCTCGCACCGTCGATACGAGTACCTTTCTCACGCCAGAAATCCGATTAAATATCCCTTTCCTTAGTGCCGCAATGGATACGGTTACAGAGCACCGTCTTGCTATTGCACTGGCAGCACAAGGAGGAATCGGTATCATTCACAAAAATATGAGCATTGAAGCTCAAGCCGAAAAAGTTCGTAAGGTAAAGCGTTCTGAGAGTGGTCTCATTGTAGATCCTGTAACCCTCACCCCTAACGCTACCCTAACCGAAGCAGACCGTCTCATGGCCGAGCATAGAATTGGAGGTATTCCAATCGTTGACGGACATAATAAACTCGTTGGAATCATTACCAATCGAGATCTTCGCTTCCAAACACCAGATAGCCGAAAGGTTAGCGAGCTCATGACCTCCACCAACCTAATTACGGTTCCTCAAGGAACAACTCTAGAAGAAGCTGAAGTTATACTCAAAAAATATAAAGTAGAGAAGCTCCCTGTCGTAGATAATAATGGTCAATTAGTGGGTCTTATTACCTATCGAGATATTATCAAGAAGCAGTCATTCCCTAATGCCTGTAAAGACCATATTGGTCGATTGCGAGTGGGAGCAGCAGTTGGAGTATCTGGTGATAGCTTTGACCGAATCGCGGCACTTCTCAAAGCAGGAGCTGATGCTATTGTTGTCGATACTGCTCATGGGCATTCAAGAGGCGTATTAAATACTGTTAAGGAGATACGCAAGAAGTTCCCTTACGCTCAGATCATTGCAGGTAATGTTGCAACGGCAGAAGCAACAGAAGCCCTTATTGACACAGGCGTCGATTGTGTGAAAGTAGGGGTTGGTCCAGGTAGCATTTGTACTACGAGAATCATTGCAGGAGTAGGTGTTCCGCAACTATCTGCTATTATTCTAGCGGCATCCGCCGCCCAAAAACGTGGAATTCCTATTATTGCCGATGGAGGGATAAAATACTCTGGCGACCTTGTCAAAGCCATTGCTGCTGGAGCAAATTGTGTAATGGCTGGAGGGCTTCTTGCTGGGACAGAAGAAAGTCCTGGTGAGACTGTCTTATTTGAAGGTCGTAAATTCAAGACCTATCGAGGTATGGGTTCTATCGAAGCAATGAAGAAAGGGAGTAAGGATCGATACTTCCAAGATGTAGAAGAAGATATCAAAAAGCTTGTACCTGAAGGAATCGTAGGGCGAGTGCCTTATAAAGGTAGTGTAGCAGAAGTAGTCTACCAACTTATTGGGGGTCTTAGAGCAGGAATGGGATATTGTGGAGCCAAAGACATAAAGACACTACAAAACTGCCACTTTGTTAAGATCACCAACGCAGGATTGCGTGAAAGTCATCCACATGACGTTCAGATTACAAAGGAGGCACCTAACTATAGTCGCAAATAAATCATTGTATTTTCCCAGTAGATCATCTCTATTAAAAAACACGAATTACGATCGTAAACGATTCGTAATTCGTGTTGGTATGTAAAAGGAGCATATACCAATATGCAAAAGAAAGTAGATTAGATTTTTACAACCCAATTGTAAATATCATCTTCTACTCCATGTTTAATATCATCCAATGTTTTACTTAGCCAATTTGTGATGGGGCGATCCTTTAGAGGAGGTAATTGGAGGTCTCTTCCATTAAATCCAATCCTATTAATTGGGGCAATTGTAGCTGCCGTACCTGTACCGAATGCCTCAGTTAGTTGCCCATACATAAACGCCTCTTCGAGTTCATAAATAGAAACTCGCCTGACCTCTACTCGATATCCATTATCTCGAAGCAAACGTAAAGAACTATCCCGTGTAATTCCAGAAAGAATAGATCCTGTATTACTAGGGGTTACAACTGTACCATTTATCACAAAAAAGATATTCATTGTTCCACACTCTTCCACAAACATATGGTCTTTCGAATCCAACCATAGTATATTGTGATATCCTTTCCGTTTTGCTTCCTTAGCAGCCAGCAATGACGCAGCATAATTCCCTGCTGCCTTAGCAGTACCTACTCCGCCAGGAGCTGCACGTATATATTCTTTGCTTGCGAGCAGGTTCACTGGCTCAGTATAGTAAGGCCCTACTGGACACGTAAATATCAAGAACATATAAGAACTTGATGGTTTAATACCTACATAACGATCTACTGCAAACATCACAGGACGAATGTATAGAGATCCCTTTCCTGCTGGAGGTATCCAAGCTTCATCTAATTTGATCAGCTTATACAGGCCATCTAAAAAAATATTTTGAGGGATTTCAGGCATACAAAGACGTGTCGCAGAAAAGTTCATGCGACGAAAATTGTCCTCTGGCCTAAAAAGCATGGGTTCACCTAGAGGCCCTCTTGAGGCCTTCATACCCTCAAATACAGATTGACCATAGCTTAAAACCGAGATACTGGGAGCCAAACTCAAATTATCGTAAGGCACAATTTCCGCCTCTGTCCATTCTCCCTCCTCATATTTTGCCATCAGCATGTGGTCACTAAATATTCTGCCAAAAGGAATATTATTCATGTCCACAGTGTGTAAACGAGATTTACTAATCGGACGAATTCCAACTTCTTTTAACATTGGCATTGTAATTTTATAAATTAAATATCTTTAGCCATCATCAAAATCTACCGCTGGCACTCGCTAATGAGAGCATATTTGTTAATACTTAACGAATACCTACCACTAAAACATCAAAGTACAAAGTTGAATGAGGAGGGATTGACGAAACAGAACGAGGGCCATAGCCCAAATCAGAAGGCACCTTCAACATCATTCGAGAACCAACCTGCATATCAACAAGTCCTTTATCCCACCCTTGAATCACTTGCCCTTGTCCTAATACAAAAGAAAAGGGGGTTCCTCTGTCATAAGAGGTATCAAACACACTTCCATCCTCTAGATACCCTCTATAGTGTACACTCACTGTATTTCCTACCATTGCTTTTGCTCCTTTTCCTTCCGCAAGCTCAAACTTCCCTAAACCAGTGTCATCTACACCATATTTAGTCTTTTTGATAGATTTAGCATCCCAGATATCTGCCGCTGCTGCATAAGCCTTCATCTCCAATTCTTTGAAATGCCAAGCGGTCAATCCTTCATTTAGGAAAATCATATCAACAGCAGATAATTGGGCGTTTTCATCATTAGCGATTGACAACATATAGTCAATACCTAAAGCTCCCTCAGGAAGGGGAAGCTCCTTAATCATCTTTGCATCACTTAACAAAAATATATTCTCTTTACTTGAGAAGAAGGCACACTTCCCAGCAATCTTATCGATTGTAAAGCAATAATCTGTCGTAAAATTAGATGGGGGTTGTATACAATTTTCACATTGAGCATATCCACCTATCACAACTAGCATACAACCAATCAGTAAACCGATTCTTTTCAGCATACAAATATTAATTTGAGCCTAGTTGTAGAAACTATCCTTGTAATCCTTGCCTTTATATTTCAATATAATCTCATATTTTTTCCCTTCTTCTAAAGGCTTTCTTCCAATCTTAAAACGATATATATCAATATCATCACAGATTTTTCCTTTTATCCAGATTACTTCCCCCGTATCATCAATAAGATTCAACTCTACAAAACCAGGATATGTGATATCAAACTCTACTGATACATAGGAATCTTGAACATCAACACTGCTAATACTCAAGCTAGGATCAGGTTCATTTTCTTGCATAGGCATTGCTGCAAAGCAAATAATACATAAAACAAGCAAGGCCGTAACAACAGAGAGATTCTTCATAAGGATAATATATAAAATAAATTAAACAAGATCAAATAAGCGTTAAACCCTCTAATTTAGAGGGTTTAACAGTTTTTCTTTCCTTATAACGCATTATTATTCATGATATGCTTCCAAGCATGAATAAATCACATAATTTCATCATGTTTGATAAAAGATTGATAATAAAATTTCTCCTGAAATTTACCCAAAGCATTTAGCGATAATAGAAGCGCTTTGTTTCCCCTCTATACAACAAAATCATCCAACCAAAATTGAAGCCAACCAAGAAATCTTTTCGGGTACTAAATTCAGTCTGGCCTGTATCCACAAAAATACTTCTACGGCTCTTAGTAAAATTCTGAGAGAAATTTAGCCCCAATGAAAAATTGACCAGCGAATTTCGGCTATAATAGCGATACCCAATTCCTTCTCGAATACCAATTCCACTCGTCAAACGATCATATCCCTTCTTATTTTCTTTGCTCAATGCAGCTACCTGAGCTCCAATTGCATCAATGCGAATTTTGTGTTGTATATATTGTCCTCCTACTTCTATGTATAAACCAGAGTTTGCATTTTGCTCTGGACGTAGGGAAAATATTTTCCCAAAACTAATAGGAATCATTAAACCCGATTCTTGCAGGCGTCCTTCAACCAATGTTCCATCATCGGCAATCAAAAAGCCTGTTGTTGTCTTTAGCGCATCAATTACAGAATCCTCTTTTACTATTCCGCCGAATATGCCATAAGCAGCCACAGTAGCATATAAGTTCTTTTTTGAAAACTTGTAAGAAACATCTACACCCACAGCTGACGTATACCCAAAACGTTCTCCCATATCCTGAAAAGGAATCATTCCATTATAGGTGAACTGAATAGACGCGATGTCAATGATGGTATCCTGCCCATACCGTTGAGCCGAAAGTGGGTGTGTTAAGCCCACTCCTAGAAGTATAAAAATACCTATTAAGAAATGCCTCATACCTTATTTCAAGTTTTTCGTGAACCGATAGATATAATAGCCATTAAACTGCTCCACTTCAATCTTGTCCATCACTTTATGAATGAGCGAGATTCCAAGTCCTCCTTTTCGACGCAGCTTCACAAGATCTGATAATTTTCCAGGCTTATATGTATGGATAGGGAAAGCCTTACCTGTATCTTCAATCTCAAGCCGAAGTTCTGTTTCTGTTCGATATATAACAACATCGATTGAGGAAACCCCATCACAATGGTGGTGATGAATAATAGCATTTGAACAAGCTTCATCCATGGCTAATACAATCAAATGCGAATCCTTCCTTCTCACATCCAATGCAAGCAAGGTATCCCTCACAAATTCTCGAATCTTACGAAGGTTTCTGGTATCACACTTAACTTGGATTCTGGCCTTCATATTCGAATTGTGTTTGTGCTTCAGCAGAAGTCTTAACAATCTCCATAATTTGATTTAGCCCCAGTAAATCGAATACATCAAACACATTTGATGTCATATCTGAAAAGATTAATCGTCCGCCTTGGCTTACAATCTCATCCAAATATGAAATAAATACCCCAAGACCCGCACTTGAGATATAAGAAATCCCTGAGCAATCTACATGAATATTATACAATTTCTCCTCCAACAATTGGTTCATCTTTTCATCCACAAATATGGAAGAGTTTGCGTCTAACTCTCCTACAGGACGAATCGTAACAAAATTATCATGTTTAATCTCTGCTATTTCCATATCACTCTTTCCAATTAACGTTTATCTCTTAGTTAGACGGCCAAAGGCTCTATAAAGTTTTGTTTCTATTAAGCCAGAGCCCATCATGTAAATTTCACGATTAGTACAGTGGAATCATCCTGCAAGCTTCCTGTTGTGAAGCGTTTGACCTCGTCCAGAATCGCTTTCGCCAATACATCAGCTGCTTCATTTCTGTAAGCCTCAATCACAGCTTGAAGACGTTCATAACCAAACTCCTCCCTATCGTCATTCTTCGCCTCTGTAATTCCATCTGTATACAGAACAAGAAAATCCCCAGATTGATATGTAATTGAATCACTTGAACGAACATATCGATCAAAATTAACTGTTCGAACAATGCCTAGCCCTAATGTACCTTGGCGCATCATACAAACCGTATCGGATTCTGCTCTATAATAATAAGCGGGGCAATGTCCAGCCCGTATCATTTCAATTTTTTGTTCTTGACAATCAATTTGGAGATAGGTCAAGGTCATAAAAGCCCCTTTTTGTAAACAAGTGGAGAATGCCTTATTCGCACAAATAATAAACTCCTTTGGAGTCATATCCATTAATGTAAGTGCGTGGAAAATTCCCTTAATTTCTGCCATATAGAAGGCGGCAGTAGTTCCCTTACCAGAAACATCTCCTATTGCCAACCGAAAAACATCCGATTGGTTATGGGCAATATCAAAATAATCCCCTCCTACCTCATCTGCAGTTTCATAGATTGCCGCAAACTCAACTGCAGGGTGAGCAGGCAAATCAGCAGGCAGCAATTGCGTTTGTACTTCTTTAGCAATTTTCAACTGCTCATGATATCGTTCTAATGTAATCGACTTCTGAATAAGGCGAACATTCTTAATGGCAATACCTGCTTGTTCTGCAAAACTCTGTATTGAATTAATACTTGCCTCCTCTAAAGAATTTGTCAATTCCTTTAAAATAAACAGCACCCCATATTCTGACCCATCCTTTAGAATAGGAACCCCTAATAACGTGCGATATCGTGTACTCAACCGCTTATATACATTGTTACGGTGAATATTTCGAATATAAAGAGGAGAATGGCGCTTCAAAACATCATATCTCAAACGGGTATGTGCCGTAAATAATTTTGCTTCTTCATCAATGCCTTTCCCTAGTCGAAACTCCTTGGGTTGATTATCTTCCTTAATACTAACCTCTATCCATCCTACAGAAGCATTCGATACCAACAGACTCGCATCCAAAAGAGTTTCTAGAATCTCATCAAAGTTTAGATTAGATAAAATTGCCTGATTGATTTTATTCAATGACGCAACTTCAGAGCTTCTACGTTCAAATAAAGAAGCTGTTGGGAGATTAAAGATGAGAAACAGAATGGAGAAAAGAGTATAAATGGACGGGAAGACCATCACATAGATGGTAAAAAGATAGTGAGAAGGAACCCAGCTTATTTCAAACTGTTGGCTCATTCGTTGGATTGCAATATAATAAGCCAACGAAATAAGGGTCATCAGTATAAACAGCCCAAGCGCCCTAAGTTTCTGCTGGAAGTTCAGATAAGCAATCCATTCGACATTGGTTGAGACCACAACACATGCAATGAAAAAGAAGAGAAACCAAACAGGCAGAAATCCACTTGGGAATTGGATGGGAACAATTGCGAATACCAAACCAATCGCAATTAAGGCAATCAGAATATACCAACCGAGTAATTTTCGTCTTGTCTTTTGATATAGGACAAAGCGCCTATAGGCAAATATTGCGGCTAAAAAGTATGTAATAACAATATATAGGCTAGCAGAAAAGAAAATGGGGTCTAAATATCGAGTAACCCCGCTTGTACTGTATGTATCAAGTATCCTATTGCCCAATATGAAGAACAATAAGCCAGAAACCCCCATCATCCCTATAATGAATAGCCTCCATAAAAAGGGAACGACCTCAAAACGTTCAACTTCCAAGAAAGTTTGCCGAAGATATAAAGCCATCCCTATGATAAAACCTGTGAAAAAGGTCAGATGCCCACTGTTTTGAACCCCTTTACTTAATGTACTATATACATGTTCAAAGGCATGATCCAAAAAGAGGAATGCAGTGAATAGTATCCAAAAGAGGATACTACCAATCAAATAGACTACTTTTCCAATACGAATTCTCAAGACGGGATTGCTTTCAAATAATCGGCCTAATTTAGGAGAAGTATTGCAGGGATACAAGGTAAAAAACAATTGTTATAAATCGATACAAAAGCTATTTTCTATTCTCAATATACCCTGTTACCCCAATTCCTATATCATAGAAACGAATATATCTCCTATCTATTTCCCCACAACTTTTTCGTATCTTTGTTTATAAAGACCAGAATACAACCTCTGTTTAGCTATTGTAAGCGTACCCATTATGACAAGCTCAAAAAATATTCTTTCAAAACACAACCTTCGTTTCACTAACCCCCGAATTCAAGTACTCCAACTATTCCTTGATCAGAACGCAGCCTTATCCCAACCAGACTTAGAAGAACCGCTCAAGAAAGTATGTGATAGAGTTACCATCTATCGAACCCTCAATACCTTTCTAGATAAAGGGATTATTCATAAGGTATTAGATGAGGGAGCCATGAAATATGCACTCTGTAAATCTAGTTGCCATGCCAATGAAGTCCATAACCACAACCATGTACATTTCAAATGTAGCCAATGTGAAAAAACAACCTGTTTACATGATATCACCATTCATCCTCCTACTCTTCCTGCTGGCTATCAGCTAGAGGAAACGAATATACTTGTACAAGGCATTTGCCCTACTTGTAGTTTGTAAAAAAGCGTAGGCACCAAAATGCCCACGCTTTTAAATATCTCTATTGTAACTGTATGTAACTTATTATGCAGCTGCAGGAGTCGCGACAAGTTTCACTCGGAATCCAATATCATCCTTAATCAACTTATCTCCCAATTCTTTAACATCAAAGAATTTTCCAGAACCATATTTGATATCCCAATCTGTTCTGTCGATAGTAAAGGTTGCAATGATAGCCACTTGATTTTCCTCAATTCCAACAGTTGCAGGAATAGTAATCTCCTTTGTCATTCCTTTAATAGTCAAATTACCAGACACATTATGTGTAGGTTGTCCCGTCTGTGCTCCTTCAATCGCAGCAACTTTTGTAACAACAAATGTCGCATTTGGGTGCTTCTCAACATCAAAGAAATCGCCTGACTTCAAATGCCCTACCAACATTTGGTTACTTTCTTCATCTGTTATATCTGCGTTGGTAATGCTATTCATATCCAATTCAAACGAGCCCTTAATCAATGTTTCACCATCAACTGCCACAGAACCAGAAGTCAGAGAGATTCCTCCTGTATGAGAAGCATTGGTAATCTTTGTTCCAGTCCATTCTACTGTACTTTTTGCGAGATCTACATTATACTCTTTCCCAGTTGGCGCAGCTTCTGCGGCCTCACCCGCTTCATTTGCCTCTACAGCATTTGAATTCCCGCCTCCACAAGCAACAAAAAAAGCCAATACAAAAGCGGAGAGGGTGAGTAAAACTGTGTTCTTCATGATAATTGTGATTTTAAGTGATGTTTTAAAGTGAATTAATTTTTCAAGATTGATAAACAATGTTTCAACACAAATGTTTGAAGGAACCTAAAAAAAGATGAGAAAACCCTTACAGCCCCCTCTTTTTGTTGAAACATCTTGGCAAGATACAATCCCTTTTCTTTAAACTCATATCTCAAGTGTCAAAACCAATAAAAGGGTACATTCAAGGCTCTGCTTTCAAAGCCTTTCACAAAGGGCGCTTATCCTACAAGTCAAATCATTATTCACACAAAAGGTTTAGATAGCAGAAATGCATGTTTGAGCAACTATTTAGTCTCAAGTGGGTTATAAATAATGAAGCCAAAGTATTCTCGAAAAACACGTAGTTCATTGTTTCCATACAGAATTTACTGTGTATTCGCTTGATATTTGTTCATCGCCCAAGTAACTTTGAGAACTTCCTAAATATTAAAGAGGAGACTCATCCATCAATAGCAAAGAGGCTCTTTTTACACTAGGTATAGGTCGTTCGCATTATTAAATCAACTCATAACCCAAAAAGGATGAATAATCTATTATCCGTCTTTTTCTCGTCGATTGGTAAAAAAGTAGTTATGGCACTAACAGGCCTATTTTTAGTTACTTTTTTGATCGTTCATCTGAGTGGGAACCTCATTCTTCTCTCAGGTGATGAACTCGCGTTTAATTCTTATACGCGATTCATGACAACCAATCCACTAATTAAAGCTTCTGAGATAATCCTTTTACTAGGATTCTTATTCCACATCTTATACGCATTTCGATTAACAAACAGCAACAATACAGCTAGACCTGTTAAATATGCGTATAAAGATAATTCGGCTAATAGTTCATGGTTTTCTCGAAACATGTTTCTATCTGGCAGCATTGTTTTTATTTTCTTAATTGTGCACCTAGTCATGTTCTGGGGGCAATATCACTATGGTAATGGTTCTCCCCAGTCTATTCAGCACATTGCGGAGAATAACCTTAAAGTGACAGATATACAGAATGACAATGCAACAAAGGCTCTTGAAGAAGCACATGTTCATAAGTATCTTACAGAAGATCAAGCAAAAGATCTTGCTGCCACTGGTGTTACAGAACTCAATGCGGTTTCAATGTATGCAGTCGTTGAAGAGTCCTTCAGCCAATGGTGGATTGTATTATTCTATGTTGTTGCAATGATTCTCATTGCTTTCCACCTAAATCATGGCTTCCAAAGTGCATTTCGTAGTATGGGATGGGTACATCCTAAATATATGCCAATCATTCGTGCAACAGGTACCCTCATTGCAATTGCTATCCCTGCGGGTTTCGCAATTATCCCTATTCTTTTCTTGTATATGTCTGCAACAGTAGTAGCATAGCCATACGCGGGAGCGGTATTCGCTTACCCTAAATTGTATTGACGTTCTTGATCGTTTTATAAGAAAATCTTGTTGGGCAAATCCCGACAAACAAATCAATCAACTTTATGATACTAGATGCCAAAATACCAGAAGGGCCTATTGCCCAGAAATGGACAAAGCATAAAGCTAGCATCAAACTCGTATCTCCTGCGAACAAGCGCAAATATAATGTGATTGTTGTAGGAACCGGGCTTGCTGGAGCTTCAGCTGCAGCGAGTCTCGCCGAATTAGGCTATAATGTGTCCACCTTTTGTTTTCAAGATAGCCCAAGACGGGCACACAGTATTGCAGCACAAGGAGGCATTAATGCCGCTAAAAACTACCAAAATGATGGGGATAGTGTCTATCGCCTATTTTATGATACAGTAAAAGGAGGCGATTACCGTTCTCGTGAAGGGAATGTTCACCGCCTTTCAGAAGTAAGTGTCAACATCATTGACCAATGTGTAGCCCAAGGAGTTCCTTTTGCTCGCGAGTATGGGGGCTATCTACGCAACCGTTCTTTTGGAGGGGCACAAGTTTCTCGAACCTTCTATGCAAGAGGGCAAACAGGCCAACAATTGCTTTTAGGAGCCTATGGTGCCTTAAACCGTCAGATTGGGCTAGGCAATGTCAAATCTTATACAAGACGAGAGCTACTTGATATTGTTCTCGTAGATGGTAAAGCCAGAGGGATTATTTGTAAAAACTTGCTTACAGGAGCTATCGAACGATATGCCGCAGACGCGGTCTTATTGGCAACAGGAGGATATGGAAACGTATACTTCCTTTCGACCAATGCAATGAACTCCAATGTAACAGCAGCATGGAGAGCCCATAAGAAAGGCGCATTGTTTTCCAATGCTTGTTATGTTCAGGTTCACCCAACCTGTATTCCTGTGAGCGGCCACTACCAATCGAAGCTAACCCTCATGAGTGAAAGCCTTCGAAACGATGGCCGCGTGTGGGTTCCTCGTAAACCTGGAGATTTCCGTGCCCCCAATCAAATCCCTGAAAAAGAGCGTTATTACTATCTCGAAGAAAAGTATCCTGCATTTGGTAACCTTGTACCTCGGGATGTAGCGTCTCGAAATGCAAAAATTGTCACAGATGCAGGTCATAGCGTAATGCCAAATGCCAATGCAGTATACCTAGATTTCAAAAAGGCTATTGAACGACTTGGACGAGATACCATTAAGGCTCGTTATGGAAACCTATTCGAAATCTATGAACGAATTACAGGAGATAACCCGTATGAAACTCCTATGCGTATCTATCCTGCGGTACACTATACAATGGGAGGTCTTTGGGTAGATTACAACCTTATGACCAATATCCCAGGTCTATATGCATTGGGAGAGGCAAACTTCTCTGATCACGGAGCGAATCGCTTAGGAGCCAGTGCCTTGATGCAAGGATTAGCGGATGGATACTTCGTCATTCCATTTACCCTTGGCGACTATCTCGCAGACATGAAGCCTTCAGATAAAGTGCCCACTGATCATCCAGCATTTGTGGAAGCCGAAGAAAAGATTAAGGAGCAAACAGCTCGTCTGCTCTCCATCAAAGGCCCTAATCCTCGAACAGTAGATGAAATTCATCAAGAATTAGGTCGTGTTCTATGGGATTATTGTGGGATTTCTCGGCATAGAGAAGGCCTTGAAAAAGCACGGTATATGATTAAAGACTTGCAAGCCGATTTTTGGAAAAATGTACGTGTGCCAGGCCGAAACAATGAGTATAACCTTGAGCTTCAAAAAGCGTGGAGATTGGCTGATTTTCTCGAATTGGGTCAATTAATGGTGGATGACGCCCTTCATAGAGAAGAGTCATGCGGAGGCCACTTCCGTGAGGAGTTTCAAACCGAAGAGGGAGAAGCAAAGCGAATGGATGAAGAGTTTGCTTATGTAGCTGCGTGGGAATACCAAGGATCTGGAAAGCCCGAGAAGATGCACAAAGAAGAGCTTGATTTCAAGTTTGTTCCCCTCAAAACAAGAAGCTATAAATAATAGTTCCTTCCTATATAAACTTTATCTATTAGTCAATAAATCCAACCCTCTAAACGCAATTTGCTATGGATTTTACACTTAAAGTCTGGAGACAATCAGGTCCTGATGCACCAGGAAAAATCGTAGATTATGATGTAACGGGCATTTCTGAGGATATGTCTTTCTTAGAAATGCTTGACATGCTCAACCAACGGCTCATTAAACAAGGAGATGATCCCATCGCCTTTGACCATGACTGTCGGGAAGGAATCTGTGGAGCATGCGGCATGATGATTAATGGTCGAGCGCATGGCCCTGCCATTCGTACCACTACTTGCCAGCTTCATATGCGGAGTTTCAAAGATGGAGACACCATTTATATTGAACCATGGCGAGCGCTCGCATTCCCTGTAGTAAAAGACCTATTGGTAAACCGAACTTCATTCGATAAAATTATGCAAGCAGGAGGTTATATATCCGTCAATACGGGAAGTGCCCCTGATGCAAATGAAATTCCTATTTCGACTGAAGTCTCAGATGGAGCAATGGATTCTGCTGAATGTATTGGTTGTGGAGCTTGCGTTGCGACCTGCAAGAATGCTTCAGCGATGCTCTTTACCTCTGCAAAGGTCAATCACCTCGCTCAACTTCCTCAAGGTCAGCCAGAGCGTTATAAACGTGTAGTCGCCATGGTGACCGCAATGGACGAAGCAGGATTCGGAGGATGTACCAACACGGGTGCTTGTGAGATTGAGTGCCCCAAAAGTATCTCTATTACCAACATTGCCCGTTTGAATAGCGATTACCTCAAAGCAAAGCTACTCTCCAACGATCTATAAGCCTCGAAAGAGCTTTAACATATATGTCAATGCGGTTACAACGAAATTGTAACCGCATTTTCTTTTATGCTCCTTTATTCTCATATAGTAGATTTAGGCCAATTGTAGTTCTATATCATTATTCAATTTATCGTGAAGTATACCCTTAAGTTGGGTTGCAAATGTAATATGACTCGCAAGCCCCAATCCTGTAGGATTCGGAATTGATAAGTATTCTAACGTATCCTCAGCCTCAGGGTACATATCCAAAAGTTCGTCATATACCTGCTTTGACATACACCAAATCTTATCTGCAGCCCCCATATCCGTTTCAGTAAGTATTGTAGACATATGTTTGAGAGGAGTAATCTGCATATGTTCTAATGTGATTTTGGCCAATTCCGTTATAGGAGCCTCCTGTTCTACCTGAACGCCTGCGCTCCAAACCATGACTTGATTATGAGAAAACGTTAAGCCTTTCCCCTGTAACAATTGTTTATACATATCTAAACAAATAGCTGCAGCAATAGGAGAACGCGTTGTATTATGATTACAAACAAAAAGATAGCATCGAAAAGCCACCAACTTTTTGGTGAAAAAAGCAGGATAGGCCAAGAAACAAATCGCGCCAATAAGAATAGCTGCGCTCCCTAACTGAGTAGCGCTTACAAAGGATGATTGAAAAATCACTCCCAATAGCAAGGAAGCCACAACCCCAGCCAATAAACTTGCACAACGATTAATCGGAATACAGAAAGTATTCTCTCGTTTATCAAGGTAGATTCTTGTCCCAAAAATGTAGAGGAAAGCATAAAATATCCCAATGATTAAGGCAGGCAATGCCAGAGAACCCATCATAAAATCTGTATACCCCGCCCGTAAAGAAAGCATCATACTCCCTTGTCCAATTCCAGCAAGTATACATGGGGCAAATAAAATTACCGCCATTGCCACAAGCATTTCCTCCACAAAATAGGTATAAGAAGCCTCAAATGAGTCCGTCTTCGCCACTTTGGTCATAAAATGCAGTCGAAAAAAGTAACTAGAAAGATATACCCCAATATTCAGTATCGCTATAAGCGTAAGAGTATACCCTCCTTTCTCAGAGAACAATACCCATAAAGCCAACAAACTCAATCCAAACGCAGCCCATGAATACCAATGCACCTTTCGTTTGAATACCGTATCCCACATAGGAGCCATCAAAAGAACCCCTCCACGCATCAATAATGCCGCAAATACGATCGAAATACCCTCCATGGTATATGCCAATGTCGTTGTCATAATGATACCTGCTGTAGCAACACCAGAGAAGAACGTCCATTTATTGGTGGCAAACGGAATCGAGAGTCCTCCTACAGAAATCCGACCAGCATATTTCCACCATCCCATAAGTGTCAGAATTGCCAAAAAGCCTAATACAGTTCCTAAAACGACTGTGGGCAGCAATTCAAAGCCTGATATAGTTCCTGATGATTCGGAAAGGAGACCTTTAGAGAGTGCCTTGGTCATGGCACTATAAGGGATATAAGACAAGAAATATCCCAAACCCAATAGCCAAATACTTGGATATTGTTTGACGGTATTGTTTAGGTTCATAAATGTGGTTTATATAGATTTGGGGGAAAGCAAAAGGGGGAGTTGGTTTATCAGTTTATGTATGTAAATCAGTTTACACAAAATTTTCCAAAAACCCTTACAATGCTTTGTTATAAGGGTATTTTACCCCTTTCATTTCTCTATACAACCCCTATGAATGAACTAATCCAACGCTTAGAATGGCGGTATGCTACTAAGAAATTCACCCCCGAGAAGAAGCTTTCGCAAGATGATGTAAACTATCTAAAGCGAGCCATTCAGCTAGCACCTTCTGCTTCTGGCATCCAACCCTACCAAGTACTCATCATTGAGGACGCCACAATTCGCCAAAATTTACGGCAGGCCTCTAAGAATCAAGCACAAGTTGTAGATGCCTCTCATCTGTTTGTATTCTGTAGTAGATTGGACGTATCAGATGCGTATCTCAAGCAATATGTGGCCGAAATAGACCGAGTTCGTACCCTCCCCCCCGAAAAACAACAAGCCTACTTTGAACGATTGAAAGCAGGGATCGTAAGAAGCGAAAAGGCAGGTATACTAAAACAGTGGATTCGGAGTCAATGCTTCATTGCATTAGGATTTCTGCTATCAGCTTGTGCTGTTCGAGAAATTGACGCTTGTCCAATGGGGGGATTCGACCCAGAAGGCTATGATGCTCTATTAGGGCTTTCCGAGAAGGGGCTTACAGCTACTGTATTGGCCACAGTCGGATATCGATCAGTAGAAGATAGCAAACAGCACTTAGCAAAAGTACGAATCCCTACCGAAGTTTTGTTTCAGCATATATGAAAGGAGCCGAATTGAGGGGATTACTGTTTAGGAGAAGACGAATCCTTGAAAAAGGAAATATCGTGCGTCTCTCCCAAAAGGTTCTTGCCTATCATCGCTAGCACTTGGTCATCGTTATCATGGCGGGCATAGAAAGAAGCATCTCGATAGACTCGTTCGAGGCTACTTGGACGAATCAAGCATCTGGCACCACAAATATGAATGGCATGTGTAAGGCACTCCATCACAAGTTGTTCAATGAGATAGCGGGCATAACTCCCTTCTAATTTAGCCGCCTTTATATCTCCTGATTCCCAGAGAGTTGCCACATGTCGAAGCCATAGATTGGCTGTTCGGATGTTAATGGACATTTTCGCAATTCGGTGTTGGATATAGGCATCATGTCCTTTCTTTTGGGTATGTATATAATTTAGGGCATAGTCATAAGCATGCTCAGCCCCCCCTAAAAAACTCGCCATATATTGGGGCGTAAAACGGGTTTGCCATTCACCTGAAAGGAAGTCTCCTGCCTTACCAATGAGGTTCTCTTTTGGGATAAAGGTATTATTGAATAGCACCCGCCAACTGGTAGAGGCACGCATTCCCATGGGATTCCACCAAGCGTCATCCAGTTGGATGCTCTCATCCGACATATCACAAGCCAGCATAATCACTGTTTCGGGCGATTGCGTGGCATGCCGAGCTGCGCCTGTACCTTCTGTATTAACCAATAAAATCGCTCGATCTACTCCAGCGGCTCCCGAACAAAAGACCTTGCTTCCATTGATGATATAGCCATTCGGCAACTCCTGCACTGTGGTTCCAATCGCCTTCTTTTGTCCAGGCTTTTTCGACTGAGGTTCGCCACTCCATACCGACCACAATTCTCCATTCTCCACTACTCCCCTCCCCCAACGCTCTTTTTGCGCTTCCGCTCCGAGGTTATCGATGAGCAACAAAGCATTTGCTTGCCCCTCCCAAATACGTGCAAATGCCATATCGGCCTTACCAATCTCCTTTGTGAGCATCCAATGGGTAAAAATATCCCCTTTATGGTGTCCCAATCCCAATCCCCCATATTGATTAGCCAAAGTAGGAGCAAGCAAACCCGCCCGCTGTAAGGCCTTCACATTCTCCTTAGGAAAGGCAGCCGAAACATCATATTGGGTCGCTCTTGGAAAGAATTCGGCTTGGGCAAGTTCGCGCATTCGCACAAGCAACTTTTGTTTATTGGGAGACAATTGAGTAAGCATACACTAGATAAATATAAGGATGTAAGGGATACAAGTATACATAAAACCCCTATTTGAAACTACCTATTTTAGGAGGGAGCATTGTGAATAAGAAGGTGCTTTTTAGGTTCAGCCATAGATAATCTTTACATTTGGCGAACCTTCCCTCATAAGTTATGACAAATGAAACATATAGATGAAACTACCCAACTCCCTTATTCGAAATTAGCCGATATAGATACAACGGTATATCGATCATGGGGAATCACGATAGAAGATATCCTAGGAAGCTGGGTCAATATATATGAACCGAGTAAAATCGTTCGGCGAATCGTTCTTGAACGAGAAGCTGATCAAGTCTATGCCACCATGTATGGAATTGGCAAAGACGGAACACTCATGAATTGGGGGCGTGCTCCACTCGAAATATACTACGATTCCTTAAACTCTGAGGTGATTGAGGGAGCCTATGTTCGTTATGATATGGGATTCATGGAGAACTTTGCCTGTATTAATATCAAAAAAGGCGTATTGGTATTGGGCCATTTTAGCAAATTTAAGGACGATAGTAAGCGGCACAATTATTTCAATCGAGAATTCTTTGTCAAAGAAGCTTAATTTAACTCACCCTGCAATTTTTGACATATGATTCAATACCAACATTTCTTAGGCACTTGGAAGAACACTTTGGGGCAAAAAACCAAAGGGGTGGAATCTTTCACCTTACTCGAACGCGACCAAAAACTGTATATACAAGTTACAGGAATTGAAGGCGGGAAAATTCCAGGCAAATGGGAAGCTTGTCTGTGCAAACCCTATTTAAAGGATTACAATGCCACAATTCCTCTTGCATTTAGAGCTGTGTATCAGTCTGATATCTTCGATGCACATATGTTCTTCAATGAAAATAAGAACTTATTGGTGCTTGCGATGGCAGTAGATTATAAAAATGCTCCAGTTGATGCGGGCATTTTCATTCGGGAGTTCTTCAGTACTTACTAAAGTAGCTTTGTTTCGAGCATTCTATCAATCCACACAAACAGGTTGATGAATCAATTGTAAGGCATAGGTTTCCATTAATTGTAGACCTGTCATACAATGAAGCTGTTTCGCGACTTGACCAATTAAGATTTCTTTTCCCTCAATGGTATCTAGGCCTAAGGATTGGGCTTTTCGAATGAAAGCAGTGGGGTTCTTTCGGTAAACCAGATCGGCAACAATTGCATGGGGTGGGAGCCTGCTTGGTTCTACAATCATTTGTTCTGTATATTTTCCTACTGGGGTGGCATTGACCAATAATTCAAAAGCATCTATCCTTATTTGCGATAGCGGGATAAATGGAATCCCAAAGGCTTGTGCTATCGTTCTGCCCTTCTCCTCATCTCGGTTAATCAGGTATACATTGGCTCCCTTCTCGTTTAGAGCCAGGGCAATGCTAGTACCTGCTCCTCCGCATCCTATTACCCCGACACATAATCCCTCTGTTTCTATCCCTCTTTTTGTAAGTGCTTTCAAGATTCCAACGGAGTCGGATGTATCTGCAACCCAATGGGCAGAGGTTCGAAGGATAATATTGGCGGCTTGGGTAAAATGGATAAGGGGATTTTCGATTTCTTTTACCCACTTCAATACCTCCGATTTAAAGGGAGCTGCTACCGTAAACCCCTCAAAGCTAAATCCCATCTCCTTCATTGCATCCACCTGTACGACATTCTCCCAAAAATCAGCGAATTGCTCTATTTGAAAGGGAATATATATCCCTTCCCAATTGGCCAACTCATAATGTGCATTGTGGAGCCTAGGCGAAAGAGATTGTTTGACCTGATTTCCCACAATTCCGTAAATGTGCTTCTTTCCTCTAAGGCTCGAAAGGGTATAGTCTTTTAGCAATTGAGCCAATGTGAATCCCTCCTTCGTCTCTGAAGCTTCCCCCACACACCCAAACAAAAGAGGGGAGCCTAGCAATGCTCCCAATAGATGCGTCCAAGCGGTATATTGGCCGATAGTATATCCGATTAAAGCAGAATGTTGAAAGGTATGGAGCAATGTAAGCAATTCAACGCCTGTCTTTGCTCGCTCAGTTTCTACCACACACTTATAGAAATGTGCTTCTGTATCCAACATCTGTTTGCACTGTTCATACAACGAATGAAAGGAAATATCCTTGGTATAAATGCTTAAGATTCGTTTATGAGGCGGAATAAGGGGGATGAGCTCTTGGTCATATTCCCAGATTAATTCGACAAAATCGTACTCAAGTGAGGCCTTATACAACAATGTCTTTCGTTCTGCTTTCGATAGTTGAGGACATTCCTGATTTTCACGATAGGCGAAAATGGTCGAAGCATGGAAATATTGCCTAAGAGATTCTATAGGAACATAACCCAACTTATCCGCTCTTATCTCTATATATTCAACGTGTCTATCGTTAATTAACTGATTATCAGAATTTGATATTGGCCAATGCATAAGTGTGGCTACAAGTTGGGGATTGGAGATTCGCATAGGGAGAGAATTTAAGCATGATTCATGGAACTAGCTTAAGGTAGGATTTTTTTGTGAGGATACCCATACATTTATCCCTTAGAAACAAGGTATGTATGTACAACTCCTTTCCCCTTAAAATACTAAACCCGAAGCCTAAAAGGCCTCGGGTTGTGATGAATAAACAAGTATTAGTGCTTCTCTTTATGGAAACCCCAATGTCTTGCAACTGAACGGAAGGTATCAGGGTAATTCGCTTCCAACAGCTTGTAGATTGATCGGAGGGCTCGCTTAATCTGATAGATATAATGCTTTTTCGTTCGGGTACGATCCGCATTGTTTCCATCATGCTCGCCTGTTTCCAACATCAGGTTCTCATACTCCGTTAGCGTATCCTCCCAATAGCTCAATCCGTAGGTACGGTTTTGCAAGTCATGCGCTGTGATACCTAGCACCATCTGCTTCAATGCACGCAATCGATTGTCTCGATCGACAGGGAATCGATAGGTACTCTTCTTCAAACGCTCAATACCAAATATGGCATAGTTAGGAGGGCCATTTAACCGTCCGAATTTCTCTCGCACATACGCTTTCACATGAGAGACATTTCGGTTGATTTCTGCATCAAGCTCACGCAATCGGTGTGTCATCGCCTTTCGAACCGCCAAAGAGTTCTTCTTGTCGCCCTCGGTGGTATCCAATGCCAACACTAGGGTTTCAAACTGTGTGTATGTCATCCAAGCGAGCGAGAAACCACTGTTTTGGAAATGAGGCAAGACACGTTTAGCGGTGTTAATGATGTCTTCCACTTTTACAGGAATTCGCGGTGTGCGCTTTGGGCGCGTCGGGGTCGTTACAGTTCCAGAAACCTCATTTTGGGTTTCCTCTTGGGTTACGGTTGCAGGAGCATCGTCCGCAGGCGTCGTAACCTCCAATGGGTTGTTGTGATTGTCAAAATCCATAATAAAATAATAATGAGTTATATAGTTAAACAATTGATAAACAATATTTTGCAACAGGCATTAGGGACTAGGCATGAATCCTTAGGATTCTTGCGGAGGTATCGTAAATAGCCGTAAACCTGTCTAAATGTTGAGGATTCGTGAGGGTAAACCCTATGACTTAGTATAGCCGAATAATAATTGGGTTATGCTTGCCCCTCATATATAAATACGCTTGAGCATGCGTTTTGTCTCACTTGGTCATCCAATTTTTTTACATTTTCTCTCGGAGCCTTGTGTTCATGTGAACATATTCGTTACAAGTACCCCTACATATATATAATTCATAACACGGGTCGATTACTCACCTAAGGGGCAACTTTTTTCGAGAAAGTTTTCCACATACCTACTATCCAATTGATTATCAGGCATTTAATCGACTCTCTGTTTTTCCTTATCAGTTTCTGCCTTGATTGAGGGAGGTAGTAAACAATATCGTTACAAGCACCCCTACATATATATAATTCATAACACGGGTCGATTACTCACCTAAGGAGCAACTTTTTTTGAGAAAGTTTTCCACATACCTACTATCCAATTGATTATCAGGTCTTCTGAATACTCTCTGCGTAAGGCAGATCTCTTACTTTATGCGAGCATACATTTTTCCCCACTTTCAGGATTTCAGGCATATGTTAGACCTACCCTTCCCATACTTAACGCATACAATAATGCTTCGTATTGAGAAAAAATAGGAAAGACAAGAAGAAGGATAGATAGACAAAAGGCTAATTATTTAAATAAAAATACAAATAAATTGAGAAATATATTTACTGATGTATATCAAGCAATCAATATTTTGACCACATATTTAGCTAAATGAATTTTATTGTGTTATATTAGAAATTGAGACGAGAGGCTACTCATGGGTTTTCTCATTTAGTCTTTGTTCTCATGATGTGTGATTATTGGCAATATTAATTAACGTTTTTAGTAAATGATTTTGTAACTTTATAATGGATCTATCATTTAAAAGTAAGAAGCTAAAGAAAAGGCTAACACAAGACCAAGAGTTATTAAAATCCTATGGCAGAATAGCGAAAAAGATTAAACAGCGGATGAAAGAACTAAAAGCTGCGGAAAACTTAGCTGTTATTCAAGCAATGCCTAGTTTGCGATTACATCCCTATGGCGGAGGTCGGAGGGGCGAATGGTCAATAGATATTCACCGTAATTGGCGCATATGTTTTAAAATAGGAGAAGATCCTATCCCCTGTAAAGAAGATGGCGGTGTCTCTTTAGAAAACGTACATAAAATTCACATTCTATCAGTAGAAGATCCACATTGACTAAAATTATATTTGTTATGAACGCCTTGGAAGCAAAAAAACAATTACTCTCTTGCCCTGGTGACACATTGTACGAAACCTTAGAAGAAATAGGCATGTCTCAAGTAGAACTTGCGGCTAGATTAGGACGCTCTGTGCCAAAGGTAAACGAGTTGCTAAAGGGGAAAGCCCCCTTAACAGAAGAAACAGCTGTGCGCTTAGAGTATGTTTTGAATATTCCCGCTTCCCTTTGGTTGAATTTAGAGCGGATGTATCGAGATGAATTAGCTGAGATTCGGCGCATGGAGTCGCTTGAAGCTTCCAAAGCATGGCTAAATCGATTTCCTATTGGCTTTATGAAGAAAATGAGCTTATTACCTAATACGCAGAATAAGGCATCTTTGGTAGAAAGTCTACTTAAGTTCTTTCAAGTTGCTTCGCCAAAAGAGTGGGAATCAATTTATTCAGGCAAGTCGGTGGCATTCAAAATGAACTTACAACATACTAGTGAGCCAGAAGCGATTTCTGTTTGGCTACGATTGGGAGAATTACAAGCTGAAAGGCTAAACTTAGTAAAAGAGTTTAATAAACAGCAGATTAGGGAGAAGTTAACTTATATTGCCCAACTTGTGTATAATATGCCCAAAGATTGGATGAAGAGCCTTCAATCGATTTGCGCGGATTGTGGCCTTGCATTAGTGTATACTCCTTGTATCTCAAAAGCTCCTATTTACGGCGCAGCGAGATGGATTAAGAACGCCTCTACCCCTTTGATTCAACTAACAGATAGAGATAAAAATAACCATACCTTTTGGTTCTCTTTCTATCATGAACTGGCGCATATCCTTTACCATGGTAAAAAGAAGGCTTTTATACGAGGGTTAAAGCATATTGAACCCAATAAGGACAAAGAAGATGAAGCTGATAAATTCGCCTGTAGACAGTTACTTTTGGATAAAGACAGAAGGAAGCTTCTCCAAATTCAGAATTGGAACGAGTATAATATTATAAAAGTCAGTAATAAACTGAAAAAACACCCTGGCATTATAGTAGGTCAGCTTCAATGGGAAAAGAAGCTCTCTTATCAATCAATCCTAAATAAATTGAAAAGTAAAGTAGCCTTCGAGCATGAGCTATCAGCTAATTAGGGGATAAATACAAATGAGATTGTTCGTTTAAATCGCGATTACCTAAGTTCTATAACTCATTGTATTTTTTATTTGATCCTTTAGATTTTTCCACTGGATACTTTTCGTTATTCAATTTTAATTTCTTGCGAATAGCTCTATCAAGATCAATGTCAAATTCATCACATATATATATCAGAAAAATGAAAATATCTGCAATTTCATTTTCAATATTTGATTTGGGAATTTGCTTGATATCATCATCGGATTTCCAAAGAAACAGTTCCTGAAGTTCCCCGACTTCTATGTTCATTCCAATGAGTAAATCTTTAATTGTATGATACTGCTTCCAGTCTCTATCATCACGAAATTGTAAGATCAATTCTTTAATCTCCTTAAAGTTTTTATTCATCTCTGTATTCAAATTGTTTATATAACAAAGCCTCTTTAGAAGGATAGAAGTCCACATTCTTATGAAGACTTATCTTCTTTCCATTATAGCTCCTATAATAATAAAGTACCTAGAACTATAAAAAACCACCTTCGCCCATATTCACTTGCACAGTATACAACTATCAACCCGACTACCTCCATATTCACCTGCACGGTATACAACTATCGACCCGACTACCCCCATATTCACTTGCACAGTATACAACTATCAACCCAACTACCTCCATATTCACTTGCACGGTATACAACTATCGACCCGACAACCCTCATATTCACCTGCACACTATACAACTATCAACCCGACTACCCTCAAATTCACTTGCACACTAAGCACAGTATAGTCGACAGTTGTCCATATTTACATGCAGCGTGCGTCCAGTCCACTCGACTCACCCTTACTACGAATCTATCAGCAATCCCTTCCCTTTTTATGTAATATTTTAACTAAAACCGTCGTATGTTTAATAAGTAATTAGGTATTTACGTCAAATTGTTCATGTAAGTAATTGGTTTGTAGTTATTTAGGAAAATGGCCTAACATTTGCAATTTGGCGAACATACACTATATTTGCGTAAATTCGCTAAACATCCCTTATATATGATTGAACGAAAGCAAGTTATCACCCTAGAACAGTTTATTATCCAAACAGAAAAGAGTTCGCCTGGCGCAACTGGAGAGTTTTCGCAAGTCATTCGTGACATCGTTTTGGCTTCGCGTATGATCAACCGTGAAGTTAATAAGGCAGGATTAGTGGACATTTTGGGCGTAACAGGAGAGGTAAATGTTCAGGGAGAAGAAGTTAAAATTCTCGATATTTTTTCCAATGAGCATATGATTGAGGCACTTAAGAGAGGCGGACAAGTATGCTTGATTGGTTCGGAAGAGAATGAGGAAGTCATCCCTATTGAATCTAGTGATGGAAAGTATGTAGTCCTCATGGATCCTCTCGATGGATCCTCCAATATCGATGTAAACGTATCCATCGGAACCATTTTTAGCATCTATAAGCGTGTCTCAGCAGACGACTCAGTCGCGACCCTAGAAGATGCCCTACAGAAAGGATGTGAGCAAGTAGCTGCGGGCTATATTCTGTACGGATCTAGCACCATGCTCGTCTATACGACAGGAAATGGCGTCAATGGGTTTACCCTCGATCCTTCTATAGGCGAATTCCTTCTCTCTCACAGAGATTTGAAGTATCCTAAGGTATGCAAAACCTATTCAATTAATGAAGGAAATTATGCCAAGCTTTTCCGTGGCGTAAAGGAATACCTCCGTTATATCAAAAAGGAAGACCAAGCAACCAATAGACCCTATTCGGCTCGATATATTGGCTCACTCGTAGCTGATTTTCACCGAAATCTCCTAAGAGGCGGCATCTTTATGTATCCCGCAACCACGAATCGACCCGCTGGAAAACTTCGCCTTTTATTTGAAGGAAACCCAATGGCCTTCTTGACTGAGCAAGCAGGAGGACGTGCAACGGATGGGACTGGCCGACGAATTCTTGATATTAAGCCAGAAAAATTGCACCAAAGAATTCCTTTATTTATGGGAAATAGCGAAGAAGTTCTTAAATTAGAGGAGTTTATAAAGGAATATGAGACAAAACTCATCATCCAATAAATAATTATCTTTTAATAAATTTAAGTTAAGAAAAACGGCTCTATGTGGAAACGATTCATCCGCGCAATTAAAGCGTTATTTGGTGCAGCTATTGGTGCCATCGAGGATCCAAAACTCATCCTTGAACAAAACATTAGAGAATTAAACGAGCAGGTTCCTAAGATGAACGAAAATATCGCTACGGTAAAGGCGAGCGTAACTCTACTAGAAAAGGAACTCAATCGATACAAACGAGAATACCAAGGGCTCGTTGCTAAAATGAAAGCTGCTATCCAAGCAGGAAGAGACGATATCGCTGAAAATTATGCCCTACGATTGGAGAATGTAAAATCTCATATGCTCCAAACAAAGCAGCAACATGCAGCTGCTGATAAGGCATACAAGAAGTCTCTAGAGGTGAAGAAGGCTTTCATGAGAGAAAGAGAGAAAAAGATACAAGAAGCAAGAGAAGCACTACGCGCACACGAAAGAGCTAAGTGGCAATCTAAAATTGCGGATACGCTTGAGCAATTCGAAGTAGCTGGCGTAGACCAAACGCATGATGAAATGATCAACAAGATCAATGAGCAAACTGCAAAGAATGAAGCACGTATCGAACTGGCGCTTGATTCTGTAGATGTAGAAGCCATGCAATTGGAAGAAGATGCTGAAAAAATCCGCGCACAAGAGCTTATCAAACAATTCAAGGTCGAAATGGGAATGGGCGAAGAAAAAACGTCTGACTCTCTCCTAGATGATATCGATCTCGACATTGGAACCAAAACACTGTAAAGAATCTATCTCATAAATATGAAGTATTGGCACGCAAAACGCTGTATGCCAATACTTTCTTTTTTATCACGAACGAATTATTATAAATATCATGGATAAAAATCTATCAGGAGAAGAAAAACGCCGCAAGTTAAAAGAAGAATATAAAAAGGATTTGTTGGCACGAAAGCAGTTCCGTCAAAAAGTAAATCGCCTCAAAAATCTACAAAAGATCAATAAGGCATTGGAAAATATGGTGACGGATAATGATGATACAGATGATTGGATCAGAAAATTAGATGAGGAAACGGCTCTCAATGAGGCAAAAGTTGAAATATCCCTCGACTCGATCTTAAACGAAACGGAAGAAAAACAAAAGAAGATCGTAGACGAAGCCGAAATGAAGAAAATCAATGCGAAAAACCTCGTTGAGGAAATGAAAAAGTCGCTAGGCCTATTCGAAGAGGAAGAAACAACAGAGGAGGAAGAGGTTTCGACTGAAACCACAGAGGAAGAAGACGAAAAAGAAGAAGAGGTAAGCATTGACCTACCTGAAGAAGAAACTGAAGCAGACGATAATGATGACGATATTTTTTCGCCTCCCAAAACCTTAGGCGATTTCTAAAAGTCATCCATACATATAACATACAATAGCGAAATCCTCCTTAGCAATTTTTGTTAAGGAGGATTTCTTTTATCATCGCATCAAAGTCCAATTATGAGTCGCAATCAGGTTCCGTATCTTCCCTCTTTAATGATAGGCAAAGACTTCATTGGCCAATGCCATAGCAGCTGCCAATTCGCTTGTCTTAATAGATAAAGGAATCTGCGATTCTGTACAGAAAGCAATGAGGCTTTCTGTTGCAATATTCCCTACCAATTCATCTTTGGCGAATGGGCATCCCCCAAATCCATTTAAGGCTGTATCGAAGCGTCGGCACCCATGCGCATACGCAGCAGCGAGTTTCTCCTTTCGGCTCGTAGGATTCGAATGGAAATGCGCTCCAATCTCCACCTTCGGAAATCGCGGAATTAATCGACTGAAAAGGTATTCGATGCTACTAGCATCTGCCGTACCCACAGTATCCGCCAATGAAAGCACTCCTACGCCCAATTCAGCCATCACTTCTGCCCATTTCTCTACAATTTCGGCACTCCATTCGTCTGCATAAGGATTGCCAAAGGCCATTGAGAGATATACCACCAATTCTTTGTCGTGCGATACACACATATCCTGAATCTCTTTGACAATCTCTAAAGATTGGGCAATGGTTTTACGGGTATTCCGCAATTGAAAGGTTTCGGAGATGGAAAAGGGATAGCCCAAATACCGAATTTCAGGAAACTGACAGGCATCTCTTGCCCCCCGAACATTCGCGACAATTGCCAATAATTTGCTTTTCGTCTCCGACAAGTCCAACATGGACAAAACCTCTCGCGTATCCGCCATCTGTGGAATTGCTCGTGGAGAGACAAAGCTCCCAAAGTCCAAGGTATCAAAACCGACTCCCAATAAGGCATTGAGATAAGCGGCTTTCAATGGCGTGGGAATATGTTCCTTAATTCCCTGCATAGCATCTCTTGGACATTCTATAATTTTCATACCCATTGTTGTTTTCCCTATAGGCTTACATACCTGGCGCAGGAGGTTGGTTGCCATCGTTATTATCAGGCTTCTTTTTCTTGCTTCGTACCTGCCCCATCCCGAAAATAAAACGAAAATAGAAACCCTGCAATTTACTGGGGACATTCTCCGCTGAAGTCACCGAAACATCCCAAGACTTTGAACCCAACGCATACATATACCCCACCTTTACCCCCCATTCAATCTTGTTATCGCTATCCCCTTGTATAGGCGAATACATACGTAGATTAACCGCTCCATCTAATACTCCCCCAAACCCAAATCGGTTGATGGAAATAGAGGTACCTACGGGCTTTAGCTTCACAGAAACGCCCCCCATTCCTAAACCCACCGAAGGAAACAGAAAGAGTTTGTCATCTCGGGTATAGGCCAAATATCCTAAGTTCGGAATGGCATAGTAATGTTGAATGATTGTCATTTGGTTGTTTCCTACTAGCTTCTTCAACATATAACCGTAAATATCGGTTCCATAGGTCAGGCGATTACGATAGCCATTCAGGCCTAAGCCCAAAGCGAAATAGGTGCTATTGACCTCAGGATAGGCATTGGCTTTTAATTCTTGGTTTAAGGCATCATTGTTAATCACAGATACCCCCACAGCAATATGCCCCCCGAACCCCCGTATTCGCGATTGAGCGGATAATAAAATGGGAATACATATGCACGCAAGAAGAAAGAGAATAGGCTTGCTGGATGATGTAAACATATAGTAGTGGTTTAAAGAGATGGTTTGAACAAATCGTGTGTGTATACAAATCGTAGCATGGAAAAAGGTGTATATGCTGTTTGTCTGTTGTGTAATTTTTACGCGCTTATCGAAGGTAATAGGAATGCCTTCTGCAAAATATCCCAAAAAGAATCCCTTTTATCCCCCTATTTTATCCTTGTATGGGAGGGGATTTAGGCATAAAACGTTTATTGTTCACTGAAGATTTCTTTATTGTAGGCATATTACTAAATTTGTCCAGCAAAAACAGAAAATACAGGGTATGCAAAATAAACATATTTTTCTCTGGGGAAGTATTTTAGCATTAGTCCTTCTTGCGGTTTCTTGTAAAACACAGCAACAAACAACCAAGAAACCAAAGGGGGAGGTGATCCTAAAATTCAAAAAGGAAAGTGTGACGAAGAGTGAGTTCGAACGTGTCTATCAGAAAAACAATGGTGGATACGAAGAGGCCAAAAAGCACACGGCTGAACAATACCAAGAATACCTCGACTTATACATCAATTTTAAGAGAAAAGTATTCGAAGCCGAAGAAGAAGGCCTAGACACAACAACTGCCTTCAAACGAGAATTCGAAACCTATCGCAAGCAGCTAGCGCAGCCGTATCTCACCGAAAAAGATGTAGAGGAACGTATCTTACAAGAGGCTTACGAGCGCTCTAAGTACATCCTAAACGCCAATCACATCCTCGTAAAGTTGCCCCCAGATCCGAATCCTGTCGATACACTCAATGCTTATAAAAAGATTATTGCCTTTAGAGACTCTGTCGTGAAAGGGGGAAGCTCATTTGAATCTATTGCCAATAGATATTCGGATGATCCTAGTGCAAGACAAAATAATGGATACCTAGGGTATTTCTCTGTTTTTAATATGGTATATCCATTCGAAACAGGTGCATACAATACCAAAATAGGATCTGTCTCTCTTCCTATTCGGTCTCGATTTGGGTATCACCTAATTCGGGTCAATGAGAAGCTAGAAGTAAAAGGACTTAAGCGTTCATCTCACATCCTCATTCGAATTGGAGATCGATATGGCGCAAAGGATACGGCTAGTGCCATCCGTAAGGTCAATGAACTATACAATAAGCTCAAAAATGGCGCAGACTTCGCCGAATTGGCTAAGGAGCATTCAGACGACCCAACGAGTGCCCCTAAAGGTGGTGACCTCGGTACAGGCCGATTGCTCCCTATCATGGATAGTGTCAAACTAAAGCTTGACCTAGATGGCTATTCAAAACCTTTCAATACGGCCTTTGGTTGGCATATCATGAAGGTGACTGAAGAGAGTCCGATTAAGTCATTCGAGGAAGTAAAACCCGAATTAAAGAGTCGTGTAGAAAGAGATTCTCGTTCTCGTATCGGAACAGAAGTATTAATCGAGAAAATCAAAACCGAAACGGCTTATACAGAGAACCGAGATGTCTTGAAGGAGTTTAAGAAGTCCTTGGACTTGAAGTTTTCGCGAGGTGTTTGGAGACCAGACACCAGTAAATCCGCCTTCTATCAAAAGGAGTTGTTTAGCATCGGCTCCGACGATAAGAAGGTGACCCGTACACTTCAGGACATGATTGATTTTTACCTCCTTCGTCCATTGCGTTCTCCTAAACTGAGCGCGGCTCAAGCTGCAGAAACAGTATATAAGTCCTTCACAGAAAAGGAGTTATTATCTTATGAGGAAGCCCGCCTACCTGAAAAGAATGACGAATACCGTTTCCTCCTAAAAGAGTACCGCGATGGAATTCTACTCTTTACCCTCATGGAACAAAAGGTCTGGAAGAAAGCTGTAGAAGATACAGTAGGTTTGAAGAAGTTCTATGGAGCCAACAAGGAGATGTTCCAAGCAGATGAGATGATTGATGTGAGAGAGTACCGCTCAACCAATGATACCACTATTAAAGAGGTATTGACTCTCTTGAAGGAAGGAAAAATGGAAGCGGAAATTGATTCGATGATTAACGAACAATCGTCTCTTGCAGTTCGAATCACGACCCAATCCTATGAGAAAGGGAAAAACGATGCAGATGGAGCCTTGTTTACCAAACCTATTGGCCATATCAGTGATATCATCCAACAAGGAGCTCGATATAAGGTATTGGTCTTGAAGGAGAAGTATCCAGCAGGAGTTAAGCCTTTTGATAAAGCAAAATCAGAGTGTATTACCAAGTATCAGGACTACCTAGAAAAAGCATGGCTAGAAAGCCTGTCTAAGAAGTATCCTGTACAAGTAAATGATGAGGTGTTTCAGAAGTTATTTCAATAAGACCACATCCTTTTAAACCATATACATGTTTCTTAAACAGTATTCCCTCACATGGTTGTTAGCAAGTATATTGGGGATATGCTGTTTGTTGAGTGTTTTATACGTTGCTTGTTCTCATTCAGATGAAAAGCTATCCGACAAGGTCGTAGCGCGATATCAGAATACATATCTATACGCCGACGAAGTTGTAGCTTCTATTCCTTTGAGCCTTTCTAAAGAAGATAGCCTCGCAAATGTGAATCGCTATATTAAGAAGTGGTTACGAGCCCAAGCAATTCGAGAAGCCGCCGAAGAACGTATCCGTAATTTGGATGACCGCATCAAGTACCAAATGAAAGATACAGAGGATAAGTTGATTATGACAGAGTTGGGAGAATGGCTCTTCTCAGAAGAACTCAACGATGTAGTCACATATCAAGAAATATATGACTACTATCAACAGCATAAAACCCGCTTCATTAGTAAGGCAAACAACTATTGTTTTTTCTATGTCAGTACGCTTGCCGCCAATCGGGCGCAGATTGTACCGCTCATGAAGAGTGAGAATCAACGTAGTATCAATCAACTTATCGAGTGGTCGAACAAAAATGCCGTAGAATACCGCTTGGATAGTTCATACGTAACCGATTCTGAGATAGAAAGAATAGGGAAGGGATTCTATGGAAATATCAAAAAGGCCAACAAAGGCGTTGTATATACGTATAGTCAAGAAGTAGAAGGAAATACATTCCACCAATTCTTCAAGTTAGTTGATCTTGTCAAAAAGGGGGAACAACTTCCTCTGGTGAGTAGAAAAGAACAAATCGGTGCACGCATCATTAGCCAACGCAAGTACCGCTTACTCAAGCAATTCGAATCAAGATTAATAGAAGATGCCGAGGAATCTGATAAAATTCACGTATACCAAGACGAATAAAAGAGATTGATTAATGGATGGCACTTTTACAATATTATTCTAATTTGAGCGATTTTAAGATTCATCCATTATATTGTTAGCGAATTATCATCACTATGCAGGGAAAAAGTTTTTTGATAGCCATATTGTCTGTTTTCTTAACGAGCATATCCGTATCAGGCCAAACCCTTGATCGTATTGTGGCAATTATCGGCGATGAAGTCATCCTCGAATCAGAGGTCGAAGCCCAATACGCCTTCCTCATTAAGCAACAGAAGCAGGCAGATGATGGAACCTTACGATGTCAAGTGATTGAGAGCATTATCATGGCCAAATTGCTTTTGGACAAGGCGCGTCAGGATAGTGTAGTCGTTTCGGACGATCAAGTAAATTCCGAAATTGAAAGACGTATTCAAGAAGCCTTAGGAGCAAACTTTACCGAGAAGGAATTCTCAGAAGCATTTGGACTCAGTATATACGAATTCAAATCCAAAATTCGAGACAAGGTAGAAGACGAACTCCTCATCGATAAGCAAAGAGGAAATGTATTGGCAAATGCGAATGTCACCCCACGAGAAGTAGAACAATTCTTCCAAAGTATCAATCCCGATAGCTTAGGATACCTTCCATCGGAAGTAGAACTCAGCCATATCGTGAAGATTCCTCCTTTTGATGCAGAAAGCAAAGCGCAAAAGAAAGAGAAACTAGCCGAACTACGGAAGCGAGCTGTCGATGGAGGAGAAGATTTTGCCGAATTGGCTAAGCTCTATTCGGAAGGGCCTTCGGGCTCGCAAGGAGGAATGCTAGGGAAGTTTGGGCGAAACCAAATGGTAAAGGAATTCGAAGATGTGGTATTCAGCTTACGAAAGAATGAGGTTTCGGAGGTATTCGAAACGGAATATGGATACCACATTGTGAAACTACACGACCGTACAGGAGAATTGGTAGAAGCAAGTCATATCCTACTTGTGCCTATTCGGGCTCTCAATGGAGATTCGATTGCCAAAGCCGAACTTGCAGAAATTCACGAGCTTATTATGGCAGACTCCCTTACCTTCGAACAAGCAGCGATTAGACATTCTGATGACCAAGGAACCAAAGATTGTGGGGGCTGTATCTCCAACCCTCGAAACAGCGAGCTTCGTGTTCCCATGGATGTCCTAGACCCAGAATTGTTTTTTGCGGTAGACGAAATGAAAGAGGGAACCATATCCGAACCTACAGGATATACCATGCCAGATGGTACTGAGGCCTTCCACATACTATACCTAAAAAAGAAGCTCCCTCCGCATACCCCCAATCTAGTAGATGACTACAAGAAAATCCATGCAGCCGCCCTCCAATCCAAACAAATTGAGGTGCTCGAAAAGTGGATTCTCTCAGCCAAAAAGAATATATACATAGAAATTAAACCAACAGAGTGCTATAATGCCCTCCAAAACTGGATGAACTAATGCAGAAATATAAAGACGATAGAGCTGCAGCCGACGCACTAGCGGGTAAATACCGCGAACTCAAGCAAGAAATTGGTAAAATCATTATCGGACAAGAAGAGGTGATTGAAAAGCTTCTTGTTGCTCTATTCTGTAAAGGCCATACCCTACTCGTAGGAGTTCCTGGACTCGCTAAAACCCTACTGATTAGTACAATCGCTGACATTCTGGATCTCAAATTCAACCGAATCCAGTTTACCCCCGACCTCATGCCAAGCGATATTGTAGGGACGGAAATCCTTGAGATTGATGATGATACCAATAAGAAGTATTTCAAATTCATCAAAGGCCCTATCTTCGCCAACATTGTCTTAGCAGATGAGATTAACCGTACGCCTCCAAAAACACAAGCAGCCCTCCTAGAGGCCATGCAGGAAAAGAACGTTACGGTAGCAGGACATAAATACGTACTTGAAGAACCTTTCTTCGTATTGGCAACGCAAAACCCAATCGAACAGGAAGGAACCTACCCCCTACCCGAAGCACAGCTCGACCGCTTTATGTTTAACCTAAAGGTGGATTATCCTTCTATTGAGGAGGAGATTGAGATTGTGGAGAAAACAACCATCACCCGAAATGTAAAGGTCAATCCTGTGCTTAGCAGAGCGGAAATCCTAGGATTTCAAAAGTTGGTTCGAAATGTACCTGTTACCCGCAATGTGATTGAGTATGCGGTAAAACTCGTAAACAAAACCCGAATCAATACGCCTCACGCTTCTAACGCAATCAAAGAGTTGATTACTTGGGGTGCAGGTCCACGTGCTTCTCAATACCTCATCCTTGGAGCAAAGGCTCTTTCTCTCCTTAAAGGGAAGTATTCTCCTGATATTGAGGAGGTCAATGAAGTGGCAACTTCCGTACTCCGCCACCGAATTGTACCAAGCTTTACAGCTGAGGCTGAAGGTATCACCGCGGATGATATCATCCGTAAAATCATCGGATAAATACAGATTATCATACAAGAAAGATTAGGATGAGCTAAGGCCTCATCCTAATCTTTTGTGTATATTCCCCCTTCTTTTTATGCCACTCTCTTCATAAATCCTATATCGTATGAATCTCCCAAGCAAAATCGAAACAGATATACTCATTATAGGATGTGGGGTAGCAGGCTTGTCACTAGCCCTAAAGCTCGCCGCACATTACAAAGTCCTTGTAGTGACCAAAACCGAAATCTCCGAAACCAATACGCGCTATGCGCAAGGAGGAATTGCCAGTGTAACCTCCCTGACAGATAGCTTTGATAAGCATGTTGAGGATACCTTGATTGCAGGAGACGGATTGTGTGATAAGGCCATAGTCGAAATGATTGTAAGCAAGGGGCCAGAGGTAATCCAAGAGCTATTGGAATATGGCGCGCAATTCGACCGTAACGAAGATGGCAGCTTGATGCTAGGCAAGGAAGGCGGGCATTCGGAATACCGCATCTTGCATGCCCGAGACGAAACAGGCAGAGAGGTACAACGCGCATTGGTAGAACAAGTAAAGAATCACCCCAACCTAACGGTATTGGAACACTTCTTTGCCATGGATTTCATCACTCAACACCATCTGGGTTATTACGTCAATCGCGGAACCCCCGATATCAAATGCTATGGTATATATGCCCTCGATATACAGCAGGAATGTATCCATACGATTTTGTCTCGGGTAACGGTCTTGGCATCAGGTGGAGCAGGGAATGTCTACGCCAATACTACCAACCCCGCAATTGCGACGGGAGATGGTATTGCGATGGCCTATCGTGCCATGGCACGTGTCGCCAATATGGAGTTCAACCAATTCCACCCTACAGCCTTGCACAACCCTGGGGTACGACCCGCATTCTTGATTACAGAAGCCTTACGCGGTAAAGGCGCGATTCTCAAAAGTCCTGTTGATAAGCAGGAATTTATGCAGAAATACGATCCACGTCTCAGCCTTGCCCCTCGTGATATTGTGGCGAGAGCCATTGACAATGAGATGAAGGTAACAGGATTGGACTTTGTCTACCTAGATGCGTCTCATATCCCCGCAGAGGAGCTTAAACATGAGTTTCCGATGATTTATAAGAAGTGTTTGGAGCGAGGCATTGATATCACCAAAGACCTTATTCCTGTTGTTCCCGCTTCTCATTATATCTGCGGAGGGATTCTGGTAGATGCGGTAGGCCAATCTTCCATCCAGAACCTCTATGCTTGTGGCGAATGTACCTGTAGTGGCCTCCACGGTGCCAATCGTTTGGCTTCCAACTCCCTTCTTGAAGGCCTTGTATATGCAGTCAATATTTATGAGAAGTTGAAGGAGGGAATACCTGAATTTGGGGAGGATATTTCGGAGATACCCGATTGGAATTCACATGGAACCAGCAATCCCGAGGAATGGATTCTCATCTCGCACAATTTCCGTGAGGTACAGAATGTCATGAGCAATTATGTGGGAATCGTTCGAAGCAATGCCCGCCTCCAACGTGCGGCTCGACGCATTGATATGGTCTATCACGAGACCGAGAAGTTCTACCGCAAAACCCGCATCTCACGAGAGCTTTGCGAACTCCGAAACATCATTGCTTGTGCATACCTCATCATCAAATCGGCCAAGATTAGGAAGGAAAGTCGGGGATTGCACTATACAACCGACTATCCCAATAAGTCCAAACGCATCTCCAATACCATTTTGTAAAAAGCTGATACATAGGGATACAAGGAATCCCCTATTCACTCGTTATACGTTCATATAAAGGAAGTACGTTCATCTTATACTAATGTTAATACCATGAAATTTTTACACAGACTGTTCACCTTACTTATGTTGGTTTCCCTCGCCTTTGTGGGTTGTGAAGATCCTGATACCCCTCCTGGAAATGGCGGAGGAAATGGTGGCGGCAATAACAACAACAATTCTAACGCCCGACTTATCTTCAAGTTTAAGTTTGACCCGACCCAAGAACGCCTAAACAACCTTGGGCTTCCCTCTAGCATTCCTCAAGGGCATGCAGCCCAATCGCCCGACTTCCAAACCATGGGAGCCCACTATGTCGAATTGGCACCTAGCGCGTTCACGGCCGTTGGAGGAGGAGAAGTGGTGTACAAGAGTGAGGAAACTACCACAGGGGGCGATCAAGCCATTGATTTCGCTGCCTTAAATATAGTAGAAGAAGGAGCAGAGTTTCTATCGGTTCCCATAGGCGATATTGCGCCAGGAACCTATGAATACCTCCGCATATCGCTTGCATACCAAAATTACGACATTGATTTTCGGGTGACGGTAGACGGATTTGGGACATTCGACCTGACGGGTCGTATCGCTTCTTTCTTGGGGTACAATACCTATATCACCTCCCACCAAATCAACACCCAATCGGTTGATGTCAATTCGAATAAGGCACAAGGGTTCTGGGCATTCGAGACAGAAGCCCAAGCTCCTTTTGTTCCCTCCACGGTTACTTCAGGGGATGCTTCGAATACCACCGTGGTCAATCCGATTTCTAGCACCTCCCCTATTCCACTAGGTTCTTGCCTCGTAACGGGGCCTTTTGACAATGGCCTGACCATTACGGGAGAGGAAACCGAGGATATCATCGTTACGGTATCCCTCTCGACTAACAATAGTTTCGAGTGGATTGACAACAATGGCAATGGGATATTCGAGCCTGTTGATGGGGAAATTCCTGTTGATATGGGGATTCGAGGCCTCATTCCAATCGTCGAATAACGAACATATAGGCCTCAATATATACGATAGCGGCTACGCACAAAATATGTGTGTAGCCGCTATTGTCATTGTTCAACTGCCTCCATCATCATTCTTTCGCAGGCGAACAAGATCCTTCAGGCGGACGGGTAACGAGGGTTTCAATGCCCACCTCTAGCAGGAAAGCCTTGGCCTTAGGTACGCCCCTCAAAAGGGCTTCCCTGAATATGTATAAATCTCTATCCCAACTCATCCCTTCTGGTGTATCCCAATCTGCCCGAATGCGCGCTTTGGCCATGGAGACACTCCCCTTCTTTACACGAAACCTTTTCTTATATTCTTCGGTTTTTCTATACTCCTTGAGTTCCCTGATAGATCTCTCTATGCCTTTCTTTTTATCTGCCTCCAGAATGAGTTCTTCTGCAATGCGAGAAGATGAGTAGCCTTCCAACATAAAGTTTAGGATTTTCCAACAGGTAGGGGTAAGCCCACAAGTGGTATCATGCTTCATATTGAGCTTCCAACGCCTTGCCATCCGAAACCGCTTGGCCAAATAGAAATCTCCAAACTCTAGCACACTTTCTAGGGCAAAACGAAACTCCCTCCCAATGGTATCCTTATGCAAATAGGCATCGATATAGTTCTTTACCGACAAGAAGGTATGAATATCTTCCACCTTGGCATTGCCCGAAAGCACCATGATTTTTGTATGGGGGAAGGTTTTACGGAGCCTCTTTACAAGCTGTAGGCCTTCCAGTTCATCTGTACCTGCCTTGATATTCAGGTCTACCGTGATACAATGGGGTTCCTCTGTTCTTTCCATCAATACCTCTACAGCCGACACACTGTAGGCCTCATCTACCATGGCAGTAGGGTCATATTGTTTGATTTCCATTTTGATGATACGCGTATGAGCAGGCACATCATCAATGACATAGTATATATGGTTCATCTTATGGGGGTTCCTTTTTAGGGTGCGATAGGCAATTTTACTTGAATGGTGGTGCCGACATTTTCTAAGGTTTTCGTTACCTCAATACGTCCCTTATGCAGCCGAGTAGCATACATAATAAGGCGTGTGCCAAGGTTCTTTTCTTTGCTAAAGACAATCTCACGATCATGAAAGAGGAGATTCACCAACTTCTCTGACATCCCAATCCCATTGTCTTCTACTTCAATACAAGCCATTCCATTCCCTGCCTTCCGAATCGAAATCCTAATCTTTCCATCTTCCTTAGGAAATCGTTTTAGCGTATAGATATTGGCTTTGTCTCGAATGGCTTTACAGGCATTGCTAATGAGGTTACGGAAGATGCTCGCGAGGAATGCCTCCACTCCTTCCACAAAGAGATTTCCATCATAAGAGCAGCTAACGACAATCTCATACTGCTGCAACATCCCTTTATGAAGCACTAAGGCTTCACCAGCAATCTTGCTAAGCTTATGTTTACGTAAGCGTACGTTTCTCCCCTCCCTTTCTGCCTTTAGGTGGGCATATGCCTCCATAAGGTTATTGATATTGTGTATCGCTCCCTTTGCTTCCTCTAAATCGCTTTCCAACATCCCCAACTCTTCCTTCTCTGCTCCTCCCATGGCCTTCAAACTGCGTACATTCTCCAAAATAGACCCTAGAGGCACTTTGAAATCATGCCTCAACAATGCCGCGACTACCTCCTGAAAGGCTTTTTCCTCTTCTAATTCCTTATGCTTCTGCAACAACTCCCTATGTTTCACTTCAATCTCTCTCCGCTGCTTCCAATCTTGCTGCCGCAAACGCTCTTCACTCCGCTGCAAACCCGCATAGTCCAAAGCTTGCTCCTTCAGCTGCTGCATATTCGCATATACTGCCCTCTCACGCCACACCCAAAGCCCCCCAAGTAAGCCTATGAATCCTATATATACAAAGTGAATCCACATATGTTGTCTTCTCTATCAATCAAGTATCGTTTTCAATATGGAAATAATGCAATAACAAAAGTTAAAAATCAAAAAGTTAATCCCCCGCCCTGAGAAGGCGAAAGCCCAAACCGTTAAAGCGACGATGAGCGTGGATGTCGTCTAAGTATAAACGAGTAGCTATACGCGCATCCACTGCGTAGTTGCCCCAGCCACCGCCACGACACACACGAACATAACCACTAGAAACTCCTATAGGATTGATACGAAATTCACTTGTGTAGTCCCCATACCAATCCCAGCACCACTCCCATACATTTCCACTCATATCGTACAGCCCCAACTCATTACTACGAAACATTCCTACAGGAGCAACATATGTATACCCATCATCTAAAGTCTCCTCACGCCCACAATTCTCATCACAGATATTCATATATAAATCTAAACTATTTTCATTACTTGTACCCGCCCATATATACCCCTTAGAACGTTGACCTCCTTTGGCTGCATACTCCCATTCTGCTTCTGTAGGCAAACGATAGCCATTTTGGGTAAAATCACAACTTAGGAGCCATTTCATCTCGTCATCCTCATGCTTATTATTGGGGTCTACCTGCGTAGAGTCGATTGTATAACAGGACTGATATCCATGCTGTTCACTTATCCAATTACAATACAATACTGCATCATACCAGCTTACATTCACCACAGGATACTGCCCACGCCCCCAACCTTCATCACTGTGTCGTGTTCTTCCTATGGAGTCACAGAAAGCATCATACATCTCAAAGGTTACTTCTGTACGCAGCATATAATAGCTCTCTACTTCTACCTCATGTACGGGTTTCTCCCACTCATACTCCTCTGAACCCATCATAAAAGTCCCCCCTTCTACCCATACCATATCTAACTCGTCCATTTTAGCAGGCTTCGCATCTTCTACTTGGTTAGAATCTATTATCGTAATATCATCAGGGAGAATGGCTATCGTATCTTCCCTAAACACAGTATCAGGAGATATGAGATTTTCATCACTTACGGTACTCTTACAATTCTTTGCCCCTTGTTTTGCTCGACGATTCTTTTTGTCTTTCATTAGCACAGAGTGATACCTAATGAGAGCCTCTTCATACTTACTTATCCTTCTAAGACTATCTGCTTCATTGAGTAAGTACTCTATTTCATCGGGGGTAATAAAGAGGGTAAAGAGGTTTGGCACTTTTCTCCAGTCTATGAAAAAGGAAGGCTGTTCTTCCAAGATACTGTCTCTATAGATACGGGCACTATCCAGTTCTCCTGCATAGTAATGGCATAGTCCTATGGAGTGTAAACGATGTAAAGCATATCGCTCATCTGTATGCCCTACTTGAGTCTTAAAGTAAGCTAAAGCCTTCTTGGATTCACCTTGCTTATAGGCTTGCTCTCCTCTATAATAGGGTAAGGCATTTAGGTATTCCTGCGCTTTCTTATGGAAAGGATTTACCCGTAAGGCTTCCTTAAAGTAAAAGCCAGCGCTATCCGCTTGGTGGATGTATAGTTTTTCTACTCCTACATTCATATAATAAGTAGCACTATCTATAGGAGCAGTTTGGTATAATTGATTCCATAGAGAATCATCGGATAAGGCTTTTTTGTCGGAGAGGGTTTGCCAGCCTTTTAAGAGGCATATCATTCCAAAGAGGAGTATCATAACGCCTAATGCTCCCCTACTTTTTCGATAGGTGGGTTCTTTAAATACCACAGAGTCGGGTAGGCGATATAGGTCATCAAGATACTGTATCTTCTTTTGGCTAGGACGTGTAGCTCCTTGCGGCTCCCCTGAAAGGATATAGGAATGTATGGCTAACAGAACTGAGGCCCGTGATTGTGGGTTCAGGTCTTCTTTTATATCGCCTAGGACTTTTTTGAGTAGCTGTCGTACCTTATCTAAGGTCTCTTCTGGGAGGGTTTCAAGCAGAGCATAGCGTAAATCAGCAGGCAAACGCCCATCTTGCATCCAAGGAATACGGGTAAGGATGTAGAGATTCTCATAAGTTTGTTCCTTCTCTAGGAGCTCTCCGACTAATAAACAAGTGTTTAAATCAGGCTCAGGATATACAACTGTGGCCGCAATCCATTCCTGTAAATAGGCTTTATGTTGAGGAGTTGCTGAGATGCTATCGAGGTATTGGCTTAGTCCTTCATAGGTGTAGAGATCCCAGATGGTTGTGGCCTTTTCTTGCCCCATAGAGTTCTGCAGCTCTTTCGTTTTGATCTTCCTTACTCCTTCTGTGAGTCCTTCGGCCATCCAGCTTTGCCCCTTGGCGCTCATAGGGTATAAGGTAAAGACCTCTTCTAAGGCCAATTCTTGGTAGTTCCATTCCCATACCTCTGCAGGCGTTAATAAGAACTTATGTTCCCAAGTTTCAAAGCTTTCTCTGACCCAGCTTTTTAGCTGTATTTGATTCATCATGCCCTTACCCTTACTGAGAATTAAGAGATGATGATCAGGGTATAGTTCAGCCAATTCTGTTAGGCGTATTTCCTCTCCCCTATCGGGCGAGACCAAATAGCGGGGATCGTCTCGGAATAGATAACGTTCCATCTCCACCTCTGCTTCTTCCTCTAATAGCTCCATCCAATATTGGAAAAGCTTGCTCTGTTGGTCTTTGATACTGCCTTGCTCAATCAATACCAAATAAGGCACTGCCTTTGATAAGGGTTTATGACGCAAGTGAGGAATTCCTCCCTTCTCTATGGTCGTTTCTAGGGTCTTTGGTATATCAATATCTAAACGCTCGCTATCTTGCCTTAACCTCATCGTAGCAGCGAGCTTGAAGAATACGCTTCCTATCTGTATGAGGTTTCGCTTACTGGGGGTACTTAGCCAGTAGGGAAGCTCATGTTTTCCTTTTAGTGCCTCGTCTACTTCTGCTTGTATAGAGGTTGGGATACGCATCATCCAGCCTTCCCATAATAAGCCCAATAGGTACGCAAGTATCAGAGTGATGACTAATCCTAGTCCCCAATAGAGATACGGAACCCATACCAGGCGTTGCTTCAAACGCTCCAAGGCATCTTTGGCGAAAGGATACAGGCCAATTTGAGCGAGTTCGCTTGTAAGGTTTACATTTTTCGCATCCGTAATGGAACTACAGTCCCCTTTATCTTGCAGACTTAGGACAATACGGTAGTGTTTGGCTTCTTTGCAGACATAGATGCAACTCGAATCGGTACTAATCTCTTGTCCCTCTATCCGCCAATTTATCTTTAGGCTATCTATTTCACTTTCCTGCTCTAGGTCAAAGCTCAGTCGAAGGGTATCCCCTAGGGAGGGGTTTTCAGGCTGCATACGTATCGTGGCGCCTAATTTCCCATCTACTTGAAGGCTATCCCTATAGTATAACGTATCTCCTTCTTGGAAGAGCCTAAGGCTGGTTTTGTATACTCCTTCCCTTTCGTATGTATGCTTAGGCGACCATGTTTCTGTATCGGTTGTACCATCCCCAAAATCCCATATAAATCCATCAATCTCTTGATGTATCCATGCCTCTTTGCTTCCTTCTCTATCCACACGTAAAAAAGCAAGCTCGCTTTCTTTTATATAACTGGCGTTTTGGAAATGAACGTCTTGCCCTCTTCTTATACAATCTGATACAGTGAATCTTGCCTCTACTTGTTGAGTATCTTCTACAAGAAATAGACTTGCCCATCCAGCTATCAATAGTAGGAGTAAGGAAACGAGTATACCCAATCCCCACCTACTAAGGCGTTTTCTTTTGAGCGTTTGTCTTTTTACAGTTGCTTGCTTTTCCTTTTGTTGGATGGTTGTATGGGCAGGGTAGTATTCGTCAAATAGTTGGAAGAAACGCTTTTGTTCTCGTTCGCTTTTCGCAATGAGTAGGGCAAGGCCTTCTTTGGCTTCGTCTCGCTTCCCTTTCTCCCAATCTTCCCCCAATTCCATGAGGTAGGCCTCCACATCTACATACACATCGGCTCCTATCCGAAAGCCCTTGCGCTTCAGCTCCGCCAATAAACGGCCTAGTGGAAGATGAATATGTGGATTTTGTTTTTTACTCATGAGGGATTGTTTACATAAACATTGTGGGAGAAGACAAATACCCTATACCTGTACCCCTAATACCTTCTTCACGGTTTCTAAATCAGAGACTGTTTTTACCAGTGCAGAACAACTCATTGCCAAAGCCTCCTTATCAGTCTCATTCAAGGATGCCCATTTGAGCTCTCCTTTCATTAGCCCATCTAGCTCCAGTATCTTTAGCCAATCGACAAGCTCTGCGGTACCTGGCAGCTTTTTGAGGGATTTGCTTCGGATCTTTTCGAAGAGCGTGACGAGTGTTCTCAGAATCTTCTCATCTCCTTCATAGTCCAACTGTCGCTTGATAATTTGGATCAATTGGGTTTGGTTGGGAAAGGGGATGTGGTAAAAGATGCACCTGCGAAGGAAGGGCTTGGGAAGCATCTTCTCGGAATTACTGGTGATGATGACCAACATCCGATGATCTGAGCCTTTGGCACGTGCTACAGGATAACGGGCTTCCTTGACTTCAAAGCATTGCTCTTCTATACGAAACAACAAATCATTGGGGAAGTCGCGGGGAGCCTTGTCAATCTCATCAATCAATACCACCGAATGCTTACCTGTCTGTAAACGCTTCCCTTGCTCATCTCGAATACGATCGCCAAATTGACCTGAGATGAGCTCCTTCGGATTCATGAAGGCAATGGCTGTCCCCAAAGCCGCAGGATGCACATAGTTCATCACATTCGGAGGGTTCCCTTCTTTGCTATGATGGGCATCATGGAAATGTGTGAGAGCATCATAGGTATAGAATAGGTCTTGGGCTACCGAACTGGTTTGGCAGGTAAAGACCAAAGGCTCGCTCAGGAATCCCTTTTGTGCAAGGTCATATGCAACAGCCTTGGCCAAGGTCGTTTTTCCTGTCCCTGGTTCGCCCGTTAACAATAAAGGACGATCGAGGCGCATGGCCATCTCTACGGCACGTTTCAACCCATCGCTCAATACATAGGTCTCACGATCGAAACGCTCCTCCTTATTGTTCCGTTTTCGCTTCCACTTCGCTCGAAATTCAATTCGATTGTTCATATCTCTGTATCCTTATTGTCTCTGATTCGTTCGTATCTTTTTCATCCAATAGAAGCTCCGCCTCGTTCACATACCGAATAAACCGATCGGCTATGCGTAGGGCTTCTTCCATTGTCCATTGTTTTCGACCACCCTTTTCTAGTAGTCCAAAAAATCTCTCCGAGAAGAAGAGGCTTTCGTATTGCTTGGCTCTTGGATGTTCATAGTTGCTCTTTATCTCAAATATCCTTGCAATCCATTGCCTCAAATCCTCTTCATTCAATAGGCGAAACTCCCCCAGATCCTTAAATGCCGCTGGGAGCTTATAGTGCTTCTTTACCCAGCTTGTCCGCACCTTGTCTACTTCTATATGCACATGAATAATGAGCATTCTTGCGTTTAGCTCTTTTGCATAGCCGTCTCTCAACCAATTGAAGAAGGCAGACGTATGCTCATAGGCATACACTCGTTTTTGTATCTCTATGACGACGCTCTTTATCTCCTTTTCTGGCTGCAAAGTGTGAGAGTCTCTGTTTTGCACCAATCCCGCTTTAAACTCCGCGATCATCTCCCCTAGGTCAAAACTGCCTTTTAGTTTGATGGGAATGATACGCTCCTGCTTTCTGAGTTGATGTCTTGTTTCGGCTTCTTTACTCGCAAAGACACCTCCTTCAGGCTCTATCAAGTGAAAACGTTTCAGTAAAGTCGAAGGGCAGGCTTCCGCCCTCCCATAGCTCATCACCAAAATCGGATCAATCTCTCCTGTTTCATTAAAGAAGGTCGCGTAGGCTTCCCCATATAAATCAAGCAGACATCGCATAGCCCTCGTTCTATCAATTGTATTTCTTTCTCTTTCATCTACTTGTTTGTTGTATATGGTTTTCTTGAACTGCTTATTTGCTTGCTTCTGATTATCCTTGTTTCCATGTGATTGCTGGGCCTTTTTCCCTCTAAGGAGAAATCCCCAAATACTTCCCTTCACCCCCTCAAGGATGTCGAGTATTTTACTACGAAGGAAGGATATAAGGGTAAGCGTTATCAACATATGTTTCGATCAAACAGATTTACACTCGTCCACAAGGTAAAGAAGTAGTCCTTCTTTTATCTTACCCCTAAATTAACACATGGAACCTCAATAACTGTGTATATAGTAAAACAATACACTTGAACTAGTTCAAGTCATTCCGCTCTAAGCAGGTTAGCATTGTAATACCAATGCGTTGAAATCATTGTTCTTATTCAAGCTACACACTATTTCAGGAGGGACAGGGAGATATTGGCACGTAAAACGTTCACCATGGCTATTCACAGCTGCGTACTGACACGGAGAACGTCAACCATGGCTATTCACAGCTGCGTACTGGCATGGAAAGCGTTAACCATGGCTATTCACAGCTGTGTACGGGCACGGAGAACATCAACCATGGCTATCCACAGCTGCGTATTGGCACGGAAAACGTTAACCATAGCTATTCACAGTTGCGTATTGGCACGGAAAACGTTAACCATGGCTATTCACAGCTGCGTATTGACACGGAAAACGTTAACCATAGCTATTCACAGCTGCGTATTGACACAAACAGTCATAATACGCAATTGTCCCAAAACCCGTTGACATGCCAACGAATTTTGGGACAATTACCCATAGCAAAAGTAGTCGTAACCTTATCTAGTGCCGTACAACCTTCTTGACAGCGGTTGCTTGATCTGTTTGTACCTTGACAAAATAGATACCGGCAGGCTTATCCGTTAGGTCGAATCGGTAGCTTCCTTGTCCGTTGTCTTTGACCTCGGTAATGACAGCACCTCTTGTATCTACGATTCGAATAACAGTTTCGCGTACCCCTGTACGGTCAAAATCCACCTCGAATATACCGCTCGAAGGATTTGGGTATAGGCTCATGCTATTGAGGAGTTGATCATTCAATTCATCCTCTATGCTAACATTAGCAGAACACTTATTCGATTGGGTGAGGCTGAAACGCATAGGGTCATTAAGTAGGAACCCACGCATACGCAATGCTTGTTCGGCAGAGAACATATTCTGACAATTGGTGTAGTCCATATAGTTCTCAATCATATTGGGGAAATCTACCGCACCTGTATCCACACAACTATTCAAGTTTTCTGGGCAAGATCCATCAGGTCCACTTGCAGCATCAGCCAAAGGCGTATCACTTACGAGGTCATCCGCCGCACAATCGCCATCGCCCCAAATATGGCGTAGCCCAAGCCAGTGCCCTACTTCATGCGTAGTCGTACGTCCATCATCCAATCCAGGGAGCAAATCTCCTTCTCGCCCAAATACAGACACATCAATTACGACTCCATCTGTATTGACATCTTGTGGCATAGCAGGATCGTCCATTGTTTGAGGGAACTGTGCATACCCAAGTAATTCGAATAAACCTGGTACAGAAATGATGTTACACACCCATATATTCAAGTATTCATCTACTGGCCATGGATCTACTCCTCCTGAAGCTGTACTCTTCACATTGTTCGTAAAAGGATCAAATGCCCCTAAGAAACCTGGGTTTCCTTGTGTACGGACAATCCCTGTCGTAGGATTCCCATCTGGATCCACCGTTGCCAAACAAAACTCTATCCCCACATCCGAAGCAACACCTTTGAATACCTCTCGGGTTTCGCTTGTATCAGCATTCATTCGGCGGAAGTCCTCGTTGAGTACGTCCATCTGTGAAAATACCTGCGAATCAGGAATGTTCTCCGCCGAATCAACCCATACCACATGCACCACTACAGGGATTGTATATACCTCAAAACCGCCTCTAGCCGAACGATCTTGTTGGGCAATCCAATCTTGTACCTTACGTTCCAAGGCATCCATTCGATCCTGAAGGGTAGGATCATCCGCGAGTTGTTGTTCCAGCACGTCCATGGTCGCACAACGCTCCTGCGCCTGTACAGGAGCCCACATCATCGCGAAATAAGCAATTGCCAAAAGGGTGAATAGTTTTTTCATATCGTCTATTTTAACTCTTTTTCTATCGAATAGGGGTAAATTTCCTTCGTAAGCGAGCAAAATGCAAATTATCCCTACGAGAAAGGCTGTTTTTTCTTTACAGCTTTATTAATTTTGGTCGATTGGAAAGTTAAACACAACTAAGACCATTACTTTAGTAGGAATCAATATGATAAACAAAGGAACGCTCTTATTAGGTTTCATTATCCTCTTGTTTGTTGGTGCATGTAATAATCCGAATGGACAAGAAGGAGAGGCATCAAGTGAAACGGACAAATTCAACGCCTTCGTAGACCAAGTCTATGAAGACTGGCTATCAAGACATCCTATGTCACAAACCCGCCAAGGCATTCGGGAGAATTATGATCAATGGGGTGACATATCAGATGAGAACCGATTGGCGGAGATTCAGATTACAAAAGACAACCTGAAGCAACTAAAGGAAACCATTGATTACGAAAAGCTTGATCCTCAGGCAAAAGTAAGCTATAAGATATTCGAATATGAGGCTAAAACCACAATTGCCTCTGAGCCTTATATCTATCATTCGTACCCTGTCGAACAAATGCACGGAATGCATGCCAACATTCCTAATTTCTTGATGAATATGCATAAGATTGACAGTCTACAAGATGCGGATGATTATGTGAAAAGATTGATTGGGGTACAGTCGCTTATGGATGCGGTGATTCGAAAGATGAAAGTACGAGAGGAAAAGGGCATCATCCCCCCAAAGTTTGTTTTCCCAATGGTAATCGACGATTGTAAGAACATCCTCAAAGGCCAGCCCTTTGATCCGAATAGCAAGGAACCGAGTGACCTTCTTGCAGATTTCACGAAGAAAATTGAAGGAGCAGGAATCGTTGATGAAAATAAGGAAAGCTTGCTTTCTTCTGTCGATAAGGCTTTGACCCAATATGTTAAGCCTGCTTATGAATCTCTGATTACATACCTCGCAGAGTTGGAGAAGAAGGCGACTACAGATGATGGGGTTTGGAAATTCCCTCAAGGAGGAGAGTTCTACCAAATGGCACTCAACCGAACCACTACCACGAAAATGACGCCCGAGGAGATTCACCAAAAGGGATTGGCTGAGGTAGAACGTATTCATAATGAAATGCGCGAAATCATGAAGCAGGTAGAATTCAAAGAAGACCTACCCGCATTCATGGACTATATGCGCAATAGCGATGAGTTCTATTATTCGAATGATGAGAAAGGAAAGAAGGAGTATCTTGATAAGGCTACCGAGATTATCAATACCATGAAGAAGGAGCTAGATAAGCTCTTTATTACTCAACCAAAAGCAGGATTAGAGGTCGTGGCTGTTGAACCGTATCGGGAAAAGTCTGCGGGAAAAGCCTTCTACCAAAGAGGTACGCCCGATGGTTCTCGCCCAGGATATTATTATGCGAACCTCTACGATATGAAGAGTATGCCTACCTACCAAATGGAAGCATTGGCCTATCATGAAGCCATTCCTGGTCACCATATGCAAATCTCTATTGCTCAAGAACTTGAAGGCTTGCCTAAGTTCCGTAAGTTTGGGCACTATACGGCTTATGTAGAGGGTTGGGCATTGTATACGGAGTTCCTCCCGAAAGAAATTGGCTTCTATAAGAATCCTTATTCTGATTTCGGTCGATTGGCAATGGAGTTGTGGAGAGCCTGCCGATTGGTAGTAGATACAGGTATCCATACCAAAAAGTGGACACGAGATAAGGCCATTAAGTACCTCATGGACAATACGCCGAATGCAGAGCGGGATTGTGTGAAGGCCATCGAACGATATATCGTTATGCCTTCTCAGGCCACAGCCTACAAAATCGGAATGTTGAAGATACTCGAATTACGAGAAGCTGCCAAGCAACGATTGGGGGATGGCTTCGACATTCGTACCTTCCATGACATCATCTTGACCAATGGTCCTGTGCCTCTTAGCATCTTGGAAGAACTCATTAATGAGATGAAATAATCCATTTGCCATTGAACAAAAAGGGAATGAGGAAGTTTTGACAATGTTTCCTCATTCCCTTTTGTTATTTCCACACCTCCCTAAACGAATCTCCCTATGACTATCAAGGAAGCCCAACAAACCGTAGACAATTGGATTAAGGAGTTTGGCGTTCGCTACTATTCCGAACTCACCAATATGGCCATCCTAACCGAAGAGGTTGGAGAGGTCGCGCGGCTCATCTCTCGCCTATATGGCGAACAATCCTTCAAGGAATCCGACAATCATAAAGACCTAGGCGACGAACTAGCCGACGTTATGTTCGTTCTCATCTGCCTAGCCAACCAAACGGGCGTAGACCTCGAAGCGGCATTGCGCAAGAATCTCGATAAGAAGACCAAACGCGATGCAACCAGACATAAGAACAATGATAAATTGAAATAGGAAAAAAAGGCTATGATCGGATGCTTTCCTTCTCAGGGTTGAAGGGAGGCAATGCAGGTAGTAAACTCATTTTCAATAAGATTTGGGCCGTTACATACACATCTTTTTCACAATATTGTCGGATGCGATCATGTCCACCATCTTCCCAGAAAACTTTGCTCACTTCGCTCCCATCAATATCATCCTTAGAGGTTTCAACCTCCAATACTGCTGCCAATAAATCGAGGCTTGTATATGCCTTATACTCCCCGAATCTCCAGATATCCATGGTATCTAATAGGGTTACCTCCCATGGTTTCTTACCTTGAATCTGTAGAATGCCTGGAATCGGTATGGCATTTATCAGAAAACGACGGTTGAGATAAGGAAAGTCGAACTCTTTCCCATTATGCGCACAGAGGTTTCGGCTATTTCGATTGCTGTATCGGCTCAATAGATTCGACGTATCCATAAGGATTTTTTTCTCATCGGGCCCATAAAAGGACTTCACCCGAAACCGAGGCTCCTTCTTGTCGTTGAACCGCACATATCCGCAAGAAACGCATACCACACGACCAAATTCTGCATGTAGCCCTGCCTTATCTGCATAGATATCATGCATATCGTCCTCTGTACCCGTTTTATAACGGCGCGATTTCCGTCCCCACAAATATTGCATTCGCTCGGGTAACTGCTCAAAATCTGCTAGGCCAGCAGCTGTTTCGATATCAATGAAAAGGATATCTTCTATTTGATCAATGCTATACATAAGAATTTCACTTAACACCTAACTATTCTAGGCGAATAAACTGATGTGTATAAGATAATGGCTCACAATATCGCCATATTTGCCGAATAAACGAGGCATAATCAACATCTGAAAAGGCAGCAATCCCCAATACCCGCTCTTGTTTGGTATAATCGGGCTGAATGCTCAGCTTAAGGTGCTCTATCCGTTGAAATATCTCTGGATGCTTTCGCCGAATCTGCTTATATACCTTCTTGCGTAACTTATCCTCAAACTTCTGCCACTTAACCTCTTGTCCCTTCATGGTTCGCTCCAATGTGGCGTCTACTCCTCCCACATATTCAGATAATGTGTGCATCTGCGAGGCCAATTCGGCAAGTATCTCTTTCAATCGTTCCTGCCCTTCCCACACTTCTTCTACCTTACGTGCATAGAGTTCCGAAAGTGGCTTGCTAATGTCAGATAGTTCAAAGCCTAGGTTTTCCCATTCCTTAGCTTCTTCTGCTCGGAAAATCGTTCCTGACATTCTAGGCAATAAAAGCGGAAAATTTATCCCATAGGCATCAAATACTCCTTTCAATTGTATCCAATACGATAGCTCTCCCCATCCTCCGAAATAGGCCAAATTGGGTAATATCATTTCCTGCAATAAGGGGCGCAATGCCACATTCGGACTAAATTTCTCGACTTCCTCCGCCACCATCTGAGCGAAATGCTCCTCCAACAATACCTTATCCGTGTTCAAGACTTCGAATCCCTCATGCTCCCTTCTCACAATTCGATTTCGGCCTGTCTCATCATCCATATAGAATAGGTTGATTTCTCGGGCATGGATTTGGGTTAGGTATCCCGCCTCCGATAAGGCCTCACTTGTCTTATTAACCTCATGAAACGCCCGTTCTCCCCACAACTCTCCCCGAATCACCTCCCGAAACACCTCCTTCAATCGCCCGTCATCAGGATCAAGCATCACTAAGCCCAAATGGTCGAATAGTTCAAAGAAGAACGCTCGATGTGCCTCAGCTAAGCTTTTGCCTGCTGCATAAGCTGATTGTAAGTTAGCAGCAAATGCTTTGGGGATCAATTCCTCAATCTCCTCTTCTAATATATGCCTTCCTACAGCCCCATTGAACGATCCCCAATAGGTATGCTTATCAACAAAGTCGGTATAGTAATGATTAATCTCCTCAAAATCATGATCCTCGGTATGAATCCAGAACACAGGCACAAAGTGATAGTCTGGATATTGCTCCGCCAATTGTTGGCTTAACCGAATGGCACTAGATATCTTATAGATAACATACATTGGCCCCCCCATGAGATTCAGTTGGTGGCCAGTGGTAAGGGTGAAGGTATTGGGGTTCCTTAATGCTTCAATATTACGTCTTGTTGCGTCACTATAGGGTAAGCCTGCATATTGCTCCTGTAATACCTCCACCAATGCCTCCCTATCAATAAAATCCTTTCGCTTATCCGCAATGATTTGCTCAAAGTCGGGTTCGAGGATTGAGTATTGGTAAAAAGGTTGCAACGTAGGGTGATTACATAAGTAATCCTCACGAATGTGTTGCTTCTCCTTCTTTTGCGACTTGGTTTTGCCGCTGCTTGAATAAGAGGTTGTCAAGACCATAAAGAGATAAGAATAAAATAAGATAGAATCCTGCCATGAATATAGGTTGCCAGATCAACAATCCGCCGAGAATCCCCAGTACGGTTCCTAAATATTGGATATACAACAATTGCTCATTGGTCGCCTCCCAAATCATCTTCTCCAATTTAGCTTCATCAAAGTGCTCCATCTGCTTTCTCAACAAATGAGGGGTATCGATTCGCTGAAGCAAATCCATGAAAACCTTCATCATTAGCTCCTCTGTCACATTATCATGTTCCATAATAAAGCCTGATGCCTTCTCGATATCTTGTTCGAGTTTACCAATTACCTCTAAAATCGTTTCAGGTAGGCCAATGACAAGTCGGTCAATCACCCCTTCATAATCATCCCGATTGTACCGCTTATAGGTTCGGAGTAGCACCCCTTTTAGGCCTGTATTCACTTGCGATTCGAGGCGGGTATCAATGAGTGTGCGTAATTCGGCTCGTACAGATTCTTTGAGGAAATAGCTCTGCAAACGCGCTTGAAGCATCTCCTTGATTTCTCGCCGCAGGTTTTTGTCCTCCAATAAGCCTACAGTCCCATCAACCATCAATCGATTGATTTTTGTAATCAATTGGGATTCCTCAATTCGTTTCCGAATAAGGTCTTCGCTCAGGATATGCTTATGGATACCCCGTGCCAATGAGTGAATAATTCGGTCTCGTTGGCCAGGAATCAGTCCTTGCCCCCAAATAGGTCGCTTCTCAATTGGCCGAAACAGCATTTTAATGGCGATATAATTTGTCCCATACCCAATCAATCCTGCTACCCCTACGGTCTTCATAAGTCCTTGTAAGGGAAGGGAATATCCTGCTATAGTTAAGAAGTGTGTCGCGCCAAAATCAAGAAAGAAAGATAGTGCAAATCCAATGGCACATATCCAAGGGGATAGTTGGAGCAATTGAAGGAGGATTTGCTTTCTCCGACTGAGTTTAAACTTATTGAAACGCATGTCTTGCACATCCCCCTCTCTTGCAAATATCTCCTGAATAGGATAATGCTTCTTTAAATATGCCTTTAGCGTTTCGGCTAATCGTTTAATATCTTCTTTTCTCTGCTCCGACTTTTCTTGCTCTTCTATAGCATTCTCTTCCGTTGTCACCAATTCTGTCTTCGGCTCTTCTGTAACCGTTACGACTTTATCTGTAGGCTTTACCTCTGGTTGCTCTACAGGAATTGTCTCTTCAACTTTATCCGTTGGTAGAGACTCTTTTGATGTATCTTTTTCAGTCTTCATAGACGTCCTTTCCTCTGACTTGCAGTATATTATCTCATCAAAAATGAAGGTTTTTAGTAGTATGTATCCTTCTACCTTCAATTGTCTTAGGGAAAGATACAAAATGTGGCTTTTGTAGAAAAGTTTTTACGCCTCATTCCTTCATTTGGACGATTGTTAGCACCTTAACTATTAAGGGAGCAATAAGGTTTATAATAGGGATAAAACAAAAATGGGAGGCCAAGCTGGCTCCCATTGTAATGTATATTATTATTTCTTTACAGACTTATTTATTGTAAGGACTCTTCATACTCGTCAAGAATTCCTCCAACACGACCTTTCTTCTCCCCAAGTACTTCAGCGATTTGAGCAATAGGCATTCCGAGTTTATGGAGACGAATTACTTGCTGTTTGAGCTTCTCAAAGGCTTCCGATTGTTCTCGTTCAAGTTGGGCTTGCTTCTCTTTGGCTAAGCGCTCCTTTTCAATAAGCGCCTTCTCATAGCGTTCCTCCATGCCCTTATAATCCCACAGTAACTCTTGCACACTCTTCTTCCCGTCTGCGGTGAAGATTAACTCCAAGATGCTATCCACATCTCGATCAACATCTTTCATTATATACTTCATACGATTCTTTTTATCATTCACATATTCATTCAGTAATTGTTTCTCTTGTTCTTTGGGCAAAATCATAATAAGATGAATAAACCAAAAAAGTGCATGAATTTCTACATCAGAATATGCTCTCTCCTTTAGTAAGTTAAATAATTTTCGTTTGGGAGACAAACGGTTCTCTGGATTCGTCGCATTTGATTGGAGGCAAGCTGCTACTGCCAATGCAAAAGGATTATTACTTTGCAACAAGGCTTGCTCTGATTGATCTTTCACGTGATATGCTCCAAATTTGTACAATAGGTATGTATGCAACCCCTCCATCTCAAATTGAAGGGGGCATTTAGAGGCCTCCTCCGTTACAAAAATGGCAATTGCTTCTATCAATAAAGGAGAGTCTCTGCGTTTTGCCAATCGCTTACGCCTCCTCTTAAAATAATCATAAATGCGATAATGCGTTTCATATACCCGTTCATCAAAAAATTCGTCTTGGGTCGCTTGAATCTCGATATGAACAATGATTCCCTGTTTACGGCCGTCCTTACGCTGAAACTCAATCAACTTATCAGATATACGATACCCACTTTTGTCTTGTTTCGGAATAAGATTGAGCAATTCCTTTTCTAGGAACACAGGAGATTCACGGAAATCGATAAAGGCATGTAAAGCAGGAAGGAAGAACGCAATAAACTGCTCAGGCATAGACTTAATAGCTTGTTTCCAAGCATGATCATGGTTTCTTGAGAAGGGTTTATACTGAATCATAGGTAGGCCATTAGATAATTTTTATAGGATATAGTATAACAAAGGTATTGAACTATTTTCCTAAAGCCAACCGTTAGCACAAATTATTAGGGCAAAACCCTTCTAAAATACGCAAAGATTATTCATAAGCCTACAACCGCAACAGCACTTCATCTAATGCCTGCAGGAACGAATCAATTTGTATTTTGGAAACAATCAATGGAGGAGAGATATGTAAACAATCTCGTCTAGCAGATCGTGCAAACGTTAAGGTTTGGTGTTTATGCAATAAATGATAGATGACACGTCCTGTAGGAAAGCCTTCATAAAGTTCATCCAAAGTCGAACGTTTCCCTTTGATGGGTAAGAATTCAATTGCTGCAAGCAATCCAATCCCACGCACCTCTCGAATCCATTGGGGGTAGGATTCGACCAAAGCACGTAAGCCCTGCTGCAAATGTTCGCCTAATTTCTGGGCGTTCTCAACCAATTGTTCGTCCACAAGGATATTGAGGCATTCCAAAGCTGTAACGCTTTCCTCCCCAAAGCCATTAAAAGTAGTGGTATGAAGGGTCGAATCATTTAGGCTGCCATAGGCACGACGAAAGATTCGTTTGCGGGCGACATAAGCTGCAGTAGAACACTTTCCTCCTCCCAAGGACTTGGCTATTGTATAAATATCAGGGGTAACAACTGCATGCTCAAAACTGAACATCTTTCCAGTTCGTCCCAGCCCATTTGAGACCTCATCTACAATCAGTAGAATCTTATAGGTATCGCATAACTCTCTTAGTTTTGGCAAATAATCATCTGGAGGAATAAGCACCCCATTCGAACAAATGGCTTCAGTAACAATTGCCACGATGTCATTGCGTTTGCCTCCCCTCTCCACAATAACCTGTTCAAACGCCTGCCAATTACCAAAAGGAATAGACACACAATCATCCAACAAACGATGGTAAGAGCGTGCGACAGTTTCGGCTCCTGAAATCGACAAAGCAGCATGCGTGCTTCCATGGCTACTTGCATCTGTATATACAACACATTTCTTTCGCTTCCCTTGGTACTTCGATGCAATCTTCAAGGCTCCTTCGATTGCTTCCGAGCCACTATTGCAAAAGAAAGGATAGCATAAATCATCAGGAGAGAGGGCTGCAAGATTATGGGATAACGCAGCTAGGTAAGGAGAAAGAAAGGTCTTCCAAACTTCCATCCCTTTCTTCTCATTGTACCAACGACGCGCTTTAAGGATTCGGGGATGATTATGCCCAAGGTTCAACATCGAACTTCCAGCCATAAAATCCACAATTTCTTTCCCCTCACGTGTGAACAAATGCATTCCTGTGGCATGGGTCATTTCCCAATCAGCTATTCCGTGCAGGCGGGCTTCTTCTACTTGCCAAGGATTGACGTATTGCTCATAATACGCTTGTATCTCTTGATGAGACAACGAATGTGTAGTACTTGCTTTCATAAAAAATAATTATTAGGAATGCGCATGATATTGCCCTTCTAAGCCAAATAAGCGGCGATACATATCTGACTGAAAGCGATTTTCGGGATCGTAGGTGCGTTTAACAGTTAGATAGCTAGTATAGTTAGGATATAGTTGTTTGAATTGCGATTCAGTCAATACTTGGTCTTTGGCTAAGTACACTTTCCCTCCGATTCCTGTAAGGTAGCCGAATAACGCGTCAATGAATGTACGAATTGCCTGTTGTGAATGTCCTTTGAGGTTTATCTCTACCGTCAAACCATATCCTTCCCCTTCGAATGAAACCAAGAAATCATCCGCTTTATGCATCTTCATAACTGACATAATAGGAACACAACGATGCGTATGGCAAATCTCAATGATACGTCGAATGCCTTCTTCAGCATGGGCCTTTGGAACGAATAGTTCTGACTCTAATACCCCCGCATCTCCACAAAGGTCTTTGGTATCAGGTATACGACTCCCCCAAAAGTTATATTCGGTAAATAGCTCTCGGTTGTCTTTCAAAGGACTTATATATTTTAAGCGATGCGCTATATAGTTTGCCCAATTGAATAAGCGAGAAGTTAAAGGATTTACTAATGCAGGAACCCACTTCCAGACTTGTTTAGGCGGAAGTCCTTCCTCTGCTAAGAAATTCATTTTCTTAACATTATCAGCCTGTTCTGCTTCTGTATGTTCTTCATTCCATCGTCCGTGGCTAATGAGGCCTCTTCCTAAGGAAGCTCCCCTAGGGTGGAAGTCCATCCATGCCACAATGAAATCGTTTTCTTTACGTATCTCGGCCAACTTTCGGAGGAGTTCCTTTAAATTCGATGCAGGTGTAATCGTACTGGTCAAAACAGGTGAAGGAATCCGTTGGAGTTGGATACGTGCGTGTAGAATAATACCCGTTAATCCCATTCCTCCAATAGTAGCAAAAAACAATTCTGAACGTATCTCACGTGTACACTCCACAATTTCTCCAGAGGCGAGTAATAAGGTAAGCGATAGGATTTGCTCCCCAAAGTTCCCCAGCCTCCAGCTATCTTTACCATGAATATTATTTGCAATTCCTCCAGCGATTGTCACTGAACCTTCCCCAGGACTGGCCGAAAGGCTCATTCCATGTGGCAAGGCACGTTGATAGGCTTCGATGATTCGTACCCCTGCTTCCGCTACCATTTGCGCCCGTTCTGTATCTAATGATAGGATTCGACGCATGCCTTGGGTATTGAGAATCAGGTTTTCCTCATTTAGTGCTATGTCTCCATAGCTATGCCCGCTTCCCCTTGGGCAAAGCATTAGTCCATTAGAAATACAAAAAGAGAGTGCTTCTTGGCATTGGGCGATATTAGTAGGATAGGCTACTAAGGCATGGCAGGACTGCGTTTCTGTAAACGAGTATACCTTCTCCCACCGAATAAAGGACGGCAACTTCCCTTTCCACTTGTTAGGCATCTTTGTCTGTATATGCATATACCTAGCCTTAAGAAAAGATTCCTTTGATTTTTAGCCGAATGTAGCCCCACACTAATCCAAACATTCCTCTAGACAATAAGTCACCAAAACATTGAATAAAATGATCAATATCTGCTTGGGTGATAATAAGGGAGGGATTGATAAAGATATTGCTCTTATTTTCAGCTCCTGGCAGAATAAGGATATCATATCTTCCCATCATTTGGGCAACTGTAATCCCAACCGTAAAGCGAGAAGCAAACTCTTCAAAGAACCCACTCACTTTGCTCATGAGTTGAATGAGTCTTTCTGCGGGTAATGCCATTTCGACCCCAATCAAAAGTCCTTTACTATCAACTTGCTTAATCATCTTAGGGTATTTCTGTTGGAGGGCTTTCAATGCAGACTGGAAATATTCTCCCATATCAGCTGCATTCTGTACGAGCTTTTCCTCCTCATACACCTCTAAGCATGCCAATCCGCTATAGCACTCCTCTCCTAGCCCTCCAAAACTGGAATGATGTAGCATTGCCTCAGTATAACTGGTTCCATATGCTTGCTTATAAATATGATCGCGAGCGATATAAGCCCCAATGGATCCTTTTCCTCCCCCTAGCGACTTAGCAATGGTGAAAATATCGGGTATCACTTCTGCATGTTCGAAAGCGAATAGCTTACCCGAACGCCCCATCCCATTATAGACCTCATCTAGAATCATCACAATCCCATAGGAATCACAAAGTGTTCGGATTTGCTGGAGATACTCTGCTTGAGGGATCACCATTTCTTCAGCTACAAGAGCCTCTAAAATAATCGCTACAATATCATGATTGCCACCTCCTCGTGTTCGGATAGCCTCCTCAAAGGCCTCTACATCTCCATATGGAATCGAAACACAATCTGAAAGCGATTTAAAATATCGGCGTTTATCTCCTTCATTCCCTGTAAGCGAAAGGGTTGCATGGGTTTTTCCATGGAAAGATATATTGGTATAGATAATCGCCTTTTTGCTATCCCCTTGGAATTTCTCTGCTAATTTCAAGGCTCCCTCATTCGACTCTGCTCCACTATTGGCAAAACACACATAATTGAGGTCAGCAGGAGCTAAGGCAGCCAACTCCTTTGCTAGGTTTGCATATAAAGGAGACAAAAAGGGACGCCATACCTCAATTCGGTTCTCTTCATTAAAGCTGCGCCGTGCTGCCAATACCTTTGGGTGATTATGTCCTGGATTCAATACAGAAATCCCCCCTGAAAAATCCATGATCGTACGACCGTCCTTCGTGTGGATACAAATCCCTTCAGAAGATACAGGAAGAATGCGATCAAAGCCTAATACCCCTAAGAAGGTAGGAAGGCCTGTATTGACATGGGCTTTATAAAGACGCTTTACATCCTTTAATGAAAGCTGTTCGACTTCTTCTAGGCGTATGAGTTTTGGTTTCATCCTGTAATTTCTATAAGATACTATTGGGGCGGTTCAAGGGTGGTAGATGGGAGTTTAATAAACTGTTGCTCAGTTAATTCTCCAATAATTTGGTCTGCATACCATTCATATACATAAGAAGGAGGATGCATATCATAATACTCTTCTTCCTTCGATCGATCACAAAAAGAGAAATAATGTACATTATCGTGAGGAGGCTTATAACTACAATACATTTCATCATAAGAAAAAATGGCAAAACGTTTATCAGGGAATTCGCTGATAAACGTTTCCATTTCCCTATCATTTACATATTCTCCATAGTATTGAATCTTATCCTGTTGAGCATCCGTAAAGCATGTCCAAAGTTGCCCCTCTACATATGTTTCACAATTGCGTAATTGGACGCGTAGCACGACATTGTTCACCCCTATCATCAAAAGTCTGTAAAAGCGCGAATAGGGAACAATACAAGCATGCAACCACTGAAAAGGCCTCCATCCGCATAGCATAAAAGGAATATTCTCCTGATACAACTCCTTATTGTTCACAAAATGCTTCTGAAACTCCTTATCTTTATAGAAAAAGGCACGTCGCCCACGGTTATTGTGCTGAAAGATTAGAAGGTCGGGATCATAGCTCTCCATAATCTGACGGGCATAGGCAATCTTTTGGGACATCACATATGCACTCAACCCTGCATTCCACACCTCAAATCGACCTGGCGATTGTGCATTCAACTTATCTTCCATGATATATGGATACGCATGTTCATTACTCACTGCAAAACCGTAGGTATTTGACCCTCCCAATACAATGATTCGATAAACGGAATCAGGTTTCTTTACAAAACGTTCTCGATCTCGGAAGCCTAATGAATTTACCTTTATAAAAGTAGAATCATAACGTGTTTCCTTTGGATGAATACAATTGCTACAATAAGCAAAGGAATTGGGATTCAGTTCATAAAGCCGTTCGGCATCTTCTGAGCGTTTATAGATTTCTCCTGCATTCCCATAGTTGCAATCCCCTTCCACAAAATAAAGGGTAGACCACATTACCTTAGTATCCCAATCAGTCGCATAGAGTAAAACTTCTGCGATACCAATCCCAATCCCTACCCCAATCAGTATAGCTATGTATTTTTTCAATCTTATCATATGTAACTTAGGTTAAAGGATTGTTTATGGAACAATGGTTATCGCTTTGGTTTTAAGTACATTACTTTTGTGTCCTGAACGATCCTTGATAAATATTTCATAATGTACTTGTTCTACTTTTTCTTCTGAATTGATAAGCCCAACTGCATCTAATAAAATATGTAACTCGCCTTTAACTGCCACCTGCATGCTATCTTGTAACAACTGTCGAAGGCGAAACTGGGAGCTTGTCCTTGAACGCGAATCCACAACAAATACATTGTGTACTCCCGCCTTATTCTCTCCCAAATCACCATCTTTGTCTAGGTATTGGATGACTATTTCCAAAGAATCCTGATAAGAATGCAGAATTTTGGGGCCAATAGAAACCAATTTAATTTTAGGAGGATAGCGTTTTTGTTGAGGAATGGATTGACACCCTCCCCAACATATAAGCAAAAGTATACAAATCCATAGTGCTTTCATACTACCAACTCATTGGATTATTCGATGAAAAATGCCCATCGGGTTCGTTCATATACGTAGGTACCTTTTTGAGGGTATTCTACAACCTCCTTCCCATCTTGTGCATGCACTTGCACATAGATAGGTTGGTGTTGCGGGAACTCATTTGTTTCGATATCAATATACCCAACCCCTGAATCCACAATACCAGGTTTCGCAATTGCCTGTTGAAAGTTTTTAGGCTTCGTTGAGAACCGAAACTCTAATATATCCAATTGCGTAATTGTCTCCTCCCCTCTTTCTAAGACAACATTTAGACGAACCCTTTCATTAGCAGGAATAATCGTTGCAGGGAGTAAAGCTTGATCTTTTTGTTGAGAATACCCATTTAGAGGTGCTTCTGTATCTGGAATTCCCCATGTAAGCGATTGAAAGCTAAGTTCTTCTTGTGGAATTTCATGAATTTGCCCTATCGGATCAGGAGCTCCCTCCATAATCCAATCGGAAATTGCGTCAATATGCTTCTGAGGCAAAGGGATTCCTACTGTAAAAGGCATTCGGTCATTTTCATTGACAAAACAACAATTCGTAATGCGTTCATACAATACTGATTGCGCTGTATCAAAGGGAATGACACGATACTTAAAATCTCCTGCTTTATTATTTTTGGTAATAGGGTGGTATACAAGTGTCCAATAGCTTGATTGAACCGTCCGAAAATCGGGTTCAAAAGATCCATCATGGCATGCAGGGATTGCACATGATACAGAAAAGATATCTTGATGCAAGCCTTCGATAGCAGAATAATTTTCTTGCATCTCCTGTCGCATACCCATGAGCAGGCCAAGGCAAATTACTAAAAAGAAGCTGGATTTACTTGCCCAAGTATTCATCTGATGCGAGTATATTTAATTGAATATCAGTTAATTTACCAGTATTATGAAACAATCTAAAGCAACTAGCCATTTCAGAGGCGAGAGGCTCTCTCATCAAATCTCGTTTATATAAAGCACGAATTTGGCCTTCAAGATAAGCATCCGATTCGAAAAAAATCTTCATAAAGTCACGCTTATTCCTCCCTCTTTTAAGAAACAATATAGCAGGACGTCCATACATCATATTTCTGGCAGAAGAAAGCTCATAATCTGAAGGATATCGATATAGAAAATGCTGAAAGCAAGATAAAATAAAGTTGTCGATTCCCATATTGAGCTTATCATAGTAGGGATTATCCACACAGAGTTTGTGCATATCTGTCCAACTTATTTGTTGTTCGTGAAGAAGCTCAGATAAACCTTCCAATTTTTGCAATTGCGTAATCTGATATTGCCATTGGTCAAAGTAGATAGCCTGCTTTTCGTTCTCTAACAACTTAGTGAGATCAATTCTCATAATCTCTAGCTCTCTCCTATTGACTCCCTCTAGGTATTCTCCCCTCATTTTAGTCGCGAGGGTTGAGAAATAAGCAGAATCCCTTTTCACCCTCATAATCCAAGCCCTTCGTTTGCTCTCGTTCAAATTCCCTAACATCCGTTTTGCCTCCACGACCTCTTTTACTTGAGGCTTACGCCCTAGTAAGCCCACATATACCCGATGAATATAGTTTTCCAAAATTAGCGGATTGAGGGTATTGTCTTTAGGCAAAGAAGCATTTCTTACTACTTTGGTAGTTCCTAAACAGCCCATCATTCCCATTATAAAAAGCAAGGGGAGTATAATGATTGAAGGGTATTTCATATCATATAGCACTTCAATGATTCAACCAATCCATACGGTTCCAATCGACCTCGTCTCTTACAACAATTCTTAGTCAATAATTTTCTTTAGGTTTTCAACAATAGCCGATTGAAGGATTTCAGGAGTATACGCCTGTTGCATACATTGGATAGCTGTCGTTCGGTTCTTTACTTCGCCATGAATGTGAGCCAATAGCAGCTCTTTAAGATGTGCAGCCGAGTCATACCGATCTACGACTTGTTTCAAAAGCTCATTAAAGGGATAGTCAGAAGGGAAAATGGCTGCTTTCCCATATCGAACCACATCTCCTGCACCTCCTGATATTTTGGTGTAGCCATATCTTTCTTTATAGATTTTATAGCGTGTATGTAAAATAATGGGAGCCAACATGAGGTCAGTCTCTTTCATTACCTCATTAAAGAGACTTTGTGGTACGCGTTCTTCAAATGCTTGCAGGTGGAAGAGATCATTTTCCATTGCCTTAAAGCGTTGCAAGACCTGTTGTCCATAATAACTAATAGGCTTGCCTAAGAATGTCAACTTCACAGGTCTTTTCAACTCCTTGAGCAAATCCTCCCATACATCTGCGAGAAAGAAATAATCCCTTCTTCGAGGGTCAATAGCTCCAGACACAGTAATATGAAATGCCTCTGTAGATTCCTCTTTTTTGTATTCATTCGAACTACACCCAAGTGGAATACTTTTAAAGACTTTATCTCTTGAGACCAATTGGTTATCCAAAGCATATCCTTCTATCGTTTCATCAGGAAACGTCACATAATCGACTTCCTTCACCAAGGAATCCATTCGGTTCCAATCCCTTTGTAAGATAAGTACCCGAACAATATATGAGAAGTCTTTCCAGAGGAAGTAAGGGGTAAACTGCAATTGCATATTGCCCCATCGCTTAAAGAATGTGTGGACATTATGTATGCGTAAGATAGTTTTAGGCTTAAATTCATGTCCACAGTAAGCCAAAAAGTTCTTTTGTACTGTATTGAAAATCAAAACGTCATGAGAATCAATTGAATCCTTTTGGGTTTGTAGGAATTCATGTATTGATACCTCATCGGGTTTCACGATCCATTCAAATCGGCTTAGAAAGACCTCTCCTTTGAGCTCCCGAAACACCTTCTGGTTGCAATAAATCGTTACAACCTCTTCACGGGTATCTGTAAAAATCTTACAAAAGCTATATAAGCATTCAGGATGTTCTTCCAGTTCTACGACAGCAATTCGCATACAGCCTCCTTTTGTTTTCAACAAATCTAGTAGATTTTATTGAAATTGTTTGCATATAGAGAAGGTCTCCATAAAGGGATTTGTTCTTTTTTACACAGGGAGGCTATAAAAAAATCTGTATCTTGCGCCCGCTCAGTATCATTCAAAAGCAGGTATGTAGCATGCAACTTCTGTATCGTATTATTTACAATCCTATCGTAAACGGTATCATCCGCAATATCTTTAAATTGGCGGGGAGCTCTCTCCCTCATAGCCTAAAGATTCCTGTATCAGGTATTTTGACTTACCCCATTGACTCGAATCATAGTATGCGTATGGTAACCAATCAAACGAGCCATCTGACCAAAGAACTATTTTGGGATGGTTTACAGGATTTCGAGTATGCCCCTATCTTTCGAGACTTAATCAAAGAAATGGATGTATTCTTTGATATTGGAGCCAGTATAGGATTATATTCACTCATGGCCTCCCAATTAAACCCAGATATTGTCGTGCATGCATTTGAGCCTTCTCATGGCCCCAATCATTTCTTAATGAAAAACATTGCCTTGAATGCACCTAATCATATTCATGCGCATAAATTAGCTCTTTCATCTAGCAATGGCCATATCGATTTCTTCGCAGATTTTAATCCAAAGTATGGTTACCTACCCTACCACCTAGGTGGAACAGGAAATATTGAGAATACTCACGCCCTTGCATCAGCTAAAAAGCATCGGGTGCCGACCCAAACCTTGGATGACTTTGTGGAACAACATAATATTGAGCGAATCGACCTGATGAAGGTAGATACCGAAGCGACAGAGCATTATATTCTTCGGGGAGGAGCAAATACCATTCATCGTTTCCAGCCCATCATCATTTGTGAATTGCTTTACAACAAGATAGAGGAGAAACTAGAAGCCATCATGGGAGGACATGGTTATCTATTCTATAAACATACTCCTCAAGGATTGGTATTGGCAAAAACCCTCAGACGAGATGAAGATGACGGAGTAGAGAATGTTTTCTTTGTTCCTCGGTCTAAGAAGCATATAATTGAACCATTTGTCTCTGCTTAAGCAATACTAGATAAGCATATACGAATCATCTCTAAACATTTCTCAATGGTCACGAGATGGGTTCGGAAACAGAGCACAGCCAATCGTATATAGAAAATTCCATCAATCATTGTAGAAGACAAGAAGACACGGCCATCCTTATGGATTGCCCATACCAATTTTTGGTTAAAATCATTGGGATTTCCTTTTTGAGGGACATAACGAAAAATCATCACCGATAAGTCAGGAAACGGTCCGACCTCCATCCCTTCAATCTTTTGAATTTCTTCATAAAAATAGCGCGTCAGCCAAATTTTCTCTGACAAAGCGGCACGGAAAGGCTTCAAACCAAATAGTTTTAACGGAACCCACAACCGTAATCCGCGAAAATGCTTCGTAAGTTCGGGGGATAAATCGGCAGGAGATAATTCGTCTGCGAGTTGCTGAGTGTCTTGCATATAGTTCGCTTTGTAATAATGCGATTGATGAAGGAGTTCGACCTTTTTGATGAGGAATGCCCCTGTTCCATAAGGCAAGAATAAACCCTTATGGGGATCCACCACAATCGAATCGGCCAATTCTATCCCCCGAATCTGCTCCTGTCCTTCAGGGCATAGCACAAAGAAACCTCCATAAGCAGCATCTACATGCAACCAGATATTGTGCTTTTGGGTAATGGCATGCAATTCGGGTAGGGGATCTACTGCCCCCGTATCTGTTGTGCCCACAGAGGCAATAAGCATAAACGGAATAAGTCCTTGCGCCTTATCTTGCTCTACCATCTGAGCTAAGCCCTCAACCGACATTCGAAAGCGCTCATCTAAGGGAACATTACGAATATGTGCCTCCCCTAAACCTGCAATTCGAATGGCTTTATGGGCACAATGGTGTGTCTGTTCACTCATATACAACACCAATCGTTCGAAATCCTTTGCTTTTATCTTAGCTGCATCTCGTGCAGTCACTACCCCCATGAGGTTTGCAATCGACCCACCCGAGGTCAAATTCCCTCCAGAGCCCTTACCATACCCAAAAATATCACACATCCACCGCACCAACATATTTTCGACCCTCACAGCGCCAGGAGAAGCAAACAGTATTCCTGCATAATGATTGCCAATGTCGGCCATATAATCTCCCAATGCAGAAGGATACAAGCCTCCACCAGGTATGTAGCCCAAATGTCCTGGCGAGGCGGGTCTTAGGCCAGGATGGTCTACTTCCGATTTAATAAGAGACAACATCTCAGGAAAAGGCATGGCTTCTTCCATGATAGGCGATTGATAGATTCCCATTCCTTGGGATTCTGTTTCTACGAAAGCAGGCCGATCATATACCCCTTCAAGGTAAGATTCGGTATGGGCAATCACCTCTGCCCGTAGTTTTTGGCGAGCCTTTGCATTGGGTTCAAGTTGTTTGGCTACTCTTTCAAGAGACTCTATTCGGTTTCGCATGGTATTTTACTTTTAGAATTCTGAATGGCTAAATACAATTAGCCTTTATCAAAGCTGCTTAAAAATTCTTATTTTTGACATCACATAGGGGTAATATTCCATTCGGCCTTCCACCCATTGGCATTGCCCTCACTCTAAACAACTACTTAAAGATACGCCTCTTATGAAAAAACTCCTGCACGTCTTGTGTCTATTAGGCATCTTTCTGTTTGTAGCTCACCCTATACAAGCACAAGAGAAAGAAAAGACCGTAGACCAGAAATTCGAGGAAGCAATTGCTCCTACGGCTCAATTAATTGAAGATATTATATTCTGGGGGCCGACACTACGCGAGGATGTTCAGATTACACAAAAGGGGACGATTCATTCGGATCGAAATTTCTATGACAACCCTCCTTTTACTTTGACATATGAAAACCCTGGAGATTATAAGGGGAAATGGTTCGATGTAAAATATGATGATGGAGAAAATGTGTTGCTCTCTTATAAAGATGGAGATGGAAATGAAGTCACCAAAACCCTCCAATTGGGGCAAGCATTTAAATTAGATGACTTCTCTCTCACCCTAGACTTAAATCCTAACTCCAATCCTGAGTATGACTTCAAGAGTGGTGATACCTATCGCTTTGCTGTGGTTTCGACCAAGCTCCCCTTGGTATTGGTTATCTTGATTCTGGGTGGATTGCTTTTCACAGTTGTGTTCCAGTTTGTGAATGTACGTTACTTCAAACTGGCTATTGATGTGGTACGGGGGCGGTATAGCGACCCCAATGAGAAGGGAGAAGTATCTCACTTCCAAGCTCTTACGGCTGCACTTTCTGGTACAGTTGGACTAGGAAACATTGCAGGAGTAGCCATTGCCATTTCAGTGGGAGGAGCAGGGGCGACCTTTTGGATGATTATGGCAGGGCTCATCGGAATGTCATCTAAATTTACAGAGTGTACACTAGGAGTTCTCTATCGAACAGAGAACGAGCGAGGCGAAGTATCAGGAGGCCCAATGCGGTATCTATCTCAAGGACTGAAGGAGAGAGGATTTGCGACTCTAGGAAAGGTATTGGCCATTATTTTCGCTGTATTCTGCATTGGAGGTTCGATTGGAGCAGGATGTATGTTCCAAGTAAACCAAGCAACTGCACAGGTACAAAATATCTCAGGAATTGAGTTCCTACAAAACAATGGTTGGGTTATTGGGCTAATATTCGCTGCAATTGTGGCACTGGTTATCATTGGAGGAATCAAAAGTATTGCAAGTGTTACAGATAAGGTTGTACCAATTATGTGTGGAATCTATGTGGCCGCAGCCTTGATTATCATCATTGCCAATATTGGAGAAGTACCTCGTACATTTGGTGAAATCATCACAGGAGCATTTGCTCCAATGGCAGTAGCAGGAGGTATTATTGGTGTATTGGTGCAAGGATTTAGACGAGCCGCCTTCTCAAATGAAGCAGGAGTTGGGTCAGCCTCTATTGCGCATTCGGCTGTAAAGACGAACAATCCTGCAAGTGAAGGAATCGTGGCACTCCTAGAGCCTTTCATTGATACAGTAGTTGTATGTACCATGACAGCATTGGTTATCATCATTACCAATAATCACTTAGATCCTTCTGCGGGTGATGGAGTAGCCCTTACCTCTACTGCTTTCTCTAGCGTTCTTCCTGGTTTTGACTACATCTTGTCTATTGCAGTTGTACTGTTTGCTTTCTCGACAATGGTTACATGGTCTTATTATGGATTGAAATGCTGGACATACCTATTTGGCGACACCAAGCTAATGGATACTATATTCAAAGTGATGTTCTGCGGATTTGTAGTAGTTGGGGCAGCGATACAATTGGATTCTGTGATTAAGATTTCGGATTCGATGATTTTGGCAATGGTATTCCCGAATATGATCGGACTGGTACTCTTGATTCCTAAAGTACGAGAAGCATTGTCAGACTATATTGGCAAAATCAAATCTGGAGAGATTATCAAACAATTCTAATAGGCATCTTGCTCTATTAGGTCGATTTATAAGCAAACCGCCTGAGCCGCTATACGCGTTGCTCAGGCGGTTTGCTTTAAGGATTTACAGATTATGCGTACATTTGTTCCCACATCTTTACAACCTAGTTGCATCCTTGCCAGATTATGTATCTAGGAATAAATTGACAATCAAAAAGTTATCAAAGGACATATGGATTTAAAGAGCAGAATCAAAAAGCGGGCGCTGGAGATTTGGGATGAAGTGATTGGGAATCGACGGCATATACACATGAACCCTGAATTGTCTTACTTCGAGCATAATACAATGAAGTATGTACAAGCGCGCTTGGAAGAAATGGGAATAGAAGTACAACCACATATAGGGGAAACCAAAACAGGATTAGTAGGGTATATTTATGGAAAGCCAGGCGGTCCCACCATTGCCCTTCGAGCAGATATGGATGCCCTTCCTATTTTAGAGGCCAATGATATTCCTTATAAATCAAAAAATGAGGGGGTAATGCATGCCTGCGGCCATGATGCTCATACATCCTCTCTTTTAGGCACGGCCAAAATCCTTCAGGAATTGCGAGAGGAGTTCACAGGAACAATCAAGTTGTTTTTCCAACCTGCGGAGGAACGCTCACCAGGAGGAGCAGAAATGATGATTGCGGATGGAGTACTAGAAAATCCTAAGGTGCAATCTATTTTTGGTCAGCATGTGCATCCACAAATAGAAGCAGGAAAAATTGCCGTTCGTTCGGGTCTATTTATGGCATCAGCCGATGAAATTCATATTACAGTCAAAGGAAAGGGAGGCCATGCTGCCCACCCTATGACCCTCATTGACCCTGTAATGATTACGGCTCAGATGCTCGTTAGCCTCCAGCAGGTAGTCAGCCGAATGGCAGATCCACGCATCCCTACTGTACTATCTTTCGGAAAAGTAGAGGCCAAGGGCGTAACCAATATCATCCCGAATGAAGTTCACCTAGAAGGAACCTTCAGAACATTCGACGAAAAATGGCGTTTCGAAGCGCATAAACGTATCAAGGAAGTCGCAACATCCGTAGTAGAAATGTATGGCGGAACCATTGATATAGAAGTTCGTGTGGGTCATCCATTTGTATACAATAACGAAGACCTAACTGCCCGCGCCCGCAAGTCAATCGAGGCTTATGTGGGAGCAGAGAATGTACTGGATTTACCTCTCTGGATGGGAGCAGAGGATTTTGCACATTACTCCCACAAAGTTCCTGGATGTTACTACCGTTTAGGAACCCGAAGTGGCTCTGAAGGAGCCATTCTCGGATTGCATACACCTACTTTCAATATTGATGAAGATGCCCTTAAGCTCTCTACAGGTCTTATGGCTTGGATTGCTTTACAAGAGCTAAAAATGCTCATAGCTGATGGTCAAGTTGGCGAAACAGAAGGTGTCTTAGTCTAATGGTTTGAAAGGTAAAGTGCTTATTCTATCCTAAACAAATTGCAAAAGTAGTTGGGGGATGGAATAAGCACTATTTCTGACCCAAATCATTGATTGCCTAACTAGGTAATGATACCTCAAGCACTAAATCATTAATTACCTAGCTAGGAAATCATACATTCGGTGCTAAATCATAGGTTACCTAACTAGGAAATCATACTTCACGCACCAAATCATAGGTTACCTAGCTAGGAAATCATACATTCGGTGCTAAATCATAGGTTACCTAACTAGGAAATCATACATTCGGCGCTAAAGCATAGATTACCTAACTAGGAAATCATACATTCGGCGCTAAAGCATAGATTACCTAACTAGGAAATCATACATTCGGAGCTAAAGCATAGGTTACCTAACTAGGAAATCATACATTCGGAGTTAAATCATTGATTGCCTAAGAAATACGAAGAGAGCGATCAAGCACATCGTTCCACTTTGAGAAATCACCTCCCACAAGCCGTTCGAAATGGGCATTTACCTGACGGGCAAGCCTTGCATTCGACGCATAGAAATAAATATAATTTCTATCAGGAGACAAATCATCATATATATCGCCATATGCAGGGTAGTATGGCGATTTATGGGTTACAATCTCCCCCTTTAATACATTATACGCTTTGACAACTCCACCGTCTTTGTCCTCTTCAATTGGCCAAAACCGAAAGCTTCTTAGATAGGGGATTTCTGTGATAGGTAGGCGCTCAAACTTCAAAAATTCATTCAAGTGAACGGCATTTCGACCAAATGCTCCAATGAGGAAAATGTATTCTTCACTCTTAAGGGGCATATTCTTATAAAAGCGCTGTCGAACTTTTGTAGCGAGCCCCTTTTTTCGCCAATTCTTGTGAGTCCATCCACTGTAAGGCGTATAAATTGATACTTTGGGCAATGCATCTGCGCTAATAGATAAGGTATTGGCAATCCGTTTTCCAATCTCTGGGTCAAAATTTGTCATATTGCCATAATGATGGATAATCTCCCCCTCATGGATAATGAGCGCACATAAGCCTTTTTTCCATGGTTTCTTCATAAAGTCGAGCGGGAATAGCTCAAGATTGCCTGCTTCTTTAAATCTTGCTGCAAGCTTCACCCACATATCATGTGTAACCAAACTGGGATCAGCAGGAATCAATTGATAATCTTCTGTAACGGTATAGGTATACATTATATAGAATGCTAATGAAGTGTAATAGTAGGCTAAATATAAGGAATTTGGCTTCAAGAGCAGGCAGTTTTTAGGGGTATCGCCTTATTCTTTAACAATCAAATACAGAAAAGGGCTAAGACAACATGCAATTGTCTTAGCCCTTCTCTTTCGCTTTCTGTTCCTTTATCGTTTCTTAGGTCTTGGATACTTCATCGGATATCCTGCCACAGTCTTTCCTTTTGAAATTCGGCTCAAACGAGGCTTAATTAATTGGCGACGTAGAGGCGAAATATAATCCGTGAAAAGAACTCCTTCAAGATGGTCATATTCATGCTGGATGATACGAGCGCGCATTCCCGTGAAGGATTCGACCTTCTCTTCAAAATTCTCATCAAAGTATCGCAAGGTAATTTTATCATGACGATATACTTGTTCCCGAATATCGGGTATACTCAAACAACCTTCATAAAAAGGCCACTTCTCCCCTTCTTCTTCAATCTTCTGCGGATTGATGAATACCTTCTTGAAGCCCTTCAATGATTCTGACTCTTCTCCTGGTTTTTCACCTTCCATAGGCTCTCCATCGACTATAAACAGCCGAATTGCCACATTCACCTGTGGGGCAGCCAGCCCTACTCCACTTGCATTGTACATCGTCTCAAACATATTTTCAATAAACTGCTTGAGGTTTGGATAATCTGGCGTAATCTCTTGGGTTTTCTTTCGCAATGTCGGATGTCCGTATGCGACAATTGGTAATATCATTTCTGCGTTCTGCTTATTTCTGTACTAAAGGTGCAACAACGTATGAGCTATATACTGCGATTCACTAAATATTGTTGGAGAATAAGCGTTGCACTCACTTGGTTAATGAGGTGCTTGTCTCGCCGCTTTTTCTTCTTAACCCCTGCTCTAATCATACTATCCATCGCCATTTTAGAGGTAAAGGTTTCATCCCATAGATGTACAGGAGTATCAGGGAACCACTTATTCAACAATCGATTGAACTCCCGAACAAGGGGGGTAGCATGTGTATCACTCCCATCAAATCGAGTCGGATAGCCCAACACAATTTCGTCTATGGTTTCTTGCTCAAACAGTTCAACTAGCTTCTTCTTAATGAAGGGCGTATCAAAACTCCCAATCCCTGATGCAAAAAGTTGCAAAGGGTCTGTCCACGCTAAGCCTGTTCGCTTTTTTCCGTAATCTATCGCAATAATTCTTCCCACACTGCAAAGGTAGCAAATTATCAGGATTGAATAACCTTTCCTCTCGTTTGTTTCTTTGGCAAAATAATGCGGAAGGTAGTCCCCTTCCCTACTTCCGATTTCAATACGAATATTCTACCCTTATGGTAATTCTCCACAATTCGCTTGGTGAGGCTAAGTCCTAAGCCCCACCCCCGTTTTTTGGTGGTAAAACCAGGCTGAAAGACCTCGTCGAATCGGTTTTTAGGGATGCCTTTCCCTGTATCACTTACATCGATATAGTATTTATTGTTCGTTTCTACTGCATCAATGGTGAGCTTCCCCTGTCCGCCAGGAAGGGCATCTAAAGCATTCTTAAGAAGATTCTCAATTACCCAAGAGAATAATTGGGGGCTGACCAAAATCTTGCTATCTGGCGGAATATTATTATTGACATCCAAAGTCGCTTTGCCACTACGAGACATTCGTTTACGGATGTATTCGGCAGATTGGTTGAGTAGTTCTCGGCTATCCGTTTCGGTAAATTCGGGCTCCGACCCAATTTTAGAGAAACGTTCCGCAACCCCTTCCAATCGCTGAACATCCCCCTCCATTTCTAGGATAAGTTCATATTCATCGGGATTATCTTCAAGATTGAGTTTGAGCAATTCGAGCCACGCCATGAGACTAGAGATGGGAGTCCCAAGCTGGTGGGCGGTTTCTTTTGCCAATCCCACCCAAACTTTATTTTGCTCATTGCGCTTCGCCACAGTAAAGCCCAACAATAGTATGAAAATAAAGATACTAATGATGATCAACTGCATAAAAGGGAAAAACTTCAGTTGCTTTAGCAGAAAAGAGTCATCATAGTATACATATTGGTATTGCCCATCATAATATTCAAAACTAATAGGCTTTTCCCCCTCCTTCATCTGTCGCATCTTACTCAGACGGTTTTTTACCCGCTCTTTATACTCTGCATCGGGCAAATCTTCAGGTATATTAAGATTCCGATCCATCATAGGAGTAGCATTCTCATCGGCAATGATAATAGGAACCAACTCATTCGTCTTGATGAGGTGATCATAGACAAAAGAAATCTCACAATTTTCTTGATCACTAGAAGCTCCAACAAATTGCAGTGCATTGACCTTAAGCTTGACTGTTTTTCGTTCTTCCTCTGCTAATTGCCGCACGATATAATTGGTATAGACCAATGTACCCACCACAATCAATAAGGCAAATCCATAAATAAGGACGCGGTGTAGGGTTCTGTTTTCAAATGCCCACATATACAGTTTATATTATCCAATGAGAGTATTGCAAAATTGCATGTATTCCGACTTCATAGCAAATCTACCGAAAGTTCATGAGGGAATTATGGTCAATCTCAACCTCTTTTTAAGGATCCTGCTTTTTAAGGGAGCTTATTCGAATAATGCCAAGAAGATAGGTAAACAACGAATGCCTCATAATTCACATTTTTTTGTAGCTTTATCCGCAAATATCCAAGAAAGCTGATATGCAAGACCGTACAGAGTTACTTCGTCAGAAGAATGCCAAAGCCCTGTTAGGCGGCGGGCAAAAACGAATCGATAAACAACATGCAAAAGGGAAGCTCACCGCAAGGGAGCGTTTAAGCCTTTTGCTTGATGAAGGGAGCTTTGAAGAAATTGGGCGATTAGTGGCGCACCGCTCGACCCAATTCGGTCTAGAGAAGCAAATCTATTTGGGAGATGGAGTCGTAACGGGCTATGGTACCATCAATGGCCGATTGGTCTATGTATTCAGTCAAGATTTCACTGTATTCGGGGGATCATTGTCAGAAACTCATGCCGAAAAGATTTGCAAAATCATGGATTTGGCTATGAAAAACGGGGCGCCAGTCATTGGCCTAAATGATTCAGGGGGGGCACGGATTCAGGAAGGAGTTGTATCATTAGGAGGGTATGCCGATATCTTTTACCGAAACACCCTCGCATCAGGTGTTATCCCTCAAATATCGGCCGTAATGGGGCCTTGTGCAGGAGGAGCCGTCTACAGCCCAGCCATTACCGATTTTATTATGATGGTTGAGAATACCTCCTATATGTTTGTCACAGGGCCGAATGTCGTCAAGACCGTAACCCATGAAGATGTAACCTCTGAAGAACTAGGAGGAGCCATGACCCATGCAACCAAAAGTGGTGTCACTCACTTCACCTGTGCCAATGAAGTAGAATGTATCGAATATCTCAAACGTATTCTCACCTATATCCCCCAAAATTGTGAGGAAGCGCCCCCCAAGTATGAATGCTTCCAATCAGCAACGGCTCCTATTAAGGAACTCAATACCATTGTACCAGAAAATCCCAATCAGCCTTATGACATTAAAGAAGTCATTGAATGGGTATGCGACAAAGATAGTTTCTTTGAAGTACATAAGAACTTTGCAGAGAACATCGTTGTAGGATTTGCCTTCTTAGATGGCCGCAGCATCGGGGTAATCGCAAATCAACCTGCTGTATTAGCAGGAGTACTCGACATTAATGCCTCCACTAAAGCTGCTCGATTCGTACGCTTCTGTGATGCCTTCAATATCCCTCTATTGGTATTTGAAGATGTTCCTGGATTCTTACCAGGAACAGATCAGGAATGGAATGCCATCATTACCAATGGCGCCAAGCTCCTATTTGCCTTTAGCGAAGCAACGGTGCCTCGTATCACAGTTATCACCCGTAAAGCATATGGAGGAGCTTACGATGTCATGAACTCAAAGCATATTGGTGCCGATATCAACTATGCGTGGCCAACTGCTGAAATCGCGGTCATGGGTCCTAAAGGAGCTGCAGAAATCATCTTCAAGCGCGAAATTGCAAAGGCCGAAGATCCTGAAGCAAAATTGCAAGAAAAAGTACAAGAATATACAGACACCTTCGCCAATCCCTACAAAGCTGCCGCTCGTGGATTCATAGATGAGGTCATCATTCCACAAGACACCCGAAAGAAGCTCATTCGGGCATTCAAGATGTTAGAAAACAAAGTGGATAGTTTGCCAAAGAAAAAGCATGGAAATATTCCTTTGTAGAGAATAAGTTTAGGGCAATTCTTTCATCCTATAAACGAATTTCGGGTTCTTTATCTCTTAAATAGATTAGCAATAAGAGGGTAGATTTGCTAGGCATTTATTAGCAGATGACCTACTAGTACCCCATAATTGTTACAAGAACTGCCGCAAATATGAATATTTCCCCATACTATCATACTGGCTAAGAGTATCCTAGGAAATTCACCTCTATGGGAATTGGGAAAGATTTTCCGTAACTTCCCGAAAACTTTTGATCAAAGTACATAATACGTATGATTATACAGCAGGCGCAAATTAGCTTAAACGTTCTCCTCCAAGCCTTTCGTCTGATGTGTACAGCTCGCTCACTCGCCAACCTCTATGAGGCCAATAAGCAAACATGTAGCAAATATGTACACGCAACTTCTAGGGGGCATGAAGCCATTCAATTAGCTGTAGGTATGCAGCTCGCCCCCCAAGACTTCGTCGCACCATATTATCGAGATGATTCAATTCTACTAGGAATTGGGATTACCCCCTATGAACTCATCCTCCAATTATTGGCGAAGCGAGAGGATCCCTTCTCTGGAGGGCGAACCTACTATAGCCACCCAAGCCTCAGACGACCTGATATGCCAAAAATACTTCATCAGTCGTCTTCTACAGGGATGCAAGCCATCCCTACTACAGGTGTGGCACAAGGAATCAAGTACTTAGAACAACATAAATTGGCAGAAGACTCCTTCCCTCGGGTTGCGGTATGCTCCATAGGAGACGGTGCCATAACTGAAGGAGAAGTCTCTGAAGCCCTACAAATGGCAGCTCTCCACCAATTGCCTATCATCTTTGTGGTGCAAGACAATGGTTGGGGAATTTCTGCTACAGGTCAAGAAATGTATGCCCAGCATGCCTATGATTTCGTGCGGGGATTTAAAGGAATAGAAGCCGTTTCTGTAGTAGGACATGATTTTGTGGAATGCTATAAAACATTCCGTCAAGTCCTTAATACCGTTCGGGAAGAACGACGGCCTTTCTTGATTCATGCTCCAGTACCTCTCTTGAATCACCATACATCAGGCGTTCGCAAGGAATGGTATCGAACGGATCTTCAGTCTCACCAAACCCATGATCCAATCCCGTTCTTATGCTCTTACCTTCTCAATATGGGTGTATCCCGTAAAGTTCTTGAACAAATTGAGGATGAGGTAGAAGCCTTAGTACAGGAAAGCTATGAACAAGGCCTGAAAGCTGAAGACCCCAAGCCATCCGATTTATATACCTATGTATTCGCGCCTACCCCTATCACAGAAGAAAAAGGCGAGCGCCGTCCTAAAGGCGGAAAAGAAGTCATGATGGTAGATGCTGGATTACATGCCATCGATAAAATTCTCAAAGAGCACCCAGAAGCCTTATTATACGGACAAGATGTAGGCGGAGAATTAGGAGGTGTATTCAGAGAAGCTGCATTACTAGCAAAACGATATGGAGATAAGCGGGTATTCAACACCCCTATCCAAGAGGGGTATATCATCGGGAGTACAGTAGGAATGGCCGCAGTAGGATGTAAACCCATAGTCGAAATCCAATTTGCTGATTATATTTGGCCAGGAGTCAATCAATTGTATGCGGAGGTGAGCCGTTCGTATTTCTTATCCAATGGCAAATGGCCCATCCAATCCCTTATACGCGTCCCTATCGGAGCCTATGGAAGCGGAGGCCCGTTTCATTCGTCTAGTGTCGAATCGGCTATACTTACCATTCGGGGCGTTAAGGTTGTATACCCATCGAATGCAGCCGACATGAAAGGTCTCATGCGAGCCGCATTCTATGACCCCAACCCTGTCGTAATGTTTGAGCACAAGGGTTTATATTGGGGGAAAGTACCAGGGAGCAAAGCCTCTCGAACCATTGAACCGAGTGATGACTATGTAATTCCGTTGGGTAAAGCCAATATCTATCAGGCTGCAAGCGAAGAAGCGGTAGAGAATGGCGAAAGTTGCTTGGTGGTTACCTATGGAATGGGCGTACATTGGGCAAAAAACGCAAGTAAAGACTTTAAGGAATATGTGGAAATCCTCGACCTACGGACATTAGAGCCCATTGATTGGGAAGCAATTGTAGAAGGGACGAAACGCCACAACAAAGTCTTGATTTTAACAGAAGAACCTCTTCGAAACTCCTTCGCCGAATCCCTAGCAGGTAGACTGTCTCAGCAGTGCTTCACCCTTCTTGACGCACCTGTATTCATCATGGGAGCAGAGAGTTTGCCCGCCATTCCATTAAACTCAATATTGGAGCACACAATGCTCCCCAATGCAGATAAGGTACGGGCAAAGATTGAAGAGTTACTCGACTACTAAACTCGTTATCAGCTTTTTATAGAGTATATAATAAACAAAAGCCCTCCAACACATACGCGTTGGAGGGCTTTCTGTATATAGCATTACCTTATATAGCGGCTTCTACTTTTACATTATTGATGAGGTTGAGGAGATAAGTTCCATAGCCACTTTTAACAAGCGGTTGGGCAATCTCACGAAGCTTATTTGCATCAATATAACCCATACGATACGCAATCTCTTCAGGGCATCCAATCTTAAGGCCTTGACGCTTCTCAATGATATGGACAAAGTTTCCTGCCTGTTGAAGCGACTCATGGGTACCCGTATCGAGCCAAGCCGTTCCACGTTCGAGTATGGATACACGAAGTTTTTGCTGTTGGAGATAAATGCGGTTTACATCCGTAATCTCCAATTCTCCTCTGGCAGATGGCTTGAGGTTCTTCGAGATTTCTACCACTGAGTTGTCATAGAAGTATACGCCAGGAACCGCATAGGACGACTTCGGTTTTTGGGGTTTTTCCTCTATACTGATTGCATTGCCTTCGGCATCAAACTCAACAACTCCATAGCGAGAAGGGTTTGATACATGGTACGCAAATACCAATCCCCCTCCTTCCTTCTTGACAAGCCTACCAGCCTCCTGTAGGGTTTCGTCAATATTGCTACCATAGAAGATATTGTCGCCCAGAATTAAGGCAACATCATCATCTCCGACAAAATCAGCCCCAATGATAAAGGCTTGTGCAAGCCCTTCGGGTTTTTCCTGCACCTTATAAGAGAAAGACAGACCGAGGCGGCTACCATCCCCCAATAGTGCCTCAAATTTAGGCAAATCTGTAGGGGTAGAGATGATCAGAATGTCTTTAATCCCTGCAACCATAAGGGTTGAGAGGGGATAATATATCATCGGCTTATCATAGACAGGCATCAGTTGTTTACTGACCGTAAGCGTGAGGGGATAAAGCCGTGTTCCAGAACCTCCTGCGAGGATAATTCCTTTCATGAATGAAACGATTGTGTTTGAGTGAGAAATTCGACGATGTTAGAATGGAGGCAAATTACACAAAAGGTGTTTCGAAGTCTCGGAAGGCTCCATATTGTTTGTCCTTATTCGAAATAGTAGGAGGCAAATCCCTCCATTGAATGCCAATATCGGGATCATTCCAAGGAAGTCCCCCTTCAGATCCGCGATGGTAGAAACCCGTGCATTTATAGTAGAACAAGCACGAATCGGAAAGTACCTGAAAGCCATGCGCGAACCCTGGCGGGATGTACAACATGGACATATCGTCGGACGAAAGCTCTACGGCTACATGCTGGCCGTAAGTAGGTGAGCCTTTCCGAATATCCACAGCGACATCCAATACACACCCTTGGAGTACCGTGACGAATTTCCCTTGTGCATGAGGAGGAGCTTGGAAATGCAGCCCCCGAATCGTTCCCTTAGAAGAAGACGAGAAATTATCTTGCACAAAAGGGAAATCCATCCCGATAGCAGCAAAAGCACGCTTATTATACAGCTCCATAAAGAAACCACGCTTATCGCCGAATACATCTGGCTTAATCAGATAGACATCAGCGATAGCTGTTTCATGTTTGTGGAACGCCATAAATCTTTTCTTTGAAGTAAGCAATAGTTTTGATAAGCCCTTCTCGTCGGCTGACTTTAGGCTCCCATCCTAGAATGCTTCGGGCGCGAGTGATATCTGGCTGTCGAACCTTAGGATCATCCTGTGGCAAATCGCGGTAGGCAATCTTACTAGTTGATTCAGTAAGTTCAATGATTTCCTTTGCGAATCCTAGGATAGAAATCTCATCAGGGTTTCCAATATTGACAGGGTATACCTCATCACTCATAAGGAGGCGGTAGATTCCTTCTACGAGATCTGCAACATAACAGAAGCTACGCGTTTGGCTACCATCACCGAATACCGTAATGTCCTTCCCAGCCAACGCTTGGCTAACGAAAGCAGGAAGTGCACGACCATCATTCACCCGCATACGAGGCCCGTAAGTATTAAAAATTCGGATGATACGGGTTTCAACTCCATGATATCGGTGGTAGGCCATGGTGAGGGCTTCAGCGAATCGCTTGGCCTCATCATATACCCCTCTGAATCCAATCGGGTTTACATTGCCCCAATAGTCTTCCTTCTGCGGATGAATGAGGGGATCACCGTATACCTCCGAAGTACTCGCCAACAATACGCGAGCCTTCTTCTCCTTTGCCAATCCGAGGATCTTATGCGTACCCATAGCCCCTACCTTCATCGTTTGGATGGGGAGTTTAAGGTAGTCAATTGGGCTAGCTGGAGAAGCGAAATGTAAGATATAATCGAGATGCCCTTCAACGAAGGTATAATTGGTTACATCATGCTTGACAAAGGTGAAGCCATCTTGCCCAAATAAATGCTTGATATTATCGAGGCTTCCTGTGAGGAGATTGTCCATAGCAATAACCTCAAATCCTTTGCCGAGAAATTTATCACAGAGGTGCGAGCCAAGAAAGCCAGCACCTCCTGTAATTAATATTTTAGGTTTGCGATTCATCGTGTAGGGATTGTTTCTTCGTTTTTGATGACAGAACGACCAATAGAATAGTAGGTAAATCCGAGGGCATCCACCTTCTCAAGATCGTAGATGTTTCGACCATCAAAGATGAGCGGTTGTTTGAGAAGGGAATGTACCTTGGTGAGGTCCGCTTGACGGAACGCATCCCATTCAGTAACAACAATGAGGGCATCTACCCCTTCAATGGCTGTATACATGCCATCGACCATCGTATGGCCTAGTTCTGTATATTTAGCAATAGATTCCATTGCTTCAGGATCGTAAGACTTCACCTTCGCGCCTGCCTTCAGTAGCTCACGGATAATCACAATTGCTGGAGCCTCACGGATATCATCAGTATTCGGCTTGAATGCGAGTCCCCACACACCGAAAGTTAAGCCCGTAAGGTCTTCGCCAAAGTGCTTTTTGATTTGGCCAACGATATGAAGCTTTTGGTTGTAGTTTACGCGCATCACTGCGTCAATGATATCAAAATGATACTCGTATGCACGAGACGTTTTGAAGAGAGCAGAAACATCTTTTGGGAAGCAAGACCCCCCGTACCCTACTCCTGCGTACAAGAAACGGTGACCAATACGCGAATCGGTACCCATTCCTCTACGGATATTGTCTACGTTTGCCCCTACTCTTTCACAAAGTTGGGCGATTTCATTCATGAAGGAAATCTTCGTTGCGAGGAAGGCATTTGCTGCGTACTTCGTTACCTCCGCACTTCTTCTGTCCATGAACAATACTTGGTCTAGTGAATCTACGAATGGCTCATACAACTCACGCATAAGGGTTTGCGCTTTTTCTGAGTCTGTACCAATCACTACGCGTTCGGGTCTCATAAAGTCCTTGACCGCGAATCCTTCTCGGAGGAATTCGGGGTTTGAGATTACGTCGAAAGGAATCGTAGTGTGTTTCGCCAAGACTTCTTCTACCAAGTCTCCCGTACCCACTGGAACCGTACTTTTGTTGATGATTACTTTGTACTCTGTAATCAGCTTACTGATTTCATTTGCGACTCCTAATACATATTTCAAATCGGCTGATCCATCTTCCATAGGAGGAGTAGGTAATGCTAGGAAAATTACCTGGGCGAATGCTACCGCATCGGCCAAAGAATCAGTAAACGAGAGGCGACCTGCCTTGGTATTGCGCTCGAATAGCTCTTCCAATCCAGGCTCATAAATGGGCACTTGTCCTGCATGCAGTTTCGCCAACTTCTCTTGGTCATTGTCTACACAAATGACATCATTGCCAGACTCTGCAAAACATGTCCCTGTTACTAGTCCAACATATCCGGTTCCTATTACAGCTACTTTCATTTTGTATGCACTCAATTTTTAATGTTGAAAATAACGAACTACTATCTGTTATTTATGAATTGATTGATGTATGCGTTTGTTAGGCCTTAGCCACTGCTTCCTTAAAGGTTTGGGTGATGAAGTTGATTTGGTCTTCAGTCAATTCGGAATGCATGGGCAGGCTGATTACCTCCGCCGACAATCGTTCTGATACGGGCAATTCGGCAGAGGGGTCTGCGTAATGCGCATATGCAGGTTGTTCATGCAGAGGGAGGGGGTAATAAATCATGGTCGGAACTTTGTGCTCGCTCATCCATTGCCGAATAGCATCCCGCTTTTGGCGGCCTTCCAGCACTCTAAGCGTATACTGGTGGAAGACATGGGTAGCATTGTGGGCACGTTTGGGGATGACGATGCCTTCTAGATTCGCGAAAGCGTCATCATACATATCGGCGGCTTTCTGTCGATTCGCCGTATAGACATCAAGATGCTTTAATTTGGCATCAAGGATAGCCGCTTGTATAGAGTCCAATCGGCTGTTTACGCCAATGGAATGGTGGTAGTAACGCTTGCTCGAACCATGGTTGCAGATGACCTGTATTCTTTGGGCAAGTGCTTCATCTCGGGCGAAGATTGCGCCACCATCTCCATATGCCCCTAGGTTTTTGCTGGGGTAGAAAGATGTCGTCCCGATGTGTCCGATGGTACCTGCTTTCATACGTTGCCCATTGGCGAATGTATAAGTAGATCCGATGGCTTGCGCATTATCTTCAACGACAAAGATATTATGTTTATTGGCAATCTGGAGAATAGGCTCCATATCAGCCGATTGGCCGAAGAGATGCACAGGAATAATGACTTTGGTTTTATCGGTAATGGCCGCTTCCAATTTCGAGGGATCTAGATTAAATGTGTGTGGATCGACATCCACGAATACAGGCTTGAGTTTTAGGAGCGCAATTACTTCCGCAGTTGCTATATAGGTAAATGCGGGGGTAATCACCTCATCTCCTGCCTGCAAGCCTAGTGCCATTAATGCAATTTGGAGGGCATCTGTGCCATTTGCGCAGGGAATTACGTGTGCGCCGAGGTATTCGGATAGGTTTTTCTTGAACCGCTTGACGGCAGGGCCATTGATGTACTGGCAAGAACGAATGACTTCTAGTACAGCAGAATCAATATCATCTTGAATATGCTGATATTGGGTTTTTAGATCAACCATGTTAATGGTCATAGGCGAATATTGGTTAAAAGGGTTACACTCAAGACCAATGCGTAACTTTGCAAGGGAAAGGATAGCATTTCATTGCTCCAATTGCTATGGTTCGATTCGGCTGACAAAGTTATCACTTAATTTGTATTTTTCCCCGCTCTCGGGGCAAATTGCTAAACCTGTATCATCAAAAGTCAGTCGCTGACCGTACTGGCTCATCCATCCGATTTGTCTCGCAGGGTTTCCCACAACCAAGGCATAGGCAGGTATATCTTTGGTCACAACCGCTCCTGCCCCAATGAAGCAGTATTTTCCAAGGCGTGTGCCACACACAATGGTGGCATTGGCTCCTATGGTTGCGCCCTTTTCCACATAGGTGGTGCGGTATTCCCCTCGGCGGTTTACGGCTGAGCGAGGATTCATGACGTTTGTGAATACCATAGAAGGCCCTAGAAATACATCATCTTCGCATATCACGCCTTCGTATATCGAGACATTGTTTTGTACCTTTACGTTGTTGCCGAGTTTTACACGGGAGGCAATGAACACATTTTGGCCAAAGTTACATTTCTCACCGATTTCGACATGTGGCATGATGTGGCAGAAGTGCCAGATTCGGGTTCCCTGCCCGATGCTTGCGGGTTCGTCTACAATAGAACTGGGATGAACAAAATAGTGCGACAAGGTTACGATAATTAGATTAGCATAATATATACTGCGGGGCAAAATTAATTAATAAATTGTTAAGTCGGATAATATTGACTCATAGGGATTAGTTTCTACCCTAAATATGAGGGATTTATAGGGGCTTTTCCGATTTCTTGGGCAATACAAAGGCTTTTATTGGATGCGATTATGAAGATACTGCTACTATGTCCATTTTTTACGGGCTCTCATAAGCAATGGGCAACGGGATATGCCAAAGCAAGTGAACATGAGGTGAAAATCATGAGCCTAAGTGGGCATCATTGGAAGTGGCGCATGCATGGGGCGGCAATTACCTTGGGGCGGCGGTTTATGGAGTCGGATTATCAGCCTGATCTCATCTTGGCAACGGATATGCTCAACCTCGCTTCTTTTATGGCCATCACCCGAAAGCGTACCGCCAATACCCCAACGGCTTTGTACTTTCATGAGAATCAATTGACCTATCCTTGGTCGCCTCAAGATTCGGATATTCGGCATAAGCGCGATAACCACTATGGGTTCATCAACTTCAGTTCGGCTCTTACGGCTGATGCAGTTTTCTTTAATTCGGCTTATCACCGAAAGGCCTTCCTCTCTGCCTTGCCCGAATTCCTCAACCAATTTCCTGACCATAATGAAACGGGCTGCATTGCCTTACTCGAACAGAAAAGTGAGGTATTGCCCTTGGGCATGGACTTACAACGTTTTCTAGCTGCCAAACCCAAAACCCTCGATCGTCCGAAGCGTGCCGTCTTTCTTTGGAACCATCGGTGGGAGTATGATAAAAATCCCGAACAATTCTTTGAGGCAATGTTTAGGTTGGAAGACCGCGGATTGGATTTTAAGTTGGTCATCCTTGGCGAACGCTTCAAAAAGCAACCGCCTATTTTTGAAAGGGCAAGGGCTTTTTTCGATGATCGAATCTTGCAATATGGATATGCGGAAAGCTTTGAAGAGTATGCTTACTGGCTGTGGATGGCCGATTTATTGCCTGTGACTTCGTATCATGACTTCTTTGGGGGCAGTGTCGTTGAAGCCATGTATTGCAATGTTACGCCTCTATTGCCGAAACGCCTTGCCTATCCTGAGCACATACCCGAATCGGTGCATCGTGCGTTCTTCTACGAATCGGATCGGGAGTTTGTGGACGAGCTTCAAAGACGGATGATTCACACCCGCCTATTGCGAAAGCACGATACTGCCCAGTATGTGGAGAAATATGATTGGGGGCAAATGGCCAAGCAATACGATGTCAGATTTGAGGCAATGTTATTGTAGGGCAACTTTTGACAGAAATCTTACATTGTCCATCAAGCTGGTAAAGCATCCCATATAAGCCGATACAATCCCCATCCATCCCGATTCGAATACGTGCAAGTTGCTGTCAGCCTCCATACAATCCGTCACGACTGTCATCCACCCCGTCACAGTCTCCATCCGTCCCGACTCAATGTACAGCCTATTGGAGTCGCCTCCATGCCTACCCGATTCATGTATTAAACTGATAGTCAATTGCTCCAGCCAAATGGAGTCATAGTCCAACCAAGCCGACTCATACCCAATCCCATCCGTCATGATGTTGTTTGCGCTGGAGTCAATGCCCGTAAAGGTGGTAATGGGTCTCATAAGAGTGGTAACGGGTCTCGTAAGCGTGGAAACAGCCTTTGTAAACTCAGTCGACGATGTCCGTAAATGTGGAGTTAAAAGTCATCCATTATAATTAACTATATATCAGTTACTTATCAATATTGACCTTTTCCTCATGGATATTGAAGGAATCTGTATGAGCCCCGTTGTTATCTGGATGAGACCCATTACCAAGTTTACGGACATCGTCGACTGAGTTTACAAAGGCTGTTTCCACGCTTACGAGACCCGTTACCAGCTTTACCAGACCTGTTACCATCCTTATGGACATTGTTACCACATGGATGGAGCCTGACAGCAACTTTATGGACATTGTTTCCACCTTTACGAGGGTTATATCCACTTGGATGGAGATTGACGGCAACTTTATGGACATTGTTTCCACAGTTCTCCTTATTCTTGGTATTTTTCGCCCATATCAGGCCGAAAGCTTACATATTCACTCTCTTATTATGAGGCTTATATGAGGAACATAATGCAATCAGCCGAAACCCTTTATGAAGGGTTTCGGCTGATGCTTATACTCATCTCCAATGAGACCTAATCGAACAACTGGCCTAGAAGGCTATTACCTTAAACTCTGTCCGACGGTTCAATTGCTTATTTTCGGGAGTGTCATTTGGCGCAATTGGTTCGCGCTCTCCATAGCCCTTAGCCTCCATACGAGATTCGTAGATCTCTGAACCAATGAGGTAATCCACCACCGATTGGGCACGGGCATCAGACAAACGAAGGTTGTAGGAATCGGAGCCATCGCCATCGGTATGTCCTGAGATTTCGACGATGAGAGAAGGATTGTCGTTCATGATTTGGATCAATCGGTTGAGTTCCTCAATGGATTCATCCCGAAGCGTCGCTTTATCATAATCGTAGTAAATATTCTCTAGGACAATCTTTGCCCCTACTTCCAATTTCTTAAGGGTGATATCCTCCCGCTTTCCTTCCTCGGCATCTTCAGGGGAGAATTCAATCTCCGTTACATCAAAGAAGTAGCCTTCTTTGGTCGTATGGAAAGAATAGGTATCAAAAGGCAAACAAATTTTGAAGCGTGCTCCATCCTTTACCTTGTAACGGTTGATCTCGACGCCTGCACTATTGGTTACCACAATAACGGCTTCAGGCAGTAATTCGCCTGTCGCTTCGTCCTTGACTACGCCCCAAACACAGGTTTTCTTAGGCAATTCGACCTTCTTTTCGATCATGGCGAGTGCCTCATCCGACCCCAGTTCGAGGTCTACCCGTCGGCCATCTTGCGCATCCCCCTCAGTGATAGAGAAATAGAAGGAAGCCTCCATATAATCTTGCTTATTCGCCTTGATAAAGTAGTCATTGCCCAAAGGCAAACGCTTTTTGTACATCCCCTTAGCATCAGCCTTTAGGGTTGCGAGGAGGTTACCGCTATTGTCAGAGATTTCGATTTTAGAACCAGGCAAAGGTCGGCGGGTTGCTTGATCGGTTACGCGTCCATATACGAATGCGCCTGTTGGGCGACCCACATAGATATCCTTATCGAGGTTGCTGTTTGGCATCATGAAGTCCTCCGTATACACAGGGAATCCATATGCCCGAACCTTAAAGGTGAGTTTGCTCGACTTGCCCTCTTTGAAACAGAAACTATACTTACCTGCCTCATCCGAAGTAGTTGTTTTCCATGTATTGCCGTTTGCGTCTAACAATGTGATAGGCGTATTCGGCATAATCTCCTTCGTTTCTTTATTGTAGACCACACCCGAAACACAACGCGTTCCGACTTCCCCTTCATGTTCGTCAATGGAAATGTTTCGGTGGATATTGATCATATTGTCATTGATGGATGACGTCACTACGTCGAGGTCTCCATCTCCATCAAAGTCGCCTGCAGCAATACCTGAATTCCAATTGCCCGAAGGGATTTTGTAGCGGTTCGTAAACACCCCTTTTTCATTCAGGTGTACCCCAATGAAGTTATCGACCGTTGAGCAGGTCACAATATCTTGGTCGCCATCAAGGTCAAAGTCGCCTATGACGAGGTCGAAATTGTGCGCCCCTGACCGAACGCATTGCGTCGCCTCAAACGATTTACCGCCCACATTAAAGTGTACACACATTTCTCGATCAATATAGGAACCCGCAGCGATGTCCAATTTCCCATCTCCATTCAAATCCGCAACCCCCAACGCCCAATTGTCTCCTCCTGATCGGAAGGCTACTTTCTCCTTGAACATCATTCCGCCTCCATTAAAATGGACATGAATTCGATTGTCTCCACATCCAACCACAATGTCTTCGGTTCCATCGCCGTTCATATCACCAATTTTAACCGAACGAGGCCCTTCACCCGTCCGAATGGCTTTGGGTGTACTAAAACTTCCTGTTCCATCTCCGAGAAATACCTTCACGACATTGGAACTTACCACTGCCACCACAAGATCCAATTTCCCATCTCCATTAATATCGCCTGGCGTCACATCATGTGCCATGGTACCTGCGGGGAACGACCTTGCAGCCTTTAGTTTACCTGTTCCATCATTGAGCAATACGTATAGCTTACCACTGACATCCGTCACAGCGGCAACATCTAGGTATCCATCCTTATTTGCATCGAATAGGCATACAGCACGGTTGTACTGGTAGCCAGGAAAGGAGATTCTGTCATTGAACTCCCCTTTGCCATTGTTATAATGCACATTGATTTTGCCGTCTTTCTTTGAGACTGACACAATATCCATCTTACCATCCTTGTTCATGTCACCCGAAGCGACACTCCAATTGCCTTGTCCTGAAGGGTATGCGTACTTAGGTACAAATACTGCGTGCGAGATGAAAATTGTGCTATCCTCGCCCGAATAGTTTTTGATTTGTGCGAATGCTGTGCTTGTGTGTAATACGCAAATTGTGAAGAGAAGGATTGTTCCTAATCTTATCTGAGTTAAATTCTTCATGTGTTCTCGCTTGGATTCGTTAATAAATTCGCAGAGTCGATAAGTAGATAACGTCGTATAGGCTATTCCCTTATGTGTATGTAAGAAATTGCATAGAGCGCCTACAAATTATCAAATTCTCTCCTCTAAAGTAAATCCATATAGCGAGTCGAACTTACATCGCGAAGCTTCTAAGAAGCTCGATGCTTTCCTGTGTATCCCAAGCTTTTCCTCCTGTAGATTCGTATACGATTTTTCCGTTCCTGTCAATAATATAGCTCTGCGGAATAAAGGTAATGCCTATGTCTTTGAGCTTTTCATCCATCTTTAGGTAGGTAAAATCATATTTTTTCCGACTGATAAAGCGTTTGATTCGGCTATAATCTTCATCTGAAACAAATAAAAAGACGTAATCAGTATCTGCTAGTTCCTTTTTCGCATTCTCAATAGAAGGCATCTCCTTCAAACAATCCCCACACCAGCTCGCCCAAATATTGAAGAAGATAGGTTTTCCTTTGTAGGCATCTAAAGAAACGATATTCCCTTCTAGATCCCGTAAAGTCATGGTTTCCATTTCAATTTCGGAGGGATTCAAACATCCTGTATATCTACACCATGCTACACCCAGTAATCCGACCACCAATAGTAAGCCTACAATTCGATAGAGTATTTTCATCTTGGATTCCGTTAGAAAGTGTATTTGCCTTAGCAAAGGTAGTATACATTTGCTAAGGCAAATTGACAAATAGAAGACGATTTTTCGATTCGTCTCCTTCTTACTTTTCCGACTCTTTCACGACTTGTTTGAGGAAGGCCTTCATTGCGTCATATACATCATAGTCGCCACGGAACTTGCGTGTGATATAGATGTCATCTGTCTGGATGTCTCGAATGTAGAAGTAGTAATGAAACTGTAGGTTTCGGTTTACATACATTCGATTCGCAGATGGATGCGCTTTGTAGGTTGCAACCAAGGCTTTGGGATTGCGAGGATACTGCATTTGCTTGGGCATAATCACAACGTCTAGGTAGTATAGGTATCCCTCATCCAAATAATCCTTCATGTTTCGAAGGCTGATCATCTTGTATTCATAGGGATAGCTCTTCTTCAAGACCTTTGTGATATTCCCATTTCCTGTATTTACAGATCGATTGATATCTGCCAATTGACGATCAGAGAACCTCTTTGAGTCCTTCACTTCATCAAACTGAGCGATGAGCAATGTATTTTCCTTCAGGTCTATAGGAACCGTTTGGAAGATTTCTTTTACAGGAAAGCTGTCTGCTGGTGGCCAATAGATAGGATGTACGGCAAATACTTGGGTGGCAAATAATAATACGAGTGAGAGTGAAACGAATAACTTTTTCATCTTGAGTGTTCTTTTCCCTAAAAGTAGGGAGGTGCGTACCTACTCCCCAAACGATTTCCTATCTGCTTCTTACGTGTTTTATACGTCCCCGAATCCCACGAAAATCGATTTCCTTACATTCTTTTTAATGATTAAAGAATCGTTCTTTATGCTGCTTCACTTGCTCAACGGTGAAAGCGCGGCTTTCTTTGAGGTTTAGCATTCGGCCATAAAACATTTTTAAATCAAGGAAATCCCTTACAGATAGGGCGGCCGTATCATTATGCCGATTATGGGTCTTGATGTAGTCGAGCATTTCGTCTACTTGATCATACGGAATGAGGGTCAGCACACAATCAGGGAATCGGCCGTGAGCATCATTCCACAATAATCGGAAGTATAGGATTTCTTGGGATGGACGCGAATTGCCGCTAGAAAAACGCTCCGTAACGATTAGGTCTATTCGTGCGCTTAGCGCCACATGATCAATCTGATTTGGAGCATGATCGGCTGCTGCACGTGGTTCATCATCCGCCAATGCGAAATCATCTAAGTTTGAGGGAGCCTCAGCCATTATTTCCTCGAGGGTTTCTTCGAGGTGGGTCACATCTTGTACGAGGTCTTCGTATAGATATCTTTTAGAGAGGTTTTCGGGATGTACCCCATAGATTACCCCTGCTTTTAAGGCCTGTATCATTGCCATCACCATTCCTCCCTCTTTATACTTGCCCCTATGGTTCTTCTCCACATCATTGGTAAGGATGGCATCGGAATACTTGGCAAAGTATAGAGGCGTATTGACTCGTTCTCTTAAGTCAATTCTGATTACGCGTTTGTTGCGGTAGAAGTCACCATGTCTGGCCGAATTCGGAGGAGGATCAGCGGGTGGAGTTTCTGGTTTTGCAGGGATTTCGCCAGGTTTCTTCACATGAATCATATCAATCTTCACCCCTGGAACAGCAGTTGAGTCCTGTGCCATAGAAGCATGTAGCGATAGGCATATGATGCATAATATGAGTAGGTGCTTTCTTTGCATAAATGAATCCTTTAGGTCGATAATGCGGCACTATACGTGATCTGTAAGGTCATCGTACATAAGGTAAGGGCATACATTCGAGAAATTATAGCCGAATAGTATGATAACGAAGGATTCTCCGTTTTCTTCTATTGGTCTTCATATTCTTCCTAGAAATAGGAATGGCTCCACCCAATACGAGTGAAGCCATATTATGTAATATTATCCAATTAGCCTAATACAATTTAGCTCTTCTTCCACTTAATGGAACATCCTACTGCCTTGGTTTTCTTTTTTTCAATGGCTTCTCCTTCTTTCAAAGCCTTGATTGCATCCTCCACATATCTTACTTCTACTTTGTCTTCGCTCTTGGCACTATCATCAATTGCGCCAATATATTCTACGGCGAATCGTCCATCTTTATTGGATAGGACATATACGTGAGGGGTACGAAGGGCGCCATATCCTCTGGCAATTTCTTGTGTATCGTCCAATAGATAAGGGAAGTTGAACCCTTTTTTCTTTGCGCGCTTCTTCATGTTCTTGAAGCTATCTGATGGGTATTGCTCAGGATCATTGGGGTTAATGGCGATGACAGGAAAGCCGTCTTCCCCAAATTTGTTTTGCAATTCGATGATGCGGTCCTCATAGAGTACGGAGTATGGGCAATGATTGCAGGTAAATACAATGATAAGGCCTTCCTCTTTTGAGTAGTCTTCCAAGGATACCGTTTTGTTATTTACATTTTTAAGGGAGAAATCTAGGGCTTTATCTCCTACGCTTAGTCCTTGGGCGAGTCCTTCTGTGACAAAAAAGAAAAGTCCTAAGACAAGGAGGGAACATACAATGTTGGTAGTGTTCATCTTCATTATGATTGCGTTAAAGGTTCTGATGATTGAAGGTAATGGAAATGTTGTATAGTATCTGTCGCCGAATTCACCAAAATAGATTCGGTTACTCAGCGGCTTCTTTTTTCGCAAGAATCTCTTTGACCCACTGTTCGAGTTCTTCGTAGTGGAAGTCTTGTTCTTTGAATTCGTAGATGCCTGTTTTGGCATTGACGATTAGGGTTACAGGGATTGAGCCTGACCATTTGGGGTGTATGGCATCAATCCATTCGTCGCCGCGGGGTTGTTCCAGCAGTATGACTTCCGACTTCAACTTCTTTTTCTTAACGAAAGGTTTGACGCGTTTGTCTAATCCGCTACTGAAGTCTAGGCTTACGAGAACTACTTTGACCTTTTGGTCTTGGTATTCTTTGTGTATGCGTTCGAAGGCGGGCAATTCTTTCACGCAGGGCACACACCAAGTTGCCCAGAAGTTGTATACATACAGGGTATCGTTCTCCTGCTTGAGGCGAGTTTGGAACTCATCGAATTCGAGTATGGGTATATGTTGGGCTTGTATGCTTGTGGGGAATAGGAAAGATACAAGCACAAGGAGGATAAGTATATACTGCTGTTTCATATAGAGGATAAACGTTAGGGCATTCCTTTTTGTTCGATATATAAGCAGGTTGTGCTTGATTCTTTTGTTGATTGGGTAATTGTTTCGGATTCATTAAGGAGAAATGGCTTTGCCTCCCCCCGGAAGCAAAGCCTATTAGCATCTAATTAAACCCTGTAAAATGTGTCATGCACATCTGTACACATTTAAACACTTACCATTTATCTATATCATTATTCTTTAATTGTTACGCTTGCGAGGGCTTCCCAATCCTTATGCTCATTGGTGTAGTATAGATAAGCTGAGGATGCAGGAGCTTCGAATTTGCCAGGGATGTCTGCCTTGAGGTCGAGGTTTACGATTCGTTCCTCGGATGGCTTCATTTGGCGGTAATAGAACACGACGTTGTTACCGATTACCTCGTAGTAGTCGAAGGTGCCCTTTTCTTGCAATTCTTTGAGTTGCCATGGTTGGGCGCTTAGGCCTGCTGGGAGTCCGACAATTGCGAGGGTCATAGGCTGGCCTTCTTCCGTTTTGTTCTGGATGGTGGTTGTCAAGCGGACAGTTTCGCCGAGCTTTATGTTTTTCGATGCCAACTTGGTATCGAGGTCAATCACACAATCCTTGGAAGAGTTCGGGAGAGAGGTGTGCCAATTTACTGCAAGTGAGTAAGGTAGGGGCGCATCTGTTCCTGCGAACTTCACTTCGAAGTTTGTTTTGCCCGCTTTTACGTGTTTCTCTAGGCCTTTGATCTCGATGACATCTTGGCGGCCTTTTTCGTAGAATTGTGAGCCAATCTTCTTGCCATTGGCATATATTTCTATTGTTCCTTCTGAGTCTGTTTTCTTGGAGAATTTGGCGTATTCGATGAGTGCGCGCAATGCAAGTACGGTGCTTTGGGTGTTTCCGAATCCGCCGTGGCCCGAACGACTGTCTTGGATGAACTTCGCTGTAGACTGGATCGCTTGGAAGTCGGCACTCTTGCCCTTAATCATTGCGCTGAGTGCGAGAGAAGCCGTTTCGATGATGAGCGATTGACCTGAGGTACCTGGAGCCGAACGATGGTTCGATTTGTGTGTCCAGTTGCCTTTGTCGGTTTGGAGGCGGAGGAGTTCAGCGAGAGCCTTGTCTGCGCGTGATTTGTCCTTGTAGTTGAGGAGGGCGTTGGCTACGAGTCCTAGTTGGTAGGGATTTTTGCTCTCCATGGCTGCATTGTATGATGCATCCACCTCTTTCTTGAGGTCTTTGATGCCCGCCTCGCTTAGTCCGAAGACGATGTAAGCATTCATCGTTGCCTCGTCTGATAGTCCGAATTGGTGTAGGGCGCGTGGGTTTCGTTTGAAGCCCCCTTTGCCATCTCTTCGAGAGAGGAGCCATTCTTTTGTTCGGTCAATCATTTTGGCGTCTACCCCATCGTATACCTTTTGCATATCGACGAATTCCATGAGGCCGTAAGCCGTGAGTCCTTCGTGTCCTGGGTCTCCGCCGAACCATTCGAATCCGCCAGAAGGAGACTCATAAGACATCAATCTGCCATATCCTCTTTTGATGTATCCGAGGGCTTTTTTGGTTACTTCGGCGTTCTCTTGGTCGGTTTCCTGCATGTATGTCAATGCGAGGATGTTTGGATAGGTGCTAGAGGATGTTTGTTCGAAGCAGCCGTATGGTTCGCGGAAGATTGATTCGAGGCCTGACATCAATTCGCTGAGCGATGAAGGATAGGCTGTAAGGAATACGTCCATTGAGCCTTCGACAAGGTTGTCTACATTGACTGTATATTTTCCCGATAGGTCGCTGCCAGAGAATGATGCATTGACAGGGAATCCTTTTGGTACGACTTTGAAGTTTTGGGAGAAAGCATCGGCGAAACCTGCGGCTTTGAATTCGGCTTTGATGAGGCCGCCTTTTGCTTGAGGCTTCACTTTGTATTCGAGGTAGAAGGTATTGGCCTTGTTTGGCGTCAATGTAATATTAGTAGGGATGCTCGCTAAAGGAGATAGGCCTTCAGGCATTGTGAGCTTAAGCTTTCCATTGATTGACTGATTGGTATTGTTTACGAGTGTCAATGGGAGCTTTAGGATATCTTCGGTTACAATCTCAACAGGTGCTTTTGCTGACATGCTGAATGGAAGTTGGGAGTAGAATACTTCTTCTGCTCGGCCTAGCATTCCCTGCTTTGTCATTCCTTCTGCTGTGATTCGGAAGGAAGTGATTTCGTCTGATGTGTAGAAGGATAGTACTGCTTTTCCTTTACGATCAATTTCAACGTTTCCATTCCAGTAGATAGTTGAGCGGAAGTCTGTTCGTTCGACTACCTTTGATTGTGGGCCTTGGTATACAGGGGCTGCGAATTCTTTGGCGCGATAGAACGTCACTCCTGCCGCCAGCTGTCTATTGGCCTTCATAGGTTTTGCTAGTCGATCATCGAATACTACGAGCCCTTGTGCTAGGTCTCCTGCCTCCATGGGTTCTTCCTCTAGTACCTCTTCATCCTCAGCAATAACGGGAAGTTCTTTTATTTCTTCCTTCATGGGTTCAAGCTCTCGTTCAACCTTTGCCATTTCCTTTTTGAGATCGTCTAATACTGCTTTATCCTCATTGTTAGCGAAATCTCTTTTTACTTCCTTTTCTGCTCTTTCGTCCCGCCGTTCCATCTCTATCATTACTTTTTGCTCTTCGATCTGTTTACGTTGTTTTTCGATTTTGGGAGCTACAGCGGGGCCTTCGTTGGCTTTCCCTTTTCCTTCTTTGGCTAGATTAGAGCGATTCTTTTTGGGGCGAGGTTTTACTTGGGCAGGAGGTGCAGCAGCAAAGACAGCGTTATCTGGTTTTATGGGAATAGCTTCTACGGGAGGCATTGCAGCTACAGGCATTGGGGGATCTGCGCGAATTTCGACCATATCTAGGTTACCGTCGGGTATTGCTTCTTCAAGGTCGTCGTCCTCTTCGTCTACGAGGATGGGTTCGTTTCGGTACATTCCGATGTTAATGTTGGAGTTGTAGCCTGCAACGCTATATGAAGCGTCGGTATGACCTGGTGCTGTTATATTGAGGGTCACTGCGTCTGTGAGGTCTACTTTTCGGAAGTCGAAGCGTCCGTTTACGTCTGTTTGTGTGGATTCGCCAGTGCTACCGAGTTTGATTGTGGCGTTTTTGACGGGGCCACCATAGTAGTAGTCGTATATTACACCGCCTATTTCTGTTTTTTCGGCGGAGAAAGAAAGGTTGGGTCGTTCCTCGTCTAGGACTTGTTGCCAGGTGTATCTTCTCCAGCCTGCAGTCATGAGGAGGTAGTCGAGTGCTTGTTCGGCTTTTTCCTCTTTGGGGTCGAAGTAGAAGTTTGGTTCTTCGACTTTTCCTCGGAGGTCGGCTTCTACGAGGAGCCAAGAGAGGATATTGCTAGATTTATCGTCGGCAAAAGAGAGGAGTTGGTCGTTTGTGACAGCAAGAGATAGGTTTGCAGGCATTGGCATGCCACGTTCGTCGGTTACCTTTACGGTAAGTTGTACCTTTTCTCTTGGGAGATACTTTTGCTTGTTCGTTTTGAGCTCGATGTTGAGCTTTTTGTGCTTATTGACGAATACGAGTCTTTCAGCACGTTCGATGTTTTTGCTGTCGAATAGGGTTACTTGGGCTACGCCGATTGGGAAGTCGGCCATTGGGATTGTGAGGAGGTTTTGTCCTTTTTTGACGGGGAGGGTAGTTGCGAAGTAATGCTTGCCTCGTACGGTTGCGATGACAGACATTTTTTCCTCCTCGGTCGAATAGACATACATATATATATTGTCCTTATCAAGCTTAGAAACTGTGAGTGAATATCCTTTTGGCATAGGTTCGGGGATATCGAAGGTAGCTTCAACGCCGACAGGCTTGGTGATTTTTACTTTGTATGCTTGGTTGGGTTGGGGAGTGAAAGAGAAGGCTCCCATTCCTTGGTGGTAGCTGGAGAAAGTGGTGAGTTCGGTTCCGTTTTCGTCGATGAGGGATCCTTCGATGTCGGCGGGTTTTCCGAATTCGTTTAGTGCTTTGAATGCGACTCGGCCTTTTAGGCCTTCGACTAGGTCTCCGCCTTCTGGGAATAGAGATAGTTGGATGTTGTTTAGGACGATTGGGACGGAGCGAGAGATTGATTCCATGATGCCTTGGTAATCAATCATGACGTTTAGGAGTCCGTCGCTTGTTTTGAGAGATTCGGGGAGGTCGAATTTGATTTGTGCTTCTCCTTTTTCGTCTGTTACACTTGGTTGTTTGATGAGGGTTTTGCCGTTGAGAGAAGCGACGTAGTTGAAGGCATAGTTGGCGAGTGGTTCGTTGCTGTTGGTTTCGAGTTTGAGGTCTGCTGCGACGCGATCCCCTGCTCCGTATGCTTCTCTTACGAAGTCGAGGTTCATTTTAAGTCTTGGTAGGACGACTGCTTGTACTTGGATTTCTTTTTCGAAGTAGGCTGGATTCTTTTCGTTTTTTTGCCAGTTGGTATAGACTTTTAATTTGTAGAGGCCTCCCACTGCTTCTTCACTGAGGGTGAAGTCGCCTTGGGCGGCCCCTTTTTTCACAATCAATGTATGTTTTTGCTCGGCATTTCCTTTAGGATTAATGAGCTCGACATACACGATGTCGCTTTTTTCAGATGGTTGTAGTTCAGCTCCTCGTACGTAGGTAGTGAACCAGATAGTTTCTCCAGGCTTGTAGAACGGTTTATCTGCATGGAGGTATACACGATCTTCGGGGATGTGTGTATTGTATCCTTGCAGTTTTTGAATGAGTTCTTGGAGGAATCCTCCAAGTTGTTGGAATGCCTGGGTATTTTCTGCTGGCAGGATGGAGTATGAACCCGCAGCAAGGATGCTAAGTAACGCAACGATAGCGAGTGTTCGGGAAGTTCTCATGGTTTAGTTAATAATGTCAAACAATCTGTCTACATTACTAAGACTTGGTGGTCAGAGAATTCCACAAACGGTTTTAAAAAAAGTTAAAATTCTTTTTTGGGGGATTTTCGGGAATGGGGATATTGGGGGATTATTTAGTGGCTTTTCGGCATCTTTCGGCGAGGGAATCAAATAGGTTTTCGAGGGATTCATTTGTTCCTCTCATTCGGTTGATGACTTGTTCGGCCCAATCTACATATTTGAGGATTCGTTCTTTTGGCCATTTATGTGGGGGGGCATCGACGAGGTCTCTGACGTTGGAGCATTTGTCTGCGAGTTTGATTTGCTTTGCTCCGAAAGAGCTTTTTGCCGCTTTCACAACTTGTAATCTTTTTCGTTCTTGTACGGGGAGGGATTTATCATCGGTTACTTCGAGGACGTATTGTGCGACGGTTTCGCCGAATACTTCTCGAATTTCTTGTTCATATGTTTCGGTATCTTCGATGGTATCATGTAGGATTCCTGCGACAATTACTTCGGTATCTTTTACGCCCCCGACATTGCAGAGGAGATCGGCGACATCAATCAAATGGTTTACATAGGGGGTTTTTCCTTTGTCTTTACGTCTTTGGTTTCTGTGTTTTGCTGCAGCAAATTTTAGGGCTCTGAATATCTCTCCTGTCATAATCCTCTATTTTTTTTCTCGTAACAAATATTAACATCATCCCGCAAGAAAAAAAGTCTTTTTTGTGTGCATATAATGGGGATTGCCATGTAATCTACAAAGGTAGGTTTTCCTTTTGAATGATGCTCATTATCAAATACTTAATTATATGTAAAGAATGAATTTTATTTTCTTCCTTTTAATTTTCATGTAACTCTTAAGGGGAATTAAGTAACGATTTTTCTGTGAAGTTGTGTACATTTACTATTAACGATACATAAAGCGAAGCCGCATTTAACAACCATTTTCGTACTGATAACGACATAAGCAATTTCTCTACGCAACTCTTTTAGGAATGAAATTGCATGAGGCTTCGCACTCATACTCAATAATAGAAGCCATACCTAAGTGGAATAGGTGTGGCTTTTCTTTTTTGGGGGAGTGCTTAAGTTGAAGGAAGATTGGGATAATTTCTTCGTTAACGTGTATGTGAATTTCGTTAACGCATATTGGGTTTTCGTTAACGTATATTGGAATTTCGTTTTTATGTATGCGAATTTCGTTCATGCATATTGGAATTTCGTGTGTATGTATGTGAGTTTCGTTTTTATGTATACGAATTTCGTTAACGTATATTGGAATTTCGTGTGTGTGTATGTGAGTTTCGTTTTTATGTATGCGAACGTCGTTAACGTATATTGAAATTTCGTGTGTGTGTATGTGAGTTTCGTTTTTATGTATATGAACGTCGTTAATGTATATTGGAATTTCGTATGGGCATATGTGAATTTCGTTCGTGTAGTTGGGAGTTTCGTATGGGGATTGTGGATTTTCGTGTGGATAGGGCATAAAAAAAGCCAGAGGATTGGCCTCTAGCTTTCATTTATATATGTTCAGTTTATTTATGTTCTTTTATCGGCGGCGATCGTCTCTTGTTTCGCGTCGGTCTTCTCGGATTTCGCCTTTGTCTTCTATGATTTCTCTTTTGGTGGCGCGAAGATCTTCTACCATTATGTTTCGGAAGTCTTTGATGAGAGACATTTGTTCTGAGACTTCTGCTTTTGTGAGTCCGTCAAGTGCTGGTCGGCTTCTGACTTGCTTAAGGATTGCTTTTTGTCTCATGAGTCGAGAAGCTGCATCAGAGAAATCTTTCTTATCGTCTGCGAGGTCTCTTTGGTCATCTCTTTTGTCGCGCACGTCTCTTACTGCTCGGCCTGGTCTTCCTGCTCTTACGTCTCGGCGAATTTCATTTTTTTCGTGTCGAACTTCGTTTCGGCTTTGGTTTACTTCGTTTCGGGCTTGTCCTGTTTTCGCTTCAGCTTGTGCAATTTCTCGCTCCATATCAATGATGAGGCTTTTGCGGATTTTTTGGGCAGGTACGAAGGAGGCTGTCTTCACGGCCGATTCTAGTTTCGCAATTTTTGCATTAAACTCATTGAGTTCTGCTTTGTCACGGTCTTTATTTTTTTCGCCTTGGTGAATTTGCTTTTTATCAGTGGCTCTTTCTGCTACGTTTCTTTGAGCGGATAGAGGGAGTTGGGCAAACATGAAGGCGGCGAGGATAAATAATGCTAATCTTTTCATTTTGGTGAGTTTTTTTAAGGAGGGTTTATGGTTCTTTTCAATCGATACACCCTTTTGACGGTGAAAATGTGAATCGGTTTAATCTGGGAGGGATTTTTTCCATTTTTTTTATTCTCTGATGATTTTGGCTTTGGGTTCGACGATCATTCGGGCGAAATCAAATTCTTGAATGGAGCCTTCGCTTTTGGTTATTAGTCGGCCGCCTGCTTTTACAATTACTTGGGCGTTGTCTTTGAGGATTAGTTTGCCTCGGTTTTGGATGATGAGGCGTGTCCCTTTTTCAATGACGAGTTTTGCATTGTTTGTGAGTTCGAGGGTGCTGTAGTTTTTGATGACGAATCGGGATCTGTCTTGTATGCGAATTTTGCGGTTGCCTTCTACTTTGAGGATGGTGGGGTTGGTGAAGGTTTTGGTATCGGGGTGAGGGGTTTCGCGGTCGGGGGTTCCGCCGAGATCCAATTGGAGTTTGGCTTGGTTGGAGATTGTGAGCCAAGGGTGTTGGCCGCCTTCGTTTCGGGTAAGGAGGAGGTTGCCGCACCATCGGGTATTGTTGCGGACGTTCCAGTCGTCGAATTGGATGTCTAGGGAGTATGTGCCGTCGATTGATTGTTCGACGATTTTGATGGTGATGCCATTGATATAGAAAGGATCTAGGAATTGTTCCTTTTTGTTGTATTCGGGGTAGTTTGTGACAGGGACGATGCCTGATAATCCGACTTCAGATCCCAGAACGAAAGCATCTTTTTCATCGCCTGTACAATTTACTGTGTATTTGGGTTGTCCATCAATGATTTCTGCCCACATTTCTCTTTGTTCGCCTCCTGATTTGTCTTTGTTTCCATGTGAGACATTGACATATACCTTTCCATCATTGTTATAGTCATATCTGAGTCCTTGGAAGTCGTTTTGGCCCGCGAAAGGATTGCGTTTGGTTTTGATCCAGACGGCTGTGGGGAAATAGTCTGTTTGGATGGTATCTCCTGAGAGGTCGTAGTCGAAGTTCCCTTCGCCATTCATCATCTTAATCATGTTTGTGTGCTTTTTATTGAAGGGGCTGAGTTTGGGTTTGGCCCTATCTGCACCAGGTTCGGCGACTACGTACATATATATGCCAGGGGCTGACTGGGGATGTCCTTTTTGGGGATCGTTGAAAAAGACTTTGTCGTCCCAATGGCTTTTTTTCTGGTGGTTTTCGATCCAAAGGTAATCCTGTGTGCCTGGAATTTGGATTCGGATCGCGTCTCGTTGTGTGACAAAGTCTTTGAGGGAGTATGTACCGCTTTTCCGTACTTCTTGAGTTTGGTCGAGCCATCCTAGCCACCAGCATTCCCAGGCGTTGGCGGTGAAGAAGGGGGAGTGCCATGCTTCCATCATTCCCCAGCCTTTTTGCCAGTAGTATCGGGTTCCACAGACGCCATTTGCTCCTAAGTAGTGGGGGCAGGAATATAGGTTGTGGGCGAATTCATGACGGAAGTATTCCCAATTGTGTTCTTTATCGGAGTAGCATTTGATGCCTGTGTGGCCAGAGATGATTTTGTAGGGGGTATTGGGAATTGAGATGTTTCCAGGATTTCCCATTCCTGTATTTCCTGGAGCGCGGTGCATGAATACGACGTAGTCGAGGATGCTATCGGGTTGGGAATTGGTATTATCGTAGAGGTAGTTGGGGTTGTTTGTTCGTTGATCGTATCTACTCCAATCGAAATCGGGGTATTGATCTGCAATCCATTCGATTGCAGCTTTGTTCATGGCTCCTTGTCTGGAGAAGAAATTGTTTCCTCTTTGGGGGACGAATTTAATGGGGACTTGAACGGGGAATATTTCGGCGGATATTTTGAATTTCCCTCCTGACATTTGGTAGTAGAAGTCGCTGAGGTTTTTGATGGATTGGGCTTGTCCGATTGTTTGAGGATCTTGGTCGAAGAGTTCATTGTTTTTGCCTATAGCCATTTTAGGTAGTACCCCTTTTTGGGTTTTATTGGGCCATAATTCCTTGGCATTGGGCTTGAGATTTTTGTCTATATATCTCACGAAGATAAATAGGACTTTTAGTTCACCTTTAGGGGTATGGACGTTTCCATTGTAGGATAGGGGTTGGGCGTCTGTTTGTTGTGCTTGAAGGGAGGTTGTTGCTATTGCAAGCAGAATCAAGGTTAGGTAGTAGGTGATTTTTCTTGCCATATTTTGATGGGTTTCTTTTTCCCAAAATACAGAAAAAGTTTGGCAAGTATGTGTCTAATTGGTTCCATCGAATTTTTGGGCAGTTGTGTGGTCGTCTGAATAGACATCTGAAGTTTTAAACACCTTCGAAACGGTCATCCATAGAATTTTGATGTCAAGGAGGAAAGATTGGTTTTGGACATACCATATATCGAAGGCGAACTTCTCTTTGAAGGTAATTTTGTTGCGTCCATTTACTTGTGCCCAACCTGTTATTCCAGGTCTGATGGAATGGCGAATTCGTTCTTCATTGGTGTATAAAGGGAGGTATTCCATGAGGAGGGGACGAGGGCCAATGAGACTCATGTCTCCTTTTAGGACATTTAGTAATTGGGGGAGTTCGTCTAGGGATAGTTTTCGGAGGTATTTTCCTATGGGGGTTAATCTTGCTTGTTGGTTTGCAGCTTCATCCTCTCCTTCTTTGATATCGTAGAGCGTACTGAATTTTAGGAGTAAGAAGGGTTTTTCGTTTAGGCCTGGACGTTTTTGTGTGAATATAACTCGCTTTTGGGTTAGGCGGAGAAGGATGGCAATGATAATAATGAGGGGGGTGAATAGGAGGAGGGCTATTAGGGAAAGGATTATGTCTCTGATTCGGTATTTCATAGATGTGATGGCACCTTGCTATTCTCTTCGCTTACAAGCATTTGAGATTTGATTGTTCAGTTTGGTGATTCTTATTCCAATGCTTTTGTTGGTAATATTCCAATCTCTCTATCTGTTTTTGAGATGGGCAATATCGTATTTTTCTCTGTGTTTATAAAAGGGGGATTTTCTCTATTGTAGAAATAGAGGTTTAGAGGGTTGGTTGAATGGCGGATTGGGGTTAGAAGTCGACGCTTCGGAATCTTATAACGAGTTGTTTGAGGTAGCCTGTAGCAATTAGGTAATGCCCAATTGAGCAGGTTATAAGTATCCAGTATTCGCTGAAGGGGATCCATGTGGGGGCTGCAAATGCGCTTAGCATTGAAAGACTAAGGGATAGCAAAAGGAGTAGTGCTCCCATGAGTACATCCCCAAAGCTCCCTTGTGGTACCCTTCTCCATCTATTTAACGCAACGAGACACATAATTACGAGGCTTACCATTAAGGTTATGACGGGGCCTTCCCATTCTCGGAGGTTGGGGTATAGCAATAGGATGGGTGCCAACCCATATATGAGGAATATGAGAACTAACCACGGTTTTCGGATGAGAATTGGGTATTCCCTATATCGGGCTTCGGCGTAAAAGAAACTAATGGTATATGCGACGATTCCGAAGAAAGAGAAGCTTAATCCTAAGCCAAGGAATAAGGATTCGGTTCTAAACATCCAGAATACTTCTCCTACTAAGGATGCAAATAAACCGAACTGCATCATGTATGCATATAGAGATCGGAGGCCTTCTGTTTGTTGGAAGAAGAAAACGGATAGGAAGATTAATGCTAACGGCCGAGAGAGGAAAAAGAAAAAAGGAAGTACATCGCTCATAAATAGAGCGAAAACTTCGGCACATATGATAAATATATATGCTATTGTAAATTGTGTTAAGGGCCGATTAAGCATGGGGGTGCAACAAATTGGATTGACTTCTCTTTCCTCCCTAAACGTTCTGGTTTCGTAAAAAGTAGCCCGCTTGGTAGATCTTATGCTTGTTCTATTATGAAGTGGATGAACCGAAATGGTATTATTTGAACAGGAGATGACATAACATTAGAATCTCTTAATTGACTAAGCCATCAAAATCCTCTAATTTTGTTATTAGAATAATTGTATTGAGTGTTTTACTTATTTAATGGAGATTTATTATGGCTATAATGATTACGGATTTGTGTATAAACTGCGGGGCTTGTGAGCCAGAATGTCCCAATAATGCAATTTATGAACCTGATGATTTGTGGAGCTATGCGGATGGTACTGATTTGAAGGGAATTGTAACGCTCAATGGTAAGAAGGTGAATGCGAATAAACCTCAACGTCCTTTATCGGATGAGTTTTATTATATCGTGAGCGATAAGTGTACGGAATGTGTGGGATTTCATGATGAGCCTCAATGTGCAGAGGTTTGCCCTGTAAATTGTTGTTTACCTGATCCAGAACGAGTCGAAGATCATGCTACGCTTTTGGCGCGGCAGGAATGGATGCATGATTAGGTAGACCTTGTATAGATTCGATAAAATATGGAAACAGCCTTTCTTTCGGAGGGCTGTTTCTCTATTTTTGTAGGCTATTATATTTTGCATTAGCGTTTGTATTGGTTATGAGATATCAGATTGTCATTGGCCTAGAGATTCATGTTCAGCTGAATACTGAGAGTAAGATTTTCTCTTGGGAGGGTTTTGAATTCGGTGCAGCTCCGAACTCGTTTGTATCGCCTATAACGCTTGCTCACCCTGGCGCTTTGCCTACGGTAAATGAAAAATGTGTTCATTATGCGATTCGAATGGGCTTAGCGACGCATTGTTCTATTGCTCGTACGACTTATTTTGACCGAAAGAATTACTTTTATCCTGATTTGCCTAAAGGCTATCAATTATCGCAATCGGCTTGTCCGATTTGTACGAATGGGTATATTCCTATCTTCTTAGCTGATGGGCGAGAGAAGGTTGTGAGAATTCATCAGATTCATTTGGAGGAAGATGCGGGGAAGTCCATACATGATCGTCATCCGACTTATTCCTTGATTGATTTGAATCGTGCGGGTACGGGGTTGATTGAGGTTGTTTCGGAGCCTGATATGGCGACTTCGGCTGAAGCTGCTGCGTATGTTTCGGAGATTCGGCGGATTGTTCGGTATATTGGGATTAGTGATGCAGATATGGAGAAAGGCAATCTTCGTTGTGATGCGAATGTTTCGATTAAATTGCCTGAGGCAAAGGAATTGGGGACTCGGGTTGAGATTAAGAACTTAAACTCTATTTCGTTTTTGATGAAGGCCATTGATTATGAGGTAGCTCGTCAAGCAAAGATCTTGGATACTGGAGGTAGCATTCGGCAACATACTCGTACGTGGGATTCGAATACAGGAAAGACATATGCTATGCGGGAGAAAGAAACGGCAGATGATTATCGTTATTTCCCTGAACCCGATTTGCCTCCTTTGTATATTAAAGAGAGCTTAATTGAGGAGATTCAAGCAAACCTACCTGTATTGCCTTACGAGCGGTATCTCACCTATCGTGCATTGGGGATTGAGCATCAAGAGGTTTTGACATTAATTGAAGATCGGGAATTTGCCATGTATTTTGATTCGCTCAGGGCTTATTGTTCGAATCCTAAAGTTGCTGCTAATTGGCTATTGGGGTCTGTACGGGCATGGTTAAATGAGAAGCGGTGTTCTATTGGAGCTTTCCCCGTTAAGGCAGATGCTTTAGGAGCTATGATTGGGTTGATAGAGCAAAAGGTTGTTAGTCATACAAGTGCTAAGACTCATTTATTTCCTGCATTGGTACAATCTCCTACCCTATCTGCATTGGCACTAGCCAAACAACTAGATCTGATTATGGAGGATGATCGCTCGGAATTAGAAAGAGCTATGGAAGGGTTGATGTTGCAGTTTCCTAAAGAGGTTAAGAAATATAGAGGCGGGAAAAAGAAACTTGCTGGGTTCTTTGTAGGGCAATTGATGCGTCAGTTTAAAGGGAAAGCCAATCCTAAGGATGTGAATCAGATCGTTCGAGAGAAATTGGGTAAAAGATAAGGGGTGTGAGCTCTTAGACTATGTATTGTTTCATTTGTATTTGTAGAGACTGGGCACTTTGCTTAGAAGCCTGAGCAAATGCTTCCCCTTGTCCTGCATAAATAATTCCTCGGCTAGAATTGATGAGAAGCCCTCCTTGTTTGTTCACTCCGAACTTACAAACGCTATGTAAATCGCCTCCTTGTGCCCCAATTCCTGGTACTAACAGAAAGGCATTAGGAACCATTTCACGAACTTCTTGGATGTATTCACTTCTCGTTGCCCCGACTACATATCCTAGGTTTCCAGGGAATTCGTTTGTCCACTCCCATGATTTTCGAATGACTTCTTTGAAGAGTGGTTTTTCATTGCCTCCATACCATTGGAAGTCGCGGCCTCCAGGATTAGAGGTAAGGGCTAGGAGGAATACCCATTTATTCGGGAATTCGAGGAAGGGGGCTACAGAGTCTTTTCCCATATAGGGGGCTACTGTGATTGAGTCGAAGTTGTAGGTTTCAAAGAAGGTTCGGGCATACATTTTAGATGTATTGCCAATATCTCCTCTTTTTGCGTCTGCGATTGTGAAGATATTAGGAGGGATTATTTCAAGGGTTTTTTCTAATTGTTCCCATCCCCATTTTCCTAAGGATTCATAAAAAGCGATATTCATTTTATAAGCAATCGCGTAGGATTTTGTTGCTTCAATGATTTGGCGGTTGAATTCAAAGACGCCATTGGGATGTTTTTTTAGGTGATGGGGAATTTTTTCAAGGGCAGTATCTAAGCCAACACATAAGAAACTCTTTTTTTGTTTGATTTGGGCGAAGATTTGATTGGGTTGCATGCTGCGAATTAGTTTATGATAGATATGGTAAGGCAATTCTACTAAATATATATTAGAGTTTTGTTGTTCGCTCTATATTCCTTTGTTCACTTGTATTGTTTTTAGAAAAAGCTTGGGTAAACGTTTGGTTTTGGCCTCTTTACTCGAAAGGCACTGAGGAGAATTACTAATAATGTATTACATTTCTAGCGATTTATTCCCTAACTTTGTGTATGTAGGTTTGTGCAAAAAGAAACGAAAACAGAAGGAAGCCTTCCCCGTCTACTTGTAAAGATGGTGTTTTTAGATATTGGGTTGAAGATGAGATTTTAGGGATAAGATTTTTGCACATACCTAAGCCTCTCTGGACAAAAAATAATACGTAAAATGAGTGATACAACCTTGCCTCCTCAGCCGTCTCCCGAAGAGACTCCTAAGGAGAATCCAGTGGAAACAAAAAAGGGTTTTTTCTCACCTAAATATAAGACAGGTCGTAGGATTTTCTTTGGGATTACGGGACTTGGTGTAGGAATGGTTTTTCTTCTAATCATTTTGGCACTATTAGACATTCCTCCATTAAGTAAGATTGAGAACCCAAAGTCGGACTTATCTACTCAGATTCTTTCGGCTGATGGGCATTTACTAGGAAGCTTCTTTTCCCAAGAGAATCGTGTCAATGTTCAATTGAATGAGATTTCTCCGCATGTAGTTAATGCTTTAATCGCAACGGAGGATGTTCGTTATTATCAACATTCGGGTATTGATGCCTTAGGGATTCCCAATATTTTGGGTCGGGTACTGTTGAGAGGAAAGATTAGTGGAGCCAGTACGATTACCATGCAGCTTTCTCGAAATTTGTATGATGAAATTGGACGAAAACGTTCTCCCTTTCGAAAGCTCAAGGAGATTATTGTTTCGGCTATTATTGAACGAAAGTTTACAAAAGGAGAAATCTTGACGGCTTATCTGAACACTGTGAATATCTATGGTAATGCTTATGGAATTGAAATGGCATCCAATCAGTTGTTTAGTAAGAAAGCAAGTGATTTAGCAATCGAGGAGGCCGCTCTTATTGTGGGGATGTTAAAGGGGCAAGGGGCTTATAACCCTGTACGTAAGCCAGAGAAAGCCAAGCGCCGTCGGAATACTGTATTGAATCAGATGGTGAAGTATGGTTTTATCTCCAATGATCCTGATGCAACGAATTATGTTAATGTAGATAGTTTAAAGGAGATTGAGATTGTTGTTCAACGAACAGGGAAAGAGCATATTAAAGGTTTGGCTCCTTATTTTCGTGAGCATGTTCGGCATTGGCTAAAGGATTGGTGCCGGAAGGAGGGGTATAATCTCTATCAAGATGGGTTAAAGGTTTATACAACTATCGATTCGCGTATGCAGAAGCATGCAGAAACAGCGGTTGGAGAGCATTTGTCTTCTCTTCAAAAAGATTTTACTAAGCATATAAAAGGGCGGGAGCCTTATCGACGAGATAGTAGTATTCTCATTGACCTAATGAAAAGGTCTGAGCGATATAGTAAATCAAAACGTGAAAAGACTCCTTATTTAAAAATTGTTGAAGATTTCCATAAGAAAATCCCGATGACGATTTTTACTTGGAATGGAAAAGTAGATACGGTATTGAGCCCAATGGATTCTTTGAAATACTATTCGAAGTTTCTAGAGACAGGGTTTATTTCTATTGAGCCCACTTCTGGCTATATCAAGGCTTGGGTTGGGGGGATTAACTACGAATATTTTAAGTACGATCATGTTGCTAAAGGTAAACGTCAAGTTGGTTCGACCTTCAAACCTTTTGTTTATGCTGCGGCTATTGATAATGGGCGAACTCCTTGTGATGAGGAATTGAATCAACCTGTCATCTTTACTTTGGATAATGGCCGGACGTGGGCACCGAAGAACTCTGGAGGAGGTTTTGGGGGAAAATTAAGTTTGAGACGTGCTCTTGCCACCTCTGTTAATATGGTGACAGCTCGCTTGATGCGGCAGATTGGCCCTCAAGCGGTAACGGAAATGGCATATAATTGTGGGATTCAATCTCGCCTAGATCCTGTACCTTCTCTTTGTTTAGGAACGACTGATCTTAATGTTATGGAGCTTGTAGGAGCCTACGGAACCTTTGCCAATAAAGGACAGTGGATTGAACCTACTTTTGTTGCTCGAATTGAAGATCGTAATGGAAATGTGATTTATGAAGCTCGTCCTAAAACGAAACAAGCCCTATCAGAAGAGAAGGCTTACTTGATGGTTGATTTACTTAAGGGGGTAGTAGACGAACCTGGAGGAACTGCAGGACGGATGCGTTTCCGTTATAAGTTTCAGAATGAGATTGGAGGAAAAACAGGAACGACACAGAATCATTCTGACGGTTGGTTTGTAGCAGTGACACCGAACCTTGTATCAGGGGTTTGGGTTGGGTGTGCAGACCGCCGTATGCGTTTCCGTTCCATTCGATTAGGACAGGGAGCTAATATGGCGTTGCCTATTTGCGCACTTTATATGCAGAAGGTTTACAAAGATCCGAGTGTTGGAATTCCACAAGTTCAATTTGATCGCCCGAATGGTTTTGGTGTTGATTTAAGTTGTATTCCATCGAGTCTTACACCAACCACTCCTAACCCAGATCCATTTAATACTGATTTAAATGATGCTGGGCCTAGTCCGCCAGCTACTACAACAACACCTACTCCAGATGATCCGTTTGGAGGATTTGATTAGGCTATTTTCATTTCTTATACATTAGAATATCCGAGTGGCACTCATGTAGCGACTCGGATATTTTGTATATTTCCTTTGCACTCTGTAGAAATTAGGAATTATATGAAACCCATTAATCCTTCTGTACTTGAGAAGGTTCAACAGTTGCCCAATGTTCCAGGGGTCTACCGCTTTATCAATAAAAGCGGGAAGATTATTTATATAGGAAAGGCAAAAAACCTACGGAATCGTGTTCGGAGTTACTTTCGGCAAGTTGAGAAGCATAGTTTTCGTATTCAACGCTTAGTAGAGAATATACGAGATTTGGCTTACACGATTACGAATAGTGAAATAGAAGCCCTTGTATTGGAGAATAATCTGATTAAACACCACCAACCCCGTTACAATATTCTATTAAAGGATGGTAAAACCTATCCATATATTTGTGTTAAAGAAGAGCGTTTTCCTCGTGTATTTAGTACTAGACGAAAGCTAGATGATGGATCCTTATATTTTGGTCCTTATCCTAATGGGAAGGCCATGCGTACGCTTCTAGATTTAATTGCTAAGTTATACCCTTTACGGAATTGTAACTATACGCTCAGCGAGTCGAATATACGGGCAAAGAAGTTTAAAGTTTGTCTAGAGTATCAGATAGGAAACTGTGCGGGTCCTTGTGAAGGGAAGTTGTCTGTGGATATTTATCATCAGAATATTGAAGCGATTAAGCATATTTTAAAGGGGAATCTGAATCCGATTTTCAAGGCTTTAACAGAACAAATGCAGGAATATGCACAGGCCTTTCAGTTTGAAGAGGCTCAAGAGACAAAGGAAAGGATTGAGCTATTAAAAGCCTATAAGCGAAAAAACACGATTGTATCTAATAAGATAGACCAATTAGAGGTATTGACTGTTCTTGTTGAAGAGCATTTAGGCTTGGTCAATCATTTTAAGGTACAGCATGGAACCATCACTCAAACTCATTCATGGGAGCTCAAACGGCGTTATGAAGAGAGCGAAAGTGAGATTTTAGAAGCAGCAATTGGCTACCTTTTGAGTGAGGGCGTGAGTTTGCATAAAGAAATTATCACCAATGTTTTGCCTTCGAAGCAGGCAACGCAATTGGGATATACCTTTCAGGTTCCTAAAATTGGAGAGAAGAAGCACTTGGTTGATTTATCGGAGAAGAACTGTAAAACCCTTATCATTGAGAAACTTTATAAACAAACCTTCAAGAAGCCCTCTCCTACTGATACGATACTATTAGAATTGAAACGGGTTTTACATTTGTCTGAAATTCCTATTCATATTGAATGCTTTGACAACTCTAATACTCAAGGGAGTTTTCCTGTTGCATCCTTAGTAGTCTTTAAGAATGGCAAACCCACCAAAAAGGATTATCGCCACTTTAACATCAAAACGGTAGAAGGGCCAAATGATTTTGCCTCTATGGAAGAAGTGGTTAAAAGGCGTTATAAACGGCTTTTAGAAGAAGATGTGGCTCTTCCTCAGTTGATTATGGTTGATGGAGGCAAGGGGCAACTGAGTAGTGCGGCTCAAGCATTAAAGTCATTAGGCTTATTATCTAAGGTTCCTTTGATTGGGATTGCAAAGAGATTAGAAGAAATTTATGTCTTAGATGATCCTATCCCTCTTCATATTGATAAGAAGAGTCCTGCTTTAAAGTTACTTCAGCGGATACGAAATGAGGCACATAGATTTGCAATTACCTTCCATCGGAACCAAAGGAGTCGTGGGCAAAACCAAGACACTGCTCTCAAGAAGATACCTGGCATCGGTTCTAAAACAGCTCAGAAGTTGTTGATTGAGTATCGTTCTCTTAAGAAGCTGAAAGAAGCAACGCATAAAGAGTTACAAGAAAAGTTTGGGGCTCATATAGCAAGACTTTTAGTAGATGCAAAATCTAAGAATATCATTTAGGGGGTACATAAATAGCAAAAAGGAGAAACGAAAATTTGTTTCTCCTTTTATTATATACACATCGGTTAGCTACTAATAGCTCCAAAGATGGTGTTCAAATTCAACTAATTGTTGTCTTCTGTATTCTGCCTCTTCTAGAGATTTCACACCTTGCCCAGAAACGTCAATGATATAGCTATTAAACATTCTCAACTCAAATACCTCTCTTAGTGAACGATATTCTGCGTCATTGAATCGGTTTTTCCATTGTGTATTATCAAGTGTTTCCATTGCATCTTTGTACTTGAAAACAGCTACAGGCTTTTCAGGAAGTGTTTCTCCTGGGTCTACCCAGATAACCTCAATATACTCAATATCATATACCATATCAGATCGGGTCTTATCGAAAATACGGTCTTCAACAAATTGGACAACCATTTCGTAAGCAGAAGGGTCAAAGTCTCCACCTGCTGCACCGCCACCGCCGCCAAGATCATCGAATCCATCATCGAACTCATCGCCAAATTCATCACCGAAATCGAACTCACCGAAATCATCTTCACCTCCAAAGTCATCAAATCCTTCATCCTCTTCTCCGAAACCATCATCGAAGTCTTCTTCTCCTTCAGAAGCACCGTCAATTTCATTAAGGCGAGCCATTACGGCATCATATCCCATAGCAGTTTCCAAGCTATCCGTCTTATAGGCAACGAATTTGCCTTTCTTCAAGCCATTGAATAATGCCATGATTAACCCTTCATTCTCAGTATATCCAGTTTCATTTGGAGCATAATAAGATCCTTCACGCTGAACCAAGGGACGGTTGATCTTTTCAGTTAAGTCAATCCGATTTACAACTTTTCTACGCCAGAAGTGATCGTCTTCTCTTGGAGGAAATTGTGCAAACGCTTGGATCGACATTGATAAGAACAATGTGAATACAAAGCTGAATACAAAAAAACTTCTCATTTTTTTTTTTATTTAACTACAATTGAGAGCATTCTTTCCACTTCGGAGAACCGTTTGTCAGGAATTGCTTGTCCCTTGAAGTTTACACGAGAGATTGCATCGATTCGGATATAAACCTTAGTACCAGGACGAGCTTGTTTCACTTTTGGCCCGAGGGATACACGGATAGGTTTAGTAGCATCTCCACCTCTCACTTTGTTTACACTTCTTGGAGGCCCTAAGCTTAGTTGAGCGAGTACTTCAATACCATTAATTTTGTATCGAGCATCTTTAGGAAGCAAAGATTTGAATTCAGGGTCAGGTTTTACCTGAACAGTAATTTTACTTGCCTTACTAACTGGAGTACTACCACTAGTAGCTTTCCCGTTAACTCTCATCTCAACAGAAGGCTTTGGCGGGCTAATAACTTTATATGTTACGTCACCAATTTTCAATGTTTGGCCATTTGTATTAGAGCTTACAGTAACCACACATTGCTTTCCTGATGGTACCAAAACGAAGTTGGTTTTACTCTTTTGACTCTTTACAACTTGCGCGCCAGAAGCGTTAATTACAGGATTATACAAGTTACCTAGTGCAGGAACGTCGATTTTCACTGTATTTGCACAAGCGCGATAGAGGTTTTGTACAGCAGTAGATGTAATAACGATTTCAGGCTTACGTACTGTGAATTCGCCATTTACTGCTAGTCTTTCAAATCCTCCTGTAGCTTTAGGAACGGAAATAGTAGCAGAATATTTTTGCTTACCTTCTCTTTTTCCTTTAGGGATTACTCCCCCACTTGCTCCCATTTTCAGCGTAGCTCCTCCATCAGGCAATGTAGTAATCTTACCACTACCACTAGAGAAGGTTGGCTTAGCTTGAGAAGAAGACATCGCTACGTATAGACGAGTTTCGAATTGGAGTCCAGCTGTTACAACTTCAGAACGAGGTGCATCTACAGCGATAACCTTGTCAATTTTGAAGGTAGCAACCCCTAGACGGGTATTCATGATGTCAAACAAGTCTTTTTCTTGGCGATAGATATCAAACTTCAATGCTTCAAGGATAGCGAGGTTCGCAACAACAGGACCATCAAATGTATACTTTTCCCATGTTTTGTTCGAGTGCCCATCAACTCCTTTTGCAGGATCTTTCAAGAGTGGAGCTTCATACTTTACAGAATCTCCTTTCTTTTTGATGTTTGCTCTTTGCAAATGGTTATACATGTCTGCAATCCAGTTTGCGTATGCGTCAATACTATCACGGAGAGCAGCAGCCTGCCCGTTTCCACGCATATTGTTTGATTCTTCTTCTGTACCGAGGAAATACAAGTGGTTACGCTCACGCTCTCCTTTTTTCTTGTATTCCCCTGTTTCAGGGTCAAAAGCCGCAACAGAATCCATTACTTGGATATGCTTATCGATAAGTCCAATCATTGCCTGCGTTTTTTCACGCACTAAATTGATACTATCAATGAGGCCTTTGTTTCTTGATATCTTTTGCTCAGTGATTTCTTTATTAATTTCTTCTTGCATTGCAGAAGCGAAACCTGAGTTTTGATCATTTGCATTAGAAGCAGATGCTTGGAGTTTTACTTTCAAGTTTTGGAAAGCGTCCAAGATTTCTGCGCTTACGTTTAGTGCCAGTAGTGCCATCAACACGAGATACATCATGTTGATCATTTTCTGACGGGGAGATAATTCGCCACCAGCCATGAGTTACTCCTTTTGTTTTTAAGGTTAAAGAATAATGAAGAACTCCAACAACAATCCTTATCGTCCGCCAGACATAGCTGACAACATGTTTCCGTAAATAGTATTAAGCTTCTGGATATTCTTTGTGAGCTGAGACATTCCTTTCTTGTATGCCTCTACTTCTTTGCCAGCGTCAGCCATGTTAGACATAGCTTGAGTCATATTTTGATAGAACTGATTGAGTGATTTCAGGTGACTCTTTGCATCTTGAAGTTCAAGCTCATATACAGAATTCAAAGACTTAAGATTCTTAGTGATTTGTTGAACTTGTTGGTGATAAGACTTAGCATCAGTAGCAGCATTAGAAAACGCGCCCATAGACTTCACAGCGACAGAATAGCTATCATTCAAGCTTGAGATTTTAGAAGTCGCAGCCTTAATTTTGGATGTGTAATCGTTAGTAGCACCTGCAGCATCAGCGACAGAAGACAATTTAGATACACTATCATTAAGACCTTTAAGGGTTGTTCCTAAAACAGCGAGACCAGTCGTATCCAAGTTATCAGGAATTTCGATATTTGGACCACTCTTTCCACCACCGCTAAGAGGAGGTAGAGAGCTATCAGCTAGTTGAGGATAAACTCTTTCCCACTCGTAAGGTTCTGCGGGGAAATCGAAAGCAGAAACCAAGAATACGAATGCCTCAGTACCTAGTCCAATGATCAACATTTCGGAAGCACCTTCCCAGTGTTCAATCTTGAAAAGAGCTCCTACGATTACGACTGCAGCCGCAAGCCCATAAACCATGTTCATGGTATTCTTGAAAAGGCGTGAGCCGAAGAAACCTTTCTTACTTGCCATTGTTAATTCTCCTTAAAATTGCGTTGTTATAATTGAACCAAAATTTTCAAACAAACTTATTGATTGGCCAAAGTTATGACCTTAAGGGCTAAACCCTTTTCTATTATAGAGCCATCATGTCAGTAAAACGGAAAGTAATACTTAATGATATTATTCAATTCCACTAGATCGTCCAACGACAGTAACTGCGCATCTGAAACCGACGAAAGACTTAGCTGTATCTGCATATTCATATGTACGGGTACCACACGAGAGGAAATATCCAATATCTTTCCAAGATCCTCCACGAATGACTTTTCGGATTTTAGCACCACCTGGCACTCGGTCAGTGTCAGTATATCGTGGGCTATAATAAACAGGGTTTAGGTCATGTGCATATGAGTAGCCTGTTTCTTCAAAATCATCCTCACACCATTCTGCGATATTACCTGCCATATCATACAAGCCGTAATCATTGGGGAAGTAAGCCGTTACAGGGTTTGTATATTCGAAGCCATCTGCGATATAGTCACCGCGTCCAGGTTTGAAGTTAGCCAAGATACATCCTTTAGAGTTTCGGAGGTATGGGCCTTCCCATGGATATATTTTATGTTCATATCCTCCTCTTGCGGCATATTCCCATTCAGCTTCTGTAGGTAAGCGGAATCGTGGCATAGCTGGGAGTTCCTTTTCCTCTCGGTATTGGTTCAGGTGTCCAGTTCTCCACTTACAGAATTCTTGAGCGGCGTACCAATTGACTCCAACTACAGGGTACTCATCAAAAGCTGGGTGCCAGAAATAGTTTTCGGTCATTGGTTCATTATATGCGTAGGCAAAATCACGGGTCCATACATTTGTATCTGGATATATGATATCTGCCAAAGCGGGGTCAATTGTATCAAGTGCTCCCCCTTGTTGGTAAGGGCTTTTTTCTTCAGCACTAGGCCCTAGGAGAAACTGCCGATATTCATTATTGGTAATTTCAGTTTCATCCATATAGAAGGCACTAATAGTAATCTGTCGATTATGAGCAATTTGAGAATAATTTACATCTTGATCGTTTTGTCCCATGTGGAAGCTTCCTGGTGGGATGTAAACCATCCCAAGAGGCTTGTATTGATCCCATTCAGGTCTTTGGGAGACACCTGTAAGTTCTCCTTGGGATCCAGTTCCTTTCCCCCCGAAAAGCCCGCAACCACTAGCAAATACAGCGAGGACAATTAAAGCCAAAAATACCCTTTTCATATCCCTTATAAAGTTTCAGTAAGTATAGTTCTTGGATTGGTACAAAGTCATTTTGCTAAATAACATTTATATTACGACGATGGAGTTAGATTTATTGTGCAATAAAACGATATAGCAAAACTATTTTCAAAGAAATCGATTCAATCCTTTGCCTGCTATTAGTCTTTACCGAATTTATCCTTCACATTAAGTTGCTGTGTTGGAATCTTTGTACCAGTAGAGAATCGATACGAAAGAACCAGCTCATGCGAATGCAAGTCTCTGTTTGCGTTTAAGTCTGAGAGCGTATAATCATAAGAATACGCGAGGAACAGACGGTCAGAGATGGTAAACCCAACGAGTCCAGAGAAGGAATCTTGCCATCTATGTGAGAGTCCAATAACGATAGGGTCAATTGTCATATTAGCACCGATATCAAACTGGAAAGAAGCTCCATCTGTTCTAGCCATAAAATTAGGCTGTAGGTGTAATTTATCGTTATTGAAGTCGAAGCGATACCCTCCCATTATATAGAATGTACGTGGAACATTACTCACTTCTCCAACATCTGTTTGTAGCAGGCCTTCCAAAGAAGGCTCAAGAAGATCATGTGCAGAGATACCGACATAGTATTTTTGGTCGGGGCCATTCAAGTACACCCCAGCTCCCAGACTTGGCACGATTGCGCTTGCGGTATAATCACCAGAAGGGATTACCGGATCGGGGCCAAAGATTTGTTCACTGTATACAAATGTTCCATTTATTGCTTTTTGCAGGACACCTGCTTGAACGCCAATCTGTAAGGTTGGGGCATTGGAATCTTCACCACCATCCCCTAGCTCTAGGTGAAAGGCATACGCTACATTTGCCCCAATAGTTGATAAGGGGCCAAGTCTATCTCCAATAACGTAGCCGCCAAGTCCACCTCGAATCGCATCTATCTTACCATCTCCAGAGAGCGTAAACAATCTTGGAGCTCCGTCTAAGCCTACCCATTGATAACGACCGAGCAAGGTTAGTTGTGGCTGACTACCTGCGCCCACCGCTGCGGGGTTGAACGCAACACGATTGTACATAAACATCGTGTTTTGGATGTAACTCTGAGCATTGGCAGAGGCACACCACATTGTTAGTGCTAAAAAAGTTGCAAGATACAGCCTCTTCATGGTAACGTAAATATTTTTCAATCTGACTTCAGATAAATAATTAAACGATAAAATCGATTGCATTAGCTATTTACAACTCAATTGTAACGAAGGAGTTACCAAAATTATCAATAGCTTATCACTCCAATAGCACATTTATTAACAATGAAGAAAAACCAATGTCAAAATCAATTTTTGTCTTTGTTGTTTATATAATGCACCATTACCTACGAAGTTACACATTTATAGCATTTTTCATGATAATTTCTCAAAAGTTTTTGAGCGGAGGCAATTTTTCCCCTCTATTTGTTAGGAAAATCCTCAAATAGATCTACGTTTTTTTCTTTCCTTTATAGCAGAAAGTTATCTATAGGAAATAAAAATAGCACTAAAAAGGTACAAAGAACGGAACTAAAACAGGGTTATTATTCTTTCATAAGCCCTGTTTTGCACTTATATACGCACAAATGGTCGTATTGGCTTCTTTCCTTTTTTAGATAAAGATGATTAAGCGACAGTATTCGGTTTTCTGGGTGGATATTATTAAGAATTATTAATTCTGTTTAGACCTGACTTTGTCCTATTGATTTAAGATATTCATTAATTGCAGCCGTCATAGAGGGGAAATTAGGTTTAGGAGCGATAACATCCACTCTAAGTCCTTTTGCTTCGGCTTCTTTTGCAGTAGTTGGACCAAATACAGCGACTCTTTGTTCTCCTTGTTGGTATCCAGGATAGTTTTCGAGTAGTGATTTCACTCCTGATGGGGAGAAGAAACATACCATATCATATCCAGGCATATCAAGGTCTTTAAGGTCTGCGGATACAGTTTGGTATACGACGGCCTCTGTTATTTTGATTTTATTTTTTTGCATCCAGTTAGGCAATTCCTTTCTATGAAGGTTGCTACATGGGAACAAGTATTTTTCTTTTTTATGCTTAGTGATATATGTTTTTAGATCCATTGCAGTTCTTAGTCCGACGAAGAGTTTTCGTTTTCTGATGACTATATATTTCTGCAGGTATTTTGAGGTAGACTCACCGACACAAAAGTATTTTGTATCCGAGGGCATTTCTATTCTCATTTCTTGTAGCAAGCCAAAAAAGATATCGACAGCTTTTTTACTTGTAAAGATGATTGCCCCAAAATCTAATGGATTAATATTTTGTTTACGGAATTCATTGAGGGAGATTCGTTCTACTCTAATAAACTTCTTGAACTCTAGCTTTAAATCCCATTTTTCTGCTAATCTAAAGTATGGGGAATTCGGATTTGAAGGATACGGTTGAGATATTAGAATCTTTTCAACTGGTTTTATATTTGTCATGTATCACTATATTTAATAAAAGCCTAACTAAAAATTACACACCGAATCGTGCAAAGGCCTGATTTCCTTGTATTTCTTGGCGAATTTCTTCACCTATTTTCTGGCCGAGTTGGATAGCATTTTCCTGCGTACTTCGGCCTGTTTTCTCGAACAATTCACTACCATCTTCGCTAATTACGCCAGCTTTGAGTTCAATTTCAGTTCCAATGATAGTTGCGAGTCCAAAAACGGGCGTTTGGCATCCCCCTCTTAGGGTTCTGAGGAATGCTCTTTCAGCTTGGACGCTTAGTGCCGTTGTTTGGTGATTTAGGATTTGGTGAATTTGCGTTCGTCGGGGGTCGTTTTTTCTACAGGATACGGCGATTGCTCCTTGTCCAATAGCTGGCGGGAACACTACCGTTTTAAACTTATGTCTTATATATTTAGAAAAGTTCATTCTTTTGACCCCTGCATATGCCAATAGGATTCCATCATATTCTCCTTTTTTCAATTTTTCGAGTCTAGTATCGAGATTTCCTCGAATATTTTTGACTGTTACATGAGGGAAATACCTTTTGATTAGAGCCGCTCTTCTCAGGGAGGAGGTGCCTATAGTGAGGGGTTTAGCGAAATTTTCGAGGCTGATTTCCTCAGACATTCCAAGCATTACATCCCTGGGATCTTCTCTTTTCAAGAAGGCAGCGATATGCAGGTCATTATCTTCTTCGGAAGGCATATCTTTCGCGCTATGTACAGCGATATCAACCATATTATCTAGTAACGCCAAATCGAGTTGTTTGGTAAAGATTCCAATCCGACCTAATCGATGCAGTGCATCTTTCGTTTGGAGGTCTCCATATGTATCAACTGTTACAATTGCGCATTCGATGCCTTGCTCTTGCAACAAAGAGCGCACCTTTTCAGCTTGCCATAATGCGAGCTTACTACCTCTAGTTCCGATACGTATTACTTTTCTATCCAACTTATAACCAGATTGCGTTGGGCAATATTTTTAGGACGCAAATGTACAAAATTTTAACGCCACTCGAAATGCCATATATTCTTCCGAGCCCCATATACATGACATAAGCACTTCTAATTAAATATATGAGGTATAATCCCAACTGTATGAGCAATATGCTAAACTCATATTGATATGAGCTAAAGAAAACAAATGCCATAGGAATAGGCAGCAGGATTACTAGTGGGTATGATGACACTAGGTCTAGCTGCATAAGGTTTGATACGAGGCCAAATATTCTAAATGAAGATGCGAGCATTCGAAATAGAATTTGTTGAAAGACATACCACAACCCAATGATCCATAGGCTTCTTAAGAAAATAATTCCAAGGGATGTACTTTTCCCATAGAATATGTATGTACCGAGGCTACTTTCTGTCAAAACGTTCAAGAAATCCCATCGATTTTCGAGGTTTACATGAAAGATAAAGAAAGATAGCATAATTGCGAGAGCAAACACCTTAATAATGATAAGGATTAGCATAGCCCCTGCTCCTGTATATGTAGCGTCATTTGCCCCTTCGAGGAATAGTTTTGGGTATATTAGGATTGCCCCGAGAGATTCCCAGAAGCTTGGGTGCACAATTCTGATAATTAGTGCGCCCATTATGGGGAATAAGATTAGAAAGATAAGCAAGAAGCTAGATCTTCCTTCTTCTTTAACGGGGGAATTTCCATCGATTTGGTAATAGCATGCGTAGTGTCTGCTTGCTTCATTATTTTCATCGAGCCAAAACTCATAAGAGTAGGGAAAAGATCGTGCTTCAAATGGATATACACGATACCAGCATATATGGCTATTTGGGGGGAGCCTTTTGATTCGAATCATCCCAACCTCCTTACAGAGCTTTTGGAGCTCTCTACTTGGCGAGAAAGGGAAGTAGACATATCGCATTCCCAATTTCCCAATCTGGGTAAGGTCTTTACGAGCCATTTTCTGGTCGAAGACATACTGTGTTTCGGGGAAATAGGGCGCATACACGCATATTGTATCTGCCATACGAGCCTCTTGCATAATCTTTTGTTGGTGGTCTGCAAGTGATTCCTTATCCAAGAGGTATACAGGTCGAAATATTCCGAGGAACTGACTGGGGTATAGGGCAAAGTCATCTCCTCTTGTTAAGTGGACACTTAGTGTATGAACAGATTCGGATAGCCATTCACGAACGATTGGGATAACCCAAGGTTTGAAGGGGTCTTCATGCATCCCAAGAAACTTTCCATCTAATTCGACACTCACTCTCCAGGCTATTCCTTCGAAGTATAGGTATACCGTATCGGGTAATTGTTCGGGGAATAGGATATTGAGACGCATTTTGAGATTGGTACGATTGGTATTTGGCAGAATAAATGGAACATTCCATACTTCTGCACCTTCAATCCATCCCTTACTCAGGTCTCTTTTAAATGTTTGTGTCTGTATGACAGTTTCTTTTTCCTCTGTTGTTGTGTCTTGTGTAATAGTTTGCCCATGCAGACTTGTTCCCCCTAAAAATATCAGAGAGAGCAGACTTATGAGGACGAAACGGTAAAATCCTTTATACACTGAGGCTGCCATTCGGAAGGCTAATTTGGGCGCAAAAGTACACAAATTTAATGTCCTGTTAAAATTATTTGGCAATTAATGTAATAGTAGTGACGTAACTATGTCTCTGTTTTTTGTTCATGCTTTATGAATCCTGTATCTTTGTTGCTTCATTATACGAAACGGTACCCCTCTCCAACTATTTCGTCATAATACATTCATTTTAAAGTTATCGTATGGAAAGATATACAATTACTTCAGCCTTACCTTATACAAATGGACCGATTCATATTGGTCATATTGCAGGAGCTTATCTTCCTGCGGATTTATTTGTTCGTTATCTACGGTTAAAAGGTAAGGATGTTGTTTATATATGTGGGAGTGATGAACATGGGGCAGCAATCACCTTGAAAGCGAAACAAGAGGGGATTAGCCCTCGGGATATTGTGGATAAATACCATGCCATCATCAAGAAAGCATTTAAGGACTTTGGCATCTCCTTCGATATTTATCATCGTACTTCAGCGTCTTTACATCATGAAACGGCCAAAGGTTTTTTCAAGGTGCTTCATGAAAAAGGAGCTTTTGTAGAGAAGGTATCGGAGCAATATTTTGACCCAGAGCATCAGATGTTCTTAGCGGATCGCTATATAGTGGGGACTTGTCCGAAGTGTCAGTTTGAAGATGCTTATGGGGATCAATGTGAGCGCTGCGGATCGACATTGAGTCCTAGAGAGTTAGTAAATCCTCGTTCTAAATTAAGTGGAGCGACTCCTATCCTGAAGGAAACCAAACATTGGTATTTGTCTTTGGATAAACATCAAGATTGGTTGGGGGAATGGATTAATAAGGGTACTATAGGAGGTGACTTTCAACATGATTCCAAACATTGGAAACGCAATGTAGTGGGGCAGTGTAATTCTTGGTTGCAGGACGGTTTACAGCCTCGTTCTATGACTCGGGATTTAGATTGGGGTGTAGACGTTCCGTTGGAAGATGCTATTGGTAAGAAGCTTTATGTATGGTTGGACGCTCCTATTGGGTATATTTCTGCTACGCGTCAGTGGGCAGAAGATAATGGGAAAGATTGGGAGTTATATTGGAAAGAGCAGGAAAATTCGGATGCGAATTCTAAGTTGATTCACTTTATTGGGAAAGATAATATTGTTTTCCATTGTATCATTTTCCCTGCTATTCTGAAAACCCATGGAGGGTATATATTGCCTGAGAATGTTCCTGCAAATGAGTTTCTAAATTTGGAAGGAGAGAAGATATCCACCTCTCGTAATTGGGCTGTATGGATACATGAGTATTTAGAAGAATTGCCTGGGAAGCAGGATGAACTTCGGTATGTTTTGGGTTCTATTTTGCCTGAAAATAAAGATAGTGAGTTCACATGGAAGGATTATCAAACGCGCATTAATAGTGAGCTGGTTGCAATACTTGGGAATTTTGTCAATCGTGTCATTGTTCTATCTGACAAATATTTCAAGGGATTGATTACAGGTGTTGAGGGGTGGGAACAAGAAGCAGCTAGTCAGGCTGCTTTGGCAGAGATTCAAGCCCATGTTGAGAAAGTTGAGCAGAGTATTTCCACATATCGGTTCCGAGACGCCTTTACTTCCTTTATTAATATTGCTCGTGTAGGAAATAAGTATTTAACTGATCAAGAGCCTTGGAAGAAGTGGAAAAAAGATAAAGAAGCTGTTCCGAAGATTCTGTTTACTTGTTTGCAAATCATTGGGAAGCTTGGAATCTTGTCAAAGATCTTCTTGCCTAATACGGCGAATAAGATTGCAGGACTTTTACAATTAACTGATAATCAGTTTTCTTGGGAGGATTTGAGTAAGGATGAATTGGTTCCTGCTGGGCATCAGATTTTTTCGGGGAAAGCGAAGCTTTTGTTTGAGAAGATTGATGATAAATTGGTAGAACAACAGTTGGAGAAGCTAGAGGCAAGCAAACGTGCTCGCTTAAATGTTGCTCCTCAAAAAGAGGAAACGACCTTTGATGATTTCCAGAAGATGGATATTCGGATTGGGACAGTACTTGCTGCAACCAAAGTTAAGAAGTCGAAGAAATTGTTGAAGCTTACCGTGGATACAGGTTTGGATAAGCGGACAATTGTTTCAGGGGTTTCGGAGTTCTTCAAACCTGAAGATTTGATTGGGAAGCAGATTCCTGTGTTGATTAACTTAAAGCCTCGTAAGATTCGAGGAGTTGTTTCTCAAGGTATGGCATTGTTTGCGGAAGATAGCCAAGGGACTCTTCACCTTCTTACCCCCGAAGCAGAGGTTGATAAGGGCTCTTCTGTGAATTAGGTGTGAGGGTAATGTAGCTAAGTACGAAAGTATAACGACTAGGTCTGGAGGTACGACGGCTACATCCGAATATATAGTGACTAGGTCTGAAGGTATGATGGCTACATCCGAATGTATAACGGCTAGGTCTGAAGGTAAGACGGCTACATGCAAAAGTATAACGACTAGGTCTGTAGGTAAGACGGCTACATGCAAAAGTATAGCGGCTAGGTCTGAAGGTATGATGGCTACATGCAAATGTAGAACGGCTAGGTTTGAAGGTAAGACGGCTACATGCGAAAGTAGAACGGCTAGGTCTGAAGGTAAGACGGCTAGGTCTGAAGGTATGATGGCTACATGCGAAGGTAGAACGGCTAGGTCTGAAGGTATGATGGCTACATGCGAAAGTAGAACGGCTAGGTCTGAAGGCACGACGGCTACATGCGAAAATAGAGCGGCTAAATCTTAAAGGATTGCGACCAAGGCTCGATTAAACGAGTGAGAGGAGGCACGGAACTCTAGTTCTGTGCCTCCTCTCTTTGTTTATTATATAATAAGAGGTATGTGGTTTAGTTCTCCACAGGTCGGATGTTTCCTATCCACTTTGCGTTAGGATAATCCTTTTTTATTTTCTGAAGAGCCTCGGCCATATTTTTGGCTTCGATCGTTGGATGTTGTTTAGTTGAACTCCGTTTGATGCGAACCTCTATTTTATATTTTGGCATAACTTATCCGTTAGTTGCTTAAGTTCTTCGCACCTTCTTAAGCGATTATACAAGAGAACCTCACGAAGAGTAAACCCAGTGGGTTTGAGGTTATGTGATATTAGTTGGAGCGAAAGAGGATTAAGCAATTAATGGTACGAAAAGGCTTAGGTATGTTGCTGTGGTGTGGTTTAGACACGTATTATAACTATACTTAATGTACAATTTTACATTATCCTCTATAATGCCTCTATTATACATACTTTTTAGGGAATAAAAAAGGCATTATTCTTTTAACCGCCTCTTATATAAGTAGTTTTAACTGCTTATCTCCTCCTTCTTTTTGGGCATTTTCATCGATTTGCGTAGCTAAAGGCGCTGAAATATCTTTGATTTCAACGATTCTTCGCGTTTCAAATCGGTTTCCTAATGCCTTCCATCCTTTAATTGGGATCAGGTCATTAAGTTTTACTTTGACCCATTCTCTATTCTTCCTACTACGTCCTTCTGCTGCGAGGTATTCAATTTCGGGATTTGGGTGAAGCGAAACGAATTTGAGCAACGACTTATCATGGGCGTCTATGTAAGAGAACCTTTTATTAAGGGATGATGTTTCGATTTGGAAACGTTTTATATAATATGTTTTCTTTTCGTATATAAAATGGATCGCGCTAATGACCGTTTTAGGCGTTAATTTTTCTATTGAGAGAATCTTGCCCATATCATATCGATTCGTAAGCTCGAAATCTGTGAGTTCATAGGAACCATCTTCATAGAGAACGAGGATTCGGTTATTGGTATCAAATTCTCCTAGGAATCTACCCCTTTTATTGATATTTAATCTCCCCACACTTTCATCCAACCATACTTTTCTTCCACCGAGAGTCGAAGCCCCAATGGACTTGCGGGTAATCTTTCGGATAGAATATTTAGAGATGATATTTCCTTGGGCAGCTCGTCCTTTGATAGAGATTTTGCCAAGATCGAAATCAAATACCTTTTGTTTGGCTTTGGCTCCTTGTGACAAGTAAACAGTGATGATTTCGGATTCACTATTGGGATTGCAGGAGAAATAAAGCACTCGCGACCCTTTGCTTCCCTTGGTTAGGTCATATTCTCGATCTCGTGTGATGGCAGTTACGTTAAAGCGTTTAATGTAATTATTGCCACTTTTAGGATCTCGATATACGGCATGGTATACCTTACGGGAGTCTCCTTTTTTCCAGACTGCTACATGGATAATGTCTTTCCCAACAAATGCTTTTTCCTGTATTCGAGAAACACTGTATTTTCCATTCCGATGGAAGACGATGATGTCATCTAAGTCTGAGCAATCTTGAATGTACTCATCCTTTTTAAGGCCATATCCGATGAAACCTTCTTTGCGATTAACATATAGCTTTTGATTAGCTATGGCAACGTTACTGATTTGTATTGTATCGAATGGTTTAATCTCGGTTTTTCGTTCTCGGCCTTTTCCATATTTCTTTAGCAGGTTGCGGAAATAGGTAATGGTATACTTGGTAATATTCTCAAGATGTTTGTTTACTCGCTCAATTTCATTATTGAGTTTTTTGATAAGGTCATCTGCCTTGAAAGAATCATATTTAGAGATTCGTTTGATTTTAATCTCAGTGAGTCGAACAAGGTCATCTTGGGTTATTTCGCGATAGAATTGCGGTTTGAAAGGCTCCAGACCTTGGTCGATTGTTTTTAGGACTGCTTTCCAGGTTTCACATTCCTCGATTTGTCTATAGATGCGATTTTCAATAAAGATTTGTTCGAGGGATGCGAATAGGAGTTTCTCCATCAGGTCTTTTCGGAGGATTTCAAGTTCCCATTTTAGGATCGCCTTCGTATGTTGGGTAGAGTACCGCAGGATTTCATTGACAGAAAGGAAAAAAGGAGTGTCCTCTCGTATGATACAAGCATTTGGCGAGATAGAGACCTCGCAATCGGTGAAGGCGTATAAGGCGCTAATGGTTACATCTGGAGATACACCATTAGGAATTTCGACGGCAATTTCTATGTCTCTAGCTGTATTATCGACTACCTTTCGGATTTTGATTTTGCCTTTGTCATTGGCCTTGACGATAGAGTCAATCACCCCTGAGGTTGTGGTTCCATAAGGAACCGTTTTTATATGTAAGAGGTTTTTGTTAATAACTTCAATATGGGAACGGCATCGAATCTTCCCTCCTCTTTTCCCTCCATTGTATTGAGAAACATCAATCATCCCTCCATTAGGGAAGTCAGGAAATATCTCGGGGCTATTTCCTTTTAGTATATCTATAGAGGCGTTTATAAGTTCGCAGAAGTTATGGGGTAGGATTTTGGTGGATAGTCCTACAGCAATCCCTTCCACTCCTTGTGCAAGCACGAGGGGAAACTTCATGGGGAATGCGACGGGTTCCTTTTTACGGCCGTCATAGGATAGTTGCCACTTAGTGGTTTGGGAGTGGAATGCGACTTCTAAGGCAAACTTGGTTAGGCGTGCTTCTATGTATCGTGCAGCGGCCGCTCTGTCACCTGTTCGGTTATCGCCCCAATTTCCTTGTGTATCTATAAGGAGTTCTTTTTGGCCGAGGTTTACGAGAGCGTCTTCGATTGCGGCATCCCCATGGGGGTGGTATTGCATGGTTTGTCCAATGACATTGGCGACCTTATGGTATCTGCCATCATTCATTTGGAACATTGCATGTAAGATTCGTCTTTGGACAGGTTTTAAGCCATCATCTATTTGAGGGACTGCCCGTTCTAGGATTACATAGGAAGCGTAGTCGAGGAAGTAATTTTCAAATAAGCCAGATATTGGCAATGCGTCGCTTACATTCGTTTGATTTTCTATCTGCATTGGATTTCTCTTTCCCTTGCTTAATATTTAGCTAACTATTTTATCTATTTTACTCTATAGGTACGAAATAATCCCAAGAAAACCAAATAGGTTCAATGTTTGGGCTTTCTATTGGTTTTATTGAGGGTTATTCTACTATATTTATTGGAAATATGTGTCCCTTTATTCTTTCTTTATATAGGTTACATATATAGATAAGCCTGTAAAATATGCAATTGTTGCAACGGATATTGACCAAAGAATATAAGACGTTTTAGGGTATAGATATACTATAAAGAAATTTGCGATGAAGTTTGCAGCAATTGCTATAATATTTATAGGCATTAAGAATGGGGTTCGGCTCGGGTACACAAATTTAATGGGAACAAAATGTAAGATACCCAACAAGACAATTAGCCCGAGGTTTACCCAAGGATCTAGATGAATGACGAAGAAAAGATATAGTGCGACCATATTCCACATTACAGGAAACCCCACAAAATACATATCATCAGATACCATTCCTTCTTTGCCATAGTATACAGCTGATATCAAAAGGATTAAGGCTGCGGTTGGCAAGGCAAATTGTGCAGGCACTAGGTTAGAGGCATATATAAAATAGGCAGGGATAACCGCATAGGTTGTAAAATCAATTACATAGTCTATGGTTTTGCCATCTATTTGTGGGAGCACCTCTTTTACACGGAACTTTCGAGCGAAAGTTCCATCAATACCATCAATTACAAGGGTTACAAACATCCAAATCATGGCCATTCTCCAATCTTGTTGGCTAATTGCGATGATTGCCAGTAGCCCAACGACAATTCCACAAGACGTGAATAGGTGTACACTCCATGCGAGCGCCTTATCAACAAAGGTATATTGCGGTTGTTCAGGAGCCATTGATTTCTCTTTCATAAGGAGGGTCAATTATGTTTGTGGATCACAAGATAATAAATTCGTTTATAATAGGTATTTTTTTCTGTTTGAAGACGAATCTTCCATAAGAATAAGATCTGTACGAATTTAGGCAAGATCTAGTATGTGGATAAACTGTGGATAAGTTAGCATTCTTTGTGGAGAAGGGGAAACTTATATGTGCATAAGTAGTTAAATCATGTGCATAAGCCCTATATCGTTCGTGTGGAGCCACAGCAAATTGTTGATAAGTCGTCAAATAGTGTGGATAATATACAACAGGGAGTAGCTCAATTGTTGATAAATAAGGGAGCAGTCGTTTAATGAACCCAAGCTAGGTTTGATCCTTTTTTAAGAAGGCCGTATCTTTATTATCTACACCTTATTTGTATTAGGGTGTATTTGAGGTTCATTTATTAGATTGTGAGAATTCCAAAAGAGATAGTAGATCAAATTTATCAATCGACTGATATAGTTGAAGTGATTTCAGATTATGCGACCTTGAAGAAGAAAGGCCGCAATTATTGGGCGCTCTCCCCTTTTACCAAAGAAAAGACTCCTTCATTTTCTGTATCCCCAGAGAAGAACATTTACAAGTGTTTTTCCTCTGGTAAAGGTGGGAATGCCATTAACTTCCTCATGGAAATTGAGGGCTATAACTATGTAGAGGCATTAAAACACTTAGCAAAAAAGTATGGTATTGCAATACCTGAACGAGAGGAGACTTTAGAGGAAAAGGCTGTTCGAACCAAAAAAGAAAGTCTTTACATTGTCAATAAGTTTGCTTCAGATTATTATCACTCTCAGTTGCTTACGACCAAAGAAGGCAGAAGCATTGGGTTTTCTTATTTCAAAGAGCGAGGAATATTAGAGCAAACAATTAAGGACTTCCAATTGGGGTATGCTCCTGACGCTTGGGAGAGTTTTTCTGTTGCGGCATTGACCAAACAATATAAAGCTGAGTTTTTGATGGAGTTGGGTTTGGCCAATAAATCGGAGAAGACAGGGAGGTTAATTGATCGTTTTCGGGCTCGGGTGATGTTCCCTATTACTAATGCAGTCGGGAAAGTAGTAGGGTTTGGAGGGCGAATATTGAGCAAGGAAAAGAAGATGGCGAAATACATCAATTCGTCAGAGTCTGAGATTTATCATAAGAGTCATGTATTGTATGGCTTATATCAAGCCAAAACCCATATTAGGAGTCAGAATCAATGTATTTTGACAGAGGGGTATATGGATACGATTGTGTTGCATCAAGCGGGGATTAAGAATGTAGTTGCGTCTAGTGGTACTGCATTGACAGCAGATCAAGTTCGACTGATAAAACGGTTGTCTAAGCAGGTGTTGATGATTTATGATGGAGATAATGCGGGGATCAAGGCCGCTATGAGAGGCATTGATATTCTGATTGAGGAAGGGATGGTGGCGAAAGTGTTGGTATTACCTGATGGTCATGACCCTGACTCCTTTGTTCGGGCAAAAGGAGCAGAAGCCTTTCGGGCGTATATAAAGGGAAATTCGCTCGACTTTGTAGACTTTAAGTTGAAGGTTTGGGGGGATTTAGGAGACCTAAGTGATCCACAGTATCAATCAATGATGATTCGCTCAATTTCAGAGACGATTGTTCGAATGCCCGATAAGATTCAACAAGAGCTCTATGCCCGTAAGGTTGCAGATCGAGCCAATTTATCAGAGAAATTGATGATGCGAGCCCTAGCGGAAGCTATTGCGGCAAAAGAGAAAGCAGCGAAAAAAGAACAAAAGCGGCAAATTCGGAAGTTGCAGGATATGCCTGTCACGCCCCCACCTCCTACTATGATTCCAGTAGAGGTTGAGTTAGGGTTAGTGGATTCTATGCCTGAGACTCAAGTGAAGCAATTGAAGGCGTTTGAGGAGTTTGAGTTAGGTCCTCAAGAAAAGGAAGTGATTCGTGTATTGGTGAATTATAGTGAAAAGCATATAACCTTTACCATTGAGGGAGAAGATGGCGAATCAGAAGAAGTTGCTGTAGTGGAGTTTTTTATGGATGAATTGGAAGAGACCCCATTGGAACATCCTATTTATGAAGAGCTAAAAGAGGCCATATTTGATGCTTATGAGGCAGAAGAACGCTTTGACCTCAATCCTTATCTAAACCATGAAGATCAGGCGGTATGTAACCTAGTTTCAGAACTCCTTACTTCTAAGTATGCAATCAGTGATAATTGGAAGAAGTTTGACCGTTTAGTGATGGACTTAGATGCTGATCTTCGAAAGACAGTAGAGGCTGCCATTTATCATTACAAATATGGGAAGATTAAGAAGTTGATTCGTGAGAATCAAGAAGCATTGAGTAAGGCATCTAGTCCAGAAGAAAGTGACGAACTATTTATGATGTATGTGCATTTGATGGGAATTCGGAAACAATTGGTAGAACGAATAGGGATTCAAGGAAGTATTATATTGGACTAGTTAATCGGAGGATTTTGCCGAGCTGTTGGCCTGCGAAGAAGAGGAGTTGTTGGGATTGTTGAATAGAGGATTCGAGAGACATAGGATGTGTCGGTAGTGGCCAAATTAAGTCGAATACTTCATTGAAGGATTGATCTTGATAGTCTGGATATTGAGCGGGGATGCATATGACTTTTTTTCCGAACTGTTTTGCAATTTGTGCGATTTGATAAGGCGCTTTCCCGTGCAGGCTTTGTTGGTCGAATCTCCCCTCGGCTGTTATGATGATATCCGCTTGTGAAATCCTGTCCTTCAGTTTAATAAGGTCAATTATGTAGTCTGTTCCTGGTACTAATTCGGCTCCCAGGAAAGCCCACAGACCTGCAGATGTTCCTCCTGCTGCACCTGCTCCAGCGAGCTTGTTCATGTCTTTGCCTGTATGCTGAAGCGTTAAGGCATGGATATGTTTCACATTGGCCTCCATCTTTGCTTTTTGCTCCTTTGAAATAAGGCCTTTTTGATGACCAAATGTGTATACGCTCCCATTGAAACCCAGAAGGGGATTCTGGACATCACAAAGGATTTTGATATGGCATTGCGAGATCCGAGGGTCAAGTTTGGAAGTATCAATATGCGTGATGTGGTGAAAGCTTCCCCCTCCTTCTGTACCTCGATTTTTGCCTTCGGCATCTAAGAATTGAATGCCTAGTGCAGATAGGATACCTGTTCCTACATCCGTAGAAGCACTTCCTCCCAATCCTAATAGAATATTGGTACAACCCAAATCGAGGGCTTTCTTTATAAGAATGCCTGTACCATAAGTGGTAGCACGCTCAGGATTCCTTTCTGAAAGGGGAATATGGGCTATTCCAGAGGCAGATGCAAGGCCAATAATAGCTGTTTTCTGATCAGGCAAAATCCCAAAATTAGCTACTTTATCTTGTAGAAGGGCATTTTTAGTAAGGCACTCATAACGGCTACCACCCAAGTTTTGAAGGAGAATATCTGTTGTTCCATCCCCTCCATCTGCAATGGGCGCAAGTGTAATGGAACAACCTGGAGCAGTTGAAAGGATGCCTTCTTTAAGGAATTGCGCTATTTGAAGGGCGTTAAGGCTTCGTTTAAATGCATTGGGAGAAATAAGGATTTTCATATTGTAGAATGCGTAAAGGAGAATAAGGATAGGTAAGTTTGTATTGTATTGCTAACTTAAAGGAAAAATTATATTCATTCCATTTTAAGCTATGTTTGAACAGTTTAGACGCCTTAAACGAGTAGCCCAAAGTTATCTTCCTCATTTGAGCTCTGAAGCAAATCGAGAATACTCTTATGAAGATGCACGAATGATGTTAACTGACTTAGGGTTACAGATGTCGCCAGAAGTACTAGATACCCTACTCTCTCGATTAGATGTATTGGACGATTTCATCTTGAGCATCTATCAATTAGAAAAAGAAATCAAACGAACGGATATTGTTACTGAGTTTTGCACAATTGATATGAAATATGAGCCTCATGTGTATGCTGATTCAAGGTTTATCGGATTCACCATTACACATGAGGATGAGGAAATACTGTTTGCCGAATATAAGGGAGACATCGGTTAACTGTGTCATTTTATATTACAAAATTAATCGATTATTGGATTATATCCATAATTCATTTAAGTCTTTTTAGGCGGGATGCCAAGAGGCGTTTGGCATCCCCCCCCTA
>Ga0163111_10000017_pt1 | contig 132722 bp, 154 predicted proteins | sample CRUFie1St18metaG_FD_109645 | JGI IMG/M metagenome (GOLD analysis project Ga0163111, IMG submission 109645) | Marine microbial communities from the Costa Rica Dome - CRUD Field 142mm St18 metaG | ecosystem: Environmental > Aquatic > Marine > Oceanic > Photic zone | place: Costa Rica: the...
CGCCCTCTACAACCACTCCCCAATTCAACCAACAACTATCCGCCTCTAAAGGATCAGGCTCGCCCCTATCCCCCGAAACAAAAGCATACATGGAACCCCGGTTCGGCGCAGACTTCTCCCCCGTCCGAATCCACACAGGCCAGAATGCCATCAGCATGAACAACCAAATCAGCGCGAAGGCATTCACCCACCAAAATGACATCTACTTCAACCAAGGGCAATACAATCCCGATTCCTCCAGCGGCAAACACCTCCTCGCCCACGAACTAACCCACACCATCCAACAAGGAGCTGCCGTCCAACGAAAACCCCAAATCTCCACCAACGCCCAACCCAAAATACAAAGAGGCATCAGCGACATGCTCAATGATGTCGCCCGACAAATCCCAGGATACACCCTATTCACCGTCATCATCGGCCACAACCCCATCACGGGAGACTCCGTAGAAAGAACCCCAACCAACTTCGTTGGAGGATTCCTCGGTTTACTCCCTGGCGGAACTGCCCTCTTCGACAAGCTCAAAGAAACAGGCGCAATCGAAGACATGATGACATGGCTCGGCAACGAAATCAAACAACTCGGAATCACTTGGTCATACCTCAAAGGACTCATAAACGATATCTGGGACGATGTATCAATCACCTATAGCTGGAACACTAACTACGGAATCGCCAAACGATACCTCGCAGAACCCTACAACCGAGTCAAAAGGTTCGTCAAAAACATCGCCAACAAAGTAAAGGAACTCATCTTCATAGGAGCCCTCAAACTTGTAGGCGCACCCGTCGAAACCGTCATGGGCATCATCAACAAAGGCGCAAGCGTCTTAACCAAAATCTTCTCCGACCCAATCGGTTTCATCAAAAACCTCTTCAAAGGACTAAAACTCGGACTCGACGGCTTCGTCCTCCGAATCCAAAAACACGTCCTCAACGGCCTCACAGGATGGCTCTTCGGATCAATGGCCGAAGCAGGCATACAAATGCCACAAAAGTTCGACCTCAAAGGTGTATTCCAATTACTCGCCCAATTACTCGGACTCACATACCAACAGATCCGAACCCAAATCGTAAACAAACTCGGCAAAAAGGGCGAAACCATCGTCTCAACCCTCGAAACCTCCTTCGAATTCGTCCAAATCCTCCTCACAGGTGGCCCCCTCGCTCTCTGGGATCACATCAAACAATCCCTCTCCGACCTCAAACAAACAGTCGTAGATGGAATCAAAGACTACCTCATCAAAACCGTAGTCAAAGAGGGCATATTCTGGATACTCGGACTCATAAACCCCGCAGGAGCACTCGTCAAGGTCGTCAAAACCCTCGTGAACGTCGTCATGTTCTTCGTAGAACGCTTCCAACAAATCGTCGACTTCGCCAAATCCATCTTTGACGCCGTCGGCAAAATCGCCTCAGGCGACCTCAAGCAGGCTGCCAAAGCCGTCGAAAACGCAATCGCGAAGAGTCTCCCCGTAATGATCGGATTCCTCGCCAACCTCATCGGCCTAGGTGGCCTCGCCAAATCCGTCGTCAACATCATGAAGAAAATCGGCGACAAGGTCAAAAACGTCATCAACAAGGTCGTAGCATGGATCGCCAAGAAAGGACGCAAACTCTTCAAAAAGATCAAGACCAAGAGCAAAGACCTCGTTGGAGGCCTCGTAAAATGGAAAGAGGTCAAAAAAGGCTTCCAAACCCACGACAAAAAGAAACACAAAATATATGTAGAGAAGTCCAAGAAGAAGGCCAAGGTAATGGTTGCGAGTGTACCGAAAGAACTAGACGATATCCTGAAACTGAGAGTCCTACCCCTCTCTAGCAAAGACTACAATACAGCAATCGCAAAATACCAAGAACTCCAAGACGCAAACGATGAGTTCGAAGCCCTCAAATCAAAGTATAACCTAGACCATATCTTCTACTCAGGGAAAAAAGGAAACACCCTCCAACAACGAAAAGGTCAAGGAGCAATGCCCAAAAAGCTTATGAGCGAAATTTCAGGCATCTCCGCAAAATACCACCATCATTTTAATACCCTCTCAGACCTCCTCAAAAAGTACGGCCTAGAAGGGATACACCCCCACGCTGTCACCACACAAATAAACGTGGCATACAACAGCCATGGCATGCCACTCAACGGCCTCGCCAAACCCCTCACTGCACTCCCAGGCAATACCAAAGGAGCAAAGGCAAGTGCTGCCGTAACCGCAATCCAAGGACAAGAGTACATCGGAATCTTACGAAGTATATACGGGGTACACACCCAGATATACCACCGAACACACATGATTCACGATCGTCTCCATGGCCCTGCCACAGACGCAAACCTCGTATACGCCACCAAAAACCTCAACCACAGCTTCATCAACATGGAGCATGATGTCATCCGCCGTGTCTACAAACCTGGCGAAATCATGTACTTCCACGTATCACAAATCCTCTATAACGCAAAACATAAATGGTTCGCCCGAAAGTTCGTCGCAGCTTGGGGCTACATGAAGATCACCAGCCTAGGGCCTCCAGTAACAGTCGATAACGATTCAAAAAGAGAGAAAGGCCAAGGATCATTCGAAGATGATGCGCCACCAGAAATAACAGCAGAACAAAAGCCGCTACGCTCTCTAACAGGCGCAAAGGTCGCGGCTCTTGGAACAGCCCTAGGTATCGCTCCACCAACCGACTTCGCAAAACGATTCCGCGCCCTCAGTACTCCAAGAAGAGTCAATGGCAAAAACCTCGCACGAATGCCACTCCTAGACAGCATCAAAGCTCTCTATGGAAGCTCAATGGGAATCAGCAGAGGCTACCAACCTCACGAAGCCCCAGACACAACCTTCCTCCAACAACTAGAAACGGAAGCACATAACAGAAACATCGAAATCGTATTGAAGTAGGCCTAAGTCAATACACACACATATGGAACCCATAAATTACTTCCAAGAAGTAAATACCCTCATTCAATCCCTCCAACAAACAAAAGGGATTGTCACTACCCAAACCATCCTCATACCTGGCCCAGGCCTCCAAGCCATCTCCAACCTCCAAACCAAACTCAACATAACCCTCCCCCCAGAAGTCGCCAACTTCTACGCCCAAATAGAATACGCCCGCCTACTATGGGAAATGCCAGACACCTCCCATATCTCCCCCATACACACCTACCTCCCCAATGTCACCATAAGAGGCGGCTTCGAATTCATCCGCCTAACGGAATCCATCCAAGGCCCCAAGGGCTACCCCAACTGGAAAGGAATCATATGGACAGAAGACATGCACCCCGCTGACCTCAACGAATTCACCCAATACAAACCATTCTACTTCAACCCTTGGGACGAAGCCGAATCCACTTCCCTCTCCATCCAAAACAACCACCTCCTCTCCCACCAAACCCACTTCATCAACAACGATGGAGCCCCCTTCGACCTAAACCTCTCCTTCACCCAATACTTCCGCCTCATCATCACCACCAAAGCCTTCATCAACAGAGAAAGCGCCTACCTCTTCCAACAAAGCCCCGAATACCACCAACTCACCCAATACCTCCCCCAAGCCTTCCCAAACATAAACCTATCTCCCTTCTTCTAGCGTTTCTCTGATAGTCTCCTTCCCCTCAAAAAGATACCGTAAAAACACCCTTGGATTCTCCCCAAAAGAGTGATATCATTACATGCCGCAAACCTTTTCGCCAATATAATGTTCAAGACCCCATTTGTATATGCTTCCCGTAAACCTATACCACAATCAAGAGCAATTGCAAATACAGTAGGTTTACAAACAAAGCTCAAAATAGGAGTTCCTAATGACCACTTCGAACAAGAAGCGGACGCAACCGCTGATAGGGTAACCTCAACCCCAGAAACCCAAATTCAAACAACTCTCTGGCCAAATATCTCCCTAAAATCTAGATCCGTCAATACCAAACCCTTCCTCCAACGAATGCTTGAATCACAAGCTCCTGAGGAAGACATGACCGAAGAAGCCCCCGAAGAATCCATACAAACAAAGCCCTTCATCCAACGTACCATCTCCCAACCACCCAACGACGACACTCCCTCCATACAACCCTCATCCGAATCATCCCCCTCCACAACCACACCCCAATTCAACCAACAACTATCCGCCTCTAAAGGATCAGGCTCGCCCCTATCCCCCGAAACAAAAGCATACATGGAACCCCGATTCGGCGCAGACTTCTCCCCCGTCCGAATCCACACAAACCAGAATGCCATCAGCATGAACAACCAAATCAGTGCGAAGGCCTTCACTCACCAAAACGACATCTACTTTAACCAAGGACAATACAACCCTGATTCCTCCAGCGGCAAACACCTCCTAGCCCACGAACTAACCCACACCATCCAACAAGGATCCGCAGTCCAACGAAAACCCCAAATCTCCACCAACGCCCAACCTAACATACAACGAGGCATCAGCGAAACCCTCAACAATATCGTCAAACAAATCCCTGGCTATACCCTCTTCACCGTCATCATAGGCAGAAACCCCATCACAGGAGACTCCGTAGCAAGAACCCCCAATAACTTCGTAGGAGGCTTCCTTAGCTTACTCCCTGGCGGAACTGCCCTCTTCAAAAAACTCCAAAAAACGGGAGCAATCGAAAACATGATGACATGGCTAGACAATGAAATTATACAACTCGGAATCACTTGGTCATACCTCAAAAGGATTATTAATTATATCTGGAATGAAGTTTCAGTAGTAAACAGTTGGAGCACAAACTACCAAATCGCCAAAAAACACCTCGCAGCACCTTATAACCGCCTCAAACGATTCGTCAAAAATATCATAAACAAAGTAAAAGAGTTCATCTTCATAGGAGCACTCAAAGTCGTAGGAGCTCCCATAAAGACCGTAATGGGAATTCTCAACAAAGGGGCAAACATTATCCAAAAGATCTTCTCTGATCCAATCGGTTTCATCCAAAACCTATTCAGGGGAATAAAACTCGGACTCAACGGCTTCATACTCCGAATCCAAAAGCACATGCTCAACGGACTCACAGGCTGGCTCTTCGGATCAATGAGCAAAGCAGGTATCCAAATGCCAAAAAAGTTCGATCTCAAAGGCGTATTTCAACTTATCACTCAACTACTCGGCCTCACATATCAACAGATTCGCCCCCAAATCGTAAAAAGATTCGGTAGAAAGGGAGAGACAATCGTCTCAACCCTCGAAACCTCATTCAAGGTCGTCCAATTGCTTCGAAAAAAAGGCCCTATAGCACTCTGGACTCACATCAAACAATCCCTATCCGACCTCAAAAAAACCGTAGTAGACGGAATCAAAGACTACCTCATCAAAACCGTAGTTAAAGAAGGAATATTCTGGATACTCGGCCTCATAAACCCAGCAGGAGCACTCCTAAAGGTCGCCAAAACCCTCGTGAACGTCGTCATGTTCTTCGTCGAACGATTCCAGCAAATCGTCGCCTTCGCCAAATCTATCTTTGACGCCGTTGGCAAAATCGCCTCAGGCGACCTCAAACAAGCAGCCAAAGCCGTTGAAAACGCAATCGCCAAAAGCCTCCCAGTAATGATAGGCTTCCTCGCCAACCTCATCGGCCTCGGTGGCCTCGCCAAAAGCGTCGTAAACATCATGAAGCGCATTGGAAATAAAATCAAAAACGTAATCAACAAGATCATTGACTGGATCGTCAAAAAAGGGAAGAAACTCTTCAAGAAGCTTAAAGCAAAAAGAACAAACCAAGTAGGAAACCTCTTCAAATGGCAAAAGATGAGGAAGAATTTCCAAACTCCTGACAAAAAGATACATAAGATATATGTAGAAAAAACAAAGAAGAAAAAGGCTCAAATAATGGTCGCAAGTGTTCCGGATAAGCTAAAAAACGTCCTCGATGCTAAAATTAAAAACAAATCAAAAGAGGATTATGATAAAGCAATAGAAATATACAAGGCTCTTGGGCAAGTAGAACAACAATTCAATGCTATATCAAAAAAATACAACTTAGACGAGCGGCTATACCAAGAGAAAAAACAAGGAAGATACACACACAAAAATCAACAAGGAGCAATATCACAAGAGGCTAAATCCGCAATAGCAGGGTTAGCTACAGACTATTACAAGAGACTCTCTACTCTCTCAGATATCCTGAAGAAATACGAACTAGAAAATGTACTTCCTGAAACAGTCAAGACTAAAATAGAAGTAACCGCCTCAGTAAACGATGGAATGCCAGCAAACGGAAAAGCGAACCCATTGACAATGCTCCCAGGAAACACTAAAGGGCAGAAGGCAGATGAGGCCAAGGAAAGAATTAAAGGGCAAGACTACCTCGAAATTATGAGGGATATATACAAACGAGAAAGCTATCTATATCACCGAACCCATGTAATTCACGACCGCCTTCATGGCCCTGCAACACGAAACAACCTCGTATATGCCCATAAAAACCTCAATCATAGCTTCGTAAATATGGAACACGATATAATTCGACGGGTATACAAACGAGGAGAAATCATGTATTTCCATGTATCAAAAATCCAATACAACGCAACGCATAAGTGGTTAGCCAAACAATTTCATGGACAATGGGGATATATGAAAGTCATTGACCCAGGTCCCCCAGTAAAACTCGAAAATGACCCCAAGAGAGACAGCGGATCAGGCAAATTTCAATATGATGAACCCCTCGAACTAAAAGAGGATCAAAAACCAATACGCTACCTAACAGGTGAGAAAGTTGTCAAACTAGGTGAAGCCCTTGGCCTCACTCCACCAACTGATTTCGCTACACGATTCAAGGCCCTCAAGAATTCATCTGGTCCTGATGCTATTATTATCAGGAAACGAACTGATAACGGGATGGTCGAATACAACTTCAAAGGACTCGAATTCCCAACCCTAATAGACCAATACTACAATTACAGAACCAAGTACAAGGACTTCATAGTGTCCGACACTGAATTTGTTAAACAATTAAAAAAGGAAGCACACGAACGAAACATCAAGATTACCCTAAAATAGCCCTAAACCAATGCACACACATATATAAAACCTATCTCAAATCGTTCCATGAGCTAATAAAAATAAACCCAGGCAACGAACTATGTAGAAGTCAATGGTTAACAAAAACAATGAATACATCAATTCACCCACCTAAAAGAATCTACAAACAATCCCCAAAAACACCGTAAAAACACCCTAGCATCCCCCAACAAAGAGACGTATTATTACACTTACAAGAAACTCTCTCCATTCCAAATGTTTACGTATACGCTCTCTCACAATTCACGTAAGCCCATACCCCAATCAAAAGCAATTGCAAACACATTCGGCTTACAACCCAAGCTTAAAATCGGCGCGCCCAACGACCACTTCGAACAAGAAGCAGATGCAACCGCCGATAGAATAACTTCAACCCCCGACACCCAAATACAAACAACTCCATGGCCCAACATTTCACTTACATCGAGAAACATCCATACAAAGTCCTTCCTCCAACGAATGCTTGAACCCCAAGCCCCCGAAGAGAAAACAACGGAGGAAACAGTAGACGAATCCATACAAACCCAATCCCTTGTCCAACGTTCCGCGTCTCCCCAAGACAACGACGACACTCCCTCCATACAACCCTCTGCCGAATCATCCCCCTCCACAACAACCACTCAATTCAACCAACAGCTATCTGCCTCTAAAGGATCAGGCTCTCCCCTATCCCCCGAGACGCAAGCATACATGGAACCCCGATTCGGTGCAGACTTCTCCCCCGTCCGAATCCACACAAACCAGAATGCCATTAGCATGAGTAACCAAATCAATGCGAAGGCATTCACCCACCAAAACGACATCTACTTCAACCAAGGACAATACAACCCAACTTCCTCCAGCGGCAAACACCTCCTCGCCCACGAACTAACCCACACCATCCAACAAGGAGCTGCCGTCCAACGAAAACCCCAAATCTCCACCAACGCCCAACCCTCCATACAGAGAGGGCTAGCCGATATGATCAATGATGTCGCAAGACAAGTTCCAGGCTACACCCTATTCACGGTAATCATCGGCCATAACCCCATCACAGGCGAAACCGTAAAACGAACAGCCTCAAACTTCGTCGGAGGCTTCCTCGGCCTAGTACCTGGCGGCACAGTCCTATTTGACAAACTGGAAGAAGCAGGAGCAGTTGAAGACATGATTACTTGGCTCTCCAATGAAATCAAACAACTAGGCATAACCTGGTCATACCTAAAAGGACTCGTAGGCGATATCTGGGATGAAGTCTCCATCACATACAGCTGGGAAACAAACTTCGGGATCGCCAAAAAACACCTCGCAGACCCATACAATCGAGTCGTAAGGTTCGTCAAAAACATCATCAACAAAGTAAAAGAGATTATCTTCATCGGTGTCCTTAAACTTATAGGAGCGCCTGTTGAAACGGTACTCGAAATCATAAAGAAAGGCAAAGGCGTCCTAGTTAAACTCTTCACTAGCCCTATTTCTTTCATCAAAAACCTCTTCAAAGGGCTCAAAAAAGGACTCGACGGATTCATCCTTCGAATCAGAAAGCATGTCCTCAACGGATTGACTGGATGGCTGTTCGGAGCAATGGCCTCAGAAGGTATCCAAATGCCCCAACAGTTCAATCTCAAAGGAGTATTCAGCCTAATCCTACAAATCCTCGGTGTAACCTATCAACAAATCCGACAAAAGATCGTCAAAAAGCTCGGGAACAAAGGGGAAATCATCATGTCTGGCCTAGAAGGAGCCTTCCAATTCTCCCAAATCCTCCTCAGAGATGGCCCAATCGCCCTTTGGGAAACCATCAAAGGCTCCCTCACAGACCTCAAACAAATGGCCATGGAAGGAATCCGAGAATACCTAGTCAAAACCGTCGTCAAAGAAGGTATACTATGGATACTTGGAATCATCAACCCTGCAGGCGCACTCGTCAAAATCGTCAAAACACTCGTAAACGTAATCCTATTCTTCTCCGAACGATTCCACCAAATCCTAGATTTCGCCAACTCCGTCTTCAAAGCGATCACACAAATAGCAGATGGAGACGTGAAGAAGGCAGCCAAAGCGATAGAAGATGCAATTGCCCGTAGCCTCCCAATCATGATTGGCTTCCTCGCCAACCTTCTCGGATTAGGAGGGCTCGCCAAAGCAGTCGTCAAGATTCTCAAGAAGATTGGCAAAAAGATACAGGCTATCATTCTCAAAGTTATCGCATGGGTCGTAAAGCAAGGCAAGAAGCTCTTTAAAGGAGCCAAGAAAATGGGTAGAAGGGGCAAACGCCTATTCGGGAAAATAGTCGATTGGGCTTCTATGAAGCAAGGCTTTAAAACACCTGATAAAAAGAAACACAAGATATACATCGAGAAAGAAAAGGGTGGAGCCAAATTCATCGTTGCAAGTACCCCCACAAACTTGCTTACCATCCTTGACGAAGTCGTCAAACCACGTTCTCTCAGCGATTACAAAGCCGCAAAAGAACAATATGATAACTTAAACACCATAACTGCCGACTTTGAATCCATCTCGAAGAAGTACAAACTAGACAAATACTTCTACACAGACACATCAGGCAAAATCAGAACCCAAAGAAACTCTAACAAAGGCCTAACAGAGGCACAAATTGAGGAGCTAGACAAAGCCAAAAAGAAAATATCAGGCATCACAAAGAAATACTACAATAGCCTCCTCATACTTTCAGACATCATAAAGAAGTATAACCTTGAAGACCGAGGCCCCGTAACTGTACTTTCCAAACTAGAGTTCTTCCAAAAGAACGGCCTCCCCTCAGGAGTAAAGGCAGCTCCTCTAACTGCCTTAGCAGGAAACGTCATTGGAGCCCCCGCAGACAAAGCCATTGCCGAAGTACCAGGCAAAGAATACCTCAGAATCATGAAGGAAATCTACGGCAAAAGCACCAAAGGCTACCCAAGAGTACATATCATTCATGATCGCCTGCATGGGCCAGCAGATAACAGGAACCTCGCATACTCCTCTAATTTCCTCAATCGGTCTTTCGTAAATATGGAACACGATGTCATAAGAAAAGTGTACAAGTCTGGAGTCATCATGAGATTCGAGGTAACAAACATCACATATGACCAAAAGTTCAAATGGTTCGCCCGAGAGTTTCAAGCAGAATGGGAATACCTCCAAGTGAAGGAATACGACAAAACAAACCCTCAACTACAACCCGATAACTCCAAACCAAAGGGCAAAGGCGTATACCACGAAAAAAATCCGAACCATCCCCCACAATTATCTCAAGAAGAACAAAAACTCCCACATTTAGGAGGGAGCCAAGTCGTGGCATTCGCAACCCTCCTGAACCTAACCCCTCCAGCAAGTTTCGCCGAACGATTCGACCTGCTCAGAAAGGTATCGGGCCCAGGCGCAACAATCACCCGCAAACGAATCGACGGCAAATCGATCACATACAACTTCCGAGGACTTCCCCTCCCAACCCTAATGAACCAATACTACAGCTACAGAACCCAACACCAACCTTTCTTAGGGGCAGATACAACATTCATCCAACAGCTCCAAACCGAAGCAGCAAATAGAAACATTCCCATAAACTTCCAAGCAAAAAGATAACAAAAGGGGTACTCCACTACTGGAATACCCCTTTCCTATAAACCAAACACTAGTAAGACAAACTACTTACCCCAAATCGCCCACCATCTTCTCAGGTATCACAACCCGATCAAACTCCTCCTCCGTCAATAACCCCAACATCAAAGCAGCTTCTTTCAAAGTAATGTCTTTCTTATAAGCCGTCTTCGCAATCGCTGCAGCATTGTCATACCCAATATGCGTATTCAATGCCGTAACCAACATCAACGAATTATTCAACAAGGTCTTAATTCGCTTATGGTTCGGCTCAATACCTACCGCTAGATTCTTATTAAACGAATCGCAAGCATCCCCCAGCAATCGTGCAGACATCAAATAGTTGTAAATCATTACAGGCTTAAACACATTCAGCTGAAAGTGCCCATGCGTCCCAGCAACTGTAATAGCTGTATCGTTCCCAATAATCTGTGCACATACCATAGTCACGGCTTCAGCCTGTGTAGGATTAACCTTCCCTGGCATAATAGACGACCCAGGCTCATTAGCTGGGATAATAATCTCCCCTATCCCACAACGAGGCCCCGATGCCAACAACCGAATATTATTTGCAATATTCATAAAACTTACGGCCGCCCGTTTCAATGCGCCAGACGCCTCTACAATTGCATCATGCGCAGACAAGGCCTCAAACTTATTCGGTGCACTCACAAAAGGATGTCCACTCAACTCCGCAATCTTAGCCGCAACCTTCTCAGCATACCCACGAGGCGTATTCAAACCTGTACCCACAGCCGTTCCCCCCAATGCCAACTCACTCAGCCGTACCAGCACTCCCCGAATAGCCGAAATACTGTTCGCCAACTGCGTAGCATAACCCGAAAACTCCTGTCCCAATGTCACAGGTGTAGCATCCATCAAATGCGTACGCCCAATCTTCACAACCTTCGAAAAAGCTGCAGCCTTAGCCGCTAACGTATCATGAAGAGCCTGTAGCTTTGGCAATGTATGCTCTACAGTCGCTTTATAGGCGGCAATATGCATAGCCGTAGGGAAAGTATCATTCGATGACTGCGCCTTATTCACATCGTCATTCGGATGCACAGGCTTCTTCGAACCAATCTCCCCCCCTAACAACTCAATCGCACGATTCGCAACTACCTCATTCACATTCATATTCGACTGAGTACCTGAACCCGTCTGCCAAACAACCAACGGAAAATGCCCGTCCAATTTCCCCGCCAATACTTCGTCACACACCTGCGCAATTATCTCCGCCTTACTCCCATCCAATGCCCCCAATTCAGCATTCGTCAATGCTGCCGCCTTCTTCAAGATAGCGTATGCCCGAATAACCTCTATAGGCATCTTATGACCCCCTATTTTAAAGTTCTGCAAGGAGCGCTGTGTCTGAGCACCCCAGTATCGATCCGCGGGGACTTGAATCTCCCCCATTGTATCTTTCTCTATTCTGTATTGCATAAAACAATGGATTTGTTAATTCGTCTCCACAAAAGTAAAGGCTTATCAGGCATACATCAAGAAAATACCAAGCTTTTCAATCAAATACCTCCATAAAAAAATCGGATTAAATCCCAATAAGATTTAATCCGAAGCAATTTACGTGGAATATACTGTTCTTAAGCCCCAGACTCGTATATCATTGATAGGCAATTGCTTATAAGGCTTTTGTAAAAAATGGTGAAACTGGGGTGCAAGAACTGCTATTTTAGCCCAATTTTTCTAATACCTGGTTTAGTATCTGGAGGGAGTCTTTTTGGAGTGCCTCGCTGCCTTTTATGGCTTTTACTGTGGGGGTATCTCCCTGCAGGGCTGCATTGAGAGCCTTGATGAGGGCTTGCTTTTCTGTATGGAAGTCTAAGATTTGGGCTTTGAGTTTTAAGATATCTGCCTTTGCTTCTTTGCATTCTAAGTGCTTGAACTCTGGGAATAGCTCTGAGGGGGCTATTTCTCCTACATGCATCAAGGTTAGAATTTGAGCTGCTCTGAGGTTCGGGTTTGAGAGTAGACTGGAAACATTGCTTTGTGTACGGTCTATTTTCTCAGCAATTTCTTTTTGGTTCATTGCTCGCTTTTTGAATAAAGCTTTGAAACGGTTCCCTAGATTTATGTTCTGATAATCCATAATTCAACCATTGTTGCTATTAATATAGATATATGTTTGTATTAAATGAGATTTTTACCCATATTTGTATAAGTTAATTAATACAGCGAAGGGCTACGCGCCCAATTTGGCTGTAACGTTCTTTAAAATGCGGATGGAATTTGGGCTCAGGAGGTCTGGTTCAGACATGAGTCTATTCACATGGTCTCTTTTACCAGAAAGGGCTGCCTCTAGGAGCTCTAGAATGGCTTCTTTCTCGGTGTAGGTGTCGAGGATGTTTGATTGTAGCTTGAGAATCTTTTGTTTCTCGGCTTTGCATTCGAGATGCTTTAAGAAGGGAAAGATATCTGAAGGCGCAATCTCTGCATAAACCATGACTTCTATTACGAAATCGCTCCTTAGACGAGCTCGTTTTAGTTTTTGGTTTATGTTCTGGTGATTTGATTCAAGGGCGTCTGCTAACTCAGTTTGAGAAACCCTTTTCTCTTTGAGAAGTTCCTTGATTCTGGAACCTAAGTGAAAGTCTTCATAAGCCATGATTGATTTTTTAGTTTTAAAAAAGCAACTAAAAAGTTGCAAATAAAGAAAACATTGCTCACATTTGTATAAGCTAATTAATACAGGCAAATATAAAGAATGATATATGCTTGTAGTAATTGAACGAAAGAAAATTGATGATGGGAACAGCTATTAAGGTAAAAAGAGGAGACGTAAGTAGGGTAGTAGGGATTACTGGATTGCCTTTCCCTACGGTTTACTCTGCTTTAAACGGCCTCCGAAAAGGAGAGTTAAGTAAAGTGGTAATCAGAGTGTACGGAGCTTTATTGGATTCTGATGAACAGATTGCCTTGCAGTATAAGGCAGGTAAGTTTGATGGAGATAATGGAGACAATAGTTAGGTTTAATTGTTTGTTTGGAGAAAGGGGTAAATAGTTCCTAAAACAGGCTTAACAACCATCGGGGCGCGCGTGAGTGAAACACTATTCCTTGATAAGGAAGGATTGAAGCAATAGGTGGTTACTTTGCACTTAGCGCGCCCAATTTTTTAAGGAGATAATGAATGATAGATAATAGATTACACCTTATGTAAAGGGCGCGCTAGATAGCGATATTAAATACTTAGGCAAGGACTCAGCTCATAACGCGCCCATTTTTTTAGAAACAACACCAAATCTATCTCAAGGGAGTGGGGATACAGTCGGGATAGAGGGAGAATATAAATATGACAGTGCCACTCCTGATTTTTTTAGGTTTCAATAGTTGATCGAAAAGGCGCGGTATTCTAGTTGGATTCATGCTCAAAAGGCCAATATTAATTCTTTCTAATTCTTTCTTTTCGATGCCGCGCCCATTTTTTTAGATGCAATAGAAGATTCGGATAAATAAGTGAAAGGAGGTTTTATATCACTGATATGTAAAAATATCTTGATGGGATAGCTGTATCTAGGATATACGGCAGTCTCTCGCATGCCAGGCCTGGCGCGAAAAAGAAGGCATCAATTTTTTCAATAACAACAGTGGGGTCGGGGGGAGAGTAGAAGAAGGGAAAAATACGCCTCTCGACCTTTTTTTAATGTGTATATAGTGATGTTAAAATTAAGAGTTATAAAATTGATAGTTGGGCAATCTCCTATGATACTGGAACTGGATGTGAATCTGGATGATGAACGGTTCGAGTCGGTTGATTTTGAGAAGGCTTGGAAGGTTGCTAAGGATAAGCAGGCTGTAACGTTTGCGGATGAGAAGAAGGGAGATGTACTGCTGGTGACGGTAGCGAAGAAGGGGGGGCTGGGATGATAATTAGAGAGGATCTGAGACCGTTTTTCCAGACTTACTTCTGGAAACCGACTGATTTGAAGGATGTTGAGGGGATGACTGAGTATTGGGTGGTGAAGTTTCCTTCTATTATTAATAAGTTACTAGAAAAGAAGGAGGTGCTGGGGCATGCACATAAAGGGCTAGGGACGGATACGATTTGGTATAGTGATCCTGAACAGGATTATACTGAGCTAATAGAGGAGATGAAGAATGAAATAGATGCTTGTACTCGTAGCCTATTTATGGTTGAACTGGGTGTAGGAGGGAAGGCTCATGATAAGAAGGGGGAGCTTGGGAGTACGGTGATGTACTTGGGCGAATACGCCCATTGGGAGGAGATTTATTATAAAATAGGCTGGAAAGAAGCCCACATGGAAGCGGCTCAAGGGATTAGAGGGCAAGGGCGAGGGACTTTCCATGAAAATACGATCATGAAAGTGGATACTTTCGGGAGATTCACGCTTTATTCTGATTATACGCTGCAATGTGTATGCGAAGAGAAAGATATAGAGACGGTGAAAGAGTTCCTGAAGCTGGGAGCAGAGGAACACCTGAAGGCACTGAAAGGACTAATCATGCTGACCATCAAAAGATTGAATAACGAATGATTACGAACAAGAAGATAGAACTCAGCACGTGTTCTAAGGACTTCATAAAGAAGAACTTTAAGAATGTGTTCAATGAATTAAAAGAGCTATACAGAAAGGATCGGGCGGGGTTTCCTATAGAGGATTTTGTGCTTTATAAATCCGTCAAGGGGAAACAGACTGTGTACAAAACTACCAAAGAGATGGTTGCGGATATGGAACATTATAGCTTGAAGCTGAAAAGAGCTAGATCGGAGCGTTCTAAACTGAACTGGAAAACAAAGATATATTTGGCTGAACTCGCGCTTGCATTGCCTATGAAAACACAGGAGGATCGGATGTACTTTGGGGTAGATGAGCCATTGGTGGCGAGCTGCCTTAAAGCTCTGGGAGAAAACTTGGTGTATGTGAATCATCTGGGGTGGGTGTGGACGAGAGACTTCAAAATGGGGGTTAAAGGGAAGAATGGGGAGTATGAGGTTTTGCCTGGGCTGGATGTATCTCCAGAGTCAAAGGAGGGGTTTTGGGAGTATGAGGGGGTTCTGCCGTCATTGCGGCAGATGATGAAGGATAGAAGTAAGGTATTAAAGAAGATTTTGGGGTGGGAAGAAAAGGGGGAATTCAAGCATATAACAGTGACACTTGGGCTATATGAGCGGTTTGGGGATGATTGGATTCTGAATGAAGATGCCTACCCTATATCTTATGATGAGCTTAATAAGCATGGGGTTTATTCTTACCGTACCTTGTCTGTGGAAGGGATAGGGAAACCCTATGAGACGTTTGAGACGGTTCAAGGGAGATATGAGGTGGAATGTATAGAGGGGGAAGAGGAGGAGGCATTGAAGGCTTTGAAGGAGTACTGGGAGAGATTTAGGGATGATAGCCCAATTGAGGCGGCTTTTAAATCGGGGAAACCAGTGATTATGCATACCTATACAGAAACCACGCCCCTCGATGGGGAAGATGAAGACCTGAGCGACAAATGTGAGTGGGAGTTTAGGTATAAGAGCTGGCAGGAGATTGAAAACACCTTCGCTTTGGTTATGCTGGAGCATGATCCAGAACCAAAACGGTATGAATTTGAGGCAATGTTCTATATAAAGATGAGATATAAGAATGATGTTGTTTGTATCTCATTATCTGATGAGATGATGGGCAAAGATACAATTGACTTTTGGTATGAGACTGCCCATTGGGCGCACCCTATGGGGAGAAAAGAAGGGGAGAGCCAGATTGACTTTTTGAAGAGACTGGATCGGTACATAGGGGCGAGTGTAAGGGAGTTTGAAAAGGAGGAGGGGACAGATGAAGGAGACTAAGCATGTGATTGAGATTGAGGTCAGAGTGTGTGGATCAACTCTTTATGTATTGACTCGGGATTTAAAAGCCCACAGACTTTCAAAAGATGGGCTGTATCTGCTACCTGTGCCGAGTGCTATTTTTGATATTAACGGCTGTCATGGACTAAGCCCTCTCCAAAGGATGCCATTCCTGGCAAAGGAGATAGGCCAAATCAAGAGAAAAAGTTTCTTCTTAAAGGTCAATGTTACATGGACATGGAAATGTCTTGTATTTAAGGAGAACTTGGAGGAAATGAAATTGAGGATACTGGAGGAGGCGGAAATCCTATTGGAGGGGAAGCTATGGGAAATCAAACATGTTCTACAACAAATAGATGAAAAGCTATGCAAAAAAGAGTAGTAGCATACGATAATAAAACGAAGGCGATGCAAGTGGCCGAGAAGATGCGAAGTGATATAATGGGGGCTGAAGGGAAATGGGAATATGGGGTAAAAAACACTGAAAACGGATATTGGGCTCCTATGCTGAAGGTACTGACGCAAGGATTAACAGTGAGAATTTTTAAGGTAGAGAATGGCCTTACCTATATGGCTGCCTACCAACTCTCAGGGACGAAGGGGAAATGGGCGACAGGGAGCAGCCCAGCAAATGCTCTTTACAGACTTTTAAATAATTAGAGTTAAGAAAGGCTGTTGAAAAAATACGAAAGCTACATAAACGATGAAGAGAATAATAGAAGCAGCAGTGCCTCCTAAGAAGGTTTTTAGGACGGATGAGGCAAGGATAAAAGCCTCCAGAAGAGTTGAGGAGTGGCTGAAAGGTAGTAAACTTGAGGGGAAGGTTAATGTTTTCTCGAAGGACGGATGGACATATGAGATACAATGGACATTTCATAAAGACGACTATAATGAAATCACGATCAAGGCTCATGAGATAAAAGGAGATAAGGAGGATCGGGTTTGTTTTTTTGCTTGGGCAGAAGATGAGTTTGTGGTGACTGGGAGTGGGGAAAACCTTATAAATCTTTTATGCTCTATGAAACGGGAGCTGATCGGAGGACAAGGAGACGAGTGGGAGCAAGTGAAAGAGATAGATAAGTTTAGCTTTTCTCTGGCTCTTAATGCGTTTCATACAACGCAAAGGATGGGAGAGTATAAAAGAGGGTATTTTGGGTGGGAGGAGGTGAATGGATCCAAAACTATACGCCCCTACAAGGTGGGAATGATAGATAAGAGCGGGGAGTTTCCTTTTGTTGAGTACACGGTTATTTGCTTCTCGAAACAAAGAGAGGCTTATGAACGGAAGGTAATTAAGCAGGTGAGAGAGGATTTCGAGAAGGTAAAGGAGAGCTTAAATAGGGCAGGATGGATATGCTCGTAATGAAATATAGATGTGACCTCAAGCATTTTAAGACGGGTAAGGCGGCGGAGGTGTGGGGGAAGCGATTGGTGAAACGCCTGGGGCGAGAAGCAAGAGTTGATGCTGTGGGGTTTGATGATCTGGAAGGGGTGGCTAGGTACTCTTTTCGGATATGGCTAACGGGGCAGAAAAGGGATGTTTATCTCTTTGAGGAACCCAGTGGGGAGGATGAAGAAAGAAAGTTCCTCCTGTGGGATGGGACTAAGGAGGAAAGATTTGAAGGACTGAATGATTTGATAGAGTATTTAAAGTAATAGAGTTATGTATAAAGAAGACTTACAGAAGATTTGGGCTGAACGCCCACAAGATATGGCAATAAGCAAGATCCTGTCTCCAGGGAAGTCTCTACAGGATCTTTATGAAATCAACGCGCAAACGTTGGGGGAGATGAGAAAAATCCTAAAGGGAGCTAGAACACGTTTGGAGGAAATGCATGAGTTTTTTGTCTTGAAAGATATTGATGTGAGCGGGTGGGATGCCTGGATAAGTGAGATGGGAAATGCCATTGACCAATACGAAAGGGAGAAAATGCCTTATAATAAGCGCACCCAAGTTCACGCAATTATTGTGATGATAAAGGACAAGCAAATTAAGATAGAAGAGCGTGAGTGGCATCAGGTGTCTTACGAGAAACTGCGGGGTGAAGAGGAGATGGGGGAATGGCGTGGAATACAGACCAAAATATCATTCTCTCAGGGAGCCTTGCTACACAACTATCAACCCATATCCTTGGACTCAGACCATAAATGGTTCTTTACTACTGAATATGGGTTGAAATGGGTACAGAGAGAAATTTTAAGGCTTGCGATAGAGATGGCTAATATGAAGGGGTATTCAATTGTTTTGGAAAAGGAGAAGGTAGAGGTAGAATTATAGAAAAGTTCTCAGGCATTATAAATAACATTTAAGTGTGGTAATATGAATGAAAGAAGAGAGCGAAATAGAAAACGTCGGGGGCAGGGAGAACTTTGGGAGGTGTATGGAATACAGAAAGAAGCTCCGAAGGTTTTAAGGTTTTTGGAGGAAGAAGTGGGGGGAATGTGGGAACAGGGGGGAAAAACAGGAGAGAACCCTAGTGTGATATTCAGAGGAAGAGCAGGGAAACGGGCTGTCTCCTTAAGACTACTGAGAGGACAAAAACTAAAGGTGATTTCTCCTATAGAAGATCTGGGTCTGAGCTCAGGAGCTCAAACGTTCTTTCTTGGAGCGATCAGTTATAGGGCTCTGCTGCCAACGGTACGAGCAATTTTGGGACTGGGAGATAGAGAGGTGCCGCTGAAGCATGCGAATATATTGGAGACTGTTGTTTTGATGCATACATGTGCAGCATTGTTGGAGATGGAAGAATGGTGGAAGAGGCAACAATACGAATTGAGGGTGGTGACTTCTAGCCCACGAAGAGATGTTTTAGGGTTTGGGCTGGAAAGCCTTATGCACCCTTTGGATGTGAAAAGACAACTAACTGCTGAGATACAAGGGGTACGGGATGGTGGGGTGGTTAGTATGAAGCTGATGGAAAGTGGTGAATGGATGTTTGATGGGAAAGGGGTAAAACTATTTGCGCATACGTTTGGCGATTTGATGGATGAGATGAAGGGGTTGCAGAATGATGGGTAAGAATATGTCTGCAGCCAATTTCTGGAAGCTTTACGCGATGACAGAAGAAGCAACCAAGATAGTCGAGTACTTGACACGCGAGGTAGGCGGGGCATGGAAGCATAGGAAAGAGCCCAAGGCAGCTTTTACTTCACAAAAAATGCCCAAAGTAATTATCGAGGGTGAAGTGGATGGAGCGAAAATAGAGTTTGAGCTGCGGGAGGACAGAAACCTTAAGGTTTTCTCTCCAATACCCAATGAGAAAATTAGTCTGGAGGAACGGAGATTCATGGCAAAACGATCAGTAGGCTATTGGGATTTATTACCGACTGTGCGAGTGGTTTTGGGGGTGGGAGAAAGAGGGGAAGCATTGAGGTTTGGAGAGATATTACACCCCAGGGTTATGCTACATGCCCGTGTTGTGATTCTGGAAGCACAAGAGTGGTGGAAGGATTTGGGGTATGAGCTTAAAGTAGCAGTCTATGAACCGCCAACTCTACCTATGAATCTAGATTTTACGCATGTGCACTCTTTGGATAAGGAGAGAACTATAATGGGGGAGATTCTGGGGATGAGAAATGGGGACGTCGTTTTCTCTGTGAAACCATTGGAGAATGGAGAGTGGATGTTTGAAGGATTTGACAGGACTCTGTATGCCTGTACGTTTGAGGGACTACACACACCTATGAAGGGGGTATTAACTAAATAGCTATGAAAACAAACTCAATATTTCTTTATAACTATTGTCATCAGAGGATGCATGGAATTATAATTGGACTGGAGAGGCACGTTGGGGGAACATGGGACTATCGTTCTCGATATCTTTTAGAGCAATACGAACACATTTTATTGGGGTATGTGAATGGAATGCCCATAGCATGGAAAGTGGTGGAGCCTTATAAGTTTGTGGCGCAGGATCCCCGAATAATGGATGAGCAATTGATGTTTTTTGGGGAGGAGGTATATGAAGATGTACTAGTGAACGCAACTCAAATACTCTTAGGGGGCGAGGCTACGACTCTGATGCATTTTGCTGTTTCTAAACGAATCGAGGAGATAATGTACAAAGCATCTGTCTTGATAAAAGAAGAAATGCAAGAACTCCCTGAAGGGGGAAGGTTTCGTGTGGAGATTCATACGCCTCCTTTGAACCCTACAGGGGTGGAGAAGCTTCACAGACAGGGAGAGTATAGTTATCGGTTTACGAGTAGACTTGTGGTGTTAGACACTGGAGGGATAGGGAAGTTTCATTTTCAACTTATGAAAAATGGAGAATGGAAGTATGAAGAGCTACAAGGGAATCAAAATGTTTTATATGGCAATACATTAACAGAATTAATTAAAAAGCTGAATAATTATGATAAAAAGCTTATTAGGCAATAGACCAGGATATGAAACGAAAGAAGCCGCTGAAAAGGTGGCAGAGGAGATGATGAAGGGGGCGGAGGATTCTGGTTTTCGGGCTGTGGTGAGGAAAATGGGCGGGGGGTATGTTCCTTCGTTGAAGGGGGAAATTGGAGGTTTCTTGGTCTTTGTAGGAGAGAGGCCAGGAGGGGGCTATGTAGGGATTACCTTCAAGGATATGAAGCCTCTTGTGGTAGAGGCGGAGAGTGTGAAAGAGGTGATAGAGATGATCAAAGGGGAGGGAGTATGAGTGAGATTTTGAAGTTCATAGGGGCAATGATGGTGATGGGGTTGTTTATGGGGGGGCTATATGTCTTTTATGGGATATATGGGATTGTTCTACTTGCAGTGGGAAAGGTAGGGGGGATGATGGTGACGGGAGGATTGATGATTCTGTGTTTGAAGATCGTAAAGAGGTTTCTATAGTTTTTCGTTTTCAGTCTAAAAGGGGCGGTTCGCTCTCGGGTGGCCGTCCCAAATTTAAGAGCATATGAGAAAGAAGATAGTGAAGGCGTTATTGGATTCATTGGGGTGGGAAGGGACAGTGGGGATGGAAGTACTGGAAGAGAAGGGGCTGATGTATGAGGGGCGGATAACACAGAGAGGGTTTGCGGAGATACAAGAAGGATTAAGATGGGATCAGTATGAACGTTTCGGAGGAATACAGTGGGATAAAGGGAAGCTTTATCGGTTTGCCAAGGAAGTGGAGAGCTACGGATATTTACCTAATTGTACACATTTTTATCAATATAAAAGTAAACACCACTTCAGTGTTTTTGTGGTTGTTCCTCCTGGCGGAGTGGAATGTGAAATTTGGTGGGGGGTGAAGAAATGGAGAGCAGAAGATTTTATGGCCTACCATAAAGAGGGAGGAGCGTTTAAGATCGGATGTTTCATGGGAAAGGACGTCAGGGCGAAGCTAGAGGAGTTATTATGATTTGGAGGGATGGTCTTTAGGGAGGTTCGAATCCTCCTCCTCTGACAACATTACTAATTACACATAGTGTCGCCCTCTGGGATAAAACTCAGGGGGCTTTTTTCCCAGGTAACTTTTATTTCAAAGCATCTCAAATTCAAAGCTTTAATGTTTTGGATGGAGAGGAAAATCTACAGTGAAATGTATATAGAGAAAGAAATAGTAAGCGAAATATATCGGAAGTGTTCCATCAAAACAATAGCGGAGGCACTGATTGGAGGGCAGGGATGGAAAAAGAAGGGGGTTCGGTATTGGCGACGGACTCCTTTTGGGAAGGAGAATACGCCTTCTTTCTATATCGATACGGAAAAGAATACTTTTGCGTGCTGGAGTACAGGGAGGTTTGGGAATGCGGTGAAATTGGTGCAGGAACTTGAAGGCAGTAAATGGATTTTGGCTGTGCGGAAAACGGCTGAGATAATGGGAATCACTATACCTGTGAAGGATGACCCAGAGACAAAGAAACGGAGACGCCTGGTGGCGATGATGGGGAAAGTGAAGGAGTACTACCAAGAATGCCTGGGGAAGAATGGACTGGCTCAAGCTTATCTGGAAGGGAGAGGGATAAGCAAGGAAACGGCTGAGGAGTGGGAATTAGGATGGGCTCCTAATGAGAAGGAAGGTGTTTATGAGTATTTGAAGGGCGCGGGGTTTACGGTAGAAGAGATGATGGCGGGGGATATCTTCTATCAAAAGGATGGGAGAGTATTACCAAGATTCTGGGGACGAATCATGTTTCCGATACGGGATGTATGGGGTGAGGTAGTAGCTTTCTCTGGGAGATGCTTGGAGGATAAGGAGGGGGTGCCGAAGTATGTAAATTCATCGGAGACGATGATCTACAAGAAGACAGAAACTTTCTTTGGGCTTGATAAGGCAAAGAAGGGGATCATGTCTGATAAAACAGTGGTGATTATGGAGGGGTTTACGGACGTTATAGCGGCACACGGGGCAGGAGTAGGGAATGCGGTGGCTGTGTGTGGAACGGCTATCACTAAAAGACATATCAAGAAACTAAAGTGGTTTTCTGAGACGTCAATTTTGGCTTTGGATGGAGATGCTGCGGGGATAAAGGCTGCGGAAAGGAGTATCCAGAATGCGGTGAAAGAGGATATGGACGTGAAAATATTGACTCTCCCTACAGGGGATGACCCTGACGAGTTTCTGAAAAGAGAAGGGCTGGAGGGATGGAAGAAGTTACAAAGAGTGGGGTGGGTGAAGTGGATGGTGATGAGAAGGAAGGAGGAGCTGGAGGGGGAAACGATAGCCAGAGGGAAGGCTATGAAGGAGCTCGTGGAGCTCGTGGAGCAAATCCCTGATAAATTAATGAGACATGAGCACCTGCTGAAAATCTCTAAACTACTGAAAACTCCAATGGAAATTCTGACTTCTCAGAAGGATGAGATGCAGAAGATGTGGGGGAGACAGACGAGATGGTTGGCATTTATGTCATTCACGCAATGTATTCTTGGGAATGCTGGAGATCATAGCGATTTCCATAGAACATCGACGGGGCATATGGTGGTGGAGTATTTTGATGGGGAGGGGAAAATGAGACGAAAGAAAACGGAGGAGGGATACGAACAATTATACCAGGACACGAGCTTGTATAAGCCTTCTGTGTGGGGGGCTTATATTCCGAAGGCTATGAGACCAGATGGTGCTCTTTATAGCAATGAGGAGAAACCGCTTTTGAAGAAGACTCTGTGGGTGTGCCCTGATGAGGTGATGGCGCACATCTTGAGTGAGCGGGGGATTCATGCTGTAGGGCTGGCTCATGCTAAGGCGTTTAAGGCGCGGCAAGGGAGTAAGCAACTACACCAGACTATGTTGGATATACTACAGAGAGGGTATGATGAGATAGTATGGGTAGCGGAAAGTGTCGGGTTCTCTTTACCCTCAGGGGATAAGGAGAAGGCCAATGTGTATGAGACGGAAGATATGGCGAAGAATGCCATAGCCAGCAGAGATGTGCTGGTGGAGTTCTTGAGAGTAATGCGGAATAGCCCGCATAGGGTTCTGATTAGGGCTCTGACTCCGAAGAAAATAAAGGGAATTAAGCCTAAGTGGCTTCTCCATTGGATGATGGAGCGAGAGCTAATCCCTGATATGGAGAAGGAGATCTTTGGGGATAGCTTCATTCAACAGGAGGTAGGCCTGGCAACTCCTGAGCAGATAGACCCGCTGTTCTCTCTGGAAGCGGCAGAGGTATTTTTTAGAAAGCATAAGCCGCAGAATATCGGGAAGCAATTTCGATTTAGAGAGGGGTTGTTCTCGATCGATTATGACACTGGTAGAATTGAGGAAATTAACAATAATGAAGAGATAGTCCCCATACGAGTAATAAACAACTCGTATTACTGGCAGGAAAAGGGGGGAGTGAAGTGCCTAACGAGATTCGTACTGAAACCTACCCTCAAAGTACTGGGAGGGGATATGGCACATTGGCTTTATACTTTGACGACATCGAGAGGGGAAACGGCTCCTGTGAGGTTGTCGTCTAAGGATTGGTCAAGTGAGGATCAATTCTTCGATATAATAAACAATTTGCAAGGCATTCAAACAACGACCCAGATATCGAAAGGGCAAATGCGAGCCTTGCATATGTATCTGACTGATCGATTTCAAATAAAGGAAGCTATCTCCTGCCCAACGATGGGCTGGGATGGGGAAAGATGGCATTTTGGGGCTGGAGGGTTCATCGATGGGGAAGGGGTATACTACCCTATTGATGAGGACGGATTGGCGAGTGACAGCAAGAAGACGTTCTTTTATCCTGCTGGGGCGAGAACGACTAGCAAGGCGAGTTTGAAGGAACTCTACAAGGAGCATCAAAAGTATAAGTATAAGAGACACAATACCAGTTGGAGGGAATGGGTAGACCTTTTTACGAAGGTTTATGAGCCTCAGGCTTTGCTGGGGTTGGGGTTCCTGACTATGACCATATATTGGGATATAGTTGAGGGATTGGTGCCTGACAATAAGGTGCCGATGGGGTTTTGTTTGGGGCTTCCCGAGTCGGGGAAGTCAGTTTTCGCGGAAAGCCTGACGGCTTTCTGGGGTAAGTTGGCAGTCGTAAATTTTGGGGCTAAATCGTCTAGAGCAGCATCGAGAGACCATCTGAGTTTTTATAGAAACTCACCTGCTATATTCAACGAGTGTAACCCCAGCAATATCCAAGACTGGGTACTGCCGTTCTGTAAGGGTATTTATGATCAGGAGACTGGTGTAAAGAAGGGAGGCGAGGGATACAAGACAACTATTTATGGATCAATTACGACATCGGCTCTTATTCTTGGGCAAGAAGAGAGCGTGTATCAGGAAAGAGCATTTGTCGAGAGGGTGATCCCATTCCTCTTCGAAAAAAAGAGAGCTTATACATCGGAGGAGAAGAGAGGGTGGAATACCCTCAAGAAGATGGAACGGAATGGATTAGGACACTTGCTCTCTATCTTCATCCAGAAACGAGAGCTTATTTTCGAAAGGTTTGAGGAGAAGTTTGTGGAGCTTGAGGAGAAGTTTGCAGGCTTGGTCAAGTTTGATGGGGATCGAATACCGAAGAACTATGCAATCCTCATGACATGCCTGAGCATCCTGATTGAGGATGGGATGCACGTGCCTATATCTACTGCGGATATATATGAGAAGGTTACTATGGAGATGAAGGAGCATAAGAAACTCTTGAAGGAGAAGGGTATAATGGACTTCTTTTGGGGGTTTGTGGCGATGGAATTGGGGGGAGAGAAACGTTTTGGATTGGATGACCGATGCGTTTTCTATGACAAGGACAAAGAGCTAGTAAACGTTTCTGTGAACAGAACCCACAAAGCATTTAAGAAATACCTGGAGAGTCGGAAGGTGAAGATAGAAAACCAGGAGCTTTCGACCTTCAAGAAAAGACTAAAAGAACAGGACGGATTCTTAGGATCTGTGGGTAGTGCATGGGTCGGATGGCGTAGAGTACGTCATAATGATGGGAATCTTACCATTGATAGGGACTCAAAACGGATGACAAGTGCGTACCAGTTTAGTTTTAAAATGATTACTGAAAAGGGGATTGAATTCCCTACTGAGGCTTTTGATAAGTAGTATGGAATATAAGACATTATATCTATGTTGGTTGTCCATACCTGATGAGGAGTCAGAATCGATACTGGAGTCTCTACAAGGTATGCCAGGCATACCTTTAGATTACTCAAAAATCATCCAAAAGTATACAGAGTGGGAGCAATATTGGAACGCGATAAGACCAAAGAGATCAGGGAACGACCTCTATTGGCTTGAGGTATCCTGGCCGCCAATGAAGATAGTAAGGGCGTTATCGAGGAAGTACCCTACAGTGAAGTTTCAATTTTATTATGATAATGGAAGTTCGACTCACTCGATTTCATTATTGAATTGTAAAGAACTGGAGCAGGTTCTGAAGGGGAAGGAGTTGGAAAAGTTGAAATCTCTATGGCAAGAATATCGGCTAGAAATCGCTATTGATACATTATCTTGCCGAGTAGTGAAAGTGCTACCTAAAGAGAATAGAGAGGACGAGATTAGGCTGACCAATCAAGGAAATACCATATGGAGGTGGTTCCGAGAGATGTTCGAGTGTCGAAAAGGCGATCTTCTATTTTTTGATTCAGTCGATAGTGGAGAGAAAACAAGGATAGTTTTCTCTCAAGATACCGTGACATTTAGGAAAGAAGAGTTTACGAGTCGGTATAGTTACACAAAGGGGGCTGTAATGGTCTTTACCAAGGTTGTGTTTACAGAAAAGGAAGGGATTACATCCTTTAGACTATTTAGGAATCAGCTAGGGGCTTATAGAGTGGGAACCATATGTGGAAATGGATTAATGGAGATGCTGGTATATGGACAGACCGTATAAGAAATAATATTATTTTGAATGAATGATTTAGGTGAAGTGGATTTACGCTGATGTCCTAGGACTGGGGGGCTTATACTGCCATTTTGGGGTATGGTAGTAGAAATAGGGACAACAACCTTGGTTCTTCCAGGGAACTGGGAAGAAGTCAATGAAGAGCAATACAAGACAATCATTGAAGGGGTTCTTCAGGGGAAGGAGCTTGAAGAAGTTATCATGAACCTTCTGCAAGGAGACGAGATGAAGGCTTTCGAGACCCTCGTGACTGAATCGGTTATACCCGATGTGGTCACGGGGGCTTCTTTTTCTGAGGAGGATGAGAAGGGTATGTACTATGCTTCTGCTGTTCTTTCTATAAAAAAGAAGATGGGGTGGATGATGAAGCCTTCGAAGCATACGGATGAGGTAGTGGCGAGGATTAAGACGTTTTCTCATAAGGGGAAAAAATATAGACTCCCAGAACCCAACGGGAATGATGTCAATTTTGCAGAGTTCGCCCTATTAACTAGGCTACTACGAACCCAAAGGGGTGCGAAGATGCTGCTTTCTATTCTGGCAATTTTGGCGAGAGAAGAGGGGCAAGAAGAAAGGGACTTCGATCCGAGAAGAATCGAGAGAAGAAAAAAGGAATTTGGAAACGTACCAATAGCTGTCTTCATGGCAGCGAAAGACTACACAGAAAGGTTGATCCTATACGTAGTGAAGAGATATCCTAAGGTATTTGAAGGGAAAACGAGTAAGGGAAATGGATTTGGGTTTGTGGGATTACGTAACAGACTGGCGGCTCAAGGGGGAGGGATAGTGGATACTGTCCAGATAGATAATATGAACATAAAAAGGGTCATGAGCTATGTGACCCAAATGATAATAGAGCGAGATGCTAAAGAGAATTAAAAAAGAGATACTGAAAATCGCATTGGGGTTTCCTGATGTAGATCAGGTAGTATGGGGGGAACAAGAATTATTGCTCCAGGAACAAATTCAGAATTCTCCGAGTACCTATTTCTGGGTCAATGACGTGGAAGTGCATGCTACGGAAAAGGGGGAAAACCATCTTTATCCTTCATACAGATTGGACATATCCATTAAATCGAAGGATAACGACCTCGATTCATGTGAGGTCATAATGTGGCGGTTCATTAATATCCTGAGAAGCAAGAACAGAGAGGGTGTGTTTCGTTTCTCTTTGGATAGCCTTCGGGCAGACCAGGTGTTGTTCTTTGAGAATGGATATAATGGGTGGCGATTTTCTTTGTCAGTCGGGGAGACTGAAGCTGTTGTTGCTCCTGAGGATGGCTTTGAAGCAAGAGCAGTAAACGCGCTTTCGCTCAAGCCTAAGGCACACGCTGACCAGGTGTATCTCAAGGTTGGGGAAGATGAGATTGCTTTTGCTTGGGATGGGGCAGATACCAAAATCGCTCTGGAGACGGCAAGAATAAAGCTGGAGGAACTAGGCGTGGCCTCAGTGATACACGGGAACATGATCTATATAATGGCAGAAATCGATATCGTGGACGAAGAGCAAAACCATAGTTGGATATGATTATAAATAGGGATCTACCAAATTGGGCTGGGGTTTTAAATCCTATAGGGTTGGAGGTGCAAGCTGACCCAAACTGGAATACGTATGCGAGTTATGGAATCAGGGTGACGGTAACGGGGGGGAATGGACAAAGCTTGAGCTTCTTTCAGAGACCTGGGCTGGGAGATAAGACAACCTTCGACCTACGAAGAGCGGTATTGGCTATTTTGGGGGATGATCAGGAACAACCTGATTTGAATTCTTATGTGAAGGTCATGATGCCAGGAGCGATATCGGTGGTGATTGAGGAAGTGGCAGATGGGGCAGTGATGGAAACTGAGAATAAGCAGATCAAGGTGATTAGAGGGGGATTTCATCCTAGATTGGGACAGATGATGAGCACTTGGACTGCTGATGGGAAGTTTCTTACGAACCAGCCTCGCAAGAAACGAAGCAGTAGAAAGGTATGGGAGCTGTTACAGGTAGTCTTGAATGATCAGATTATACCTGTGAATGGGATGTTTCCAATTCATATTTCAATGAAGTTTTCGGATGGTAATGAGATAACGGGGACAATTGAGATGCCTGTACAAGGGGCTTTTCCTAATGCTGGGGATTTAATACAAATCCCAGTTGGATGGGAACACTTAAACCTATCTCAGTATGGGACAAATGGGCAAGATCCAATTGAATGGACTGTGTGGCTCCAACAAGGGAGAGCCATACTATCGGAAAGAATGACCTATACCCTGAGAGGTACGACCTTTTCTTCTATTGAAAGGCAATACTTATTTAGGAACCAACTAGGAGGGTGGGATACCCTCCGAACGACGGGATTGAACCAGACGAAGATTGCTGTCGAAAGAAGTGAGATGCGGATTCCTGGTAGCCCTTTCGATAACTTCGGGCGAAAGGTTTTCTCAACCCTTGGACGAAGCTACCATAGAGGAGCTCAAGATACAGGAACATTGACGCAAGCAGAAAGAATCTGGTTTAGAGAGTTCATCCGCTCCGAAAATGTGTGGGCAGCGAAAGACGAAGAGCAAAAAGACAACTCCCTCACTCCTATATATATAACCACCCAGAATGTGGCCATATTTGAAGATGAGAATTTTGTGGGAGAGGAGAAGTTTGAATATAAGGAGGCGTGTGTATGATAGAGATAAAGACTGAGAGGGGCAGCTTGGGACTCTACCCAGATACGACAATTCAGTTTGAATTGATTAATCCTCTGTTCTCAGATGTAGTGGGATACAATTCTTTTGTTTTCTCCCTCCAGATCCCGAATGATGGAAGGAATGTGGGTGTATTCGAGATGCCTGATGAACCCACGATTATACCGCGAAATGATACGTTGGCAGCGACCATCCTGTTTGATGGAGTAGAACTATTTGAGGCTACTATAAAAGTGGAAGATGCAAACGACCGAGTGATTAATATCGGGATTAGTGTCATGGAAGCGAAACTGGCTCAGGAGCTGGATAGAGAACTTACTGAGTTCAATTTAGGAGGAGAAATAAGCTTATCAAATCAATCGGGATATAATGGGACAGAGGAGGTTATACAGGTCATGAATGAGGCGGCTAATGGTATGGGGGATTGGCCGTTTACATGCTTTCCATACAAAAATGTATCTCATTACCCTGAGTTGGTGCACCCCACTACTCCAACAAATTGGGAATATGAGATTATTAACCTATGGGATCAATCAGGAACTTTCTCTCAGGAGGAGCACGCTCATAGAAGTGGGATTAATGTGGAGAGATACACCGTATCGCCACAGTTCTTTTTATTGTACATCATAAGGGAGCTCCTGCAGGAATTAGGATATGAATTGGTTCCATCTGCTTGGACGGAGGATCCAGAGATTCAAAGTGTGGTGGTGTGGAATAACCGAACCCTACAGGATGAACAATATTCTGACAATCTTGGGTCTATGGTGATGATATACATGTACCATTACCGAACGGTGATAAAGGCGGCAGAGCATGTGCCTCCGATGAAGGCAAAGGAGTTCTTGAGTTCCATTTGCAAGGTATTCAACCTATCCCTTTTCTGTGAAGGGGCTCAAATATCCATTAGAAATAGGGAGGAAGTTGTTCTGGAGGCAGAAGAATTGGATTGGAGGGATAAAGTCACACATATATCGGTAGTGGCAGACTCAAGCGAGAACAAAGATGGGTTTGAGTTCAAGATCGATCGCGACGAAAACGATGAATTGAGCAAACCAGAACTTGACAAAAGGCCAACCACAGTCGGAGAGGTAAACTTCCCTCATGAGCTACCATTATCTTCAACTATGGATTCTTATTTGGTGAGGGAGACTAATGAAATATATTCGTATGGAGACCAAGGATGGGAGCCTGTTACCTGGGATCAATTCACCATGGGAGAAGGCGAGCTCAAGGTGACAACAAAGGCTTCAACGACACGAATGAAAGTGTTGCCTTGGGGAGGGGGAGACTGGAGGATTCCAGCAGTAGATATGCCTGGTAGCTCGGAAGGTATTGCGGGTATGCAACATCCGTTTGGGTTGCGACTGTTATTCTATCGAGGAATATATGCGGATATTCCTAATGGAGTGGCATACCCACACGCTGATGCATCACCAGTTAGAGGGATTTATAATTATTCTCTCCATTGGGAAGGGGAGAGAGGCTTATATAAGTCCTGGTGGGAAGGCTGGCACAACGTACAAAGTAAACAGATCATTCGAGGGAGCGTCCGAATTAATATTATGGATATTAAAACGCCCCCTTGGGAGAAGAAAGTTCGTATGAGAACCTCAATTGGCGAAATTGGGGTGTTTGTGAAAAGGTTGAATGTTTCTCTTTCGATGAGTGGCATACTCCCTGCCGAGGGAGAGTTTATGAGCCTGTGATATGGATGAAAAACTTAGAGAGGAGTTCCTAAGAGAAACTATCCTAAAATGGATTGGGCATGCTAGGAAGGAGCTCATAAAACGAGTAAAGAAAAAGGAAAAACATCTGCCAGAAGGTTTGGCTGATGATATATGGTTTGACCTATCTGTTGGGGTGGTCACCAAAATAACCCTCTCTCTGGGAAGCAAAGGGGACGCGGCGAGGATGATAGACATCAAAAAGCTTAAATGGGAGAAAGTTCCCCATAAAGCAATCTCGCTATGGGTCACCAAACATTATTCTAGACTCAGAAAAAGAAAGGTGCCAGGGTATAAAAATCAGCCTAAAAAATTAACAAAGGAAAAGCAAATCGAACGGATAGCAGCAGCTATCGCGTTTCGCAAAAGGTCAAGACCCGCACACTCCTCAAAAGGACGGTGGCTATACGCTAAGCGCATATATCAATTGATAAGTGTGCTTGAAGATATGCTGCGAAGAGAACAACATGATTGGCTCAAGAAAAAACTAAAGAATGAATTTGAGAACTTGCCCACAGTCGAGTTCTTCTAGTAGCCTAATGTCCTATCCACATCAGCGAGAAATTTATCTCTTGCTGATATGGCGAGAAACTCAGACATAGCTCACTTAAGTGTTTTCGTGGACGGTACTCCCGTAACGAACACGATTAAGAGCCTAGCGAAGGACTTTCGTAAGCTTAAACGGGAGGTTGAATCAACCAGTCAATCAAACGCAGATTTCCAAGAGAAGGCCAAAGAATACGGTCGCGTCCGAAATGAGTTGGTTGGACTTAGAAAAGAACTCAAACAGATAGCCTGGGAAGTTCAAGGTATCCCTGAAGACTCCATCGAGGGACTCACGAAAAGAGCGTCTCAATTGGAAGAACAGATGGGGAAGCTCTCTACGAGTTCTCAAGAGTACAAGCAAAAACTTCTGGAATATGATGAGGTAAAAAAGACGTTGGAGAGGGTCAAAGCAGAGGCTAAGGCTCTCACTGAGGTCGTTGAATCGGTTCCAAAGGACTCGATTCAAGGCATGAAAAACAGGTTGGAGGAATTGAATGAGCAACTCATCAAGGCCAAAAGGGGGGGAGAGAAGTTTGTAGCGTTATCGGCAGCCTTTAAGACTCTGTCTCAAGAAATCAAGGAAACGGAAAAGGAGGCAAAAAAGCTGGAGGAGGCCATAGAAAGCTTTCCTAAAGGAAGTCTTAAGGCAGCGGAGTCGGAGGTGAAAGAACTACGAGAAGAACTATCCAGACTTCCAGAGGAAAGTGAGGAGTTTAATTCGAAGGTACAAGAACTCAGAAATGCCGAAAAACGTTTTGATAACGTCAAGAATAAGGTGAAAGGGGTCACTGAAGCCTTCAAGACCCAGAAGGGATCAATAAAGGATTTGGAACGGGAATTCAACAAATTGAATAACGAAATCAGATCAATTAACCCAGAAACCCAAAAATTCAATGAGAAGCTGAAGGAACTGGCAAAGACTGAAAAAAGCCTCGACAGAGCGAGACGCTCTATGAACAGATTCAAAGCCTCTCAAAAGCAAAGTATTTCCATTACTCAAAGACTAGGGAAATTTATGAAAGCCAATTGGATAGCCTTAGTGGCAGTCATTGGTATGGCTATAAAGAAAGGTCTTGAATATGCCTGGCGACTCAGCCAGGAAATGGAAGAGCTCAGGGGAAAGATCAATATCCTCACGGGAGAAGTTGGGGATAGTTTAAATAAGGTCTCGGCTAGGGTCAAAGCACTTAGCAATATCTTCGAAATTTCGATAAAAGAGATATTAGAAGCGGGACAGTCTCTAAGCACAGCTTTTGGCAAAAAAATGTATGAATCCTTAGATAGCCTTGCTAAAGGATTAATCTTGGTAGGCGACAAAGCTGGAGAACTCTTAGATCAAATCTACGAATATAGCTCCCGACTTGAAGAAGCTGGATTCATAGCATCCCAAGCTGTTGCCCTAATAGTCAATTCGATTAACATGGGGACGTTCAATGATTCCCTTGTTGATTCAGTGAAAGAACTCGATTTGCGTTTGGAACAACTGAGTGAATCCGCAAAAAATCTACTCAACTTAAAGTTTGGCAAAGAACTGACTGAACAGATATTGGCAAATTCGGGGGATACAGTTAAAGCACTCCAACTGATATCGGGAGGAATCGCGGAACTCCTAGAAAATGGAGAAGATGTGAATGAGTTAGTTTCTGTTCTTTTTGGAGAGCCAGGCGAAAACCTTACCGCTGGGAACATTGCAAGGATAAAGGACATGAACCTGAACCTTGATGAACTTGTGGGAACAGGTAATACATATATACAACTCAAGCAAAGGGAACTCATACTTGAGGAAAAAGCGGCTATAGCAAGTGCCTCTTTATCCCAAGAAATAGAGGGGCTTTCGGCATGGTTTAGAAGGGCAGGGAAAAACATATCGAGGTTTTTCGTCGGAGGGCTTGCCGCCACTCTGAAATTCTTCAATTATCTTCCTGGCCGTATTAAAATATTCGGGAGCTTAATGTCTCATGCTGCTGCAAAGTTTGCGAATGCTTGGATAAAGGTCATCAATAGAATAAGGAAATCCTTAGGGTTCGATCCAGTAAAAGAGTTTGAGGCCAGTGGGGAGAATATCCGTAACGCACGAAAGGCTTTACAAGAAAAGATTGCTAAGGATAAAAGGGATTATGAGGCATCACAAGCCGTAGAAAACCTTAAAAACATCAAGCAATACAAAGCTGCTGAAAGACTTGAGAGGGTGAAACAGGAAGTTGCAACTCAAAAGGCAGAAAGAAAAACATACAAAGAAGAGGCCGATAAGATGTCCAAGCTCAGAGCAGAATCTCAAGCAGAGATTGAGAGGTTGCAAATAGAGCTTATGGAGGACGGACTTGAGAAAAAAATAACTCTCCTTCGGTTCGAGACTCGCAAAAAAATTGAAGCTATCAAAGGAGGTCAAGCAGAAATTGAGCAATTAACCCTCTTATACGAAAAGAGGCTTGCCAAACAGATAAAAGCATTAAGAAAAGAAGAAGAAGTAGAGAACGCAGCAGCTCGTGCGAAGGATGCAAGCGAAGCCAAAGAATCACGAGATAAAGAGTACGCCCAGAGACTGGAGAGCCTAAAAAGGAGTAGAGACGAGGAAGCCCTTATAGACACACAAACCGCTGTAGAAAAAATACGTAATGGCGAAGATAGTGTAGTTGCAGAAGAGGTACTCAACCAACAGCTTCTTGACGGCCAAATAGATTTCTTGGAAGCGAAGAAAGAGCTTCAACAGGAATTCGGGATGGATTCTCTGGAAACACAGACCCAAATCGAGCAAATGAAACTCGATGAGGCAAGAAGGAGGGCTGAAGAAGAACTCGAAATCGAAAGGGAAAAAGAGGAAAAGAAGGAACAAGCAAAGCAACAAGCCCTTACAAAGACCAGGCAACTGGGACAGGCCATGACAGCCTTTTGGAAGGCTAAGTTGGATGAAGAACTAGATCTTCTCGATCAACAAAAAGAGGCTGAACTTGAAAAAGCGGGGGACAACGAGGCTGCCAGAGCTGAAATAGAGGCAAAGTTCCAAGAGAAAAAGGAAGAGGCTCAGAAAAAAGCAGCAAAAAAACAGAAAGGGGTATCCATAGCCAATACCCTAATAAACACGGCAGAATCTATAGTGAAGACAGGGGCTACCTTAGGATATCCCCTAGCCATTCCGTTTCAGGTCATGGCTGGGGCGATTGGAGCTCTCCAGATCGCTACTATAAGGAAACAAAAATTTGCAGACGGGGGCTTCACAGGTGAAGCACCTTGGGGAGCCGTTCCTGATGAAACGGGAGAGATTCCAGTCGGTCTAGTCCATAGACACGAATATATTGTACCAAGGAGAGTCGTTGAAGATCCTGCTTCAATACCTCTCATAAAGTCTCTAGAACGTATGAGAAGAGGCCAAAAATTCGCGGATGGGGGCATGGCATTGGACTCCCCTACCCTCTCCCATTCAAATATAGACGTAAACCCGTCTGACGATTCACTTGCTGCAGTAGGGCAGAAGATGGACAAAATCCATCATACCCTACAACGGATGAGGGACGATATTCAAAACCAACGTTTGGTCTCCATAATCGGAGAAAAAGAAGCAAATGTAATTGATAAAGCACAAAAAGAACTCTACAGGAGAAGAGGGACTGCACTATGACAATCGCTGAATGGGAACGTAATAAAACATGGGAAGCGACGGAAAACCTCATTAAAAAATATGGGAGTAAGAGGATGAGGCTCTTACTACGAGTGACCAGTAAAAAAAATCTTAGCAATCGACGGATTCTGGAGAAACATCTTCTTCAGATTAAGAAAAAACATCAAACAAACCCAAGGTCAAACCCAGGGTCAAACCCAGGGTCAAACCCAAGGTCAAACCCAGGGTCAAACCCAAGGTCAAACCCAAGGTCAAACCCAAGGTCAAACCCAAGGTCAAACCCAAGGTCAAACCCAGAGTCAAACCCGTATAGTGGGCTTTCTTTCAGGTTTCGAGTTAAATCGGGAGTACCCGATATACAAAAGATCGACCTAAGGATTGTAGAATTGGCAATAGAGAGAGATTTCTGCATCAACTGTGTAGAAATCATATATAAGAACGGGCGATATTCTGAAGAACAAATCAAGAGGAATAGAAGAGCCGTAATAATCTTGAACAGGATTAATAAAGAACTCTCGGATCTTAAATCCAGAAGAGAAATTCTAGAGAACTCGATTATGGCAGAAGAGCCGCTGGCAGATGACCTAGTTATATCCTTCGCCAAAAGAAAATACTCAACAAAGGATATAAATGCGATGGATAAATCGGAATTAAAGGATCTTAAAGCGCGTATTTCTACACGCGCCTCTCAATATAGATCGAAAGCTAAACTGCAAGAAAGCACCACACGCCTCAATACAATTCTAAAAATCAAAACTTTAGAAGGTTATCTAGATCTAATCCAAGCGGAGGAAAGAAAAAGGAAGATTAAGAAATGAAGAACGGGATCATAAAAAAAATAATAAGTCATTATCAAAAAGGAACAGTATTATCACCTCCTGAAGAAGGCTATAGAAACACCTTACTCAAGGTGGTGGAGCTCCACAGAAAAGGATGCTCCAAAACGGAAATAATTAAACAAATAAAAGAGGACGGGGGGCTACCTCAATGGAAGGTATACCAAGCGTATGAACATGCTTGGAAACTCTTTGCTATAATATTCGACATATCTGACGAGGCGAAGAGAGCTATGGTTGGCCAATTCTATTTGGATTTGGCCGAGCGAGCGAAAGCTAAAAAGAATCTCGCCATAGAAAAAGGGGCAATTGATTCCTATGCAAAACTTCATGGCTTGTTTAAAAACAAGTCGAAAGAGGAAGACAAAACAGTAATAAGACGCCCCAAAAGGCGATATAGTACAGATCCCTCTGTACTTGATATAAGAAAGGAATAGGAATGCAAGAGTTAGTATATGTACATGCCAAACAGAAACTCTTCTTGGAAGCAATCTTTTCCGCTTTATACAAGATATTCGTTCTGATAGCGGGACGAGGATCTGGAAAGTCAAGCGTAGGAGGTATATACCTAGAGGAATGTGTCCATGCGATGCCTGGCAGCTCGGGCTTCATCGGCTCCCACACAGCCGAAACAATAAGTAACAGGATTATTCCATCTATGAAAATCGTTTGGGAGGAGATGGGATACATAGAGGGAGTTCATTACAAGGTCGGAGGAACTCCGCCTTCCAATTTCGAAAAGCCAAAAGCGGTTCCAGACGATTATAGGAATGTGATATCATGGTATAATGGTACGGTTATCTATATGATTTCATTCTTCAATGACAAAGGAGGAAGGGGGGCTAATTTCCAGTTTGGATTGGTTGATGAAGCGACCCTAGTAAAAGAGAGTAACTTCGCCCCTAATATCATCCCTGCATTACGAGGTATGGGTCATGTAACAACTTTGAATCCGATAGATCATAGAGAACCTAGATGGGGGAAACTGGTGGAGATAGACGATGAGTTCTATGAGGAACTCAAATGGGAAGAATGCCCCCTTTGGGGAACCCTGATGCTAATGGGGTCAAGAGCTTGGCATGAAATCGGGAAATGGGTTGAAGCTTATCAAGAAAAAGAAGAAATAAAAATTGCAGACGAGGTTTACAGAACTTTCTATATGGAGATGACTGCATTGGACAATCCCCTCACTGGGGAGAAGTATGTAGCCTTAATGCGTTATCACCTAGAAGAGGCTGTATTCGCCTTGGAGATAATGAATAAGAAACTCAACGTTGAAGATAGACTCAAATTCTATCCTTCATGGCAGGATAAGATTCATACGATATTCCACAACCCCTACAAGAAAGATAAAGGTCTCATAATATCTTGGGACTTCGGTAGTTATACCAAGGCTACTGTGTGGCAGGAGCAAGAGGATTATCTATATGGTATAATGGAGTTCGAGTCCGACAAGGGTTTGGTCTCCGACGTATGTAACCAAATCATTGAGTTCTTCAAGGATCACGGGGACAAGCATATAGAACTCCAAGGAGATGTGAACGGGATGTATACTCCATACTCCAAAAACAGCAATAAGAGTATACATGAGGTGATTATTGAACGCTTATCCAAACAGTTTAGTATCACCCCGATACAGAACACCCACAACCCTCCTCACACCAGCAAATATGAAATGCTAAATGATGTGTTTGCTGAAACATTTCCTTCTCTCCCCAAAATTCGAATATATGCACCCCAGATGCAAAAGACGTGCATAAGCATCAAGCTAACCAAAAGACTAGACGATGGCTCAGGCAGGAAAGATAAAAGAAGCGAGCATCCACTAGAAAAGACTCCTCAAAAGCACGCCACACACGGAAGCGATACCGTTGATTATGTAATCTACAACAAATACAAAAGTAGATGGATTGGCGGAGGGACTGGGAAGGGTTATGCTAGCGTGAATTAGCATATATCACCAAAATGAAGAAATTTCTTCATTTTTCGCTAATGGGCGCACCCCGCGCTTTAAGCATATCTATTTTCAGATTTATTTTTTTTCGGTTTTGTAAAAGCTTGGTAAAAAGGCATTTACGGCAAAAGTATTCCGAAAAAATTAGGGGACTCCCCTACCCTATTTTACACGGTATATACGTCTAATTAGTCATCATTTCGACTGTACAGTAGTGTTAATGTCCTATTTTACGTAAGACTTGGGCGGCATCTTGCGAATGATGTCAAGAACGATACATAAAAGCCGCATCAACTACTGGCTGAATGTAGAAAAGCCAAAAGGAGGGCAACGACTGTTCTCGATGAGCATCCTCCTTCTGACAGGAGATGATCGTGGGTTTTGTCGCTTCTTCCCTTCTGTGAGGTTGTGGAAGGATGAGGATAAGGAGGAGAAGGAGAATAAAGTTCAGAAGCGAGGAGGAAGTGGATCGAAGCAGGGTAAGGGAAAGGTGAATAGAAAGCACCACGAAATGTTTACCCTATATGACACTATAGAGGAGAAAGTATTTAGAGTACACTTGAGCCAAATAAAAGAATTCAATGGACAAGAGGTCAGGCACTAACGCATTCATTAAAGTGGTTCCTATCAATGTGAGGGAAAGCAGCTTGCAGACGAAAAAAACGAGCAATCCAGCGGAGGCATTGAGCGAGGATATGACGTTCGTGAGGAAGAACTTCTGCAGGGATGATATTATTCCCTGGTTTGATAAGAAGAATAATCACCCTGAGAGGATGATGACGTTGGTGACGAGTACTCCGAGCTTTTTGCCATTGATGCTGACGCTTGTGAAGATTACGAATGCAGGGGGATTGACGCTGTTTGGGAGGGATGAGAAGGGGAAGATTGTGCCGCTACAGCAGCATAATTGGCCGCCACAGATCAAGGACTTCTATGTCTATAACGACCTCTATATGTGGGCGTACAACTTGATTAGCGACATGATTTTTCTGGCAAATGCGTTTCCGTTGGTGACTTTTTCTCAGGGGGCAAAGGGAAAAAATGTGACGGTGAAACGGCGGATTGTGGAGCTGGGACGGCGGCGGCCAATGTATACGCGGAAACTGAAAAAAGCTAAGAAGGAAGACCCCCAAAAGTATATTCATGTGCCTGAGTGGACGCAGGAAGGGATAGAGAAGGAGGCTGTGATTTATATGCATATGACGCAGAAGGCTTTCTTTGATGAGAATTATGCTTTTGTGGCGGGTGGCAATACTTTTCAGCATGACCAAGGGCTGTTTCATCTGAAAGAGGATATACCAGGCTTCTCTGATTATGCGATTCCTCGGTATTATGGAGGGTTGAAGTCTGCGCAACTACAGAAGTTCATTATTGATTGGCAGACGTCGAATCTGCGGGATTCTATGGTACTGCGGGCGCATGTGCAGATTAGTGACCGATATTTTGCGGCTAAGCTGCAAGATATCAACCCCGAGACAAAACAAAAATATACTAGGAAAGAGATATCCGAGGAGGTTGGAGAGATGGTTGATAGGTTGTTTCATGATCCTGAGAAGGCGTTTAAGACGCTTCTAAGTGGGGTATTTTTCTCGCCTAAGGGTGAGGCTGTGCCTGATATCAGGATTGAAGCGATTAAGATTGATTTCAAAGACGAAGCATTCGTCGAGTTGGAGAAGAATATACGGTCTTTGGCTACTTCTGCGGTGGGATTGTTACCGAGTTTGGCGGGGTTTATTACGGAGAAGGGAATGAGCTCTGGGTCGGAGATGACCCAAAGTTTAAACTTGCAGGGATTCCTGGGGTGGCATTTACGACAGATGATAGTCAATTTGATGGAGTGTATACACAGGTACAATGGGTGGGATGAGGAATATACATGGGGCTTCCCTATGCCTGCCTTGGTTACTAAGGATATTGATAAAGGAGGGATTACGGATGCTACTTAAGTATGTATATGATGCGACGGCAAAGGATACCCCAGAGGATCAGAGGTTTTCTATTTGCCGATACGTTCCTGAGATCGATCGGGATTTGAAGTGGGGAAAGATATATCCTCATATAGAGACTGCTGAGTGGGAATATCTTGTGCCGAATTTGGGAGAGGAGCTCCTGGAGGGGCTTGAGGGGGAGGTAGAAAATGAGCCTCAAGAAGGATATCTGGAGGTGAGGGAGAAGCTGAAGGGGCATGTATTGGCGGCATTGGCGAACTTTACAGCTCTGGTGTATAGTCGGAGCGCATCTGTGAAGCTGGGAGCGATGGGAACTGTGGTGAACAACTCTGCGGATGGTACGGTGATGCAGGCGGGGAAGTGGATGAAGATCGATAGTAGAAAGTCTTTCTTTATGAGGGGGATGAGTGCGATGGACAGAGCTCTAGGAGTACTAGCGAAGGGGGCAAGTTTTTTTCCTGAATGGAAGGATGGGGGAAAGAGAGTGATTCCTACTCCTACGGTACTGGCGGAGCATATGTCTATACTGAAGGGACGACATGTGGTTTTTCATATGATGAAGCCATGGATGAAGGATGCGGAGAAACGCCTGGTATCTGTGATGGGAAAGCTCACACTCTTACGAATGATTGAGGGGGCTACAGAGCAGGCAAGGGAGCTGAGAGAGATGTCGAGAGAGGTCGTAAGTAAGGCTCTTTATATAGTGGCGGTGCCTTTCTTAATGGTTCGGGTGACGCAAGAGGGGGTAGTAGAGATGGACTATACTGAGGATGGAGAGCCGCAGAAACAGCTCCGATCTGATATGGTGGATAAGCTAGCACAGAAGGCAGAAAATGCGATAACAATCAAGCTGAAGGAAATAGAGAGCTATCTTAATGCTAATGCGGATAGCTTTCCTGAATATAAGGAGAGTGGGCTATACACTCCTGTGGGGGAAGGTGATCCTTTCCATAAAAAATTTAACTACGAAAACGGACGGAATGTAATTTTAATGTGATATGAGAAGAAGTTTATCTGGAATTATACTTGTGGTAGCGGCGGTGCTGCTGACTGTGGTGACAATTTTCCAGGGGGTTTACATAGGTCAAATTATTGACCAACAAGAACACCTAACGAAAAGATTTAGAATCAGCGAGGAAGAGTGCCTCGTAGGGGAATGGGAGGTGGAACAACTGTCTCCCAAAGGCTCCAGACGAATAAAGGAGATTGATTTTGGGCTATTGGGGTTAGTGAGGATTATAGAGATGAAGCAGGGATATTCTACAAGTAGTATCTACTACGCAGATAGAGCAGGTGGGCGATTCTTACTGGAGAACATCTGCGAAGGATATACACATGAGTTTAAAATAGATGAGCGAGATGCTGAATGCCAGGAGATGAAGGGGAGGCTTATTTTGCAGCCTTTCGATGAAAGGGAGCAGAAGGTAATCAAGCTAAAGCTAAGTAGACCAAGTAGGATTAATTTGACTCATTTACAGGCAGAATCTACAGCAGCTGAGGAAATGTAAACAACAAGTAGATAGACATAAGTCGAAAGTCTCGGAAAACCATGATTGTTTTAAGATGTGCCGTGAAAGTATCCCTTTCACGGCTTTTTCTGTTTTGATGGCTTGGTTACCGCTGAGCGGCTTGTACTAGCTTGAGCTGCTTCTGGAGCTTTGGGGCTCGGGCGGAAGGTACTTTACTTTCGCAGTAGCCATCATTCGTGTATAGTCTGATTTTTACCAATTTTCGGGTCATGAGCTGTGTGTATTGGACTGGGGAAAGGACAAAGGAGAGCTGGACACCGTACATTTCTGAGCCTGACAGCCCTTTCGCTCCGCAACCTCTACAGGATACTTCGCTGCTTATGGGATTGAGGGTAATAACTTCTCCATTATCTAGCTTGAGCATGAGGTCATGGTCTTCTCTTACAGTGCAGATCCCTGTTTGGCACTTGATTTCTAAGAAGCGAGTGTCATCAATTTGGGAGACGCGGGAGAAGAAGTTATACTTTAGTATGGCTATCATATCCCAGGACGTTTCGATGACGGTTTTTCCTGTGAACTCATCTGTCTCGTTCGTTTTGATTTTCTGGCTAGAGGCTAGAAGAGGGATGAGAAGAAGGATTGTTAGTAGTAATCGTTTCATTTTTAATGTGTTTAATATTCTGGTGTAATATAACAAAATTTTTTAGGGCTGGTCAAGTGGCTTGTTTTATATACATGACAAAAATATTTTCTGGTGTAAAGTAAAAAATAGACAAAAAACACTGAGCGGAAGCGGAAATATGAAAACCCCTCTATATCTATTTGAAAAAACCACTATTTTACAAATAGAGGGTCTTAAGATGTTGATAGTCATAGAGTTAGGCCATTTGCTTTTTTTTTCAAAACCACTATTTTTTACAAATAAATGGAGGCAAAAAACAAATTTGCTTTTTGATTTGTGTTTTTTTGTAAAAAATAGTGGTTTCTAGAAAAAAAACAAATGGGTTAAAGCACTACTAATCAAACTGTTATATGCCTCTATTTGTAAAATAGTGGTTTTTTCAAATAGAGGTACCTATACATATGTATTTTTATTTCCGCTCAGAACGGTTTTGTGAGATGGGGTTTTGGTGGTGTAGATGGGTGGGGAAATAAGGTAGATGTAAGCCTTTATACGATAAGGGGTGATATTATTTGGGTGTAATTTTGTATCATTGGGGTAATATGAAGAGGATCGAAATACCTGTGACGGCCTACGTCTCAGCGTATTTGAGACGCAGGTATTGCTCAAGCGGGGTTTTTGATGTGAGGGGGGGAAGGGATGACTTGAGCATGGCTTTAATGGGGATCAGTGATCTCCTTATGTTGAACCCAGAATCCGAATCTTCGACCTCTCCTACCCTATCTACTGTTGTTTTGATTGTTGATGACCGACTGGCCAATGTAGCCGATATGTATCGCGAGTTTTTGCGGTATGGGGCTTTTTTTCAGTATCAGTTTTACAAGGATTTGGTGGATTATGTAAGCTCGCAAAGAGATTTGGCGAGGGAGCAACATCTATCAAGAAAAGAATGGAATGAGAGAAAAGCTGTGCAAGCTTTTAAAAAAAAGTATAACTTGCCTATTAGTGAAGAGACACTAGTGAGGCAATATACGCGAAAAGTGGGCTGGAAACGAAGTTTTGCTTTTAAGGAGGTGAAGGGAAGGTTTGGTTTTAATGAAGGTGATGGGCAGGTGAGGGGGAAGGCTGCAAGGCTCGTTAATGGTTTGGAGATTTATATACGTTTTTGTGCTTACTCGCGGGCAAAGGGACGGGTTGTGGAAAGGAAGTGGCGAGTGCCTTCTTTCTTGTGTAACCAACCAGGGGATGATTGGTTGGTGTGGGCAGAGGCTCGGATCGATGTGCTAAACAAATTTTTAATAAAAGGTTTTTCAATAAAATGAAAAAAATACTACTGTGGATTCTCCCTTTATTCTATAAAGGTGCAGAGCTGGAGCACTGGAAAAAGGTGCTTCAATAAGATATGTAAACCCACCCCCCTAGGGGGAACCTTGACCCCTTAGGGGGTCGAGGCTTTTTGGTGAATTTTCTCGGTTTTTTGGGGAAATTCAGGGAATTTCTGTATGAATTAGCTTATACATTTCGTATATTTACATTAACGATAATTCCTTCTTCTCTCTCCCCCCTACCCTCTTTTAAAGTGGGTTTACATGGTTAAGTTTTTAATGATTTCGTGGCTATATGCCACAGGAAAATTCAAGTCTCATTATTTTTTACAGACATTTTTCTGGGTTTTTGTGGCCTGTACGGTCAGCCTTCTTATCATGTCGGTATATCTAGCACATCTTTCATATCCATTTTGGTTTACAAATATGGGAGGTGAGGTAAATGTGGATAGAGCGCATGCTTTGGCGGTGCTTATGACTTGTACGATTAGTATTGGTATTGGGGTGATTTTCTTTCAGGTGGTGAATGTACTCGTGGTGATCAGGAATATGGGTGTGGTTGGGGTATTATTTACGGTTTCTTTGGTGGTATTATTGTTTTGTTTCTTGTCTGTAGAGATTCTGGCGAATCGGAATGGCGCGTCGGATATGGCGCGAGAGATGACTTTATTTCCGAGTGATAGTAGCGAGGTGGTGGCAGGGCGATACGATAAGAAAATAGAGGTGTTGGAATGCAAGATTCAAAGAGTGTATTCACGATATAGATGGTGTGGGGTGCATAAGGTCAATCATTTTAATGCTTCGGAGTGTGCGGTGGAGCCTTGCCCTCATGCTACCTTCTATTTTGCGAGTACTAAATACATATCGAAGAACCAGTTTCTTAAAGATGAGGTTGAGGTTCAGAACCTGAAAAGGAGAATTGAGAGCACACAAGAGGTTCAGACGAAACTTGTGGGTTCTGTGTCTGATGCCTTTAAGAAAGCGGATGATCTGGCAGATTATAAATACTCTACGAGAGAGGCAACACATCGGAATATTGGGACTTATATATACTTGGTGTTCTTTCCGTTTTTGTTCATTGTAAATGCTTTTTACTCTTATGAGTTTGAGAAGGTTTTTGGGTATGATAAACGTGTGAATGGTGGCTCTGGACGCAGCTCCTCCCCTACTCCTGTGGCTGAGGATTGGGAAGATGCGGACGAGGATGAGGGGGGACATGGTAGTGGTAGTGAGCCTGTGTTTAGGGGGGGAGATGCAAGCGAGAGTGATGAAAATGAGGAGATGGAACTGCCTAAGACCTTATTTGCGGATGAAAATGAGGAATTGTATCCAGCTGAAAATCTAGTGAAAAATCCAGAAAATCTGGAAAATTCAACTAGTGCGGATGAGAGAGGAGCGGCGAAAAAAGCTCGGAAAAAGAGGGGGAAATATAAGACCAAAACGCAGGAGAAGATAGTGAAGGCAGTCGCAGAGATGAGAGAGGAAGGGTTTAGTGATGAGGGGCTGAGCATGGCGAAGTTATCAACGAGAATTGCGGCAAGGGCTGGGGTGGATGCTTCGACGGTGAGGCGAACGTATCTAGACATCTACGGCTCTCCATTTAGTGAGGGGTGAAAAAAGGCAGAGCTTGGAGGCTCTGCTTTTTTTATGTGTGGGTGTGAGAGTGTGTGTCCGTGTGAGGGGGAAGGGGAGTGGGTATATTTGATATGTGAATTTGATTCCGACATATCAGGCTCTGCCACCAATGATTCATCCTGGGTATGATACCTGGCATCATGGGGGGGTACGTAATACGCTGCTTCTACGGAAAGAGCGTGTTTTGAATGTACCTGATAGCAGTGCGATAGAGGCGAGTGAAATACTACTGGATGGGGTGGGCTTCTGTTCACTTTATACGGCAGAGGATAAGGGACGGCTATCGATTGGGGTCAAGAATGGGGTTTATACGGCTAAGCTAGCTGTGTTTTCTCCTACACTGAGGGTAGAACAAGAGGGATTGGGACGGTTATCGGGAGGGCATTTTGTGGCTATTGTCCAGATGTGGACAGGGCGCATGTACCTACTCGGATGGCCAAACCCACTGGTTATTCTGAATATGATGATGGATCATGGGGGGGAAAGAAAGCATTGGCCTGGGGTCTCTTTTGAGATGCGGTCGGATAATTTTACTTACCCAATAGAGGTCGTTAATCCTGAGGTGGTGGTACCGCCTACAGGGGGTGGAGTAGGAGGTAGTGGAACAACGCCACAGCCTCAAATGAGAACGGCTGAGGGGGATGTATATATTTCTGTGGCTAAGGATAATGATTATGAGAAACGGATAACTGCCTTGGAGCGTGCAGTAACGGGGCAATATATATCTTAATAATAATAAGGATCTATGGCAATTAACGTGAAAGGTATGCAGTTAATAACCAAAAGCTCGGCTCAATGGGCTTTGGATAATACTGTATATGCGGCGAGAATGATTCTGGTAGCTCAAGATGGAGACCAAGTAGCAGCTGTCAAGTGGACGGCAAGTGGTAGTACCTTCGCTGATGCACCGAATCTTTATGATATTCCAGAGCTTACTGCAGATTTCAATGAAGCAGCTCCTGGGAAGGCGGCTAGTGCGGCACTTACTAGCCAACTGAAAACTGAGGTAGACGGCAAGGTCGCTTCTAGTAATGTGCTGAAACTGGATGGGACTACGAGTGGGTTTACTCCGACGCTGGACAATCATCCTGTTACACTGGGGTACTTGAACTCTTTGCAGTTTGGTAAGGATCGGTACCAAGGGGACTTTGATGCGAGTGGGGGACAGTATCCTGCAACTTCATATGATTCTCAAGGGAATGCACGCGCGATTCAGAAGGGTGATTTCTGGAGTATTTCTGTGGGGGGAACGCTTCCTGATGGAACTGTTGTTTCTAGTGGAGACCAAATCAGAGCAAAAGTGAATGGTGCTGATTCTGATGGGGAGTTCTATGTTCTTGAATCTGGAGACCAGGCAACAGAGATTATCCGTGGAGAGGTGAAGCTGGCGAATACTGCTGATGCTGAAGGTGCGGTGAATGACTCGAAGGCTATGACTTCTTTGAAGACTAGCCAGCAGATTACTGCACGAATCTCTGACCAATCGAGTGCTGAGGCTGGAACGGATGGGAACGCGCTGATGACTCCTTTGCGGACGCGCCAAAGTTTCCTATCAATGGTTAGCAACGACATACAGGAAACGAGCACGAGCAAGGTACCGAGTATGGCATTATATGGCCAACTGGCTGTACCAGTGGGAGACCATGCTACGAAGTGGAATGTGATGGAGACTCAGACGCTACCTAACATCAACCAAGAGATTCAAGATTTGAATACTATGTATACAGACCTTGAGGCACGAGTGGCGAAGAACGAGAAGGCTCTAAGCGGTGACGCTTCTATAGCTGCAGCATAGTCTAGGTTTGAGTTGTATGTGAAATTGTGAAATTAAGGGCATCCTCTTAGGGGGATGCCTTTTTTAGTGTGCGATTATTATTATGTCTCCTTCGTAAGACCAGGTGTCTTTTAGGTAGGCGGCGGCTTGGTTGATGTGCTCTTGTAGGTCATTGGGGCGAATGACTTGGTGATAGATGCCTATGGCTATGGTGGAAAGGGTGTTTTCTGAATGGAGTGGGAACCAACCTTTGGAGCCTGACTTTTTGCGTGCTGGTGATGAGCCGAAGATTTCATCTAAGTGTTTTGGGGAGATGGATAGGAGGGTGTCGGGGTCGGACTTTTTGAAGAAGGCTTGGTGTGTCTGAACGAGTGAGCCTGTTTCTTTTGGGATATGGACTTCGAGTGTGGTATGGGCGAGGATCTCGCTTGCTAGTGTACCTATGATCATGATGTTTTTTTTGTAAAGGTAGGGAGAGGGAAGATGTGGGGGCAAGGGGTGTCCTATGATGGTGGTGGGGTGGGGAGGATATTGCGTGTATGACAGATTTCCTGAATATAGACTTCTCTGGGGCGTGGGAGATTAGCCCTCAAGCTGCAGCCAATTTGGTGAGACGTTTTACGGTTATGATGAAACGGCCTGGGCTAGTTGTAGAGCGGCGGAGACGGTATGTGTATTGGCATGAGGTCGGTATTATGGAGGATGGTAAGAAGGTAGGGACAGCTGCGGTGCTACCTGTGAATGGGGAGCTGTTTATGTATGACCAGTACTGTGGTAATGTGGGGATGAAGACGCTGGGGTATGTGATAGATGAGCTAGCGGAAAATAGTGGGGTGGATATGATAGTGCTGGAGATTGATTCTCCTGGTGGGGAAGCGCGGGGAAGTAGAATGCTAGGGGAAAGTATAGCTAGGGCTGCGGAGAAGAAGCCTGTGATGGTATGGTGTACAAATATGCTGGCTAGTGCGGCGTATAAGATCTCGGTGGGGGCTACGGCTATTTATGTGGCTCATGCGCAATGTATGGTAGGGAGTATAGGCACACGTATTTCGTATTTTGATTTTAGTGACCACTGGAAGAAGGAGGGGATTGATTTTGTGGACATTGTGTCTGCGAAATCACCAATGAAGAACCGCCCCAATTTTATGAAACCTACGGAGGATGATAGGGGGGAGATACGAGATAAGTTTTTGGAACCTCTGACGGAGGCTTTTCATGAGTTTGTGCTGGCGCACCGAGATGTAAATGAAAAGGCAATGAATGGAGACCTCTTCTATGCAGATGAGGCGATAGAATATGGACTTATAGATGGTGTAAAATCATCATTGGGTGAAGTAATAATTGACGCATGGCAAAAGAAACAAAACTAACCTTAGGGCAACGAATCAAACGCGCCTGGAATGGGGGAGTGGATAAGCCTGGAACAGAGGAAGGGGTGAATCCAGAGCCTGAGAATAAGGGGGCTGGAGATTTTTCTGTGGTTCTGGCGGAGAAGGAGGGTGAGATTGGGAGCCTGAAGGAGAAGCTATCGGAGGTAACAGCCGAAAGAGATGCTCTGGAAAAAGAGCTATCGGAGAAGACAAAGGAGATTGAGGAAGCAACTGAGCTGATTATAGAACTGGGTAATCGTAAGAAACCAGGAATCAAGGCAGTTGAGAATACGGGGGCAGATTTACCTGCTCGGAAAAAAGGACGAGTGCATCGATTCACTGCAAAAGCAAGAAAGGAGTTAGGACGTGGCTAGAGGTAATAATGGATTTAATAAGGAGGATGTAGCTACTCTGCAAGAATTCTGGACAGAGTTTGTGGATGATTTCAAGGAAGAGATATCTCCAGAACCAGTGAAGACTGGTATGGTGACTCGATTCACTAAGGATGTGGATGAACTGCCTACGGTGACTGTATCTGGGCAAGCACAGAGTTTCCAAGTGGGTTTTCATGGTACAGCCGCTCTCAGTGTCAAGACGCGCGCACTGAAGCGGACGCCTGTGAAGCTGGACTTGCTGCTTAAGTCTGTGGATTTGAGCTATGAGAGTTATCTGGGATACCTGAAGCGAAAAAGCAACAAAGCCTCACGGTCGATAGAGTGGGAGGAATGGGCGATTAATAAGATTGCGAAGACGTTGAAGACTTCTTATGTGATCGTGATGTGGAGAGGGCGAAAGCTGGAAACGCTTGAAAATGCGCCTAATGGAGCTGCTGATACTGCGGATGGCTTTACGAAGGTTATCAGAGAGGAGGTGATGAAGGGGGCGATTCCTGTTATTATGCACGAGCCTCTTGATGAGACGAATGCGTATAAGGTGATCAATAACCTATTCAAGGCTGTAGCGGATACACCAGAGAAGCGGCAAGAGGCGTTTGTGGGGTATTGTGGGCTTGACCTACTCGACCTTTACCAAGCAAGCTATGTGGCACTTCGGGGAGGAACTACGCATGCGAAGGAGCATGTGGGGCTTGACCGAATAGAGGGGATGCCTAATTCTTATTTGGCTCCTGTGAATGGAATCGATGGGCATGGTATCTTCATTACTCTGGAAGGGAATCTATTCTGTGCGGAGAATGAGGAGCCAGAGTTGAACCTATTATATATGTTCTATGCGTTGTATGTGTCATGGTTTTATGGGTGGGGTTTTCAGATCGCCACTACGTTGCACTCAGCGGTAAATCAACATTTCTAAGGAGGATATAGGTATGGCATTTGAATTCAGAAATAAAACAGTGGAAGTCAGAGGGACTCCTACGGTGTTTAAGCTTGTGGGGACTAAGCTTAAGCCTGTGGACACGATAGACGCGGCAGCTCTGGAGGATTATTTTCCAGAGGAGGATGAGATTGATGATTTTGTGCAGGATGAACGGGTGGATTATGCTCGGGATAGTGACGGAAATGTGCTATCTACGGACGGGCAAATTTGGGCTGATAAGTGGGACAAGGTGAAGGGAATCAAACTAGGTTATCAGACACGGAAGGTGTTTGGGGCGTTATTGGAGATTGTGCCTAGTAGTGATCCAAACACAAATGATCCTAATGATCCTGGAACGGGTGGTAATACGGGTACTGGAACTGATAATACGGGGGGCTGATAAATGGAAGATTACCAATTGGATGATATAGTTTTTGATCCTCGTGCGGCTATTGCGCCAGGACATACGGCACAGCTGTTGATTATTGCTGTGGATGATGTGGAGACGGTACCCCCACTGCTGACGAGTGCGGATGATGATTTTCGGCCTCTTACGCTGAAGGGTAATATTGATCTGAAGGCGGATAAGAAATGGACTAAAGTCGATATCGAGGTGGAGAGTGCCGACTTTATAGAAGAGGTAGTCGGGAATGGAGAAGGTACACACTTGAAAACGGAGCTGCCTTTTAAGATAGTAGGTAGCTCACGGGAGCAAAAGGCTGCTATTCATAAGCTGCATAAGCGGCGCATAATGGTGGTCATTACAGATAAGGCTCTGGAGAAAAGAGTGGTAGGGAGTAAGGAATTTCCGTGTAGAATCAAGTATAAGGCTACCAAGGGAACTGGTGAAGGGGGATATAATGGGACGGAGATGTCTCTGGCGGTTCCTGTAATGACTGACCCATGGCCATACTATGATGGAGATTTGGTTTTGTAGATTATGAACGTGAAGATATGTAAGCACGCTGGCTTCTACCCAACCGTGTGGACGGCTCCTTAGGGGGTCGTTTTCTTTTTTTGTCCTTAGTTTTTTGGGGGTAGATAGGGAGGTTTGGGTCACTATTATTTTTTCTGTTATTCATGTTTAACTAAACGATGATCAATATGGTAGGGTTTATTTTATTGACGACTTTGAGTGGTGTGCCGCAAGCGGCTAAGGATCAAATAGAGGCGAAGGCTAAGGAGCATGTGGAGAATCTCCAGAAGGGAATGGAAGCTGCTGAGAGCTATGAGGCTAAGGAGCTGATGATCTTGGAGATGGGGCTGAATTTGGCGCAGTACAAGCTACGGCAGGCTCAAGAGATGATTAAGGCTGTGGCTGGAGAATAAGATTTTTGTGTGTATGTGTGTGTGTATGGTCTCCCCATCTGTGAGGTGGGGAGACCGTTTTGGGTTAGAAGTGGGCGTAGGCTGAGGTGAGGCTGGAGTTTGCGAGGTCATTGGCGATGTGTAGGTAGACCTGTAAGGTGGAGAGGGACTTTATGCCTGCTAGTTTTTTGACGCGCTCGATGGGGACTCCACGAGCGATAGACATGGTGATGAAGGTATGCCTGGCATCGTGCATTTTGGTGGGGCGAGTGGCGAGTTCGGGTATTAGGGTGCATATGTGCTTTATCTCTAGGTTGCATTCGCAGTTATTGGGGAGGGTGTGGAATAGGTAGGGCGATGAGCTGCGAGGGGGGATGAAGCGGGAGATCATTTTGTTTATTTGGATGCGGATGGTTATGCCTGAGGTGCGACGGGTTTTGTGGGGCTGGTAGGTGATGAGGTTGTTTTTTATGTGGGTGTATTGGATGCGCTTTAGGTCTGAGTATCTGAAGCCTGTGAAGCATGAGAAAAGGAAGGCTCGTAGGACGCGCTGAACTTTATCGACTTTCTCCTGGCATACGTAGCGTGATGCGTGCCAGGGGGTAAGACCTCGGGTGGTGGCTTTTTCTCTGAGGCGATCGAGGATGGTGGATGGTGACTCTATGAGGGATATAAGTAGGCGTACTTCTGCTTCTGTGAGGGGGGTGGGATCTGGACGAGAGGTGGGTAGTTTTTTCTTATAGAAGGCTGAGGGGGATACTTGGTGGCCTTCGTTTTGGGCGAAACGAAGGTATTTTCTGATGTTAAGGAATAGGCGCCTTCTTTCTGTGATGCCTGTGTGGCCTTTTTCTGCAAGCCATTTTGAGTGTGCTGTATCGAGGTTTTCGAGGAACTCACGGGTTATGTGATTTGGGGGAAGGTGGGAACCTGCGAAGCGGATGAGCTTACGAAGGGAACGACGCTCGGTGGTGAGGGTTCCTTTTGTGATGTCTCCCTTTTTATGGGCTTCGGTCATTCTGGTGCGATAGAACTGAATGAAGTTGTGCTGGGGGAGGGGAGATGAGGATCCATACCATTCTTGTTTGAAGAGGGTATTGGAGAGCGGCTTTTTCTCATGAACGTATGTAAGGACTATCTCGCTGGCTTTGGCGACGAGGGCTTTTATGTGGGCGTTTTGCTTTGCGGCGAGAGCGTTTTTGCCTTTTACGTGGCCTTTATTGGGATTCCATACTTTTTTATCTATCCGTAAGCCTGTGGTGAGGCGCATGGGGCTACCATTTATATTTACGTATAGAAGAATGGTATGAAGGCCGTGCTTGGTAGGTCGGTTTTTAAGTACTGGTTTTATGGTCATTACACATGTATTTAATGGTGCAAATGGCCTACCAGAAATCTGTTTGTATAGATGCGAATTAAGAGGCTAACTATCAGGAACTAACTCCTCTTAAGGTCTTTTATTCTCCATAGGGAGAGACTTCAGTGGAATATACTGTTCCACGAACCCCCCTTAAACCCTTATGAGCCTCAAGTGCTTACGGGTAGATATCTCATTTGGGTGCAAGGAGAGTGCAGAAACACTTGCATTCCTTCCATCCTATGGAAGGGATTTTCAATCCCTGCAGGTTCATCTTAATCAGTTAATCCTCCTTGCGGAGTTTGGCTTCCAATCTTAAAAGCAAGTCCGCTATCTCAGGATTAATGTTTTCCCAAGGAACGGTCTCCTCTTCTGTCTTGTCCATCATCAAAAGAAACTCTAAGGCCTCTTTTGTCTGTTTTTCACTTCTGTACATCTGGAGTATTTCCCCCTCGGAAAACACAAGCTCTTTATTGATTGGGAAAAAATCAGTAGGCGGGATATCAAACCGATTCAAGAGCAACCAAATCAGATCAGATTTGAAGTCTTTATAGCTGAACCATCTCCGTACTACTTCAGGCCTTTTATCTATCTCTCTAGCGAAAGCGGCGGCTTTGACTCCCTTCTTCTTCAATAAGTTCTTGAGGAAGTCTCCCATATGTATTGGATTCTCTGGCATATAAGTGATATGTTTTTTGTAAAGCAGAATGTTTTTGTCATTGACGAAGTTTCCCCTCCAGTTTCAGAAGGAGAACTCCTATTTCGGGATCTATATTTTCCCAAGGCACGGTACCAGGATTATCTTTACTAAAGGTTACCAGAAACTGGAGAGCTTCTTTTATAAGTTTTTTTTCTCGGCACATCTGTAGTATTTCACCTTCAGAGAAAACGAGATCCTTGTTTATCGGAAACAAAGCTGTTGGAGGAACATCAAATCGTTCCATAATCATCCATACAACATCAGATTTTAAGTTTTTATATCCCAACCAGCGTCTAACGACCTCTCGTTTTCGTCCTATTCGCCTTGCGAATTCTGCTATGCTTATTTTATTTTCTTTGAGGAGACTTTTAAGATAGCCTCCGATATGTACTGGGTTTTCTGGCATAAATGATACTTTTTTGAGGTCTGGTCACTAAATAACCAGAATTTTGTTGTCAATAATTAAAATATTGCTATATTTGTATCCGTAAGCAGATACAAACTTTGCGCTTGCATCTTGTTTTACACAAGGCTAAAGCCTTGTAACGTTCTTTCACAAGTAATCGAGATTCAGGAATTTGTAGAACCTATCTCTAATAATTAGAGGAATAAGTTATTGACGAAGTTTCCCTTCCAGTTTCAGAAGGAGAGCTCCAATTTCAGGATTGATATGCTCCCAAGGCACGGTACTAGGGTCATCTTTGGAGAGGGTTATAAGAAACTGGAGAGCTTCCTTAATGAGCCTCTGGTTTTTGTATAATTCTGTGATTTGCTCTTCAGTATGAACCTTGTCTTCATTGATTGGGAAAAAGTCTGTAGGAGGTAACTCAAAGAAAGATAATATTGTCCAAATCGCATCAACAGAGAGATATTGGTATGAAACCCAGCGGTTTACTACCCCCTCAGATCTGCCAATTTTCTTTGCAAATGCTTTTTGTGTCAGTTTTCTCGCTTTCAGGAGCCTCCTAAGCTCATTCCCCATATGTATAGGATTCTTCTCAAACATGATCAAGTAGGTGTTTTAGCCCAAAAACATACAGATCTGTTGGCTTTCGGTTTTTTAAAACTATATTTGTATCCGTAAGCAGATACAAATCTACAATTGTGTCTTTGTTATTACAAAAGTGAGACACTTTTGTAACGGTAATTACAAAAGCAAAGAGGGGTTATATGGATAATTCTAGTAGTATCCTCGCAGATCAAAACCCATTAGAACAAGAATACGATCCTTTCTTCATTCTACTCGCAGAGAACCTCATAGATTTAGAAGTAGATGTAGTTTTCCCCGCTCAACGGGAATCAGATTATGAAGAAATAAGCAGAATTACAGGCTTGTGTTTATCAACTGTAAAGTCTGCAATTAAGGGGAGAACCCACGGAGCAAAATCAAAGTACGCACGAACAGTTCAACGTCTACTGAAAGCGTTTAGAGAGGCAAGCAGAGAGTATTTTTATCAAAAGGGAAAGTAAGGTTCTGCATAGAGGAAAGTAGGGGAGAAGGCAAGGTTCTCCCCATTTTTTAAGCATACCAATAACAATCAGATACGTAGATGTAATCATAAGGCAGAGCCAGTTCCCATCTGGCTCTCGTCTTTTCTCTCTACCAATCTGAATTGAAAAGATACAGAGTAAACATCCTTAACTAAGCAGTTACAAAATCGCAGAACCAGCCTAATCACCTGGTTTTGCATATCTTAAGAACAATGGGAATAGTAATATTCATGATTTCTTTGGTGGCTGCTGTTTACAGAGTTTTGCATTTCTGGCTCTTTTTAGACCAGTATTTTGTAAGCAGAAGGTCTCGGAAAAATCGACAAGGTAAATAGAGAACTCGGGGGCGGTGTGGTAGCCGTCTCCATTTTTAAACAAGAATTGGGCGTTAGGTGCATATATCAAGGTGGGAGGGGGAAACCCCTCCCTTTATCACCAAACGAGACGAAATACACACATTAATATTATGACACTCATCCATCACAGAACAATCCTTCTAGAAATAATAAACGGACTCCTAAAAGGAGATTTCCACAATTATCATTATGAAGGGATTACACTTGCTAGATCTGAGAGTACCAAGTCTAATTGGATATTCACAACCGGGAAAGATTGCCGAATGATAAACATGGATCATAACACCCCAATGGGGGTCGCCAACTTACTCGCAAAAAAGATAATGGAATGATAGCAAGAACTGCAGGAGCCAAAGAAATCCAAAAACAACTTCAGAACCTTCTAGAAGGCTCGTCCACAGAGGAACAAATAAAGGTTTGGAGTCGGAAGGGAAAAGGAACATTTACCATAAAAATAAAAGATGGCTGGTTCAAGTTAGGTTCTGGTCGCATACTCCTTACCCGTGATACAGAAAACGGATTCTTTAAATTATTTAAGCTACAATGTTCCACACCAGAAGATACTCATCTATTTGCTAGATACATTGATCAACTTCTTGAATCTCAATTAAGAAAATCCCATGTCAAAATATAGTTGCAAAATTGAAAAGCTTCCAGGCTCTTTACAAGGAGGAACAGACTTTATGACCCTAGCGACGATCGCAATCAATGGGATGACTTTCACATTGGTAAGAATGAACACAGGGATGCTTGCCCAAAATCTATTCTTCATGGTGAACAAACCAAGAGACTGGGAAGAATTCTTTGGAAAGGAAGGGCGATCAATCGCTCAGACTCAACTAGAGATTATCTGGCATGCAGCAAGCTACTTCAGAGAGGATGGTCTAAAGCTGTCCATATTGTTAAATACAATCATCTTAATTTATAGAGGGAGCGAGAATTCTTTGTCTAGCTGGTGGGGGCATATATGGTTATGCGGAACCCCACGCAAAGACAGGGATTACAATGGAGAATTGAACTACCAGTGCATAAGAGCCTCGCTTGAAGGGGAATCCAACGAAAAAGGAGAAGGCCTAATTAGAGAAGAGACCCCAATCAATCTTGAATTTCTCAGAAGAGTAGATAAGATTTACAGAGAGAACTATGCAAATAAGAAGATCTCCAGAAAATCGTGGGACGAAATCGGAGTTCTAGCCGAAGAGATCAACGATAGTGTATTTGACGGTATGCTGGGTAGTTTCAAGGATCGCTCATATTTTTAAAACCTCATACAGAACACCTTAACGCAATAGAAAATGATAACGAGAACCGAAATAGACACCCATATCCAGAAACTGATAAAACCTCATGAGAACGCAATAAAGCTGTTTTGCTCAGGTTTCTCAGGACACGAAAAAATCCACATTGCTGGATTAGATCTACTATTTGAAAGAAAAGGCGATCAAATCCAGCTCTTAGGACGTACAGAAGGCTGCCTAGAAGGCGCGATATATGATGAGCTGCTAAATAAAGCCAAAACGATTAAGAAGGAAGTCGAAAATAGAGAAAGCGGCTTACCAAGCCATTGGACAGACTTCGAACTCTTTTACTGCCAGAATACAGGCGATTTCTCTGTTAGTCCAACCGACGAAGACTCTCAGGAAGAGAATATCCTATTCGGTCACGCCTCCGATCCTTTAGCTCCGAATATGTTAGGAGGCTTATTGGTAGAATCTGAGAACCTAGGCATTAACCGTTACGGTTATCCATTCCCTAAAAAGAAACTACGTTATACCTACGAAGGGAAAAGCATGGTTGCAGATATCTGGGAAGCTGCGAAAAGCAGAAGTGCGTTAGCCTCGGAAAAACGCTACTTTAGTGTAAGAAGATACCTAGACTTCCTAGATGCTAATTCCACTCTTTTATTCTTCGAAGGGTGGGACTTTGCGAGGAGATTCATAGAAATGGACGACACTGAAGAAGCGACTTGGCGAAAATTCGTATACCATTTTAGCCACGGCACCCATCTAAACCGACAAGATTACACACGAGAAATAATAGACATTCTACCAGGGAAATAATACCCAAAACGGCAATAGGCTCCTTATACCACTATTATGGCATTAACTATAGCGCAAAGAGAGGTCATAGAAATCGGCAACCGCTGGTTCGATCATGGAGAAAACGAATTCCTATTCAAAGGCTGGAAGCTCATTTTTAGCAAAGATGGCTTCTCAGTGAACATAGAAACGATAAAAGTATTCTCCTATGCGATCCCGCTCACGGATTTGAATCCCATCCTAGCTCCTACCATACTATATCTGAATCATAGGTTAATTAATTAAATATACTACACGTCCAGTAGCTCTCGCTAGCCAAAGCACAGAGTAAGTACGATTAGATCGTACCCTGGACCTCTTTTGTCCTCAATTTGCCCCGAGCGTTTGAGGAATTTGTGGGGCAGACAAAAGGCACAAGACAAAAACAAAGACCAGTTGGAAGGGGGATCTCGGGAGATCCCCCTAAAATTTCAAAACTATGCCAAGAATATCAAGACGTTCTATTGATGCCATATACTCTGCTGACAACCTCGTTAACATTATAGGGACGGTTGTAAAACTAAAAAACAGCGGAGCTACTCTGTCAGGGAAATCCCCCTTTAAAAGCGAGAGAACAGCTTCTTTCATGTTAAACCCTCGTAAAAAGGTTTGGAAATGTTTCTCGACTGGAATTGGTGGCTCAAACTCAATCCAATTTCTTATGGAGTTGGAGGGATTGAGCTATCCAGAAGCAATAAAAAAAGCTGCAGGAATTCTTGGCATAACGATCGAATACGAAGGGGGGGATTCTGGCTCAAGCCAAAACCTAGAATACAAGCGAAAGAAAGAACTAGCCGATCGTTTAGAGCAAACAGCCATCTACTTCGGAGAAAGCCTGAAAGAAGGATCTCCTGCATCTAAATTCCTCTTAAAAGCGTTCTCAGAGCGTCTTAATGACGAAGTAATAGAGGATTTCCAGATAGGATTCGCGAAAAAAGGATTCCTGCAGGAATTGAAAGCCGACGGAACCATCAGCGCAACGAAAGGAACAGGCATCCTTAAGGCTTTTGAGAATAGACTGATATTTCCCATACACAACAGTTGGGGGCAAGTAGTGGGGTTTGGCGCACGCATCATACCCAACGATCCAAAGCCCACACCAGGCAAATACATAAACTCTCCCGAAACCATCCTCTATAAAAAAAAGGAAAGCCTATATAACCTGAACAGGGCTAGGAGAACGATAATCAAAGAAGATAACACTTTCCTGGTCGAAGGCTATTTCGATGTTATTGCCATGCACAAAGCAGGGATACATAATGTAGCCGCTCCTTGTGGAACAGCATTAACAGAAAAGCAGATAGGGCTATTAAAACCACTCGGAAGAAGCATAACCATATGCTTCGACGGGGATAAGGAAGGCCAAAAGGCGACAGCAAGAGCTCTACTTCTCTGCTTAGAAGCTGGCTTGATGCCTAAAGTTGTAGCCTTAGAAGGCCAAGATCCTGAAGATTTCCTCTCCGACAAGGAACAAGAAAAAAAACAGGAAGCCATCAACAACCTAACCGTTTCTTGGTTGGAATGGCTATGGGGGTTCATAAAGAAAAGTTCAAATACTTGGCAGACTCAAGATCGTATTGAGGCTGTCCAGAAAATTCAAAAGGAATATCTAGCTAAAATCGAAAACCAGCTCCTACGAGAAGAACTCCTCCTCGATCTCGAAAAAGCATCGGGAATCCCCATCGAATCGCTCCAAGGAGAAGACTTCTGGGAAAAGAGCACCTGGTTGAACTTCATCGCTCTTTGTGATCGATTGAAAATCAGCAGGGAAAACGAAGATTTCGCACCAGGGGAAGAAAACACCATTTCTATATACAGAAGGAATCTGAAAGGAAAGATTACCCATAGTAGAAAGACATCCGACCAAGTAGTCAGTTATGGGGTATACCAGCCCCAAAAGCTAAGAAAAGCCAAAACACTAGGACAAATCCTTTTCCCTGGTCAATACAGGGAGGATTCGCTTTTTATGGTCGTAGACGAGGTGCTTGCTTACGTTCTAACCGAATTGGGAGTTCCCTCGATAGGCATATCTCACATAGCTGGCTGGAAAACGGCACCCGACGGCAAGAAACTTCATCCCTCTCTAAAGGCGGCTCTAGCAGGATACAGAGAACTTATCTTTCTAGTCCCTTCACAACTTTGGGAGATCGCCGAAGGGGAAGAAGATAGCAGCTCTGTAATGAGTGAATCGGAAGAAGGGATCTTCGGCCTTATCACGGCACTCCAAGAAAGCGAACTTGAAGTAAATTTGAAATTGCTGTTCCCAAGAAAACCCACAGCAAGAACACAATCGCGATTCGTAGAAAAGAAACTCCTGGAATGGTATCAAGCAGTTACAGATCCCAAGGGGCGGCTGATTCGCAACCTGGACCTCAGTAGAGATCAGAAATCCCAAGTTTTCACATTGAGAACCGTGGGCTATAACAGCCAAAAGAGTATTCGTGACTGGCTAGGGATAGATTCTCCAGACGATTGGAGAGAAATCCATCAACTGACATCCGATTTTGTGTTCCGTGGAACACAGTACAAGATATCTCCTACAACGGGGGATATCAGTATCGCGAAAACGAAAAACGAAATATCTTCTCTTTGGGAGGAAAATGGCATGTACCATATAAAGAAAGGGGCTCGTAATTCGGAATCAATAAGCAACTTCACTTTCATAGATTGGCGACTCAAAATAACGGATGGAGTCGATCAGAAAGGGATGTTTCTGTTTCGGCGTTTTGATCGTCGGGATAAGTTCAGAATACTCATATCTTCCGAAGATTGGTTAAGCCCCAAGAGCTTAATCAAAAAGTTCCAAGCATACCCAAAAGCAAACCTCTCTTTCAAAGGTAGCGGCCAAGATCTCCTAGCTGTATATCACCTCTTGACTAAGAAAAACCCAAAGGAAGCAGAGCAAGTAAATAAAGCAGGTTGGGATAGTTCGCGGAATATATGGATTTGGGGTGGCGGTGGCTATACAACCCTGGAGGGGAAGTTCCATCCTGTAGACTCGGAAGGCACAGCCGACTGGGAAGGAACCAAGTTGTTTTGGCCCGGAGTCAGCAAACTGATCCCGAAAAAGGAACGAGAGAAGTACAAAGCCATGTCGATTATGGAACATCGAGGGAAGGCAGATGTAAACTTCTCCAGTTGGGTCGAACGGTTTAGCTCCGTATATGAAAAGGGACTAACTGGAATCATCTTTCTGCTAGGAACCATAAACGTACACATAATAGAAAAGAAGCTCCGTAAATACCCTGTCTTGCTTCTTACCGCTCCAAACAAGTTTGGGAAATCGGAATGGGTAGAAAGTCTAGGGGCAATTGCTCCCGTTATGACGCTCAACCATGGATCTGGAGCAACTAACGCATCTACTCGGGAGCATCTCTCTGCGTACAATAGCTGGTTTACTGTTTATAATGAGCTGACAGCTAAGAAAGCAGAGTTCATTCAGAGCTTAATAAAGGCTGCCTATGATAGGCAAGCTCCTGCCAAGATGGATGCTAAAACGAGTTTTAGCACCATCGACTACCAGAAACCAACTGGTAGCATGATTGGGATCGCTCAAGATCGAGAACTCCTCTTCAAACGAGAAGAGGTTGGAGAGAGAGGGATACATGTCGAGCTTACCATCGCTCCAAAAGACAGATCAAGAGAAGAGAAAAGAAACTACCATTCCCTGAAAGCCCTAGAAGATAAAGGCTTAGGTCATCTAATGGGAGAACTTCTCCCTCATACCAGGAATGTGGAACCCAATTTTAGAGAAAGATTCCTGGAGGTAAAAGAGTGTTTGTTGGATTTAGCTCCAGTCGGTATTAATGAACGGATTCTCGAATCATGGGCAATGATGCTCACTCCCACTTTTGCCATGATTGAATCTGGATTGGACTTCCCTTACACAAGCGAAGAATTATACCAATATGCGATAGCTGAAACGGCTGCGCAATCGGGAGCCATGGGTAAAGGAGGGATCGCGGAGATATTCTTCGACTGGCTATCATTGGCCACAAACCGAAGTGGCGTGAATGTCATAGGAGCCGTAGGAGCATATGTAGATACCACTAAGTTCCCTCAATACAAAGATGGCACCCTACACATCTCCCTGAAGAATGTTTACCCCCTATTTCGGGAGTACCTAAGAAAGGTATTCCCCGAAATCCAAAATGTGAGCAAAAACGATCTCCAACGCAGGAAGCTCCGAGCGCATCCTGCGTTCCTGGAGAAAGAAAGTCGTGAAAATGGGGTCTGCATAGGCTATAAAACTGAAATTTCAACAAATGGACGAATCATCGTCAAAAATGGCCAACGAGGCCCCATGAAGGTGACTGGGAGAGCCCTAGTCTTTGATCTCTCCAAAATCGACGCGGCGATCAATATCCAATATGCCTTCATAAACGATGACGAAGCATAACGATTATGATCAATATCTTAAATAGAAAACAAGTCTTTTACATAGGGAGAGGGAAGCATTCTCCATTGGGGAACCCCTTCTCGCACCTGGCTAAAACCCCTAAAGAATTCCTATGTAAAAATAGAGAGGAATCTATCCAGAAGTACAGAGTTTGGCTTCATCAGAAAATCAAAGAAAAAAACAAAGCCATAACGACAGAGCTAAACAAGATCTACAAAGCTGCCAAACAAGGCGATGTTTACCTTGTCTGCTTCTGCTCTCCAAAACCTTGTCACGGACAAGTAATTCGGGAGCTAATCAACGAAAAATTGCCTCCCACTGAAGAAGAAAGACAATCTCAAGTAATCAGTGTAGTCGCAGAGCTAGAGAAGGGGATTCCCAAATGGAATGTGTTCGAAATAGTTACGGACGGATCTGGGATGTGGGAGAAAGATAACCTGGTCATTCAGGAAGAAGGAGAATACCCAAACAAGAGATATTGGGTTGCTTGCCGATTAAGAGACAAGAAAGAAGCAAAAGACATGATACTCGCAGCGATTAAGGAGGATTCTTGTCTAGCTAACGAAGAATAAAACCATCAACTAGAATACCATTAAAACAATCAATACATGGAATTAATCAATGTCATCTTTAAAGACTATACGCCTCTGGTAAAAGAAGCTATTAAACACGGCTTAAGGATAAAAGACTGTGTCTATTATCATGTCGGGTATGAAATCCTCACAGACAAAGAAAGATCCGAACGCTTGAAGGCATTAAAGAAAAAAAAGAAAACGGCTCAGGAGAAGAAAATCTTACTTAACGAAATAGTAAGCTTGGAAACAGCTAAAGTAATTCATGCCAACTTTCAGTATTTGGCAATACCTCCAGCATTAACCTCCCTACTAACAGAAAGAGGAGAGCATGTCATTCTCTTCAATAAGGAACACCTTTGGGCAAGAAGCACCATTGTTCCCCTAGAACGGGATCGTATCGCAAACAAGCTGATTGAAGAGATGGAAGAACGGGGAGCAAACCTCATTAAGCTGAAAATAGGAATCACCGATTTCGGCATTCAGATAAAAGAAAGCCCCCTTGGCAAACTTTATCCATGGGATAAACATAACGCATGGATAGATCCATACAACCCACAAGAGCCTATTTGTCTAGAAAATCCGAACCTATTTAAAGTCGATCGTTACGGAAGAGTCCACGAACTGATATGTAAAGAAAGCGATATCAAGGAAGTGATAACTATTCTCCTAAAGAAGCTTCACGAATTTTACGTGCAAAAAGCCCAGCCTACCCTCGACTTAATAGCCAAACTAGGCGAACTAATTAAAAAGGAGTCTAATACAGAAAAAGATGACACCACTGAATAAGACAAAATATAACTTCCGAAAGTTCCCAGTTCCCTTGGAAGGATCAATTACCACTTACACCCTCAAATACGCAACGATTACAATCGAACAGACAGTCGATAACGAATTTCGTTTTCGTATAACTGTAAAGGGGGAGCGTCGATGCGACCTAGGCTTTCTGAGCGAGAATAAAACAACATTTCTACTGGATGTTGCCTATCAGTTGTTTGGCGGAATTGGGGAGGAAGGAACACTATCCCAATTCCTCACTTTCAAGGGGTTTTCAGTGACAGAAAAGTTTGGGATGATCGTAGCCAAAGTATTCTTCTCAATATTCGAAGAAGATTGCTCCCATTACCCAAAAGGGCTGGACGAGGAGAAAGAAGGCTTCTTCTTCTTTCGACACGGTTGGGAAGGAGCCTCCTTTATCATTGCTCCCTACTTCGCCGACGGCAAAAGGTTCCAAATACTTTCGACTCGACAGCTTGTTTGTTATCCAAAACTCGAACACGCATTGTTAATATCCGAAACCGATGAAATCGGAGTCGGGAGCTTTCTAAACTTGGTTTCTGCACTCGATAAAAGAAGATCATAATGAAGAAGAAAAGATATGTATGCTCGTGTGGATGGTCTGGAGATACCTTTGACCTGAGCTGGGAAGTTGGAGAAAGAGACAACGCACCCGCTCCATATTATGCTTGGGGCGTCTGCCCTGAAGATGGCTGTACTGAAGATTTAGAAGAAATGTTTATAACAGAAGAAGATCTCCAGACCATCAAAGATGCTGGATGCGATATAACCACCATTGACTAAACTCACCAAATAAAAGAGAATCATAATGAAGAAGAAAAGATATGAATGCTCTTGCGGATGGGAAGGAAACAGTTTTCAGCTAAGCTGGCAAGTAGTAAAAGGGAAAAGATATGGTCGATACCGAGCTTGGGGGACATGCCCCCAAGCAAAATGCTCCTACGACCTAGAGAAAACCCATATAACGGAGAAAGAGGTGAATGCGCTGAGAAAAGCTAAAGCCGACATCTTTTGGCTTGAATAATCATGATTATGCATGAATCCAGACCAGAACTAGACAGAATATTGGAGGATATCACGGAACGAATAGAAACATATCCTCGGGGTAAGTTCCCATCAACCAAAGACCTAGAAATTCTCCAAAGACCCTCGATTCACACCCCCAAAGGGATAACAATGGTTGAAGCCATTCGGAGAATCAGAGAGCAGAAAAAGCGGACTTCAACAGGCATCCAAATAATTAACTTGAATAACTCGAATTATGACTAAATACCCAGCAGAGTTAGACAGAATCGCAGATAAGCTCGTCGAACGAATAGAAATCTACTCTTTGGGGAAGACCCTATCAATCAGAGATATAGAAATTCTCGAAGTAAGGTCTATTCCCATCCCCACAGGGAGAATCTACTTCGATAAAGAAGTCAATTCCGCCCGTTATCAAGAGACAGAGATCATAGATTTTGAGCATAAAATAGAAAGATGCGGATTCATCTTCCAGATGATTTATTTACTCCTAGAACTTGATCCCAAATATTTTATCGGCTATATCAAATCTTTACAGATAAGCCAGCCAGTAGAAGATTGGTTGAATGATGAATTGAGACGCAATCCCTCTCCTGTACATTTCGTGATCTCAGCCACCATTGTTAAATACACAGAACGGGAAGAATGGATCCTCAACGGACGAAAATCAGACTCTTAAGGCTATCATGGATTATGAAAGCAATATTCTCAATACATCCCGAACATTCTCGACGAATCCTGCAGGGGAGCAAGACCGTCGAAATCAGACGCAAGCTTCCCATCAGGGAGATAGACAAAATTTTGATTTATGAAACCGCTCCAACCAAAATGATCGTCGGGGAATTCTCAATTAAGAAGATGGCATATCATCCAAAAGAATACGCTTGGGGGGAATTTGGGGGGAAAGCTGGGATTAGCCAAGACCAATACCAATCATACCTTCATAACCTGGACCTCGCTGGCATCATCGAAATAGGTGAAGTGCAAAAGTATGCGAAACCGAAACCGCTCAAAGGGACTCCGCCTCAATCCTTCAAGTATCTAAAAACATGAAACAAAAATTCCCCCTACATAAAATCCTACCCTTAGCCAAAAAGCTCGAATCCAAGATCAGAGAAGCTTGCGTGAAATGCCAGATAGCTGGCTCAATTAGACGGGAGAAGTCCGAAGTTTCCGACATCGAGCTTGTAGTAATTCCTCAAAGAGTCCAAACAGGGCTCTTTGGGGAATCAAGCCGATCCCCAAAGTTTACCAACATATTCAGGAAGTGGCGACCAGAGAAAGGCGATCCCATCAAAGGGAAGTACCTACGTCTGACATGGAAGACATCCCTGGGAGAAATCCCGATAGACATATTCATCGCAGACCAGGGTAATTTCGGGAACATACTTTGGACTCGAACGGGATCAACGAATTATACAATTGCTGCCATAAAAGCAGCGAAAGAAAAAGGGATTTTATTCATAGACGGGAGAGTAGAAAAAGGAGATAAAATCCAAGAAATTCCAGATGAACAGGAATTCTTCTCAATTACGAATCTCCCATACGTCGCCCCGCAAAATAGATAAGTATGAAAAGAATCAGACTCAGAATCAGACAGGGTGAAGCCCCCCCTTACTCATACAAAATAGCTATCCCCAACTGGGAGGAACTAGAGCAGAAAGACTTCATTGCAATCACTCCCATGATTTCAGCCAGGAAGACCTTAGCCAGGCAAATCGGAGTTATAGGACATTTCTCCTCTTCCAAAGCCGTTGCGGCTTTAGAGCTAATGATTAAAACAGCAGAAAAATCGGAAGATGAGGATCTTGCAATGAAGACATTAGGAGAACTAGAAGCCATTGCTAAGCTTTCCGACCATTTCTGGAAGCCCCTTCCCATTGACAAGGCACTAGTTTGCCCAATTAAAACGGTAAAAATTGGGCGGAAAAGGTTTTTCGCACCTAGAAAAGACATGCTCGATATCAGTTTGGGAGAATGGGCAATCATGTCCCAGATCTTGGCGGATGCTCAGCCTGATTATTCTCTTTTTATTTCGATTTTCTACCGTCCAAAAGGAGATAAAAGAGCAAAGAACGAAATCCACAGACACAGAGAGGCTTTCGATCTGTCCAAATGTGAAAATCGCTCAAAAATTAAATGGCCAAAAGAAGCTCTTTTCGCTGCCTTAAAGTATATGGAGGCGGCTGGGAAACTGATCCCAATGCTTTTCCCTAAAATCTTCCAGGAAAACGGCCAAAGCACTTCTTGGAGGAAACTAGAATATACTATCACAAAGACTGCAGTATTCGGAAACGATATACAGGATGTCCGAAGAAATTCTGCCCTCTTAGACGTACTTACTTTCCTCGAAGAAGAGCAAGACAATGATTAAAAGCCTAGATGATATAAAAAAACTACTTCGAATACTCGCTGGAATATTCGAAGTAGCTTCATACGAATGGGAAGACTCGAAAGAGAAGATCTCCGACAATGCAACAGGTAGCTTATTTGTTCCCAGTTGGGTTGTGCAGCGGGATCAACCCAACCACCAGCGGCCAATACTTACGTATCGGGTTCAAGTTCATCTCGTTTGGGTTTGCGCTCCCGATGAAACGGAGGTGCAAACTAGACGAATTCGAAAAGCCGTGGATTCTCTCTCAGAGTTCCATCAGATTCTAGAAGATTTTCACAGAAATACCCTACTGAGAGTTCCAACCGAAAAGAAAATGATTATCCCTATAAACGGGCCTCAAGAATTTGGGGCTCACACGGAAATAGCAATAGAATTGTGGGGGGAAGAAAATAACCGATGGGAGGAGGTCATAGCATTATGGTAGTCTATCAACCCGCTCCAGAACACTCCCCTAGCGGATTGGGAATTATCTACAAGATAAGCCCAAGCCACACTCCTACAGGCGACTATTTCATTGAGGCAACCTTACAAATTGCCCCTCCCCATGCCCCCAATGGAAACTGGAGCTACAAGACATTGGCAAAGCTCAAGGGGAGATTCCTAAACGGCTATGTATCATTTGACTTTGCTCCAATTCTTCGAGAAGAATTAGAAATCAACGCGCCCAATACAGAGGCATTGAGGATACTAGTAGACAGTCACAAAAAATACTCAATCAGCTTCCATGAATACGAGGATGGCCAAATAATCGACATACAACATGTAGTGTTGAAGCAATTGCTTCTCACGACATACCCCAGAAGATTTCAAAACACCTGGTTAGACCAGTGGATTGAGGGGAGAAAGCCCCTCATAAATCCTCAGTACGATGACCAGATAGTTCTCATCGGGCGGGACTCTCCTGCCTGGTATAGTTTCTTGCTCAAGGAAAACGTAACGGTTCCTAGAAATGGGAAATTCCCATTCAAAATCGATTTTGCCTTTGATGATGGATCAGCATTTTCCAATATCGGCTATTGGGACTTAGAAACCACTTTCCCAGGAAGCGGCGATCTTATCCAGTTCCCTATAGGATTCGAAATGCTCGGATTGAAGTCATTCGAAACCAACTCAGAGGTTTCCAGGTATACGATTACATTGATTGGAGATACCATAAATCAAAATCCAATCAGCGAACCACTACACATTGTCCCTATTTGGCATCCCCAAGGAACATCCCTCGTTTTCCAGAACTGCCTAGGAGGCTTGGATACCATATACCTGACAGGGGAAGAAAAGATAATACCTCAAGTCAAACGAACAATAAACAGACGGACAAGTATAGATACTCCTCTAGAGAAGCACATATCCGCGCAAAACATCCAAGAGACGCTTCTAATAGAGAAGTTCACGGGGTTCCAAACGGAGGATGGCCAAATATGGCTAAGTGACCTATTAAGCTCCCCCAAAGTTTGGAGATCGGGGCATCCATTAAAGCCAGACGCTGGGCTTATCCCGATTAATATATCTACTGATAGCCTTACAATCGAACCCAATAAGCTAGTTTCCTCAAAAATCAGATACGAAATAGATGAGAATATACGCTAAGTTTCCCATCGATGTGCTAACCCTTCATCTCCTCCTATTTTTCACACTTCAACCTCTAATCATTCATTGCCAGTATCACACTATCAATAATTTCCTCGGTTTCTATTTCTATGCAGGGAAAAAACGGTTTTTTATCCCAACGGTATACCTCCTTGAAAGGGAAATATATACTATCTTCTCGCTCCTAAAGTCACAATATGGAGTAGATGTTTTGGATGAGCCCATTTCGAAGCTTGAGTCGCTTTGGCCACTTGATGACTCGAAGATAAAGGAAGCCTTAAGAATAGATGGCCGAATAACAGATGTAAACGAGCGAGGTTTTTTGGAATCTCTCCGAATCGGGATAATAGAAATATATCTCAATCCCTCGTTATCGTATCCCTATATTTGACATTAAATTTCAATATTAATATCAACCACTAAAAACTATGGACATCAGCAATCGTCTCCCTAGCAGCGAATTAAACCTTCAGCTCCTCCTTTTCTATACATGGGAAACTTTAGTCTTCGATAAAGGAATTCACGTTGGTTGGTGCTTCCATGAACTCCAGTTTTTTCTACCAAACCGAGAAATGATTGCAATCAAGATTCACATGTCTGAAGATGAAATCACCAGATTTCTTATATCTATAAAAGAAATATACGGGGAAAGAATCCTAGAGCAACCCTTTCGGAGGTTGGAAGCATTGCCACCAGATTATGACTTGACTATTAGCCAGGTCTTAAAAGTAAACGGTCAGCTCACAGAGAAAATCTTTCGAGATATGTTCACGTCACTTAGAGGAAGAATAATATTTACAGCAGCGAAACATGCTAGAAATAAGAACACCTAAAGGAAGCCTAATCCTACCGAAAGATATTTCGGTAGGATTAGAGTTAATTAGTCCCTATTTCGCATCCGAAATAGGACGGAACAGCTGGACATATTCCACCAATATCCCTCACAAAGGCAATGGCTGGCTCCTACAGTATCCAGGCATTGCCGCAATTGCGTCTAATCCCCAAGAAATAGAAGCCTCTTTGTTCTTCTCTGGAATAGAATTATATCAAGGAAAACTAAAGATTCAAGATGCCAGTTCCCTTGGGAACACCATCTCTATCGCTCTCATTATAGATGAAAAAAACCTGAAAGACTCCCTCGAGGGGATTGAAATGAGCGATGTCGAATTCCAAGAAATCGTTGTATCAAACGCAACAAATCCAGAAAACAGACATCAGGAAGTCATCAACCATGCAACGGACACTGTCATCTCAGGAAACGAACTTTATGTGTTCGCTCCCGTCCTGAACGAAGGGAAGTGGGACGAGGATAATGCAATACTCGTTGTTGATTCCGTCCCTAATCATGAATGGACAATTATGAATTACTGGGATGGCATAAACCAAAAATTTCACTCTATTCATGAATCCTTCATCAACAATTGGGATATACATTATCCTGGTTCATTACTAGTTCCCCTACCCTATATCCTACCCATAATATCCTCCATTCTAGAAGCCATAGGTTACCATCTAGAAGAGTCGTCTTGGACTTCAGATGAAGAGATAAAGACATTAGTTTGTCTAACAAACAAAAGCCTCGCAGAGGAAGAAAATACATATTATGGGCTTCCTACCCATTTTAGCAGTGGCTCCATCAGACTAGGCGAGCATATCCCGAATGTCAGTCCCTTGGAACTAGTAAGCGGGATAGCAAAACTCTTCAACCTCGCTATCGAGGTGAAAGGCAAGGAGGTTACTTTTCTTCCAAAGAAGGATCTATTGGTAGCAGAATTGGTTGATTGGACGGAGAAATGTCTATCCTATTCAATAAGATACGAAGATGCAGCAAGCTATTCTTTCGCTTCGGATAACGGGAGTGATAGCCTTTTCCATCCTGAAATTGAAACCCGCCCAAATACTGAGACAGAAGTACAACTCCTCTCTGATTTACCACAAAGTCCAAATCAAGATGACATCGTACTGGTAAGGTTTGAGAACGCTTTCTACAAATACCAAGGGGCGCAATGGAACCTTCTTACTCACAATCAATACCCATTAAAGACGGCCAAAAAGCCTAAAACCGAGTTGAACATTCCCATAGGCACGACTCGGATGAAAAAGACAATCTACTACAACCTAAACAATCAGCAATACACACATCGAATCCCAAGAGTTTCCTTCAGGGTGGACGCAAAACCATTCGGGCAATTCGAAGAACCGATCGAAACGCAGCTTTTATTCTTCGACGGCTTACAATCTCCAGATCAACCCTTAGCAGGCGACTATCCTCGTCTAAGATCAGATTCCATAAACGGCCAATACAACTATAGCCTCTTTTGGGATGGTTCTCAGGGGCTGTATGCCCAATGGTGGCAAGCTTGGATACAGGCCACCAATAGACCAATCATAAAGGTGAAACTGCTTCTAAAAGTAAGTGATTTACTAAAGCTCGATTTCAAGAAGCGAATCCAGATCCAAACCGAAACGAGTTCAGTTATCGGCCTACTCAGAAAGCTTTCAGTAACCCTAGGGAATCAAGGGGTTATTAGTGCAACTGCAGAAATCCTACTACTATGAGTCAGAAGATGAGCAGCGGAGACCAGCAAAGATTCCTGCAGGAAACAATTGCCGAATGGGTAGTTTACGCCCGTAAGGTCATAAGCAGGAATTTGGAATTAGCAGGAGATCACGCGCCCGATATCAAAGACAACATCAATTTTGATATTCAAGTGGCTGGCGATTTCGCCAACGTCCAGATATCATTTCCAGACGCAGGACGGTTTGTCGATATAAAGGTCAAAGAATGGAGAAAAAGACCGCCTATTGCTCCTATTCAAAAATGGGTAAAAGAGCATAGGAAACGGATTAGGAAGACGCCTGGCTACGGAGAGAAAGCAAATATCCCTCGCAGCAAGAAAATAGCGAGAGTGGCATCAGCCATCCTATTCGCAAAAACCCAAAAACCCACCAAGCGCAAAAAGCGTTGGTGGAACAAGTCGATTTTCTACCTAGTCGAAGTACTCCGAGGAATGCTTCAACGAAATCAGGCTGCTTGGATGAAGGCGCAACTCAAATCCAACCTCCAAAACAAGTCCTAAGTAAAAAAGCAGGCTCTAGATAACTATGCGTCTATGAGCTTGAGAAAAGACGAGATACACTTTGATTTACATATCAATGGTGAGCAAATAACAGACACCTTTGGTGACTTAAAGAAAAAAGCCAAGCAACTACGAAGGGAGTTGAACGGCCTTAAACCAGGGACAGAAGCCTTTGTAAAGAAGGCAAAGGAGCTTGCCAAAGTAGAAGATCAAATAAAGGGGGTCAAGACCCAAATGAAATCCTTTCGTACAGGTCAGGCTAAGGCAGCGAAAGGCTTTCTGAATATCGGCAAATTAGCTGGGGCTTTAGGCCCCATAATGCTTGCCGTTTTTTCCATACAAGCGATAACCGAATTCGCACAGCACATTGCACAAATCGCTGGAGAATTCAACGAGCTTAGGGAAACGGTAAATGCCTTCTCAGGGGAAAGTGGAGACGCGCTCAACAAAACGACAGCCAAAGCGAAAGCGATGGCTGATACCTTTGATGTTGATGTAAACGAAATACTCGAAGCCACCAATGCAGCCAGTGCAGAATTCGGAATAGGCTTCGATGAAGCCCTAAACCTAGTCCAAAAAGGTCTCCTAGCAACAAAAACAAAACACGGGGATTACATCGCCCAAATTTCCGAATACTCAACTCAGTTCAAAGACATGGGTTATACGGCTGAAGAGGCTTTTGCCATCATCAGCCAAGGTCAGAATATGGGAGTCTTTTCGGATAAAGCTCCTGATGCAATCAAGGAATTCAAACTCCGTCTCAACGACCTTACAAAAGCGCAACACGATTTAATCAAAGATAACTTTGGAGAGAAGTTCGCTGCACAAATCGCAGATGGGAGCCTCTCCAGTATTGACGCACTCAAGGGAGTATCCCAAGGGATGCGGGACATTAAAGCAGCAGGAGGAAACCTGCAGCCAATAATAACGAACCTATTTGGAGGAGCTGGAGAAGATGCAGGAGAAAGATACCTACTCTCCCTCGCAGACATAGACACCAACCTAGACAATCTCATAGATACAGGGAACATCTTCATCCAACAAAAGCAGGAGGAGATGCAAGCCCAAGAGGATCTCAACCTCGAATATGCCAGATTAGGCGAATCTCTCCAAGGTGTAGGACACTGGTTCAAAATGCTATGGAATACCACAAAGTTGGTGTTCTTCAGAATGACCAACGCAGCAATAAGCTTCTTCAGATTTTGGCCAGAAAAGTGGGGCGTATTCAAGGAACAAGCCAAGAATTCTATGAAGAGCCTCTACAACTATCTGATAGGGCCAATAGAAGACGCGCTAAACTACTTCCGAGGGCTAACAGGTTTGGCTAAGGTAGATCTCAAAGCAGACATAGACACCAGTGGTTTAGATCAAGCAAAAGAGAATCTGAAAAGTCGGTTAGAGCAAAACCAAAAAGAAATTGAAGCGTACCAGGTACGCAAAACAATGGAGAGTGCAGGCAAGGTGGAAGAGGCTAATCGAGTCGCCACATTAAACGAAAGAGCCAAAAGCAACAAAGAGTACAGAAAACGCTTCAAAGAAGATCAGGAGAAGCTCAAAAAGGAAGTGGTAGCAGCAGCAGCCAATATCGAACGGCTGCGTATAGCCTCTATGGAAGAGGGGAAGGAGAAAGAAATTGCTCTGCGTAAGCTTCGACACGCTGAACAAATATCCAAACTAAAAGGGAATGCTTCCCAGATAAGAGAACAGACCAGGCTATTAGAAGAGCAGAAACGAAAAGATCTGCTTGCCATACAGGATAAATACGACGAGGAAGAAGAGAAACAAGAAGAGACGAAAAGTTTGGCCAAAAGCCATATCGCCCAAAAACGATTCGAGCGGGATATCCGACTGCTTGAGGAAAGAAGAAGGCGAAAGGTTTATGAAGCAAACCTGGATGTTCTTGAGGATGTCAAGGCGGGCAAGTCTGTTGAAGAAGTCGAAGCGAACCTAAAAGATCGACTTTTGGGGATAGAAAAAGATTACTTCGAAGACAAAAAGAGCCTCCAGCAGGGATTCCTCAAGGAACAAATTCAAAACCTCAAATCCGAAGCAGAAGAACGGAAGAATGCGATTGCCGATTCTGATAAAGATGTAGCCAATAAGAGGCTAGAGATAGAGATTGACCTACAAAACCAAATTGCTGCATTACAAGCTGACTTCACTTCGACTAAAGAAGCTATACTCAATCAAGAGATTGACCAGGAAAAAGCCGCCGCCGATAAGAGGCTGAAAATACGCCAGGAAACGAAGGAGAAGCTCCAGAACATGGAAGCGGCAATGCTATCCTCGGTTAAGTCGGCCTTGGATGCTTGGGAAACATTCTCGCAAAATAGTGCGGATAAACGCCTAAATGCCTTAGAAGCCAGAAAAGCGAAAGAGTTGAAATTGGCAGGAGGCAATGAGGCTAGAAAGGCCAAAATCGAGAAAAAGTATAACAAAGAACGGGAAAAGATAGAGACGGCACAGAACGAAAGGTCTAAAAAGATTGCAAAAGCGCGGGCACTAGTAAATACCTACGAATCGGTAACAAAAACATATGCACAGTTCGGATTCCCTTGGGGAATTCCTGCTGCAGCTGCTGCCTTTGCGCTTGGTATCGCCAATGTGATGAAGATCGAAAAGTCAATGGCAGAAGGAGGCCCTACAGGCAAAGCCCCCTTTGGCACAATTGCCGATTCGAGCGGAGAAAAGCCAATCGGCTTGATCCGAGCTCATGAACATGAATGGATAGCCCCCCGCTGGATGGTGCAATCGCCTCAATATGGCCCTTTGATTCAAGAAATGGAGGGAATCAGAATAAGAGGCTACGCAGAAGGAGGTTTCCCAAGCTCCTCCCCTACTCCATCAGCGAGAATCGAAACGCCTCTCCCTTCTGAAAGTGCGCTTCTCAGTATCAGGCTGCTCGAAGAAGTCAGTATGAAGCAAAGCCAAATAATCAGGCTTTTGAGCAATCCCCAATTTGTTACCATCTATGGAGAACGGGAATACCAAATCATTGATGAAGGGATAACCGATTTAAATAAGAGAATAGGAGGTTCCCTATGATCAGCGAACGGATAAAAGCTTGGTTACAGAACAGGGATTTTCAGGAAGGCAAGGAACTCTTCTTAGAAGTGGGGCCAACCAACCTGAAGGCAAGAATAGCGAAAGCTCCCCCTTATGATAAAACAGCCAAGGGGCTAATCGCCTATCACCTTCAAAAGGCTCTCGAAGAACTCCCTGAAGAGGCTCCGAAGCAGGAAAGGCGGAAGAGAAAGCCCAAACTACACGAGTTAAATAAAAAGATATCGGGTTTGGCTCGTAGTAGAGGTATGCTTGCAGACACCCTCCGAATAAGCGATAAGACAGAAGATATTGAACATAATTGCCATGTATTGGATCGGCTCAAGGAACTGCGTCAAGAGCAAGCAAAACTTGAGTTAGAACGAGAAGCCATAAAGCAAGGGGTTCAACCAGTAATTGAAACCTCTAGGCTACCCAGCATAAAATACGGGGAAAGCCACTACAGCGAGACCAAATTGGCGAACATGAGTGCAAATGAGCTCCAAAAGCTCATAGGCCAGCTCAAGAAAAAGAGGCTCAAATACCTAAACCGAGCCTCCGAAGCCAAATCCAACGGGAAAAGCCAAACGGAAATATCCAACCTCGAAGGAGCTGCAGAAACGACAAAAGACTTGCTCCTACTCCATGAATTATACTACCAAAAAGATCAACAAGAGCGATGCAATCGAGAGTAGACAAAATTAAAAGCTTTTACAGCGATCAAACTCCCCTTACTCCCGAGGATGATGCCTATAGAATCTTGCTTGAGCATATAATTGCCCTCATCCAAGAAGATACAGCAGAATCGGAAATTCGAGACTCTATTATTGAATGGAAACCTGAATGGAAGAAGAAAGGCTACCTCGTTTCCAGTGCCTACAAGAACGCATTGGTGCTAGCAGCCGATGTAGAGGGGCTACAAATGGAAGCCAGGCGGTATCTTATGGAAACCCAACTAAGAAACTTATACCACCAAGCTGTAGAAGAAGAGAAGTACGAACTGGCTGTCAAGATTCAAGACCGAATAGCTAAACTCACTGGTTTATACGAGAATCAAACCAGTATAAAGGGAGCTACAATCCCTATAATGAATATCATCTACACCGATGATACGAAGGTTTTAGAAAATGAGAATTAGAACCCAACAGATATACGTAAACCCCAAACAGAAATCGGTACTCGAACAAATCCTGACAGGATTGTTCAATATCATTGTAGGAATCTGTGGGAGAGGTTTTGGGAAGACAACCCTATTGGCTATCCTGATATTCGAGTTCGTGCGCGCGCATCCACGCGGACGAGCGGCCTTGGTTGGCCCTGAAATCAAGGGGCTGAAGAATAGAATTTGGCCGGGGATACAGGGGAAACTCGAAGCAATGGGCTTACAAGAGGATATCCATTTTGTCGTAGGCAAGGCTCCTCCGAAGAATTGGGTCAAAGCTTATTCGCCCCCCAAAGACCCCAAAAGCTGTGTTTTCTTCGTCAATGGCGTTGTGCTTGATATGGTCGGTATGAAGAACAAAACCAGCGGGCGCGGGCCTTCTTATGACGCCTTATTCGGAGATGAATTCCTTCACGTAGACCAAGAAAAGTTCGAGGGGCAAGTCGTTCCTGCAGTACGAGGGAGCCACCACAGGAGGAGTAAAATCCCTTGTGAATGGCATCGTCCCAAGTGGGGTAAGGTTATAAATGAAAAAGGCAAATACTTCTGGGTATTTGCCTGGAAGGATAGCCCCTTCTTTCAGTTAATCGCCCTATTCTCCTCTATGCCTAGCTATACCAACCCATGGATTTACGAGGAGTACAAGAACGCGGAAGCCAAGGAAATCGAAGGCTATAAGTTCAGCCCCCTATACTTCGAGGGAACTTGGCGCGACAACCTCGCAGTCCTAGGCGAATACTATTACGGCCAACAGAAGATGCGTATTCGCCTCAAAAGGATGTTTGATATCGAGATAGACAATAAACCTCCAGTAAAGCGCGGCAAGAAATTTTACTCGCGATTTAATGCGAGCAAGCATGTATTACTAACTGATCCTTACGACGAGAAACGTATGCTCTACCTGTCTTGGGACTTTGGTAGCTTCACCTCCTTGGTGGTGCTACAATACGACAGAGAGAAGAAGATTATCTATGCCATAAGAGAGTACTTCTCTTATGAGGGCCTGGTGTCTCAATGCCTTGCTCTGTTTGAAGCGGAGTTCCAAGACCATCAAGAACGCTTAATCGTTATGAGTGGGGATGTGAACGGACTATTCACTCGATCGCCCAAGAACAACACTACCAATCTATTCCAGGAAGCGGAGACTACCTTACGCGCGTTGAAGTGGCGTGTAATCATGACATCCAGAAGAGTCAATCCACCACATGCAACCAAGCACAGCCAGATCAATAAAGCCCTAGAAGAAAAGGAGCTTTTCCCAAAGCTCCGATTCTATGAATATGGATGTCATCAACTGATATTCTGCCTATCTGATGTAAACCTGAAAGACAAATACCAGAAGGACAAGAGTGGAGAAGCCAACAGCCAGAACCCAGAGGAAGAGGCACACGTAACGGACGCATACGACTACGGATTTGTAGAGATCCTCGGCTCGGGAGGCGGTGGGGGTGGCATAGGAGGAGCTGTTTAATGCTGGTTCCAGTTCGACACCAGGCTACCGTGACTATATCACTATTTTGGTGCTGCCAGCCCCCCTTAATGTTAAAGGGCGCACGCCGCTTTTCTGCCGTTAAGGAATCCTCAATTTTTTTCGCGCCGCGCCAACTCCTTGACTAACAAGAAAATCACTAAAGCGACTCAATCGATATGCAGATAGATAAACAAACGATGTTGAGCGAAATAAATCTGGAGATTATAGGGGGGAAACCTCACATATTTTCGATTGGATTTATTCGTGTTTCCCCCCTAGGAAGAGGGACATTTGCTCTCGTCAAGAAAGCGAAGATTCTGAAAAGCAGCGACAAAATCAGAGGGAAGCGAAGAGAACCAGGGCCAAAGAAAAGAGTCGAAGGCAATCGAAAATTAGGAGGAAGGCTCAAGCTATACGATATAGAAAATGAGCAGCCTTTTGATGTGCTAATTGACACGATAAAAAGGTTCAATGGGATGGAGGTAATCCATTATCGAGGGAATATGAATAGGCGATAATCCTCCTAGCTTGTCCTTCTTGTTCAGAACCATTTGAGACACCTTGCAGTATGGATCAACAATTCAAGGCAATAGATTTCGGGATATCTGGCAAGAACATCAAAGTTCTTGCTCAAGGTACAGTTGCTAGGACGGACGAGGATCTCGTGCGTCCAAAACTTCGAGGTACCAGTCTCGCAATAACGAGCATTAGACCTGTACATTCTCGTGTTGTTCCTTGGTTCCAAGGCGCGAATAATATGCCTGAAGAGTTGATAAATCTTGCTTCAGGTAACCCAATATTGCTTGGACTATTATTAACCAAAGCGCAAGTTCTTCATGGAAGCGGGCTATGCCTCCATACCATCGGGATGGATGGGGAAGTCGTGCAATTGCCGCGAAATAAATGGCCTGAAGAAATACGGGACTTCTTCGACTATAACCAACTGAATAAGACCAGTTACCTCTTACTCGTAGACTACCTATTAACGGGGAATGCTTTCATGCAAATGATCCCTACCAAGGGATCAGCGAGACACCCCAAAAAGATCATTGAGGTGACACGCATTCAACCTGGTTGCGTTAGGATCTTACGGCCTGAAAATGGGCAGGAGATTCAGGAGTATGTTGTAGCGGGAGAATGGCAAGGGACAGCGAGCGATCTAAGCAGAGTCATTCCTGCATTCAGACGAAAGGCATTTTTCCAGAAGGAGCAGAACGGGTATAAGTTCAAAGAAGGATCTGGGAGTTGGACGGAAGCCTTGCTCCATATCAAAGTTGAGACAACTGGCTATCCCTACTATGGGATACCATTCTGGAGAGGGGCGGCCGATTCTGTCAGGTTACAGAATGTAATACCTCATCTGCATTTATCGAATCTCCTCAATGGATTTGGGGCGCGTGTAAGTGCCCAAATCTCGGATCGGTACATCAATACTAAACGAAACGAAACGAATCCAGAGACGAATAAAGCTTACTCAGATCAGGAGATTATACAACAGGTAGGCAAGATGATTCAGGAGCTCTTGACGAGACCTGAGAACGTGGGCAAAACCTTGGTCACGGGTTTCATGACAGACCATCAAGGCAAACGCATTCCTGATATCGTAATCGAGAAAATTGCCTTCGATTTTGGCGATAAGCTCTATACGAAGCTAGAGCCTTTGATAAATGAGAAGGTTTCGGCCTCTGTGGGGCTATTACCGCACCTTAGCGGGCTTTTTAAGCAAGGATCAATGTCAAGTGGTAGTGAGATTAAATACGCTTGGGAGGCGCAAAAAAGCCTCTCTAGTATTGATCGGTCGCTAATACTAGAGCCATTGAATTTTATTCTTCGATACAATGGATTTGGGGAGAAGTATTTCTGGGATTTCCCTATACCCTCAATAATAGAATAGATGCTAATACGCGCGATATATACAGAAGGGACAGCAGAAGCCTACGGCCTGAAGTACCATGTACCAGCCGTGGACAAACAGCTACGGTGGGAGGATATGAAGCCGCACGTACGCCTGGTGACCCGAAAGGAGCTCCTCCCCTATCTAGGTGAAGCATTACTCGCAAAACTGGAGACTGATTACAGCCAGGAGGAATATGATATGCCAGCCCACTTGAGCAAGATCATAGGCTTTCTGCAAGCTAGCGTAGCAAACTTTGCGGTTTGTGAAAGTATAATCGCGAATAGTGTATTCCTCACTCCTATGGGAAGCATCCAGTATGTAGACCAGGAGAAAGCTGCAATCCCTGCAGACAAAGGCAGCTCGTATCTATTTCAACAGCAGCTGTTCTCTAACGGCAATTTCTGGCTGAATGAGGCCATGAAAGTCATGGAAGCTGAATCAGACTCATTTCCTGAATGGAAAGGCTCTAAGGCGCACCAACGCTGTGTAAACGGGATATTCGCAGGAGTAGGTGCGTTTGAACGGTACTTCTCTATAGCCAAGGGGCTGGAGAGAGTCATTTACCAGATAATGCAGCCAACCATCATCGAGGGGGAACGCAGGTATTTGGAACCTCTCACAGGAAAGCCTCTGCTGGAAGAGCTCAGGGAAAAGCTTTTCAATGGAGAGGAGTTGATCCAAGAAGAAGAGGAACTCGTACACCATCTGAGAAAAGGCTTAGCCTCATGGGCATCACAACTGGCAGCTCCCTACCTAGGATTAGGAATCCAAGAAGGGGGATTGATAAACATAAAGTATCAAGGCTTGAGGAAGAGCAATGCGTCTCCTAACTCCCTTTGGGGAAAAGGCGCCGAAGCATTTGAACTTTTCGGAACGGATATAAAGAACTTCTTGGACAAGCATGTCGAGAAGTTCCCAGCTTACAGAGACTATGGCCCTTATACGCCCGAAGAGAAGAAAGACCCGTTCAATACTCAAGTGAATTACAAACCAGACGGGAGCTCCGCTAATGGAGTAACCATCTTTTAAACGAAGACAATGGAAATGAAAGGAGAATTAATATTGAGTAGTATCGGTTTGCTTATGTATTACGTGCCGATCTTATGCCAGGACATGGTAGATGTACAATTGTTTCGGCTCATTCTGGAACATGTGGTGAACCCGTTCGGACAGTTCTTGGTGATTCTAGCGATTCTCTTAATGCTTACCCCGAAGATTATTCTCAATTGGACTAAACTCAGAAACATTTGGCAGAGCAAGAAGAACAAAAAGTAAGTAGGTTATAGTTTGAGAACGTTTGTCATGTATGTGACCAGCCTGTAGATCTGAAAGGATTTGCAGGCTTTTTTTATGCCCAATAGGAGCGAAAAACGGAGCTCTACCCTAGCCTACGGAATACATACGTATTTATACGTAATTACTTCAAAACAAGTACGGATTTAGCCTCGTATATATGCGCGCATTTAGGGTTCACGCTTCGCCTATTTTTTCGAAAAAAAGGGGGGTGATTTTTTTTTTTGTTAATTTGTTAAGTGAGTTTATATATTATATAGTTAAGTTATTGATATATAAGTAGTTATATAAATCTCATTTTGTTAAAATATGGCCTTATTTTGTTAAAAAACGGGGTATTTTTGTTAAAAAACAGCCGATTTTGTTAAAATATAGATAGATTTGTTGTGGAAACGTCTAGTTCTTTTAGTGCACTAATAGTACGACTTTCGGGTTGTTAGCTTTTTCGAAGATGCGGCATATTTTAACAATTTGTTAAAATTCGGGGGCACTGAAAATCAACAACTTATGCTCTAACAAGCCGACTGGTATGACAAATTAACAAAAAAAAAAATCACCCCCCCTTTTTGGTAAAAAAAAGGGGAAATGCGATCCTAAGACGCGAGTGGTGTTAAGACACTTATTCCTCTATATATCAGCCTTTTAGGCGGGTTTTTGCTAAAAACGCCTATTTACTTACTAAATTCGTATAATATTGAGGCAAAAACGGTTTTTTAGGCAATTTTAGGCTTAATTGACAGATAATCAGGAACTTATGGCATTATGAGCGAGGCGACTGATTAAAGACATTGATATAGTACGGTTTCTCGTAGATCTTGGATTTTAACAAAATCGCCAACTGTTTGCCAAACAGTTCAAACATGAGATTTCGTATTTTTGCAATAATACTACGAGTTTCGATTGATTTTTAGGCTAAAATTGGCTGATTTTATTACATCGCTTCGTTTTTGCGAGGTATCGTAATAAATTAGGGTAATGAGCGAAAATAACTACAACTTACCCCCAACAATAACGCCCCCCAAAATCGTCAAAGTACCCGTAACGGCTTATGTATATAAGTGGTTACGATCGAAGTTTGGCCCCTTGAATAGCTACGACCTTGATTACAGAGGAAATGGAGAACTCAAGAAGGCTCTGAGAGGTTTACCCCTCAACTGGACAATCGTTACGGAAATCAACCCTCTCCCCTATTATCATGTCAATCTGGTGCTGGGTAGGAATGAAGAGCTGATATCAAACTACGAGGAGCTAAAGCCCTTCATTACGGCTGGAGCCTTGTTTCAGCATGAATTCTTTTCGGCTTTCCTAGCCTATAAGGATGGACAGGAACAACTAGCGAAGCAGCTAGGACTAACTAAGAGTCAATGGAACACCCGTAAGGCTATACAGAGCTTTTGCCAGACGCATAATATAGGAGCTGATGAGTATGATAGGGAGAGTTTTGAGCGTCATATGCGAAGAAAAAAACATGATATTTCTCATTTCGTGTCGCACGTCACACAGAAATGGGAGTTCCAAAACGATGGGAACCTTCTGTATGTGCCTGCAAGGGTATACATAGGCAAAAAACCTTATATAGGATTCCAATGTTTTTCACGAAGTAGAGGAACGATGAGGCGGGTTCAAGGCTGGGTACCTAAGACTCTCCTGAACCAACCAGGCGCGATCGATTGGAAAATGTGGGCAACCCTGATGGTCGAAAGCATAAACATATTGTTAAGAAAGGGTTGCAGTATTGCATAAAATTTGACAAATTGTGACTCCAATAACCAACCAACTGGTCAAAAACTTATAAGAATATTACATACATGAACGTTGGTGATGTGGTCGTATTAAAATCCACGGATCTTAAAATGAAAGGGAGCATTCCCTTTTTGGTGATTACTGCGATAAAAGAAGATAGCTTGATAGCTGTTACTTCTTCCGAATATGGAATAAAGAGGCTAGAGACCATTGAACTCCCAATCGCATGTTTCGAAGAAGTGAACGAACTTTGGCGAACAAGAAAAGAAACATGTTTGAGAGAATCGAAAACGACTGAAGAGGAGGGTATTGAGACTATGATCGACTTCTTTAAGTATAAAAATGGATTCGATTCAGGTTTATCTGAAGTATCCTGCCAGGAAAAGAAAGAAGTAGACACCTTTGACCAACCTTAATAAGCGAAAACAAGGCAGAAATAAGATGAAATCATTAGGAAACTTTATTCTGGTAACGCTTTGCCTCCTCTTCCTGTGGGGGGCTTGTCATGATCGAGAGCCTTCTACGCCCGATCATGAACGGGCTCGATACAGGCAGACGAGCCAAACGTTGGTTTTGGGAGAGGAAATTGGGCTTGACAGCTTTTTCTCAATGTTCAGTGTGGATGAGTCTATTACGGATTCCTTGATTGGAACGCCTGAATTGGACTCCCTCTCCCCTAACCCCCTCAACAAACAAGCATTTTCCGCAAAGGCGGTATCCACAACCACAGCAATAGAAACCAAGCATGAGCCAAGGCGGGTAGCCCCTCATGTCTTGCGAAAGGCTGAATTAGCTAGAAAACCACCGGTGCGGGTTCCTCTCACAGGTACCTCGGGAGGACTCAGTTTTAGGTAGATATATAGGAAGAAATTGATTGTTCATAAGTTTTTGTGTAGCCCCTAATCCTCAACCGATTAGGGGTCATTTTTTTGCCAAAAAAACCGCTTTTTTTGAAACATTTGGCGTTTTTTATTCAAATTAATTGAAACATTTTTGTATCCGCTGTTGGATACAAAATGGATTTTTGTTATGTTTGAAGAGTCAAAAATTTAAAGGTAGTTAGTCATAACTATCATTATCTTAAAATATAGAACAGCAGCGGTGGTACCGTTGTAATAGCCGTGCCAAAATCCAAGACCTTTGAATTTTTGACAGCCGCTCGCTGTTTCTTTTAACCTATTTAAATGTCATGAACGATTCAATTAACCTATCGGAACAAGTCGCGATTATCGAGGCCCGCCTACAGGCTCTGATCACAGAAAACGAATCTTTAACAGAGAAGGCACATCAGAATTTCAATGATTTGGTCTGGCAGGCAGCCAGAGCAGAGTTTTACTACGCAGCTTTCACTCTCCTAGCAGGGAAAGCCACAGCAGAGAGAAGTAAGAAAGAGGAATACAATGGCGTGTTACTTCATTATAGAACTTTATGTAGAAAACAAGACGATTGTGAGCACGGGGATCTATTCATAAAAAGAATGGATTACAGTAAAGTCCTAACGCCCGTTTACCCAAAAAGCTGATTTAGAACGAATTACAACACCCAACTGGTCGCATACACACGAATTAGAACAATCACATTACATGTTATTCAAGGTATTTTTCGCGTACATGCGAAATGAACTTTCTGACGATTTACAACGCAGAGCTCCTCAATATTTGATTTTATCTTTATTTTCGATGATCATCGTCGCCGCTTTGGTTTTTCTTGGGCTAAGATGGTGGTTAGGATTGACAGGAGCCAGCGTCTACCCTACTCTAGGGACGTGGGTAGCGATCATTGCATCAGGTGGCGTTGGTATTGCGGCACATGTCGCAATATCCAACGCCATTGAAGCTTGGCGAGATAAGTCAACAAAGTGGCAGTCGCAGGCATTTTTTGCGCTGCTATTGGCGGTATCTATCGCACTACTCGACATGAACGCGAACTATCACGGAAGTCCAGAGCTGGCAAGGAGCCTTACGGCTTCTGTCGATTCACTTAAAATGGATTTCGGATCTGTGGAATCGGATAAAAAGCGTATTCTACAGGAGATACGAGCCATAGAAACGCCTTACGGATGGTGCAGTACACACAAACGCAACCGATGTAACGTAGGGAATACGGGTTCTAATTGCCCTAATCATCGTTTTATCTTCAAGGCGAAGCCGAAATATGGTATTTCGCGCAAGAAGTTTATGGATGATGAGGCTCGAATTAAGGAGCTTAAATCTAGTCTAACAAGGCTAGACAACAGCATTGCAGACCAACGCTCCCATCTTGTGGGTATGCATAGAACATCGGTAAGCGAGTATGAACAGGAGTGGAAAGAGCGAAGCGGTAACTACCAATATCTCTCGATTTACTGTTGGCTTTTGGTCGGGCTCCTCTCCTACCAGACCTATGACTTTGAGGCTGATTTTTCGCGCGGAAGCTCAAGAGGCTCAAATGATTCGCAGTCACCTGAAAGGGAAAAAGAGGCTTCAAAGAATCCAAATAATTCAAATAATTCAGCTAGTAAAACGAGCCAAAGAGGGGGGTATAAAAAGGACTCGATGGGGAGGATTAAAGCAGCTGTCGAGGCAATGCGAGCAGAAGGGACAGAAGCTATTAGGAGATACGCTTCGATGTCTCCAAACAAGGTAGCTGAAGCGATATCGAAGAAATGTGGACTTAGCACCACGACAATAAGAAAGAAATGGATAGACGAACGAGGGAACCCGTTCGTAAGATATGACGAAGTATGACGATGAAAAGGGATAAGCTATGCTATTGTGACAGCCGCTTTGCAGAGATGCAAGCGGCTTTTTTTGTGTCCTGATTTTAGGGAAGTCTCTGCATTATCTTTGATTCAATGGGAGTAATGAAGAGATATAGACCAAGGGGCCTTGCACGTCTCCAGCCTGGATTCGAACCAGGATCGATAAAGGAGGTATGGATTATCCGTAAGGAGGATGTGCAGAAAATCCCGTATTCTCCGAACCTGGATGCCGCTGCAATCGAGCTTGTTGATGGCGCATCCTTCTCCCATTATGAATTTGGTAGGGATACCGTACACCTAAAAGAAGTTCAAAAGACGAGTGAAAAAGGGACGATTTATGATATCAGTTTGGTATCAAAATACCACGGAAGAAACACCATAACTGATCAAGAAATAAACCGCTTAGGGGGCGGTTTATTCATCATATTTACCATGGATTTCTTGGGTAGAATCAAGCTTTTGGGGAGACGAGAAAGCCCAATGAAGCTCATTTCTGTGAGCATAGATTCAGGGAAAAAGACGAAAAACGGACAGGGATCGACTTGGAAATTTGTAGGGATGGGCTTGGAGATCTCTCCGAGTATTTTTGTGAGATCGGCCACAGGAACCAGTACAGGTTCAGTCAGCGGCACACCAACCAACCCTAATGACCCGAATACGGTAGTTGTTTCAACAGGACAAGGCCGTTATTCTTACGTGAATAATGAGGCGATCCAAGGATTTTATCAGGATCTCTTACAACGTGTGATAGACCTAGAGAACACGGCTAGGGGAGAAGGAGGCAATTTTATTTAATTATATATATCGTACTATGGCAATTAGTTATGATGCAACGAGACGAGTAAAGGCCATGCAAATGCGCCGATATAACTCGCTTCTCGAAGCGACGAAAGTCTTAGAAGAAGGAGAGGCTGCGATAATCAAGCAAGGAGCGGGCTGGCGAATGAAAATTGGCCGTGATGGACTAGCTGCGAATGATCCGAATCTTCCGTTCTTTGGTGAGGCGGTTGTGATCAACAACACGCTTACATCAACTTCCTCGGAAGAGGCTGCTTCGGCCTTGATGGCTAAAACCCTGAAAGACGAAGTAGACACGAAGGCAGACAAGACGACAGTTTCCGCTCTTCAAAACGCTGTGACTGCGTTGGAGTCTCGTCGTAGTGGCTACCAGATGTTGGATGCAAGCCAAGGGACACTCCCAACGGTTAGTATCAACAGCCAAGGAGCGAACGACGGGATCAAGCGAGGAGATCAGTTCTTTGCGACAAGCGCGGGTACGGTAGGAGACCATGTACTTACTACTGGAGATGTGTTGGTTGCGGTTCAAGACAACCCAACGGAGAGTTCTCACTTCGTGAAGTTGGATACGAACCTGGACAATGCTACCAAAAGCAAGATCGGTTTGATCCGTATCGCAACAGGAACAGAAGTATCTGAAGGCACAAACGATGTCACTGCAGTAAGCCCCTTGGAGTTGAAAAACAACTGGACGGCTAAGAAGGCAAGTGCTTCTGAGATGCAAGCGGCTACGGACGATGAGAAGTATGCAACGCCTGTAGGAGTAGGTTCGGCTATTGACGGCCGTCTTTCTCAGGACGTGACCAGCACAAGCACAACAAGTTTTGCATCAAGTGCAGTTACCAATTCTATCTACCAATCAATGATCGGCCATAACGGACGAATCGAGACGTTGGAGACTTGGAAGACGGCTGTTCAACCAGCAATCGACAAGGTTCCTACATTGGAAAGCAAGATTGGCACGCTTGAGGAGCAAGTTGCTCACATCCACGCAGTATTACGCGGCGAAGGAGAACCACCAGCAGCAGAGTAGGGTAGGTTTCAGTGAATTTGGGCACGAAAAAAGGAGACTCCTTACGGGGTCTCCTTCCTTGTTTTTATGGGTTGTGGCTAGAGCTTTACTAGCTGGACTTCTCCGTTGTAACCGAAGATATCTTTGGCGGCCTTCTTGAGCTTTTCTTGGTATTCTTGTATGACTTTGAAAGGAATAGCTCCTACTTGTGGGTCATCAGATCCGAAAATCGGACATCCCCACCAAGCCTTTGTAATCCCCTCTACAGCCGAACATTCAACTGGACAATCGGTCGGGAGCAACCATCCGAAAGTTGAATCGAAGGGACTATTGTCTATTAGCGCGGCGGTGCTTTTGGCTCCTAAAATCGAGGGGCGTTTTATGTGCTTGTAGCGAACCCGATTCTGCTTCTCATGATTCTTGACGTTTGGGTTCTGGGTATCGGATACAACCTCTACCTGGTCGAATTCTAGGACTTCCCGAATGGGTATTGCGAGTATAAGCATGTCTGTTCTTTTGGTACAAAGATCGGTAGAGAGGGCTTTGGTTTCAATGGGATGCTGCATTGTGTCCTCTGTATAGAATCGGGTAGAGGGGTTCTTGCAGGTAATGAATCTGAATCTATATAATACGAATCGGCCATTTCTTATTGGGAGAACAGCAGGAGAAAGGTTAATCAGGCTATCTAATGCATTCCTGGAGAAACCAAGCCTTTACACAGAGATTGAGAAATATGCTCATTACTCTGCACATCCTGTATATCAAGAGGAGTATGGACAACGGGAGGAGATTGGGTTCATTGGAGTGATCTCAGTGCGGGGAACTCTCTACCACCAAGAGACCTGGTGTAGTGATGGGATGATTCAAATGATGGAGACAGTTCAGGCATTGGATGAAGAAGAGAAATGCTTGGGGATAGTCCTGGACATGACAACACCAGGGGGGGAGGCTGCAGGGACGGAGGCTTTCGCGAACGTGGTAGCGAACGCGCAAAAGCCAGTTGTTGGGTTCATCCGTAGTTATTGCCTTTCAGCTGGGTATGCAGTCATTGCTGGAGCAGATTATATTATGGCTGATGGTGAAACGGCTGAAGCAGGTTCCATCGGAACTTGTATTGTTTATGTCGATGCCTCTGAAGCGATGAAGAAAGAGGGGTATAAAAGAGTGATGATCGTTTCGGACTTATCGCCGAATAAGAACAATCTGAATTTCGAGAACCCAAGCGAAAAGGACAAAGCACAGATTAGGGAACAAGTCTTAAACCCACTTACAAAGTGGTTCCAAGGTCATGTAAAATCACATAGATCGAAAGTAACCGAAGAGGCTCTCCTAGGGGGAGTCTCTTTGGGCAATTCTGCTATAGAACATGGGCTAGTAGATGGCCTGGGATCGTATGAGGAAGCAATAAAAAAGGTACTAGAACTATCATGAAAGGAAAGGAAGGATTCTTTGAAAAGATGAAGAAGTTTGGGAGAAGCTTCGGATTCAAACGGGGGGTAAAGAAGGAGAGCAAGGAGACGATTGTTAAGGAAGAACAAACGCCTACGGCTCCAGTAGAAACCCCACCAGAAACGCTCCCCAAAGAGGATACAGAGCTAGCACGGCTCCGAGCGGAGAATGCAGCATTGAAATCTGAAAAAGAAGCGATGGTGAGTGAGTTTACAGACCTGATGGATACTTATGAGAAGGAGCAGGAAGCGGAGTCTAAGAAGGCTGCGGCTAAGCCAATCGTTGTAAACCCTAGCCAAGAAGAACATTCCATTATTAGCCAATACACTACGCACAAATTCTCTGATAAAATGCGAGAGCGGCTCAATAAAAAACGCTAAAGGATAAGAACGATAGCGATTCAATAAAAAACGCTAAAGGATAACTATGGGTACTATAACGGCAGGCGTTTCGGCAAACGCCATATTTAACAGCCCAAGACTAGACGTACAAGACCTCCAAAATTTAGCTGGAATTTACACTGTTTTGAGTAACTCTTGGTACGAGCAAACGTACGAGAGTCCCAATAATGAGACATTTTTCAGTGTGACAAACCAGGATCAGATGGTCTTGCCTTCGTCTGAAAGCTCGGGAAATTGGACACCTTTTCAGGAAGGGAATCAAAGCAACCTCGCTGTCAAATTTGGTGGGCGCATGTTGCGCCAGATGGCAGTCAAAGCAGACATTAGACTAGTGCCATTGGCTCTGCAGTGGGGTTCATATATGCGTGCGGCTGAACGTGAAAACCGTTTAACTGGACGCTTCCTCTCTTATGAAGAGTACATATTAGGCCTTCTCATGCGCCAATTGCGTCATGATATGGAGGTAAATTTGAAATGGACAGGACGCGCGAAAGGCATGATCAAAGGGGCTCCGTCTGGATCTGGAGACGCAATTGATGGCTTCCGAACGATTCTACTGAAAGAAGCTGAAGCGAAGAAGGTTCCTACCATTGTAGGGAAGAAGCTCGATTTGGTGACAGCAGCGGATGAGGTTCGCCGCGAAATGGATATGATTGCAAATACGCCTGCTTTGGCTATGAAGGATTACATCTTGTATACTTCTCTACAACATGCGAATTTGGTACGTAGATCATACAATCACCATCACGGGCGCGACACCCTAGCGGTCGATCATGTGGGAATGACAAGCTTGCCCGACCACCCCAATTTTAAAATCGTGCCTCAAGCAGGATTGAAGGGTCAAGCCCGTGTATACACACCAAAAGATAACTTCGTTATCGGTGTACAAGGGGCTCCAGAAATGACATTGGAGTATAGATCGTATGTGCTTTTTGCGTCATTCCTCCAGGGAATTGGCTTCCAAATCGCAGATATTCGTAACGTATTCATCAACAATTATCTATAAGGAGGGCAACCAAGATGCAGAAGAACGGAGTAAACTTAGGATTGCGAAACGGTATTTTCCTCTTCATAGATGGAAGTGGAGAGGTGACAAGCTTGAGCAAAGACGAGATCGTTGGAGTAGCGGATAATGAGGCTATGATTCTGGAGAGTGTGTCGGTAGACACGCAATCGAGAACGGTAGAACGGATCGCCTATGCACAGGATGGAGATGGCAACGCGCTGGATACCAACGGTAATGACTATACGCAGACATGGGATAAAGGCGGTGAGCTTGCTTATCAAATAGAGGTATATCATAGTAATCTGTTAAGGGAGGTATAGGATGAGTTACAAGGCAAGATCGCTAAGACGAAAACTAGACGGGAATCGCGCACCAGGACTAAAAACTCGACTTTGGATTCTCGATTCGAGATACATAGAGGAGTACCCAGCACGCGCGACCATTGCCCGAATCGACGATTCCATTGTATTGGTTGATTCGAATACGTACCCAGATGCCAAATGGCATCAGCTGGAAGTACTGATCGATACACCAGGAACGGAAATCAAACAGGAAGGGGAAGCTGGGGCAAAGCACTACTCAGGAGAATTATCCATGCAGTACGATGGTACAAACGAGGAGGCTTTGGAGGCTCTAGGCAATCTTTCTGGAGGCATTGAACTGATCGTCGGTTGGGAAGGCAAAGACGGATCAATCAGAATTGCAGGAGAGCGGCACAATGGCTGCTTCATGGAATTCTCAGAGAACACTGGGAAGAAATCGGGAGATTTCATTGGGTATGAAATCAAGGTGAAGCTTCCGACAGTAGGCAAGCCTTTCCCATACTACAAGGGAGATTTCACGCCTATCGAGGAATATACGCCTCCAACATAGACAAGGGAACAGAAGGGTGATGAACGAGAGTGTATCCGTTTTGGATACACTCCCGTTTTTGTTTAGGGGGGGAGGGTTACAAACTATTTGAAAGAATTCTATTTTTTTTAAATTTGTATCTGCTTACGGATACATTTGTGCTATGTAATGACACATTTTACATGTCAGACATGTAAAAGCGTGTTTCCACTGAAAGAAAGATCAATAGGACTATTTATCGAATATTGATAAACCAATGCTCTTATTAAAGCGTTTAGAAGAATTAACACTAGATTACAAAATCATGATTATGGCTAAGAGACAAAAACAACAACAAGACCCTGAGCATCCTACCAACAAACAGTTAATCGAAGAATATGAAGCTCTTTTTAATGTCGGGGGCGAAGATGATGTAGTAGTGAACCTGGATTGGATTGAAGAACATAGTATTTTCACCAATGATTCGGAATCAGCGATCGAATTTATCCCAGTACCGAGTCTAGGAGAAACGACACTGATTAACCCGCTTTAATTATACCTTGAATTATGCCCAATTGGAATGAAGTTCTATCCGAGGTTTTGGCAGAGCATAATAAACAAAACAAGAAACTGCCACCTCTTGATATTGTAAGGAAAAAATACTTAAGCAAGGTATCTGAGATAACGGGACGAAACACGATTGCTTATTACTCTGGTTGGTTGCAAAAACCATCGGCACCAGGAACAGGAATCAATGATAAGGACAAGTCTGGTTTCATGCTCACTATACATAAACTAGATCGATCCAAAGGTCTTGATCTTATCCTGCACACGCCTGGAGGAGAAGTCGCTGCGACAGAGTCATTGATTGATTATCTATATGCAATGTTTGACAAGGATATTCGTGTCATTGTGCCACAAATATCTATGTCTGGAGGAACCATGATTGCGTTAGCAGCAAAGAAGATTATAATGGGTAAGCAGTCCAATTTGGGGCCAATCGACCCGCAAATTGGTGGACGGGCTTGCCAAGCTATACTAAATGAGTTTGAAACGGCTAAAGCAGAAGTAAGTGCTAATCCTCTCTCTCTAGCACTCTGGCAAGTAATAATCAGACAATATTCTCCGACTCTTTTAGGGAAATGCCAGCAAGCAATAGAGTGGTCGGAAGCTATCGCAGAGAAGGTATTGAAAGCGAATATGTTTTCAAATGAACCTCACAAGGTAAAAGACGTTATAGAGTTGTTTGCAGATCATAGTGTTCAGAAATCCCACGCTAGACACATATCTAAACAAGAGTGTAAGGATATAGGACTTGATATAATAAATCTGGAATCGAACCAAGCATTGCAAGACGCTGTATTAACGACGCATCATGCCTTCATGCATACGTTCAATAATACATATTGCGTGAAGATTATAGAGAACAATTTAGGCGTGGCTTATATAGAGCAGGTAAAGGCGACCAGGCAATAGATTGGAGCCTTCCGTTCCAATAGTCTCATTCTATTAAATAGTGAAAAAATTGGCTTTAGTTGGGTGCTGCATCATCGCGGCACTCAACTTTCATTTTATAGGTTCTTGTTTCAGCCTCTTACGTCAAAGGGACAAACAAAGTAACATCTTTATCAAGCCTGGCTTGGCTCGTAGATAAATAGGGTATCAAAGCCTGGATACTCGTAACACCTATCATTTCCTTTATATGGTGTGCAGGTATCCCTATGCTTAATCCAACGGATACGAATGTGTGTCGGCCCTGGTGTGCAGTCAGCGGATGCGCCGCCCCGAACAGCTCTCCGAGATGTTTCAAGGCTTTGTTGTACTTCTGGTTCGAAGTGAGATAAGGGAAGAAAAATCCCTTTTGGGTCTGGATATACTTACGTACGGAAGGGAGCAGCTTGAGCCTAACTTCTTTGCCTGATGTGGTTTCGGTCTTCATCGGAGTAAAGACAAGATATTCGCCGAATAGGTTGGAGTGGGAGAGCCTTAGCATGTCTGAATATCGAACTCCTGTGAAGCAGGAAAAGAGGAACCAACGGGCGGTTCTTTGTACTCTCCTCACAGCTTCAGGATTGGCATATTGAGGAACCTTTTCGGGAGTCATCTCTATTCTTTTGGCCCTCTCAAGCATACGTTCGTAGATAAGATTTGGGTTCGCTTGGAAAGATACCAGGCTTTTCAGCTCATCAGGAGATAAGGATCGGGGTGTCGGTTTGGTCTTGGGCAACTTCACGCCATGGAAGGGCCATTGGAATTCGTAGCCTTCATTTTTTGCGAGGTGCAGGTACTTCCTGATGTATGTAAAGGCTCTTCTCCTTGCACTATGGCCAACGTGGCCTTTTTCCTTGAGGTGGTTAGCGTGCCATCGGTCGAAGTCTTCCAAGGAGGCTCGATTGATTGACGAGAAAAGCCAAGGGAGGGTAGGAGCCCCTCTCCACTTACGAATTTTTCCCAGGACTCGAAGCTCTATCTTCTTTGTGACTTCCTTGATAAGCCCCCTTTCATAGTTTGATACGACCGATCGTTCGTAATACAAGAGGAAATCTTCTCGGAGCTTTTTCCCTGCCATCTCTTCTTTGAAGGTATCAGGCGTTAAAGGCTTGTTCCAAAGTGCATACTGGGTAATGATTTGGTTGGCCTTTGCAAGGATATTGGTCAATAGGCTGTTCTGCCTTTTTGCCTGGTCTGAACGGCCCTTGATTCTCCTTTTGTCTGGATGCCAAGCTTTTTTCTGTATATGTATCTTGGTCGATATCCTTACAGATTGCTTAGAAACCCTCGCATAAAGGTATATGGTATGGGTTCCATCGGGACGGGCTTTGCCCTTGAGTATGAGTTGAGCTTCCATAATGGGTAAAAGAAAGGGTGCAACCTGAGTGCAAGATTACACTTAAGGTTGCACCCTTATTCATTAATTTTTAATTCACTAATACATTGATAGTGAACCCATTAGGATAAAAGGTGGTCGCGTGCGCGACAAAAAATGTGGAATATACTGGATTCGAACCAGTGACCCCCGCCCTGTCAAGACGGTGCTCTAAACCAACTGAGCTAATATTCCGTAACAATGGATTGCAAATATACATCAACTCCCCCTTTTTCCCAAATATCGACTCCGTATTTCGATTAACTACCGATTACAAATCGCCCGATATGTACAAAACTCACACTTCGTCTCATCCGTCGTCTGAGCAAAGTCTCCCTTAAATATACGCCCAATCAACTCTCGCAATAATACCCCAAACCGATCCAGCATCTCCTTCGTCAAACTCTCCCCTCCATTCAACATCAATAGCCCATCCCTCAACCGACGAGCCGTATAATACCCTACCTGAATCTTGCGCCCTGCCAATCGCCGATCAAATAACCACGCATAAAAAAGCCCCTGAAAAATAGCCTTATAGGCATCATCTTGAAAGCAATCTTCTATATCCTTATAGTCCTTCATCTCCACCTTCCCCGTTTTATAATCAACTATCCGAACCTCTCTTCCCCCCAATAATTCATCCACCCTATCAAATGCCCCATTCAATCTCACCTCCATATCTCCTACCTGAAAATGCGTCATAAACTCATTTCGTTCCTCTACCATAAACAATCGATAGGGCTCACTCTCTTTATCATGCTTCAAAATCCGCTTACACAGATCCGCAATAATATCTCTATACAAATGATTCTTCCCTTTCAACTCTTTCCCCCACCCCAAATCAAACTCATCATACACCCGCTCCAATTGCTTCATAATCCCTGCACTCATCTCCCCTATCTCCGTCTCTGTAATCTCTGGAAAAGGCAAATAAGGTCGATACAATCGCTCCATAGCCCTATGAAATACCTGCCCAAAAGTACCTGCCTCCATCGTTTCCTCTATCTCATTTGGCTCCCGAATCTCCGCAACGTATTGTAAGTAAAACCGCAAAGGGCAGGTTATATAAGTCGTCAATGCCGTTGCAGACAAATAGCGACCCTCAAGAGCTCCTCCCACCACAAATTTATCCATCAGCTTATCCTTGATTGCACTTGTATGAGCAATCCGAATCTCTGGAGGATCAAAATAAGGCGCATCTGTAGACAATATCCGTTCATGCAAGTGAATCCGCTTATAAGTCCGAAAGTAATACCGAATCTGCCGAATAAACCTACTCACCTCTCCTGGACTCCCCTGACTCTTAACCTCCGTATTGTATAACAAGTGCACATTCGAAGCTCGCTGTAACAATCGATAAAAGTGATACGCATAAATGGTATCCCGCTCCTCGTGCGTAGGTAGCCCAAATCCTTTTCGCAAATGATACGGAATAAAACTATTAGAAGTATTATTATCAGGCAATTTTCCCTCATTCGTTGCCACGATATACACATTATCAAAGTCCAACGAACGTGTCTCCAAGAATCCCATCAACTGCAGCCCCGCCAAAGGCTCCCCTTCAAAAGGAATACGTACTGACTTCAACACCTCCCGAAACAGATTCGCGAATCCCATCGGGCTAAATGGCAAACTATATGTATGCATAATATCCCGAAGCAAATTGAAACGCGTATAGAAATGAAACACATATTCTGCCTCTATACGTGCTTCTCTCTCCTGTGCATCTTCCAATAATGTCCGAAACAACAACTCAAAGTAAGGGATAATCTCCGTCCAATCATTCGGAGGGATAAATATGTGACGCAGCAAATCAGGCATTTCTTGCTCCAAAAAGAAGCCTTCAGGAATATATACCATATTCTTTCCCAGAATCACCTTCTGCAATCGAAAACTCTGCTGGGTAAACAAATGCTTTATATAAGGATTCTTCAATATCTCAAGCACCTCTCTATGGTAAAAACTTCGTTGCCCAGAACTATTTATCTGTAGGTTACGTACCAAAGAAGAAATACTCAACAATAGACTGAAGATATTAGTATGTTTCAATGGAAACCCCATGGTAATATTCAATCGAGCAATCTCATTAGGCAATGCATACAGCGTTGGGAATAACAGATTCTCATCTGCCAGTACAATCACATGTTCCCGCAAATCAGCCCCCTCCCAATCATATCCTCTTAACAAATTTCCTAAGTATTTAGATTGCCCAATTTGTGAAGGCACACCCGTAAAGTAAATATGCTTCTCTTTCGTTTCCATTTCATGCAGAAACAAAATACTCCCCTTATCCTTCCATTTTTTATGATACTGCCGAATAAAAATACCAGGCCCTTCCTTCCCTTCGTAATATGATGTATCCGCATCCCAATACACCAAGCCTTTCCGTTCCTCCAGCAGTTTCCCAATAATCAACTCTTCTGCCCGAGCCAAAGCGTTGAATCCCACAAAAACCGTCTGAGGAAAAGGAACCTCCAATGAATCCTCCAACAACTTCTCTTGTACATATCGATACGCCATCCCATCATAAGCCCAACCTTTGGCCTCCAACACCGAATTATAAGCATGATACACCTCATCCAATGTCTCCCATATCTTCAAAAACTTCTGCTGCAAAGGGGTGGGGCTATTCTCATCAACGGTCTCCCAAAACTCATGTATCAATGCTAACTGAGATTCCTCTAATCCAAACTCCGCTTCAACACGCTTTAAATCTCGCAGATTTGTAAACAACTGCTTCGGATTAACACAATACTTATCAATCTCATCAAAGTCTTTCAGCAATAATTCGCCCCAAGGATAAAACCGATCAAAAGGCTCTGGGTTCACTGGATCTTCGTATATCTGATATAACTCGAATATCAATGACAAAGGCTCAGGAAATTGATAAGGAGTCAATGAGTGAATAAAATCCTGAATAGACAACATCTTAGGTGCCCAAACAGTCTCCTGAAACACTTTCCCTAACATCTCCCGAAAAAACAATACCGCACGACGTGTAGGGAAGACCAAACACAACTTAGAAACGTCTCTACCAAAACGATCAGCCAAATCTTTGGCTACCAAATACAAAAAAGAATCCGTCATGAACCCATATTTAAACCATAAAGATTAGCTAATTTACAACAAAACTCATAAACGAAAATATTGACTTCTATTTGTAAATTGCAAGCATGATTATTTATAATGGTGAACTACATAATCCCGAGTACTTCCCCATACCTTTTGCCAATAGAAGTTTCAAATATGGCGATGGCCTATTTGAAACAATTCTAATAAGAAAAGGGAAAAGCGTGTTTTTAGACGAACACCTAAACAGGCTCTTTGCTGGAATGAGAATATTCCAGTTGGAGTTCAGCCCTGTAATCTTTCGGAGAATACTAGAAGGGGAAATACAACGTATCATTCGAGCCAATAACATCCAAGAAAATGGCCGAATGAGGGTGCATGTATTCCGTAACGGACAGGGAGCCTACCTTCCAACCACTAATACCCCTAACTACCTCATCGAAGCTACGACGATTCCAGATCCCTTCGCCGATCTCTATTCTGTTTCCCTCATAGGGTATCCCTCAATTCCTCTCCAACCCAGTCCTTTATCTGGCTTCAAAACAGCCAATGCCCTTCCTTTCACCCTTGCAGCCTTATACGCCCAACAAAAAAACTTCGATCGTGCCCTTCTATTCTCAAATGGATATGTATCTGAAGCACATAATGCCAATATATTCATCGTCCGAAAACAAAAAGTATACACCCCTCCTTTAGGAGCTGCCTGCATTGACGGAATCATGAGAAGATACATATTTGACCTATGCAACCAACTCCGAATCTCCTGTTCTGAGAAATGGATAAAAGAAAAAGATATCTATAAAGCTGACGAAATATTCCTTACCAATAGCATCCAAGGAATTGTCCCTGTCGATAGCTATCAAGAAAAACAACTCTGGCCAGGAAACTATACCATAACACCTTTTCTTCAAAATTGCCTTTACCAATACCTCGAATCAAGTTATGATTAAGGACGAAATGTATGTTAGGAAGGCTCTACAAGAAGATAATAACAAAATCATTTCCTTCTACAAGCTAAAAAATATAAAGAAAAAACATGTTATATATACGCTTTTTCCTTAAAAAGGAACGCACAAATAACTAATAACCAGCAACTTACGACAACATCTTAATATTGTAAGATAATCATCTAGAATCTTACAAATAGAAATTCATATTTCATCTTTTTTTCTAGCATTCCGATTCCTTTCAGGAAATAGCATGTAAGGGTTCTTTAATACATGTAAGTTTATATATAAGGTTGGTAGGGAAAAGCGTTCCAAAAGTTGTACTATTGGGACAATATTTAAAGAGTTAGAGAATATATAATCTTCCCAATTTGTTTTTGTGTTCCCTTATCTGAGTTTCCCCCCATGGGTTGTGTGCCGTGGGGGTCTTTTTTTGTCCATCAAACAAGATAACTCCCATCTTATTAAGATAATTGTCAATAGTTGAAAGCAGTCAAGCACTTGAGTAATACCAATGCTTGCTGAAATTTGGTATTATATTGAGTCCTTGTTTGTGCCAATACCCAGCTGGGAATAGCCACGGTCAACGCTGTTTGTGCCAATACCCAACTGGGTATTGCTACGGTCAACACTGTTTGTTCGAATACCCAGCTGGGAATAGGCGTGAACAGCCCCGTTTGTGCCAATTCCTCTATCCATGAAATAGTGTGCCGCTCGCATAATAACAATTACTTCAAAGGATTAGTATAACGTATTCCCAACTGGATAGTCAAAGGTCAAGCACTTGAGCTAAAATTCCCAATAAGTTATCTCCAAAATAAAAAAACGTGTAGTCCCTCCCAAGACTACACGTTATGCTGCGTATGAGAACTGTACTATAAGACTATAAACATTTGCTTGCTATTTGAATCCTTACGGATTCTCCTATGATTTAAGTTTGTGTTATCTTACTAATTTACGACTATCTTATGAGGCTTCAGATGAATATCTCCGCGCATACGCACAAAGTAAATACCCTCTGAAAGACTTATACTAATCGGTGTTTCATGTACTCCTGCTGGTAAAACCAAGAGTTGTTCATATAGAACACGACCATCCACACTGACGATTTCAAATAATGAGGTTTGTTCCTCTGATAACTCTGTTTGAACATAAAGCAATCCTCCTGCTTGAAGTAGACTAGGAAAGAACGCAACATTCAGATAGTTATCTCCCAATGTTAAATCAACTTCTATAGCTGGCGACCAAGAAACATTCCCATCAATATCTACTTCCTTCAATCTATAAACAGCAGAAGTATGAGGACTAGGCAAAATATCTTGATCAATATGCTCAAAGTGAGTAGGATGAATACCATCTCCTTGATCATTCACCTTCACAACTTCTTCCCAATCGGAGCCATCCCAAGAGCGTTCTAATACCAAATAATCAAAAGAAGACTCTGCTGAGGTAGTCCAAGCAACCTTTACATCATTACCAATTGGATTTGCATCAAATGAAAGTAATTCTATAGGTAAAGGATTGAAAAACAAATAGGAAGGATCAAGCCATGTAGTATCTGATGTACAATGAGTAGCAATAATTTCTCGGTTTTGATTACTTCCTTCAACAAATAAAGCGACATTATATGTGTGAAGCGTTAAAGGTATCATAGGCGGGGTAGGAGCCCCTTGCCGAAAGGTAATATCAATTGTTACGATACAATCCAATGCACAACTACCTTTGCCCAAAGATATCGCACGATTATTATTGAAAACGCCTACATCTAAAGGATTATCACTTGCATCTAAGCATGGATAATCAGGCTGAGCATTAGCCAATTGAATTTCCATATCCCGATGAAACACCTGTAACCAAAGAGCTTCAGAAGAATCTGTGATTAAATCCGAATGTGCGAAGGATGCGAAAATAGTATCGACATCATAATATGTTCGATTCTTTGAAACAGGTCTTGTAAATACAACCCCTCTTACATCAAGGCCTGTGGAAGGTAAATCTTTAACCAATATTCTATAAGGAACTTCAACTTTTGTCGTATTTCCAACTCGCCGAATCAAGCCTTCTTGCGCTTCAGCTCGCAATTCAATATTTCCAGTTAGCTGATCTGTCAAGAAGGAAGGCATTGATAGAGGTTCATAAAATTGTTTAATGCAATCCATATCAAGCCCATCAATTATCCCATCTCCATTACAATCCGCATGTTTCACATTGACTTTTTCATCACCAAAACTCATACTCAAGGAGTTTCCATTATCATCAACCCAATCCAATGAAGGATAGTAAATATTTGCATCAAATGAACAGAAAGGCCGAGCGTAACCACGCGTTCCATAAAAATGTCCTAAAGATGCTAAATCCATCATGTCTCTTTTTCCATCTTGATTCGTATCTCCACATCGGATAGAATCAGTCACCACAATCGCTTGAAATGGATTAATCACCAAACTAAGGCCAGGGACATTGGGATTCGTCACCGAACCACTATAGATTGAACTCTGAGAGGACGGATTCGAATCCCAATTATATACATTGCTTTCACAACCCCCAATGTAATAAGCAATATCTGGCGTGGCCCAAGGGAAGACAGGTAGAGGCTCGGTTAGGGTAACAGCACGTTGGGGAGCGTACTTAAAATTTTGTGGTAAATAAGGTAAGATCGACTCAAGTTCTTTAAAAGTGAATCGGTTATTCACAAACCAAAGTTCTTGCAAATTAGAGAACTGAGCCAAATCGGGTAAACTCTTTAAGTAGTTATTACTACAATGTAAATGAGTTAAATTAGCACATGATTCAAGGGTTGAAATCTCTCGTAATAAGTTATCATTACAATACAATTGCTCCAAATTTGAACCCTGTGCAAGAATGGGCAAATGAGTTAGTTGATTATCGTAACAAGATAAGTATTTCAATTTTGTGTTTGAGACAAGCGATGGAAGATCACGAAGATGGTTTGAATGACAGTAAAGAAAATGTAACTCATCATGATTGCTTACATCAGGAATGGTAGTCAATTGATTTCCATTACATATCAAAGAAATCAAACTGTTTCCTACCAAAGGATCGGGCAAAGAAAGTAAGTCATTATTGGCACACCAGAGATAACCCAACTTTGTACAACTAGATAATGATCCCAAGTTTGTCAACTGGTTATTATCACAAATAAGTTTATAAAGTTCAGTACAATTGTCTAAAGGTGCTAAAGCGCCACTAAGCCCTCGATTACTCACATCAATCTCAACGACTCTTCCATTATCGACGGAAATTCCACTCCAAGAAGAAACAGGAGATGTAGGAACCCAATCATTCAATAATGGACAATTCACACAATTTGTATTCAAAATGCCAACCAGATCCAAAGAGTCACCACTAGCAACCTGCCCATAGGACACGTTCATACAATATAGAAACACTATAAAATAAGGGAAGAACGAACGCAGAGGGAGGGAGTAGTAAAAAACACGCATAACCTTTTGGAATTAGGATGGTTCTCACATAGTTATCTTAATTTAAGAATTAATATGGTATAAGCTAGATCCCTAATAATATTTCTAAAAACATTTATCTCACATAAACATTCGAAATCCTAACCTATACTAAAATAAATCACCGAATATATGAGTAGAATATTAACTTGAGTGCTTGTTAAACAAATGAATATCTTACAGTATCTTGAGTATAAAAATCAAAATATTATCCATATAAGCCAAAGATAGAGAAATATAATTGTATCCTAAAAACAATCAACACAAACAAAAATAAAGACCATTAATTACTGATTATAAGCATAATACAAAATATTTTTCCATATTTATGTATCCTGTCCTTTTTTAGATAAAAATCCTATGCATCATAGTAAATTAATCAAATTGCTTGCGACTCTCTCCAGAAATGAATTAAAACGCTTCGAACAATACATAAACTCTCCTTTTTTCAATACAAGGAAACAACCCATAATACTATTCAATTACTTAAAGAAAAATTATCCCAAATGGATCAAGCTATATAAACAATGGGCTGCAACCTTCCCCGAACAAGAAGAGTTAATTCAAAAACTAAATATCCATCTTGGAAAACAAAATGTATTTCAAGCTCTATTCCCAAAAGAAAAATACAAAGATGAAAAGATGAGACGGATAATGTCTTATTGTACCAAGTTATTGGAAGGCTTCCTTCAACAACTCCAACTAGAATCCGAAGAATCAAAAACAATTCGCCAAAGGTTAAGTCTCAAACATCACCTAAAAAGAAGAGAGTTTGAAACATTTGAAGATCACCTAAAGCAAGTTAAACAACAACAAAAATCAATACATTATAAAGATTCGGAATTTTATCAACATGAGTACCTCACAGAATACCTCGCAAACTCATACAGAATTCAAAGAGGAGAAATACAAGACTCTTACAATGTTCTTTGCCAAAACCTCGATACCTTCTTCTTGCTATCTAAACTACGTCTATTTTGTGCAATGTTAACAAGGCAAAAGCAATTGAAGGTAAACTACCAATTCAATATGATGGAGGAAATTGCAAGTTATGTGGAAAGACACACATTTGAAGAAACACCTCTAATCAGAGTCTATTACTATATCATGAAAATGGAATTAGATACAGCATCACAAGAGGATATAAACACCTTAACAGTACTTCTAAACGAATATAAAACAAAAATTCCTCATAATGAGATGAGACAAGTGTATGGATTTATGATTAATTACTTGATTCGAAAATCACGAGATGAAGGCGAAAAACACTTTCATACAATCTTTGACCTCATCAAAACAATGATTAAAGAAGAATATATATATGTGAATAATGCATTAACAACACAATATTTCAGCTTATGTGTTAAGGTAGCAGCTAAAACAAAAGCATATAATTGGGCTGAGGATTTTATCTACAAACATGAGGATAAACTAACAGGAAAAGACAAAGAAGAAATCTTCACATATAATCTGCTTGAAATCCTTTTCCATAAAAAAGATTTCGACCAAATTCTAAAACGGATAGATAAGGTCAAGATGAAACACCCTAGATACCAGATATTTATCCGTATTCTAAAACTAAAAACGCTCTATGAAAACAGAAATGTAATACAACTGTTCCTATTGATTGATGCCTTAAAGAAGTTCATCAAAAATAAATCAAAAGGAAATATTGGAAGTACTGACTTAAAACTATTCCTGAATTTTGTTACGCTGACAGAGAAACTGGCCAAAAGCAAGTTTGATCAACGCCCACTATATCAACAGGTTTTACAAAGAATCTATAACAGTAACACGATAGAAAAAGAATGGCTAGTTGATAAATATCACGAATTAGCTTCAACTATTCACCCATAAGACGCTTAGCAGCTTCTACCCATACCTTATGATTTAAACGGCCAGGAAGCCACTTAATCATCTCTTCTTCCTCCTCTGTAAAGTTAGCAATCTGACGATAAGTAAAGATACCTAACTCATTCAAGCGTTTTTCAGTAGCAGGACCAATACCCTTTATTTTCTTTAAATCATCTTTTTCGTCCTCTGTAGCACGCCCCAAACGATCTAAATCTAAGCTAATCACAATCTCAGTCTCTTCCCCATCGTCTATAATACGATATTTACCCTTGTATAGAGGGTAATCCTCCTTCACTTCTTCTTTCTCTTCTGGCTCAATGGTAGGCTCTTCTTCCACCTCTTTCTCTTCTAGTAATGGTTCCATACCCAATAAACGACGAGCCTCATCTACCCAAACCTTCCGACTCAATCGACCAGGGAAATATTTAATAATATCATCCTCCTCATGTGTGAAGTTAGCAATCTGCTTGTATGTGTAAATTCCAATCTCATTCAAACGTTTCTCCGTAGCAGGCCCAATCCCTTTAATTTGACGCAAATCATCTTTATCTTCCTCCGTAGCACGGCCAATACGTTCAAAATCTAAATTAGCAATCTTCTCCTCTAGCAATTTCTCTAACTCATTCTCTTCAATATAGCCTTCTAATTCTTGATGTTCTTCTTCCCCCTTCTCTAATTCTTCAGAAACAAGTTCAGCAAAATCGTCAGGGATAGTCTCTAAAGATGTTTCAACCTTCTCTTCTACAGCTTTCTCAACAGGCTCTAATAACTCCACCTCTTCTTCCTCTTCTAGCTCTAATGTTAAGCTTTCTTCTAATAACGCTTCATCTACATCTGTTTCCTCCTCCTCTGTTGATGAGTCTCCTACTAAAGAAATAACAATCCCTTCTTCTTCTGGAGCAACTTCTTCATCTTCTGCTACCACGACAGGAAGCGCCAAAGACATCGGTTCCTCCTCCTTCCTTTCTTCTACAAGAACTTCCTCAGATGTTTCCTCCTCCACTTTACTTTTCTCTTCTTTCGGCTTGTGTTTCTCTTCCGAGAAAACCTCATCTTTCTCCATCTCAGCAGATAAGGCTTCTTGGAGTTTCGCCTTACTCCGTTCTGCAGCCAAATTCTGTAAGGCTTTCTCTATCTCTAGATTACGCGCTTGTAATTTCCGATGTTTAATCTTCAAAGCCTCATAAGCTTTTAAATCTTCATCCTTGTTCTGCAAAAGCCCCAGATACTTATCACGTGTAGGTTCCAACAAACCCACTTTAGCAACAAGCTCCTGATTCTCCGCTTGTACGCGACGAAGCTCACGAGAATTTTTCTTGTCTCTACCGCTAACCTCTGAGAAACGTCCTTTCAATGCTGCATGTTCACGTTTCAAACTATTCAGTTGATCTTGAACTGCACGACGGTCATCAATCAGCTTTTCGTACTCATCTATCTTGCGTTGCAAACGATCCTCTAAATCTGCATATTTCTTCTTTAAACGGAGTTCTTTCTGTATCCATCCTAACCAAAAACCTAAAATAGCTGCAACCAATAGCATGACTAGGATAGAAAAGGTAGCAAATAATTGAGGCGAAATGTCGAGCAATAGCATAGAAACGATTAACTTATTGGATTGTTGATTTATGGAAGATTGTCAAATATAAAGAAAAAAAGGGATTATATACAGGAAAAGGCATATACAACACTAAACAACTAATAAGGTTTGTAAACCCTAAAATCACTTATCATGCAACAAGAGCTTAATCCCACCAAACACGATTCCTCCCTCATCTAAATAATCATCTGTCAAATTATACGCATTAACTGTAATTGAATTAGCACTAACTCCCAATGCCTCCATATGACGCTTGATAGAATCAGCGCGTGCAATCCCTATATTCTTATAATCTGTAAGGTTTTCCTCTGTTGAAACATAAGCACTCACAATCTCTAACTCTACATTGCTACCTTCTGAAATAAAATCAGCAACAGCCTGTAAACTAGGTTTGGTCTGCTCTGGAATACTCGGCCCAGGATTACTATGGGCAATAACAATATTATCTTCTCCCTCATGCCATTTCTTCCCCTGATAACGGACAACAATATAATCGTCTTGTTCCTGCAAGATATCTGCAACACTCTTAGTTTCATCCCCTGCTTCACACAACCCCTTTACTTCGCAGATATAAAACCATGTTGCCCCTGTTGTCCAGAACATTACCAATAAACCAATAAATAAATAAGTAATTGTACGCATAAGGATAGAAGATTAAAGGTTAGAAGGAAAGGATATAGATAATCCTATTCTAATAAATAGGCGTAATATTTTCGTTTTCAGCCCCCAAAATCATAAATTAGTCAGCTCGAATCCAAAATACAGATTTATTACTTATTTTTCATATTGAGACCTCATTTTTGTCAAATTTACCTATATACACTTTTTCAATCATTCTACTTATTGAAAATCACTTATAATCAAACCAAATTAACCCGCGCCATTAATCTTTAGAAAAGATCAAATAAGCACTAGCCGCTTTTTAATAATCCTTCCGTTTATGCTAACATATAACATGGTTGGAATAATAGTTGGGAGACTCCTACATACAACGATATCAAATCATTATAACGCGCTCACAAGAGACAGTCAGATTCTTAATGCTCTTTTCATTTAACTCGAACATGAAGTATTTCCTAGATTTTTGTAACCCCACAACGCAACTAATTCACGTAACTGTCACAACTCACGCTAAGTCCGATGGGTATACAGAATTTCATCTCCCTAGATGGAGGCCTGGCAGGTACACAATGCAAAGCTTCGAAAAAAATATTACAGACCTCAAAGCCCAAACCCTTCAAGGGCAAACATTACCAATACAACAATCTAGCATCAATTCATGGAAAGTATATGCGCCCAAAGGAACAGAAATCTCTTTAACATACAGCTACTTTGCCAATAAGATTGATGGGGGAAGTACATACCTTGACGACCAATACATATATGTTAATGGTATCACACTTTTTCTGTATACACGAGAATCTATAGATGAACCTTGCTCCCTTACCCTCAATTTACCTCAAGGGTATCAACTTGCTTGTAGTCTACCTAAAGAAGGAAATACCCTATATGCCACGAGTTTTCACCAACTTGTAGATGCCCCATTCTTTAGTGCAAAAATCCTTCAACATCACACATTTGAAGCAAAAGGAATAAAAAACCATCTATGGTTCATGGGAGAGTGTAAACCAGACTTCTCCAAAATCGCAACCGATATTAAAAAGTATACAGAGACACAAATTAACCTCTTTGGTGAATTCCCTGTACCTGAATACCATTACTTATTTATCATGAGGCTTGACAGGTTTCGGCATGGAGTAGAACATTATGCTTCTACTGTAATCGTAATGGGGCCAGGATACCAACTAATGAATCAAGAAGAATTCTATGATTCTTTTCTAGCAATTTCATCACATGAACTCTTTCATACTTGGAATGTCAAGCAGATTAGACCAATAGAAATGCTTCCATACAAATATGATCAAGAAAACTACACCAAATTACATTATATAACAGAAGGTGTTACTACATACTATGGAGACCTGATGCTATGGAAAAGTGGTGTATGGAGTTTTGATACATGGCTAAAAAGCTTTAACAATGATTTAAAGCACTTTTTCCAAAGTACAGGCAAACAATTTATTTCACTCGAACACGCAAGCTATAATAGTTGGGTCAATGGATATGGAGAAGAAGGGGTGCCTAACAGAAAAATATCCTTCTATACCAAAGGATGTGTAGTCAGCTTTCTCCTCGACTTTAAAATAAGAGAAACAACAAGCAATAAGTATTGCCTCGACCATGTGTTACATGCTTTGTATCATCGATATGCAAAACATAACCAAGGATATACCAAACAAATATATAAATCGCTCATAGAAGAATTCAGTGGAGTCTCTCTCAATTCATTCTTTGAAGAATATATAGAAGGAAAGGCTTCCCTAATTAATATACTCAAGGAAGCAGCCAACTTCCTCGGCTTAGAACTCCACCCTATAAAAGCTCCAACACTAGCTGAAGAACACTTTGGCTTCCGTTCCGCTCAATCAACAATCAAAACCAAAGTAACACAAGTTCTAAGTAATAGCCCCGCACAAACCGCAGGCTTCTGTCAAGAAGATGAAATCATAAGTATAGAAGGAATAAAAGTAAGCAAAAACATAGAAGACTTACTCGAATACTTCGAAGACAAACAAGAACTAGAAATATTCTTCTTCCGTAAACAAAAACTTCGCAAAACGACCCTTAGAAGATCAAAAGCATATAGCCCTGGTATATACCAATACCAAGTAGTAGAAAACCCCAATGCCCAACAATTAGAAAATCGCCGTATATGGGCAACACAGTTATCCCTCCAAAAACAGATTCCAATGGTTCAAAACTGACCCCTCACCATCAAAGTACCAGAGATTCCCCCACACATCAATGAGCAAAAAAAAACGAAAGAAGCAGGCAAAAGTCTTAAGAGTAGCAACCGTCATAAGATCAATGGGTGCAAAATGCGTTGTAAAAGCAAATGACACAAATGAACAATACAATTGTGCCGTAAGAGGTAGGTTTCGTATAGAAGGAATCAAAGCAACGAGTCCTGTTGCCGTAGGCGATCAAGTCTTATTTTCCCCTCCTGAAACAGGAGAACTTGGTAGAGTACACAAAATACTCCCTCGAAAAAACTATATTCTACGTAGAGCAGCGATTCATTATCACAAACTCCATATTCTATGCGCAAACATAGACCAAGCAATCTTACTATTTACCATTGATCAACCTGTAACTTCTCCAGGGTTTGCAGATAGGTTCCTAGTGATTGCTGAAGCATACCATATCCCCACAATTGTCATTATCAATAAAGTAGACCTCCTTCATACAGAAGAACACTTCCTCCAACTAGATTACTACACCCAGTTATATGACAATATAGGATACACAGTAAAACATGTCTCGGCACTTAACCCCGACCACAAAACCAAAGTAGAAGAAATCCTTAAGGGAAAAACAACTTTCATAGGAGGGCACTCTGGCGCAGGAAAATCAACACTCATAAACCTAATAGACCCACACCTCAACATCAGAACCTCAGAAATATCTTCTTATACAAACAAAGGGCGGCACACAACTACCCACTCCCAAATGCATCCCCTCAGCATTGGAGGGTATATCATTGATTCTCCAGGAATAAAGGAAATGGGCTTAACAGATTTCCAAACACATGAACTTTCACACTACTTTCCAGAAATGCGAGCCGTAATCAATCAATGTAAATTCAATGATTGCAAACATATAAACGAACCTCAATGTGCCGTAAAAGCGGGATTAGAAGATGAATCCATTTCTCCTATACGCTATCAAAGTTACCTAAGCATGATAGAAGATATAGAAACAACAAATGCACAGAAGTACTAACCTATCGAACAAATAACCATTCCTTCTCACTAGACAAAGAAGCATCATAGGAATACCCATCTAAATCAAACTTCTTCAAATCTTCAACCTTCGTAATTCGATTGCGAACAATATAATTCGCCATCAATCCCCTCGCCTTCTTCGCCAAGAAAGCAATCACCTTAAGCTTTCCATTCCGATACTCTTTAAACACAGGCGCCACAATACGACCTTCCAATACTTTCGGCCGAACAGCTTTAAAATACTCTTTTGAAGCGAGATTAATCAACACCTTCTCTTCTTGCTTAGCCAATAAGACATTCAACCCCTCAGTAAGCGCATCTCCCCAAAAGGAGTACAGATTCTTACCTTTCTCATTTGCCAACTTAATGCGCATTTCTAATCTGTACGCTTGTATCAAATCCAAGGGTTTCAGTAAACCATATAAGCCCGAAAGAATCCGAAGATGATCTTGGGCAAAGGCAAAATCTTTGTCAGTATAAGAATCAAGCTCAAACCCTAGATAAACATCCCCTTTATAAGCCAACAACGCCTGCTTCGAATTAGCTTTCGTAAAAGGCACTTCAAAATCCCGATAACGTTGATGGTTCAAAGAAGCCAACTTACTACTAATTCCCATCAAGGAAGACAACTCATCCTCACTCTTACGAGCTAATGCACCAACCAATTCTTTTGCCTCAACCAAATACTCAGGCTGACTAAAACCCGCTTTCAACTCTTGAGCCGAAAAATCCATCGTCTTAGACGGAGAAATAATAACAACCATATCAAAATCCTAATTGCAAAGTCCAACAAAAAGGGGCATGATACATTCATGCCCCATATACAAATATAACATTTTTCCAGCCATTCTGTTTGACTCCAACACTTACAAATGGATAATACGATTTGCGGTCGCTCCCATTGCAGCCTCTTTAATACTTTCCGAGAAGGTAGGATGAGGATGCGAGAAGATAGCAATATCTTCAGCAGATGCCCGAAACTCCAACGCAAACACCCCTTCATTAATCAAATCTGCAGCACGAGGGCCAATAATGTGCATGCCCAAGACTTCATCGGTCTCCTTATGCGCCAAAATCTTCACAAACCCATGCTCATCCATACTTGCACGTGCCCGACCCGATGCCTTAAAAGGAAACTTCCCTACTTTATAAGGAACTTTATCCTTCTTCAATTGCTCTTCCGTATATCCAACTCCCGCTACTTCTGGCCAAGTATAAACCACACTAGGAATAGCCATATAGTTGATGTGAGGATGCTGACCCGCCATATACTCAGCAACCAATACGCCTTCTTCTGAAGCTTTATGGGCTAGCATAGCACCTTGTATAACATCGCCAATAGCAAAAATACCAGGAACAGAAGTCTCCAAATGCTCATTTACAGGAATTTGGCCACGCTTATTGGTCTCAATCCCAATATTCTCCAACCCTAGTCCTGCCGTGTAAGCACTTCGCCCAACAGCCATCAAACAAATATCTCCCCGAAACTCCACAACTTCTCCCTTTTTATTCTCCGCAGTCACCACAACCTCATCTCCCTCTACTTTCGCTCCTGTAACCCGATGCTTAAAGTGTCCCGTCAAATCCAACTCCTTCTTCAAAATCTTATATAGTTCCTTTCCAAGGGAACCATCCATACCTGCAATCAACTTATCAGCATATTCTAGAACTGTAATCTTAGAGCCTAGTCGCCCAAATACAGATCCCATCTCAACACCAATAATCCCCCCACCAATCACAATAATATGCCCAGGTAGCTCTGTAATCTCCAATGCCTCAGTCGATGAAATAATACGCTTACCATCAAACTCAATCCCAGGCAATGCCCAAGGCTCAGAACCTGTAGCAATGATAGTTTTATCAGTATGAACCTCCTCAGAACTCCCATCCTCCTTACTCACCTTAATCGTATGAGCATCCACGAAACTACCATGCCCCTGATAAACGTCTATCTTATTCTTCTTCATCAAAAACGAAACCCCGCTAACCGTCTTCTCAACAACCTCTGATTTTCGCTTAATCATCTGAGGTAGGTTCACCTTCAAATCCGAAACCTCAATCCCATGCTCAGCAAACTTATGCTTCGCTGCAAAATAGTGCTCTGATGAATCCAATAATGCCTTAGAAGGTATACACCCCACATTCAAACAAGTCCCTCCTAAGGTCTTTGACTTCTCCACAATTGCAGTTTTCATCCCCAATTGTGCACAACGGATTGCAGCCACATATCCACCAGGACCAGACCCAATCACCGTTACATCATATTTTGTTCCTGCCATAGGTTCTCTTTTTATAGTTGTCATCGACTCACAAAAATACCGTACTATTTAAGAGAACACAAATGAAACCCCCTTTTGGTTAATTAAGAGATTGTAAAGAATTGCCTCCTCTCCTAATTCCCTTCCTCCAACCGCCCAGATATCTGAACACCATCAAACGCAATCCCCATATACAACAACCTCCGCTCATCCCCTGCATACTTCTCCCCATATCCCTTAGACCGAATCTGAGCCAATGCCTTATTGACCAATCGATCCAAACTCCCTCCTTCTGCACTATACTTAAACTCAATAATATAAATCTGATGCGATCGCTTCAAAACGCTATCAATCCGACCTACATCTGTCAATATCTCGCCCTCTACATCCATGCCCAACATACGCATAAACGCCAAAAACAACGCATGATAAAATCGCTCTGCCTTTACATGCAAAGAATAAGGAATACTTGCATAAAATCCCTTCAATATCCCCAAAAAGGCCTCCATATCCTCAGTATCCAATGCCCCTTTAAGCCGCCGAACAACCGTATACATACTCTCAACCTCATTCTTCCCAAACACCTTCAACAACTTATTCATAAAGGCTAATCGAACTTCATTATTCGGATAACTTAATACATAAGTCTCTCCAAACGAATGAAACTCATAGTCCACGATTGTCAAATAACCAGTCTGAAACAACAAAGTCTCTAAAGGAGTTTCGCGCCAGTCTGCTTCCTGTTCTTCTAAGGTCGATGTTTTAATTCGCTCAAAGTCCACCAAATCAATTGGCTTATTCCGCATACGCTTAATCAAGAAATTAGGAGTACCAGAAGCAAACCAATACCGAAAGAAACGCTTCTTCCACATCACCTGTAAAAGACCGTAAGGATTATATACCTTCTCTTTTCCAGTCCAATTATACCCGTTATACCAAAGCCGCAACTCCTCCAAAAGCTCCTCTCTAGGAAGACCAAGATTAGCTTCTAGCAAAGGAAAATAGTCCGCAAAGTTAGCCTCCAACTCAACCTGAGTAATCCCTATCAAACTATTATAATCAGGATGAAGACTAATATCCACGATATTATTCAGTTTCGAAAACACAGACAACTTCGCAACCTTAGTAATCCCCGTAAACAAAACAAAACGCAGATATTCATCTAACCTCTTTAGCATCCCAAACAAATTGGCAAGTAGTTGTTGATTTGCAGAAGAATCTTTTTCTTCCTCCCACAAATCAACCACAGGCTTATCATATTCATCAACCAAGAGAACAACTCCGCAACCAAATTTCTCATAAAGATCCTTGATTAAAGCCCGAAACATTCCCATTAAGGAATAAGTCCCCCGAATAGGAAGACCATAACTCTCAGCCTGTTCAACCAAAGATTCTTGAATAGCAGCAGAGAACGCTTCTATACCACTTGCATAATCCAAACCCGAGAAATCCAATCGAATTACAGGATACTCCTCCCAATCTATCTTATCATAGATATACAAACCCTCAAACAAATCCCTACGACCCCGAAACAAATAATTCAACGTACTCAATAACAATGACTTCCCAAATCTCCTCGGACGAGAAAAGAATAAGGTCTTCCGCCCCTCCAAAAGAGGCAATATATACTTCGTCTTATCAACATATAAATGATCTCCCGTACGAAGTATCTCAAAATCTTGAATACCTAATGGCAGCAGCTTCATAACCCAAAGATAATCATTTCCAACCAACATCCATACCCTACCACTATGAAGCCTTATTGAAAAATCCTACTTTCACTCAATCAAAACCCAACAACAATGAGAGCAATCCTACCCATCATCCTCCTATTCATAACTGCTTGCCAAGACACCCAAACCTCCGACTCCCCTCCTCCCCTCCAACAAAAGCACCAACTGAAACACACCCTAAACAACATAATACTAGGAGATGGCCACAGTCTATCTATAACCCTAAACATACAATGGTGCATAGACTCAACAAACCTATTCCAAGACCAATTCGAATCCCCAAACACATATCAAACCCAAATCCTAATCCCACGACAAAGAGAAATTCTACACACAATCGCACGAAAATACTTGCAAATAGACCTCAATCAACTCTCCCAAAAACAACACTTCTACCAGCAAATCTCCTCAGCACTAACTCAACAACTCGGAGAAACAAATATCGCCGCAATAGAAAACGTACAAGTAGAAACCATTGCATTCCCAAACCCTTTCTATAAGCAAATCAAACAATACACACAAAAGATACGCTCCCTAAAAGAAAGAGAAAAACTACAAATTCAATCGAATACAATTGACTTCTCCCTCATAAAAAATTCAACCCTCAAAATGTTAAACATAGCCGAAAAAAAACTAGGAGAGTCCTTGATTTTTAGCTCAGGTTATCGTACCGTAGAACATAACCGAGCAGTAGGAGGCGTACCAAATTCCGCTCACCTGAGAGGATACGCCGTAGACATCCTCATATACTCTTCCAATCACAAAAAAAGATTGATAAAAGCCCTGAGATCCGCAGGCTTTAAACGAATCGGTATATACCAAGACCACATCCACGCAGACAACGACCCTTCTCTTAAGAATGCCACTTGGTACAACTAACAAAAACCCATACACAATTCACTAATCAAGCAACGCATGTACACATCCACAATCAAAAACCCTACTATAGGAATACTATGTCTATTCCTAACCCTATCTCTACTCTCCTGCCAAAAACAAAGATCAAATGAATCAAAAGTCCGTGACCACGTCTATCACACCACATTCTCAAACATTCGTTTAGGAGATGGAGTTCCTCTTGGCCTTCGACTCGCAATCCGATGGAGAGTCCAAGACCCCAAAGTATTCTACCAACAATTTAATTCCCAATCCGCATACGATACCCTAATCCTCATGCCACGAGGACGCGAAATAGCCGCACAAGTCTCAAATACATATCCCAGCGTAGACTCCGTATTTACCTCATACCGAGAATACTACATTAAATCAATCAAGGATAAACTAAAAACAGACCTAGGAGAATCAGGCATAACCATCAAAGAAGTCATCCTCTCCGATATCATATTCCCCTCTACCTTTACCAATGCCATGGAACAAATCGCCATGAAGGAAAGAGAATTAGAGGAAATCAGACAAAAGAATATATCTGACATTGAATCAGCCAATGCAAGAAAGGAATTAGCAAAAGCCAATGGGGATGCAGAAATTGAAGAGGCTAAAGTCGAAGGAGAAGTCGCAAAAATCAATGCGCAAATCGAAAAGAACAAACGCCTTAGCAAGCTAGCCCAAGCAAAAACAGAAGCAGATGTACTCGAAATACAAGCAAAAGCGGAAGCCCGAAAAATGGAACTCCTCACAAACGCCGAATTAGCAAAACAGCGAAAACTCTATAACCTCGACTTCGCAAGAGACACCACCTTCGCACGCCTTTACACAACCAACCCCAAATACGCAACCTTCCTCATAAACCGCGAACTCGCTTCCAAAGTCAATATTGCACTCGTGCCCCTAGGTACAGACCAAAACATGCTCTCGCCCCTCATCCAACAATCCCTATCCCCAAATAACCAACCCACAATTAACCTCACCCCCAAAGAATAGTACCCACATATACAGAGTCAGAGGCTAACGCGAAAGGCCCCCCTCCTCGGGAGAAGGGGTGGGTAAAGCACTGGATGAAGGATATAACAAAACCCTTCCAATAAATAATATACTCCCCAAATTTACTATAACCCAAAGCTTCTAAGAGCATAAACCCATACAAGAAATAGCAGTTCGTAGTTCTTACTGCACCCTACTTCCTCACAAAAGAACTCCCTAACACACATATCTACCCCCTTTCTTCCCAAATTCGTCTAAGTTATCCACATTTCTGCCCACCCCGCTTACAAACCGACCGAGCCTTCTTACAAACTGCCCGAGCTTCCTTACAAACCGAACTTCTCCACTTCACAACCGCACCCCACTACTTACAAGCGGAACCCTCCTCCTCCAACCGTGCAACACCTTCCTTTTTCACCGAAAACACCTCATTACAAACAAAAATATCTTCCTCCCAAAAATCTCCACCAAACCCACAAACCAAAAACACCCTAAAATCAAACCAGCCAAGCCAACTTCCAAAAACGAACACCCCAAAACCACAAAAGAAAGACCAATTTCCCCAACTGCACCCCTCACTTGCAGAGCGCGCCCCCTTTTTTTCAGACTGCACTCCTCGATTTCAAAGACGCACTTTCATTTTTCACGAGTGCCAGGGCCGTTTGCATAAGCGGACTCGCCAATTTTTACCGTACTCCACCTTCAAAACACAAAGAAACACCCAACTTGCAGACTGCCCCCCCCAATATCTTACATGCCTCACCCCACTTACAAACCGCTCAGTTTCTTCCCCAAACTACCCCATCCCCTTTCCAAAGCTCCCCACCAAACCTTCATAGCGAACCATGAAAAACTCATAATCAGTTTACTAACTTCCAAACCGTACCCTCCCCCCTCCAACCAACAAACATACAAAAACAACTTTTTTCTTACATCTCTCCTTTTTTTCTGCACAAAATCGGCCTTTCGAGCATATTAATAGTGAAGGGCAACACCTTCACAAAAACAACCCAAAAATCAGTTTAACCCTTTAACCAAATATCAAACAGGATGAAAACACCAAAAAACTCCCCCCACAAAACCCAAGAGCTTCCCCTCAACCCTTTCCTCAATATTTTATACCTTTACCCCAAAGTATCACAAACGTTCGATGGACAACCAAAAACTCGCAATTCTCAAAGCGTCTCTGAAAGGAGATCTCCATTACGACCATATGATGCGAAGCCTCTACGCAACAGACGCATCTGTATACCGAAACCTCCCCCTCGCAGTCGCACTCCCCAAGGACGAAGAAGACCTCCTACAACTCATAAAATTCGCCCAAGCCCACAAAACCTCTCTCATCCCACGTACAGCAGGGACATCTCTAGCAGGCCAATGCGTAGGTGATGGAATCGTAGTAGACCTATCCAAACACTTCAACAAAATACTGGAAGTCAATAAAAAAGAACGTTGGGTACGTGTCCAACCAGGCGTAATTCGCGACGAACTAAACCATTACCTAAAACCCTACGGACTCTTCTTCGGCCCCAATACTTCAACCGCAAACCGTGCAATGATTGGAGGAATGGTCGGAAACAATTCCTGCGGTTCATACTCCATCGTCTACGGTAACACCCGAGATCATGTCCTCGAACTCAAAGTATTCCTAAGCGATGGTTCACAAACTACTTTCTCAAATAACTCTGTATCAGACTTCCACAACATAAGAAGTAAACAATCTCTCCAAGCAAAAATATACCAACACCTCTGGGAGGAACTCTCTAATCCCGAAACCCAACATGAAATCAGAACGGAGTTCCCTCACCCTGAAATCACCCGCAGAAATACAGGATATGCCATAGACGAACTCCTCCAAACAGAGGTCTTCACCCCAAATACTTCCGCTTTCAACCTATGCAAACTCCTCACAGGTTCTGAAGGAACCCTCGCCCTAACCACTGAAATCAAACTGAACCTCAACTTATTACCTCCTCCAGAAACCCTCTTACTCTGTATCCATCATACCTCCATAGATGAAGCCCTTAGAGCAGTAATCACAGCCATGAAGCACAGTCCAAGAGCTGTCGAACTCATGGATAAAATCATTCTTGATTGTACAAAGGCCAATATTGAGCAACGACAAAATAGATTCTTCGTACAAGGGGATCCACAAGCAATTCTTATCATTGAATTAGGCGGCCAAACACGAAAGGAAATAGAACACAAAGCGAATCTCCTCGAACAAGACATGAAGGCCAACGGCTTCGGCTATCACTTCCCACGTGTATATCCCCCAAATACCAAAAAGATATGGACGCTCCGAAAGGCAGGCCTAGGAGTTCTCGCAAATATCCCAGGGGATGCCAAGCCAGTAGCCGTTATCGAAGATACTGCTGTCAGACTCCAAGACCTCCCCGAATACATCAAGGAGTTCACCCAAATCATGGAATCCTGCCAACAACAATCGGTATACTACGCCCATGCAGGAGCAGGCGAATTACACCTCCGACCTATCCTCAACCTCAAACAATCAGAAGGGGTAAAGCTATTCCGCCATATCGGACTCGAATCCGCAAAGCTGGTCAAAAAGTACAAAGGCTCCCTTAGTGGCGAACACGGTGACGGCAGGGTCAGAGCCGAATTCCTCCCCCTCATGATTGGCAAAAACAACTACCAACTCCTCCGTCGAATCAAACAAACCTGGGATCCACACAACATATTCAACCCTGGCAAAATCGTAGACGCTCCTCCCATGGACACCTCCCTACGATATGACCTCCAAACCCAGTCCCCAACATTCAATACCCTGCTTGATTTCTCTGAAACAGGGGGAATCTTAAGAGCTGCCGAAAAATGCAACGGATCGGGCGATTGCCGCAAACTTCACATATCTGGAGGAACCCTATGCCCCAGCTATATGGCCACCCGAGACGAAAAGGATACCACCCGAGCACGCGCAAATATCCTTCGCGAATTCCTTACCCACTCCGACAAACAAAACCCCTTCAACCACCCAGAAATAGAAGAAGTAATGAAGCTTTGCCTCTCATGCAAAGGGTGTAAATCTGAATGCCCATCCAATGTTGATATGGCAAGCCTTAAAGCAGAGTTCCTCTATCAATACAATAAGTCCCGTGGAATCCCCTTCCGTTCTTGGGCTATTGCAAATATCTCTCGCCTCAACCAAATAGGGGCTATCGTCCCCCGCCTAACCAATTTCTTCTTATCTAATAAACTGACCAGCAGTTTAATGAAACGAGTATTAGGGGTTGCTCCTCAACGTAGCCTCCCAACCCTCAATCCCCTCACCCTCAAAAAATGGTTCAAACGAAACCAAGCAAAACTTCCCCTTCCTCAATCTCCTAAAGGAAAGGTATACCTTTTCGCCGACGAATTCACAAACTTCAACGACGTACATATCGGCATCAAAGCCATCGAGCTCCTAACCCAATTAGGATATACAGTAGACATCCCTAACCATCGAGAAAGCGGACGAGCATACATCTCCAAAGGCCTCCTCAAACAAGCCCAAAAGCTCGCCCAACAAAACCTAACCCTACTCAGCCCATACATATCTGATAAGACGCCCCTAATAGGAATCGAACCCTCTGCCATCTTAACCTTCCGAGATGAATTCCCCCGATTCTTCCATGCCAAAACCGAACGGAACCAAGCACAAAGAATCGCTCAAAACACCTTCCTCATAGACGAATTCATCGCCTCCGAAATCACCAAAGGAAACATCACCTCGTCAGCATTCCACCAACCCAAACTCAACATTCACCTCCACGGACACTGCCATCAAAAAGCCCTATCATCCCTCACCCATACCCAAACTCTCTTATCGCTCCTATCAAACACCACCCTCACAACCATCCCTTCAGGATGCTGCGGAATGGCAGGCTCATTCGGCTACGAACAAGAAAAATACAATGTATCAATGCAAATAGGCGAACTTGTCCTATTCCCCCACATCCGCCAAACCCCTACCCAAGACATCATTCTCGCACTCGGAACCAGTTGCCGCCACCAAATCCATGATGGCACCCAAAGAAAGGCCATTCATCCCATAGAGCTCCTCCACACCCATCTTAAACCTTAAAAACCTAACGCCTAACGACGACTATTCGAGCTAACATTAGCCTGCATCAGCACCCACATATCTGGATCAAGTGCCAATGAAGCAGGCCGCTCATTAATCCCACCAATTCGGAAGCTATCCTTTTTCTTCCCCAACTCAACCGTTTCCATCCGAATCAACTCCCCTTTCTCGTCATAAATCCCCACATCCAAAGGCATCGTATACACATGCCCATAATCTTGCTTCTGCTCCACAGAAAGCATCACCCGCTTCGAACGCGAATCATAACTCCATGTAGCATCAACCACCAAATACCCAGGCTCATAAATCCACTGCCGAAAGAAAGCCTTCAAATCCTTATCCGAAACAACTTCCATCACCTGCTGGAAGTCTTCTGTCAATGCATTACTCTCCTTATAACGCTCATAATACTGCCGAATCCCTCGCTGAAAGTCTTCATCCCCCACTATATGCCGAAGCATATGCAACACCCAAGCCCCTTTCTCATAAGAATTCGGATTCAACAACCGATTCAGGTCTTTTATGGACGGATCTACAATTCGAGCATTCGGAAAACGAGACGCATAGTTCGTAACCCGTCCCTTAGCCTTCTTCATCCCCTCCAAAAACTTCCCTCTCCCATATTTATGCTCCATATATAGCTCCGCAAAATAGGTAGCAAACCCCTCACTCAACCAGATGTGATGCCAGTCCTCCTCAGATGCCGAATTCCCAAACCACTGATGCCCCATCTCATGCGCAATCAATTTCTCCTCACTTTGCGTACCTGTCACCGAATTCTCATAATAGAATATCGCACTAGCATTCTCCATCCCTCCATAACGTGTCTTCGACTGTACATTCGCCAACTTCTCATAAGGATAGTCCGCTATATAATGATCCATAAACTCCAATACATCCGTAGCCTGAGAGTAATCATGAAATCCCTCCTTCGCATTCTCTGGATACACCCAACTCGCAATCGGTATCCCCTCATACTCTGTCAAATGCTGAACCGCAAAACGCGCAACTCCAATCACCATCACCTTAGTAGGCAGCTTCACATGCTCCACCCAACGCGTCTGCCGCGTACTATCCGTCACATCAATTACTTCCTTCAACTCTCCATTCGCAACCACCTGATAATGGCTTGGCGCAGTCACCACAAATGAACATGTCGCTTTCTCCATCGGATGATCAATCGTAGGCAACCAATGATGCGCCCGATTCGGCCAATTATCCCCGAAAAACGTACGATCTCCATACTTATTCTTAGAAATAATCAACCCATCCCCAGGAATTCCTTTATAAACAACTTCTATCACCCGCATTTCTCCTTCCTTCAGAGCTTCTGCCATGTCAATCTGCAACACCTCTCCTTTATGACGAAACGTCAAAGCATTTCCTCTTTCATATACCCCCGAAACAACCATACCTGTACCATCATCACGCCCCGCCTTCCCAACCAACTCTAATGAAAAGGTCTTGACTCCTTGCTTACGCGCACTCAATGACACCAAGGTACGTCCCTTTATCTCATCACTCGCATCACTCAACTCCAACTCAAAGGTATAGTCCAATATATCAACACTCGTCTCAACTAGATAAGGATCAGACAAAACAGCATCAGAAAAACTACTGTATGTTCCCCAAACCAATACACATATAAGAAGTACTCTCTTCATCAGATATTGCTATTTTTATAAAAATTAGTTTCTAGAAGACAAGTTATAGAAATAATCCGAACGTACCTACCCTAAACATGGTATCGATATGAAACACACAATACTCATAGTCACCTTATTAACCCTCGCTCAAGCCTTATGCGCCCAAGACCTCGTATGGGCAAAACGAATAGGAGGAAACGGATACGACTACGCATACAACCTCCACCAAGATAACAATGGAATGATCTTTCTCGCTGGAGGATTCTCAGACTCCGTAGACTTCGACCCAAACTCCTCAACCGCTTTTCTATATGCAGAAGGGGGAAGAGACGCCTTCTTCGCGAAATATGACCAAGACGGAAACCTCATCTGGCACAAACAACTCGCAGGAATAGGCAACGAAAATTGCCGCAGTATCCATACAGCTCCCGATGGAACAGTCATCGTTACAGGCGAATTCGCAGACTCCACAGACTTCGATCCCAACCCCTCCTCTACTACATATATCTCCAGCGAACAAACCGATGATATGTTCCTGGCAAAGTATACGCCTGCTGGCGATTTAGTATGGGCCAAGGCAATGCCTGGCTCTCTCTGGGACTACGGCCGAAGCATCCAGATTGACACCATAGGCAATATATACCTAGGCGGCTACTTCTACGACTCAACCGACTTCGAACCAGGCCCCATAGCCACCGTCGAATATAGCAATGGCTTCTATGACATATTCATCGCCAAATATGACCCCGCAGGGAACCTCCTATGGGTCAATACATTCGGAGGAACCAACGATGACTTCCTCTCTGAAATCGCAATCGACCTCCAAGGCAATTGCTTTATCGCAGGCAGCTTCAGAGACACCGTAGACTTCGACCCAAGCCCCGCCTCAGCCATACTCGAAACCCCAAATGGAGTAGATGGAGGCTTCCTCGCCAAATACGACCCCAACGGTAATTTCCTCTGGGTAGTAGAAATAGATGGCCCCGAAACAGACAACGTACAAGATGTCGAAACTGACGCAGAGGGCAACGTATACATCTCAGGTTTCTTCCAAAACCAAGTAGACTTCGATCCCTCTCCTCAAAGAGTAGAGCTCCAAACCCAAGGAATCACTGATGGCTTCGTCGCCAAATACTCCGCCTCAGGTTCTCTCAATTGGGCAAAACAGTTCGGCGGAGGCTCAGGAGAAGTCTTAGCCCGAACCCTCACCCTCGACCCAGCAGGCAATGTATACATCTCAGGAGGCTATTGGGATGAAGCCGATTTCGACCCCAGCCCTACAAACCTAACCCTACCCGCCAATGGAGCCCTAGATTTCTTCATCGCCAAACTCAATAACCAAGGCGGATTCATATGGGCAAACAATATAGGAGGGCTCAACACCGAATTCACCTATGACATCAAAGCCAATACCGCACAAGAAGTCTATCTCACAGGCATTTTCGGGGGAACCACCGATTTCGATCCTGCTCTAGGCATCTCCAACCTAACGAGCCAAGGCAACACAGATATATTCTTAGCCAAATACCAATCTCCCATCGTATTCCCGATCAAACTATCCTCCTTCGAAGCATACTACCACCAACCCCAAGACAAAGTTTGGCTACACTGGGAAACCCAATCCGAAGAGAATAGCAGTCATTTTATCATCGAACGAAGCCAAGACGCAACCAATTTCGCATCAATTGGCCATCTCCCTGCCAAAGGGAACACAAATACCACTCAACACTACCAATTTCCCGATCCAAACTATGAACAAGGGGCAAACTACTATCGCCTAAAGTCTATAGACAATGATGGGAGCTTTGCATTCAGTGACATCAAACAAGTCGAAATAACCCTAACCCAACTACTCCACATACAAATATACCCCAATCCAACTTCCAATAAAGCCACAATCATCCTCCCAAGCTTCCCTGAATCCGAAGTGTTCCTAAATCTCACAACCCTGAAAGGAGAATCTCTCCACCAAGCGTATCTCCCTCCCCAAACGACCTCCCACAACTACTCCCTCGACCTCTCATCTTACCCTACCGCAACCTATCTCCTGCACATCTCCATCGACCAAACTCAATTCACCCACAAAATCATCAAACAATAGCCTATTCCTCCTCCAATAACTCCCGCAACAATTCCTCATTGCTCTTCCCCAAATTCCAAAGCTCAAACCGCGCACTTGGAGCGAGTTCATGATCTGGATGTTCCTCAACAAAACGCCGATAAAAAGATTGAGCTCGCTCCACATCTCGCAAAGAATTATGAGAAATATACCCTAATAAAAACAAAGCATGGGCACTAGAAGCTGTCTCAGGATAACGATCCCGAAGCAAAAACAAAATCTGTATAGATAGTTTAGGACGCTCAATAGAAGTGTAGCATAAATTCGCTGCATCTAACAAAAAAGTTTGACTATATTCGCTATCTGGATAACGACCCGAAAAGGAAATATAGGAATCAACCAAATCCTTAATAAAGGCCTCATCCAAAGCATTCGAATTCATTCGTGCCTGATAATCCTTCTCCATCTGAAGTATTCGCAATAATTCATCCTGATAATCATAGCCCTGTCCATAAGAAGAAATACCCATGTTCAGAAACAAATGTATCAATATCATAAAGCGAAGCCCGCTTTTTATACAATTAGTAGTTCCCATAATACTATGTGTTATGATTGATGCTTGTAGCCCTCGTACCCGTACTACAGAGTTCCAAGCACTACCCTACCTAATCAAAGACAGCACCATACAAGATTACTTCAAGGTAGATAACAACTGCATTGCCTTTTTTGCTTCTCCAGAGGATAAACGAAATGACAAACCCGAATGTAAAATCTATGCAGATGAATTCGAGTATATGAGACGGCTTATCATCAACGCAGACCCCGATACCATACTCCGCATATACCAAACAAAAGGATCTGAACGCTTCTCCGAATCCATGCTCCAAAACCTCCCCCAAATTGATCCTCCGTTTTCCCCACAAATTGATAGCCCTCAGCCGCTTAAAGGACTGAGAATTGCCCTAGATCCAGGACATATAGCTGCAGACTCAACTAATGCCGAATTGGAAGGCAAGTATATCAAAATGAGACCATCTCCCCAAACCCATGATCAAACAATCTCCTTCAATGAAGCAAACTTAACCTTAACAACTGCCTTTTTACTAAGAGAAATGCTAGAGGCCAAAGGAGCAACAGTCTTCCAAACAAGAGAAGAAGCAGGCATCAGTGTAAGGGGCTTTACATTCGAAGAATGGCTCGAAAAGCAATTCGAACAAGACCTAGCCGATGAGCTCGAAAAGGGGAACCTCTCTGAAATGCAAGTCGAATGGTTCAAAAATGAAGCAACTCTAGCCGAAAAATACCAAAAACTATTCGTCAAACTCGATCTTCGCCAACGAGCCAAAATGATCAACGAATTCAAGCCCCATATAACCATCATGATACATTACAATGTACATCTAGGCAATTGGCAAGTTCGAGACTCAGAAGGCTTCTTCAAACCAGGACGCGCAAACTACAATATGGTCTTTGTGCCAGGTAGTTTCATGGCAGGCGAACTCAATAAAGTCGAACAACGTATCGCATTCCTAAGACTCCTCCTCACCAAAGACCTCCAAAAGTCCATCCACTTCTCAGAATATGTCATCAGACAATTCACCGAAAAACTAGATGTAAAACCAGTTCCTAATAACCCCAATATTACATACCTGCATCGTTCTTGCATAGGAGCAGAAGAAAAAGGAGTTTTCGCACGAAATCTATACCTAACCCAACACATAAAAGGCACCATTTGCTTCGGCGAAAGCCTCTGCCAAGACTTCACAGAAGAAGCACTACGTCTCAACAAAAGAGACATAGAAGTACACAATATCCCAACCTCAAGTCGCGTAAAAGATGTAGCAGAAGCATACTATAATGCCATCCTAGCTTTCTATGGAATACACACTATAGAATAACTGTAACCCGATTCGCATAAATCTAATTCATGAAATTTCACTACAACCCCAATCTCCCCTTCATACTCCCCCAATGCAAAGGCAACCTGACCCTAAACGGTAGATTCGTTAATAGCCAACATGAAGAAGCTCTCGACTTTGACAAGTATAAGCAAATGCTTTTCTATACGAATCCGCAGAAAAAGGAGAAATCAAAAGATACCTTCAAACCTACCATAATCGACAATACAGATGTATTTCATCAAAAGCACAATACAATCGTATGGCTAGGACACTCCTCTTTCTACATCCGAATAGATGGCACAACCTTCCTTACAGACCCATGCCTACGGAGCCTTCCATTCTTTCCCAGAAACGTAAAACTCCCTTACAAACTCACAGAAATCCAAAATGTAGACTATATTCTCATATCTCACGCCCATAGAGATCACTTTGATGTGCCCTCCCTTAAAAAGATTCTTAAAGCAAATCCCAATGCAGAATTTCTAGCTCCTCTAGGCTTAGGCAAACTTATAAAGACAGTTGGCACTACCAACTTCCAAGAGGCTGCGTGGTACCAGTCCTACAAAATATCAAACCCAAACCTCAAGGTCCATTTTCTCCCTGCATACCATTGGCATATGCGGCACCCACTCGACAAAAACACAATGTTATGGGGAAGTCATTTCATTGCTTCATCTAGTAGCCGCAACATCTATTTTGCGGGCGACACCGCATATAGCTCGCATTTCAAAGAGATTGGCCAAATTATCCCATCTATAGATATATGTCTCATGCCAATTGGTGCTTATAAGCCCACATTCTTATTAAAAGAATCCCATACCTCTCCTCAAGAAGCAATAACTGGCTTTCATGAACTAGGCGGGAAACTCTTCATCCCTATGCATTATGGAACCTATGACCTAGCCGACGAACCCCTAGGAGACCCCATCCAAACCCTCAAACAGCAAGCCCATAAACTCAAAGGAAAATTAGCGGAGCTACCCGTAGGAGGCGATTATAAATTCTAAGAATTTCGCTACCTTTGAAGCCACTGCAGATATGAAAACGCTTCCTAAATATAACTTGGGAGAAGTTGTAACCAAAACCTTTCCTCCTAAACAAAAGTCCATCATGAGATCACAAATACAAGCCCTATTTGACAAGGCAGAAACAGACAGAAACCAACTCCTATCCCACCTATCTACCAAAACAGAGCAAGAGCTCAACTTCAAACCATCTCCAGAAAGCTGGTCAATGATACAAGTCGCCCATCACCTCATTCAAGCCGAAACAGGTGTATATTTATACCTTAAAAAGAAAACCCAATATCCCGACACCATACAAAAAGACGATTGGACAAGCTACCTAAGAGGAATGGTATTAAAAGCATTTATGGCACTCCCCTTCAAATGGAAAGCCCCTACATATGCAGCTAAAGTACCTGACTCCGCAAGTATACAAGAAACCAAACGCCTATGGGATCAAACCCGAGTAAACCTGAAAGAAGTATTTGATGGGATACCTGAAGATTTACTCTCAAAGCAAATCTTCAAACATCCGGTAGCAGGACGAGTAAACGCCTATTGGACCATGAAGTTCGTCGAAGACCATGTCCTCAGACACAAAAAGCAAATTCAAGGCATCGAACAAGCCTTCGCCAACCAAAATTAAGACTGGCTACAATTAATTTTATCTCGAATTAAAGGCATACTCATACAATGTGAGCCTCCACGAGCACGCGATAGTTCGGATGAAGCTAACAGAATCAGAGTATTTTTAAGCCCCTGAACATCAAAATCTTCGTTCTCTATCTTATTCAATAAATCTTTCGCATGTATAATCTCAAAACCCAGATGTTCCCTAAAAGCATCTGCAGTTTTCTCATTACGGTCATACCCAATCACTACCCCTTCTTTCAAGGCTAATAAATTACAACTATCCGTCCACTGCTCACGCTCATCATAGGGGAATTGGCCATTACCACTATAAATAATCTTCACATCTGTTTCCCGTACCCCAAAATCATGTCTACTAACATAACGAAGCAAGGCTTCTAACCCCTCCAACTCTATAGAAGGATCACGTTTGGCCTCATAATCCTCCCGCTTAAATACAAATACCTTTACCTTACTATCTTTTTTCTTCTCCTTACCATTCAATAATAAGGAGTAATCTTTACGCTCATTTTGACGCTTTGCCTCCAAACGCTCAGAAAATGCCCCATGCATCACCCAAGCATCCTTTTTAATCTGAGTGAAGATAGTATCAATATGCATCTGAGAACGAGCTTTTGGTACTTTCACCACTGAAACAGTATCAATTGCTAGCCCCTCTTTCTTTTTATCAAAAAGTCTATGGATAATCGCATTCACTGCGCTGGCAGAAGTACGTTCACTACACCCAACAATCAAATGATGAGGGGCAATCATCATAATATCTCCACCTTCTATCGTAATCTGTTGCGTCTTTTGCTCCGTAGCACTCTTCAAAAAGAAATTGCTGTCTTCTGTAATCTCGATAATCTTGTCCTTATCCTCCCCAAATAACCAAGGATGAAACAAAGCAACGTATTTCGCCAATATACTCTCTCGCTTCCGTGCTTGCTTAGCCGTTTTGCTCAATAATAAATGATCCTTAACCATAATCCCAATATCCCGAGTAAACACAAGATTCGGCACAGGCGGAAAAATAAACTCGTCTTTTCCATCTTCCTGAATAACCCCCGTAATAAGTGCATTTACGAGCTCAGCAGGGCTCAACTCCTCTTCCAACGTTTTCTGAATCTCACGACTACACCCTTCTATCGCACAAATAGCAGCCACAAGTCGAACCCTCACCGTTTTTACATCATTAAGATTCTCAAACTTCTCCAATATATCAATCAAGGCCTTTTGAATATCAATCACCTTATCTGAATCAAAATAAGCCTTTTTCCCAGGCTTAAATATATCTCTTGCTTTTGTAGTCCCTTTATGCTCTTTTAGATAATCCTCTACTTCTTTCGCCTTCTCAAAATCCAGAAAGTACAATAACAACCGAACATACTCATCATACTCCCCTTGCATATCCTTCAGGTTCACTGTATCATCATAGAGCCAATCTTTAAATTTACTAGGAATGATCTTCCCAATTCCTCCATCAGGGCTATGAATCAATAGCTTCCGAAGAGGCATAATCTCTGTCGATACAAAATTCTCCATAATACTAGATTCTTCTTTAAAGGGTTTATTAGAACATCAGCCAATCAAAACAGAACAACACAAACAAACATATCAATTTATTCTAAGATTGAAAAACAAATCCCCACACAGAAACCTAATATTTCACAATAGCAATAACAAACCAAAAGCCTCAATTCCATGTGTGAAATTGAGGCTTTGCATACAATCATCAGAGATTCAATGAATCCTACTCCCGAACCAATTTCAACACAGCCCTGCCCCTATCCGTTTGCACCCGCACATAATAAATCCCCTTCGCATAAGGCTCCATATCCAACTCAACCTCCCCATCACGGTCTTCAAGCTCAATAATCCGCTTCCCAACTACATTCGAAACCTCAATATAAGCAGTACCTCGTGCAGGTAACACCAAGGCCACTTTTCCAGTCGTAGGATTTGGATACATTTGTACCTCAATTTGATTCAATAGCCAGGGAGCAATAGATACGCTTGTTGTATCTGTGGTATCATTTCCTGTTGTATCATCTGGAACAATAGTCGTATCAGGCTCTGCCCACCAAAGCAACAATCCCCCTCGTGAATTCCCCACCACATAGGTAAACATACCTGTAGTATCCAAAGGAGCAATAGCAGGAGCAACAAACTCCCCGAAATCAAAATCAAACAACCGATCTTGCTCAACCAATGTATCAGTCAAAGCATCACCTACCCCTTCAAACACCCGTACAGAACCAGAAGTCTCCCCTAGAAATAACTCCGCTTCCCCATCCCCATCATGATCCAACAACAAAGGCTTTGAACGCCCCTTCGAGAACTGCCCCCCAAACTCATCAGTCGCCCGAACAAAACCCCATCGATTCGTCACAGAATCAAATACCGCCGCCGAACTATCCCCCACATTCTCATAATACCAAATATGCCCATTATCATCCCCCACAAACAAATCCAAATCTGAATCTGAATCAATATCGTACAATATTGGCGCACTATTCAACCCCACATCAATCCCTTCATACACATCCGTAACATATTGATATACTGCAGGCCCAGGCCCCATAGCCACATTCTCAAAATAGTAAATCGTACCAAGAGCACACCCCAAGAAAAGATCCATATCTCCATCCCCATCTATATCCCCTCCTGTAGGGCTAATCCGCTGTAGCGTTGGAAAAGTACCTGAAGAAATAAAATCTAGATAATCCTTACTCACCAATGAAAAGGTTGGATAAGCCTCCGTTCCCACATTCTCATACAATGCCAATCCCGATTCCAAACGATTGCTATCCACATTATAATAACCCGAATTTCCCACCATCAAATCCAGCAAACCATCCCCATTATAATCCAAAAAAGTAGGCACAGATTCGCCCCCAAACTCCAACTCTCCATCTTGCAAAAAGCCTTTCTGTTCCAATCCAAACGAAGGATGCTCATCTACCCCCTCATTCTTATAATACCAAACCCCCTCAGTATTATCGATCGAACTCCTAGCATGGGGCGCAACCAACAGATCCCGTTTTGCATCATTATCCACATCCACATAATAGGCTCCTGGGAAAATCGACACATCAATCGAATCATCCAATTGCGGATAGAGCACCTCCACCGAATCCATATAAGCATACTCAATCAACCCCCCATTATAGACCGCATACATATTTGCATACGAAACATCCCCAATAAGCGCATCATACAAACTATCCCCATTCATGTCAATCACCAGCAAAGTAGAGCCCAAATGTCGGGAGCTAAACCTCCCGTCCAAATCAATCTCAATTGGACAAAAACTAGAATCAAACAAAAAAGCCTCATTCGTAGTATTCGACTCAAAAAAGTGTCCCCAACAAAGAGTCTCTTGAACAAAAGCCAAAGTATCACAACGCCCATAATCCTCTTGCGCCATATTCCGTGCAAAGTAAACATGCTGCGTAAAATTGCTAAAAGTCAGGAAATCCAAATCACCATCCCAATCCACATCCACAATTGCAGGCACATCTACCCGATTATAAAACAAAGGAATAGCCAAAGGCGAACCAATATCAATAGAAGCAGGAGCATACTCCAACTCAAAAGTTACCGAATCTCCCCCCACCAATACATTATCGTACACCCAAATATCTCCCGTACCAGCCCCACAAAATAAATCCTTCCGACCATCGCAATTATAATCCACGAATAGCGCAAACTCAAAGCATTTCTCACAATGCGAAAAGCGCTCCGTATAAGAAGGAGCATATTGTAAATCAATCTCTCCAGGCTCCCCCCCACTCAAAAAAACCGTAAAACTATGATCCGAACGATCAAAGTTTACCACATCATCAATCCCATCATTATTCATATCAACATTCGAAAAATGCCCAGCATCAATCCCACCTGCCCATGCATTTACAACCGTGTCATTCCCCACAACCACAGGTAGCTTATTACTCAAACGAGGAATACTATCTTGGCAATATCCCATCATAGGAAGTACCAGAATAACTAGCCAAACCAATAACCGTTGTCTCATCATAAGATTCTATATTTTATCCTATCATCAATCTACATTGAAATAATTCCCCAATCACTACCAAAAACATGATTGGTTACTTAATTTGCGCGAAAAGTTACTCTCCAAGAACCAGCTGAAAAAAATAATCCCTCATGAAATTCCCATCACCCGCATACGCCAAACTATACCAAAAGTTTTTACAATATCCATCCGTATCAACAGATACCCGAAAAATAAAGCAAAACGACATCTTCTTCGCATTAAGCGGCGAAAACTTCAATGGCAATCGCTTTGCCCAACAAGCACTCGATAAAGGAGCCAGTTTTGTCGTTGTTGATGATGCCAAATACCATCAAGCCCAAAACCCCAAATTCATCAAAGTCACCAAAGCATTAAATGCCCTGCAATGGCTCGCCAAAACCTATAGAAAAACATTTGGCATCCCCTTCATCGCAATTACGGGAAGCAACGGAAAAACCACAACCAAAGAATTAATGCACTCCGTCCTCTCTACAGAAAAGAAGTGTTGGGCGACCAAAGGAAACCTCAATAACCATATAGGAGTGCCCCTTACCCTATTAGCAATGCCGAAAGATAGCGAAATCGCCATCATTGAAATGGGAGCAAACAAACACAAAGACATTGAAGAACTCGTAAACATTGCCCTTCCCACCCATGGAATCCTCACAAATATTGGCAAAGCCCATCTCGAAAGATTCGGAAGCATAGAAGGCGTACAGCAAACAAAAGGAGAACTATTCCAATTTATTCGGCAGAAAAAAGGAGTCGCATTTGTCAATGCCACAGACAAAAGAGTCGTAGAAGAAGCCCAAGGAATCGAACAGCAAATCCACTACGGTTCCCCCCAATCCACAGCCTCTTGTACCATCACCCAACAATCCCTCGACTCCATGAAACTCAACATTCAACATACCGAGTGGAAAACCCCTCTCCCGTTTCCCTCTCAACTAAGCGGTACATACAATGCCATAAACATACTCGCAGCAGTTACCATTGGCCAATTCTTCGGAATCTCCCAAGCAAACCTCCAAAAAGGAATCGCCCAATACCTCCCCACAAACAACAGAAGCCAATTCATCCAGCAAGAAAACCGACAAGTATGGCTAGATGCCTATAATGCAAACCCCTCCTCTATGAAGGCATCCATCCAAAACATCTTTCATATCCAACAATCAAATACCGCCCTCATTATCGGAGACATGTTCGAATTAGGAGATACTGCCATACCTGAGCATCATGCCCTCGGCGAATTCATCAACCAATTCAACCCCCAAATAGTCATAGGCATTGGCCCACTCATGAAACACACAATCGAACCCATAAACGCCCCCAAATATTGGTTCCAAAATGTCAATTCCGCACAAGACCATATCAAACCCCTACTAGAAAATACAAAACTCATCCTTATGAAAGGCTCCCGAGGCATAGCAATTGAAAGGCTATTACCACATATATAAGCACAAAAGCATACAATCTATCAATGCAATACATGCATTTAGCCATACATATTTGCGAATCTCGCATATATACAACAAATTCGTACAAGGCCATAGGCCTCAATCATAAGTAAACAAATCACTTAAATAGTAAAATGAGAAAATTTCTTTTCGTTCTAATGATCACAGCCTTTGCAGGCACACAGTTCCTCTCCGCTCAAAAAATAGACTTCTCTAAAAGTCCTAAACTTAGCACCGAACAACAAAAACTCTCCTATGCCGTAGGATCTGATATCGGAAAAAACCTACAAAATACAGGAGTTGAAATAGATGGAGAAATGCTCGTAAGAGGATTAATGGACGCACTTAATAAAGAAGAAATTGCCCTCTCAAATGAGGAAGTAGCTTCCCTTATGCAACAATTCCAAAAAACAGTAATGGAAGCCCAACAAAAAAAGAAAGAAGCTGACATTGGAATCCATAAAAAAGAGGGAATCGCATTCCTCGAAAAAAACAAAAAGGCAAAAGGCGTACAAACCACAGCCTCTGGACTACAATACAAAGTTATCAAAGAAGGAAAAGGAGAATCACCTCTAGCTACTAGTACCGTAAAAGTTCACTATGAAGGCCGCCTCCTAAATGGAACCATCTTCGATAGCTCATACCAAAGAGGAGAACCAACGGAATTCCCTCTCAACAGAGTAATCCCAGGCTGGACAGAAGGTGTCCAACTCATGAAGCCAGGAGCAAAATACACCTTCTTCATTCCTTCCGACCTCGCATATGGCGACAGAGGAGCAGGAGCATCAATCCCTCCAGGAGCAACCCTCATCTTCGATGTAGAACTCCTATCAGTTCAAGGTCAATAGAAAAACTGCATAAACAAGGCTGTGCAAAAAGCAACATATTCTCACAGAGAAGAAAAAGGTTCTGCTATACCCATAGACCTCCCTCAAGCTTTTTGCACAGCCTTTCTATTTCCTTCATAACTAAACCAAACAAACCCATGGGCAAAACCTACAAAAAAATCATGATCGGATTAGACACCACTTCAATGGATGCAACCCTAATCCAATATACCGCCTTCCTAATCCCCATACTAAAGCCCGAAAAAATCTACTTCATCCATATTCACCAAAATCTCGATATTCCCGACGAACTCCGCGAAGAACTAAACGAAGCCTTTACGCCCCTCGATGAGCAGCTTGAGGAGCAAATGAAACAAACTGTCGCCCAAAACTTCCCCCAACACACCCAATACGATATCGACTACGAACTGGTAGAAGGATCCCCACAAAAAGAGCTCCTCCGATGGACACACATAAAAGACATTGACCTTCTTATAATGGGCAGAAAAGAAACCATCCAAGGAGATGCAGTAATCCCCCAACAAGTAAGCAGAAGTTCAACCTGCTCCGTTCTATTCGTTCCAGAAAAAATTACATGCAAGATTAGCCGCATCCTAACCCCCTCCGACTTCTCTCAATATTCCAAACAAGCATTTGAACACTCCCTCCGATGGGCAAAAGAACTAAACGCCACCCTAGACTTTCAATACATCTACACAGTACCACAAGGATATTATAAAACAGGCAAAACCCAGAAAGAATTTGCCAAAATCATGAAGGGCAATGCCCAAAAGCAATACGACCAATTTATCCAAGATATCGACACTCAAAACGTGACCATAGAACAAACATATACCCTCGACCCTACCAAAGGCAACACCGCCCAATTAATCAACCAACACGCAATTGATTCAACTGCCGACTTCATCATTATGGGGGCAAGAGGCAGAACCCTCCTAACTTCCTTCTTCTTAGGAAGCACAACCGAAAAACTAATCACCCTCAACAGCCAAACACCTCTATTAGTCATCAAAAAGAAAAACGAAGCCTTTGGCATCCTCAAAATGTTAGACCTCGTCTAATACCAACCCATAGACAAACACGATCCCGCCTCCCACCTAGGATTCCACAAACAAATATGTGGATTCCCACATCTCTCATATACCCAAAACGTATAGAAAACCCTTCAAAACGTCCAAAAAAGACTACTAATCCCCTCAATACCAGTTTAATTCGCACCCTCAAACCCAATCCACGCTAAATAAACGCACCTACACGCTTATTCACCAACCCAAAACGTTCGAACCCAACTTCTCCCCGCCCACAAAAAATCGCCACACATTTTGCAATCCCATAAGCATACACCAAATAACAACTAAAAAACACGTTCTTAACCATACAATCACCGACAACTTCACCAATGTATTCCCACTAAGAAACAGAAGTAGTCGTCTAGTATATAATATTGATATGGTCGAATGGGAAGGTGGGCTCGAGGCAAGATAAGCCCCCTTCTCTTTTTCTTACCAAACAAACCAACAACCACAAAGAAAAGAGAGTAGCAAAGAGTATATAAGTATTGAGTGTCTAATGTAAGTATGTCTACGAAGTAATCGGCATTCCCTATATCTTCCTCCAAAGAAACCGATTACACCCCGGAACCTCAGGTAACAAAGGTTCCGGGAATTTATTTTTACCCCCTTCCCTCAACGCTTCAATACCTTACGACTAAACAATACCCGACCCTCCACAAACAAACTAACCACATACAAACCCTCCCCCCAACTACTCGAATCAACCTCCTCCATAAACTTCCCTCGAACCAAACCACCATCTAACAATACCCGACCCAACATATCCCGTACAACCACTCGACCCTCCTTCCCAAAAGGAACCAAACCCTCCAAACGAAACTCCTCCTCAAAAGGACTCGGATACACCACCAAGCCCCCCTCATCCCCAAACAACGTCTCACTACTCGTCGCAACACTATCACAACCCGAAGTAAAACAACCCATAGAATCCAACTTCAACACCATCATATCATC